>OFEY01000008.1_pt1 | contig 210607 bp, 178 predicted proteins | sample 1521251 | NCBI WGS metagenome assembly OFEY01 (sample SAMEA3504100, study PRJEB24116) | mouse gut metagenome | biome: mouse gut; feature: mouse-associated habitat; material: faeces | place: Denmark | collected 2011
CCACTCTCCTACCCGCACATCCATCCACGTTACCTGATCGAAACCGCCGCCTGCATGGATCAGACCGTCCTCTTCCATATAAATGGAAAAATCCGTTCCTGTTTTATAACTCTGGACAATGATTTTCAAGGTAGGATAAATCTCATTTTTTATAAATTCATAATCCTTCTCTGTATCCGTATATTCCAAATATTTATAAACGGAATAAAAATACCAAAGCGAAGCGTCCACCGTATTATAAAGAGGTTCAAGCCCTTCATCCGGGAACATATTCGGCACAAGCCCATGATGTACATAACGGGCAAAGGTTTTCAAGATCCCTCTCGCGTCCTCAAACCGTTTTGTACAGAGAGTCAGACCCTGCAAAGCGATCATCGTATCCCTTCCCCAATCGGTAAACCAAGGAAGTCCGGCAAGCACAGTCTTAAATCCGGTAGACTGCCTGTCCACAATAAACTGATCCGCCGCCTGAACCAGCGCATCTGCAAAATCATCATTCCAGTCCGCCTTTTTGATCAGGTTCCGGATCCTTTTGCGGTTCGCCTCTATCGTCTGAAACGCATCCTTGCAAAAATCCTCCTCTATCGTACAGATAAAAGAAAACTTTTTCGTTTCAAAAGGCCTGCATTTGATCTTTATTTCATAGGGAGTAAAATTATTGTCGATGCTGGACATTCCCGTATCGATCTCCGTCTGCAGCTCCATATCCCTATCGTAGATCTCTTTCCTCTCCTCATATATCCCCTCGCTGGCATAAAACCGGATCGTTACAGGATTTTGAACGGTTTTAGGAATCAGAGACAAGGTCTGACCTTTCAGATCCGTATCGAATACCAAATCTTTCTCTTCACTTCCATTATTATGATCCCTAAAATTAAACAGCGGCACAAAGCCGATCTCCGTTTCATGCATACCGTTCACAACTTCATATCCCACCGCAATCGTGTTCTTCCCGTACTCAAAACTGATCGTTTTAGTAAGGAAGATCCCCTCGGTTTCATAAATGAACTGAGGAAGTTCATCATAAATGAAACGCTGTAGATATTTTTGTCCTTCTTCATAGATTCCGCCCTTACGCTGGGTTGCGGCAAGACGATATTCCTTCCCGTTTACCCTGACGGTTTCATTGATCTTAGACAAGACCATAAAACGTTCCGTCGGCGCATGAAGGCTGGCAATCAAAAGCCCGTGATGTTTCCTTGTATTTGCGCCGATCAGCGAGCTCCCCGCATAGCCGCCTACGCCGTTTGTCGTCACCCATTCTCTTTCAATGCCCGCCCTAAATGTTTTATAATACCCTTTCCCAAACTGCTTTGCTTTCAATACCTTATCCTCTTCTCTTTCTTATTTTCCTAAATATGGGACGGTTAGTCCCCCCGTTACTTCCGTTTCCGGCCTCTTAACTTTTCTTTTTCCTGCCGGTCCACCTGTCGGGATTCTATGATCTTCTGTATGGATTTGTTATAAGTAAAGTCATCCAGCCCGCAGGTTTCTAAAAAAGCCTCCGTTTCCTCCGTATTAAAAACATAACACATAGAAACTGCCCATGCAACCGCCATTTTAACATAATATGCCGGATGTCCGATCCCATTCAGTTCCTTCAATACTTCCCTGAAATAATCCTCTCTGATAAAGTAATAAATATACATAACTACCGCAAAACGGATTCCATATTCTTTCCCGCCATGGACATATTTCTGCAGAAAATCCCAAGTCTCCTCCGGATACTCTTTTGCAAATTTCATGGTCGTACAAACGCTGTCGCACACCGACCAGTTATCAATCTTCGGGATGAACCGGTCCAAATACGAAAATCTCTCTTCAAGTCCAAGCGGCGCATACCCGATCAGCATCCCCTGAAACATAATCTCTTCAAACAATTCTTGATCATCAGCCGGCCCCTCTTCCTCCAAGTAAGCCCTCCAGTCTTTTTTTAACTGTTGCTTTACCAGTTTTCTTAAAAGAGGAAGCCTGACGCCCAGAATCCGTTCCGTTCCGGGCAGTAGTCTGGAACTGAACTGCCGATAGGAAGGATCCGCCAATTCCAAAAGCTGCGCCCTGACCTGCCGCCGCGCCTCTCCCCCTGCTCTTTCTTGTACTCCGCCTTCTCCGCACATATGCGCTCCCCCTTCCTGTTCCGGTCTGATTCCTATATATTCCTAATATGTTACCCGTTTGTTATCCATTGCCGGCCGTCTCATGGCCGCTCCCTGTTGTATCCATCCGCACATAAAGCCTTTTATGCCTCATATAAATCATTCCTGCTGCATCCGCCAAAAACCAGCCGATGGGAATTGCCCACCATATCCCTTTCACACCTATCGCCGGAATGGGCGCCAAAAGATAAGCAAGGGCTACCCTCGTTCCCAAAGAGATCACCGTAAGTACCAAAGACATTTCCGGTTTTTCCACACCCCGGTAAAATCCGTACAGCAAAAACAGTAAACCGATCCCACAGTAAAAAGCCCCTTCTATCCTTAAATACTCCGTGCCTATCTCTATGATCCGCGTCTCCCTGCCGTTCACAAAAATCTGCATCAGATATGGGGCAAATAAAAAGATCGCCGCAGAAACCGCCAGACAGAAACACACGGAAATTTTTGCGGCCTGTCCGATCCCTTCCCTGACTCTCTCTTTTTTTCCTCCGCCGTGATTTTGGGAAATAAAAAGAGAAAAGGCATTTCCAAATTCCTGCGCAGGCATATACGCAAAGGAATCGATCTTCACCGCCGCCGCAAACGCCGCCATAACTGCCGTGCCAAAACTGTTTACCAGACCCTGTATCATCAGAATGCCAAAATTCATAACGGACTGTTGGATACACGCCGCCACAGAATGCCGCATGACCTCCGTCATTATATTTCTTTTTATTGAAAATTCCTTCCTCCCGGGACGAAGCTCCGGTTCCCTGAACCAAACATAGACGCCGATCCCGATTCCCGATACCGCCTGCGCCAGAACCGTGGCAAATGCCGCGCCGCCGACTCCCCTATTCCACACCATTACAAACAAAACGTCCAGTCCGATGTTAAGAACCGCCGCAGCTCCCAAAAAAACGAGGGGTACGACAGAATTTCCGACGGAACGCAGAAGAAATGAAAAATAATTATAAAGAAATACAAAAACAATCCCGCAGAAAATGATCCACACATATTCCTGCATCAAACCATAAATATCCGCAGGTACCTGAAGCATACGAAGGATCGGATGAAGTCCGGCAAATATCACCGCATTCATCGCCACCGTTACTAAAAAGATAAACAAAAACGCAGCAGCTATACTGTCCTTCATCCGCTGTTTTTCCTTCTTACCAAAATACACTGAAAAAACAGCGCCGCTGCCCATACATAAACCGATAATGATAGAAGTTAAAAAAGTCATCAGCGTATAAGCCGATCCTACCGCCGCTAACGCATCCGGCCCTAAAAATTTCCCCACGATCAGCGTATCGGCGATATTATAACACTGCTGCAAAAGATTTCCCAAGATCATGGGACCCGAAAACAATAATAAAGTCTTTGTTACGCTGCCCTGTGTCAAATCCTTTTTCATATCCTTTATTTCCCAATTTCCCTTTCTTATCATTCCTATGATCCATAAATTATAAGAAACAAAAATATATTTTACTTGATTTCCATTATTTTATCAATTAACCAATTGACAAGTCGATATTTTTATTGTATCATTTTTTATGGTTGTTTTAAAGTATCGATGCGTGGCTCAGCTTGGTAGAGCGCTGCGTTCGGGACGCAGAGGTCGCAGGTTCAAATCCTGTCGCATCGATTTTTAAATCTCCAAGGTTATATGTATATTCTATAGCTTTGGAGATTTTTTCGTATAAGAAAATGGTTGTTTTTAAAGAGATATGGTATAATTCTATAAATGATAGGGAACGGAGTTTGCAAATGGAAAATATGGAAAACAACAGTATTAAAGATAATAAGGGATATATTGTCGTAGAACAGAACAGCAGAAATCAACTCATAATCTTATACGCCGACGACAGGGCATGCGCCATGACGGGCCTGACTAACGAAGAACTGCTTGCAACGGATCCGACCCGGGTAATAAACGGTTTGGAAATGGTGCCGGTCAGGCTTGACGACGATCATGAGCTTTGGATTCTGGATACCGCCCAAAACCGTATGCAGCGTATTTCTAAGCTGGAACAGATGAATATAGCATTAGAAGACGCACTAAAAGCGGCAGAGGCGGCAAATCAGGCAAAAAGCAGCTTTTTATCCAATATGTCCCACGATATCCGTACCCCGATGAACGCCATCGTAGGTATGACGTCCATCGGACTTTCCCATATCGATGAAAAATCAAGGGTGCAGGATTGTCTTCAAAAGATCCAGACAGCCTCCACCCACCTGATGAGTCTGGTAAACGACGTACTGGATATGTCCCGGATCGACAGCGGGCGTATTACCTTGAGCGAAGAAGAATTTTCACTGGCAGATATGGTACACGATATCACCATTATTATCCGCCCGCAGGCTGCCCAGAAAAACCAAAGTTTCCATATGGAGATCGGACAGATCTACGAAGAACAGCTTTTGGGCGATCCGCTCCGCCTGCGCCAGATTCTGGTAAATATTATAGGAAACGCTATAAAATATACGCAGACGGAAGGAAATATACATGTAAAGATCTCTCAGCATCTGGAAGAAACCGGTTCTCCAAGAGAGTCAGAAACAGATACCGTATGGCTGGATTTCTTATGCGAAGATAACGGGATCGGCATGAGCGAAGAATTTTTGACAAAAATATTTTTACCTTTCGAAAGAGTCAGCAATACTACCATCAGCAAGATCGAGGGTACCGGACTTGGTATGGCGATCGTAAAAAACATACTGGACCGCATGAACGGAAAAATTGAAGTAGAAAGCGAAGAAGGAAAGGGCAGCGTCTTCCGTGTATCCATTCCCATACATATTGCGTCTCAGGATCAGAAAACTCTGGCTCTGCCCAAGGGAGAGACCGTATTGATCGTAGAAGAAAAAGACGACCGCGCGGAACAGATAGCAGGCTTTTTACAAGAGGGCGGCTTAGAGCCGATCCGCATAAAAAGCGGTCTGGACGCCGTTACATGGTTGACAGAAGCACAATACGAAGACCGTATGCCATGCGCCATGCTATTAGGTCAGGAACTGCCGGATATCCCCATATTGGAAATGGCCGCCCATGTAAGGCAGCTTGCCGGGCAGGATTTTCCGATCATACTGGTTTCGGAAGGCGACTGGGCGCAGATCGAATACCGCGCGGAGCGCGTAGGCGTAAACGCTTTTGTTCCGTGTCCCCTCTTTAAGAGCAGGCTGTTTGCGATCTTGTCCGATTTGATCGGTAACGGCCATTCCGACAAAAAAACGCATGCCGGGAAGAAAATAGATTACAGCAAGTACCGTGTCCTGTTAGTAGAAGATAATGAGTTAAACAGAGAAATTGCCATAGAATTGCTATCCCTGATCGGAATACAGGTAGAAGAAGCGGAAAACGGAGCGCGGGCAGTAGAAATTTTCAAAGCGTCGCCGGAACAGTACTTCGATCTGATCTTTATGGATATCCAAATGCCTGTTATGAACGGATATGAAGCCACCAGACAGATACGGAGCATGTCCAGACAGGATGCAAAAGATATTTGGATCGTGGCTATGACGGCAAACGCATTTGTAGAAGATATCCGCTTATCCAGAGAGGCAGGAATGAACGAACATTTATCCAAACCGGTAGATGTGGAACGTCTGCAGGAAATCCTGCGTACACGGTTAAAATAACAAAATGATGGGATTAAGAGAAAAAGGAACGAATCATGCAGCCATATCAGGAAGAATATATTGCCAATTTAAAAGGGATTTCTGTACTGACAGCACGAAAAAAATCAGAAACCCAGTCTTTTGAAGAATACTTACATGATCTATCCCTGACAAAACAAAGGGTAGAACAGATCGTGGAGCGCAATATGGAATTGTTGCGAAATCATTTATTTCCTTTGCTGGATCATATGTTTGAAGCAAAGGAAACGGAATTGGAAGAATTGCAGGAATTTGCCGCTAACCTCATTGACGGACGCAACGAACTGGACGCAGAACTGTTTTGTCAGGTACATCAGGCATTACTCAGCCGGGCAAGGCTGGCGAAGAACCGGAACGGCATCATTCGGGAATTATACTGGCTGGGGATCGGACATCATAATATCTGTAATAAGATGATCGGTCTGGATCTTTCGGAAACCGAAAAATATATGTCCAAAATGCGTCTTTGTTTTGCAGAAGCGGCGGCATATTTAAAATACTATGATGAGATTGAGGACTCCGAAACCAAAGGATACATACTGCGTTCCAGAGCCAATATGGCTCTGGGCCAGTTCAGATCTCCCGGCGAAAAGATCCGCTTGGGAAAACTGACCCTGCAGATTTTACAGGATAAAGACTATCAGGCAAAAACCCCCGAACTTCCATGGGAACGATATATTTATATGACTCATCAGCAAATAGCCTCCAGTATGTCCCATAGCCGTAACAACAATATGACCTCACAGGATATAGCCGATATTATGGATTCCGTTTATATTGTTTACGGGAAACAGATCCAAGAAGCGGAAGAACAAAACAAAAAACCTTCTGTCCGCTCGACTTTTTCTTATTATGCCATAGAATATCACTGCGGGCTGGATACCATAGACAGTTTTCTCACCAGAATGGAAAACCTGATGGATGCCGCGGATCCTGCGGATTTCTCTATGGAAAGCATGTATGGCCTTATTTCCCTGCCTGCATTCTATTGTCAGTATCTGCGGGAATATCCGGAACGGATACAGGACCGTAAAAAATATATCGAAAGTCTTTATCAAAGGATATGGGATTATGTTATCGCTTTCCCTGACGCCAACGTAAACGAACAACTTTTCTTTCATCTCAGTCAGTTGGCTTCTACTTTTTTGGAAACCGAAAACAGCCTTTCTTATGGAACGTTTCTGAAAAAAATGATGATTCGTTTTGCATCGAGTATTTATGTGCATTCCTATGTCGTAGGAAAAGCCGCTAAAACACTTGCCGAGATCATTATGAATGAAGAGCCTACGTTTTTTGACGATATTGATTTTATTCAGAAAATACAAGACGCGGAAAAAAAGAAACAGGACGTACTGGACTATACAATGGAGTGTGGTCTCCTCCATGACGCAGGAAAAATTAATTTTGTAAGCCTTTATACCCGCACGGTAAGGCACTGGTTTGATCAGGAATATGAAATGGCGCACCTTCATACGGTAATGGGGAAAATACGCTTAAAAGAACACGCCTCTACGGAACGTTATGCCGATATTGCTTTAGGCCACCATTCATGGTATGACGGCTCGCGCGGATACCCAAGTTCTTTCAAACGTCTGGAGTCCCCATACCGGCAGATGGTAGACCTGATTGGATTGATTGACTGGCTGGAAAATGTAACCCATTCCTCCCAGCTCTATACAGGAGTCAGAAAAACATTCGACGAGGCGGTGCAGGATGCCATTGCCTTGGAAGGGAAACGTTTTTCGCCCTTATTGACCGCAAGACTCCGCGATAAAAAAATAACTGATCCAATCCGCAGCGCCTTTGTAAAAGGACGGAAAGAAGCGTACCAACAATTATACGAACTAAAATATCAGATAAATGAAAATATCGTATCAAATTAAAACATACATCCATTAAAATATTACAAAAGGCGCCGCCGGGTTTATCATTCCTCTGCAGCGCCTTTCTATTATAATTTTTTCCGGTATACGATCTCTGTCATATCCTGTTTCACCACCATATACCCGTTTTTCAAGAAACATTTTGCGGACGCTTTATTTTCCGGCTTGACGCTTCCGCTTAGAAATTCTATTCTCTTTGGAATTTCTCCCTCTTGCTCTTTTAGCTTTTGTTCCGCAAGCGAAAGAATCTTTCCGCCAAGTCCTTTTCCCCGACAGGAACTTTTGATATTATAACTGACCGCTGCCTGACGGGTCTGAGGCTCTACGTCCAAACGGATCGTTCCCATATCCTTGGAGCCGTCCGTCAGAATATAAAAGTAACAATTCTTATCTGAAAGTTTTTTCTCCAGCCATTTCAAATGGTTTTCCCATTGTACCGGTTCGGAAGAAAACGAGTTTTTTCTTGTTTCTTCTTCATTTCTCCACTCGAAAAGTTCTTCTGCATCCATCTGCCCTGCTGCCCGCAGCCTGATCTTTTCCATATCTGCCCTGCTCCTGCCGCATAATCATGCAAGCGCCTGTTTGATCTTGTTTTCCAGTTCATTTTTCGGCATACCGCCGACTGCCGTTTCTACCGCCTGTCCGTTTTTAAAGATCATAAAAGTAGGAATCGACATCACACGGTATTTTTGCGCAATATCCATTTCCTCATCGATATTTAGTTTTCCGATCTTCATCTTCCCGTCATAAGCCTCCGCCATTTCTTTTACGATCGGTCCCATCATTTTACACGGGCCGCACCAATCCGCATAAAAATCAACCAATACCGGAAGTTCGCTTTTTAATACCTCTTCTTCAAAATTTGCCGTTGTAAATTTGTACTCCATACTTTAACCCTTTCCTTTCTGTCATTTATTTTATGGATCAAACTGCTTTGTCTTCCATACCGACACGGTCATACATCTTTCTTTTTATGAATGATATATTTATATATCGGATTGCCCATGGAGGAAAACTTCTCTTCATATTCCGTCATGATGTTTCCCTTTACCATCTCCTCATCTTTGTGAAGATCGAAAGTAACGGCGTCCGTTTCCCAGCCTGCAGGCTCCAGCTCTTCCAGTGCAAATGCAAACAACGCTTTATTATCCGTTTTAAATTCCAGCTCTCCGTTTTCTTTCAGGATCCGGCCAAAGCGGTCTAAAAACTGTCTGGATGGAAGTCTTCTTTTTGCATGTCTGTCCTTAGGCCATGGATCGGAAAAATTTAAATAGATCCTGTCTATCTCATTTTCCGCGAAAATCTCTGTGACATTCCTGGCATCTTCGCATAAAAAGCACAGATTAGGCAATTCCTCTGTTTCCATCTTTTGGATGGCCCGCAAAAGCACTGTAGAATATCTTTCGATACCTATATAATTGATATGCGGATTTTCTTTTGCCATGCCATGGATAAACTGTCCTTTTCCCATCCCTACTTCAATATGGACCGGATCCGCGTTTCCGAAAACGCCGCTCCATCTTCCTTTCTTTGTCTCCGGTTCTTTTATCACATATTTACTCGCCGCAATTTTCTCATCAGAACCGGTCACATTTCTAAGACGCATAAAAATTTGTATTTCCTTTCTATTATATGGGCTTGCTTTACTTTTATACAAATCTATCTTACACCAATTCCGCAGAAAAAAAAAGTCTGTATTATTTGTGAATTTTTTTGATTCTATCTTTGGTTTTCGGTAAAAATAGTGTATCATATGGGCAGATGGGAATTAATGTGAAATTGGAAATTTCACGATCCTGATCTATACGCCTGCTGAAGCGGGCAGATGGGAGTTAGTATGAAAAAGAACGTTTTAAAAAAGACTTTATCCGTGTTCTGTATGACCTTATTATTGTCCGCCGGATTTACGCCTTTTTCGCATACCGTAAAGGCGTCGGATATGTTAGAACAGGCCGAACTCAGAAAGTCCATGCCTGTTCAAAGCAACCAGATCGAAAACTGGCCGGACGGTCCTGCGATCGGCGCGCAAGCCGCCGTTTTATTAGAGGCTAATACAGGAACGATACTATATGAAAAAAATATGAACGAAAAATTATATCCTGCAAGTACCACCAAAATACTTACCTGTCTGATCGCCGCGGAACAGGCAAGCCTTAACGACGTGATCACGATGTCTAATGAGTCGGTATTCAGCGTCCCGATAGACGGATCTAAAATCTATCTCGACGTAGGCGACCAGATCACTATGGATCAGGCTCTTCAGGCGATTCTGATTGCCTCGGCAAACGATGCGGCAAACGGCGTTGCAGAACTGATCGGCGGAAGTCTTGACGGATTTGCGGATATGATGAATAAGCGGGCCGAAGAACTTGGATGCACCAATTCCCATTTTATGAATTCCAATGGCCTGCATGACGAAGATCACTATACCACCGCCCATGACCTTGCCATGATCGGACGAGCCTTTTTTAATAACGAACTGCTCTGTAAGTATTCCAGTACCAAGCGTCTCCATCTTGAGCCGACGGATACCCAGCCAAAAGACATAATCGAAAACAGCAAAAATAAATTATTTGAAGGCAGAGAATATGAATATGAATATTTAGTAGGCAGTAAAACCGGATATACCGACATTTCCAGACAGACTTTAGTATCTTGTGCGGAAAAAAACGGCATGAAACTGATCTGCGTGATACTGAAAGAGGAAACGCCTTACCAGTACGAAGATACGATCAACCTGTTCGATTACGGATTCGGCAATTTCCAAATTGTAAATATTGCGGAATCGGATTCAAAATATGCAATCGACAATGCAAACTTTTTCAGCACGAACAATGATATTTTCGGCAGCTCCAAACCAATCTTATCTTTAAATAAAGACGATCATATCATCCTGCCGAACACCGCGGATCCGAAAGATGTGGAGTCCTCCATTTCTTATGATGTGACCGGAGAAAATCAGATTGCTTCGATCAATTATACTTACAACGGCGTAGCTATCGGCAGCGTCTCCGTTGACCTTGCCACCGATTCGGTTTTTTCTTACCAGTTTGACAGCGCCGTTAACGAATCAGAACCGGAAAATGTCAAAGAACCGGGAGAAAATATCATTTTTATTAATGTAAAAACAATTATTTTCTGGGTGCTTGGCATTGCCGGCGTATTAATAGGAATCTTTATTTTACGCGCGGTAATAAGTAACTATCATTTTTCCAGAAGACGGAAACGGTACTTCCGCAGAAACCGAAGACATTACCGGAACTTCCGAAATTTCCGGGATTATTAAACAGTCTGAAACCGACCGGAAACTATTTTCAGGTCGGTTTCAGACTGTATCTTTATTCTGATGTTTCTGTCTCCGTTTTAATTTTCTAAGTTCTCTTACATGCTCTTTTTTTTCTTTTACTTTATCCGCTTCCTCCGTTCCGATATACTTCATTGTCTTGACCGCGTATAATTTGTCGTTTTCGGATCTGCGTATGCGGATCTTAAATTTCATAAGCCCGTGCTTATCGCATTCGGCCAGACAATAATAATGTTTACCGTTAGGCGTAAACCATCTCATTTTTTTCTTCAGATTTTTATGGCATAAGTAACATTTAGAACTCATGACCTCTTTATCCGCTATGATCTCGTCTTTATCGTTAAATTCCCTTGTAATATACTTGGCGTAATCGTCAAAAACGACAAAGATCTCTTTTTCTTTGCATTCCGGAGGTGAAAACACATCATACGACATATGCCCAAGTACCTTTTCATTCCGGATAGCACGAAATACTTTCGCCGTATAGTAAGCGTCGCTGTATGCCCTATGAAAAGGAATATCTTTTTCTATTCCTAAAAAATCTACGGCATATTCCAAACTGTATCTTGATTTTTTATTTCCGTATGTCAGGCTGAAAAGCTTCTGTACATCGTAAAAGGCGATTGGTCCCCGTCCTAAAGGAGGTATATGGTAATATCTCATATTTCTCTGCAATACGGTCAGATCCGACGGTCCCCACGAACAAAAAACACATTCCTCACCACACCAATCCAAAAAATCCGAAACGGCTTCCTGAAACGGAACCCCCTTTTCTAACTCTTCCATCTGCAGACGGATCAGTCTTTGGGTAACGTAATGCATTTTCTTATACACCTGCGGCCTGACCAATTGTTCAAACCTGTCCGACAGCGATTTATCGTTATTTAATTTAACGGCGCCGATCTCAATAATTTCAAAAGGAAGAAGCGCCGCATTCTCCTCTTCTCCCGTATCGCTCTGGTTCCATTCCAAATCAAATACAATATAATCCATCTGCGTTCCTTCCTACATTATTCTTCAATATTTTTCCGGTATTCCGCAGGACTCATTCCTACATATTTTTTGAATTTTTTGTGGAAATAATCTACATTCTTATATCCCACCTGCTCTGCGATCTCATAAACCTTTAACCGGTTCTCCATCAGCAGTTCTTTGGAATGTTCGATCCGCATATGATCCACATACGAATTAAAATTTTCACCCGTCGATTTCGTAAATATCTTGCCCAAATAAGCGCTGTTATAACCAAATAACGGCGCTATCGTCTCCAGTTTGATATTGGTTTTATAATTATGGTCAATATAATATAAAATATCATCCAGCACGGTATCTCTGGACGGATTTCCGGTAGAATTCATAATCATTTCAAACTGCTCGGAAAAGAAACGGATAATCTCATACAGATAATATTGCTTTTCAATCAGTTCAATGATCGCCGAATTGGAAGGAAACGGAATCTTCGCCATAGCGTAACTATAATTCATCTTCTCTTTGATCTGAAGATAAAGATCCGTTAAAAAAAGCTTGACTTCCGAAATATCATTTTTCACATTATATAAATATTGTTCCAGTTCATATAGCGTTTCCGCCACTTTCTTACGGTTGAAGGACTGTAAATAATTAACGAGTCTGGTACTGAAATCCTGAAGAGACATATCGGAAAGAGTCTGCTCTTTTGCCTCCATATCCGGCAGCTCGTCGTACCCTAACGTATGCTGTCCCTGAATGCAGAAAAACCGCCTGCTCACAAGCGATAATGCCTCTTTATAAGAAGAGGCGATCTGTTCCAAAGAAGTCACGGGACTGCCGTAAGCCAAAAAAAGACTGTCAAGGGGACTGCCCTTCTGCGGCGGTTCTTTTTCATAGTGGGAAAGAAAATCCTGAAAACGGGAAAGGGCATATTCGCCTTTCAATAAAATAACGTCTTTCAGATCTTCTTCAAAATGTTCAAAAGTATGATTTTCTTTGTTGGCAACCTTGAGCAGATCGGCAAAACTGTACGCAGGACCGTTCAGCTTACGGAGAAAGTTCTCATAAATAACTACCTGATAAATATCGGCATCCAAATGCATTTCCTGCGCCTCTTTATCGGAAAAACGGCTGCCCTCAGTCCTTCCCGCTCCCGTCACCAGCTCATGGAGAATGACATCTTTAGCCTTTTCCCGTAAATGAAGCATATTTTGGGAATCTTCTTCTTCTTTCTCAATCGTCTCTCTGATCTTATATAAAGAGTCGAAAAGTTCGTCCTCGTCGATTGGTTTTGTCAGATAAAAGTCTACGCCGTATTTCATTGCCGACTGCGCATATTCAAAATCGGAATATCCGCTTAAAATAATAAATTTTCCGCGATACCCTCTTTCCCTTGCATGCATGATAACGTCTATACCGTTCATTTTCGGCATTTTTAAATCGATCAAAACTAACGAAGGATTTTTTGACAGGATCCCGTTTAGCGTCTCTTCCCCGTTAGCCGCCTCGCCGCATATTTCAAACCCCGCTTCTTCCCAATCTACAATATATTTTAAACCTTCACGGATATTATTTTCATCATCAGCTATAAAAACTGTTTTCATATATACTCCCTTTATTTAAAATCTTACAATCGCCTTTCTATACTTGCACACCCGCATTTATTTTACAGTAAATCCGCCTTTCTTTCAATAGTTAACTCCCGTCCGCCGTATGCCCCCGCATTAGTCTGCATTGGAGAAAAAACGAAAGGCTGCAACGAAAAACATTGCAGCCAAATCGTTAATATATTTTATGATCAATCCTTCTGAAGGATAGCTACATCCTTTGCCGCCAGCAGAAGGATATCGCCCTGTTTATAATCGGACCGGTGTATCAGCTCCGTACCGTTAAAGCTCATTTCCACTTCCTGCTCTTTATCCGTATGATTCAGTAAAAACAGGAATGTACCCTTTGCATTTTCCCGCCATGCCGCCTCTACTCCCTCCGGCGTATTGACAGACGGTTCGATCCCCGCCTTTTTACACAGATCCTGCAGGAAATGCTTATAAAATTCCTCATTGGAAGCGGTAGCGACATAATAAGCGTTTCCTTTCCCAAAACTGTTTTCTGTAATGACCGGCATCCCTTTATAGAAATCCGATTCATACCCACAGTAGGATACTGCCGTTTCCGTATGCAAAAGATCGCAGACAAGCTCCGCCGGATAGGTGACCCCGTTATAAACAAAGGAATTGGTGACCCCATCGGGTAAGGCGTCTTCCTCTTCCACCCAGATCCCTAAAATATCCCGAAGCTTTCCGGGATACCCGCCGACCGTAACCAGATCGTTTTTATCCACATATCCGCTGAAAAACGTAGTAAGGAAACTGCCGCCGTTTTGCACAAAGCTGCGCAGTTTTTCGTCATATCCGTCTTTCACCATATACATCACCGGCGCCACCACGATCCGGTACGGGTCCAGATCATCCTCCGCTCCGATAAGATCGACCGGAATGTTCAAAGAATGAAACGCCGTATAATACCTTAAGACCTCATCCACATAATGCAGGGAAACGCTGGGTCCGGCGGAATATTCAATTGCCCACCAGTTTTCCCAATCAAAATAAATCGCCGCCTTAGCAGGCGTCCTTGCTCCAAGGATACGATCCTCTAAAACCTCCAGTTCCGCCCCTAAAGCGGCAACTTCTCTAAATACCCTTGTATTTTCATTTCCTACATGATCGATCACCGCGCCATGATATTTTTCACAGGCGCCGATACTACGTTTCATTTGGAAGAACATAACCGTATCCGCACCATGGGCAACTGCCTGATAACTCCACAGCCTCATGACCCCCGGACGCTTCAGGGCATTATAGGGCAGCCAGTTTGTCACACTGGGAGTCTGTTCCATCAATGCAAAAGGCTTTCCCTGTTTGACCCCTCTCATTAAATCATGCCGGAATGCGATAGACGCCGCAGAATCCTCATTGGAAGGATAATTGTCCCATGAAACGAAGTCCAGTTCTTTTGCCCATTTCTGATAGTCCAATGCCTTATATGCACCCATCATATTGGTAGTGACCGGAATGTCCGGAGTAACCGCTTTCAGCGCGTCGTACTCCAATTTACAGCACTCTAATATACTGTCGGAATTAAAACGGCGGTAATCCAAAGATATTCCCTGAAACATCGTTCTGTCAGAGGCAAAATGTTCGCTCAGCATATTCGGAAGCACCGCGTCCTCCCAATCATACATGGTATGCCCCCAAAAAGAATTGTTCCATGCCCGGTTCCATTCGTCTATCGTTTTATATCTGTCCTTTAGCCACACGCGGAACGCCCGCTCACAATTCTCGCAATAGCACTCTCCCCCGTATTCGTTGGAAATATGCCATGCGACAATATTTTCATAGCCTTTATACCGTTCAGCCAGTCTGGCTGCTAAACGTACCGAATATTTACGGTAAGTAGGGCTGTTCGGACAGGAATTATGACGCCCGCCAAACTTACGGCGCATTCCGTTAAATTCCGTGCGCAGGATATCCGGATATTTTCTTGCCATCCATGCCGGATGTGCGCCGGTGGAAGTAGCAAGGCATACCTTTAAACCGTGTTTCCTCACAAGCTCCATGATTTTGTCCAGCTTTTCGAAACAGTATGTATTTTCGTCCGGCTGCAGACTTGCCCAGCTAAACACATTTAAAGTCACTACATCGATATGTGCGAGCTTTAAAAGCCGCATATCTTCTTCCCATGTATCCTCCGGCCATTGTTCGGGATTATAGTCCCCTCCGTAAAGAATCTTTTTTACCTTTTCATTTTCTATCATCGCTTTCCTCCAATCTAAAACATTATTCCATCACAGCGTATTTTTCCGCCGAAGCCATACGCGCTTCATGATACGCTTTTGCATTTTCTATGTCCGCCTCAAGTACCTGTTCATATCCAAGACTGATTACCGTATCCTGCATTTCTTTTAAGAGAGAATAAAATTCCGCTTCATCTTTAGCAAAAACCATACGCCAAGAATAATCAACAATCACAGACTTACATTGACTTCTGACAGTTGTAACCTCCAGCGTTTCTATAGGTTCACTAAAGTTGCATCCCGGCGAAATAACAATCTGATCGTTCTTCTTCAGATATTCGATACTACTCTGCGCATCCATAAATCGACTCCAATCATCAAAAAGCGCATTTTGCTGCAGGGAACGTACCGAATCCCATAATTTATAGGCATAAGGATATCCGTTTTCATCAGGATCCATTAAAACTACCGCTTTATAATTTAGGACAGACACACCGTCAAACCATGTACCGCCCCCATACTCCTCCGGCATCATGACCGTTTTCTTACTGATCAGCGCATCCTTCCCGAATTCAGTCAGCACCGGCCCGTTTTCTGTCATTTCCCATGTCAGGCCTTCCGGCCCTGCCGAAGAATCCGTAGTTGGCTGCGCACTGTTTAATATAATCCCTTCCGGCGAATAAAGCCAATCAATAAAATCCGCGAGCCGTTCCGGGTCCTGTGCACCGGATCCGATTGCAATCGCCGTTTTCGTATTCCCTTCCGGCCGGCATCCGTAAGAATAAATCTGTAAATCCGAAATAGGTACGATCATGAATCCCTTTCCCTGTGAAGTATGCTCTTCGGTATTATATGCCGCCTGTCCCAGCCAGGGCCACGGGCAAAATAATATCTGGCCATCTTCATACTTTTCAAATACCGTATTATAATTCTGTGCGCCGGAATCCGGATCTACCAATCCCATTTGATTTGCTTCAAAAAATAATTTAAGATTCCGTATATACAAAGAATCCTCATCGATCACACTTTGATAGTCAAAGCTGTCCGCTTTCAATAATATAAAACCATATTCATCATATCCATAGAAACAGGCAGGCTGCTTTGCGGCATTCATTAAGTTTGCATCCCAATCTCTGAAAAAACTGAATGCATACGTTGGTTCTCCGCTGTCACTATAAGGCTGCATTTCCTGCATTTGTTTTAAAATTGGCAGCAGGTCTTCCAATGTATGTATCTCCGGATAACCAAGCTCCGCATAAATATCCCATCGCAAATACGATCCATAGTTTAAATCTAATGCTTCACTGGAAATTGTAGCGGGACTAGCAGAAATTTCGGAGGGAACCGCATAGACAGCAGTATTATCCAAAGAATCATTTAATGCCCTTATCGCATTTTCATAGCGCATAATTCCTTTATTTGCAAACATCGTACTCATATCCAGTATTAAACCGGCATTGACAAGATCACGCAGGTCGCCATTCTCCGCACTAAAAATAATCAAGTCACCCATATTTCCTGCTGCCACACGGGCATCAAAAAGAGTAGCGCCTCCGCCTGCTACATTTGGCGCAATGATATTAAGCTCCATATTAAATTTTTCTTTTACGATCTTCGCAAACCATCCCGACTGAATACCTTGATAATTGGCCAGAGCATCAAATACATCCACAACGATAAATTCATCATACGGACATTTTTCGTTTTCTTTGCTGCTACATCCAAACATCCCCGTCATAAATGATAAGACAACCACCATACTTATTACTTTGTTCCAAACTTTGGTCTTTTTACCCATCAGCCTTTTCTCCATAATATTGATTCAATATAGCATGGGGATCAAATACAGTATGCCTCCAATCCAATAAAGAACCTATGTATATACTAAACTAATTCGATCGGATAGTTATCCTCCAGCCATATTTTTAAAAGTCCCATCCAGGATTCACAGTTTTTCTGTACTCCGTAACCGCCCGGATTCGCCGTTGTTTTATTTGCCAGTCCTAAGCCATGTCCGCCGGACGGATACATATGAAATTCCACCGGAATCTTTTTCTGCAACATTGCTTCGATCAGCAGCAGGGAATTTTGCACCGGTACGCAGTCGTCAGTATAAGTATGCCAAAGAAACGTCTGCGGAGTATTTTCATTTACCTGCGTTTCCAAAGACATTTTCTCCACCAGTTCGTCATATCTGTCTCCCAAAAGTTTTTCAAAAGACGACCTATGTGCATATTCTCCCGAAGTGATGACCGGATAGCAAAGAATCATCCCGTTAGGCCTTAATTCCTGCGAAGGAACGCACAATTCCTCTGCTATAAATTTTTCACTCCAAAACATACCATAACTTGCTGCAAGGTGGCCTCCTGCCGAAAATCCCTGTACCAAAATACGCTCTGTATCGATATGCCACTCTTCTGCATTTTTACGAAGTAAGGAAACTGCATTTGCAAGTTCTATGAGCGCTGTCGGATAAACCGCGTCCGGTGCAACGGAATAGCGTAAAACGACTGCATGATATCCGAAAGAATTTAATTGCAGCGCTACCATTTCCGCTTCTCTGTCGGAAAGGAACTCATATCCTCCCCCCGGACAGACCACGATCGCCGGACGTTTTACGATTCCGATTTCCTCTGAATGATCTAGTATATAAGTGGTCAGTTTCGCGTTTTTTGATGAATTTTTTGTCTCCATTGGTATGATCTTATGTATCATGTTCGTTATTCTCCTTTTCTTTTTATTGTCATCAAATTTTTACTCTTGTCCCACAAAAGACAACGGAAGATCAAGAAATACTGCAGTTCCTTTTGCGACCGCGCTTTCAATGCGTATTCCATGTTCCTTTCCGTAACAGAGTTTGATGCGTTCATTAATATTATAAAGACCTATGCTTGTCTTTAATTCAGGGTTTTCCGTATTCAACTTTTTACGCACCTTTTCTAATTCTTCCTTTGTTATCCCCCTCCCGTTATCTTCAATAACAATGTGGAGATTTTCTTCATCCGCTGATATACAGACATTGATCTGCCCGTTTTCTCCCCCTTCCTCCAACCCATGCAAAATCGCATTTTCAACAATAGGCTGTAACAGCAATGGCAGTATTCTGTACATTTCAAGTTCCAAATCTTCCTGTACCTGCAGACAATAATTCACTCTGTCTCCAAATCTTAATTTTTGAATTGTGATATAAGTTTCAATATAGTCCAGCTCTTTATCTAATGTAGTAAAAGCAGTTCCCGTATTTTCAAGCACATATCTCATGGATTTTCCTAAAAGTTTTATTGCGGTAGCCACTTCCCTATCCCCTGCAGTAAACGCTTTCATTCTGATCGATTCCAGCGTATTATATAAAAAGTGAGGATTGATCTGGCTTGCCAGCATTTTAAATTCCATGACCTGCTGTTCGTTTAACAGCTCTTTTTCATTGATCATCGCTTTGTACATTTTGGCGTCTTTTTCTTTTATCATCTGCACCATAGTCTGTAAATCTGCAAATGCCTCTGAAAGCTCGTCCTGTCCCCTGAAAGTCGGAATAATATCATAATCTTCCGTACTCGCTTTATGCATCTCCGCACGGAGGGTATTCACACGCCCCGTAAAATATCCCGTAAAGAAATGAATCAAAATTCCGGGAAGGACAATGGCTACTCCAAGAATCAATGTACATGTCCACAAAATACTTTTTATATTATCATACGCATGTAGATCTACGGTTGTAATATATATTTTAGAATCTGATTTGTACATATGCATCGTAGAAACAGAAGTAAGGTATTTCTTTCCGTTTATATGTTCCTCTCCCGTATAAGAAAAATAATCTTCTTCAAAATCGATCTCCACTTCCTGATTTTTACCGTAAAAATCCCGCATAGAACTATAAAAGCATCCTTCTTCGTCTATTGATACCATGACCACATATTCATTGCCTTCTATTCTCGTCCTAAAGTAATTATCACTGAGCTTTATAACAAGCACGCTATGATATTCCGAATTTACAAGCGGGATTTTACGGATCAGGCATAAACTCCAATACTCATTTCCATGCACATCAATATTCTTCACAGGAACCCAAAAAACACTGGACTGATTTATCGCTTTTTGATACCATGGCGTCTCCGCTATTTCATTTGTCACCGGTATATATTGCTTATAAGCATATATATGCGGATTATCCGTATATATCTGTATCGCTTCGATCTCCGCGTAATTACTCATATAATCATCCATGCCATAATACCAGTTCGCCGCCGTAAGAAAATCGTTCTTTTCCGCATACTCGCCGGCTAAGACATTTCTGAGTACCGCATTGGAAGAAATATTTTCCGATATATTATAGACCTGTGTAGTGATCTCAAATAAGATCGTTTTCACCCTTAAATTATCGGATTCCATAAGATCTTCATGGTAATTAGTTAAGAGTTTTGCCGTATAAAGTAAAAGAAACCCTCCAAGTATTACAATCGGCAAAAAAACGGCGAATACATACACGATATATAGCTGTCGTTTTATTTTTGCCCTGCTTATTACTCCGGACACCCAATTCAACAATTTGATTCTTTTCACGTTAACTCCCGTCTGTATATTTCATATAGCAAAGATCAAGAAGAAAATTATTTTCTGCCATTCTGTTACATTGATTATAATATCCGGACGCCTATCCCGCAATTTACTTTTTATATCTATTTCATGTATTTATTTTACTAATTTTATCCACTGGGAATTATTTCTCATCCATACAAAGAAAAAAGGCATTTTGAATGGTGTGCAAGTCATTCAAAATGCCTTTCTTCCGCGTCAAGTTTCCCTCTTCTTGATGCAATTTGGTGGGAGTTTTATGTTGTTTATGATTGTGGTGTATGTAGTAATCATATCCAACAATGTGATAATAACCTATTTTTTCAAATATGAACATGAAGTATGCGGAAAAAATTTCTATTTTTTAAAATTTTTTTAATTTTTCATAAAAAATAAAGCACAAAATCCAAATTTTTCCAAATACTTCATGGGATTATTTCAATGAAATGTGTAGAGTTATCTTGTAACCAATCAATACAATAATAAACAAAGGAAAAGGAGTTTCAGCTATGAAAAAGAAAATTTTATCAACTTTATTTGCAGCGATACTTATTTTTGGATTTTTCTTACCGGGCATGGATCCGGAAAATCCGGCAGGATCTGTGTCAACTTATTCTATTCTTGAGCCTAATTGGAATTATTTTTAATATTTCTTTATAAAAAATGCAACGTATTTCCCCACTTCTTTAGGAATTCCATTATGATGAGGAAATAAACACTATAGTCATCAGCAATGAATTTAAAGTTTTCCGACAGTTTTGCAAATCCCTGTATCCTTGCCATGTATACGAAAAAGATACAGGGATCGACACTACAGTTGTCCAAAACCTATTAACCATCTTAGTGCAGTGATAAAAGGAGACAACTATATGGAAATTCAAAAACCCGAATATAATCCTAATACATATGTACTTGATACAGCAAAAACATCTGTATCAAAGAAAGAACAATTGGTAAACCCGCAAGCAGGTTTAAAAAATGGAGAAGCAGTTGCAGTATCTATTTCAGAAGAGGGATTTTTCGCATTAAGAAAAACCTTGGATCAGTCCGGTTTGGGAAATGCACCTTATACAAATACATTAGATCAGTTTGAAAAAGAGCTGGAAAAAGCTGTTGTGAAAGACGGTTCAAAAGAAATGCAGGTTATCCGGGATCTTTGGAGTGAATTGAGAGAAACCGGCGGTCAGGAATTAGAAAAAAGAAATGCAAACGGCGCTAATTTAAACGTAAAAGATTGGCTGGTATCTGCAATGAGCGCGTATGAAACGGTTTATAACAGACTGGTTGAAAAACACAAAGAAGGCGACCGTTGGCTCTCTTATGATGAGATTGGCTTAAAATGTATGAATTTGAAGGAAGATATAGCGGCGCTTAATGAAGCATATAAATTATATACAGGACAGATTGAAGCATTTGTCGGAATCCAACAGACAAATAAACATATGGAACAGAAATACCATAGAGAATATAAATATTTTTATCAGCAGATAAGAAAGCATAGAGGAGATGAAATCACAATCTCCAATCATTCCAATTATCAGGACGATGATTATCATTACATTGATAAAGATTATAATAAGTCTTTGAAGTCTATTATAAAAAAGGGAATGGAACAATTTTTAAAAGTTGTCAATACTTCAAAATATACGCAAGGCATGGCAACGGGAATCATGATCGATCTTATAAACGATGATCAGGATTTTGTAGAAAAAACAAAGAAATTATTTTTCAAATAATAAGTGAATATAAAAGTCAAAAGTTACTCAGCAGTAAGCGCCTGGTTCCAAACTAGGCGCTTACTATGATAACAAATGAATCATAATTAGAATTAATCAATGATCTCATCAACATCTCCAAAGTATGCTAAATAATGTTTTTTAATTGTATTTTTAAAATAATCATTATTTACGATAGCGCTTAAATAAAAGGCCTGTTCTAAATATTGTTTACAAGATCTTTTATTTTTTCCGCTTTTCTTTTCTAAACAACAGGATTGATTTGTTAAAAATACTGGTAGCATTGTAATCCTTCCACATTTCAAAGCTTGTCTGATTCCCTTTTCCGCTACTTCCATACTTTCTTCGACTTCGTCTATTTCTTCTAAAAACATACACAAATTTCCCATAATCAAACTTTTTCCAATATAATGCCCTTTTGCTAATACTTTGCTTGCCTCATAACTTTGCAATACTTTTTTATATAATTGAACCGCTATCTCTTTTTTATCCATAATACTATATATAATGCCGATAAAATTAAGAATTTTAGCCTCTTCCTGCGATGGACTGGAATCTGTCCTAAAGTTGCCGTCATTATATTCCATAGTCAATTCTAACGCACTAATTGCATTGTTCAACGCTTCTGTTTCCGATAGTTCTTTTCTATAATATTGGAGCATTGTTCGATTAAATAAAATATATTGGTGATTGACCGGTATACAGATATCAATCACTTCTTCGATTTTATTCAGAAGAGGTTCAATTTCTTCATATTTTTTGAAATACATCAATCTGTTACATTCTCTTCTATATTCCTGAATATCAAATTTTTCATCGGACAGATAACTGTTATAGTAACCTTTGTGAACGCCTAACTTTTCCAAAATCTTACCATAATTCTTAATATTTGGCGCTCTCCTCCCGCTTTCTATCGCCGAAAGATTTTCCGGCGTGCATATTCCTTCACTTAAAGCTTCTTGAGATAAACCTTTCGCTTTGCGTCCTTTTTTAATGATCTCATTCAGTAAGAATATTTCGCACTGACTGTTTTCCATCAGTAGTTTCATACTTCCCTTGGGCCGGAGGATTTCATATTCTTTATAAAGACCGCTTAATACCGTTTCCCATTTCTTCATCTTCTGCAGCTTTCGGGACTGATCTTTTGTATGCTCTAAACCTTCTATCAACATGGATAATATCTCGTCAAAATCCAGTAATACTCCGTTGTTCCGTAGCAGCGCCAATGCCGATTCACATACCTCGACTGCTTTTTCATAATTTTCTTTTCTCAACAGGATCTTTGCTTCTACCCGGATTATCTTAGCGTAAATTTTTACCAGTTCTTCCTCGTCCGTATAATGGCATCTTACATAATGATTCAACTGCTTTAAAAGAACCAAAGTTTCTTCGTCCTCTTCTTCCGAATCATTGTAATAGATCTTCATTAAAATAAGCTGTATTTCCGATTTTGATAATAATGCGTTTTCTATGGCGCTTTTTTCACCTTCCGGCATGGAAACGCGAATCGCTTCTTCAATATATCTTCTACTATTTTCTATGTCTCTTTCTTCCAGCTCGCACAAGATCGCTTTCATTTTTAATATATACTGCATGTGTACGGGTTCTTTTGCCTTATGCTTTTTTTCATACTCTGACAAAAGCTCTTTCGCTGTTTTATAATCTTCCGTAATAATGCATTCCTCAATCTTTTCCCTATGTACAAATAATCTATAATCCGCAACTGTCATGATCGCTTCCAATTTATCTGAGGACTTTCCAAGCCTTTGCAGTAAAGCATCCAACAATAACTTATCAGGTATCCTTTCGCAAGACTCAAATCTTGATAATGAAGTAATAGAACAAATGCCCTTTGCTAACTTTTCCATAGAAATTTTATAATGTGATCTTAATGTGAAAATCATCTTTCCACTATTTTTATCTCTCATAATTTCTCCTATCTGCGTACTTTTTTAATTCATCTTTTGTTATCAAATTAACATAAGTCACTATTTTTCCTTCTACCCTATATTTACATATTTCTTTTAATAATACCATGTTGAAACCGGAAAATAAAATATTTATCTTCCTATATAGTAATACGAATGAAAACCCCATTTTCTTACAAAATTTTCAAAAAAAATTAAAAAAAATTTCTGTAATTGTTTCCGTATTTGAAGTCAAAAAAGTACCGTTTACAACTTTTTTCCTATTTCATATAATGGGCTTACTATAAACGGGCTTACAATGTGCCGGTTTTCGATCAGAAAGGAGATTTACCATGAAATTCAGTAACGGATGCTGGTTACAAAAAGAAGGCTGCGAATGTTTTGCGCCGCAGCAGGCTTATTTTACAAAAACGGAAAAAGACAAAGTTACTATTTGTGCGCCGACACACCGTATCACAAAACGGGGAGATACTTTAGGAGGCATTAATCTTACTTTAGTCATCACTTCCCCTGCACCGGAGATTCTCCGTCTGCAGACCTATCATCATATGGGCGCTTTGAAAAAAAGCCCCGAATTTGAACTTGAACTTACGGAAACATGTCCTTTGGAAGTTACGGAATCCGAAGAAATCATCACGATAAAAAGCGGCAGCCTATCACTGGAAATTGGAAAGCAGAATTGGTCTATGATCTATAAACGCAACGGCAAGGAGATCTCTAAAAGCGCCGGAAGGGATCTTGCGCTTATGAAAACCGACTGGAAAGGCGATTATTACGATAAAGGGGATTTGGAAGAGACTTATATGCGCCAGCAGTTAAGCCTCGGTGTAGGAGAGCTGATATACGGAACAGGCGAACGTTTTACCCCTTTTGTAAAAAACGGCCAGTCCATCGATATCTGGAATGCGGACGGCGGAACAAGCACCGACCAGTCCTATAAAAATATTCCCTTTTATCTTTCCAATAAAGGCTACGGTATTCTTGTAAATCATCCTGAACAAGTATCTTTCGAAATTGCAACGGAACAGGTTACAAAAGCTGAATTTTCCGTAGAGGGCGGATATTTGGATTACTTTTTTATTAACGGGCCTACCATGAAAGAGGCTTTGGTACATTATACGGATCTGACGGGAAAGCCGTCTCTTCCTGCGCCTTGGACTTTTGGACTGTGGCTTTCCACCTCCTTTACTACCAATTATGACGAACAGACAGTCATGAGTTTTATTGACGGTATGCTGGACAGAGGGATTCCTCTGCGCACTTTCCATTTTGACTGCTTCTGGATGAAGGAATTTCATTGGTCGGATTTTGTATGGGACAATCGGGTATTCCCCGATCCTGCCGGTATGCTGCATCGCATCAAAGCAAAGGGATTAAACGTCTGCGTTTGGATCAATTCCTATATCGGTCAGGAATCCTGTCTTTTCCCGGAAGGTATGGAAAAGGGATATTTTCTGAAACGTCCTAACGGCGACGTCTGGCAGTGGGATATGTGGCAGCCGGGTATGGCTTTGGTAGATTTCACAAATCCTGACGCTTATAAATGGTTTCAGGATAAATTGGAAGTACTTTTGGATATGGGCGTGGATTGCTTCAAAACGGACTTCGGTGAGAGGATTCCCACAGACGCAGTATATTTTGACGGCTCCGACGCAAAGAAGATGCACAATTTTTATACTTATCTTTACAATAAATGTGTTTATGAATTACTGGAAAGAAAACGCGGCAAAGGGGAGGCGGTATTATTTGCCAGATCCGCCACCGTAGGCGGCCAGAAATTTCCGGTACACTGGGGCGGCGACTGCTGGTCCGATTATGAATCCATGGAAGAAAGCCTGCGCGGCGGCCTTTCCCTGATGATGTCGGGATTTGGTTTTTGGGCGCACGATATAGGAGGCTTTGAAAATACTTCTACGGCGGACGTTTACAAAAGGTGGGTGGCGTTCGGGCTTTTATCCTCACACAGCCGCCTGCACGGAAGTACCTCTTACCGCGTTCCATGGGTATATGATGAAGAAGCCGTAGATGTAGTACGGTTTTTTACAAGATTAAAGGCGCGTTTCATGCCGTATCTTTATAAAACTTCGATAGAAACTTCCAAGTCCGGCATTCCCACTATGAGGGCAATGGTTTTGGAATTTACCGGAGATAAGAATTGTAATTATATAGATAAGCAATATATGTTAGGCGATTCTCTGCTGGTAGCCCCGATCTTTAACGACGAAAGCATGGCGGAATATTATCTGCCAAAGGGCATATGGACCAATTTCTTTACCGGAGAAAGTAAGCGCGGCGGGGAATGGATCACGGAAAAACATGATTATCTGAGTATCCCTCTTATGGTCCGTGAAAATTCCATTATCGTTATGGGCGCTCATGACGACAGGCCGGATTACGATTATGCAGACGGAGCGGAAGTACGCATTTATGCTTTGCAGGAAGGAAAAGAAGCCTCTACCGTTGTGTACGATATGAAACAAAATGTAGATCTGTCTGTAAATGTGAAAAACGAAGACGGTAAACTTTCTATCCATACAAAAGGCACAAAACCTTTCACCATACGCTTGGTCAATGTGAAGGCAGTTTCCGTGAACGGAGGTTCTGTTATAACGGAAGGTAACGATACGATCATAACGCCGGAAAGTAACGAGATAGAAGTCAATTTTTAATTTTTTTATAAGAAATGGAACGCTGCGGGATTCATAGATCCAATTGCGTTCCATTTTCTTTCAGCCATTTTTCTTTTGTCTTATAGTCGGGAATCAACTTTCCCACACTCTCCCAAAATTCTTTGGAATGGTTCATATGCAGTCTGTGACAAAGTTCATGTACTACAAGATAATCTATCATATCGTCCTCTGCCATAATGATCTTCCAATTAAAGTTTAGATTGCCTTTTGCACTGCAGCTTCCCCACCTGCTCTTTTGTTCCTTGATCCGTATATCCCCGACGCTTTTTCCGATAAATTTTTGGAAGTAACAAACTTTTTGCTGCAAAACTTCTCTAGCCCGCTCCCTATACCATTTCACGACCGCATTTTTGACCGTTTCACTATCCGACACAGGGGAAACTATCAATAAAGTATCAGCCTGTTTTTTTACCATGATCCTGTTTCTGTCTTGGTTGACAATCAGATTGAGCGTCAGGGGCCTTCCCCTAAAATAAAAGGTTTCACCATTTACATAATGATGCGCCGGCCTGTTTTTTTCAAGCTCTACCGCTTGTTCTGTCTTTTTGACGATCCAATCCGCTTTTTTTTCAACCAATTTTTGAATTTCCGTGGCGGAAGAATAAAGGGGAGCTTTTACAATGATCCCACCGGCTTTTTCTATCAAAATAGAAAGACTTTTTCTTCGGCCCTTTATTAATTGATATTCATATTTCTTTCCGTTATACAAAAAATAAAAACGTTCCATTGTTATAAAAGGTTTCCTTCATTTAATGTGAAATCAGTGAAATCTGACACATTTTCATCGTTTCTAACGCCGCTTTATGGGTTTCTACCGTTACTCCGGCGCAGCAGGAAACATCGACGGAAATTTTAGTTTCCGGCATCGACGCTTTTAATAAAAGTGCGTTGGATACCACACAAATATCCGTACAAAGTCCCACAAGTTCGATTTCCAGTTCTTCCTTTTCCCTTTCTTTTGAAAGCATATGAGCAAGCTCTACGCTTCCGAAAGTAGGTTTATCCACAATGACAGCTCCTTCTAAAAGCTCCCTGATCTCTTTTCTGATCTCCCAGCCTTCCGTACCTTTGATACAATGCTCTACCGGAAGATTTTTCCCTTCCTGCGTAGAAAGATAATCTTCTCCGTGGGTATCTCTCGTTGCATAAATATTTTGGATATCGTATTCTTTTATTTTCCGTATCACGGGATCTACGATCTTTACCGCTTCGTCCGTACCCAGCGTACCGTCTATAAAATCGTTCTGCATATCGATCACAATTAAAATTTTTCTCATACTTGCTCCCATCTACGCGTTGCAGCGCACATATATCCGTTAAAGCGGAATGAAAATTTCCATACAAACTTAAGCGTTAAAATAATCTATTACTTCTATAAGATCATTTTTACAAACTGTGACAAAATTTAATATTTCTTCGTCAGGTTTTATCAGATCAGGGACCATGATAGTCATCATTCCCGCCCTGTGGGCGGACCGGATTCCGTTTGGAGAATCTTCAATCGCATAAGCTTCTTTTGGTTCAACGGAAAGTTCCTTGCAGGCGCATAGATAGATTTCCGGATCTGGTTTACTGCGCTCTACCATATCGCCGCCGATAATAACCTGAAAATAATCTTTTAATCCGCCCCATTCTAAGTTTTCCATTATTCTGATCTTTCTCGTAGAAGATGCAAGACCAATCTTACAATTTTCTCCTTTCAGAAATTCAAGCAGTTCCTTTGCTCCCTTCTTTACCGGAATACCATCTTTTTCTATCTTTTCCTTTGCCAATTTGGAACAGGTATCCATAAACTCCGAAACAGGAAAATCTTCCCCATACGCTTCTTTTATGATCCTGACCGTACTTTGCCTGTTCACGCCGATACACTTTTCCAATACTTCATTGATCTTTTCTAAATGTCTTTCCCTTGCGACAAGATTCCAACTTTCTTTATATAACCTTTCCGTATCAAACAAAACCCCGTCCATATCAAATACGACCGCTTTTACTATTTTCATTGATTAAACTCCAAAAACAATTTTTACTGTTCTCTCTGATCCGTGTCTTTTATCAGTTTCCGCCTGTACTTCCTATCTTACATCCTTTATGGTAACAGATTTTTTTCGATTTCTCAATTCTTTTAAAAAATTTGATTTAAGCCTTTTATTTTGAAACGGACATACATAGTAAAATACAAAATAGAAATTATGATATCCACATGCTAAAATAATAAAGAAAAATAGAATACATTTTTTTGTCACACATACAAGAATACGTTGTCTCATTTATTAGGAGGTAAAATTTATGAATAAAAAAACGAATGAAGAAATACAAATTTTAATCGATCAAGCTACTGCAGGAAACAAAAAAGCGCTTGAAACGCTGATTGTCAGCGTACAGGATATTGTATTTAACCTATCCCTGCGGATGCTTGGTACCTTTGCAGATGCGGAAGACGCCACACAGGATATTTTACTGAAAATGATCACCCATCTGTCTTCCTTTAGGGGCGAAAGCTCATTTACAACCTGGGTATTCAGTATTGCGGCCAATCATCTGAAAAATTATAAGAAGCATATGTTCGCCCGCTATCCGTTAAGCTTCGAATACTATGGGGACGACATAGAAAACGGTAAAATACAAGATGTGCCGGATTTAACGCAGAATGTGGAAAAGGATATCTTGGCGGAAGAATTGAAAATGTCCTGTACTAATGTGATGCTGCAATGTCTTGATACGGAAAGCAGATGTATTTTTATATTGGGTACTATGTTTAAGATCGACAGCCGCATTGCAGGAGATATTTTGGACATGACTCCCGAAACCTATCGTCAACGGCTTTCCCGGGTACGCAAAAAAATGGCGGATTTTCTCGGAAAGTATTGTGGAGAATATGGAAACGGTAAATGTAAATGCAAAGACAGAGTCAATTATGCGATACAAAACCATAGAATAAATCCGTTGCAGACAGATTATACGACGGCTGCGGAAATCCCTGTCCAGACTATGCTGGATGTAAAAAACGCTATGGAAGACATTGACGATCTCTCACAGGATTTTTCTTTTTGTAAACCTTACAGCTCGCCTGAACGAACGAAAAATATGATACAGGAATTTTTAGATTCCACCCAGCTTTCCATTATACAAAAATCATAAAGGAGACAACAGATTATGAATACACAATTAATTATCGATTATTTATCAGCATTGAACCTGAATAATGACCGCGAATGGTATCACGCAAATAAAGACAGTTATAAAACGGCAAACGCTGAATTTGAAAATTTTTTACGGACTTTAATGCTGGAGATCGGAAAATTTGACGGCAGTATTTTACATAACGATCCAAAAGACCTTACGTTTAAAATTGTCAGAGATACCCGCTTCAGCCATGACAAATCACCTTATAACCCTGCATTCCGCGCCCATATTTCCTCTAAAGGAAAATTACCTGTTCCTGTGGGATATTATCTTATGATAAAACCCGGCGATCAATCCTTTTTAGGAGGAGGACTGTTTGCAGATATGTTTAAAGACGCAACGACAATGATACGGGATTATATTGCCCGAAACGGTGAAGAATGGGAAAAAATCATACATGAACCGGAATTTGAAAAATACTTTGTCGTAAAGGGGACGGCGTTAAAAAATGTTCCCGCAGGATATGAAAAAGAACATCCTCAGGCAGAATATTTAAAATTTAAAAGCTGGTATCTGGAATATCCGGTCAAAGACGAAGAATTGAAAGACGCGGAATCTTTTCTTGCAAAAGCCGCAGAACTTTTCCGGATCATGAAACCTTTTAACGATTATTTAAACAAAGCGCTGGTGAATTTCCAAATGCCGACAAGATAATACTATGCCGAATGAAATTTGGCAGCAGGCTTAGAAATTCTCTTCACATTTATGCAAAGCCGGGTGAATCCGGCTTTGCAGTATTAGAAAAAGATCTTAAACGCATCTGCAATTCCCAAAAAATGAGTGATCAAATATAAAAGAAGCAAATGAACAGGATAAAACGCGTAAAATATATATTTTAAATTCAATCCTCTTTCTCCGTTATACTTATAAACCGGGATCAAGGCAATAAACGCAGTGATCTCGGAAAGGCTCATGCAAGTTAAAACGGCGCATCCCCCTGCCATTTCCCAAATTCTGCTCTTATGGAAAAGGTACATGATCACAATGGTAAGCACGCCCATGGAACCGTAATCACAACGTAAAAAACCTGCAATCAGCATAAATACAACGGTTATCGGAACGATAAGTAAATATTGCAGGACTTTATTGGCGGATAATTTTTTCTCTGCCATTTGGATCAAAGTAATAGCCAAAAGCCCCATCAATAAAGTAAAGAAAACATTTTGATAACCTATAGAAAACATAGAACTTCTAAATGCCAGATCAAAAGGAACTTCGGAAACAATAGCAAATAAAAAGAGACGGAAAGCATATTTCCACACATTCCGCGTATGAAGGAATCCTTCTATCAAAAGAAAACAAAAGATAGGAAATCCAAGACGCCCTATTAATCTAAAAACCGTATCCAATATAAAAACCGTACCGTTCTTATCCATAAAATCTGAAAAACTCTGCGCATCATTCATATTGATCAGATAAAATCCGTTTGCAGTCAGTATACGCTCGAATATCACGGCGCCGATATGGTCGATGAACATAGTTGTAATAGCTATGATCTTTAACGTACTTCCGGGGATTCCCTTTTTCATAACAACAGAACTTTCCATAATCAATCATCATCCTTTCTTTTTTCACCTTCGTATGATAAGTTACCAGACTTTAGTCGTCCATTTTGTACAATCCCATGTATCGGTAGCAAGACCCTCATAAAACTCAGGTTCATGGCAGACCATAAGGATACTTCCCTTATATTCTTTTAAAGCGCGTTTTAATTCCGCTTTTGCATCTACGTCCAAATGATTGGTAGGTTCATCCAAAAGCAAAATATTCGTTTCTCTGTTGATCAATTTGCAAAGACGTACTTTAGCCTGTTCGCCGCCGCTTAATACTTTTACTTTACTTTCAATATGTTTTGTCGTAAGTCCGCATTTAGCGAGAGCGGACCGTACTTCATACTGTGTGAATCCGGGAAATTCTTTCCATATCTCTTCTATACAGGTAGTTTCTATATTCTGATCCATTTCCTGTTCAAAATAACCGATATTCAGATAGTCTCCCTGCTCCACTTCTCCTTCAAGAGGTTTGATAAGCCCTAAAATACTTTTTAACAGCGTCGTTTTACCGATTCCGTTAGCGCCGGTGAGGACAATCTTCTCTCCCCGTTCCATTTCTAAATTTAAAGGCTTCGATAAAGGTTCGTCATAACCGATGACCAGATCTTTCGTTTGAAAAATATAACGGCCTGAAGTCCTTGCCTCCTTAAAATGAAATTCCGGCTTCGGTTTTTCTCCGGCAAGTTCGATAACTTCCATTTTGTCCAGTTTCTTTTGACGGGACATTGCCATATTTCTGGTAGATACTCTGGCTTTATTTCTTGCTACAAAATCTTTTAAATCCGCAATTTCTTTTTGCTGTTTATTATAAGCGGCCTCTAACTGGGATTTTTTCATTTCGTAAACTTCCATAAACTTATCATAATCGCCCACATACCGGTTCAATTCCTGATTATCCATATGATAGATCAGATTGATCACGCTGTTTAAAAAAGGAATATCATGGGATATTAATATAAAAGCGTTTTCATAGTCATTCAGATAACGCTTTAACCATTCAATATGTTCTTTATCTAAATAATTTGTAGGTTCGTCCAAAAGCAGGATATCCGGTTTTTCCAATAAAAGCTTTCCAAGCAGCACCTTTGTCCTTTGGCCTCCGCTTAAATCGGTAACGTCCTTTTCCAATCCGATCTCCGTAAGTCCCAACGCACGGCCCACTTCGTCAACTTTAGCATCTATCATATAAAAATCATGCATAGTCAAAAGATCCTGAATCGTACCAAGCTCTTCCATATAAGCGTCAAGCTGCTTTTCATCCGCATCCCCCATTTTATCACAGATTTCATTCATTCTGCTTTCCCATTCAAAAAGAAACCCGAAAGCGGAAGTCAGAACGTCACGGATCGTCATACCTTTTTCCAAAACGGTATGCTGATCCAAATATCCTACCCTCACATTTTTCGCCCATTCGATCTTTCCTTCGTCAGGCTGCAGCTTACCTGTGATCATATTCATAAAAGTAGACTTTCCCTCTCCATTTGCACCGATAAGCCCTATATGTTCTCCTTTTAAAAGACGAAAAGATACATGATCAAAAATGGCTCTGTCTCCAAAACCATGGGTTAAATTTTCTACGTTTAAAATACTCATAATATCCTCATTCCCGTTTCGTAATCAATTTTAATCTTACGCTTAAAAATGTCCGTATCATTTCCATAAATTGAAAGATTTCCAAACTTTATATACGAAAATACCGAATACCAGTATAACACAGAAAAGGAATATTTAGCAATGAATAGGTAAAGAATATAAACATGATCCGATATAAAAAACTACGAAATAACAAAGAAATGAAATAAAAGGAAGGTCATGCTTATGAAAAAGTCAAAACTGAAAAAATCGATCATTTTATTGTTGGCGGTTACATCAATAATATTGAACGGATGCGCGAAACAAGAAACCGATCTTCGTTCCAGCAACAGTCATTTAGGTCATACAGGTATGCCGGGAAGTAAAGCCACAGGAGGATATTCGGAAGATATTACAATGGCGGAGATAAAAGAAGCCGTCGTTGATATGCTTGGAGATAACTACTGGCCCGATTCAAAGATAGATGCAGTTTCCTTAGAACAGATTTACGGAATCAGTTCCGATATGTACGAGGATTTCTTTGCAGAACGTCCGTCAAACGATACGAACGTAGATACACTGATCATCATAAAGGCAAAAAGCGATCAGGTAGATCAGGTAGAAAAAATATTAAGGGAATATCAGGAAACGAATATAGCAGATTGTGAAGCTTATTCGCAAAACTTAGAAAAAACGCAGGCAGCCAGAATAGAAACATTTCACAATTATGTATGCTTTGTACAGCTTGGCGCCGATACAAGGGCGGCAAATGATATTAGCAGCGAAGCGGTCGTTGATCAATGTCTTGAGGAAAATGAACGGACTCTGGATGCAATTGAAAAAGCGCTTTTAAGATAATATATGTTATTATATAAGTAAATTACAAAGAAAACCAAATAGCGAAATAATCAATTAAATATAAAATAACAGGAGCTTTGATATGAATATCATTTCAAAACTCCTGTTATATAATTTCTGTTTGAAAAATCACTCTTAATCCGGCGTGTTATCATACTCTACAATGATCTCAAATTCCTGCTCTCCCATAAATCCCGGGCCGACTTCATATTTATCAAAGACAATAACCGGATTTCCTGATGAATTAATATAAAATGCCGTATCTTCATTTATCGTCTTAAAACCGTCAAATCCCTGAACCGCGCCTTCGTCCGTAATGCCCCAATATACATAATCAGGATTCTCCTTTACCCTCTCTTTCATCTGCCGGATGATCTGTACGTTTGCCACTTCGATATAATCATTGCCAAGTAAGTCGCTTAACTCTATATTTTTTCCGTTTAACAGATCCAAGTTATAAAAAGTCCTTTCACCGTAAGCGGCGCACCAGTTTTCAGCAGCCGTAATTACAAAAGATACGACGGCTCCTCTTTGATATTTTATTTCATAATCTACGGTAATATCAAATTTTCTATCCGCCCATTCTTCCTGTGTACCTCCCGTTTCAAAAAATGCCGTCTTATATTCTTCAAAACGTTCCGTTTCACTTGAAATATATTTCTGAATATAATTATTTATCTTCTTATTTATATCCAATGTAAAATCATTTACCGTGACTGCCTGCGTATAAATATCGTTACTTGATACCGTTACCGGTACAGTGGGAGTATCAAGGCTGTCAATAACTTTTTTCTCGTCTCCCGATACGGAAATAATATCATTACCCGATATAGTCATATGCGTATCGTCTTCCACTTCATTTCCCGATATCGTATCATCCGATATGATATTACCGGATACCGTATTATTTGTGTTTCCCTCGTTTGTTTCTCCGCCTTCTTCAAAATTTTCATTATCAGGTTCTGAAATAACAGATGTTTTTTCTTCCGGTGTCTGTTCTTCCGCATCTATTTCTACGTTTGGCACACTCGTATCGATCGTAAGATTTTCTTTCTTTATCGTATACTGCCTTACCGTAAATACTTTTGCAACGGCCCCAAGAACGGGAACTTCACCCATTTCTTTTGCAAAGGATTCGCTGCTGTTCAATCCTATAATGATACTGACCGTGATTGCTGCCGCTGCTGCGCCAATATATTTCATAATTTCGGAAATAGGGCTTCTTGTCTCTTTATATTGTTTATCAATAGATTCTTTATCTCTGGATCCTATCGTCTTCTTTACTATCTCATCCAATTCGGGCGGGATCATAATACCGTCATATATTTCTTTTCCTCTATTTTGAAGTTCTTGTATTTTCTGATCGTCCATCAAAATACTCCTCCCTTAAGCCTTCTTCCAATTTTGAAAGAGCAGCATACAGTCTTGACTTCACCGTATTCAGGTTTACGCCTGTTACCTGGGAAACCTCTTTTAAGGTTAACTGTTCAAAAAAATGCAGCAGAACCACCGTCTGCATTTCTTTCGATAATTTATTGATTTCTTCATATACTGCAAAACCGGGTTCAAACTTAGGCTCATAATAAATCTCTTCTTTTAACTCGGTAGGCTCATAAGCAATTTCTTTTCCGTTCTTTTTAATATAGGTCAGACTTTCATTAACAAGAATGCGATAAAACCAAGTTTTTACCGCATCAGGATTTCTTAAACTGTGGTAATGCTCAAGCGCCTTACAGATTGCATTCTGAACAATATCCAAAGCAGAATCTTTATTATAAACATAGCAGTATGCTATCCGATAAAATTTTTGCTGATTTTCCAGTATATATTCTACTATCTTATCATAAGTGTCCTTTGCCACCGTTCTCCTCCTGACCTTCTACTTAATAGATATAGAAGATTCCTAAAAAGTTTAATTTTTTCGAATTAATTTTTTAAGATTCATTTAAGATGAATTTTTTAATTACTTTCACGATTCCGTCTTCATCATTGGAATCCGTAATAAAATCAGCCGCCTGTTTTACTTTTTCCTGTGCGTTTGCCATTGCCACGCCAATACCCGCATATCTGATCATAGTCATATCGTTGAATCCGTCCCCACAGCAAATCACATTATCTCTCTTTAACCCGACTGCCGCTAACATTCTGTTAAGGGAAGAAGCTTTGTCCACTCCTCTTGGCATGATTTCGATAAAAAACGGTTCGCTTCGATATACGCTGATAATATCTCCGTACATTTCATTCAGTTTTTCTTCAAAAGCAGGAGCTTTTTCTATAGGCGCGGTCATCAGACATTTATTCATTTCAAAATCTACAAAAGACAATAAATTTGCCACTTCTTTTATCGGCATACCGTTGATCTTTGCTTCCAACTCTACATATTCGTCGCTTCTTGTCCCTAAAATAATATTGTCGGAAAGATATGTCATAAGGCCGCAGTTATTTTCATCCGCAAATTTATATAATCCCGGAAGAATAACAGGCGGAAGAGTTTTCTGAAATACAATATCACCCGTTCTGCAATTTATGATTCTGGCGCCGTTAAAAGACAATAAATAACCACCGTATTTTTCTAATTCCAATTCTTTTTCGTATTTTCTCATACCCGGCGTAGGACGTCCCGAAGCAAGCATGACGATATGTCCTTCTTCCATAATATGTATAATGCTTTTCTTCGTATTTTCAGTGATCTGCTTTTTGGAATTTGTCAACGTACCATCAATGTCCAATACCAAAACCTTTGTTTCATTTGATTTCATTTTACTCTGTTCCCTTCTTTAGTAATTATTAAATACCAATTGTTATTAAATATCTTCATTTTCCTCTTCCAATACTTCATTTTCTTCTTTCATTTCTTTTAAAACGCTGATCCCTAACGGAACAGCCAATATAAAGGTTAAAATATCGGATATCATTTGACAGATCTCAATTCCTGTCAGACCAAAGATTCTGGGCAGCGTCAATATAAGAGGTAAAAAGAACAGACCCTGTCTTGCCGCCGCGATGATAGATGCCTTTATTGCCTTTCCGATAGATTGTAACATCATATTACACAATACGATCCATGCATTTAATGGAAACACGACTGCCTGAAAACGAAGGGCCCACGTTCCCACTTCAATAACTTCCCTATCGTTTTCCCTGAACAAACTTACCATTTCCGGCGCAAAGATATATGCTCCTGCGGCTATTACTATCAAAAAGAAAAAAGCATATTTGACACAGAACCAAAATCCTTCCTTTACTCTTTTATAGAGTTTCGCACCGTAATTCATGCCGCATACCGGCTGAAATCCCTGTCCGAATCCAATCAATGCGGAATTTGCAAACATAGTGATCCTTGAAACAATGGACATTCCGGCAATCGCTGCGTCTCCAAATCCTCCCGCCATATGATTTAAGCACATCGTCGCAATACTTGCAAGTCCCTGCCTGCATAAAGAAGGAACGCCTCCCCTTACGATCTCTTTATAATAATATAACGCAGGTTTAAAATTTTTCCATTTTATATGAATATTTTCTCCTTTTCTCGTTCCGTTCCATAAAAGAAGAAAACCTAACAATTGGCCAATCACCGTTGCAAGCGCCGCACCGGTAATCCCCATATTACATTGAAATATAAAGATTGGATCTAATATAATATTTAACACTGCGCCTGATACGATCCCGACCATGGCAGAAGCCGCGCTTCCCTGAAATCTTAATTGATTGTTCAATACAAGGGAAGAAACCATAAACGGCGCGCCAAATAAAATAACGGAAAGATACTTTTTCGTGTAAGGAAGTATCGTTTTCGTAGACCCAAGAACTACCGATAACGGTTCTAAAAAAATAAGGCCAAGTACTAAAACCAACCCCCCGCATATAAATGCGGAAAAAAATCCGATCGACGCCATTTTCGAAGCGTCTTCAAATTCCTTTGCGCCGAGTTTTCTTGATATATAATTTCCCGAACCATGTCCAAAAAAGAAACCTAAAGCCTGTATCAATGCCATAAGGGAAAATACCACCCCTACTGCTGCCGTAGACTGAGTATCCAGCTTTCCTACAAAATAAGTATCTGCCATATTATAAAACGAAGTAATAAGCATACTTATAATAGTGGGTACTGCCATTTTACATACCAGCTTATTTACAGGTTCCGTCGTCATATATACAACTTTCTCTTCCTGTGTCATTTTATAATTCCTGCCTTTCTTATTTTATAAAAAGATTCTTCAATATTCTATTCTAATATAACTCTCAATGAATTGCAAAAGACAGTTTATTCTGAATTATTTTACAACAGAAGATATTGATATGAAAATACAAATAATTTACTAAAACTAATGCAAAATCTCTACATATTATATATAATAAAAGAAAGGGCAATAATAGATATTCTATTGCAAAGGGGGTTACCATATGAAATATAAAGCATTGCTGGCCGGAAAAAATAACTCTATAATCGATGACTTTTTTGTACAAATGAACGATACCTTTGAGTCCGTTACTACTTCTACCCGTTATGAAGATATTATTCGTCATATAAAATATTTCAGACCTGATATCTTTGTATATTGTATTCATAATGAACCCAGAGATACCGTATCCAGAATGACCTCCCTTAAGTCGAGGCTTACCATGGAAAAAATTCCTTTTATCCTCATAGGATTAAAAGAAGAATGTGATGAATTTGAGAAATTTGCCGTAAGCATCGCTGACCTGATCATGTCGAAACCGTTAAACGCCTCGGCCATTCAGGAACAGATTTTAAAGTTTATTGAACTTTACGATCCTTCGGCGTATTCAAAACAAAACCTTTTATCCAATGTAAACAGAAACATCGATTATAATCAATCCAATGCTCTTGTGAATAATAACGACGATCCTTTATCAACAGGAGAACCGATCGTGCGCAAACATATACTAGTAGTAGACGATAATCCTCTTATGCTGCGTTCCATTAAAGAGCTGTTAAAAAACAAATACGATATCGCCACCGCCGTAAACGGGAAAATAGCCCTTAATTTTCTAAAAAATAAAAAGACTGACCTGATTTTACTTGATTATGATATGCCCGAAGAAAACGGGCCTGCCGTTTTGGAAAAACTGCGCGCTAATAACGCCACCAAAAGGATACCTGTTATCTTCCTTACCGGAATCACGGATCAAAATAAGATCCATGAAGCTTTAATCTTAAAACCTCAGGGATATTTATTAAAACCCGTAGATCATGAAAAATTATTGACCGCCATTTCAAAGTGTATTGGCTGACGAGGTTACGCCTATGGAAAGTGAAATATATTTAACAGATCTGATCGATATGGAAACATTACAAAGAATACAGGACTCCTTTGCAAAAATGACAGGCATCGGCACTATCACGACGGATGCGAACGGCGTAGCTTTAACCCAAGGTTCAGGTTTTTCAGACTTTTGCATGAAATGCACGAGAAACTCCTTTATCGGCAATCTTTACTGTGAACAGTGCGACCGGTACGGAGCCAAAATGGCATTGGAAAAGGGAAGACCCGTTACTTATACCTGTCACGCGGGCCTGATTGATTTTGCGGCTCCTATTATAGTAAATAACCAGCTTATAGGATCTTTTATCGGCGGTCAGGTATTGACCGAAACGCCGGATTTTAATAAATTCGTACATTATGCGTTTGAAATAGGAGTAGATCCCGAAGAATATGTAAACGCCGCGCAAAAAGTCAAAATACTGACGGAAGAAGAAATCAATAACGCTACCGAATTTCTTTATACCGTCGCCAATGTATTGTCCAATATCGCATACAATAAATATCTCGTTAACAGGGCAAATAAAGAAATTGAAAAAGCGGCGAATATGAAATCCGATTTTCTTGCGAATATGAGCCATGAAATAAGAACTCCTATGAATGCGGTCATCGGAATGTCGGAAATGGCCCTGCGGGAAGATCTGCCTCCTGCCGCAAGGGAATATATCAATCAGATCAAAGTAGCCGGAAAATCACTGCTTACTATCATCAATGATATATTGGATTTTTCAAAGATAGAGTCAGGGAAAATGGATATTACCCCCGTGGATTATGAGCCTATGTCCTTAATAAGCGATATTGCCAATATCATCATGACAAGGATCAGTGAAAAAGATATTGAACTGATCCTTGACGTTTCGCCTGACATACCGTATAAACTTTCAGGAGATAATATCAGGATCAAACAAATTCTTTTAAATCTCCTGAATAATGCCGCAAAATTTACCTCCAAAGGAAAGATCGTATTAAAAATGGATTATGTTACTCTTTCCAACGGTGAAATAGACCTCCGCGCCTCTATCGAAGACACAGGTATCGGCATTAAAAAAGAAGATATTGGGAAATTATTCCGGTCTTTCCAGCAGGTAGACAGTAAAAGAAACCGTAATATTGAAGGCACCGGTCTGGGGCTTGCAATATCCAAACAATTGCTTACTTTAATGAACGGAAATATTTCCGTAGAAAGTAAATACGGAAAAGGAAGTAAATTTTCATTTAATCTGCCGCAAAAGATCGTAGACGCTTATCCAAGCATTATGATCAGGGAACCTAATTCCATCTTTGCGGTAGGACTGATTTCAAACCCTTATGTAAAAGAACAGTTAAATATCGACGTAACGAATTTAGGCATAGAGTATAAAGACTTGAAATCAGAAAAAGAACTTGATCTTTTTTACGAAAATAAAAAAATGTTCCTTTTTATTGAAAGCCCTTTATTTTCGGAAGAAGTGGATAATTTTATTTTGACCCATCCGCAGATCATAGCCGTTCTTCTTACCGACTACCACAGTACTGCAAAATATAACGCTTCGAATCTGCTGATAGTAAAAAAACCGCTCTTTACTTTAAATATTGCGACAATATTTAATCAGGAAAAAATACATACGGACGACAATATTTCCAACGATGTGGATTTTGATTTTATTGCTCCTACTGCCGAGATCCTTATTGTCGACGATAATGCCGTCAACCTGACGATTGCAGAAGGACTTTTAGAACCGCTGAAAATGAAGATAGCTACTGCCCTAAGCGGCAAAGAAGCAATTGCCATGATCTCCGTACATCATTATGACATTATTTTTATGGATCACATGATGCCCGAATTAGACGGCGTGGAAACTACACATATTATCAGACGTTTCCATTCGGAATATAATGACGTTCCTATTATCGCTTTAACGGCAAATGCAGTTGACGGAACAAAAGAAATGTTTAAACAGGAAGGCATGAATGATTTTGTTGCTAAACCGATTGAATTGCGTATCCTGACATCGAAAGTAAAAGAATGGCTGCCTGTTGAAAAAATAGAAAGGATCTATGAATCACAAAATAACCCGAAAAAACTAAATAATAAAAACGATATTGTCGTCGGCGATCTGGATGTGGCATACGCTATCCGGCTCTTAGGGTCGGAAGACTTGTTCTGGAAAGTATTAAAAGACTATTACCGTATGATTGAAAAAAAAGTAAAACTGATAAAATCTTTGGAAGAAAAAGAAGACTGGATCAACTATACGATCGAGGTACACGCATTAAAAAGCGCATCCAAACAGATTGGAGCCATTTCTTTATCCGAAAAAGCCGCCGCTATGGAAAAAGCCGGCAATGCAAGGGATGCAAGATTAATACATAAAAATACCAAAGAAATGCTGAGACAATATTTTTACTATACGACCGTACTTCAGCCTTTCTGCGTAGAAGAAGAAAAAGAAATAGATAAAAAAGATATTTCTAAAGAATCTTTATTCAATTATTTCTTCGACTTGAAAACTGCGCTCGATAATCTGGATATGGACGTAATGGACAATATGATACAAGAAATGAACCAATATTCTTTTTCCGAGTCACAGGAAAGATTGTTTACACAATTAAAAAATGCGGTAGACGAATTTGACGTGGATACTTGCGGAACAATATTGAGAACCTGGGAAGAAGAACTGAACGCTAAAAAGTGATTCTAAATTCCGTTTCAAAACTTTTGGAATAAATTTTGAAAAATATAAGTGAAAAAACAGATTTCAACTAAATGAGGAGCTGCCGCAATAAGCATGGTTTTATTTTCCTTAATGCAGCAACCCCTCATTTTTATATGTTTCCTTTTTTATGCGTCGGCTTTATCTTTTGCATACAGCACTTTCAATAAAATAGGCGTAGAAATAGAAGAAATGATAATCAGCAAAATAACTGCAGTAAAGTAGATTGGCGTTAAAAGCCCTACAGAAAGCCCTTTTTGTGAAACGATCAACGCCACTTCTCCTCTTGTCATCATACCCACTCCGATTTTTAAAGAATCTTTCCAATTAAATTTGCAAAGTTTCGCCATAAGACCGCATCCGATAATCTTCGTAACAAGTGCAATGATCACAAAAGCTACAGAAAACAAAAGCAAAGAGCCGTCTATGCTCTCAAGATTTGTTTTTAATCCGATACTTGCAAAAAAGACAGGGCTGAAAAGCATATAAGAACTTGTATCCATTTTTTCCGCAATATAATTGGAATCTTTAATAGAACATAATATGATCCCCGCCACATAAGCGCCCGTAATGTCGGCAATTCCAAAATAAACTTCCGCTATGTAAGCCATTGCAAAGCAAAGAGCAAGCCCTGCAATCGGAATACGCCTTGTATGAGGATATTTCATATCGATCCATTTAAACGCTTTATAACATAAATATCCTACCACGATGGCAAAAACAAAGAATAATACTGTGGATAAAATAACGCTGCCCGGATTGGATTCGGGATTCTTAAATCCAATTACAAAAGTAAGCACAATGATACCGATTACATCATCGATAATAGCGGCGCTTAATATGGTAGTTCCTACTTTTCCCTTTAAATAACCCATTTCACGAAGAGATTCTACCGTTATGCTGACGGAAGTAGCCGTCATGATCGTACCCACAAATACCGCCTTAAAAAATTCTTCGGAACCCCATGGAGAAGCTCCATAAAATCCCATATATAAAAAAGTTCCTCCTATCAACGGAATAAAAACTCCTGCACAGGCGATTAAAAGAGCGATCGGTCCTGTTTTTAGAAGTTCTTTTAAATCCGTCCCTAAACCTGCGGAAAACATCAAAAGCACAACGCCGATCTCCGCCATACTGAGTAAAAAGTCAGTCTGTTCTACCAATCCAAGTATGCTCGGTCCTATTATCAAACCTGCTACAATTTCACCTACTACCTGAGGCGCTTTACATTTTCTTGCTAAAATGCCAAAAATTTTTGCCGCTATAATAATAATAGCAAGATCCTTAAACAACTCATACGCTTCCATTGAAAACACTCCATTCATAAAAAATCATAGCTTAAACATAAATTTATGATTATTAAAATTTCATAAACCATATCTAAGCTATGATTGTATCACATTTATTTTAAATTACAATAATATATGAAGAACTTTTCGAAACTTTTACTAAAAAACCCATTTATCCTTAATTTTTAAATTTTACGGCCGTGCCATATGCCATAACTTCCGCTGCTCCCTGCATCACTGCTGCAGATGCATAGCGTATGTTAACAATAGCGTCGGCGCCTAATTTTTCAGCTTCTTCTACCATACGTTTCGTTGCCAATGCCCTTGCATCGTTCATCATCTCCGTATATGCTTTTAATTCGCCTCCTACTAATGTTTTAAATCCCTGCGTAATATCGCGTCCTACGTTTTTTGACTGGATCGTGCTGCCTTTTACAAGTCCCAGCATTTCCAATTCCTTTCCTGTAATATAATCAGTATTTACTAAGATCATCTTCTTCTCCTCCTTGGATTTCTTTAATTCTGCTTATCAGCACTCCTATCATAACTGCCGCCAAAAGAAACGGTATCAATATCATAAACGCTCTTGCTATAAAAGGAATGCCGGGTACACATAAAAACAATACAATAATAAAAACATAATATAAAACTATACTAAGCGAGATCACGATCGGCGCTATCATTTTTTTTCCATGGTTCATATATACCTCCGCCTTTATTCTTCACGAAATTTTAAGTTTAGTATCGATCTCTTCTCAATTTTGAATGTTATAAAAACCTCTTTTTGATCTCTTCATATTTTTCACTGATCATAAGAGCGTCTATATTAATATCTTTAAAAGTTACAACATAGGTCCATCTTCCGTAAGGTTCTATTTTTTTAATCTGAGATATATTGATGATATAAGATTTGTGGCTTCTTAAAAACTGGTCTTTATCCAGTTTAGCTTCAATATCACTCAAGCTCGCAGATGTAGTAAAAGAATCATTTTTCGTATAAATGACCGTACTTCCGTTTTCTCTCTGTACCAGTATGATGTCTTTGATATCCACAAAACTCATGCTTTCTTTGCCTTTTACCAAAAGTTTTTCCAATCCTTTTTCATACTTCACGATCTTATCTAAATGAGAATGATCCGGAATTTTTTCCTCCGATAACGATTCGATCCTTTCAAGAGTATGGTTTACCCTGTCTACATTAAAAGGTTTTACAATATAATCGAAAGCATATACTTCAAAAGCGTCCGACATATATTCCGAATGAGCGGTTGCAAATATAATTTTTGTCTTTGGTTCTAAATCCGCTATGACCTTTGCACACTCCAATCCGCTTTCACCTTTTATTTCAATATCAAGAAAAACTACTTCCGGTTTCTTTTTCATAAAAAGTGTAATAGCGTCGGACAGATTATTGCTTTCTGCAACTATTTCAAAATTCTGTTTCTTTTCAATAATCTTACTTAAAAGTTTTCTGATACCTTCTTCATCTTCTACAAGCATAACACTGATTGCCATATATACCCCTCTGTTCTTTTATTCCTTTTTCAGAAAAATGTCCCTACTGTGTAAAATTTAAAATATTATACATACTTGCACACATAATTACAAAATATAATTACAAAATTTATGTTTGTTCAACAACTTTATAAGTGGAATTTACCAACGTGTCATATTCCTTTCAAATTTTGCAATGTATGCCTGTTTTAATTCATCGGCAGATATTCCATAACATATCATGACATCATTATAATACATAAGAACATCAGCCATTTCTTCAACGAGGTTCTTTCTCAATTCAACATCCTCAGAAGCCTTAATACCTCCATGTTTTTTGACAATATCAATCACTTCACCAATTTCGCCGATCATCCAAAGCAACTGATGTTTACCTACCTCAGGAGAAAGCGTTTCCCATTTATCTTTGTATTTATCCTGAAGTCTTTTTTGCATATCTAACATTTCATTTATACTAAAATCTGCCATAAATCTTCTCTTTCAACTTTCTCTGTTTCTTCTTTTTCTGCTTACCGGTTTACCCAAGATTTCCGACCATACCACAGCGTCTCTTAATTGTTCGGTAGTAACATATTCTGCAGAAAATTTTGCTTTTGAAACATTTTTTATCCTTGATGCGGATACATTATCCTGTTCTTCTTGTTGATTCTCATCCGCCGGATTCTTTTTTTGTTTACTCTGCTTCTTTTTACCGGATAATTGATTTTTACCGGTATTTTTATCGCCATTTTTATTCGTATTTTTGCTTGTATTTTTATTCTCGTTTTTATTATGGCTGGTCATATTCGGGCTTACTGCGTTTTTTTCTTTGGAAACAACCGTCATAAGTCTGTTTATAGGAATCCCTTCTTTGATCAATGCTTCAGTAATTCCCGTTTCAGATAAGTCGTTTACAATTTCACTTACAATATTTTTTCCGGCAGATTTTAAGAAATTTAAACTCTCATTTCCCATAAAGCCACACCCTTCCCACAATCCCTATCAGCCCGTAAAAACGGGCCTGATAGGAATACTTTTATATTTATTCTTTTCCTGAAGTTATTTCTTCTATATTCTTACCGGCGATCTTATCTCTCATCTGTGTATCCGCTTTGATATTTTCCATATCATAATAATCCATAATACCAAGTTTTCCTTCTTTTAAAGCATAAGCAAGGGCCTTTGGTACTTCCGCCTCCGCTTCAACTACATAAGCGCGCATCTCCTGTTCTTTCGCAACGGCCATCGCTCTTCTTTCTTCCGCCTTTGCCTGAGCGATATTTTTATCCGCTTCTGCCTGAAGGGACTGTAACTGTGCGCCAATATTCCTTCCTACGTCAATATCCGCAATATCGATGGAAAGGATCTCAAATGCCGTTCCGGAATCCAAACCTTTGCTAAGTACCCTTTTAGAAATATCATCCGGGTTCTCCAAAACTTCTTTATGGGAGTTTGCAGAACCTACCGTTGTTACAATACCTTCACCGATTCTTGCAAGTATGGTCGCTTCACCGGCGCCGCCGACTAATCTTTCCAAATCTGCACGAACCGTTACCCTTGCTTTTACAAGAAGCTCAATACCGTCTTTTGCCACTGCCGATACGTTTGTCGTTTCAATTACTTTAGGATTTACGCTCATTTTTACCGCTTCTAATACGTCGCGCCCTGCAAGATCGATAGCCGCCGCTTTTTCAAATGTCAACTCAATACCCGCTCTTTCAGAAGCGATCAGGGCATCCACTACCTTATCCACATTACCTCCTGCAAGATAATGCGCTTCAAGCTGGTTGATATTGATCTTAAGACCGGCTTTTGTTGCTTTGATAAGAGGAATCACGATTCTGGAAGGCGTTACCCTTCTTAAACGCATACCTATCAAATTAAAAATACTGATCTTAACATTAGCCGCCATGGATGAGATCCACAGGCCTACAGGTACAAATACAAAGAATAAAACAATAAGTAAAAAGATAATTCCCATTAATATGATTGTTAACATATTCATATAAACCCCTCCGCTTTTTATTAAATTTCTTTTACGATCAATTTTGAGCCTTCTACTTTACAAATTTCAACCGGCGTATTTTTTGTAATATACTTTCCTTCCGATATTACATTAAATTCCACGCCGTCAAAATTTACTCTTCCGGCCGGCCTCAGATCGGTAGAAGCCGCTCCTCTTTTTCCAAGCAGATAATTCAAATCCGAAGAACTGATAAATCCGCTTTCTGTAGATATTTCGTCTTTTAAGATGATAGGAGATTTTAATTTTCCTTTCGCCAAAAGCCTTAATATGATCACAAGCATAACGGCCAGCAACGCTAAAACGATAAGTAGGATGATAATACCTTCTTCCACCGTATCGGCGGTAAGAAAAAGTCCCGCTATCATACAGATAATACCTGAAATTCCCGGAGCACCGAATCCCGGTATTATCATTTCGATGCCGATCAGGATAAAGCCTATCACAATAAGAGCAATACCAAGGATCATAAGCCATTCTATCATTTTATTTTCCCCCTTTCTTTGAAGTTAAATTCTATCATTTCTTTATGATCCCATTATAGTTTAAATATCTTTTTTCTAAAATATATATTCTCTCATTTATACATTTTTTCATTTAAAATGTCATTTTTGGAATTTCTACCTGAAAACTTGTCTTTTCTTCCGTTGAAAAAACAGTAATACTCCCGTTATTTTCCTTTAATATCCTGCTTATAATGGCAAGCCCCATACCATGTCCCTCTTCTTTTTTTGTTGTAAATCCTTGTTTAAATATATGATCCATATTTTCTTTTGGAATAGCCGGGCCGTTATTATAAATACTAAAATAATACTTTTCCTTGTCCTCCCATATTTCCACATGAAGCTGTCTTTCGCTTTCTTTTTCTGACAGAGCCGTGATTGCGTTATCTATCAAATTAGCAAGTATTTTACACAGATCCCAAGGTTCCATTGAAATCGATTTTAAATCGGAGCGTATTTCCAGATAAAAATCAATTTCTTCTTTTTCTGCGGATTCCATTTTTGCCTGTAGTAAAGCGTTTACTGCAGGCTGTTTGGTTTTTAAAGCTTTACTTAATTTCATAATATCTTTAAAAACAGGAGCCATATATTTTTGAGCCTCTTCATATTCTTCTAACTCCAAAAGACCATAAATAACCTGAATATGATTCAGATAATCATGACGCTGGGCCCTCAGCTTCGTATTAAGTTCTTCCAAATTTTTCATACTTTCTTCTAAATTATTATTTTGATTCTGATAAAAAGCGTAAAGGACAAAAATGGAAAACACACTGCTGCAGATCATAGTTCCGGCAGTAATAAAAATCAGATTATTTACTTCTCCAAATAACCTGATCACAGCTATTACCAATACAAAAATACCAATGAAAAACTGCATACCGCTTATGATAAGCAACGCTCTTATTATTTTTTTATTATTTATCATCATACCGTCCACTATCCAATGTAAAGAATAAACTGTTATATCCGTACAGATACAACAGTTTATCCTTTTTTACCTTTTCCTGTTTATAAATCGATTATCATATTAAAAGATTTATGACTCATCTTCTTCGGTAGGGAATATCACATTATCTTCCTCGTCGTCAATATCCTCACATATAATAGGATTTCTTTCCTCTTCGGGGATATCTTCCAAAGCGTCGTCAATATTCTCAAATTCCTGATTTCCGTCCGATACCTTTTCTCTTACTTTTGCAATTTTTGCAACCGTAATTCCTTTATCAAGATTGATCAGTTTTACGCCGGAAGTAATCCTTCCCAATGTGGAAATATCTTCCATACGAAGCTGTATGATAATACCTTCCGTTGTGATCATCATAATCTCATTATCGTCTTTTACGGCTTTTACTCCGATAACGTCACCGGTCTTTTCTGTTATCTTATAACATTTTACGCCTTTACCGCCTCGTTTCTGCACAGTAAATTCTTCTAAAAAGGTACGTTTACCCATACCGTTTTCAGAAACGATAAGAAGGGAATCTCCCTGATGATCCAACTGCATTCCTACGACTTCATCCCGGTCAGATAAACTCATGCCGATAACGCCCATAGAATTTCTTCCGGTACTTCTTACATCCGTTTCTCTAAATCTGATACACATACCCTGCTTTGTTACAAGGAAGATCTCTGTAGCTGCATCTGTCGTTTTCACTTCGATCAATTCGTCGTCTTCTTTCAGATTAATGGCAGCAAGACCGTTTTTCCGTACATTTTTAAATTCCATAACAGATGTTTTCTTTGCAATGCCTTTTTTCGTGATCATGAAAAGATTTTTATTTTCATCATAATCCCTGATCGGTATCATTGCCGTGATCTTTTCACCCGGATTTAACTGTAAAAGATTGATGATCGCAGTACCTCTTGCAGTCCTTCCCGCTTCCGGTATTTCATAAGCCTTTAATCTGTATACCCTTCCAAAATTGGTAAAGAACATTAAATAATGATGCGTCGTCGTCATAAGAAGATCTTCAATATAATCCTCTTCAATCGTCTGCATTCCTTTAATTCCTTTACCTCCCCTGTTTTGTGACTTAAAATTATCGACTGTCATCCTCTTTATATAACCAAGGCTTGTCATAGCGATAACTGTGTTATCTTTTGGAATCAGATCTTCCATAGAAATATCGAACTGATCGAAACCGATGGAACTTCTTCTTTCATCTCCGTATTTGTCCGAGATGATGAGGATTTCTTTTCTGATCACGCCAAGAAGTAATTTTTCGTCTGCAAGGATCGCTTTTAATTCCGCTATCTTTGCAAGTAATTCTTTATGTTCGTTTTCAAGCTTTTCTCTTTCCAATCCGGTCAGAGCGCGCAGACGCATATCTACAATAGCCTGAGCCTGAATATCCGTAAGGTCAAAACGATCCATCAAGCCTTCTTTTGCTATCTGTGTATTTTGGCTGCTTCTGATGATCCTTATGACTTCATCAATATGATCAAGAGCAATGAGCAAACCTTGTAAAATATGATCCCGCTCTTCCGCTTTATTCAAATCATACTTTGTCCTTCTTGTAACGACTTCTTCCTGATGCTTTAAATAATGTCCAAGCATATCCAAAAGGTTCATAACCTTTGGCTGGTTATTTACAAGAGCAAGCATGATAATACCGAAAGTGTCCTGAAGCTGGGTGTGTTTATAAAGCCTGTTCATAATTACGTTGGCGTTTACATCACGGCGCAGCTCAATCACGATACGCATACCCTCTCTGTTGGATTCGTCGCGAAGATCCGTAATGCCGTCTATTTTTTTATCCCGTACCATTTCCGCTATTTTTTCGATCAGTCTCGCCTTATTTACCATATAAGGAAGTTCCGTCACGATAATACGGCTCTTTCCGTTGGACATGGTTTCTATGTTTGTTACGGCTCTGACTTTTACTTTGCCGCGTCCCGTACGATATGCTTCTTCACTTCCTCTCGTACCAAGGATAATACCGCCGGTAGGAAAATCCGGTCCTTTGATAATATTAAGAAGTTCTTCTATTTCGGTTTCTCTTCCCTCTATTTTATTATCAATGATCCTTACAACCGCATTGATCACTTCTACCAGATTATGAGGAGGAATATTAGTAGCCATACCTACGGCAATACCTGAAGTACCGTTTACCAAAAGATTGGGATAACGGCTGGGCAGAACGACAGGTTCTTTTTCCGTTTCGTCAAAATTAGGCCTGAAATCTACCGTGTCTTTTCCGATATCCGCTAAAAGTTCCATGGAAATCTTGCTAAGTCTTGCTTCCGTATAACGCATGGCGGCGGCGCCGTCTCCATCCACAGAACCAAAATTACCGTGTCCGTCTACAAGAGGATAACGGGTAGACCATTCCTGAGCCATATTTACTAACGCGCCGTATATGGAACTGTCGCCGTGAGGATGATATTTACCCATCGTATCACCGACAATACGGGCGCTTTTCCTGTGCGGTTTGTCGGGACCGTTATTCAATTCAATCATGGAATATAAAACTCTTCTCTGAACCGGTTTTAAACCGTCTCTTACGTCAGGCAGCGCACGGGCGGCAATTACGCTCATGGCATAGTCGATATAAGATTTTTCCATTGTTTTCTTTAAATCCACTTCATGAATCTTATCAAAAATCTGATCGTCCATTCTAATCTCCTATTATATATCAAGGTTCTTAACATATTTTGCATTTTCTTCTATAAATTCACGTCTTGGTTCTACTTTATCGCCCATCAAAGTAGTAAAAGTCAGATCCAGTTCGGACTCCGCCTCTTCGTCCATGGATACTCTGAGAAGTACTCTCTTTTCAGGATCCATGGTAGTATCCCAAAGCTGTTCGGCATCCATCTCTCCAAGCCCTTTATAACGCTGTATTTTATTATTTTGATCTCTTCCCACTTCTTTCAAAATATCATCCAGCTCTTCATCACTGTACGCATACCATACTTTTTTATTTTTTTCGAGTTTAAAAAGAGGCGGCTGCGCCAAATAAACATATCCTCCCTTTATCAGTTCAGGCATAAAACGATAAATGAAAGTAAGCAGAAGAGTAGCGATATGAGCGCCGTCAACGTCCGCATCCGTCATAATAATAATCTTATGATAACGCAGTTTACCTATATCAAAATCTTCATGGATCCCTGTTCCGAATGCAGTGATCATCGCTTTGATCTCCGCATTTCCGTATATTTTGTCCAGTCTTGCCTTTTCCACATTCAAAATCTTACCTCTAAGAGGCAGGATTGCCTGCGTCGCGCGGCTTCTCGCAGTTTTTGCGCTTCCTCCCGCAGAATCTCCCTCTACGATATAGATCTCGCAGTTTTTAGGATCTTTATCGGAACAGTCCGCCAGTTTTCCCGGAAGGGAACTTCCTTCTAAAGCTGTTTTCCTTCTTGTCAGATCCCTTGCTTTTCTTGCCGCATCCCTTGCACGCTGGGCAAGTATGGATTTTTCACAGATCACTTTTGCAATTCCCGGATTCTGCTCTAAAAAGTAAGTAAGCTGTTCGCTTACGATACTGTCTACAGCCCCTCTCGCTTCTGAATTGCCTAGCTTTTGTTTTGTCTGTCCTTCAAACTGTGGTTCTTCTATCTTTACGCTGACAATCGCCGTAAGTCCTTCCCTGATATCTTCGCCGGAAAGATTCGCTTCACTTTCTTTTAATAATTTATTCGTTCTGGCGTAATCGTTAAAAGTTTTTGTAAGAGCGTTTCTAAAACCTACCAGATGCGTACCGCCCTCCGGCGTGGTAATATTATTGACAAAGGTATAAACGCTTTCCGTATAGGAATCGTTATGCTGCAGCGCGACTTCTACATATACATTATTTTTCGTTCCTTCAAAATACATAACGCTGTCATATAAAGCGACTTTGCTCCTGTTCAGATAAGTAACAAATTCTTTAATACCTCCGGCATAATGAAATTCTTTTACCCTCTGCTTTTCTTCCCTGTCGTCCCTGAGGATGATCTTTAAATTTTTAGTAAGAAAAGCCATTTCACGGAATCTTTGCTTTAAAGTATCATAATCGTATACTGTTTCTTCAAAAATAGTTGCATCCGGTTTAAACCATACTTTTGTGCCTGTTTTTTCCGGATCGCATTCCCCAACTTCTTTTAAAGGATAAGCCACATGTCCTCTTTCATAACGCTGTCTGTATATTTTTCCTTCGGAAAAGATCTCTACTTCCAACCAGTCGGAAAGCGCGTTTACTACGGACGCGCCTACTCCGTGAAGCCCGCCGGAAACTTTATATCCCCCGCCTCCGAATTTTCCGCCGGCATGGAGAATGGTAAATACTACTTCAACGGCCGGAATACCCGCTTTATGATTGATGCCGATAGGAATCCCTCTTCCGTTATCTACGACTGTAATGGAATTATCTTCATTGATGGTAACGTCGATCGTATCACAAAAACCTGCCAACGCTTCGTCAACGGAATTATCTACAATCTCATACACAAGATGATGCAATCCCCTCAAAGAGGTACTTCCAATATACATACCCGGCCTTTTTCTTACCGCTTCTAATCCTTCTAATATTTGTATCTGGTCTGCACCGTATTCATTACTCATTCTAACTCCTATCTACCTGCTTTTGCAGGCTCCTTATTTTCTCTCCACAACACCGTTTTGTACATTGAATACTCTATTGATTTCAAAACGGTTGTTTACAAATTCGTCCAATCCCGTACAGGTAATGATCGTTTGTATATCCCCTATGCTGTTTAAAAGGTAATTTTGCCTGTTGCTGTCAAGCTCGGACAAAACATCGTCCAATAAAAGGACGGGAGTATCTTTTGTTATTTTTTTTACAAGCTCTATTTCCGAAAGTTTCAAAGAAAGAGCCGCCGTTCTCTGTTGTCCTTGGGAACCAAATTTCCTGATATCCACATCGTTTACAATAAAAGAAAAATCATCTCTGTGGGGACCTGTGGACGTCTGTTTCAAACGGATATCCCTTTCCTGATTTACACTTAATTTTTTCTCATAATTTTCTATCGTAACATCCGGCTCATATTTGATAACCAGTTCTTCTTTTTCTCCCGATAACTTTTTATGTATGTCAAATATAATTTCATTCAATTGTGAAACAAATACCTGACGTCTTTCAATGATCTTACTTCCGAAAGATAAAAGCTGGGAATCCCATATATTGAGTGTATCCCTTAAATCGGGGTTCATAAACAAATCTTTTAAAAGTTTATTTCTTTGATTTACGATTTTATTGTAATGATTGAGATTATAAAGATAAAAATTGTCTAATTGACATAATTCCATGTCTACAAATCTTCTTCTTTCCACCGGACCGTTTTTTATAATACTCAGATCCTCTGGAGAAAAGAAAACTACGTTCAAAAGCCCAAGCAGTTCGGCGGCTTTCTTTATTTTCTGTCCATTAATGGCAATTCCTTTTGATTTGCTTTTTCTAAGATGCATATCTACTTTATATTCTACATCTTCTTTTTCAAGATAAGTTCTAATATGACTTTCTTCGTAACCAAAACGGATAATATCCTGATCTTTACTGCTTTTATGAGATTTTGTAGTAGAAGACAAATAGATGGCCTCCATAATATTTGTCTTCCCCTGCGCATTATCTCCATAAAGAATATTAGTCCCCCGGTCAAATTCAATATTTAAATTTTCATAATTCCTAAAATCGGCCAGTTCCAATGATTTTATTATCATTTTTTATTTACACCCGTCTGCCTATTTATTATTTATACTAAACTATTTCTAACTTTTCTCCGTTAAATTCCACAACGTCCCCATGAACCAGTTTCTTTCCCCTTTGAAACTCTACTTCACCGTTTACTTTGACAAGACCGTCCTGTATCGCAAATTTTGCATCTACGCCGGATCCTGCCAATCCTCCCGCTTTTAATGCCTGACCTAATTTTATATGCTCGTCTTTTAATTGAATGATTTTCATTTTTGCTCCCATCCGTCCGCTTCAGCGGACACTTATCCCCAACTATTAACTTACTGTCGTAAAGTTTACAGGTAATATCAGATAAATGTATTTTTCTTCCGTATCTTTGATAAAGCAGGGAGCTTTTGGGTTCACCAAATAAATATCTATTTCTTCATCATCGATCACTTTAAGCGCATCGATCAGAAATTTAGGATTAAAACCGATCATAAGATCTTTTCCCTGTTTTGTAATATCTATTTCTTCATTCATGCTGCCTACCGTGGAATTGATCTTTAATTCCATTGTATCATCGGTTATATTGATGATGATAGGTTTTTTATCGCCTTCTTTTACAAGAAGCGTAGCCCTGTCTATACAATTTAAAAATTCTTTTTTATTAATCTTTACTTTCGTTTCATAGTCGCTGGAAAGCATTTGGTCTATTTTGAAATATTCTCCTTCGATCAGACGGGATACGACTATCGTTTGATCAAATTCAAATAATATATGTTTGTCCGTAAAGTAAAGATTTACGTCTCTGTCCGCATCTCCTGATAAAATCTTACTGATCTCATTTAATGTTTTTCCGGGAACGACTACTTTTTTACCGGTATATTCATTTTTTAATTCGATTTTACGAATGGAAATACGGTGGCCGTCCAAAGAAACCACCTTGAGTTCGTTTCCGTTTATCTCAAATAATTCTCCTGTCATCAGTTTGTTGTTATCATTATCCGAAATAGAAAAAATAGTCTGCCTCACTACTTCTTTTAAAGTAAACTGGGAAATCACTACGGATTCTTCCCTTTCAATCAAAGGCAGGTAAGAAAAATCTTCTCCTGATTTTCCAATAATATTAAATTTGGCTTTTTCACAAGTGATGGTAGTTTTATAAGCTGCATCCGTCTCTATTGTAATATCGTTATCCGGAAGTTTTCTTACAATATCCAAAAATATTTTTGCATCCAATGCAATAATGCCTTTGTCTATGATTTCTCCGTCGATCGTAGTTTCAATGCCAAGTTCCATATCGTTCGCCGTTAATTTGATAACTCCTTTTGCAGCATCTATAAGAATGCATTCTAAAATAGACATCGTCGTTTTACTTGGAACGGCTTTCGATACGATCTGAAGACCATTCAACAGGTTAGATTTGGAACATACTAATTTCATAATGTGAATAACTCCCTTCATGTATGTGTGTATCGTTTGGAAAACGTAAATACATATTATCTATAAATAATTCAGTAATATCATTAGTAATAGATGTTGAAAAGTGCATAACCCTATTTATTATACTATTTATCAGCAAAAAAGGAAATAATTTCATTGTGAAAAAGTTTTTTAAACTCATGGATAAGTTAATCATTTTCCACAATATAAAAAAATGTATCAAAGCGGCATCGGAATAGTTTTTAAGTTTTAAACAGGATAATCACAGGAAATAGCCGATATTGTGGTTAAGATGTTTAAAACTTTAAAGGGAAATAGTATAGTTGGTAAAATAATATATTTTAAATATCCACATATTCACATACCGATGTGGATAACTTTTGTTATGTAGGATTTATTTTTTTCTTAATAATATCAATTTTATTTTTCAGTTCTTCATTTGTCTGTACTTCCGCAGATATTTTATCTATACCATGTATGATTGTAGTATGATCTTTTTTACCGAGGATTCTGGCAACCTGTGTTAAAGAGATCGCGGTTAGATCGCGGCACAGATACATTACCACCTGCCTTGGGAGGACAAATTCCGAATTTCTTTTTTTAGAAGTGATATCCTCTGCAGTCACGCCGAAATGTTCGGCAACTACGCTTATAATAAGAGCGGGCGTGATTTCTTTAGGTTGTCCCGGATAAATAATATCTTTTAACGCTTCTTCCGCTAAAGGAAGAGTCAGATCGGTCAGATCCACTTTATTTAATTTACCGAAGGCAATGATCTTATTGAAAGCGCCTTCTAATTCCCTGATATTGGATTTAATGTTGGTCGCAATATACTGGATGATTTCATCATCAATTTTTTTATCATAATTTTCTGCATTTTTTCTAAGGATAGCCATGCGCGTTTCATAATCGGGCGGCTGGATGTCTGCAATCAGTCCCCATTCAAAACGGGAACGGAAACGCTCGTCCAACGTTTCCATTTCTTTTGGAGGTTTATCCGAAGAAAGGATGATCTGTTTACCGGCTGTGTGAAGTACGTTAAAAGTGTGGAAAAATTCTTCCTGCGTACTTTCTTTACCTATGATAAACTGTACGTCGTCGACTAAGAGAACGTCTACGGTTCTGTATTTTTCCCTGAGTTTTGTCATAGTCGCAGCGTTACCGCTTCGGATGGATTCGATTACTTCATTGGTAAACGCTTCGGATGTTACATAAAGGATCTTCATATCGGGATTTTGCTCCAAAATGAAATGCCCTATGGAATGCATCAGGTGGGTTTTACCAAGTCCCGCCCCACCGTAAAGGTAGAGAGGATTATAGGCTTCTCCCGGGGATTCCGCCACTGCCAGAGACGCGGAATGTGCAAATTTATTATTATTTCCCACTACAAAGGTGTCAAATTTATATTTTGAATTTAAATTTGCATTTTCATAGTTTATATTATAAGAAGGATTATGGGAAGGAGACAGAGTATGTTCTTCTTTTTCCTGTAACGACGCATCCTTTTCCAATATAAAAGAAACGTTAAATTCCTGATCCATCATCTCAGAAATCGTAACTTGAAAAAAACTTTTATATTTGCTGGAAATATAATTAAGGGCATGTCCCTGATCGGAAGGGATCACTATCGTTACCATATTATCTTCTACTTTATATAATTTAAGAGGGAGCACCCATGTATTATAAGAAATGGAAGATAAATCATATTCTTTTCTTACAGTTTCTTTTATGGTCTCCCAATTATCTTTGATGATCTTAAAACTTTCTTTGTTACTAAATGCCATTTAACCTGCCTCCGGCTTATTTTATATTCCTTATAAATATAAGCTATTATTTCCTAAAAACAAAATATCTCTAATCTATCTTAATATAAATAAGTAAAAATATCAAATAAATCTTGATATTAAGGGATATGGTTATATGTGGATAATAATAATTTACCTGATCCTGATAAAAAATAAATGGTTGACATATTATGTTTATAAAAATGCTATGTGGATAAGTTGAAGTATAATATTAACAGTATCCACATGGCATTTATCCACATTTTTTTGTTTTTTATTTGTAATTTTCACATGAAAAATGAAGTTATCCACAAGTTATAAACATTTTGTGGATATTTTTATGTTAATTAATTATTTTGTGGAATTATGTGTAAAACATATGAAAAACAACATATAGTTTATTTTGTATTTGAAACAACAAGATGTTGGATAAAAAAAATAAATATAAAATAAAATGATAAAAAAGTCCCATTTTACTTGACGTTTCCTTGCTTTTTTTATATAATTGCTAAAGATATTTTTCCACACAAGGGTATAATACAAAAATCAGTTACCTTATTTTATAGATTTAAGGTTTGTCAAAAGGAGGTGCATCTTATATGAAAATGACATTTCAGCCTAAAAAGAGACAGAGATCTAAAGTACATGGTTTTAGAGCAAGAATGAGTACTCCGGGCGGAAGAAAAGTTATCGCTGCAAGAAGAGCAAAAGGAAGAAAGAGATTATCAGCATAGGCCGCAATTATGTGGCCTTTTTTTCTATGTGGATAAAGCAGGCTCGGAGAGGAAATGAAAAATTCGGAATCTTTAAAAAAAACTTACGAGTTCCAGAATGTTTACCGTAACGGCAAATCCTATGCCAATAAATATCTCGTTATGTATGTGTTGGAAAATAATCTTGAAAAAAACAGGCTGGGGATCTCCGTAAGCAAAAAGGTGGGTAATAGTGTCGTAAGACACAGGGTTACAAGATTAGTAAGGGAAAGTTACAGGCTGCATGAAAATATATTCAATAGTAGTTTGGATATTGTAGTCGTTGCAAGGAACAGCGCTTCTGCCATCGGATTTTACGAGATAGAAAGCGCGTTATTACATCTTGGAAAACTTCATAAAATAGTAAAAACTTTTTTTGATTTTGATTAAATTTGAGATGTAAATTGATATGAAAAAAATATTGATTGGAATGATAAAATTTTATAGAAAGTATATTTCTCCTATGAAAAGTACAAAATGTCCTTATTATCCGACTTGTTCCCAATACGGATTAGAAGCGGTGGAAAAATACGGCGCTTTGAAAGGAGGGCTTTTGGCGGCATGGAGAATACTTAGATGTAATCCTTTTTCAAAGGGAGGGTATGATCCGGTTCCTTAAAGGATTTTTCTGATTCATTATATGAGTCAAATGCTATGTGGAAATGAGGAAAAATATGTCAGGTATTTTATTAACACAGAATTCAACGTTTATCATAGGTCCGGTTGCAAAATTACTCGGTTATATTATGGAAGGTATTTTTTGGGCTCTTGATAAAGTAGGAATTCCTAATGTCGGTTTATCGATTATTTTATTTACGATCGTTATTTATTTGTTGATGATGCCGCTTACGGTCAAGCAGCAGAAATTTTCAAAGTTGTCCGCAAGGATGAATCCGGAGCTGCAGGCGATACAAAGTAAATATAAAGGAAAAAAAGATAACGAGTCTATGATGGCAATGAATCAGGAAACGCAGGCCGTATACGCAAAATACGGCGTGTCCCCTTCGGGGAGCTGTCTTCAGTTATTGATACAGATGCCTATTTTATTTGCGCTTTATCGTGTTATTTACGCAATGCCGGCTTATGTAGGGAAAATAAAGGATGCGTTTTTTCCTTTAGTTGATAAATTGATCACAGTAGATATCAATGCGGAATTTATCAAATCTTTTAATGCCGCAGCACAGTTTGCAAAGCAGTTTGCAAACAGTTCTTTTATTGCGGGAGAAACTACGGATTATGTAAGGAATACTTATGTAGACGTATTGAATAAATTATCCAGTGCGGAATGGACAAGTATAGCGGAAACATTTCCAAATCTGTCCGCCGATGTTAGTGATACTGTCGGTTTATTAAATAAATATAATTATTTCTTCGGTTTAAACATGGCAGATTCCCCTGCTTTTGCAGTAAGTAAGGCAATGGATGCAGGTTCCTGGCTTTTAGTGATCGGCGCGTTATTGATACCTGTCCTTTCAGGTCTGACACAGTGGATCAATGTTAAGTTGATGCCCCAACCGGAAACAAATAATTCTAATAACAGCGATCAGCAGAATACAATGGCGCAGTCTATGAAAATGATGAATATGACGATGCCTATCATGTCTATTATTTTCTGCTTTACGCTGCCTTCCGGTATGGGACTTTATTGGATTGCCGGAGCCGTGGTAAGAACGATACAGCAGATCATCATCAATAAGCATATCGATAAAATAGATATGGATGAAATGATCAAAAATAATATAGAGAAAAGAAATAAAAAGCTTGAAAAAGCGGGTATGGATCCTCAAAAGCTTAATAATTACGCTACGATGAGCACCCGTAATGTAAATCCGTCTAAAACAGCTTCTAATAAACCTTCTTTGACACAGGAGGAAAGAGAAGCCGCTATGAAGAAAGCGACGGACTATTATAATAATAATGCAAAACCGGGAAGTATAGCCGCAAAAGCAAATATGGTAAAGAAGTATAATGAAAATAATAATAAATAACAGGTAATAAATACCGGACGGTAAAATGGGAATGGAGGTCATCTTATGGATTTTATTGAAGTATCTGCAAAAACAGTGTCTGACGCTATTACAGAAGCATGTCAGAAGTTGATGGTTTCCAGTGAAAAGCTGGAATATGTTGTGGTAGAAGAAGGTTCTTCGGGATTTCTTGGAATCGGATCAAAACCTGCCGTGATCAAAGCAAAAGTAAAAGATTCTGTTGAAGACAGAGCAAAAAATTTCTTAGACGATTTGTTTAGGACAATGAATATAAAAGTTACCGTCGATATGAAATATGATGAGATAGACAGATCTATGGATATTGATCTGTCAGGAGGTGAAATGGGCGTCCTGATCGGTAAAAGAGGACAAACTTTGGACGCTTTACAGTATCTTGTATCATTGGTTGTAAATAAAGACGTTGAAGATTACATAAGAGTAAAAGTTGATACGGAAAATTACCGCCAAAGAAGAAGGGAAACTTTGGAAAATCTGGCAAAAAATATCGCCTATAAGGTAAAAAGGACAAAGCGTCCTGTGTCTTTGGAGCCAATGAATCCTTATGAAAGAAGAATCATTCATTCCGCTCTTCAGAACGACAGATATGTTTCAACGCATAGTGAAGGCGATGAGCCTTTCAGGCATGTAGTAGTAAATCTGAAAAGATAATATATAGTTTATAGAAGATAAAACAGTGGTTTTTTAAGAAAACTACTGTTTTATTTAAATAGAATGGAGTGTTTTTAAAGGAGGATATATCATGCAGACGGAAACGATTGCTGCAATCGCTACGGCAATGTCCGATTCCGGAATCGGTATCATAAGGATCAGCGGAGAAGATTCTATTTCCATTGCGGAGAAGATTTATCGTTCTAAATTAAATAATAAGAAATTGTCTCAGGTAAAAAGTCATACGATCCATTATGGTTTTATTTATGATGAAGACGAGCTGTTAGATGAAGTAATGGTTGCCGTTATGAAAGCTCCTAACAGTTATACTACGGAAAATACGGTAGAGATCAATTGTCATGGCGGCATTTTGATCATGAACCGTATTTTGGAGGCGGTTATGAAAAACGGAGCAAGACTTGCCGAACCGGGAGAGTTTACAAAACGCGCGTTTTTAAACGGAAGGATTGATCTTTCTAAAGCGGAAGCCGTAATGGATGTGATCCGGTCTAAAAATGAATTTGCTTTGAAATCTTCTGTTAGCCAGTTAAAAGGAGCAGTTTATGAAAAAATAAAAAAGCTTCGTCAAGAGATTATATATGAGATTGCTTTTATAGAATCTGCTTTGGATGATCCGGAACATATCAGTACCGAAGGATACAATGAAAAGCTTTCTGTTAAAATCAAGGCCCTGACGGATGAAATTTTTAAGTTGATATCATCTTCGGATAACGGTAAAATGCTAAAAGAAGGCATTAATACGGTAATAGTCGGAAAACCAAATGCCGGAAAATCATCGCTTTTAAATCTTTTAGTAGGGGAAGAGAAAGCGATTGTTACCGATATTGCCGGTACAACGAGGGATATATTAGAGGAAACGATCAAGCTTCATGGAATAGGACTGAATGTGATAGATACTGCAGGGATCCGTTCTACGGAAGACAGAGTGGAAAAGATCGGAGTGGAAAAAGCAAAAAAATATGCTGCAGACGCGGATTTGATTGTTTATGTGGTGGATTCTTCCGTAGATTTTGATGAAAGCGATGAAGAGATTATTACTCTGATCAAAAATAAGAATGCAATCATTCTTTTAAATAAAACAGATCTGGATCCGGTTGTCACAGAAGAATATTTGAATAAAAAATTAGACGGAATAGAAAAAAATCATTTGACAGTTACAAACGACGATTCTTTGAAAAATGAAGATCATCATGGAAATTATAAGATCATAAAGACTTCAACAAAAGAAAATACAGGTATCGACGTTTTTGAAGATACGGTAAAAGATATGTTTTTTTATAATGAACTGCAATGTAACGATCAAGTATTTATTACAAACATGCGTCATAAAGAAGCGCTTCAGAATGCTTATAACAGTCTTCTAATGGTAAAAAAAAGTTTGGAAGACGATATGCCGGAAGATTTTTATTCGATTGATCTGATGAGCGCTTATGCTTCGTTAGGAACGATCATTGGCGAAGAAGTAGGGGAAGATCTGGTAAACGAGATTTTTTCAAAATTTTGTATGGGAAAATAGTGTATGATGCGAGGAGTATTTCATGTCTGAAATTAGAGAACAGGTTGATGTGTGTGTAGTAGGAGCCGGCCATGCCGGATGTGAAGCAGCTCTTGCATGTGCAAGGCTTGGATTGGAAACGGTGATTTTTACGGTAAGCGTAGACAGTATAGCGCTTATGCCCTGTAATCCGAATATAGGAGGTTCTTCAAAAGGCCATCTTGTCCGTGAGATTGATGCTCTTGGTGGAGAAATGGGAAAAAATATCGATAAGACGTTTATACAGTCAAAAATGTTAAATGTTTCAAAAGGACCTGCCGTGCATTCTCTCAGGGCTCAGGCGGACAAGGCGGAATATTCAAGAGAGATGAGAAAAGTTTTGGAAAATCAAGATCATCTGACAATCAAGCAGGCAGAAGTTTGTGAACTTTTAACAGAAAATGTCGATTTAAATGCAGGATTTCTTGCAAAAAAGAGAATTTTAGGGATAAAAACGTTTACAGGGGCGATTTATGAATGTAAAGCTGTCATTCTTTGTACGGGAACTTATTTAAAAGCAAGATGCCTTTGTGGTGAAGCAATCACTTATACAGGTCCAAACGGTCTGCAGTCTGCGGATCATTTGACGGATTCTTTAAAAAATCTTGGTATTCGGATCAGAAGATTTAAGACGGGCACTCCGGCAAGAATGGATAAACGATCTATTGATTTTTCAAAAATGGAGGAACAATCAGGAGATGAAAAAGTGATTCCTTTTTCTTTTTCTACCGATCCCAATGACGTACAGATAGATCAGGTTTCTTGTTATCTTACTTATACTAATAAAATAACACATGAAATTATTAAACAGAATCTTGACCGTTCTCCTATTTATGCGGGAATTATAGAAGGTACGGGACCGAGATATTGTCCTTCTATAGAAGATAAGGTGGTAAAATTTGCAGATAAAGAAAGACATCAGGTTTTTATAGAACCGGAAGGATTACATACTAATGAAATGTATGTAGGAGGTATGTCTTCTTCTCTTCCGGAAGATGTGCAGCTTGCCATGTACAGGACGGTACCGGGTCTGGAACATTGTAAAATAGTGAGGAATGCTTATGCAATCGAATATGATTGCATTGATCCGATGCAGTTGTATCCTTCTTTAGAATTTAAAGAAATAAAAGGTTTGTTCAGCGGCGGCCAGTTTAATGGAAGCAGCGGATATGAAGAAGCGGCAGCGCAGGGATTGATAGCAGGAATCAATGCGGCTCAGTCTATTTTTGGGAAAGAACCTTTAGTATTGGATCGTTCCGAAGCGTATATCGGCGTTTTGATCGACGATCTGGTAACGAAAGAAAATTTTGAACCTTATCGTATGATGACTTCCCGCGCAGAGTATCGTCTGCTTTTAAGGCAAGATAACGCGGATCTGCGTCTTAGAAAAAAAGGTTATGAAGTAGGGCTTGTTACAAAAGAACAGTATGACTATGTATGTAAGAAAGAAAAAATGATTGAAGAGGAAACAAAACGTATTAAAAATACAACGGTAGGCGCTTCAAAAGATATTCAGGAATTTTTGGAAAGGAAGGGCAGCGCTCCATTAAAAACAGCGGCCAGCCTTGCGGAATTAATATGCCGGCCTGAATTAAATTATGAATCAGTATCTGAAATTGATTTCAAAAGGGTAGCTTTACCGGAGGATGTCATTGAACAGGTAAATATCAATATAAAATATGAAGGTTATATTGAACGTCAGATGCGCCAGGTAAAACAATATAAAAAAATGGAAACGAGGAAAATACCTGAGAATATTGATTATGAGGATATTGAAAGTCTCCGTTTGGAAGCCAGACAGAAATTAATCAAGTTTAAACCGGTTTCGGTAGGTCAGGCCTCAAGAATATCAGGTGTATCTCCGGCAGATATTTCGGTCTTACTTGTTTATTTGGAACATTTTAAAGAAAGAAAAGCTTTGTTAGATGCAGATTCTAATAAAGAATAGATTGAAAAGGATAAATATGGACAGCTATAATTTGGATAAATTTAAAAACGGGTGTAATGTTTTAAATATTTCTTTATCAGACAAACAAATTGAGCAATTTATCAAATATTATGAATTGCTGATAGAATGGAATTCTTTTATGAACCTGACTGCCATTACGGAATTTGAAGAGGTGGTGACGAAACATTTTATAGACAGTCTTTCACTTGTAAAAGCGGTCGAATTGAAACAGGAAAATTCTTTGATCGACGTAGGAACCGGCGCAGGATTTCCCGGTATACCTTTAAAAATCGTATTTCCTAATCTGAAAGTTACTTTGTTGGATTCCTTAAATAAACGGGTAAAATTCTTAAATGAAGTAATTGATGTTTTGGAATTGGAAGATATTGGCGCGGTTCATGGGAGAGCGGAAGATGCTGCAAGGTCGGCGGATCTAAGGGAAAAATTTGATTTCTGTGTTTCCAGAGCAGTAGCAAATCTTTCTACCCTTTCCGAGTATTGTATTCCCTTTGTAAAGGTGGGAGGCATGTTCATTTCTTATAAGTCGGAAAAAGCTGCGGAAGAAAAAGGAGACGCTAAAAAAGCGGTTTCTGATTTAGGAGGAGAATTTTTTAAGCAGGTGGAATTTATTTTGCCGGATTCGGATATTTATAGGAATTTATTTATGATAGAAAAGAAAAAAACTACTCCTAAGAAATATCCAAGGAAAGCAGGACTTCCATCTAAAGAGCCTATCCGGTGATTGGCTGACCGCTTATTTAAGGAATTTGTCAAAAAATTTATAAAATCTAAATTTGTATATAGTGAATAAGTATATTATAATAATATTAAAATGTGGATAAGCTGATTGATTGGAATGAAATTAGAAAATTGAAAGTGGAGGATGAGTATGAATCGCAGATCAAAAACAATTATTACTTTGGTAGCAATCACTACGACTACAATACATATGATAAATAAAATCAAATATGCAATGTATGCGGAAAAAAACTACCTTTCTGAAGATAAAAATTTCTATTATGAATGGAGATTTGGAAAAATATGTTATACGAAAACGGGAAAGGGAAATCCCGTTCTTTTGATCCACGATTTGTCTGTTGGCAGCTCCGGATATGAATTTAAAAAAATAACGGCAGCTTTAGCGGAAAACCATGAAGTTTATACGATAGATTTATTAGGATATGGAACCTCTGATAAACCTAATATGACTTATACTAACTTTTTATATGTGCAGCTTATTACTGATTTTATTAAAAATGTGATCGGTAAAAAAACAAATGTAATAACGTCGGGAGATTCTTCGTCAATAGCCGTCATGGTAGCTCATAACGATCCCGAGGTCATTAGTAATCTCATTTTTATTAATCCTGAAAATTTATATCATTGTAATCAGATTCCTTCCAAACAGACGAAAGTATTAAAATTTTTGATTGAAATTCCTGTTTTCGGTACTTTTATTTTTAATCTTTTTACGACGAAAGCAGTTTTTGAAAATACCTTTGAAAATAAATATTTTGAAAACAGCAGTTATATAGAAGAAGAGGACATATTAAGTTATTTGGAGGCTTCACATAAAAAAGGATATTCGGATAAGTACAGTTATGCAAGTTATATTTCAAATTATATGAATACGAATATCGTTCATGCTTTAAAAGAGATCAATAATAGTATTTTTATTATTGCCGGCGCTAATAAAGGAGAAAGTGAAACAATAGTTGAAAATTATATTTATTATAATAATTCTATTGAAACTGTATATATAAAAAATACGAAGCAATTACCTCATTTGGAAAGGCCGGAAGAAGTACTGGAACAGATCGATACTTTTTTATAATTGGAAAAGGAATTTTTGGTGAAATGAATTGTAAAGATAGAAAAGAAAAAACACAAAAAGAGAAAGTTTCCAGCAAGGTATTAAACGAAATATTTTTTTATTCCCGTGTGATACTTACCGCTTTGATTATTACTTTTGCGGTTAATAATTATATTGCCGTAAATGCTAAAGTACCCACAGGTTCTATGGAAACTACGGTTATGTCTGGAGACAGAATTGTTATTAACAGGCTTGCATATTTTAGCGAACCTCCAAAGAGAGGCGATATTATAAGTTTTAAATTTCCGGATAATGAAAAGAAAAATTATTTAAAGAGGATAATTGCCCTTCCCAATGAAACAATAGAAGGAAAAGATGGAGTTATTTATATTGATGGAGAACCTTTGGAAAATGATTTTACTTCTATAATAATGAAAGATGATTTTGGACCTTATACTGTACCTGAGGATTCTTATTTTGTAATGGGAGACAATAGAAATAATTCATATGATTCCAGATACTGGAATCATAAATTTGTTCCTTTTTCTTCTATTATAGGAAAAGCGGAATTTAGTTATTATCCCACTTTTAAAATTTTAAATTAGCTGAGATTTATGATGAAAATTAAAAAATGATATTAAAAATATGAAATAGTTCTTTTAATCTGATAAGTTATAGGTTATCATTTGAGATGTAAATTATTTTAGTATTATTTTATAGTCTTAAATTATGGAAGGAATCATGAAAGAAAAAAAAGAAATATTAGAAAAATTATATGATGATTTTATAAAAGAAAGAGATTCTATACAGGAAAAGATAAATGAATGTAAAAATAAAATTTCTGAAGTAAGCTCTTATATCGACAATATTACAGGTATTGAAGATTCTTATTTCAAATTTTTTTCACCTAGAAATGTGGAAACCATATATAAGGATTCCTTGGCAGAAAACAGAAGTTTAAAAACGTTATATGAAAAAGAATATCAGACTTATATGAAAGAAAAGGAGATTATTGAAAACAGATTAAGGAAGATAGAATTTTTGATCACTCATCCTAATAATGATATGTATGAATTGGAAATTCAGGAAACGGAAAGAAAAAGGATTGCCAGAGATCTTCATGATTCTTCTCTTCAAAATTTAACTCATACGATCCATGAATTGGAATTGGCGTCTAAATATATTGATAAAGATCCCATACAGGCAAAGTTAGAGTTAGCGTCTATTTCAAAACATATAAAAGAAGTCATTAACGAGATAAGAACGACAATTTTTGACCTTCGTCCCATGCAGTTTGATGATTTAGGATTTAAAGAATCGGTGGAACAATTAGTAAATAAAATGAAAGATGAATCGTCTATTAATATTGTGTTTGAAATAGATGATCTTGATCTGAACAATAAAACCGCTTTATTGGCAATTTTTAGAATTGTACAGGAATGCGTGAATAATGCGGTGAGGCATTCGGACGGAAGTTTAATAAACGTAAAGATGAAAGACAAGGGGGCTTTTTTAAATATTGAAATTTCAGACGACGGAAAGGGATTTGAAGTAGAAGAAGTATTGCAAAATGAAAAATTAAATCATCACTTTGGATTAATGATATTAGAGGAACGTGTAAACATTTTACATGGTACGATTGATTTTAAATCCGAAAAAGATAAAGGTACAAATATTAATATACAATTACCTTTAGATTATTTAAAGGGGAATTTAGAAGTTGAGTAAGGATGGAAAAGTACATGTGTGTAAAGGTTATGATAGCGGACGATCATGTTATGATCAGGGAAGGAATTAAGCAGCTTTTAGAATTTGACGGAGATATAAAAGTTTTTTTGGAAACCGGAGACGGCGAGGAATGTTTGCAATTATTGGAAAAAAATGATCCGGATGTCTTATTGCTTGATATTAATATGCCAAAGAAGAACGGAATTGAAGTTTTAAAAGAGATAAGAAAGAAAGATACCGGTTTAAAAGTTTTGATGCTTACGGTACATAATGAAGTAGAATATCTGATAAAAGCAATAGAAATAGGAGTAGACGGTTATATTTTAAAAGATTCGGAATCTGCAGAGTTAAAAAAAGCTATTTTTGCAGTTGCAGAAGGAGAAAAGTATATTCAGCCAAGCCTTATTCCGGCTTTGAATGCTAAATTGATCAATAAAGATGAGGATAAGGATAAGATTGAACAGTTAACGAAACGGGAATTGGAAGTTTTGGCTAAAGTGGCAAAAGGTATGTTTAACAGGGAAATTGCAATCTCTTTAAATATCAGTGAACGTACTGTAAAAAATCATATTTCTAATATCTTTAAAAAAATACAGGTTTCAGATAGGACGCAGGCAGCTGTGTTTGCGATTCGGAATGATATTATTAAAATATAGATTATTGTGTGAGGATGCCTATTGGCATCCTTTTTTATGCACACGGCTATCCGTAGGAAGATTGTCAGCTAGAACGTGTTTTAAAAGAGATTAAAGAGCAAATTGTTAATGATAGTGATAATACAAAACGACGACTGATTATCGAATATAAGGGAACCTCAATTGGTGAAATGAGTTTCTATGTTTATGAAGGTAAAAAGGTCGAGATAGGAATCAAAATTTGTAATTCCTGTTTTCAAGGGAAAGGTCTAGGACGAGTACTATTAAGTATGCTTATTGAAGAATTGTTTAATATGGGCTACGAACTTATTTTTTTAGATACCAATCTAAAGAATACAAGGGCGCAATATGTCTATGAATTGTTAGGATTTAAAAAAATTGCAATAAATGAAAATTCATGGAAAAATCAATTGGGAGAATTACTACAGACTTCGATTGATTATGAACTTAGACCATCTGATTTTTGCAATGCTAAATTGATTGGTTGAGGAAAGAAAAATTTTAATATAATATTTTACTCTATTTTCCATCCGCCCGCTTTAGCGGGCATACAAATCAGGATGAGACTTAGAACTTCTAAGGCAACATAGCTGCCTTTATGAAGCAGCTCCTGTTGTTAGTGAAAACTGCCGTGGGCAGTTAGAAGTTTTTTTCGCACTAATTCCCATGCATATTACAAGCTTGCTTATGATACTGCTTAAATAGAGAATCATAAAATCTTAGATTTTTCAATCTATCTCATGGTATTATTATAATTTTGATATGAGCCGTGAGATAGTGTGCATAAAATATAAGATTTTTTAATCCTGATTTGTATATTTTATGATTTAATAGTATTTTCAATGTGAATAGTAAGAGGGAATAACTTTCCCATTATATTTACTTGTCCGATAATAGAAATAAACTCATCTTTAATTTCCAATATTCCTGTAAAGTCATTATAATCCATCATATAAAGTGCGATGTCATATTTATTGAGATAATCATTATCAATTATTATTTTATTATTTTCATTTGGTACATCCTTTAAATAAATTTTTGGAGGATATAAAGCCCAACTCCATTCATTGTTATCATCTTCCATGATACTATTAAAAGTTTGGTCATTTCCATTGATTTCAAGATTTATTAAATTATTTGTGACAGTAAATGAAATTTTTCCTGTACCAAATTCCGTTTTTCCAATTTTAAATGAGTTCATAGTAATTACCTCCTAAAGATTTAATATGAGTTTATTTGTTTCATCTTTTCTTAAATACAAACTTTATAAGTAAATAGATGATTCCACCACATATAAAAATTAGTATACCATCTTTTATCAGTATTTTACCGATTTCCATGTTGACTGTATATTGTATTTGTAACTCTAATGGTGGATCTTGATAAGGAATACCTGCCTTAATTACAAAGTAATATACCCCTATGAAAAAAATAATAATTCCCGCTAATAAGACGGCATTAATTGTTTGTCGAATAAATAATTCACTTTTTGTTAGTTTGATGTGATCCATAAATGTTATAACCTCTGATTTTATATTTCCGGTTTCTTAATAAATAAAGATTGGAAAAGAGTAATTATTCCTATTTATGCTCTATAATAAAGCTATATTTGTTAATTATAAAACTTGTGAATATTTCACGCTGGGGGAGTTATCAATATTCATTTGAAATCCACCAATGCACGCATAGAATCCGCTTACCTTTTGCTATGCGTCATGATACTCAAAGTGGGGGTAAGTAAACAAAAGTAAGGGTGGATCTGTTCTGCGAATCGTTGACTCCATTAGAAAATCTGGTGGATCCTATTCACAGTCAGATTTGGATCCTTTGGCGTGAAATAATCAACTTGGAAATGTTCATTGAAGTCATCAAAAAATGTAATAAGTTTAAATATATATTTATTTAATTATAAAATACTTGTATATCATTTTCAATTAAAATGTAATAAATGAAATAAATGAATTATTTATCTGACAAACATCAACGCCATCTTATTAACCGGAATCAGTATTTTTTAGAAATTTTATTTAAAATGGGCATTCTTTATTTGAAATATAGGTCATTGTTATTTAAAATTTGGATTTAAATACATGTAAAAATGTTTCACGTGAAACATTTTTATAAAAATAATATAAACACTATATAATGTTTCACGTGAAACATTTCAACCCAATATATTGTAAGCAGTCCGTGAAACATTTTAATTCATTAATTAATAGTGCGTGAAACATTTATTTATAGAATTTATGGATGGAATTTCTAATCTATTACCATAAATTTAGTGATAATAGTATATTTTACTTATAGTAAATAAGCCCAAAAAGTGATATAATCGTAGAGTAAAACGTTGAGAAAATGTGAAACATTTGTAGAGCATTAATGGGAATTTTATTAGAAAACGGATTGCGAAGATAATGAAAGGTGAATATATAAATGGGAAGAATTATTGCAATCGCAAATCAAAAAGGCGGAGTAGGTAAAACAACAACTTCAATTAATTTATCTGCATCGCTGGCGCTTAAAAATCAAAAGGTGTTAGTAATCGATACAGATCCGCAAGGAAATACAACGAGTGGGTTTGGAGTAGATAAGAATGAGTTGGATAATACAATATATGAATTAATATTGGGTGAGTGTTCTATTCAGGATTGTCTTGTTAAAAATGTAGTAGACGGTGTTGATCTGATTCCGTCAAATGTAAATTTAGCAGCAGCGGAAATTGAATTGATTGGAGTAGAGAAGAAAGAATACATATTAAAAAATGAGGTAGACTGGATCAGAGATAAATATGATTTTATTATTATTGATTGTCCTCCTTCTTTGAATATGCTGACTATTAATGCTATGACAACTGCCAATTCGGTATTGGTTCCGATTCAGTGTGAATATTATGCATTGGAAGGATTGAGCCAGTTGATCCATACTGTAAATCTTGTAAAAGAAAGATTAAATCCTGAGTTGGACATGGAAGGAGTCGTATTTACTATGTATGATTCCAGAACTAATCTTTCTTTACAAGTAGTTGAAAATGTAAAAGACCATTTAAACCAAAGAGTATATAAAACGATTATACCGAGAAACATCAGATTAGCAGAGGCTCCAAGTTATGGAATGCCAATCAGTTCTTATGAACCAAAATCTGCTGGTGCAGAAGCATATATGTTATTAGCAGATGAAGTAATAAACAGAAAGGATGAATAAAAGATGGCGGCCAGAGGGTTAGGAAAGGGATTAGATTCTTTAATTCCAAATGCAGTTGGAGAATCAAAAAGCAATAAGGCAGATATAGAAAATAAAGAATTAAAAAAAGATAATGCCGTACCGGATACATTAGTAAAAATAACGATGGTAGAACCTAACAGGGAACAGCCGCGTAAAAATTTTGATGAGGATGCTCTGATGGAATTGGCTGATTCTATTAAGCAATTTGGATTGTTACAGCCGATACTTGTTCAGGATAGAAAAGATTATTATGAGATTATAGCAGGGGAGCGCAGATGGCGCGCAGCTAAACTGGCAGGATTAAAAGAAGTACCTGTAATTATTAAAAATCTTAGTGAGCAGGAAATTGTAGAGATTTCATTAATTGAAAATATACAGAGAGAAAATTTAAATCCTATTGAAGAAGCACAAGCATTTAAGAGACTTTTAAATGAATTTCATTTAAAGCAGGATGAAGTTGCAGAGAGAGTTTCTAAAAGCCGGACGGCAGTAACAAATTCCATGCGATTATTAAAATTATGTGATGAAGTACAGCAGATGGTGATCAACGAAATGATTTCAACAGGTCATGCAAGAGCATTGTTAGCAATAGAAGACACCGAGCTGCAATATTCCGTTGCACAAAAAATATTTGACGAGAAGTTGAGTGTAAGGGATGTAGAGAAACTTGTTAAAAATATAAATAAACCTGAAAAGCCCAAAAAGGAAATAAACCAAAGTCTTGAAGTAATCTATCGGGATATAGAAGAAAAATTAAAACAGTCTTTAAGTACAAAGGTTGCTGTTTTATCAAAAGAGAATGGAGCCGGGAAAATAGAAATAGAATTTTATAGTCATGAAGATTTGGACAGGCTGGTTGACAGTCTTACAAAGGCTGGTTTATAAATAACTTTGAATAGAAAAAAATATTTAAAAGTTACGGAATGAATATCATGCAGATTACATTACAATATATAATAGCATTACGACATACGAATCAAGAAAAAGCAGTAAAAAACAGAAAGGTAAAAGGTTATTAAAATGTCCAGTAATTTTTTGAATAGCATTGGACTTGGCTGGATGGACATTGGATACATTTTATTAGGGATAATAGTTTTAGTAGTTATTCTCTTAATTGTGATCATTGTGCAAATAGCGAAGACAAGTAAATTAAAAAAGAGATACGAAAAATTTATGCAGGGAAAAGATGCAAAAAGTTTAGAAAAAGATATTGTCGAACTATATGAAGATAATCATGCATTAAAATCCATGACTGATACCAATAGGCAGGATATTAAAAAATTATATAAGAATATGGAATTGACATTCCAGAAGATAGGGATTGTTAAATATGACGCATTTCAACAGATGGGCGGAAAATTAAGTTTTAGTCTCGCATTATTAAATGAAAATAATGATGGTTTCATTTTAAATTCGGTACATAGCAGTGAAGGGTGCTATTCATACACAAAAGAAATAAAAGGCGGTGAGTGTGAGATTTCTTTAGGAAATGAAGAAGAAAAGGCATTAAATATTGCGATGGGAGCGGATAAATAAATTTGCACTGTATCAAAATAATGGATGGAGGCATTTTATGAGATTATGTAGACTTGATGATATAGAACCGGACGCTACATTAGCGAGGGCCATTATAACCTCTGATTATCAGATACTGTTATCCGAAGGGACAATGCTGCGTCCCGATTATGTAGAAAAGCTGAAAGATATAGGGATAACTGAGGTCTATATTGAGGATAAAAAAATTCCTGATGCGGAAGAAGTAGCCATATTGAAAAAAGATATAGAAGATAATGTAAAGACTCAGATTAAAACCGTATTGGAAAAACATACTTATAATCACAATGAAGAACTAGTTGCATTAAATCATGCGGCTGATGATGTGATCATGAACATTTTGGAAGAAAAAGAAGTAGTAGAACAAGTGTTCGATATAAAAGAAAGAAGTTCGGATCTTTATGAGCATTCTTTGAGTCTTTGTTCTTTGGCAGTTTTAACGGCAATCAAATTGGGATTGTCTCAAGAAGAGGTACATGATATTGGCGTAGGAAGCCTTTTACATGATATAGGTTTGCGATATCTTACCATTAAATATGCGGATAAAGATTTAGAAGAAATGTCGGATGTGGAAAGAGGAGAGTATAAAAAACATTCGGTTTACGGTTATACTGCATTGAAGCAGGAGTCATGGATTTCGGAAAGAGTCAAAAATATCATATTATATCATCATGAAAGAATGGATGGTTCCGGATATCCTTTGCGGGCTACGGATATTCCAAATGAATGCAGAGTGATCAGCGTATGTGATTCCTTTGATGAAATGATATGCGGAATAGGATGTAAAAGAGTAAAAGTCCATGAGGCAGTAGAATATTTAAAATCCAATAAAGATACAAAATTTGATGCGAAAGTAGTAAATGCATTTTTGGATTTTACGGCTGTTTATCCGGCAGGATCTTTAGTTAAGATCAGCGACGGAGAAGTGGGGATCGTGTTGCGCCAAAACAAAGAATTTCCTGATAAACCTGTGATCAAAATCATTCGTGATCAGGTTGGAAACCAAGTTATCGGAGATATGGTAAAAGACTTGAAAGATTTAGACGGTATATACATAACGGATGTTTTAGATAAATAAAAACATACTTTATTTTTTTATTGATTATTTACGTTTTTTATGGTATTAATGCTGTAAGTGCATATTAGAGCGTGTGGGAGTTTGTGTCTGTACGGCATCCGCAAACTTTTGACCATGTATAAATTTGTATAATAAAGCCGTGCGGAAACGAGGAGAAAATGATAGATATTAAATTTTTAAGAGAAAATCCGGAAGCAGTGAAGGAAAATATAAAGAAAAAGTTTCAGGATCATAAACTATCTTTGGTAGATGAAGTGATCGAATTAGATGTGGAAAGCAGAAAAGCAAAGCAGGAAGCAGACGATCTTCGTTCAAACCGTAATAAGATCTCAAAAGAGATAGGCGCTCTTATGGGACAAGGTAAAAAGGAAGAAGCGGAAATGAAAAAAGCAGAAGTCGCCGCGAATGCAAAGCGACTGGAAGAATTAGAGGCAAAAGAAGCCGAGCTGGAAGAAAAGATCAAAAAGATCATGATGACAATTCCGAATATCATAGATTCCAGCGTTCCCATCGGAAAAGATGACAGTGAAAATGTGGAAATCAAAAAATACGGCGATCCTGTTGTTCCTGATTTTGAAATACCATATCATACGGAGATTATGGAAAAATTAAATGGTATCGATCTGGACAGCGCGAGAAAAGTAGCGGGCAACGGATTCTATTATCTCATGGGCAATATAGCAAGACTCCATTCCGCAGTGATTTCTTATGCCAGAGATTTTATGATCGGACGCGGATTTACTTATTGCGTTCCGCCTTTTATGATCAGAAGTAGCGTTGTCACAGGGGTAATGAGCTTTGACGAGATGGATGCGATGATGTATAAAATTGAAGGGGAAGATCTGTATCTGATTGGGACTTCCGAACATTCCATGATCGGTAAATTCATTGATACGATCATACAAGAAGAAAAACTTCCCCAAACGCTTACCAGTTATTCTCCCTGTTTTAGAAAGGAAAAAGGTGCGCATGGATTAGAGGAAAGAGGGGTTTACCGTATCCATCAGTTTGAAAAACAGGAAATGATCGTTGTCTGTAAGCCTGAAGAATCCAAAGTTTGGTTTGATAAGTTATGGCAGAATACCGTAGATTTATTCCGTTCTTTAGATATTCCAGTCAGAACGATAGAATGTTGTTCCGGCGATCTGGCAGATTTGAAAGTAAAATCTTATGACGTAGAAGCATGGTCTCCAAGACAGGAAAAATATTTTGAAGTGGGGAGCTGCTCGAATCTCGGAGACGCGCAGGCAAGAAGATTAAAAATCCGCGTAAACGGCGAAAACGGAAAATATTTTGCTCACACATTAAACAATACGGTAGTTGCGCCGCCAAGAATGCTCATTGCATTTTTGGAAAACAACCTGCAGGCAGACGGTTCCGTTAAAATACCTGAAGTGTTAAGACCATATATGGGTGGACAAGAAGTGATAAGTTGAAAAATCAGCGCTGACGCCATAGGCGGCATATTGGGAAGGGGTGAATTTTTTGCATAGATATATGAAAGCAATCGGATTTTCAAAACTTCATGACAGAAAGCATCTTCAGTCGTTATTAACCGATGTCATCGTAAATGCGGATGAACGTAAATATACGACGAAAACGGATGAAACTGTCATTGCAGAATTTTGCAAAGATTTCGCCGAAAACATAGGGATAGCGGTATGCGGTGAGTTTGATGATGAGGATAAATTTACTTATGATTATTATTATCCTTATCTTCGTGGTACCGGTATCAGTTCGAATGAAGATATTTCTATAGACCGCCACGCGGCGAATGAATCCTATGCCGGTATCTGTGACGATATAAAAGTCGGCGTATCCTTGATTTTTTATCTTCAGGATATGATCACTTACATTAAAGCAAAGAATTTAGGGAAACTTCCTGTCAGGGGCACTACTCTTACCCTGTCGGGGCTTTCCCTTCAGGGTACGGTCATGATGCCCATCATGAAAAATGAAAAACAAAAACAAAGGACAAAAAAAGAAAATACCAACAGGCATCATCTGATTGCTGCAGCAAGAAAAGGGGACGAAGAAGCGATAGAGACTTTAACTCTTGAAGATATGGATATGTATACCATTATATCCAAAAAAATACAAAAATCAGATGTTTTTAGTCTTGTAGATACCTATTTTATGCCATATGGGGTGGAGTGCGACCAATATTCCGTGCTTGGAGAGATCATGGAATGCCGCCTTGTAACGAACAAAATCACAGAAGAAAAAATTTATATTTTAACAATTAGCTGTAATGAATTGACATTTGACGTCTGTATTAATATAATAGACTTATTCGGTGAACCAAAAGTCGGGCGTCGGTTCAAAGGGACGGTCTGGTTACAAGGGTTTATCAATTATCCGGATTTTTAAAATCAAAACGCTTCCATAGTTAAATGGATATAATAAGCCCCTCCTAAGGGCTAGTTGTAGGTTCGATTCCTACTGGGAGCATCAAAAGCATTGAAAGAGTTATTTTTTCAATGCTTTTTTTTACCTGTTCCGCTAAAAGCGGACTTCTGAACGTTATCTATGAGGAAGGAAATAGAAATGGAAAATGTATTGAGGCTTTTTGGGGAAGAAAGCACAAAATGGTTTGAAACCGTATTTAAAGAACCGACCCGGATACAAAAAGAAGCATGGCCTTTTATTGCGGAAGGAAAACATGTATTGGTGTCCGCGCCTACAGGAACGGGCAAAACGCTTTCCGCTTTTTTTGTGTTTTTGGACAGGATGAAAAAGCAGGCGGAAGAAGGAACGTTAAAACAGGAACTACAGTTGATCTATATTTCTCCATTGAAATCCTTAGCGGCGGATATTAGAGAAAACCTAAAACGTCCTTTAGAGGGTATAGGCGCGGAGGAAAAAATTACGGTAGGCATCAGAACAGGCGATACTTTGCAAAAAGACAGACAGAGGATGATAAAAAAGCCGCCTCATATTTTGATTACTACGCCGGAATCTTTATATTTATTGCTTACCAGTAAAACAGGACAAAATATTTTGGCAACGGCAAAGGCCGTTATATTGGATGAGTTACACGCTTTGATCGATACGAAAAGGGGAGCGCATTTGATGCTTTCGCTGGCCCGTCTGGATATTTTATGCAAAAGTCCTTTGCAGCGTATAGGTTTATCCGCCACGATTGAACCTTTAGATGTAGCGGCACGGTATTTGGCTTTAGAGGAAGTAAAGATCGCGGCGCCGGTCATGAAGAAACAAGTGCGGTTAGAAATATTAAGTCCGTATGCGGACGCGGTAAAAGGTCCAAGAAAGGATCCGGTTTGGGAAGAATTAGGAAAACTTGTTTATCAGTATTGTCAGGGGAGCCGCAGCGTGATCGCTTTTGTGGAAGGGAGACGGTATGCGGAAAAGTTGGCCTATTATGTTAATTTATTAGGAGGAGAAGGGTTTGCAAAAGTGCATCACGGAAGCCTGTCAAAAGAACAGAGGGCGGAGACGGAACTATCTCTTCGGGACGGAAGACTCAGGCTTTTGTGCGCGACTTCCTCTATGGAATTGGGAATCGACGTAGGGGAGATCGATCAGGTGCTTCAGGTGGGCTGTCCCCGTACCATTTCGGGAACGATGCAAAGATTAGGACGTGCGGGACATAATCCGGGAAGAGTCAGCGTCATGTATCTTTTTCCCAGAACAGCGGCAGAATGCGTTTCCTGCGGAATGACGGCACAGCTTGCAAGAGAGGGAGGCGTGGAACATTTAAATCCACCGTCAGACTGTCTGGATATACTGGCCCAGCATTTGGTTTCCATGGCGGCTTTTAAAAGTTACGGACTGGATGAAGTAATGGAGATCCTTCCGAGAACATGGACGTTCCGTAACGTTACAAAGGAGGATGTAAAATCCGTATTGGAAATGTTAGCGGGAGATTATGAGCATGATAAGGACATTCCGGTACGTCCGAGAATTCTATATGACAGAATACATGAACGAGTAGAGGGAGACGGCTACAGCAGGATGCTGGCTATTTCTGCAGGCGGTACCATACCCGATAAGGGGCTTTACAATGTAAGAACAGAGGAAGGAATAAAGCTTGGCGAAGTAGATGAAGAGTTTGTCTATGAATCCCAAAAAGGAGACCGGTTCATCTTAGGCGCTTTCGCATGGAGGATCGTGAATATCAGCCGGGATACCGTGACTGTAAAACAGGCGCAGATGGAGGGCGCCAGACTTCCTTTTTGGAAAGGAGAGATAAAGGGAAGAAGTAAACGGACGGGAGAAGCTTTCGGGCATATTTTGCATTCTCTGCAGGAGGCTTACGAGGACGGAAAACTTTCTCCGGCTTTAGAAGAATTGGGGTTGGATGAGGCGGCGGTGAAGCTGGCTTCTCATTATTTGGAGCGGCAGATCAAAATAACGAAAGGTTTGCCGGATTATAAGACTATTATAATAGAACATTTTAAGGATTCGTCCGGAAACAGCCAGTTGATGGTGCATTCCATATTCGGGAGGAGGATCAACGCTCCTTTGGCGCTTCTTGCCGCACAGGCGGCAAGAGAACAGCTTAAAATAGAGATAGGGAGCGTGGATGAGGAGGATGGTTTTCTTTTATATTCCTATGGTTCCGGAGTATTACCGGAAGGGATTTTACAAAGGATCGATCCCGATACCTGTATCAGAAAATTGGAAATCATGCTGCCTGCCACGTCTCTTTTTAATATGGCCTTTCGTTATAACAGCGGACGGGCATTAATGATGGGGGTCAGAAAAAACGGCAGGCAGCCTCTTTGGATGCAGCGTCTGCGGAGCGCAGAGATGCTGGAACAGGTAGTAAGGGAAAAAGAACACCCTTTGATCCGGGAAACACGAAGGGAATGTATGCAGGAACTATGGGACGCCAAAGGAGTGCAGGATCTTTTATATGATATTGGTTCCGGCGGGATAGAAATAAGAGAGATTTATACGGAAACGCCTTCTCCCATGTCGCTGCCTCTGCAATGGGGACAGGAGGCCGCGGTTATGTATGATTATGCGCCTACGCCCAGAGGGATACACGGCGCGGTTGAAGAAGCGTTGAAGCAGGAGAAAGAACTTTTGACGCCGGGAAACCATGAGCTTACTCAGGTACAGGAACGGGAAAAACTTCCTAAGGATGAGAAACAGCTTCATTCTTTACTTATGACGGAAGGTGATCTGGCGGCAGGGGAACTGGATATTCCTGCCAAGTGGTTGGAAGATCTGTCAAAAGACGAAAGGGTGTTGTATTTAGAACGGCAGGGGCTTTGGATCGCTGCAGAACAGGAAGAGGAATATGATAAGGCGTTAAGCGGCGATACGGTTTTAGAGGAAACCTTTAAAACGCAATCAAGACTTCATATCGTGAGGCGGATGCTCCGTTACAGAGGAGCGGCGGATGCGGAACAGACCGCCAGACGTTATGGGTGGACTGTTTCCGATGCGGAAATGATTCTGAATGAATTGTGTAAAAGGGAGGAGGCGGTAAAGCAGGAAGAAAAATATTATCACGCCGTACTTTATCGTTTGGCAAGGGTTAAAACGCTGAAAAACCGACGGGAAGAGGCCAGTACCGTTCCTCCGGAAAATTATATGTCTTTATTGCTTTCCCGTATGGAATCCGCTGCGCCGGCGGAAGAATGCCTGCAAAATACGTTAAAAAGATATGCAGGAATGACATTTCCGGCGGCAAATTGGGAAGGGATCCTATTGCCCGGGAGGGTGAAAAATTATCGGGAGTCTTTTTTGGATACCTTTCTTTCCGAAGGCCAGTTATTCTGGCATATGAAGGAAAAAGGCGGAATATGCTTTGATTTTCAGGATCGGATCGACTGGGACGCCGATCTGAGCGGCCGGACGGAAGATCTTAATGAAAAAGAAAAGATCGTATATGAGGCTCTTTTAAAGAGAGGGGCCAGTTTTATGCAGGCGTTGAACGGACTCCTTCCCGGAGAATCCCCTTATGAAACTCTTTTGTCTTTATTGGAAAAGGGATTGGTATATGCCGACAGTTTCGTACCGGTGAGACAATGGCTTGAGAAAGAAAAGACAAAAAAGGCCGTCGCCAGACAGCGTGTCAATATGCGCGTAAAGGCATTGCATGCGGGAAGGTGGGATGTAGTAAGACCGGTTAGGGAAAGAACGATAGAAGAAAAAATAGAGGGCTGCTTTGACTGTTATCTGATCGTCAGTAAGGAGACGGCATCCGCTTACGGTCTTTCATGGCAGGAGGCTGTTTCCGTGCTGCGTATTTGGGAATATACGGGTCAGGCCAGAAGAGGATATTTTGTAGAGGGGATGTCCGGCGCGCAGTTCGTCAGGGGCAGGGATTATGCGAGTATTATACGGAGTCTGAAAAATCCTGAAAAAAAGCTGGTTTGGATCAATGCCGCCGACCCGGCGCAGTGTTTTGGTAAATTTCTTCCGCATAAAGAGGAAAGAAATTTTTTGAACGTTCCGGGCAGCGCGGTTGCCTGCTTTGGGGGCATACCGGCAGCGGTCATGGAAAGACAGGGGAAAGTCCTGCATATATTTGAAGAAGAGATAAAAGAAGAGTGCCTTACGCGTTTTGTTCAGGATTTTAAAAAGGGAAAGATATTTCCTGCAATGAAGCGTATTGTAGTGAAGGAATATCCGGATACAGCAAAAGAAGCTTTTGCAGCCGCCGGATTTTTGAAAGAAATGCAGGATTATGTTTTCTATCGATAAAACCCGGATTTTTATTGAAAAAAACTGAAAATATGGTATAAAGATAGTATCTGATCATTTATGAGGGCAGCAGGCGGGATCGCCGGTCCTGCTGCCGGAAAAACAGGTTACGGGCTTGTGGGGCAAAGAACGTAGACTGGATAAGGGGGCATGATCGTAAATATGATTTATGAAAAAGATTTAAGGGATCGCAGGATCGTTATCAAGAGTTTGGAAGATCAGAAAATCATTGCGGACACGAATATATTGAATTATGACGCCTTGAATAATATTGTCAGGGTGAGCGCCGCCAATATACCGGACCGGGAATATGAAAGGATCTATGCCCTGATTTTCGGAAATGAAGGTTTATACGAATATGTAGGAACGATCAGAGGTACGGTCATTGCTAACGAAATAGAAATATTGCTGGGAAAAAGCAGGATGAAAGAGGACCGGAAACGATTCAGGTATAATATCAGCATGACGGGTACTATTTTATGTATTATAATCGACGGATGGAACGTTACTTTAAGAAAACCGATCAAGGTTAAAACGATCAATATTAGTTCAAACGGAATCCTGTTTCAGGCGGATGCGGGAAGTTTTTATTTGGGGAATGAATTTATGCTGTTGTTGGAAATAGAAGAGAAAGTAATGGGCATGAAATGCGAAGTAGTCAGGATACAGAACAGTACGGTCAGAACGGAAGAATATGGATGTAAAGTCAATGCGGCGGTTTTAGCATGAAATTAAAAACGTGAAATTAAAAATTTCCCGATCCTGATTGGTATACCTGTTAAAGCAGCAGATGGGAGTTAACATGAAAGAAAAAATGAAAACGTTACCGGCCGAATATTTATGGGACGGTCTGGTATTAAAGGATGATATTTATAATCATAACGGAAATGTGCTTCTGATCCCCAGCGGAGAGGAAATTACCAAGAAAAAGTTGGGAAAGCTCCTTAATTTTAGTTCAGACGGTAAGCATATCATGGTCTATGAAGAAAGCTATTATAAGATCATGGCGGAAGGAAACATTCCGCATGAAGTCCGTCAAAAAGTAATGGAAAGCGAGACAGGCTATACAGAGATCAAAAAGGATGTAGGCCATGTTTTTCATAAAGTCAGCGCCGAAGAAAAAATTCAGAGCAAAGAGATAGAACCGGTCATTCAGGATATTTCACAAAGGCTGGATGTAGTCGATCCTACCGTGATTTTTGAGTGCATCAATTTTCCAAGGCCGATGGATGAATATTTACAGCGTCATTCGTTAAATGTCGCCTTTCTAAACGGATTGATGGGAGAGTGGTTAAAGCTCCCGAAAGAAGACGTCAGGATGCTGGTCATGGCGGGACTTTTACATGACGTGGGAAAAACAAAAATACCGGAAGAAATACTGGATGCGCCGAGAAAATTGACGGATGAGGAGTTCAAGATCATAAGGACTCATCCCGTTTATTCTTATGAACTGCTGGAATCCGGTTTTGACGAAAGGGTAAAGCTTGCCGCAAGGCATCACCATGAGAAACTTGACGGAAGAGGTTATCCCGATGGGATCAGGGACGAGGAGATTTCTTTATTCGCCAGAATTACTGCGGTTTCCGATATTTATGACGCTATGGTATCAAAGCGGAGTTATAAAAAGGAAAAACTGCCTCTTGACGTATTGGACGACTTTTATAATCAGGCATATGACGGTTTGGATATGGATATGGTCATGGTATTGATCAAAAATATGAGGGAAAATTTTTTAGATAAAAAGGTCCTCATGTCAAACGGAAATATCGGAACGATCAAATACATACCGCCAAACGATATAGCTCATCCGATCATTCAGAATGGGAAGATCATCAAACAGACGAATGAAAGATGGTTTTGTGAAAAACTGATTTCTACTTTTTGATAGAAAGTATTTTTTATTATTTTTGAGTGAAATGAGCAATTAGTACACTGACTTGATTATATTTCGTTGAATGGCTTGCCTGAATTTCTATCTGCCGTATTTGTTTCCGCTCCGGGTCGTGCCGGACTTAATGAATTATATATAATTATAAAATAGTTTACAAAAATATAAAAAATAGAATTGAAAAAATCTGAAAATTTTGTTATATTAAAGTTATGAAAGCGTCTCCGGAAACGGAGTGACTGAGTATGGAGAAGCGTCTCTTAATGAATGATTTTGTAGATAACAGGAAAGGGTACGGTTACTGATTATGGCAAAAAAAGGTATTATCATTGGCGCGGCGGCAGCAGTCGTTGTGATTGCGGCAGGCGCAGGGATTTTTTTGAACAGGGACAAATTATTTGCGGAAAAAGCGCCTTCGGATTTTACGGTAAGTTATGAAGGGATTGCTACAGCCGATATTTCTGCAGGGGTCAGCGTACATGATCCGTCCATTATAAAGGAGGACGGTACATATTATATTTTCGGTTCTCATATGTCGGGAGCTTCTTCAACGGATTTGAGAAATTGGACAGTAGTTGGAGATGGCTATACGCCGAATAATCCTATTTTTGATAATTTATTTTCAACGGAACATGTTTTTGACTATTCGGGCAGTAAGAACAGTGTCATACCTACGGACGACGGAGGCAGGCATGTATGGGCGCCGGATATTGTCTATAATGAAGCGCAGGGACTATATTATATGTATTTTTGTACTTCTTCTACATGGAATGCGTCAAACCTTTGTTATGCGACTTCTGAGAAGGCGGAAGGTCCTTATGCATGGAAGGGCGCCCTGATTTATTCCGGTTTTACGGAAGAATCCCTTGGCGCAACGGACGTACTTGATTATGTCAGTGAAGATTATGCCAAAGAGCATTACATAACGCCCGGTAATGAATATAATTTTAACGAGTATCCGAATGCCATCGATCCTACCGTGTTTTATGATGAAAACGGGAAAATGTGGATGGTATACGGTTCCTGGTCGGGCGGTATTTTCCTTTTAGAGATCGATGAACAGACCGGGCTTGTGATTCATCCCGAAGCGGACGAGGCAAATAATGTGGACGCTTATTTTGGGAAGAAACTGATTGGCGGCGGACATAAATCAATCGAGGCGCCTTATATTTTATACGATCAGGCAAGCGGCTATTATTATCTGTTTGTATCTTATGGCTCGCTTGTAAGGGAAGGCGGATACCAGATCAGAGTATTCCGTTCCGATAAACCCGACGGAGAATATGTGGATATGGGCGGGCATTCTTCCATTACGGGAAATCATGCTTATTTCGGACTGAAATTATCCGGTAATTATTTTCTTCCCAGTTTGAACATGGCATATATGGCGACCGGACATAATTCTGCTTTTGTGGATGACGACGGAAAAAGATATGTGGTATATCATACAAGATTTGACAATGGGCAGGAATATCATGAACCCCGCGTACATCAATTTATTTTAAACGAAGAAGGCTGGCCATGTATGCTGCCTTACGCTACAAGCGGAGAAACGGTTTCTGAAACCGGCTATGAAAAAGAAAAAGTAGTCGGCGAATATTATGTGATCAATCAGGGAACGGCTATTGACGCTAAGATTGCGGAACCTTTTAAATTAGTATTATCCAAAAAAGGGAACGTTTACGGCGACGGCGCCACCGGAACATGGGAAATGAAAGACGGCAGTTATTATGTCCATATTACTATTGACGAAAAAGAGTACAGCGGCGTATTTTGCGAAATGAAAGATGAAGCAGGAACATCAGTAATGACGTTTAGCGCGGTAGGTTCTAACGAAAGTATCTGGGGTGTGAAATATTTTGAGTAAAAAGAAAAAATCAGAATCGAAAAACGGAAAAGAATATGCTGTTGATATAGTAAAGGACATACTGGCATGGTTAGTAGTAACAGCTATTGGGTTTGTGTATTCTATGGCAATGCTGCTGCTTGCATCTTTGTTTTTGGTAAACGTATGGCATGTTACTTTTGAGGAGATCGTAACGATTTCCCTTGTATTGATGGGGATTGTTTCCGTTGGATATATCGGCGTATTGGTCTATAGGAGACGGCATTGCGGCGGCAGATGAAAAAACTGTCCTTATCGATAACATATAAAACATAAAAACAAAATGAACTGTCATAACCAGACGGAATGAAATCTGGTATGGCAGTTTTTTATTTGTTTTTATTACATTTTCACAAAAATGAGAAAAATTTTTGTGAACGAATTTGAATGAAAATGATTGACTTTGACTGATTATGATTCTATAATGCCATTATAAGGGATGAACGAATTTGAATGAAAATGGACGAAAATGGGGGGATAAAATGCTGACAGAAGAGAGATTTGCCAAAATTCTATCTATATTGGAGAAGACGGGCAGCGTGACAGTACAGCAGTTGATGGCGGAACTGAATGCTTCGGAATCTACCATACGGAGGGATCTGACCACATTGGACGCAAACGGGCAGCTTACGAAGGTACATGGCGGCGCGATCTTAAAAAATGCGGTTTACAGCACTACGGACGACGAAGTGGTACACCGGAAAGAGCAAAACAGGGAGGCGAAAGAAAAGATTGCAAGATATGCGGCGGGATTGATCGGTGCAGGCGATTTTGTCTATATTGACGCAGGGACGACGACAGAGCTTATGATCGATCATATTACGGAAAAACAGGCCACATTTGTTACCAATGCAGTTACCCATGCAAAGAAGCTGGCGGAAAGAGGATGCGCCGTCTATATTTTGGGCGGGGAATTTAAAGCGGTGACAGAGGCGATCGTAGGAGAAGAGGCGGTTGCAACTTTGGAAAAATATAATTTTACCAAAGGTTTTTGGGGGACGAACGGAATCAGTATGCAGCAGGGATTTTCCACTCCTGAATTAAGGGAGGCCATGGTGAAGAAAAAATCTATGGAAAACTGCAGAGAGCGCTATGTGCTGGCGGATAACAGTAAATTCAGTTATATTTCCAGCGTGACCTTTGCGCCGTTTGAAAGTGCGACAATTCTTACTACAGAAATGGAACAGACGGCATTCCAACATTGCGGAAACATTTTAAATCTGTAAATGTAATGAGGGTACGCTCCACGCCCACAAACTGTGACGCACATCTTTGGGAGAGCAATTTTCAAACACACTCTAAGACAGGAATGGTCGATGAACAGGTTTGCATCCGTGCGGCGTCCGCAAACTTGGAATCCGGATAAGGATTCATATAACAGAGCCGTACAGAAACGAGGTAGAATATGATTTACACACTGACGTTTAATCCTTCGTTAGATTATATTCTGACAGTTCCGGACTTTACTTGCGGGATAGTGAACCGGACGACGGAGGAGGTAATATTTCCCGGCGGAAAGGGAGTGAATGTTTCCATGGTGTTGAACAATCTTGGAGTGGAAAACACGGCGCTTGGATTTTTAGCGGGGTTCACCGGGGATAAATTAAAGGAGATGTTAGAGGAAAAGGGGATAAGGACGGAATTTCTTCCAATCAGAAAGGGAATGACCAGAATCAACGTAAAGCTGCGTTCCGGGCAGGAGACGGAGATCAACGGGCAGGGACCGTCCATCGGCAAGGAGGATATAGAAAAACTTTATGGACGGCTGGACCGGTTAAAAGAAGGAGATATGTTAGTCATGGCAGGCAGCATTCCCGATGTGATGCCGGGAACAATGTACATGGATATTATGGAACGTTTGCAAGAGAAGAACCTGAAAATAATCGTGGACGCTACAAAAGATCTTTTGGCAAATGTTTTACAGTACCGCCCTTTTCTTATCAAACCGAACAATCATGAATTAGGGGATATTTTCGGGACGGAAATAAAAGGGAAAGAAGAGGCGGTTTATTTTGCAAAGCAATTAAAAGAAAAAGGAGCCGAAAACGTTCTGGTATCCATGGCAGGAGACGGCGCCGTGTTAGTGGCGGAAGACGGAAACGTTTATCAATCGGAAGCGCCGGAAGGAAAAGTGGTCAATTCCGTAGGAGCCGGAGATTCCATGGTGGCAGGATTCATAGCAGGCTATCTGGAGTACGGAGATTATGAAAAAGCGTTCCGGATGGGAGTATTTACCGGAAGCGCATCGGCATTTTCCAAGGAATTGGCGACGAAAAGGGAAGTACTTACACTGATGAAAGAAAATCAGGTGGAATTTTAAAAAAGAGTTTGAAAAATCTTTGTGAAATAAGGACAAAATAAAACGGTGGTCAAAACGGACGGAGAGGCAGGAATAGAAGATGAAGATCAGAGATTTATTATCGGTAGAAAGTATTGAACTTCAGGGTGCAGCCGAAAATAAAAAAGAAGTACTGGATCAAATGGTGCATCTGATGGAAAAAAGCGGAAAGATCGGCGATATAGAAACGTATCGGAAAGGGGTATACGCCAGAGAAGAGGAGAGCACTACGGGGATTGGGGAAGGGATCGCCATACCTCACTGTAAATCAAATGCAGTGATAAAACCGGGGCTGGCGGCGATGGTCATACCGGAGGGCGTGGATTTTGACGCATTGGACGGCGGAAAGGTGAATCTGATTTTTTTGATTGCAGCGCCCGATACGGAAGATAACGTACATTTGGACGTTTTAAGTAAATTGTCCGTACTTCTTATGGACGAGAATTTTACCGGCAGTTTGAGAAATGCGAAAACAGTGGAAGAATTTTTGAATACGATCGACGCCGCAGAGGCGGAAAAAGACGGGGCAGAGAGCGTAAAAAGTATCTTGCGGGAAAACGAAAAACAGATTTTGGCAGTGACCGGATGTCCCACGGGGATCGCCCATACTTATATGGCGGCGGAAAGTCTTGAAAAGAAAGCGCAGGAACTGGGATGCCGGATCAAAGTAGAGACAAGAGGCTCAGGGGGCGCAAAAAACGTACTTACTAAAAAGGAAATCGCCGGGGCGGACTGTATCATCGTAGCGGCGGATACGCAGATCCCCATGGACCGGTTCGACGGAAAGCCGGTCATCCAGTGTAAAGTAGCGGACGGCATCAGTAAAGCGGAGGAATTGCTGACCAGAGCAATGAACGGTCAGGCGCCGGTCTACCACGGAAAGGGAAAAGCCGGGACGGCAGGAGAAGAAGGAACCGACAGTATCGGACATCAAACTTACAAGAATCTGATGAACGGAGTTTCCCATATGCTCCCCTTTGTTGTAGGAGGCGGTATTTTGATCGCAATCGCGTTTTTGATCGACGGTTTTTCCGTTGACTTAAGTGCATTGTCGTTAGAGGAAAGAGGGAATTTCGGTACGATCACTTCTTTTGCGGCGATGTTTAAACAAATCGGCGACGTGGCGTTTGGATTTATGCTGCCGATTCTTGCAGGATTTATTGCAATGAGTATTGCCGACAGACCCGGTCTTGCGGTCGGTTTTGTAGGAGGAGCTATTGCGGCAGGCGGAACTTCGGGATTTTTGGGAGCGCTTGTTGTAGGATTTCTTGCAGGATATGTCGTAAAAATGCTAAAAAAGGTATTGGATAAACTTCCCGATAGTTTAGAGGGTTTGAAACCGGTACTGCTTTATCCGCTGCTTGGAATTTTGATCGTGGGATTGATCATGACTTATGTGATAGAACCTCCCATTGGAGGATTAAATACTTTGATCAATAACGCTCTGAACAGTATGAACGGCGCCAGCGCCATTTTATTAGGAGCGCTGCTGGGAGGTATGATGTCCGTGGATATGGGCGGCCCGGTAAATAAAGCGGCGTATGTATTCGGAACGGCGTCCATTGCCGCAGGGAATTATCATATTATGGCGGCGGTGATGATAGGTGGCATGGTTCCTCCCATTGCCATTGCTCTTGCGACTCTCCTTTTTAAAAAGAAGTTTACTTCCGATGAGAGGAAAGCGGGGCCGACTAATTTTATCATGGGACTGTCTTTTATTACGGAAGGCGCCATACCCTTTGCAGCGGCAGATCCGCTTCGTGTGTTACCTGCCTGTGTAGCCGGAGCGGCAGTATCGGGAGCATTGTCAATGGCGTTTGGCTGTACGCTGATGGCGCCTCACGGCGGGATCTTCGTATTCCTGACCGTAGGAAACCCGCTGATGTATTTGGCGGCGTTGGCAGTAGGTTCCGCGGTTTCCTGCATGTTGCTGGGCGTATTAAAAAAAGATCCAATAAGTTCAGAAGATAAGAAATGAAAGATAGGAAATTAATAAGTTTAAAGAGTTCGGGTATAAATGGAAAAGTGTGAAGAGAGATCAAAAAAATATGATAAATACGGAGGGAAAAACAATGAAAGAATTTAAGTATGTAATAAAAGACAAAGAAGGCATCCATGCAAGACCGGCAGGATTATTTGTAAAAGAAGCGTCGGCTTATCCTTGTACGGTTACGATCTGTAAGGGGGATAAGGAAACGGATGCAAAGCGTATTTTCGGAATCATGGGACTTGGCGTAAAATGCGGAGAAGAAATCACTGTTAAAGTAAACGGGGAAAAAGAAGAAGAGGCGATGGCAGCGCTGAGCAAATTTTTGGAAGAAAACCTGTAAACGGAACGGAGGGGTTATATGGTACTGGAAGGAAAAAGTGTATTTGGAGGAATCGCAATAGGAAAACTTTCCGTATACGGTAAAAAGGACCGTCAGGTAAAGAGGATTAAAATAAGCGATACGGAGGCGGAGGCGGAGCGTTTTCACTCTGCAAGGGAAAAAGCTAAAGAGCAGCTTACCGTGCTTTATGAAAAGGCATTAAAGGAAGTGGGAGAAGTCAATGCCATGATCTTCGAAGTACATAAGATGATGTTAGACGATCTGGATTATATAGAATCCGTTACCAATATGATCCGGTCGCAGGAAGTAAACGCCGAATTTGCGGCAGCAACAACAGGGGATAATTTTGCAGGAATGTTTTCGGCAATGGAAGACGAGTACATGCGGGAACGGGCGGCGGATGTACGGGATATCAGCAACAGGATCATCTCCGTTTTGCAGGGGACGGCGGAAGGAAAAGAGCTGGGCGGCGAACCGTCGATCCTGTTAGCGGAAGATTTAGCGCCCAGCGAGACAGTACAGCTTGACAAATCCAAGGTACTTTCTTTTGTGACAAAGAAAGGTTCCGCCAATTCCCATACCGCTATTCTTGCCCGTACAATGAATATTCCTGCGTTGATCGGCGTGGATCTGGAAAAACTGGAAGAAGCGGAGGGAAAGCTCGGTATTGTAGACGGTTATGAAGGAAAATTTTATATAGAACCGGATGGAGAAACTTTATCGAGATATAAAAAGCGGAAAGAAGAGGATGAGCAGAAAAAACGCCTGCTTCAGGAATTAAAAGGAAAAGAGAACGTTACTTTAGACGGAAAAAAGATCGAGCTTTACGCCAATATCGGCGGTGTGGCGGATGTGGCAAACGTACTTGCCAGCGATGCAGGAGGGATCGGGCTGTTTAGGAGCGAGTTTCTGTTTTTGGAATCGGAGGATTACCCGTCGGAAGAGACACAGTTTGGCGCATATAAAAAAGTTGCGGAAAATATGGCGGGAAAAAAGGTGATCATCCGTACTTTGGATATAGGAGCGGATAAGCAGGCAGATTACTTTGGACTGGAGAAAGAGGAAAATCCTGCAATGGGGTATCGGGCGATCCGCATCTGTCTTGACAGGAAAGATATGTTTAAAACCCAGCTACGCGCCCTTTACCGGGCAAGCTATTACGGGACGGTGGCCGTTATGTTTCCGATGATCATCTCCGTTCGGGAGGTAAAACAGATCAAAGAGTTGATCGCAGAAGTAAAAGCGGAGCTTGATCAGGAAAAGATACCTTATAAAGATATGGAGATCGGCATTATGATCGAAACGCCGGCAGCAGTCATGATCAGTGATCTTCTGGCAAAAGAAGTGGACTTTTTTTCCATTGGCACTAATGATCTGACACAGTATACGCTTGCAATCGACAGGCAGAATCCGAAGCTTGACAATCTTTATGATTCGCATCATGAAGCGATTTTAAGGATGTTGAAAATGGTGGCGGATAATGGCCATAAGGAAGGATGCTGGGTAGGCGTCTGCGGAGAATTGGGAGCGGATACTACGCTGACGGAAACATTTCTTAGAATGGGATTTGACGAATTATCCGTAACGCCGTCCATGGTCTTAAAGGTACGGGATAAGATCAGAAAATTGGATTTAGGGAAGTGCAGCGGATAAGAATGATATTTTCCGATGGGGCAATTTAAGGATAGAATAATAGAGCTGCGAGGGGATCGCAGCTCTATCGTTTTCCAATATGATTTTCCGAAATTTGTTTCCGGACATTTTTCCTAATTTCTGAAAATCTGAATAATGCTTACCGAGTATTTGGGAGCAGTATAAGTAAAGTTTTCCGACACTTTTGTAGTTTCCTCCGCTAAGCTGATTTTTTCCGGTTCTTCAAACGAATTGACGTCGGAAAGGTTTTCTCCCTTTAAAACCGTAACGGAAGCGGTAGAGGAAAAATCGTCCATATCTATATTTTCGAGAGAAACGGCAATATCAACCGCTTCTTCCGTTACATTAACAAATTTAAGGATAAGGTTACCGTTCTCATCGACGCTGGAAGTTTCATATATGCTTTCCGGAGTTTCCTGCGTATAATCCACATAAAGCGAATCGTCAATATAACATTTGATATTACTGTCTTCTACCACTACCTTTAACCGGTACACTTGATTTTTCTTCAAAACGAGATTTTTCGTTGTTCCGGTGATTTGGCCGCTTTTGGCGTTACCGGATACGATCTGTAAACAGGAAACGGTATTTCCCCAGCCGCCGATATTCCAAAATATGTTGTTTCCAGAATCTTTAACGCATACCGGGATTAGAAATCCTTCGTTGCCGTTTAAAATTTCCGCCTCTACGGTCAGGGTGTAATTAGTCCAGTCTTTTTCCCCGATATAGACCACATCTCCGGTGTTGGCATCGAAAGGATCTCCGGTATATTCCTGTACTAATTTTCCGTCTTTGACACTCCATTCCCCTTCATGTTCCGTGTAACCGTCCGCCTTTAAAGTATCCTCATTTTCAAAATCCGAACTGTACAGCAGGGAACCGTCCACATTGGAAGTGACCGTCAGATTATCATAAGAAACGGAGGTCATCCATGAACCAAGGCCTACCGCCCCGGATAATCCGGTATCTTCCGCTTTTCCCGATAGGGTAAGCCGGGAGGGAAGAATCGTCTTACCTACATGGTTTGCAAACATTTTCTGTACATAGTAATCCGCCGTTCCGAATAAGGCGTTATTGGAAAAGAACATCATATCGGGCAGCCATTGATTGGTTTTACTGTTGCCGAACAGGGGTGCGTAACATGCCATTGCCACGATATCAGAGTTTCTTTCCAGTCCGGTCATATAAGCAGCCTCGGAAAGGGCAGCCTGTAAAGTATTGGACTGGGCCGCGTATTCCCCTAAAAATACTTTAGCCTGCGTATTCCGGTCATAGGCGTCATACCGTTTCGTATTCGTTAAAAACCAGTTGGGAGATTCATAATAATGTTCGTCTACCAATGTGGTAACGGAATCAGGGTAATCTTCAATATAGGACCATCCTTCCGTACTGCCGGAGGCCGTACCGTTTGCCACGATCAGTTCGATATCGCCGTAAAGTTCCGGATTTTCTTTAGCCGCATTTTCAAAAGCTTCTGCAAACTTTTCATAATGGGCATGATATTCGCTCTGCCACTGTTCGTTCCCGATCCCGATATATTTTAAGGGAAAGGGAGCTTCATGTCCCATGGCGGTCCTGACGGCGCCCCATGTAGTGTCGGCGCCTCCCCGGCAGAATTCCACCAGATCCAAAGCGTCCTGAATATACTGTTTAAATTCATCGCTGCTTAACGGATAAACGATATAACGGGGACTCTGTACCTGACAGGTCATGCCGGCGTTAAGAACCGGAACGGGAAGACAATCAAGGGCTTCGCAAAGCAGGAAATATTCATAAAAACCAATGCCGTATGTAGTATAATAAGGATCGTTTTTCGTTCCTGACCAAATGCTTTTTCCCTGCGGGCGTGCCGCGGCGTCTCCCGTCGTTTCGTTTCCGTTTACCGTAAAGGTAAGACCGTTTCCGATGGAATCCTTCCAGTCATAGATACTTTCTTCGTCCCGTCCTTCGATCACGCAGCCCCCGGGAAAACGTAAAAAGGAAGGGTTTAACGCCTCCATATATTCACCGATGTCTTTACGGATCGGGAGCCCTTTATAGGTATCTGCCGGCATCATGGAAACCATATCCAGACAGACGGCCGTACCGGGGCCTTTACATTCTATATAAAGACGGAGATTTTTGTTTACCGTTTCTGCAGGGGTCAATGTGGTTTCATATTTTGTCCAAGAACCGGATATATTTTCAATAAAATCCTGAGCGTAAACGACGCCGTCCGTATCCCGGAGAGTCAGGCGCAGGGCAGCGTCTGCATGGGGAATGGGTTTCATGCCGGAAGCATAGCTGGCTGCGTCTATCTGCGTTATATCCGATTCGGATGCGGTCCTTAAATATAAGGAAACGTTATAAACTTCATTGCCTGTGACGGCTAAGCCGTCCAGATATCCCACATTGCCGATTCCGTAGTATTGGTCTGCCGAAGAAAGGCCGTTGTAAGAAAGCAGCGCATAATGGGGATTGTTTTCGTTCAAATAACCGGGAGATCCGGTTTGATTCCCGTCGATTACCGCGAAAGTAACATAATCGGGATATTCATTTGTCCACCCGTGTTTATTTTCATTGGCTGCCGCGGAACCGTATTCAAAAGAACGGTTTTTGATCAGTTCTGCATAGAGCCCTCCGTCAACGGCGAAATTGATATCCTCTAAAAATAATCCGTAGAGCGTATCGGAAACGGATACGGGTGTCTCTACGGAAGATAGGTCCGTATTTACTTTATAAACAGCGGACAAGGGAAGGGAAACGTCGTCCGCTGCCTGATCAGTTGCCGTTTCCGTTTCCGGCATTTCCGTTTCGGAAGGTTTTGGGGAGCCGGACGAACTGCAGCCGCAAAGAGAACATAGGGCTGTAATACTTAGTCCCAGCGCGGCGGCTTTTCTAAAATAGTTTTTCATAAAAAATAACCTCCTAAAATATTTTTTGTTTTTATTTATGTATAAAATTAATAAAAATTGATGTATCCATTTGTGCAAAGTGATACAATAATTTAAAATCCATTAATTCTATCTATAAAATATCATAACAATAAAGAGAAGTATAGCATTGACTTTTGGTTAATATAATAGTATTATAGAAATAACTAAAGTAATTTGTAAAAAACTAAACTACCTGTCAGGGAAAAATATGGTAGAAGGAGGTTTGTTATGGGGCACAAGAAAAAGTTTATGAGAGCAGTCTCGCTTAGCTTGATCGTGGTACTTTGCCTGAATACCACAGGGATCAAAGAGGTAGCTGCGAAAGAGGTATCGGCCGAAGCCGCGGGGCAGGAAACGGGAGATACTTCTGCACAAAGTTATTCCTATAGTGCCGACGAATATAGGAGTGAAAGGATATCCAATAATTATACGAAAGTCAGCGCCGGATATTCAACACCCATATATTCGGGGGAGGATGTGGTTTATGACATGGAATCCCATGTGACGGAAGGCAGCGATCATTTCACTTCCGAAAACAGGGAGTATGACGGTACGGAAAAGGTGTTGGATCTTACCAGAGGAGATCTGATCAAACTGACGTTGGACGTACCGCAGGACGGACAGTATTTTATGCTGTTTGATTACTTGTCTTATGACGAATCCATTCTTCCGATCGCTATGGGAATGCAGGTGGACGGAGAGTATCCTTTTTACGAATGCAGGAATTTGGAATTCGAGACGACATGGATACCGGATTTAGAACCGTCCTATGACCGTTACGGTAATCAGGTGGTGACCGTACCGAATAAACAGATCCAGTGGGAAGAAAAATATCTGATGGATGCAAGTTACCGTCATTCCGCGCCGCTTGCTTTAGAGCTTACGGCAGGAACTCATGAGATCTTGTTTGAAGTGAAAGAGGGAAATTTCCTATTAGGAGATCTGACGCTTACAGCGCCTTTCTCCGCACCGGCTTATACAGGTTCCGAAAAGGCGGCGGGCAGCGGGTTGATCGAGATTGAAGGCGAGGACTTCCTGCAGACGAACAGTTCGTCCATTCACGGCGTGGCAGAATATGATACGAGCCTGACGCCCTATGAAGTGAAAGATACCGTATTAAATACTTTGGACTCGGATTCTTTCAGTGTGGCGGGACAGAAAGTATCTTATGAGTTCCGGGTAAAGGAAGGTGAGAGCGGTTATTATAAGATCGCTACGAATTATAGATCTTCCGATAAGACGGATTTCCCCGTATTCGTAGACATCAGAATAGACGGCGAGATCCCGAACAGCGCTTTCGAATCCTACGGAATGGCTTATACAACAAAATATAAAACAACGACCCTGACAGATGAAGACGGCAACTACTTAAGCGTTTACTTGGATGAAGGCGTACATACGATTTCTTTTACGATCTCTATGGATCTGATCTGTTATGTGATGGAATCCATCGACGAGATCATGTCCGACGTAAACGACCTTGCGTTGGAGATTACCAAGGTTGCGGGAACTAATGCGGACAAATACAGAGATTTGAAATTATCCAGATATATTCCGGATCTGGAGGATACGCTTTACGGTTATGCGAACAGACTTCGGGAATTGGAAAAGAGCGCAATCAAATGGAGCGACAGTAATAAATCCGTTGCGGTCATGTCTTCCATGCTGATTGCGGCGAAGCAGTTAGAGAGCCTTGCGGATAATCCCGACGAGATCCCTTACCGTATCGGCGAGCTTTCCACAAGTATGAACTCCGTCAACCATTATCTGGCAAACGCCATTGATAATCTGATCGAGAACAATCTTGCCATCGACCGTATCTGGCTTTATCAGGACGATGCAAAGCTGCCGAAGAAACCGGGATTTTTTAAATCTATCGGTATGAACCTGCAAAGATTTTTCACTTCCTTTACCGATCAGGATTATTCGGCAAGCAATACGAATCCCGATCATTTACAGGTATGGGTAAACCGTTCCAGCCAGTATGTACAGATTATGCAGAAGATGATCGACGAATCCTTTACGCCGCAGACCGGTATCGAGGTGGATATCAGTATCATGCCGGATCAGTATAAATTGGTATTATCCAATTCTTCGGGAAATGCGCCCGATGTTGCGACGGGAATCAACTATACGATCCCTTATGAGCTGGGTATCCGGGGCGCGTTGGTGGATATGGCGCAGTTTGATGATTTCAAAGAAGTAGCAGAACCTTATGAGACGGGATTTTTTATGACCGGTTCCATCGGGAACGGCATCTATTCTATGCCGGAGACGATGAATTTCTGGGTATTATATTACCGCAGCGACGTTATGGAGAAGCTGGGGCTGGAAGTACCGGATACAATAGACGATGTGATCGACATGCTGCCGGAGCTGCAGATGAGGGGATTGAATTTCTATTATCCTACGGCCGGAATGTTACAGCTTCGTAACTTCCACGGTACGACGCCGATCATCATGCAGAACGGAGGATCCCTTTATAATCCGACCGCATCTACCGGAACGGCATTGGGAAATGAAGAATCCGTTGACGGATTTAAAAAATTGACCGACTTATTTACGATCTATAACCTTCCTGTCAATGTAGATAATTTTTATCAGCATTTCAGGAACGGGGATTACCCGATAGGAATTGCGGATTATTCCGCGTATAACCTTTTAACGAATGCGGCGCCGGAACTTTCCAGTTCATGGGAGATCGCATTGGCGCCGGGAACCGTACAGGAAGACGGCAGCATCGACCGTTCCGTGTGCGGATGCGCGGAAAGTACCGTAATCTTTAAGAGTAATCCTGAAAGAGAGGCGCAGGCTTGGGAATTTATCAAATGGTGGTCTTCCACGGAGACGCAGGCTACGTTTGGTCAGACGATCCAGATCACTTACGGCGATGAATATATGTGGGCTACCGCAAATATGGACGCTTTTGCACAGCTCCCCTGGGGTTCAAACGCAAGGGAAGTCATTACGGAAACGGCTAAGAACGTAGTGGATATTGCGAGAGTACCGGGTACTTATCTGTTAGAGCGTGAAATGAGCAATACCTTTAACGATATTGTAGTCAATGCGCAGAACGAGCAGACCAGAATCGATAAGGCCGTAAAATCGATCAACAGGGAGTTTGCGCGTAAGTTAGAGGAATTTGGTTATAACGACAGCGAAGGAAACGTCATAAGCGAATATGAAATTCCGACAATGGAAACCGTCCGCAAGCTTTTAGGCCGGACCGATGAAGAGTAGGAAATGGGGTGAGGGATGAAATGAGGAAAAAGAGAAGCAATATCGGAAGACATGCAAATAACAATAGGAACGGATATTTTTTCGTAGCGCCTTACGCCATCGTGTTTATGATCTTTATTTTGATTCCGGTTATTTTGGCAGCAATACTTTCCTTTACAAACTTTAATGCTATTCAGTGGCCGTCATGGGTTGGATTTTTGAATTACATTACCCTGATCACCAGTGATGAAGTATTCATGCAGTATGTATTGCCTAATACCGTTGTGTATGCGGTAGTAGTAGGTATCGGAGGTTATATTTTATCTTTTGTGCTTGCGTGGGCGCTCTGTAACCTGACAAAGATTCCAAGAACGATTTTTGCGCTGATCCTGTACTCACCGAGTATGACGACCGGTGTGGCAATGACGGTTCTTTGGAAGGTCATTTTCTCAGGCGACCAGACGGGACTTTTAAATAGCTGGCTGATGGAGCTGGGAATCATCAATGAACCTATTATTTGGCTGGTGGCTACGAAATACCTGCTGCCAATCGTTATCATTATCGGTTTGTGGTCGTCCATGGGCGTAGGTTTCCTTTCCATGATTGCAGGTATTTTGAACTCGGACGAATCTTTATATGAAGCGGCGGCGATCGACGGCGTTAAGAACCGTTTTCAGGAAATGATATACATAACGATCCCGCAGATGAAACCGCAGATGTTGTTTGCAGCGGTTATGGCAATCGTAGGCGCGTTCCAAAACGGTCTGGTTTCCACATTGCTTACCGGAAACCCGTCGCCGGGATATGCGGCGCAGTTGATCGTAAACCATATCGAGGACTACGGTTTCTTAAGATATGAAATGGGATATGCGGCGGCTGTTTCCGTAGTGTTACTGTTGATTGTACAATTATTCTCTAAAGCGGCAAATTCGCTGTTTTCAGAGAAAGATGAATTTTAGAGAGGGGGAAGCAGAATATGGCATATAAAGGAAAAAGAATCAATCCGCAGAAATTCGAGCGAAGCCAGATCAAGATCATTATTTTAATACTTCCGTTAGTGATCTTTATGGCGATGCCGTTAATATTCATTGCGAACCACGCGTTTAAGCCGATGGAAGAGCTGTTTGCATTCCCGCCTACCTTTTTTGTAAGAAACGCGACAATGGATAACTTTACAAAGCTGATCAAATTCAGCCGGACGGCAGGTATTCCTCTCAGCCGTTATGTATTTAACAGTATCATCGTTACCGTGCTTACGGTAGGGCTTTCCTTGTTATTTACGACCTGTGCGGCATTTGCGCTTGCAAAGATCAAATTTAAAGGCAGGAACCTGATGATGCAGATCAACCAGATCGCCCTGATGTTCGTTGCGGTTGCGGTATTGATACCGAGATACTTAGTAGTCTGCCAGCTTGGCATGATCGACAGCGTATGGGCGCACATCCTGCCGCTGGTAGCCTATCCGGTAGCGCTTTTCTTAGTAAAACAGTTCGTGGAACAGGTGCCGGATTCCCTGATAGAAGCGGCATACATGGACGGCGCCACGGATATGCAGGTATATTGGAAACTGATACTGCCAATGATAAAACCGGCGATTGCAACCGCGTCGATTCTGGTATTCCAGCAGGTATGGACGAATATGGAGACATCGAACTATTATATCAACGCGGATAATATGAAGACATTGACGTTTTATATGAACACACTTGTAAATGCGAACAATACCGTTTCCGGTCAGGGTATTGCGGCGGCGGCCACATTGATCATGTTCGTACCTAACTTAGTATTATTTATCATCCTGCAGAACAGCGTTATGAACACAATGGCGCATTCGGGTATCAAGTAGATCAGGAAAAGCTTGGAAAGGAGTAAAACTATATATGAAAAAAAGAGTTTTAAGACTGACAGCCGTATTCCTGATTGCATTTGTTCTGATTTCGGGAATAGATATTTTGTCCGTACATGCAGAAACGCCGTACCGTACCTATACGGTAGACGGTTACGGATATGTGCAGGAAACGCAGACGGCTTATCTTGCTCATGCGACGATCACAAAATTCGGAGATAAGTTTTTGGATACGCCCAGCGATCTGTATGTAACGGAGAACGGCGAGATTTATGTAGCGGATACCGGCAACGGGAGAATCATTGTCGGCGATTTAGAGGGAAATCTGATCAAAGTGATCGGCGAGGGTACTTTGATCTCTCCCAAGGGAGTTTTTGTAACGGAAGAAAATAACCATGTATATGTAGCCGACAGAGACGCGGCGGCGGTTTTTGAATTTGACGAAAACGGGCAGGTAGTCAATCAGTATACAAAACCTAACAGTCCTCTTTACGGTGATAATCTGGATTTCCTTCCCATCAAGGTAGTAGTAAACGAAGCGGGAGTGATGTATATTGTCTGTGAATCCAACACAAACGGTATCGTAGAGATTTCTCCTACGGACGGGGGAACCTTCCTTGGATATTTTGGAACGAACTTTGCGGACCAAAGTATTCAGACTATCATTTACCGGGCGATCTTAACGGATGCCCAAAGGGCAAAAATGGCAAGCAATATTCCTTCCACGCCGGATAACCTTGCCATCGATAAAAAGGGACTGATCTACACCGTTACCCGAGGCGATAAGAGTAAGACATTGAAACGACTCAACATCGCCGGAAAGAACCTGATCGATCCGGACAGTTACGATCCGATTCCGGCTGCGGTCACGGCAGGAAATCACGACAATGTGTATGTAGCGTCCCAGCAGGGTTACATTTACGAATACAATAACGACGGCGATCTGCTCTATGTATTCGGCGGTTTGGACGACGGTACGCAGAGGGTGGGGCTTTCCACATTGGTTACCAGTATTCAGGTGGACCAAGAGGATAAGATATACATATTAGATTCGGATAAATGCCAGATTCAGGTATATGAACCTTCTGAATTTACGAATCTGCTGCACCGGGCGCTTTACCTTTATTCCAAAGGACGTTATACCGAAAGTAAAGAACCTTTAACGGAAGTCCTGAAAATGAACAGCATGTTTGATTATGCAAATCAGGCAATGGGCAGGGCATATTTCCAGGAAGAAAATTACGATATGGCGCTTCGGTACGCAAGGCTTGCCAAAGACTATGAAGGTTATTCCGACGCTTACTGGGAGATCAGAAATCAGTGGCTCAAGAAAAACATAGTAGAGGCGCTGCTTGTAATACTGGCGGTCTATATTGTGATCAGAGTTGTGAAGTTCTTAGACAGAAAGAAACAGATCCTTGCAAAACCGAAAGCATTTTGGGAGAACTGCAAACAGAAGAAAGTGGTTTCCAATCTGCTTTATGCGAAGTATTTTATGAAACATCCGATAGACGGTTCTTACGGCATCGCCAGAGAGGGGAGAGCATCCTGGGCAGCGCCCAGCATCCTGCTTCTGATTTTTACGATAGAGTATATCGTTAACAAATATCTCTGCGGATTTTTGTGGAAAAACGTCAGAGAAGGAAGATATGACATTCTTTCCGATATCGGGGTTGTGGTCATCGTGATGGCGGCGGTAACTGCCTGCAACTATCTGGTTTGTACGATCAATGAAGGGGAAGGTACCGTAAAGAAGATCTATACTTATTTCTGTTACAGCCTGACGCCCTACATCATGTTAACGCCGGTCGCATTTGTACTGACTCATGTATTGACGGATAACGAAGCGTTCTTGGTTACGTTAGTCCAGCTTTTAATGATCGGGTGGCTTGTAGTGCTTTTGATTCTGTCAATCAAAGAAGTAAACAATTATACCGGAAAAGAAACGTTTAAGATTATTGCGCTGACTTTGTTTACGATTCTGATCATGGCTTTATTGATCTTTATCATTTATGTATTATGGGCGCAGGTATTTGAGTTTATCAATTCTATCTTTGGAGAGGTGGTGTATCGGCTTGGCTATTAAAAATAAAAAAGTAATTGCGTGGATTTTGGCAGCAGCTATGATAGCGGCAGCACCCAATACCATTTCCCTTGCGGCGCAGGTAGAAGACGCCGCGGCCGCGGACGAAGCGGAGGAAAGCGGCGCGCAGGCAAATGGGGAAACCGTTTTAGACGACGGCGAAGTAGTAATGGAAGGTGCGGTCGGCAAGGTAGACGAATCGGAATGGGTTACTTTGGATGATTATGAGCTGGTTGCCGAGAGCAGTACCTACAAGATGTATTTATATGAACCGAGACTTTCCATTATTTTGGAAAATAAGGAAACCGGAGAATTATTGGAGTCCACATTAAACGATGCAAAAGACGACGGTAACAGTAACAAATCATGGAACGGATATATGAAATCAGGTATCGTGATACAGGCCATCGTCGGTACGGTCAATACATATCAGGTCGATCTGCTCACCTGTGATAATACGATAGAGGTAACAAAAACCGAAAACGGATTTTCCGCAAAAGTATTTTTTACGGAGTATCAGTTCGGGCTGACGGTAAACGTATCTTTGGAAGAAGACCAACTGATCGTTAACATACCTGACGATTCTATTATCGAACAAAAAGAGGGAAGCTATATTTCCATGATCAGCCTGTATCCGTTTATGGGATATACCTTTTTAGACGACGAAGAGGGCTATATGCTCATTCCTGACGGAAACGGCGCGCTGATTCATTTGAACAATAAAGAAGGTCGTTACTCTACAGGTTTTTCCCAGATGATTTACGGCAAGGATATCGGATTTACCGATTCCGCGACACAGGCACTGCTTTGGGATGAAGTAGACATGGTAAGGAGTGCGAATCAGGTTATTGCGCCGATCTTCGGCATGGCGCATACGAATCAGAATCTGGGTTATCTTGCAGTTGTGGAAAAGGGAGATAAACGTGCCAGCGTAGAAGCGCACCCGAATGGAGTCATGGTAAATTATAACCGTTGTTTCGCAAGATTTCTGCTTCGGGATATTTATATACAGCCATTGAACAATTCCAATTCCGGAACGGTAACCAACGTAGAAGCGGACCGTACCCATACGGACCTGCAGGTCAGATATATGCTGCTTTCCGGTGAGGATGCGAATTATTCGGGCATGGCGGTAACATACAGAAACTATCTGTTAGATAACGGACTGGTCACAATAAAAGATAACGGCTATAATACCAGAGTGGATTTTCTAGGGACGGACCGTGAAGAATTCCTGATGGGAACAAAAGCGGTTACCGTGACGACGGTGGATAATGTAGAAGAAATCTATAAAGAATTGCAGGCAGCAGGGATAAGCAGTATGCTTTCCGTTTACAAAGGATGGCAAAAGGGAGGGATCTATAACCTTCCGATCAGCAAATATAAAGCGGATTCTCATATAGGCGGGACCGGCGCGCTGACAAAGCTGATCAAGGAGTCGGAAGAGAACAATTATCATCTGTATCTTTACAATGACGCTTTGAGATTAAATCCGTCCACCAATAGTTCTACCTTTAACGTAGTGAAAAAAGTAAATAAACGTACTTTTAAAGACGAATTTTGGGCAAACGTATATAAGACTTTCATGTATCAGACATCAAAGAAAAGCGATTCCACATTAAAGAAATTTGTGAAATCTTACACTAAAAAAGGAGTTTCCAATCTTGCGGTAGAGGGAATATCCAATACACTGTTTTCTTCCAGCAGCAGGGGAAGCTTTATGACCAGATATGATTGCGCGGCAGATTATGAAAGCACATTGGCGTCTATAGATGAAAACACGAATCTGATTTTACAACAGCCCTTTGCATATCTTTGGAACTATACGGATGCGTTCCTCGATATGCCCCTTGGTTCTTCGGACTATATGTATGTAGATGAAGAAGTGCCGTTCTTATCCATGGTATTAAAGGGAGTAATCCCGATGTACTCGGATTATGTGAATTTTGAAGCGAACAAGACAGAGTTTTTCTTACAGATGATAGAGTCCGGCGTTTATCCGTCTTTCTATATCACTTATGAAAATTCATCCGCATTGATCTATACAAATTCATCCGATCTGTACAGTACGGAGTATAATACTTATAAAGACACGATCATTGAGTATGACGAAAAGCTCAGGGAAGTAGCGGGAATGGTAGACGGCGCGTTGATCATCCGTCACGAAAAGTTGGATAACGGGGTTACGGTGGTCACTTATGATAACGGGGTCGCTATCTATGTAAATTATTCAGGACAGGAGCAGACTGCCGACGGCGTAACTGTTCCGGCAATGTCTTATAAGGTAGGTGAGGCGTAATGAGTAAAAAAGAAAAAACAAACCGTGAAGAAAAAAAGAATAAAAATAAAATCAAACCGGGACGTCTTGCAAAACGTGAGGCAATTACAGGACTGATCTTCGTTTCGCCTTGGATACTCGGCGCCTGTATCTTTCTTGCCTACCCACTGATCACTTCTTTTCAATATGCGCTTAACAATATCCGCATTACACCGGTGGGAAAGACCTTTACCTTTGTAGGATACGGGAATTTTACACAGATTTTATTGTCGGATGCAGATTTTCCGACGCAGTTGATCGATTATTTAACGACGACCATTATATCGGTTCCGATCATCGTGGTATTTGCTCTTATTATTGCTATGATGCTAAACCAGAAGATCAAGGCAAGAGGATTTTTCCGACTGATATTCTTCCTTCCGGTTATCATTGTAAGCGGACCGATCTTAGGAATGCTTACGGAACAGGGAGCGGGAAGTATTACGGCGATCGATACGCAGGCAATCAGCACGGCGGTACATAATTTTTTACCGTACAGCCTCGCTGAACCGATTTCCGGTATTTTTGAAAACATGGTAACGATTCTTTGGTATTCGGGCGTACAGATTTTGATCTTCCTTTCCGGCCTGCAGAAGATAGACCGTTCCATGTATGAAGCGGCGCAGATCGACGGCGGTTCCGGTTGGGAATGTTTTTGGAAGATCACTTTACCGACAATCAAACCGTTAGTACTTTTAAATTGTGTATATACGGTTGTATTTATTTCCAACAACAATCAGAATGCGATCATCGAATTGATCAAAAACTCTATGTTCTCAGGAACGAAAGAGAAAGGATATGGATATGCGTCGGCAATGGCGTGGCTGTATTCCTTAGTGGTTCTTTTGATCGTCGGACTTTTTGCTATCGTATTCCTTGCAAAGAAAGATATTTATGAAAAGCAGGTCAAGAGAGCGAAGAAGGCGATGAAGAAAGAAGCAAGAACAGTGAAAAAGATAGAAAGGAGAAGTGCAAGAAATGCCAAAAAAATCGAAAAAGCAAGACAAAAACGCAAATATTCAACCTACGATGGCAGCGGCGACTATTAACGGATCGCAGGCAGCAGCGGTTTTAAACAAAAAATGGTATCAGAATTTAAATAAAGAAAAAGCGCGTAAATTTCTGCTGGGTTCCAAAGATAAAGAAGGCTTCTTGAAAATGTTCCTTATCTATGCACTGTTGATCTGTATCGGATTTATTTATCTTTATCCGATCCTCTACATGATAAGCAACAGTTTTATGTCATTGGATGACCTTTTGGATTCTTCCATTAACTGGATTCCGAGCGCGCTGAACTTATCCAACTATGCGCAGGCGGCAAAGAGTATGGATTTTTGGAAATCATTAGGGCAGAGCGTTATCATTGCGGGAGTTCCCACACTTTGTAACGTAGCCTCCTGTTCCCTGATCGGGTACGGATTGGCAAGGTTCGACTTTCCGGGGAAAAAGGTAGTACTTGCGATCATTATTTTCTCTTTTGTACTTCCGAGCCAGATCACAATGATCCCGACTTATGTATTGTATTCCAATATGGGGATTTTAGGAACGCTTTGGTCGTTTATCCTGCCTTCCATACTTGGAATGGGAATCAACGGACCGATCTTTATCCTGATTTTCTACCAGTTTTTTAAACAGGTGCCTAAGGTATTGATCGAGGCGGCACAGATTGACGGAGCAGGCTATTTTAAATCCTTTCTGAAGATTTCCTTACCGTCTGCAAGTCCGGCGATCATTACGGTATCATTATTTTCTTTCGTATGGTACTGGAATGAATCTTACCTGACGGAAATGTATGTAGCAGGCGTTATGACAAAATCAGGATGGACGTCGCTGATCATACAGCTTGACAACTTTGCAACCAACTATTCAAGCTATGCTACGACAGCTACTAATGCGGCCACCAGCCTGAATGAGTCTATCAACTTAGCGGGCACGATGCTCTCCATCCTGCCGCTTCTGCTGATGTACTTTGTATTGCAGAGATACTTTGTCGAAAGTATCGACCGCACAGGTATTACAGGTGAATAAGCAGAGCAGTCTGAAGGGTTTGACTATAGTTTTAAGCAACGGAAATGGATATTGATTTATAAGGCTTCTATGTATAGATCCGGTATTCTCAGGATCGATATGTAGAAGCTTTTTTATTACAGTAAAATTAGTAATTTCAGGATCCTGAATCGTTCCAATATTTTTTTCTACTACCGGTTGAATTTATATGATGAACTAACCGACACGGTTATCGTTTTTTCAATTTGCTATGGTAAAATGGAATCAAAGGAAACAAGGAGATGTTTATATGAATATTGGATCGGTAATTATGAATAAAAGAAAAGCTTTAGGATATACACAACAAACTTTGGCGGAGAAGTTGAATGTTTCTTTTCAGGCAGTATCAAAATGGGAGAATGGAACGAATTATCCGGAAATGGAAATGCTTCCTATGATTGCAAGTGTGTTAGACACAAGTATTGATTCCCTTTTGGGATATAAGTCTTTTGTGATTTCTGATTATGATAATCGATATGACATGGCGGATTATTATTGGGGAATAACCCCTAACAATTTATGCTATGAAATCATGAAATTGCGGCCGCCGGTTAAACCGTTAAAAGTATTGGATATTGGCTGCGGAGAGGGGAAAGATGCTGTTTTTCTTGCCCGGAACGGTTATATTGTAACAGCTTTTGATTTGTCTGAAACCGGAATAGAAAAGGGGAAAAAGCTTGCCGAAAAATGTAATACTTATGTAGACTTTTTTAAAGCCGATATAACTGATTTTCGTGCAACCGGATACTATGACATTATTTTTAGCAGTGGAGTATTTCACTTTATTAATCCTAAGATCCGGAAAGAAATTACGGTAAATTTGAAAGAATGTACAAACAAAAGCGGCATACACGCGATCAATGTATTTGTAGATAAACCGTTTGTGGAAGTTCCGCCGGATAAAGATGCCAATCGGTTCCGTTGGAATTCAGGAGAACTTTTCATGCTCTATCATGATTGGAAATTGCATAAGACAGAAGAAATCATTTTTAACTGCAATAGCGGTGGAAACCCACATCAGCATTGTATGGATATTATGATTGCGGAAAGGATAATATAATTCTATTATGAAAACATTGTATGTTACTGATTTAGACGGAACTTTAATGCGGGATGATAAAATAATTTCAAATAAAAGTGTCGCCATATTGAATCGCCTGCTTGCCCAAGGGAAATTTCTTACATATGCAACCGCAAGGTCGCTTGACTCTGCTTCTAAAATTACAAGAAATATTTCCTTTAACCTTCCTGTCATTATCCGGAACGGAACAATTCTTGCCGATCCTCTGTCCAAGAGGGAAATTGAAATTTCCACGTTTGGAAAAGAATTGCAACATTTAAGGCAGGTTTTAGCCGGCACTGCCGTCCCCGGATTCGTAACCGCTTATTTTGGTTCAAATGAAATAAAATTATGTCTGGCAGGAAGAATGAATGAAGGCTTTCAGGATTATTTGCAAAACCATTCTACGGACGGGCGTATTCGTATGGTTGATACAGAAGATAAGTTGTATGAAGGAAAAACGTGCTATTTTACATTTATTGCCCCTAAAAATGAATTGCAGCCCCTTTACGAACGTGTAAAACATATTGAGGGAATGAATTGTGTTTTTCAACAAGATAAATACAGGCCGGAATATTGGTTAGAACTATGTCCGGGGAATGCAACAAAGGCATCGGCAATTCAAAGAGTAAAACAGTTATGCGGCTGCCAAAAGGTAATTGTATTTGGGGATTCGGCAAACGATATTTCCATGTTTCACATGGCAGACGAAGCATATGCAACAAAAAATGCAATTGACGAATTAAAGGAAATTGCTACGGGAATCATTGAAAGTAATAATGCTGACGGGGTAGCAAAATGGTTAGAAGTATATACATGACAAAGGGCGGCTCTTCAGGTTATTCCTACATAATCTGAAGAGCCCCTATCTGAAGATAGACTATCTTTACAATTCTTACTTTTCCAATTCAAGAAATAATCCATACAGAAAAAATCCGACGCTTGATACAATGAAATTACTGACAGATCTGCATGTTCAGAAAATAAAGAGGTAAAAAGCGGAGGGCATCATTCAAAATGAGATTTTTATATGACAAGGAGCTTGTAAAAAGATACTATAAGGATATTATAAAGAATATCCTCCTTCTACTGGCCACCAGCGCCTTATCCATAGCGGCGCCATTGGTATTGAGGGATGCCGTCGATTATGAGAGCAGTACGGGATTTCGCAGGGAAGTGATAGGATATTACCTGATTTTGATTACGGTTTTATATTTTATAAAATTCTTATATAATAGATTTAGTTTCTGGTTTTCGGAAAAATTTAAAAATTATGAAACCGTGAATTTATATCAAAAGATTTTTCATATGTCTTATGATAAAATAAATGAAATGGAGCCGACCTATATTGCGGAAAGAGTGAGGGACACCGTCAATACGATTTTTAGCCTGTACTGTAATTCGCTGACAGGGATCTTTGTGTCCGTGTTAACGGTGGCCGCCGTTCTGAACGTAGTCGTGGGGATTGATATTCCTTTGGCATTTTTATATTTTTTACAGGTTCCGTTACAGTATTTTGGGTTTCAAAAGCTGCTCAATGGGGAAAAGTCCAGATTGTCCCAATATAGTTATGAATTGACGACGATTGCGGCCAAGAGCAATAAAAATATAAAAGCGGTCATTTCCGATGTGAACAGTATGAAGCAGTACAGCGACTCGGGAGGTATCTTATCTTTTATCAGAGGCAGTATAGAAAATATTACAAAAATGGAAAGAAAAGCCAATTCCTACGCTATGGACGTCTGCACGATTCTGAATTATATTTCCCTTTTGCTGAAGAATAGCTGCTATATTTATATCATTTATTTGTATGTGGCAAACAGGGCGTCGATAGGAGATATGATATATTTGAATCTGGTAAATGATATTTATTATACTTCCATAGGAGATTTGATCACGATACAGATCAACCTGCGGGATCTTCATGGGGCGGTGCGGTTTGTGACGGACGAAATTGAAAAAAATTATGAAGAGGACGGGAAAAAAAGTTTCGAAAGGATCGATTCGGTCACAGGGCTGATAAAGGACGTGGGTTATAAAGATAAAAAGCTGATCGAAGAAGGCAGTTTTACATTTTACAGGGGAGACATCGTTGCTTTAACAGGGGATTCAGGAACCGGAAAATCGACTTTTGTAAAAATGCTGAATAAATTTTTAAAGGGGGACGGAATCCGGATCAACGATTGCGATTTACATGAGATATCCAACCGGTTTATACGAGAAAAAGTATATTATCTAGCCCAAAATTCTTACCTGCTTCCGTTTTCCATAAAAGACAATATTACTTTAGGGGCTTCTTATCCGGAGGAAAAATGGGAACAACTGTTAAAGCTGGATTTTATGCAGAAATTTGTGGAGCAGGACAAAGGTCTGGATATGACGGTATATGAAAACGGCAGTAATCTTTCGGGAGGGGATAAACAGAAGATCATGCTGGGACGGATTTTTTTACAGGATCCGGATGTGATCATACTGGATGAATCCTTTAACGCTATCGATGAGAAAAGCGGTGAAGATATTATTGATGAAATCGCAGCCATGTATGCCGATAGGATCATCATCGTAATCTCTCATTCGGAAAAGTATTTTAAACATTGTAATAAAAGAGTTCATATTCAAAATAAAAGGCTGTATCAGGAGAATCTGCGCTAACGAAAATCAAAAGATAGGAGTTAGCATGGAATAAAACGCAGGGCAGGCGTGAGTCGGTATGAAAGGCGGGAATTGTGATGGAATTGGAACTGGGTCAAAATATCATGCGGTTTAGAAAAGAAAGGGGTTTCACGCAGGAGCAGTTGGCAAATCTGCTGAATGTGTCCGTCAGCGCGGTATCAAAGTGGGAGTTAGGGAATAACCGGCCGGATCTGGAACTATTGCCCGGCCTTGCGGAAATCTTTCAAATATCCATCGATTCCCTGCTAGGGTACGAGAAATCTTACAAAAGCGTGGGTAAAACCATTGATAAGATCAATGTTCTTTTGGAAAAGGAACAATATAAGGCTGCAATAGAAGAGGCCATGGAAGTGCTTCAAAGGTATCCGAACGATGCGCGGATCAATGAGATCATAGCGGATTCTTATTATAGCATCTGTTTTTCCGTAAACGAATCGGAGGGAAAAAAAGAGAATATTGAAAAAGCGATTTATTATTATGAGAGAAGTATAGAACTGTTTGACGAAATTCAGGCCCCGGAATCCACAAAAGAAGTGCTGTATTGTAATATAGCCACACTGTACGCATTAGAGGAAATGGCGATGTATGACGAGGCGGTCCGGATACTGGAAAGATATAACGGAAACGGAAAATATAATAATCTGATTGCAGATTATCTTTTTGCAGCGGGAAAAAGAAAAGAAGCAAAAGAAAAAGCAATGCAGCACTGTGTCAGGGAGCAGACCTTTGTATTTAACGATCTGTCCATATTGGCGGATATGTATATCAGAGAAGAAGATTATAAGACCGCGATCCTCTTTCTGGAGATGGAGATCAGGCAGTTTGAGCTGTTTATGGAAGAGGGGGGCAGTTATGCCAACCGGGCCTATGCGGGAAGGGCTTATATCATATCCGGTCTGTATCTTAAGATCAATTGTCCGGACGAAGCCAAAAAATGGTACGAAAAAGCAAGGGAACATGCAAAAATATATGCAGAAAACCCGTCCATGCTCATTTCCAGCATGAAATATTGTAAGGAGCTGGAGGGCAGGATGATCGACAGCTACGGGGAAATATTGGCCAGACTGATATCCGACGGTTAAAGTATGCAGAGGGCATATAAATACAAAATAATATAGAGAAAAATGTAAATAAAAGGAGGAGACTCATGATGGATGAGCCTTGTCCTTTTACTTTGTAGTGAAAATATACAATTTGTAGGTAAAAAAGCACAGTTTTATAGTGATGTTTTTGTGAAAAACAGAAATATTTTAAATAAAGATATATTATTTTATAAAAAAGTATACAAATAATATGTAAGTGTGTTATAATGCAAATAACAAATAAGCAAGGCGTGAACCAATCGACTTAAATTGTTAACGTATCAAGGAGGAAAAAAGATGAAAAGGAAGATTATGGCAGCAGTGTTAGCGCTCAGTATGGTACTGGGACTTACGGCATGCGGTGGCAAAAACGGCGATAGCGGCAGTAACAAGAGCGGCGCTACGACAGTGTCAGGAGAGACAGAAGCCGTCGAGATCAATGGAATTACATATAATAAGGCGACGGACTTAACGACAGATGAGATCGAACTTACTTATTTCAATTTTGATCAGGATGAAACTTGTAAATATTTGGCGGACAGATTCATGGAGCTCTATCCGAATATCAAAGTCAACGCGGTTTATGAAAACGTATCTACTTACAACGACACGCTTCTTGCTTTGATCGCGGATTCAAAGACACCGGACGTTATCATGTTTTCCGATGCGGACTTTGCATTATCCAATATGCTTGTAACGGATATTTCAAGTTTCTGGAATTCCGATCCGGAAACAGCGAACCTTGCTTCTACGATCAATGACTGTGGACTCGGATGCTATGAGACGAACGCAAGATTTTCGGTACCGGTCAAGTTTTTTCCGGGCGTTATGTATGTAGACTTAAATGTATTAGAGACATTGAACGTGCCTGCACCGAGCAGAGACTGGACATGGGCGGAAATGATCCAGTTGATCAAAGACTGTACCGTGCTTGATTCTCCGGACGGAATGGCATATTACGGATGCGGATATTACAACAGGCTTGATTCTTACTACGGAATCGCGGCAAGCCAGACCATCAAAGGTGAATTTGGTTTTGACGGAACGGATTTTGATTTAGGTGTTTGGGCGATTGGCGAGCAGGAATTTTCCGATCTGAAACTGGGCGGATATATCGCGCCCGTAACGGAGACGCAGGAAATGGAAGACTGGATGGGCGACTGGGAAGAATGGTGCGGAAATTCAGGCCATGTAGCGTTATTTACGGAAGCATTCTGGACCTATCAGAGTTCATGGGCGGCAGGCTCTGCAGCGGCAAACGATTTGGACATCGTTCCTTATGTTGTGCCGGCAGTCAGTGAAGAAGACGCAAGCGCAGATCACCATACGATTGCTACCATCGATTACGGCGGGATCACAACTTCCTGTAAATATCCCCGTGAAGCATATGAATTATTAAAATTCATGAGCTTCGGCGTAGACGGATGGAAAACAAGAATTGAATTATACAATGACGAAACGAAAACAAACGCTTCAGGAAATGCATTAAAATATGACGTAATGCCGGCGCCGATCACAAAAGATCAGGGCGTATGGGACGCTTACATTGAGATGTACTGCAAAGGAATGGATGAAGAGCATGTAGGTTACTGGAGAGAGTATTTTGCAAGCTGTATGCAGCCGATTTCCTATGGCTGGACCAGCATTGCCGGATATTGGAACTTCTGTGACGAGTATTTCAATAAGATCGGTATTCATGATCTGGTAGATAAAGGAACGGCAAAAGCAGCCGACTATGCGACGGAAGCGACCGAAATGGCAAATTACTATCATGCATCGGCAATGATCCAGTATTTCGGACCGGACGGATACAATATCTTATCGGAAGAGGATATCGCAACCTATCAGGCAATGGTAGACGCAGTTCAGAAATAACAAAAGATCAGGTAAAAAATAACCTAGTAAACGGATATAAGCGTAAGCTTTATCATAAATGTTCCAGGAGGAAAGGAGTTAATAATCAGTTATGAAAAAGAAAGTTTTAGCAGCACTTTTGTGTGCAAGCATGACCGCTACCTTATTTACAGGATGCGGAAACAAAACGGAAACAACACCCGAAATACAGTCTGCTCCGGCAGTAGAAGAATCTGCGCCGGAATCACAGCCCGAAGAGGCGCCGGCAGAGACCGAAGCGCCTGCAGAGGCGCCGACACCGGAACTTGCGGCAGCGGAAGAATTACCGGCAGAAGCTTTTGCACATCTTACCTTTGACGGGGAAGACGAGGGATACAAAGCGGTAGTACAGACTGACGATTTAGGAGATATTGACGGAGGGACATACGGAATCGCAGAAACCGAAGCAACCTTCTCTTATGCAGACGGACCGGTCGGAAAATGTATCTTCTTAGACGGAAGTTACGGTCTTGACCTTGGATTGGAAGCAACCAATACTGACGCATATACCGTGTCTTTCTGGGTAAATGCAGACAGACTTGCAACCTTTGGACCGACGCTCAGCATGGGTTATAATGTGGGAAGAGCGGCAGACGCAGGAAATAATGTAACATGGTTCAATGTAACACAGTCCGAATGGGGATTGGATAATGCAAAGATCTTCCCTATCGTATGGAGCCGTAACGAAGCTTCTGATGCAGCGGACGGAACGGACTGCTGGCCTTGGATGTATGCTTTTGATAACGAGATCCATGGTAAGAGAGAATGGACAATGGTAACGATCGTATGTACAGGCGAAGAACAGACCGGCGCTACAGGTACGAAAACAGTGGGCGCACAGTTCTATGTAGACGGCGTTATGCTTTACGATTCACAGGCTAACTACACAAACAATACTTACTTTGAGTATACATGGGATGCTTCTTTGGCACCGAACCTTATGAAACCGGGCGACAGCAAGTATGAATCTTACTTCGGTATCAACTACTGGGATACGGTATTTAAAGGATTTATTGATGATCTGTATATTTATGATACCGCTTTGACACCGGGTCAGGTTGCTTCTCTTTATGCGTTAGGCGATGCAAGCGTAGTAACAGAAGCGCCGGAAGGCGGTGCGGAAGAACCTGCGGCAGAAGCTCCTACCTTTGAAATTACGGGAACGGCAGTGGGCGCAGAAGATTTCTCCACAGCTTTTTGGGGAGCACATAGCGAAACATGGGCAGTTGCAGAAGGTGAAACAGTTTCCAAGACATTTGTAAACTGGCACGGCGCAGAGGCTTCTAACTGGAATAACTTCGTAGTTGTACTTCAGAACGTAGCGGACGCTCATTCCGCAGATGATAACGCAGATTATGCAGAATATGCAGTAGTACGTTCCGATAACTATGGATGGTTAGGCGAACAGAATACGGCAAACAATTTAGCAGACCTTGGTTGGACTGTTGAAAGCAACTGGAATTGGGATACATTCGCAGCAGATATGCAGGGAGCAACCGTTGTAGTATCCGTAACTAACAACGGCGATACGGCAGACGTAGTTTGCGACGTAACAACGGCAGCAGGCGATACCTATCAGCAGAAATATACCGGTATTGCAGTATCCGGCGATTTATACTATTGCCTCACAGTAGATGGCTGCTGTTTAGATATCCAGAAGTAATCTTTCAGGCTGAGATTAGAAGCAAAGCCAATGGAGCTGTCACTTTGGCAGCTCCATTATTTTTCTTATGGCAGGCATTCAAAAAGGAACTTATGCGGAAAGGGCGGCATTGACCTGCCCGGATCAGATTGCTTAGATCTGTTGTAAGAAAAGTAATGGAGCCGTCGTAAAAATATGGTAAAATTACTGTATCAGAAGTAAATCAGGAAATTCCAAACGGAAAATGACAGAGATGGAAAGGAGTATTATTATTAAAATGGAGAACGGAAAGGAATTAAAATACAACGAACCGTGGATACTACAGAGAGCAGATCCGTATGTGTACCGTCATACAGACGGGTGGTATTATTTTACTGCGTCCGTTCCGGCTTATGACTGTATTATTTTAAGAAGGGCCAAGTCTTTGGCAGAGCTTTCAGAAGCGGAGGAAAAGGTTATTTGGAGAAAACATGAAAGCGGACCGATGAGCGAACATATTTGGGCGCCGGAGATCCACTTTCTGTTCGGAAAATGGTATCTGTATTTTGCAGGCGGAGAGAAGGAAAATATATGGAATATACGTCCTTATGTTTTGGAATGTCAGGGAAACGATCCTTATGAGGATGTGTGGGAAGAAAAAGGTAAAATGCAGCGTGCCGAGGGAGACGAGTTTTCTTTTGAAGCATTTTCATTGGATGCCACTATACTGGAAAATAAGGGCGAATATTATTACATATGGGCAGAGAAGGTAGGCGTCGGAAAACAGATCTCCAACCTCTATATTGCGAAAATGGAGAACGGTTATACATTAAATACCGTGCAGGTGCTTTTAACGACACCGGACTACGATTGGGAACGAATCGGTTTTTGGGTCAATGAAGGACCCGGAATCATCAAACATAACGGGAAGATCTTTATGACCTATTCTGCCAGTGAGACGGGCGTCTGCTACTGTATAGGTATGCTGACAGCCGATGAAAATGCCGACTTGCTGGATCCCAGATCCTGGGATAAGGAAAGATTTCCGGTTCTGAAGACGGACGAGACAAGAGAGATCTACGGACCCGGACATAATTCCTTTACTACGGATGAAGAGGGAAACGATATTATGGTATACCATGCAAGAAAAGAATCGGTGATAGAGGGAGATCCCCTTTATAATCCTAACCGTCATGCCATGCTTATGAAGATCAGGTGGGATGAAGACGGCAGACCGGTTTTTTCTTATGAAGACTGAGAGAGTATACATAAACGAATTTTGAATGAGCGGATTCCTTACAGGGGATCGAAAACATAGTATATTTCAATTTAATTCTGCGTGAGCGGACTATGCCTGAATAGCGGGCAGATAGGAGTCAAAATGGCAAAATTAGTAATTAATGAATGGAAAAAAGAAGGCAGGATCGAGCCGGAGATCTACGGACATTTTTCAGAACATCTTGGAAGGTGTATTTATGAGGGGATTTATGTCGGAGAAAATTCGGAGATCCCGAATGTAAACGGAATGCGTACCGATGTTGTGGATGCGTTAAAAGAATTAAAAGTTCCCGTATTGCGCTGGCCGGGAGGCTGCTTTGCCGACGAGTACCACTGGAGGGATGGTATCGGGCCGAAGGAAAAAAGAAAGAAGATGATCAACACCCATTGGGGCGGAGTAGTGGAAGATAACAGTTTCGGCACACATGAATTTATGGAATTATGCCGTCAGATCGGCTGCAAGACTTACATAAACGGTAACCTTGGCAGCGGAACAGTTCAGGAAATGTCCGAGTGGGTGGAATACCTGACTTTTAAAGGTGTTTCTCCTATGGCTGATATGCGTACCGAAAACGGACATGAAGAGCCGTGGGTAGTAGATTATTTTGGAGTGGGGAACGAAAACTGGGGCTGCGGGGGCAATATGACACCGGAGTTCTATGCAAACGAATACCGCCGTTATCAGACTTATGTAAGGAATTATGACGAAAAACATCCGATTAAAAAAATCTGCTGCGGCGCTAATGTTGATGATTACGGATGGACGGAAGGTGTTTTAAAAACGGCATATCACCACTGCGCGCCTCAGTTCCACGGGCTTATGGACTATCTTTCCCTGCATTACTATGTACATCCTGAAGGATGGGAGATCAAAGGCAGCGCTACGGATTTTAACGATCAGGTATGGTATAAGACAATGAATAAAGCGCTTTATATGAATACTTTGGTGGAGCGCCACGGCGCGATCATGGATCAGTACGACCCGGATAAAAAAATCGGTATGTGCGTAGACGAATGGGGCTCCTGGTATACATGCGAGCCGGGTACGAATCCGGGCTTCTTATATCAGCAGAATACGGTACGGGACGCATTGATTGCCGGCATTACTTTAAATATCTTTAACAAACATTGTGACAGGGTAAAAATGGCTGCGCTGGCACAGATGGTCAACGTCCTTCAGGCAGTGCTTTTGACGGAAGGCAGCAAGATGATCAAGACGCCGACCTATCATGTTATGCATATGTACCGTCACCATCAGGGCGCGGATCTTTTGCAAAGTTCGCTTTCTGAAGTGGAGGAGATCGGTATCGGCGAATGGAAAGTGCCGAAAATAACGGAATCCGTATCCATTGACGAGAAGGGGGCGATCACTCTTACCATGAATAATCTTTCTATTGAAGCGGCGGAAACGGTAGAGGTCCGGTTTGCGGAAGGCGGTTATAAAGTAACGGAGGCAAAGATCGTAACCAATAAAGATATGCATGCCCACAATACGTTTGAAGCGCCGGAAGAAGTAGTAGAGGCCGATTTCGCTGACTATACCGTAACGGAAAGCGGCTTGGACGTAAACATGCCTGCAAACAGCGTTGTCGAGATACGGGTGGAAAAAGCATAAGAAAAACAGAAATAAAAGCATTTATTTGTTAAATACTCACAAAATTATAAGTCTGCTTTTGTTAAATAAAGAAATTGACAGAGGCAGGCTTAAATATTACAATATGCTTAACCAGTTAAGCAAACGGGATCATATACAATGTCAATATCCCGAAAAGCATCAGACGACATAGACAAACTGCGATTAACCATGTACGCAGTAAATTTTTTTACCCGTTTGCTTAACCAGTTAAGCAACATGGCGTTTTTATTAAGGGAGGAAATTTTATGAAGAGAAAGAAAGTAAGCATTATGATTACGGCGGCGGCTTTAAGTATTTCCGTTTTGTACGGATGCGGCAACGGCAGCACAGATACCAAGCCGGAAAGCACGTCCGGCGGGAGCGTACAACAGGAGACGGCAGGTGAATCAAAAGAGGCGGATGCAGAGGCGGAACAGGCTTTTACAGTGACTTTTTACGATACGGACGGAACCACGGTATTATCTACGGAGGAAGTCAAGAGCGGAGAACTGGCTACGGAATATGTGCCGGAAAAAGAAAACCAGATGTTTATGGGGTGGTTCGCAACGCCGTCTCTGGCACATGCATTTGATTTTACGAAGCCGATCACGGAGGACGTGGGGGTATTCGCAGGATTCATGGAAAACGTAGAAGATACGAGGACGTTTGCTATTGTGGGGAGCGGTACGAGTCCGTTACTTTCCGTTTCAAGCTGGGGAAAAACGATTAATGACGAACACTATATGACGAAGAGCGAAGGCGAGAACGTATACAGTATCACGGTGGATTTGTGCGAAGGCGACGAGTTCCAGTTTGCCATTGACAGCTCTTGGAATAACCAAAGAGGCGGCGGATATATGACGACGACTTCTTTGGACGGTAAAGAATATTTTGTCGTTTCCGGCGGGCTTTCCGACAGCAATAAAAAATCCAATATCAAATGTGCGGTAACGGGTAATTATACGCTTACCCTGACTACGTTCCCGGGGGCGGACGTATATGATACGGAAAACAGTTATTATAGCGAAGAGACAAAAGAAAATTATAATTCGAATCCTTATGATAAGATCGAATGGACTTATAACGGCGATATGGTAGCCGAACAGGCGGATCTGGATGTCGCTTACTATATTAAAGGCGCTATTATTACCAACTGGGAAGATAAATATGATGAAGAATATAAATTTACCGAAGCAGACGGCGTTCATACGTTGACGATCGCATTGGAAGAAGGCGATGAATTCCTGTTGACAACGCTGGTTACAGTAGGAGAAGAATCCAGCGTAGGAAACGAATATGTACGATACAGTAATATAAGCGACGAGGCTTCCCTGTCCTTGGTAGACGGAACGGAAAGCCAGAATATCGTAGCAAAGCAGGCGGGAACTTATACGTTTACTTATCGTCCCGATACGAAAGAATTGACGGTAGAATTTGCGGAATAAAACAGTTATACAAAACAATTGTGAGTGCAGCCGGGAACACGGTCCATGGCAAGTTCCATACAGGTAAATACCTGCTCTGTTTTCGACTGCATATCACAAGGGATATACAGGGCATCAGAAGGGATAAAAAAGCGCAGGGATTCCTGACTGTATGCGATATTTCCGGCGACGGGAACCTGCCCGCCGTCTATGAAACAAACCGATGAAAAAGTATCGGAGATCAGAGATTTTACCTCCATATTATTAGGTAAGAGGCAGCAGTAGGTATAATTATCTTTGCCGAAATGTGCATCAGCTTGTTCTTTTTGCTTCTGATAGTCCGTACATATCTGGAAAAAGATCTGGAGCGGCGCATCCACCAGTATATCTATGGCAATCAGAGGGATTAAGTTTTTGTCGCCGACTTCACAGAAAAAGTCGGTGGTCGTGTCGTAGCATAGGATAGCATCTGCATAATCGATCTGCTGCAGTTCCTGCCCACCCTGTAAAAGAAGATGGTATCCGTGCCGCGTCAAAGTTGCCGCAAGGGCTTCGGCAACTAAAAGTTGTTCGGAACGCTTGCAGAGAGAGTCCTCTTTAGCAAAATAGAGTGCAACGGTATAAGTTTTATTTGTCGCAAGTGATTTCGCTGAAGAATTGGGTTTGTAATCCAAAAGGTTAATAATCTGACGTACCTTTTTCTTCGTTTCTTCACTGATTCTCTTATCGTCGCGGTCATTGATGACATAGGATACGGTGGCTACGGACACGCCTGCCTGTTTGGCTATATCTCGGATCGTATATTTTTTACTCATAGCTTATTTATATACTTAGTGTCTTTTTTTGTCAATGAGGCACTTTCACGAAAATAAAAAGAATAGTAACGGGATTGTTATGAAAAGGACGGAGGATCATAATGAATGAACAAGGAATTTTACATATACCTGATTCCAAATTCTGTTTTTCATTGGATACGCGAAGATTGGTACTGAGACTTCGGGTAGACAGAAGAGACAGACCGGAGAAGGTAGAAGTAATCTATGAAAGCAAATATATCATCCAGCAAAAACAACAGTGCAGCGAGATGGAAAGGAAATATGAAGACCGGCTTTACGCATACTATGAGATCCTGCTACCGCTTCAGGACGTAAGATTTGCTTATGTATTCCGAATATGGGAAAACGGAAAAGGTTATTATTTTTCGGAGGACGGTTTAAGCGAGGACTATGATTTTTCACTGGCATATTTTAACTTTTTCCAACTGGCATATATTAACGAAGCGGATATCCATAAAGAAGCGGAGTGGATGAGAAGCGCAGTCTTTTATGAAATATTTATAGAGCGTTTCTTTTGCGGGATCGGGGATAAAGACAGAAGCTACATTAATTTAAACTGGGGAGATAAGCCGAAACCGAAAAGTTTTGCAGGCGGGGACATTCCGGGCATTACGAAGAAACTGGACTATATAAGCGGATTAGGGATCAACGCCTTGTATCTGACGCCGATCTTCTGCGCGGTTTCCAACCATAAATATGATATTTCCGATTATCATATGATAGACGGTCATTTCGGTACGAATGAGGATTTTGGGAAATTGGTAAAGCAGGCGCATAAAAGAGGGATCCGAGTAGTATTGGACGCGGTGTTCAATCACTGCAGCGAACTGCTGCCGCAATTTCAGGACGTGTTGAAGAGGGGAAAGCAATCGCCTTATTTTGACTGGTTTATCATAAACGGGGAGAAACCGGACAAAGATAAATTAAACTATGAGGTGTTCGCCTTTTGCGACTATATGCCCAAGTTTAATACTTCCAATCCCGAGGTGCAGGAATTTTTACTCAATATTGCGGTTTCATGGATAAAGAAATATGATATAGACGGATGGCGGCTGGATGTTTCCGACGAAGTTTCCCATGATTTTTGGCGGATCTTCAGAAAGAGGGTAAAGGAAGTAAAGGCGGATTGTGTTATCATAGGGGAGAACTGGCACGATGCTAACAGTTTTCTGAAAGGCGACCAGTACGACAGCATTATGAATTATGCGTTTACGAAAGCATGTCTGGATTATTATGCATTCGGCGCATTCGGCGCAAAAGAATTTGCATGGAAACTGAATGAGCTTTTAATGAGGAACACGGATCAGGTAAACGCCATGATGTTAAATTTGTTGGATTCCCACGATACGGACCGTTTTTATACTTATGTACACAAAAACAAAGACAGGGTGCTTTCAGCGGCGGCGGTCATGTGTATGTTTGTCGGCGCGCCGTGTATCTATTACGGAACGGAGATTTTATTAGAGGGAGGATATGATCCTGACAACAGACGGTGCTTTGATTGGGAAGAGGAGCATTGGGATCAGGATTTCGGAAATCAGCTTAGGAAACTGCTTTCATTACGACAGAACGGTATAGTGGAAAGCGGAGGAATTTCCACTATGGCAAAGGGGGATCTGTTTGTTTTAAGCAGATATTCGGATGAGGGAGAACTTGTACTGGTAGCAAACCAGTCGGGAGAAAAGAGGTCTGTGAGTTTACGGGGAGAAGTACTTTTAGAGAATCATTTTCATAATGAGGAAGAATCGGGGAAGGGACCGGAGAAAATACAAGGAAACTTAGAAACGGACGGTTTCCTGATTTTTAAAGGAAGTAAGGATGAAGTGAAAGTAATAAAGGAAGTAAATGAAGTAGAGCAGTAAAAGAAAGGTTGGTGTGGATTATGAAAAAATTATGGTGCAGTCTGCTTATCTCGTCCATGTGCATCGGTCTTTTGTCCGGATGCGGGAAAGAAAACGGAGAAACGCCTTCAGGGACGCAAGAGGGGAAAGCAGAGACGGAAACAACGGAAAAGAGCGCGGATTTAAGCGCTATTTACAGCGGAGAGCTGGAAAAAGACGTGACTATCCGCGTATTGGAAAACGATACGGCGATTGCAGAGGGGTATTTTCAGGAGGTGATCGACGCCTTTAACGAAGCCTATGCAGATTACGGGATCGTAGCGGTGGACGCCAATATGGATCAATACAGTAATCTTGCGGACGACGGCCCTTATGGTTACGGCCCCGACGTTTTATATCAGGCAAACGACGTGCTGATGAAATATGTGGAAGGAAAGCATATTTATCCTATACCTGCCCAAAATTTGGAAAGCTATGATAAGATTCCGCAGACGGCGTGGGATGCATATAAGACGGTGATCGACGGTGTGACTTATTATATGGGCGTACCCGTCAACGTGCAGTCTTCCATGCTTTATTACCGGAAAGATATGCTGCCCGAAAATTGGGAGACGGAATGGGACAAAAACGGAAATAAAATTCCGGATATGGTTGAAAACTGGAACGATATGTACCGCTATTCCCAATCTATTGTAGATAAAGGAGAAGGAAAATTTGGTTATATGCGTTCTATGTACGACGTATATTTTTCATCGGGATTTTTGTTCTCTTACGGCGCGTATGTTTTTGGAGATCAAAATACGAACGCGGAGGATATTGGATTTTCAGCGGGAAATGCCGAGATCGGGGCTAACGTGCTTTTGCAGCAGGCGGGACTTATGAACGAGGACTGTATCGACGATTCCGTGACCGTAAGCGCGTACTCTAAGTTAGCCGACGGTACTTATTTTGCAACAATGACTACGCCGGACGTAAAGTCCCTCTTTTTGAAAGAACTGGCAATGGTATATGAAAACGAAGGTATGAGCGCGGACGAGGCGAAAGCAAAGGCGGAGGAAAATCTGGTCGTTACCGATGTACCCAGACTTCCTGCAAGCGGGGACCTGACAGAGGAAAATCCGGAACTGATCCCTCTGAAAGCTATGGGCGGCGTAAACGGTTATGCCATCAGCGCATATACAAAAGCGCCGAACGCCTGCCTGGCATTTGTAGAATTTGCCACCAATTATGATATGATCATGAAAAGGCATGAGACTTTAGGGATCGTTCCTGCAAGAAGCGACGCGGCGGAAGCGGCGGGCGGTATTTCCGAGATCATGTATCATAATCTGGATGAAGGCAATATTGTAGTCATGCCGTCTATCCGTGCGGTAGAACAGATTTGGACTCCGGCACAGACATTTTTCCAGGATCTTGCAAAGGACGCGTTCCGAACATCGGATAAAAAATACGGATCGCTGGAACAGATCAAAGCGGGACTGGAGGCCGTCGATAAACAGATTTATGACGCCGTGCATACGCTTGCGACAAATTAGTGTGCATCTGTAAATAAAGACGTGCGGAAATGAGGGAGATTATGAAAGACGGAGTTAAAAAGAATACGTCGGAAAAATGGGGTAAAAATGTAAAACTGAGTATGTGCCTGATGGGACTGGGACAGTTTTTTTACGGACAGATCGGAAGAGGGCTTTGTTATCTTGCCATACTCTTATTGGCGGTAGTTTATTTTGTTTACCGCGGATTTTCCGATCTGATCGGTTTATTTACCCTTGGTACGAAAGAGGCGGATACATGGCTTGGCTTAGAAGGCGATAATTCGGTCGTTATGCTGCTTATGGGGATCTTATCCGTCATTGCGCTTTTGTTTTTCGTATTTTGCTATCTATCGAATATAAAGGATGCTTACGAGACGCAGAAGCTTTGCGAAAGAGGCGGCCATCCGGCAAAATTTAAAGAAGACCTGAAGCAGTTTTTAGACAAAAAGTTTTATAAAACGGTTTTGTTTTTACCTATCGTAGGAGTATGTGTTTTTAATATTTTACCGATCATTTTTATGATATTGATCGCGTTTACCAACTACGGCGGAAATATCGTGCCTCCTAAACTGGTAGATTGGGTGGGGATAGATAATTTTGTGCAGATAGCGACGCTGTCGCAGTTTGCGCCCACTTTCGGAAGGATCCTCATATGGAACCTGATCTGGGCGGCCGTTTCCACCGCAGTCAATTATTTTGCAGGGCTGGGGCTGGCGCTGCTTCTGAATAAGGAATGTGTGAAAGGAAAAGCGTTTTGGCGCGCCTTTCCGATGCTTGCTTATGCCGTACCCGGATTCATTACTTTGTTAGGATTTAAGTTTATGTTTTCCTATGGCGGACCTATTAACCAGATCATTACGGATATGGGATACCGGGCGGTGGGATTTTTGGATATCGATGCAAAGTGGATCGCACGCGGTATAGGATTTGCGGTAAATGCCTGGATCAGCGTACCTTCCATTATGCTGTTGGCTACCGGTATTCTTTCCAACAGGGACGCCAGCCAGATGGAATCCGCAAAGATCGACGGGGCAAACGCTTTTCAACAGTTCAGGCATATTACGCTGCCCTTCGTTTTGTTTTCCACTACGCCGGTACTGATCTCACAGTTTATAGGGAACTTTAACAATTTCGGTATCTTTTTCTTCCTGAGGGGAGGCTTGTATATAGACGGTTATTTCCTTGCAAGCGATACCGACCTTTTGATCAACTGGCTGTATAATCTTTCTATCAGCAACAATTATTATAATGTGGGCGCTACGATCAGTCTGGTTATCTTTATGATCACGTCCTTTATTTCCTTATTGATCTATACCAGAAGTTCATCTTACAGAGAGGAGGATACTTTCCGATGAAAAGTATGAAAACAATGCGTGTGTTAGATACGGTCGTAACACATGTGATATTGATCGCGGTCTGTTTTATCTTTTTGTTTCCGTGTTTGTGGCTGATACTTGCCTCCTTTAGTAAATCGGGTTCAATCTACTCCTTTGAGGGATTTTTCCCCAGTGCGTACAGCCTTGATACTTTTCGGAATCTTTTTACGGATACGGAAATGTACAATTATCCGAAATGGTTCAGAAATACGCTGTTTATTGCGGTAATGAGCTGCCTGATAGGAAGTTTTCTGGTGATCTTAACGGCATATACCATGTCCAGATTCCAATTTAAGGGAAGAAAGACGATCATGAAAACGACCTTGGTCTTAGGCATGTTCCCCTCCTTTATGGGAATGATCGCGGTTTATATCATTATGACACAGTTCGGGCTGATCAATAAAATGTGGGGTCTGATCCTGATCTACAGCGCCAACGCGCCTATGGGGTATTTGACGCAGAAAGGATTTTTCGATACGATACCGTCATCCATTGACGAGGCGGCGAGGATCGACGGGGCCACTAATTTTCAAGTGTTTTTAAAGATCAATCTGCCCCTTTCGCTGCCGATCATCGTGTACACGGCGCTGACCAGTTTCACCTTCCCTTGGAGCGATTTTATTTTACCGAAGCTGCTGCTCAAAGAAAAAGATCTTTACACGGTAGCAGTAGGGCTTATGAATCTTGGTGAGACGGAGTTTTCCCGTTTTGCGGCCGGATCCGTGTTTATAGCCGTACCGATCGTTATTCTGTATTTCTGTTTAATGAAGTTTTTCGTAAACGGGATGACGGCAGGCGCTGTAAAAGGATAATCAAAACGGAAATAAATAAGTTAAAAAAGACACGGTATTTTTCGGGCCGTAAAAGCCTGAAAAATATCGTGTTTTTTATCGTCAGCCAAGGATGCCGTCTTGTTTCTGTCCTCCGGCTTGCCGAAGAACGAATATCCCACATAGTTTTATAAAATATCAACGCTGCAGTACATTAATTTTCGATCGGCGCATAGTTTAAACTGATTTTAATATCCTGACCGTAGTTTCCAAAAGATTTTCCGAAAATGGTAAGCCCGCCTACATGCTCGGCTTCATCTTCTACCGCCAGACGGAAACGGATGCCGCTGCGGTAGTCCAGATTAAAACTGTCGATAGTAACGTCCGAAATCTTAAGCCCGTCAATAAAAGTCCCTTTTTTGTTAATAACAAGCAGTTTTAACAGTCCGTACTGATTCCAGTTCGGGAACCACCAGTCCGGAGTGAACAGGCCCCGCGAATCGCCGAAATCTCCCGGAGACAGCCAGGTACCCACGCAGACATCATTTAAATAAAAACTGATATCGGAAGGCCATACATTGTTGACGCCCGGCGCTTCCGAGCTTAATTCGGCAGAAATAGTGATCTGGGTGATCCGCTGTGAAATGGGAATGAAGTTTGGAATGATATATTCTACATAACCTTTTGTAAACCATAAAATATCCGCATTGTACCGGTCGGGATGTTCAAAATATCTGCTGTCATCCACTTCGCCGATCAGGGCTTTGCTGGAAGCCAGACCACAGGTCGGACAAATTTTATACGAAGAATAATGGCCTACTTTCAATTCCGTGTTGTATACATTCTGAAAATCTTCCTGTTTTTCCAGATCGATCAAAATCTTATCCAAATGGATGGAACAGATCTTTTGATTGCCGTGGCCGGCGGATTCACTGGAAGTCGTGATCAGGCCGCTGCTTTCCAGTTTTTTAATGTGGCTTGTCAGGGCGCCGTTCGTGATGTTTAAACGGGATGCAAGCTCGTTCATACTCATGTGGTTATTTTCCAAAAGGATATTTAAGATCTCGATCCTGACATCCGAACCAAGAGCTTTAAAAATTTCAAGTCCTTCGTTTAAAGAAGTAATATGTAGCACTGAAAGTACCTCCTGCATTTTGCAATAACAAATAGTAATATAAGTAAAGCTATAATATATGTATACTAAAATTATAAGAACAAAGGCAAATTTAGTCAATTACTTCTAAATAAATTTACAAAATCTTAAAAAAATTGTTAAAAAGTAATTGCGTCCGTAAGGTAAAAAGCATATAATTTAATCAAATGTGAAATAGTTTAATTTTATTTAAATTACATCAAATGTGAGAAGGGTTGTTACCAGTATTTTAGATTGGATTGTCCGAAGCGGGGACGGAGGGAAGGGAAGATGCAAAAGAAAGAAGAGATAAAAAAGGGAGGATTCCATACACGGGCATCCGTGCATGATCCCAGTATATTTGCAGATCAGGACGGCAGTTATTATATTTTCGGGACGCATATGACAGCGGCAGTTTCAGAGGATCTGCGTTACTGGGACAGTTTTGCAGAAAACGTAAACGCAGAAAATCCGCTTTTTTGCAATTTGTTTGAAGGGGAAAAAAGAGCCTTTTCTTTTTGCGGGAAGTTTGGAGGAAGGGAGTATGCGGTGTGGGCGCCGGATGTATCTTACAATCCGGTTATGGGAAAATATGTGATGTATTTCTGCACTTCGGGATCTTATGTAAAATCCAGCATTTGCATGGCTACGGCGGATAAAGTGAGAGGGCCTTATACTTTTATAGACACTCTTCTGCATTCCGGTTTTGATGCGGAAACGGTGGAAAAGACCAATGTAAAGGAAATATTAGGAAACGATGATATAAGCCGTTATCTGAAGAAAAACGGGAATTACAATAATTTAAGTTACCCTAACTGTATCGATCCCAATACCTTTCATGACAAGGACGGCAGACTGTGGATGGTATACGGTTCCTGGTCGGGAGGTATTTTTTTGTTGGAACTGGATGAAAAAACAGGACGTCCGATCCATCCGGCAGGGGATAAAAGGAATAACGTCGATCCTTATTTCGGGAAGAAGTTGTTAGGCGGCGGGCATAAGTCCATTGAAGGTCCTTTTATTTTGTATGATGCGGAATCGGACTATTATTACCTGTTCGTTTCTTTCGGATGGCTTGCAAGGGACGGGGGGTATCAGATCCGTCTGTTCCGCTCCAAAAGGCCGGACGGCCCTTATGTAGACATGGAGGGGAAAACATTCAGACGTGTGAACCATCATGAGCCGTACGGCTTAAAACTGATCGGTAATTATGTTTTCCCGAGTATGGAATACGGCTGTAAATCTCCGGGGCATAATTCCGCGTTTATTGACAAAGACGGAAAAGTATATATCGTTTATCACCAGCGTTTCGATCTGGATGCGGAAACGCATGAACCGAGAGTCCACCAATTGTTCCGAACGAAAGGGGGATGGTTCACGGCGGCTCCGTTTGCAACGGAGGGCGAAATGCTGTGCGCAAAGGCTTATTATGAAACGGAGATTTTCGGGACGTATTATGTAATAGAGCAGGGACAGGACATTTCGGCGAAAACACGCAGGCCGGTGGAAATGGAGTTTGGTCAGGACGGCCAGATTTTTATTAAAAAGACGGCGGATGAAAAAAAGCCAGAGGAGAAACCGATCGGAAAATATTTGCTGGGAGATGAGAGCAGGATCAGCGTTACGCTTGGGAATATTATTTATGAAGGGGTCGTTGTCCAGTTAAACGACGAAGCCGGAAATCCGACCATGTGCCTGACGGGTGTGGGCAGCAACCAAAGTATGTGGGCGGTGCGGTATCTTTAACCATTACTTCTAATCGGCAGACTTGGTAAAGCGCTTCAAGAATTGCATAAAAACAAAGAAAGTTATGGGCGATATGAAAGAATATGGAAGTTTACTTGACATATGTATGGAAATAGTAAGATAATAAAAAAGGAAATGCTCTGAAACAGAGAAAAATATGCCCAATAATGCAGAAAAGAGGCAATGCATAGCAAAAAGCGTTTCCAAAATATCGAAGGATTCATAGAGAGTGTCTGTTAGAAGGCAGAAGGGAGTAAAAATGAAGTTTAAGGATATGCCGTATGAACGTGTAAACGTAGAAGAAGCGGAAAAAGAATTTAAGCAGCTTATGGAGGAGTTTAGGGCTGCAAAGAGCGGAGAAGAACAGTTTGCCGTACATCAGAAATTTTATACATTACAGAGCAGGATCTATACCAATGTAACTATTGCGCACATCCGTCACGATATTGATACAGTGGATGAGTTCTACAGCAAAGAGCAGGACTATAATGACCAGATCGTGCCCACTCTTGATAATTTGGAAGTGGCCTATATGAGGGAAGTATACGAATCCCCATATCGTGCGTATTTGGAAGAAAAGATCGGACCCGTGGCATTTAAGAACATAGAACTTAGCTTAAAGGCTACGGACGAAAAATTGATCCCCTTAAGGCAGGAAGAAAATGCGTTATGTACCGAATATAACAAACTGATCGCAACGATTGAGATAGATTGGGAAGGGGAAACGCTGAACCTTTCCCTGTTAGCGCCTTATATGCATAATAAAGACAGGAATATAAGACAAAAAGCGTGGAACAAGCTTTCGGAAGTTCTTTCAAAACAGGCGGATAAACTGGACGAGATTTACGATAAGCTTGTGAAAAACCGTACTGCGCAGGCAAAAGAAATGGGATACGAAAATTATATCGAGCTGGGATATTACCGCATGAACAGAAACTGCTACGACAAAGAAGCGGTAGAAAATTTCAGAAACCAAGTGAAGACCTATTTTGTTCCTTTTGCGGAAAAGCTTCATGAAAGAAGAAGACAGAGGCTTGGCCTGGATAAATTGTCCTTTATTGATGAGGGCGTATATTTTAAGAACGGCAATCCGGTTCCGGTCGGTACGCCGGATGAGATCATGGCCAGCGGACAAAAGATGTATGAAGAGCTTTCACCGGAAACGAAAGAATTTTTTGACCTGATGATGGAGAATGAATTGTTTGACGTATTGGGCCGTAAGACGAAAAAAGCGGGCGGCTATATGACGCAGCTTCCGGATTATAAAGTACCCTTTATTTTTGCAAACTTTAACAAGACCGATCATGATGTAAACGTGATCACGCATGAATGCGGACATGCGTTTCAGGGTTATCTTGCCATGATGGATCCGATTTTGGAACATCAGTATATTACGATGGAAACGGCAGAAGTTCATTCCATGTCCATGGAGTTTTTTACAGAACCTTGGATGGAATTGTTCTTTGGAGACAGAGCGGAAGATTACAGGGCAATGCACTTAGAAGATTCGGCTGCATTTATCCCTTATGGCTGTATGGTGGATGAGTTCCAGCATATCGTATACGAAAATCCGGATATGACTCCGGCAGAAAGAAACGCCGTATGGACGAAGCTGGAAAAGGAATATAAACCGCATTTGGATTACAACGGCGATGCCTTTTTCTCTGCAGGACGGTTTTGGCAGAGACAGCAGCATATTTATAACTCTCCTTTCTATTATATCGATTACTGTATCGCACAGACCTGTGCGTTCCAGTACAAAGTAAAAATAGACGAGGATTTTAAAGCGGCATGGGAAAGCTACTTAAAGCTTTGTAAATTATCCGCCAGCGATTTCTTTACGGGACTCGTAAAACAGGTGGGACTGGATAATCCGTTCGAGGACGGATGCCTGAAAGCCATGGTAGGGAAATTAGAGAAGAAGATACAGTAAAATGTAAGGCAGACGACCGGAAAGAAGATTTCAAAAACATGCCTTTTCCATTGACTGTTTGCAGCGCCGTAGGAGGCATATTTGGAAGTTTGCAACTGACAGTCAGGGAAAATACTTTTCGGTAAGAAAGTAAATATAAAAACAGGCCGGATCTGAAAATAGGTTTCCGGCCTGTTTTATTAATATTCCTTAATCAGTTTTAAGATGGTATCAATGGAACTTAACTGATGGCTTCTGTTCATTGCGTCAATATAGGTCTGTTTTGTGAAATATAATTCATGTACCTTTTCCAGTAAGAGGTTTTCAGTCAGATCGTCTTCATCGATCACGATACTGTATCCCTGTTCGGAGAAAGATTTGGCGTTCAATAATTGATCACCCCTGCTGCTGGCGGCAGGAAGAGGAATTAAAATATTCGGCTTCTTTAAAGCTAACAATTCGCAGATCGCATTGGCGCCCGCGCGGGAAATGACTACATCCGCCATAGCGAATACATCTTTTAATTCTGCTTTTAAATACTCGAATTGCTTATACCCTTCCACACGGAGAAGGAGATTGTCTACTTTTTCTTTTCCGCATAAATGGACAACCTGAAAGTCTTCCAATAGTTTAGGCAGCGCCTGACGCACTGTTTGGTTGATTGCCGCGGAGCCGAGGCTGCCGCCGATCACCATGATAACGGGTTTATTGGCCGTAAAACCGCACAGATCGTAGGCGGCGACTTTATTGCCCTTTGCCAGTTCTTCGCGGATCGGAGAACCGGTCAGAACGGCTTTTCCCTCAGGCAGGAGCTTCATGGTTTCGGGAAAATTACAGCATACTTTTGCAGCGACCGGGATGCATAACTTATTGGCAAGTCCCGGCGTCATATCCGATTCATGTATGATACAGGGAATATTCAGAGAAGCGGCGGCGCGTACGACCGGCACGCTTACGAAGCCTCCTTTGGAAAATACTACGTCAGGTCTGATCTCCTTTAATTTTTTCTTGGCTTCTGAATAACCTTTGATTACACGAAACGGATCGCTAAAATTCTTAGGATCAAAATATCTGCGGAATTTACCTGTAGCCACCCCAAAATAGGGTATGTCGAAATCTGCGATCAATTTTTTTTCAATGCCGTCATAGGAGCCGAAATAGTGAATCTCATAACCCATATCTTTTAATCGTGGAATCAGGGCAATATTAGGAGTTACATGTCCGGCTGTTCCGCCGCCGGTTAAAACGATCTTTTTCATACAAATCCCGTCCGCCTTTCTATATAAGCATTTGTGCGCTGTTTTTTATATATTATTCATTTTAGTTTATCATGGTTTCTAAAGCTTTCGCTAATTGGTCAGGACAGGAGGTGGGTTTCGTCCTGCATCGGATCCCTTTCAGTCTGGCAATAGCTTCTTCCGGCTTCATACCTGCCACAAGGCGGGAAATTCCCTGCAGGTTGCCGTGGCAGCCGTTTGTAAATTGTACGGATTCGATCAGTCCGTCCTTTAATTCAATATTGATTTCCGTAGAACATGTTCCGGTTGTTTTGTAAATCATGATACTAACCATACCTTTCCTAAAAATTGTTGCACATATTCAATAGCAAACTTACTAAAAAAGGATTATATCAGAAAAAAATGGTATTTTCCAGTGTTTCCGGTAAACTATTGGCGAAATATGTAAATGACTAACATCATGCCCGTATTGTACAAAAAAATCAAATCCATTATACTGAAAACAAGAGACCAAGGGACGGGTTTCTTGGAAAAATTGTTTAAAACAGGGAGAAAGGGGTAATCATTTTTTATGAAACAATTTTTTATACGACATACTATTCTCACAGGCATCATGCTATTATTTGTATTATTAAGCATAATATGCCAAATTATAATAGGGTTCTTATACCAAAATATGATAAAAGAAACGGATAATATGTCATCTACGGAAAATAAACTGCTCAAACAATGTAAATTGAAGTTTGTAAACTGCTTTCAGATGAATGCGGGAGTCGCCAATATTCCCGTTTTTGTGGACAAGTTTTTAAATAGGATAAGGTTTTTGGGAATTACCATTCCGGGATTTCATCATCTTTCAGGACAATTGACTTTGCTGTCTGTTTTTACCGGAGGAATCGGTATTTGCAGGGGCATTATTAACGGGGAAAGTTTCGGCGCGATACTCCCGTTTTACATTTTAAGCTTTTTAGGTCTTTATCTGTATTTTTCCGTCACGTCTTTAGTGGACATGCAGACAAAAAGGGACGTACTTAGGACAAATCTGGTGGATTATTTGGAAAATCATATGGTAAACAGACTGAGCCTGAATCTGGAAGAAATAGAGAAGACTGAAAAGGCGGCTCCCGAACGGGCGGTAAATACAGAAAATGCAGAAAATGCGGAAACTTCTTCCGTCCAAAAGACCGAAAAGCCGCTTAAGATCAAAGCTTTTGGAAAAGCGGAAGAGGAGGAGCTGGAGGAGCTTTTAAAAGAATTTCTTGTATAATTGCCAGAGTTGGGCAGAAAATATTATAAAAGTCTCACGGACACGGTTTTGCCGGTTTGTGGGGCTTTTTATTTCGTATCATTTATCCTGTTTTGCTGCCGGCTCAATATTTTGGGGACTTAAATTATTGCAGGCAGTGCGCCTATATGATATGATATGTTGTATTATATAAATGCTATACAATGCCTTGCAGGTGAACGAATATCCTGCGTAGTTTAGCTAAATATCAACGAGATAAGACACTTTGGAGAAGAATCTTTGCGATAGTAAATGGTATTGCCGACATATCATTCCGAGGAGAGATGTTTATGAAAAACAATATGTGGAGTAATACATTATTTGCATTCCGAAATATTTACCGTTATGACAGAGGGCTTGTGCTATATTCCCTGGTCGATGCGGCAACGGGGATTTTATTGCCTTTTTGCGAGATCCTTTTACCTTCTTTTGCTGTCCGTGCCTTGATGGGAAATTCTTTGGGTAAAAATGATTTGTTATGGATTTTGGCATGTATGGTATCTATTGTGTTGCTATATTTTGTTCAGGGATTTGCAAGAAAACAATGTGTTTGGAGATATTCATATCTAATGCAGGGAAGCGCGCATGACCTGCTGGCACATTTTTATCATGAGGAATATTCCGAAATCCATAAGAATCTCGGTCAATACCGGAAGCTCAGGGGACAAATGGATTCCAATACGCAAAATAGTTATAAATGTACATTGCTTTCATGTAAAGATATTACGGTGGGCTTAGTAGGAAGTATTTTTTATCTTCTGTTTCTTATCGGATCACAATGGTATCTCATCTTCCTTGTATTGCTTACCGGCGCGGCGCAGTTTCTTCTGATGCGGCTGGCAGGGAATTATGGGATGAAACGGAAAGCGGCGCTGGACCAGTCAAGGCGGGAGTATGAATATCTGCTGCAGGCAACCGGAGATTTGGCTCATGGAAAAGAAATTCGTTTATTCGGTATGTTTCCATGGCTGTCGGAGAGAACCGATCAGTCATTTGCAGAATTTAAGACTATCAGCAGTAAGATAAAATCAACATATGCCGCGGCGCAGATCGGCGGTCTTTCGGTGGAATTTATCAGGGATACGGTAGTTTATGCGGTCATGATTTTTCTTACCATAAAGGGATACTTTACGATAGACTTTATGTTATTTTATGTGGGAATAATGCGTGGCTTATCTGCCTTTGTGCGTAAATTATTGGAAGGGATCCGCTCCCTGGAGAAAGACAGCGCCACTATATGGGAAATCCGATCATTCCTGAAGAATGATAGGAAATTGTCAAATAGTGTTCAGACAGTGGGAACAAAAAGTTTTGAGAAAACGAAAAAAGAATCTTATTCGGTAAAAATGCCGCCGCCGGCTATTGAGTTTCGAAATATTACTTTCGGGTATGAGGGCGCGGAAGCTTTATATCGGAATTTTAATTTAACAATAGGAGCAGGTGAGAAACTTGCCATTGTCGGTGTGAATGGTGCGGGAAAAAGTACGCTGGTCAATCTTTTATGTGGTTTTTTGGTTCCCGGTGAAGGGGAAATATTAATCGATGGGAAACCGCTGCATGAATATGACAGACAGAGCCGTATACAATTGTTTTCCGCCGTATTTCAAGAGCATTTTATGCTGCCGGCAACTTTGGCAGAAAATGTATCTCCTTCAAATTTTAAGGATAGGGAGGGGATTTTGTCCTGCTTAAACAGGGTAGGCATGGCAGCGGTTTTGGAAAAAAAGAAAGCGGGATTAGATACTAAGACGGCAAATATAGGCGGGCAGGGGCTTACCTTTTCCGGCGGTGAACAGCAAAAGTTATTATTAGCCAGGGCGATATATAAAGATGCCCCGATAATGATTTTGGATGAACCGACATCCGCATTAGATCCTGTAGCAGAAAAACAGGTTTATGAAAATTACAGGCAGTTTGCCAAAGAGAAAACTTCGCTTTTTATTTCGCACAGACTGGCAAGTACCCGGTTTTGTGATAAAATCTGTCTTCTTGACCGCGGAAGGATTGCAGAATACGGTACTCACGAAGCTTTGATAGATAAAAAAGGGCTTTACTATACTATGTTTGAAGCACAGAGCAGGGCATATCGGGAGGAGGGGGCTGATGAAGAAAAATAATGTTTGGGATTCGCTTACCATGGGGGTTGTTCTGGTACGAAAGCTGGATGGCAAAAAGCTTTTGACTATGGCGTTAAAAACACTGGCGGGAGCGGTAGTAACGTTGGTTCCCATGTTTTTGTCTGCAATTGTAGTTGAAATGTTAGGAAACAATATGGAAGCAGAAAAAATGGTTATGCTGACCGTTGGGAACCTGACAGCCGTTTTTTTGATTTGTGCGGTTTATGCCTGGCTGGAGAAGAAAAACGAATTAGAAACAGAATGCTGCATACAAGAATACCGGCTTTTAAAAAGCAGGGGAATCATGCAGATGTCTTATGCGGAGCTGGAAAGTCCTGCGTTTAAGGAAAGTCTGGCCCGGATTCATGCGGAGGAATCATATGGTTTTGGATTCCCTCTTCTGCTTCAGTGTCTGGAGGAAATTTTAAAGAATGGCTGGCTGATGCTAATTTGCGTGTTTCTTGTTCCTATCCTGACCGGATTCGGGAATATTGTCCGTCTGTTTCTCACGGTCTGCTTTTTAGGGCTGACGGCAGCGCTTTCTTTGTTGGTCGCAGCTTTCGTCAAGAAGGCAAATGATAAATCGGTAGCAGCCCTTCAGGAGACATTTCCGGAACATATTATTGTAAATGATTTTCTCACATATGAGGGAGGAATCGGTTATAAGGAGCTGAAGGATATTCATATGTATTCCTTTCAGCCGCTTTTGGACGATTGTTATCAGAAAGCATTGGGACAAATGCGGGAATATGATAAAACCGGCGCCGGTATGCCTTCAGTGGCAGAAGGACTTTCGCTAGCCGTGAGAGGGATAGTACTGTGCGGAAGTTTTTTGCTCGTTATTTTATTGCAGCATTATGGACAGCGTCCTCCCGGCGTGGCTTTATTGACGGCATCCTGCATTTATCAGATGTCGGCAGCCATATCTGCGTCGGCAGCTATGATAAGCCACTATGGGGCGGCGGTAAAGAGCGTAAAAAAATATATAGATCTGTTTAAGAAGAAAACAGGGAAAAGCGGGGAAACTTCCAACAGTCAGATTTTCCGGACAAAAGATGGGGAACAGGAGTCGGAACAGACAGCAATTGAATTTTGCGGGGTCAGTTTCCGTTATCCTGATGCGGCCTGTGATACCATTAGCGATTTTTCCCTAAAAATTAAGAAAAATCAAAGGATTGCGCTGGTAGGGGAAAACGGATCGGGAAAATCCACGCTGATAAAGCTTTTATGCGGTCTTTATAGTCCGGAAAAAGGAGAGATACGTTTGGCTGACGGCTTAGAAGGGATCAGTGCCGTTTTTCAGGATTTTGCCCTTTTTTCGTTAGAGCTTGGTGAAAATATTGCGGCCGCTATGCCGAAGGAAACAAAGAACCGTGAAAAGGAAATTATATCTGCCGTGACACAGGCCGGTTTTGAGGAACGGTTCCATACGCTGCCGGATGGGATTCATACTCTTTTAAATCGCGATTTTGGTGACGGCGTAGATGTTTCTTTAGGCGAGGCACAGAGAATTGCCTTGGCGAGGGCCATTTATAAAAACACTCCGGTAATCGTTTTGGATGAGCCGACTGCCGCATTGGATCCACTGGCGGAATATCGTTTTTATCGTGATATCAACCAAGTCATGGAGGATCGTACGGTTATTTTTGTTTCACACAGACTTTCAGCCTGCCGTTTCTGCGATCTTGTGGCAGTGATGGATCAGGGAAAGCTGGTGGACTGTGCCAGCCATGAAGAGCTTTTGAAAAAGAAAAACGGCAGATATTTTGAATTGTGGAATACACAAGCCCAATTTTATCAGTAATATGTAAAGTAAAATGTAATAAGTTAATGTGCGTTTTGGATGCTGCTGCCGCAATTTATCGAAACCTTTCTCTACATAAACATTGAAATATTCCTATAATTTTGCTAAAATATGGAATAACTATAGAGGTAGATCAAAAAGTAAAAGGAGTAGGAAAATGAGCAATAAAGTAACGTTTGATTATTCAAAGACATCCAGATTCATCAGTGAAGAAGAAGTGGCAATGATGAAAAAACAGGCTATGGATGCAAAAGAAGTATTGGTATCCAAAACGGGCGCCGGAAACGATTTTCTCGGTTGGATCGATCTTCCCGTAAACTATGACAAAGAAGAGTTTGGCAGGATCAAAGAAGCGGCGGCTAAGATTCAGAAAGACTCGGAGGTACTGCTTGTGATCGGTATTGGCGGTTCCTATCTTGGCGCAAGAGCGGCGATAGAATTTTTAAGGCACAGTTTTTATAATGTGGTGGACAAGTCCGTCCGCAAGACGCCGGAGATCTACTTTGTTGGAAATTCCATCAGCTCCACCTATATCAAGCATTTGATCGACGTTGTGGGCGACAGGGACTTTTCTGTCAATATGATCTCCAAATCGGGAACGACGACGGAACCTGCCATCGCATTCCGTGTATTTAAGGAGATCTTAGAGAAAAAATACGGAAAAGAAGAAGCGGCAAAGAGAATTTATGCCACAACCGATAAAGCGAAGGGCGCTTTGAAAAATGTTGCGGATGAGGAAGGATACGAGACCTTTGTAGTGCCGGATGACGTAGGAGGACGTTTCTCCGTACTGACAGCGGTAGGGCTTTTACCGATCGCAGTAAGCGGCGCGGATATTGATAAATTAATGGAAGGCGCGGCAAGCGGCAGAAAACATGCGTTAGAAGCTCCTTACGAAGAAAACGACGCGTTAAAATATGCGGCTCTCCGTAATGTCCTGTTCAGAAAGGGCAAAGCGGTTGAGATTCTTGCCAATTATGAACCCAGCGTTCATTATGTGTCTGAATGGTGGAAACAGTTATACGGCGAAAGCGAAGGAAAAGACCAGAAGGGTATTTTCCCGGCAAGCGTAGATCTTACCACAGACCTGCATTCTATGGGACAGTTTATTCAGGACGGTTCCAGAATCATGTTTGAAACGGTGATCAATATTGAAACATCCAGAGAAGAGATTCTGATTGGGGAAGAGCCGGTGGATCTGGACGGTCTGAATTATCTGGCAGGGAAGTCCGTGGATTTTGTAAATAAGAGCGCTATGAACGGGACGATCCTTGCGCATACCGACGGACAGGTACCAAACTTTATGGTAAATGTTCCTGAAGTAAATGAATTTTATTTAGGCGAATTGTTCTATTTCTTTGAATTTGCGTGCGGCGTGAGCGGATATTTACTTGGCGTGAACCCATTCAACCAGCCGGGTGTGGAAAGCTACAAAAAGAATATGTTTGCTCTGCTTGGCAAACCGGGATACGAGGCGCAGAGAGAAGAGCTTCTTAAGAGACTGTAAGGATTGATGATCATGAAATAAAAACAGGATCATGCGTGGGCAGCGAAACCGACGTATGATCCTGTTTTGCTGGCGGTTGGGATTGTGTGCGCCGCCTATGGCGGCATGTTTGGAAGGTTGAAAGAAATATGCTTTCAACTCCTTGATCTGAGCGTCCGCAAAAGCGGACAGATGGGAGTATAAATGAAAATCGTAATTTTAGAGCGCAACAGCGTTGGGACGGATGTAGACGTATCCATGTTTTCCAACCTGGGCGAACTGGTTTCTTATGATAATACAAAAAAAGAAGAGATTCAGGCGCGCGTAAAGGATGCCGATATTATTGTTTCCAATAAATCCTTGTTGAATGCGGAAACAATAGGCGGTGCGGAAAAAGTGAAACTGATCTGTCAGTTTGCTACCGGCTATGATAATGTCGATCTTGCCTATTGCAGCAGCAGAGGCATTAAAGTCGCGAATACGGTAGACTATTGTACGGAGACGGTTGCACAACATACGTTCGCCCTTGCATTTTATATTTTGGAAAAATTGAATGATTACGATCGTTTTGTAAAATCGGGAGAATATACGAAAAGCGGCAGGTTTACCAATTTTGACAAGATGTTTACAGAGATCTGCGGCAAGACGTGGGGAATCGCGGGAATGGGGAACATCGGGAGAAAGGTGGCGGAAATTGCGAAAGCTTTCGGATGTAAAGTCATTTTCTATTCCACATCGGGAAAAAGTACCTGTAAAGATTACAGGCAGGTGGATTTTGACACACTGCTTACAGAGAGCGATATTTTGTCGCTGCACTGTCCTTTAACGGAAAGAACAAAAAATCTGATCGATTTAGAGGCCATGAAAAAAATGAAAAATTCCGCGCTTTTGATCAATGTGGCAAGGGGGGCCGTCGTCAATAATGCGGATCTGTATACGGCGCTTGTGGAGGAAGAGATTGGGGGCGCGGGGCTTGACGTGGTGGAAAAAGAACCGATTGCCGAGGATAATCCACTAATGAAGATCAAGGACAGTGGAAAACTGATCATTACGCCGCATATCGGATGGGCAAGCGTGGAGGCAAGGACAAGGTGCGTGGAAGAGGCCTATAAAAACGCGGAAGCCTTTCTTCGCGGAGAAAGCAGAAATATCGTCAACGCTTAAAATGGCAGAAAAAACAAAAATAGGGACAAGGTTCAGGATGGCGGATAAATAAAAGACTGACAAAAGGGACGACGTATTGATGTACTGCCCTTTTTGTCAGTCAAAACATTTTTGGATATCAATCATTAGATTTGAGCTACTAAATCTTCCACCAGTTTTGCGGAATGCCCGGCTGCCTTTTTCTCAAACGTCGGATAATCCATTTCCGCACTGTCGTCCGCTTTATCCGAAATGGCACGGATGATAACGAAGGGCAGTCCGTTTAAGTAGGAGGCGTGGGCGATGGCCGCACCTTCCATTTCGGTACACAATGCATGGAAGTTTTCTATGATCTTGTTTTTTACCTCTTTGCTGGAAATAAACTGGTCGCCGCTGACTACTCTTCCGGTAAATACATGGATATCGGGGTTCACTTTTTCACAGGAGGCTTTGGCAAGCGAGGCAAGAGTTTCATCCGCCGGAAAAGCAAACGTATCGATCTGGGGAATCTGGCCGATAGGATATCCTAAAGCGGTAACATCCATATCGTGGTAAAGGGCGTCGTTCGATATTACAATATCTCCGATGTCGATCTGGGCCTGCAGCGAGCCTGCCACGCCGGTATTGATGATATGGGTGACCCCAAAGAGATCGGCAAGGAGCTGTACGCAGATACCTGCGTTTACTTTACCGATGCCGCATTTTACAATGACGACAGAAGAGCCGTTTAAGGTGCCTTCTAAAAATTCCATATTTGCTTTTTTAGTAACGTTTACATGATCCATATGGCCTTTTAAGGTTTCCACTTCCAGATCCATAGCGCCTATGATACCGATTTTTTTCATAATATTTGTCCTTTCGTTTGTAAATATGTTGATAACTTTGTGTATTATGTGTATAACTTTGGAGAATTTACCCCGAATAGTCAGAATTATTGTGGATAAATCAAATGTTTCTCATCAATATGATATAAAGTATGGGTCAAATACCGGTCTGCGAGAAAATTGGCCATACCCAGATTCATATCCAGATAATTTCCACAATCTTTTGGAGAAGCGCCCGGTACTTCGCCTTTAAAATCCCGGATAAATTCATACATTTCTATCATAAGGGGAATAATGTCTCCGGATTCATAGTCTCCTGCAAGAAGCAGATAAAATCCCGTGCGGCATCCCATCGGGCCGAAATAAATAGTCTTATCTTTAAATTCCTCATGGTTGCGCAAAAAAGTTGCGGCAAGGTGTTCGATGGTGTGTACCTCCGCCGTATTCATGACCGGTTCGTCATTGGGAGAAGTCATGCGCAGGTCAAAGGTAGTGATGACCTGATCTTTTACCTGATCCTTTCGCGAAACGTAAACGCCCGGTTCCAATTTAATATGATCGATTGTAAAACTTGCTATTTTTTCCATATGAGTCTCCATTCCTGTCTGGTCCGTGAACTGCGGACATAGACATTAAAATATCGGTACAGATTTGAGATTCCGTCTATTAAAAACAGTAAAGGATTGCTTTCTAAATGTCAAGGTTCATATGACACAATCCTATAAAATGTGCTATGATATAAAATGATTGTTTAACGGTTTCTATAACAGCGCAGACAGGAGAGGTTATGAAGATTACGTTACCATATAAAGTAGAACAGATCATCCGGACCATACAGGGAGCAGGCTTTGACGCCTACGCGGTGGGAGGCTGCATCAGGGATTCCATACTCGGAAGGACTCCCAGCGACTGGGACATTACCACGTCCGCCAGACCGGAAGAAGTGAAAAAACTGTTTCCGAGAACGGTCGATACAGGAATCCGGCATGGGACGGTTACCGTTATGATACAGAAAGAAGGCTTTGAGGTTACGACGTATCGTATCGACGGAGAATATGAGGACAGCAGGCATCCCAAAGAGGTCACTTTTACGGCGAATCTTACGGAAGATCTTAAGCGCAGGGATTTTACGGTCAACGCAATGGCGTATAATGACAAAGAAGGGTTGATCGATGTTTTCGGCGGAATGAAGGATATAGAGGAAAAAATCATACGATGCGTGGGCGAAGCGGCGGAGCGTTTTTCAGAAGACGCGCTGAGGGTGATGCGGGCCGTGCGTTTTTCGGCGCAGCTTGGCTATACCATAGACGAAAAGACAAAGGACGCGATCAAAGAACTTGCGCCGACTTTAAAAAATATCAGCGCGGAGCGGATACAGACGGAGCTGATCAAGATAGCCGTTTCACCGAATCCGGATTATCTGCGGATCGCCTATGAGACCGGGGTAACGAAGGCAATCTTCCCCGAGTTTGACAGGATGATGGAAACGGAGCAGAACAACCCCCATCACTGTTATTGTGTGGGAGAACATACTTTAACGGCCATGAAGCGTATTAAGGCGGATAAAGTCCTGCGTCTGGCAATGCTTTTTCATGATATTGGGAAACCGGATACCCTGACGGAGGACGAAGAGGGGATTTTTCATTTTTACGGACATCCTGAAGCCGGCGCCGTTATGACAAAGGACATCCTGAAGAGGCTTAAGTTTGATAATGATACCACGGATCAGGTTTCGAGACTGGTAAAGTTTCACGATTATCCGATCCCGCTTACGCCGAAGGGAATGAGAAGGGCGGTCTTTAAAATAGGAGAGGATCTCATGCCCTGCTTATTTTTGGTCAAACAGGCGGATATGCTTGCACAGAGCGGTTATATGAGGGAAGAGAAACAAGAGGAACTTGAAAAGCTCCAAAGCATTTACAGGCAGGTTTTAGAGGAGAAGCCCTGTGTTTCGCTGAAGATGCTGGCAGTGACCGGAAACGATCTGATAGCTTTAGGAATGGAGCCGGGTAAAGAGATTGGAGAGATCTTAAACAGGTTATTACAGATCGTCATCGACGAACCGGCGTATAATGAAAAGGAATATCTGTTAAAACAGGCGGAAGAAATGCGTTCTTTAAATTAATTAACATACTTCATTTTTCCAAGGCATATGATAGGTTATAACCAACATGCGGGAGGAATGAACGTGAACGACAGAGTCGTAAATTTGTTAGACAATTATGATATAGAAGTGCTTCGCACTGCAAAGGGGCGGGGCGCTATTCTTTGTGAGGCGAAGCAGGGTTATTATATTTTTAAAGAATATCATGGCCATCAAAATAAATTGGAATTTCAGAATGATCTTTTAAAAAGAGCCGGACAGGACAAGGAATTTTTTATCGAGCAGATCGTACCCACGAAGGACGGGTCGCTTTTTGTAAAAGATCAGGATCAGAATATTTATACGTTAAAGACATATTTTTCAGGCAGGGAATTTAACATACGGGATATGGGGGAATGCGGTCAGGCAGTGCGTACTTTGGCGGCATTACATAAAATATTAAGACTTCCGGCGGAAAATACGGAGGATCTGAATCAGGTATTCCGCGTAGACCATGAATATGAAAAGCATAATAAAGAGCTGAAGAAAGTGCGCCGTTTTTTAAGGGAAAGAAGCCAGAAAACGGAGTTTGAGTTATTTCTGCTGAGCTGTTACGATGCGTTTCTTGAAAAGGCGCTGCAGACGACGGAGGAATTGAAAAGTTATGACATGGAAAAGGAATGCAGTTATATTTTGACGCAGGGGTATGTTTGCCACGGGGACTATCAATATCATAATCTGCTGCGAAATGAAGAACGGATCGCAGTGATCAATTTTGAAAAATGTATCCGCGATAATCCGGTCCGGGATCTTTATTTATTTTTAAGAAAGCTTTTGGAAAAGAACAACTGGAATATGGAAATGGGAAAAGAATTGATTTCCGTTTATCAAAAAGAAAATCCTTTGTCGGCCCATGACTGTGTCCAGCTTTATTACAGATTTGCCTATCCCGAAAAATTCTGGAAGATCGTTAATTTTTATTTTAATTCCGGAAAAGCATGGATACCGGAGAAAAATACGGAGAAGCTGAAGAAGGTGATCGAAGGAGAACAGAACAAACAGAATTTTCTGGATCACATATTTTCCATGATTTCCTAACGAACGATGGTTTTCATTTTTCCGGCATTGGTATATAATGAAAAATGGATTTATAGATCAGATAGAACAGACGATAAGAATGGGAGATTCGTATGACCAAAAAAGGACGCGCAGTATCGATCTGCATATTTACGCTGTTATGTATCACCGTGATAGGCGGATACGGATTCGTTAAGGCGACAAAAGAAAAAGATAAAACGCCGGTTCCTACTCCGGATCAAGAAAGCGACACCGGATTTGTCGTGGCGGAGGCGGGAAGCTACGATTCGGCGGATACGGTGGTAGTGGTGGAGAAAGATGAAGAAAATTCCGCGATCACGTTTCAGAATATGGAGATCAAAAAACAATATACTTTGACATATAACGGAGCTACGACTATTTATGACAGGTATAATGAAGCCATGTCGATGGCGCAGATCGGCGAGGGAGACGTTGTAGACATTACTTTTTTAAAGTCGAAAAAGAGGCTGAACAGCATCCAGCTTTCAACCAAGTGCTGGTCTTTTACGGATATTTCCCGCTATACGATAGATGAATTAACGAAGCATATGACCATTGCGGAGGATATTTATAAACTGACGGAGGATACCGTTATCGTATCTTCGGGCAGACCCGCCGAATTAATGGATATTAACGCCGCAGATGTATTAAAGGTTAGCGGCATTGGATATAATATTTATAGTATCGTAGTAGATAAAGGACACGGATATCTGCGTCTGACCAACGATGAATATTTTGTCGGGGGATGGATCGAGGTCGGACAATCGGTGATTCAGGAAGTAACGGAAGGGATGCTTTTGGTTGTTCCCGAAGGCGCTTATGACGTGCAGATCAGTAATAAAGGGAACAGCGGAGTAAAGCGGGTTGTTATAAACAGAGACGAAGAGGTAGAATTGGATGTAGGCGACCTTAAGGGTGAAGAACCGAAATTCGGAACCGTGCTGTTTACGGTATCGCCTGAAGACGCGACCGTATATATTGACGGCGAGAAGGCCGATATCAGTCAGGCAGTCACTTTGGAATACGGTATACATCAGATGATAGTAAAAGCGGAAGGATACGACACCATAACCCAGTATATCAAGGTAGGGCAGGAGGCTGCCGGAATCAACGTGACGATGGAAGAATCTGAAGATAAAAAGGAAGAAGAAACAACGGAAGAGAGTGAAACGGAGTCCGAGACAGAAGGAACAGAGCAGAAAAACCCCGGAAATTCTACGACGGAAAATAACGGAAACAACAATAGCAACGAAAATAATAATACGGGGAACGAAGGGAATAACGGTAATACAGGCGGCACGGATAATAAGCCGGATCAGGACGGCGGCGTTTCAGGTAACGGTTCCCCGTCTGGCGGGACAAACCCGGGAGAAACGAATACGACGGGAAACTATAAGGTTTATATCGACTATCCGGAGGACGTGGAAGTGTATGTGGACGGTAACTATGTAGGGGTGGCTCCATGCAGCTTTTCCAAAACAAATGGGAGCCATGTGATCACATTAAGAAAGACAGGCTATGTGACTCATAGTTACACTGTACAACTGACGGAAGAGGACAAAGACGTAAATTATTCTTTCAATGAATTAGAGCTTTCCGAGGAGTAAAAAATGCCGTAAAAAAGCCAAAATTTCCTTGACAAAGATTGGAAAAGCAGATATATATATTATAGGCGTTTCAAGACAGGAACATCTGAAAGATACTAAAATAAAATGAAAACTCATTGATTAGAGGAGGAGTTCACAATGAACAAAACAGAATTAGTTGCAGCTATGGCTGATCAGGCTGGATTATCTAAAAAGGATGCTGAAAAGGCACTGAAAGCTTTTACGGATGTGGTTGCTGAAGAATTAAAAAAAGACGGAAAAGTTCAGTTGGTAGGTTTTGGTACATTTGAAGTATCCAAGAGAGCTGCAAGAGAAGGAAGAAATCCTCAGAGTGGAGAAGTTATGAAGATCGCTGCTTCCAAAGCTCCTAAATTTAAGGCAGGAAAAGCTTTAAAGGATATGCTTAACGCATAATGATGAATGATAAGAGGACCTGACAAACAGCAGGTTCTCTTTTTTAATGCGCACGGGCGCCCAAAGGAAAATACAGCATTTTCAGATAGAAAGAGGGATAGATATGAGACTTGACAAATATTTAAAGGTATCGCGTCTGATCAAACGGCGGACGGTTGCGAACGAGGCCTGCGACGGCGGAAGGGTGATGATCAACGATAAGCCGGCAAAGGCTTCCGCTAACGTAAAAGCAGGAGATATTATTACGATCCAATTTGGAAATAAAGAAGTAAAAGTGGAAGTGCTTGATGTACAGGAAACGGTGAAAAAGGAAGAAGCAAAAGAGCTTTTCCGTTATATATAAATGATTATCGTAATAAATTATTATCATAATAAATTATTATCATAATAAATTATTATCATAATTGGGAGATTTCTTAATATACTTTATCAGAAGATGCGAATTTGTGGGGACATCCTAAAATATATGACATACGGCAGCAGGGGAAACCGCAGAATGAGCGGAAACGGAGGTGTATTATGGAAGAGTTTAACGGGACGAAACAGCGGACGCATAAATTGACCTTAAATAACAGAAGGTCCTGCACGGTTACCGGCGTGGCGGACGTATTATCTTTTGACGTAAGCGAGATCATGCTGGAAACGGATCAGGGAATGCTTATGATAAAAGGAAGCGAGCTGCATGTGAACCGCCTGACTTTGGAAAAAGGGGAGGTAGATGTAGACGGCAAGATCGACAGCCTGACTTATTCGGAGGCAGGGAGCGGATACGGAAATAAAAACGAATCATTCTTATCTAAGTTATTTAAGTAAGCGGTGAGTAGGTATGGGGGATTATTTGTATGAGTCCGCAGATCGTGGAAGAAACCTTGTTTTTGTATCATTCGGTTTTACTGGGTATTTTCGTGGCGGTCATTTATGATCTGCTGCGCATTCTCAGAAGAATAGTAAAGCATAACCGTTTTTTTATCTCACTGGAGGATATTGTATATTGGATCTTTTGTGCATTGAGGGTATTTTATCTTTTGTACAAAGAAAGCAGCGGCGTGCTGAGGTGGTTTTCTATTTTAGGCATTGCGCTGGGAATGTTTTTGTATCTGATCAGCATCAGCCGTTTTGTAGTTACTTTTTTATCGGAGGCGATTAAAAAATGTCTGCATCTTATAGGTAAATTATTCGGTATCCTGTTCCGTCCTTTTAAGAAAGCGGGGAAAAAGGCGGCGAAGATGACGAAGAAAACGGGCAGTTTTACAAAGAAGTGCGGACGTTTTTGGAAAAAGAAGTTGACGGCGTCGGGAAAAATGCTTAAAATAATATTATGTAAACGCTAATGGAGTTATTTTTTTATGAAAGTTTGGGGTAATTATGGCAAGACGGAGAATAGCATATAGGAAAAGACGGCAGAACCGTTTTGGCATGTTTCTTACAGGTATCGTGGTGTTGATGCTGGTGGTTGTCGTCGCGGTCAGGAGTAATGACCTGAAACAGAAACAGGCGCTCTATGCGGAGAAAGAAGCCGCTTTAGAGCAGCAGATCGAGGAAGAGAAAGCGCGTACCGAGGAGATAGAAGAGTACCGTAAATATACGCAGACAAAAAAGTATGTGGAGGAAGTTGCAAAGGACAAGCTGGGGCTTGTATATGACGGAGAGATTATATTTAAGGAAGACGATTAAGAATGCTGCCGGGAATCGGCGGCATTTTTTGGGTGTGCGCGGATTTTGTCGAGTGAAACAAGTGAAAACAGGTGCGTTTTTGACAAAAAAGAAATGGGACATCTTCTATAATAAACTGTAAAAATCTTTGGTAAGATAGGGGAGGCAGCCATGCGCAGACAAAAACAGCTGATCAATGCGGATAAAAAGCAAAAACTTCTTCCGGATTACGGAAGGAAAAGATTGTTGACATATGCCGATTCTTTTCGGGAACTGGCGGAGGTATTTGAAGAAATGCCTCAAAAAGAACAGGAAGAGGAACGGGACAGGCAGGAAGTGCTTTGGAAAAAAAAGCTGCGGGATCATTGCGGGCTTATGGCGGGGCAGCTACAGGAATTTGCCAATATTATGGAAGAGGTTGCGGAAGAATCGTTTTGCTATGAAGCGTTAGGGGAAAGAAAGACAAAGGCAATCATACAGGGGCTGATGGCGGAAGGCATCCAAGTGCAGGAACTATATAGGATACAGGATAAAGAAGGCGCTTATGAATATCTGATGCTGGCAAGGAAGACCGGAAAAAGGGAAAAAAATGTGCAGGAGGCTGCGGACATCCTTTCCGTTATTTTGAACTGCAGACTGACTCCCGCGGACGGCAGCCCGCTGCTTTTGGCGGATGTATATAAAACTTTCCGTTTCGTAGAAGAGGCAAAATTCCATGTGCTTACGGGAGTGGCCCTTGCGGTAAAGGAAAACGAAGAAGTATCGGGAGATAACTATTCCATTTACCAGACCGACAGAGGAAAACTGACGATGCTCTTATCCGACGGGATGGGATCGGGGAAAAAGGCCAATGAAGACAGCCGGATCGTGATCGAACTGGCAGAAAAACTTTTAGAAGCCGGATTCAGGCCGGAAATGGCGGTACAGATGCTGAACAGCTCTATATTGGCAGGGAGTGAAGAACAGAATATGTCGTCTTTGGATCTGTGCCAAATAGATTTACGGACAGGCATCGGTGAAATGATCAAGATCGGAGGCGCCAACACTTATATCAAAAGGGCGCATTTGGTAGAACAGATATCGGCGAGAAATCTGCCCCTTGGGATCTTTATGGAAATAGAAACGGAACCGGTTACAAGGCAGCTTATGGACGGGGATTATATTTTTATGATCTCCGACGGGATCAGCGACGGATTTGCGGAAGGCAACGGCGAGGCGGCGCTTTTAGAGGTCATTAGCCATATGAGTCTGGAAAATCCGAAAGAAATGGCAAACTGTATTTTAAATCATGCGATGAAGGAAAGTAAAGGAAGGATACGCGACGATATGACGGTAATGGTAGTGGGATTGTGGGAAAATGTATTTTGACGATTGCAATTTAGAAATAAATTTACTATATTGATAAAAGGGCCTGCCGTCTGATAAAAGACTTTTAGGCCGTATGAGGAATGCAGATGATAGAAAAGGTAAGAAAGTATATAGAGCAATATGAAATGCTCTCGCCAAACGATACGGTCGTAGCGGGAATTTCGGGAGGGGCAGATTCACTGTGCCTTCTTTTTCTGCTGTGTGAGTTTGCACAAGAGATACCCCTCAATATTGCCGTTGTCCATGTAAACCACAAGCTTCGTAAGGATGCACCGTCAGACGCCGCATATGTGGAGAAGATTTGCGGGGAATTGGGCGTGCCCTTTTTCTTAAAGGAATTTGACGTAGAGAGGCTTTCCAAAAGGCAGGGCATTTCAACGGAAGAAGCGGGAAGGAATGTACGGTATCAGGTATTTTACGAGGTGTTGGAGCAATGTCTCAGCGCAGAGGGCGGGCAGATGCGGGAGACAAAGGCCGGGGGCAGGGGAAGGATCGCCGTGGCCCATACCGCAAACGACAGGGCGGAGACGATGTTGTTCCATCTGTTCAGGGGGACGGGACTGACAGGGCTTTCGGGGATCAAACCGGTCCGTGGGGAGATCATCAGACCGTTGCTGTGTTTAGAAAGGCCGGAAATTGAGGCATATTTGGAAGAAAAAGGGATCGGCTTTTGTATAGACCATACAAATTACGAGGATACTTATACGAGAAATAAAATCAGACGCCATATTTTGGCCTATGCGGAAGAGAACATATGCGTAAAGTCGGTAGGCCACATGAACCGGACGGCGGAAATGCTGGCGGAAACGGAAGAGTTTTTGCGAGAGCAGACAAGACAAACCTATTTCAGGATCGCGAAAAAGCGGGAGAGGGGAAACGAGATAGCAGTCGGGGGATTTAAGGAACTGCATGTTTTACTGCAAAAAAGGGTGCTGCTGTTATGTTTGGAAGAGATACGGGCAGGAAGAAAGGATATCGGCGCCGTCCATATCGAAGCGGTGAGGGAACTGTTTTATAAGGAAGGAAATAAAGAGATTTCACTTCCGGACGGTATTTGCGCCAGACGGGAGTTTGACAGGGTATTTATCGGGCCGGAGACTCCGCCGGTAATAAAACCTCAAATAGAATCCATCAATCCGGTCCGCATACCCGGAGAAATAAAAATAGAAGGAATGGGAGTGTTCGAATTTACCTGTCTGGAATATGATAAAAGTAAAATTATTCCTGAAAAAACATATACGAAATGGTTTGATTATGATAAAATAATAAAATCTTTGGTATTAAGGACAAGACAGACAGGAGATTATCTGACAATCAATGAGGCATTGTCTACAAAACCTTTAAAGAAATATTTGATACAAGAAAAAGTTCCCAGACAGGAACGGGATAAAACTTATGTGCTTGCAGACGGAAATCATATCCTTTGGGTAGTCGGATACAGGATCAGCCAGTACTATAAGGTAGGGCCAAAGACGAAGAAGATATTGCAGGTACGGTTAAGAGGAGGACAATAATGGCGGAGCATGTCAGAGTCATGTTATCGGAAGAGGCAGTAGATAAAAGGATTCAGCAGATCGGAGAACAGATCAGCAAAGATTACGAAGGGAAACAGGTGCATCTTGTATGCGTATTAAAAGGCGGCAGCTTTTTTATGTGTGAGCTTGCAAAGAGGATCACGATTCCGGTTTCCCTTGATTTTATGTCCGTATCCAGTTACGGCAGTTCGACAAAGTCAAGCGGGGTCGTTAAGATCATAAAGGATCTGGATGAACCGCTCAAAGACAAAGAAGTGATCGTTATTGAGGATATTGTAGATTCGGGAAGGACTTTGAGCTATCTGCTTGAGATCCTGCAGAGCAGAGGGCCGAAGAGCCTGAAGCTTTGCACTTTACTGGATAAGCCGGAGAGAAGAGTGACGGATGTGACAGTGGACTATACCGGATTTGAGATTCCGGACGAATTTGTAGTCGGTTATGGTCTTGATTATAATCAGAGATATAGGAATCTTCCGTATATCGGAGTAGTGGAGTTTAGTTAAGCGATAGGGAGGTAGAAGAGTGAATAAAAGCGGTAAGAACTTTAATATGTATTTTGTAGTTATTATCGGTTTACTACTTTTGACAGTCTGGATCGGAACCTTTCAAAATCAGAGTGATAATTACACCAAGGGAGAGCTGGTATCTGACCTTGAAAATAATCTGGTAACGGCGGTCACCATTCATCCGAATGAAGGCGCGCCGACAGGTTCTATCCATGTAGATTTTAAAAACGGTGAAGACAGAGTATTATACGTTACAGATGTGACCGTGATCGAGAGATTGGTACAGGAGTACGGTATCGATCCGGTAGTCAGGGATATCCCCAGGGAAAGCTGGTTCCTGACATATATGCTTCCGGTAATGGTTGTATTGATTGCGGGAGTCTTTATTTTTGTATTGATCAATTCTCAAAATTCATCGGGTAATTCCGGCGGGAAAATGATGAATTTCGGAAAGAGCCGGGCAAAGCTTTCCATAGGCAATGGAAAGGTAGGGCTGAAAGATGTAGCGGGACTGAAAGAAGAGAAATCGGAGTTAGAGGAGATCATAGAGTTTTTAAGAGAACCCGCGAAATTTACAAGGGTGGGCGCGCGTATACCGAAGGGCGTTCTTTTGGAAGGTGCGCCCGGTACGGGTAAGACATTGCTCGCCAAAGCGGTGGCAGGCGAAGCGAACGTGCCGTTTTTCAGCATTTCCGGTTCGGATTTTGTGGAAATGTTCGTAGGCGTGGGAGCGTCCAGAGTCAGGGATCTGTTTGGAGAAGCTAAGAAAAATGCGCCGTGCATCATTTTCATTGATGAGATTGATGCGGTCGCAAGAAGGCGCGGAACCGGTATGGGCGGCGGACACGACGAAAGGGAGCAGACGCTGAACCAGCTCCTTGTAGAGATGGACGGTTTCGGCGTAAATGAGGGGATCATCGTTATGGCGGCGACGAACCGTGTAGATATTTTGGATCCTGCGATTTTGCGTCCCGGACGTTTTGACAGAAAGATCACCGTTGCACCGCCGGATGTAGGAGGCCGTGAAGAGATCTTAAAAGTACATTCCAAAAACAAACCGCTCAGCGACGACGTGAATCTGGAACAGGTGGCGCAGACTACGGCAGGATTTACCGGAGCGGATCTGGAAAATCTTTTGAACGAGGCGGCGATCACCGCGGCCATGGAGAGCCGCGCATTCGTAAAGCAGGAAGATATTAAAAAAGCGTTTATCAAAGTCGGAATCGGAACGGAGAAGAGAAGCCGTATCATATCGGATAAAGAGAAAAAAATCACGGCCTATCATGAAGCGGGCCATGCGATCCTGTTCCATGTACTGCCTGACGTGGGACCGGTCTATACCGTATCGATCATTCCTACCGGTTTAGGGGCGGCAGGCTATACGATGCCGCTGCCTGAAAGGGACGAAATGTTTTTGACGAAAGGCAAGATGATGCAGGATATCATGGTATCGCTTGGCGGGCGTATTGCGGAGGAGATCATCTTTGACGATATTACAACGGGTGCATCCAGCGACATTAAAAAGGCAACCAAAGAGGCAAGGAGAATGGTTACCAGATTCGGTATGTCGGACAGCATCGGCGTTGTTAATTATGACGACGACGGCGACGAGGTATTTATTGGCCGTGACCTCGCACATGCCAGAAGCCACAGTGAGATGGTTGCCGGCGAGATAGACAGAGAGGTTAAATCCATTATTGACGATTGTTATAAAAAGGCAAAAGATATTATTTTGGAAAACGAAGAAGTACTCCATAAATGTGCGGAACTGCTTTTGGAAAAAGAAAAGATCACAAGAGACGAGTTCGAAGCTTTATTTACGAAAACGGAGGAATCCGGAGATTTAGAAAATTCTTCTTTTGTATAATATAACGAAAAAAGATTGTATAATATGCACAAAAACAACGATGCTTTTTTGTAATATTTGTGAATTCTTGGTATTGTATGAAAGGTGACTCCATGCTATTATAATACTCGTAACCCCCCAATACATTATATAGTTTTTGCTATACCCCATAAGAAAGAAATACCTTCTCTAAAAAAGACAGCGTGCGAAAAGCTGTCTTTTTTACTTTATAGGATAGATTTACTTGAATATCCATATTATATATTATAAAATATTTATTGGAAAGGATAGTTGGTGTTGTATATGGATGTTAATCGATTTATGAAAGCAGAGCATAATTTACAATATCTGGCATCAATGAGACCTGTTTTCAATAAGAGAGCGTTATTCAGCGATATGACGGAGGATTATGTATCTCCCTCCGAGCCAAGTGCATATGAAGAGATAACCATTAGATTTCGGGCAGGGAAAAACAATATTGACCGGGTATTTTTTGTATGTAAGGGTGTGCGTCATCTGATGTTTAAACGTTATTCGGATGATAATTTTGATTATTATACCCATGAACAGCAGTTGGAAAATGAAAGAGTTGACTATCATTTTATAGTTCAGCAGGGAAGGCTTGAATGTATTTACGACCGCAGGGGAGTCGTAACGGATGAAAATTCATACTATGACTTTGCCGTGATTCCGGGATTTAAAACGCCGGATTGGGCAAAGGGGGCTGTTATGTATCAGATTTATGTAGATCGTTTTTGCAAGGGCGATCAGTCAAACGACGTTCTGACAAACGAGTATAAGTATATCGGCAGCAACAGCGTACATGTGGAGGACTGGTATTCCAATCCGGAGCAGATGGATGTGCGCCGTTTTTACGGCGGAGATCTGCAGGGGGTAATGGATAAACTGGACTATTTGGAAGATTTGGGAATAGACGTGATTTATTTTAATCCGCTTTTTGTTTCTCCTTCGAATCATAAATATGATATACAGGATTATGATAATATTGATCCCCATTTGGGAAAGATCGTAAACGATGGGGGAGAACTGCTGGAGAACGGCAGAACGGAAAACAGTCAGGCGACAAGATACATCAACAGGGTATCGAACAGGGAAAACCTTGACGCCAGTAATGCCTTTTTTGCAAAATTGGTGGAGGAGGCGCATAGACGCGGGATCAAAGTGATTTTGGACGGCGTTTTTAATCATTGCGGTTCGTTTAATAAGTGGATGGACAGGGAACGGATCTATGAAAACGCTCCCGGATACGAAAAAGGAGCCTATGTTTCGGCTGACAGTCCGTATAAGGATTATTTTCATTTTTATGACGGTAATAAGTGGCCCTACAACGGAACTTATGACGGCTGGTGGGGAAACGATACGCTGCCGAAACTGAATTACGAAGGTTCCAGACAGTTGGTGGATTATATTCTTTATATTGGAAGGAAGTGGGTTTCCCCGCCCTATAACGCAGACGGCTGGCGTTTGGATGTGGCCGCAGATCTGGGACATTCGCCGGAGTTTAATCATCACTTTTGGCAGGAATTCAGGAGGGCCGTAAAACAGGCGAATCCCAATGCCATTATACTGGCGGAGCATTACGGCGACCCGAAGGAATGGCTGAAAGGGAACGAATGGGATACCGTTATGAATTATGACGCATTTATGGAGCCGGTCACATGGTTTTTAACAGGTATGCAGAAACATAGCGACGACTATAGAGAAGATCTGCGCGGAAATGCGGACAGCTTTTGGGGCGCCATGAGACACCATAACAGCAGTTTCACTATGCCTTCTTATATGGTGGCGATGAACGAGCTGTCCAATCACGATCATTCCCGGTTTTTGACGCGCACGAACAGAAGAGTGGGGCGCATCAATACGCTGGGTGCGGCGGCCGCAAATGAGGGCGTCAATAAGGCGGTCATGCGTGAGGCGGTGGCGATCCAAATGACCTGGGTAGGAGCCCCTACGATTTATTACGGAGACGAGGCGGGCGTGTGCGGCTTTACCGATCCGGACAGTAGAAGGACATATCCCTGGGGACGGGAAGACTTGGAGCTGATCCGTTTTCATAAGGAAATGATCCGGATCCATAAGGAAAATGAAGAATTTCGTACCGGTTCTCTTAAGTTTATGCTGGGCGAATATAACCTGATCGGCTATGGCCGTTTTAACCGAAATGAGCAATCGGTAGTGCTGATCAATAATAACGATCATCCCGTTACAAAAGATTTGTCCGTTTGGGAGATCGGGATCCCTAAAGAAACGATCCTGCATCAGCTTATGCTTTCGTCTGATGAAGGATTTACCACGGAGAAAAGAGAGTACCCGGTGATCGGGGGAAAAATTACCATTACGCTCCCCAAAACATCGGCGGTCGTTTTAAAGCATTACAGCGACGATCTGGATTTTGGGGGAAGCTTGAATCTGACGTTTCAGATTTGATAGGGATCAATCAGGATAAGAATGTTTCCTATTTTTTTATAAGGACTTTTTCAGGATTCTTTTGCAATGCTTTTTCGGGATTTTTCAGGAGATTTTCAGGAGATTTTCAGGATCGGAAAAATTTCTTGCATTTTGATGAAAGATATGATATAGTACAATACTGTCAGGGTTTCAAGACTTATGTTTTGAGACCAAAATGGATGGATTCCCGAGTGGCCAAAGGGGACAGACTGTAAATCTGCTGCAAATTGCTTCGGTGGTTCGAATCCACCTCCATCCATATGCCGGCGTGGCGGAACTGGCAGACGCGCAGGACTTAAAATCCTGTTGTAGCAATACAGTACCGGTTCGATTCCGGTCGCCGGCAGTAGAGGGGCTTAAACGTTTCGTTTAAGTCTTTTTGTATTTTACAGTGACGGGAGGTGAGGCATGTGGCGGTAGGTACGGTAGGAGTCAGGGAACAGGCTGCCGAATTGATCGCGGAAAGAAAAGCGATGATTTTGGATAAGGTGAAAAGAGGAGAAACGGAAGTATCGATTCCGACGGGAGCAGATTCTTATACGGGATCCGAGTGGGATAAGCTTATGAGGAAGATCGACGAATCTTTGGAAATGACAAAAGAAGAGCAGGAAAAAAGATTCGGCCGCAAAAAAGAAGAGATGGAAGAAAAAAAGGAAGAAAACAGACAGACCATGAATGAATGTTACGAAAAAGGAATTGCAGAGACAAAAAATATGGCTGAAAAGTTAAAAAATATTTAATTTCCTAAAAAACTTCTTTGTTTTTCAGTAGTTATCTATTATAATCGAAAGTGCGAAGATTGGAAAGAAGAAAATTCCGGTCGCCCCGGAGTGTGTTTTAATACGGAAACACTTTCGGGAACAATAATAAAAAAGGACAGAGGGTAAATGAAATACAAAAAATTATTATGTTTAGCAGGCGCAGTTGGATTGATGACCGCATCATTGGCGGGCTGCGGAAAAGAAGAGAAACCGAAGGATAAATCGCCGATTGCAGAAACGATCTCTCCGATCGAAGAGGCGGCAGGAAACGAGAATGCAAATCAGGGAACGCCGGAGACTGTAGAAACGGTAGAGCCGGAGTCCTCAGGGGCTTTGTATCCAATCATTGAGAACAGAGAAGTGGTAGACGGTAAGATACAAAGTTATCTGACGGGAGAATGGGTAGATGAAAGCATTGGGACAAGACGTCCGATCGCCGTATCCATACCGAATCAGAAGAGCTGTTTTCCTCATTACGGAATCGGCAATGCAAGCGTGATCTATCAGGTGCCGCTGAGGGACAACCTGACAAGGTTATTCTGTTTATTTGAAGATTTTGACGATCTGGACAGGATCGGGCCTACAAGAAGTATCCGTGATTATATGGTATACATCGGATTGGAGCATGACGCCATCGTTTGTCACTGGGGTTCGGCCTATTATGCAAATGACCTGTTGAACAGCGACAGGGTGGACAACATCAGTCAGGCGACACAGGGAATCAGCGTACCTACGGGTATTGCATTTGACAGATATGACCGTCCGGGCAAAAACACCACGGACTCGGCATATATGTTCGTGAACGGGCTGATGAAAGGCGTAGAACAGAGAGGCTACAGTTGGGATTATCATGATACGTTTTCACCCAAGTTTCAGTTTGCCGCAGACGGCGTAACCGCCGATTATGCCGACGCACCGGCTGCTACTAAGATATGGCCGGGTAAAGAAGGAAACTACAATACGGTCGGCGCTTATTTTGAATACGATGCGTCTACCGGAAAATATGCTTACTCCGAGTACGGAAGCCCGTTGATCGACGAGCGTACCGGAGAACAGATCAAAGTCGATAATATTGTACTTCAGGTATGCTATGCAGAAGAGCGGGACGATCATGGATACCTGATCATGGAAATGCACGGTCCGGTCACAGGGGACGGCACGATGTATTTCTTTACGAACGGAAAAGTAGTTCAGGGTACATGGTCAAGAATGGACGGAGACGATAAGCCTGCAAAATATTATGATGCAGAGGGTAATGAGCTTGTCTTCAATCAGGGTAAGACTTTTATCTGTGAGATTTGGGACAAGTGGGCAAGTTCTATCACATATGAATAATGGGATTCTATGATGCCAATATAGTTTATAAAAGGGAAATATTTCTTAGGAAGTATTTCCTTTTTGTATGCGCGGAAAGTTATAATCAGGAAAGCATTTTTTAAATATGCTTTGGCATAAAAAATGGGTTGACAGATGTCAACCTAGATATTATAGTAAATGTAGGTAGACAAATGCCAACCGAATTATGTGACGGGGAGTCCGAAAATAGATTTTCAGAAAATAAAGCAATAAAATTCAAAAGCAGGGTCTTATTGTCAGGAATTTTGATTGGCATGGGTGCTGAAGCGCACAGAGGAGGATGGGAATGAAGGTAAAATTAACGGATGCAGAATGGAAAGTGATGGAAACGCTTTGGCGGGACGAGCCAAAGACGATCATGCAGATCACGAAAGAACTGCAGGAAGAGACCGGTTGGACAAAATATACGGTGATGTCCTTTTTAAAGCGGATGGAAGACAAAGGAGCCGTTCACTTTGCGGAGGGAGAAAGGGCAAAGCTTTATTACAGCGATCTGAAAAGGGAGGACGCGTCCTTACAGGAGGCGGAAGAGTTTTTAGGAAAGGTATTTGAAGGGAGATTAGGCCTTATGGTCAATGCCATGGTTAAAAAGCAGGCGTTGTCAGAGGAAGAGATCGAAGAATTGTATGATATTCTTGCCGACGCGAATAAAAAGGGCAGCAGGGAAGGAAGCGGAAAGAAATGACTTATATGCGAAAGAAGCGGATGTAAGCCGGCGGGCAGAAGAAACGGAAAGGTATGGTGGCGGATATGGAAGGAAAGCTGTTGGAAACATTTGTCACATCATCGGTATTGATTGTGGCGGTGCTTATATTAAGGAGACTATGTAGGGGAAAGATCAGTTTATGCCTGCAATACGGGATATGGCTGATTGTGGCGGTCAAGCTTTTACTTGTACCGGCGCCGTTTTGGGGGAGTTCTTTTTCTGTCATGAATTTAATAAAGACAGATACGCAGGAGGCGCCGGCCGGCAGGAACTTAGAGAAGATACCGGGGACGGACACAAATTCGGAGACCGCTTATATATTTTATGATTCCGTTGGAAGCGATAGGGATGCCGGAAAAGCGGATACGGAAGGCGTCACGCAGAAATTTATAGCGGAAGAGCGGTCGGAAAGATCTCAGAACCATCTATTCGCAGGAAAAGAGGAATCCCGGTATATGGGGAGTGGATCAGGGGGGACGGGAGGCTTTTTCAATGGCTTTTTGAAGGCGGTTCCGTTCTTGTTATATATGAATGCGTGTTTATTGATCGTTTGGATGTTTTTTCATAATATGAGATTTTACCGGAGGCTGCGCAGTGTGCGGATTCCATATGAAGCAGAGGGGAACGGGAAAGAAGGGAAGACCCCAAAGATTTTTTTAGTGGAAGACCTAAAAACGCCGTGCCTGTACGGTACGAGTATTTATCTGCCGATAGACGTGCCTACGGATGAAAAAAAGCTGCGCCATATTTTGGCGCATGAAACGGCTCATTACAGGCACAAGGATTATATCTGGGCCTTTGTCCGGCTGCTATGCAGCGCGTTGAATTGGTACAATCCGCTTGTATGGATAGCAGCGGCGGCACAGAAGCAGGACTGTGAACTTGCCTGCGATGAATCGGCGATAAAGGCGTTAGGGGAAGAAGAGAGGATTCCGTATGGGGAGACGCTGATAAGGCTTGTCAGAGAAAAGACGCCGCAGGATGTGTTAACGATCAGTACGACAATGACGGCAAATGCAAAAGAAATCAAGACGAGAATTGCCCTGCTTGCCAAGAAGCCGGTTACCGTTACTTATGTCGCCGTCATCACAGGGATTGTTTTGGCAGCAGCGGTATTCTGTACTTTTACGGGAAAAGCGGAGGCAGCGGAGGGAACCAGACGGAGCGGCGTTACGGAAAAGGCGGAGCATTACGATCCTGACGGGCAGTCTGATATCACAAACGGATCTAAAGATATTTTGGAAGACGGAAACGAAGCGAAGCATACGTTCGCACCGGCGGCAGAGGGGTTTACAAGCGGAGCCGCGTCTGCGGACGGAACGGCGCCGGAAGAAGATACAGGAGGGGAAGGATCTGCAGAAAAAGCAGCGTCAAAAGAATATACCGACAAGGATCTTACAGAAGAATTTGCACGGCTGATACAGAATCATACTTTTTCGGTATATGTCCGTTCCATTTCCCGCAGTGCGAGGCAGATCGATCTGTTTTCACTGCCAAAAGAAGTATGGGATCATGCAGAGAATCCTTCCGATTACGGAGAGCTTGTGTTTTCAAAGGATTGCGGGTTTCATCTGTATAATTTTAATCCGGAGTTTGGACAAATGGAATTATATGATACGGATTTTAACGGATTTACAGATAAAATGTCATGGGACGGCGTTACGGAGGTAGAGTGTAAGGCGGTCTGTAAGGACGGGCTAATTACGGATATTGTTGCTTACAATACTTATTTCGGTATTACTTACAGCGAGCCTGTGGAACAAAGGGATTATTATGATCTGCATGGTACGGACGGGTTCCAGCTTGCCGGAACTTATCCGGCAGATGTTTCCGATGCGGAAGGGATGGAGAAGATCAAGATATATAAAGGGAATATGGAAGACGGAGAAAGAGGATATGTGATTGTTGAGAAACAGCAGGGTGCAGACGGAGAACCAAAGGAAATCTTGTGGATCGAAGAAGCCCATACGGACCGCGACGGATGGAACAACGTTTATGTGGGAGGAAAGGACGGAGAAACCTTTTTGCTCACATTAAGGATCGATATCAGGGACGGATATGGTACGCTGGCTTATCATGCGTTCCGGTTGGATGCGGAAGGGAAACCGGTTCCTTATAACGGCGCAAGATTTATGTATGAAGCGGAAACATATAAAGAGGAGAATTTTGAACAGTGGTACCGATCCCTTTCCGTGTATTTGGAACATAGCTATCTGCTTTTAAGTACACAGAACGGTATACTGCGGACAGGGCCGGGTGCGGCATACGAACCATTTCAGGATGGCAGTACTGTGGACAATGACCTTTCTGATACGACAGTACCGCATTCATCCCATACTTTTATACCGGCGCCGGAGGAGGGCGGATATGAATTGATAGAATTAAAAGAATGGATAGGGGAAGGGATCTATTAAAGCATTTTTCAAACACACTTCCTGTCATGCCGCTTACAGCGTCAGCCTCATAAATAGCACAAATAATAAATGAGGACTGTTAATGGAAATTTTATAATTATAAATTTTTTTGATAGACATTGACTTCACAAGGACGAAAATCTATAATGAAAACGGATTGTCCGACCAGTCGGTCGGTATAAAAGCAGTATCATCAGGCAGAGGTAAGAAAGGATTGAAAAGGGGAAGCCATGTTATCAAAATTCAGTGTGAAGAAGCCTTATACCGTATTGGTGGGAGTGGTAATGGTCATTGTACTGGGAATTGTGTCGTTTACGAAAATGACGACGGATCTGTTCCCGAACATTACCCTCCCTTATGTTATTGTTATGACTACTTATCCGGGAGCCAGTCCGGAAACGGTGGAAATGGTAGTAACAAAGCCGGTGGAGTCATCCATGGCGACTGTCAGTAATATAGAAAGCATTAGTTCCGTATCCAGTGAAAATTATTCCATGGTGATTTTGGAATTTGCCCAAAGTGCGGATATGAATACTGTTTCCCTCGAAATCAGGGAGAATCTGGATCAGATCAAAAGTTATTGGAGCGACAGCGTAGGAAACCCAATCATCATGAAGCTGAATCCCGATATGCTTCCAATCATGGTTGCCGCAATCGGGAAAGAGGGAGCGGACGATGCGCAGGTCAGCGACCTTGTGGAAAGTTCCGTCATTCCCGGTCTGGAAAGCATTGAAGGCGTGGCTTCGGCAAATGCCACAGGGCTTTTGGAAGAAACTGTCAACGTAATTATCAGACAGGAAAAAATAGATGAGATCAATAAACAGGTATTCGGTTATATTGACGGTGAGATGGCGGAAAAAGAACAGGAACTGGAGGACGCCAGAAAAGAGATCGCAGACGGAAAAAGCGAGCTTGCGGATGCGCAGAAAAAATTGAATGATTCCAGACAAGAGATCGTGGACGGGCGGGGAGAGCTGGAAGAAGGCAAACAAAAGCTTGCGGACGGACAGGCAGAATTGAATAAACAAAAACAGGATATGACAGCAAAGCTTGCAGCAATGGAAACCGAGCTTTTGACGGCGAAGACGGATCTGGAGGCGGCAAAAGTAAACGCTATGACACAGATCACCGCTCTTGAGGCATTGCAAAAGGAACTGGAGGAAAAATTAGCGGAAGTAAAGAGTAACCTTAAAAAATTAAATCAAGCGGGAGAAGCGTTGCAGACGATTGAGACCCAGATTGCGGAAATCAACGGTACACTGGCAACGATTACGGTCTTGATCCAAGGTTTGGAGGCAATTGAGGCGGCCGCTCCGGGAAGCACCGTAGGAGCCATACCCGACGCTGCGCTAAAAGAGCAGGTTATACAGTTTATAGCGGCGCTTGGCGGGACGATAGATGACAATACGCCGATCAGCGAAGTGATCGCTATACTGAAAAATACGGAGAGTACATTAAACACCCAGCTTACCGTTTTACAGGAACAGAGGCAGCAGATCCTCGACGCGATAGGCGCCGACGGGGACATGGCTTCTAACAAAGCAGCATTGGAATTGCTCAAGGAGCAGTTGGAAAACAGTCTGAAGACCACAAGGGAGAGTTTGGATTCTCTTAGAAATGCGCTGACGACGATCAACGAAAATTTAGAGAAGGTAGACAGTGGGCTGACAGAACTTTATAAAGGAAATCTGACGGCCGCAACGGAGTTTGCCAATGCCCAGACAAAGATCGATCTGGGGAATCTGCAGATGACAAGTGCGGAGACACAGCTTGAAGCCGGCGAGGCGCAGATCGACGCAGGACAGGAGCAGATCGACAGCGGATACGGCCAGTTGGACGAGGCGCTGGAGCAGCTTGAGGAGGGAGAAGAGCAGCTTGCGGAAGCCAAGGAAGACGCTTACAAAAATGCGGATATGTCGGGGATTCTTACGGTTGATACCGTAAAATCTTTATTGACGGCACAGAACTTTTCCATGCCCGCAGGTTATGTGACAGAGGAAGGAATCGCTTACCTTGTCCGTGTGGGAGAAAAACCCCAGACTGTAGAAGCGCTGGCGGCGATGCCGATCTTAAATCCTAATATGGACGGAGTGGATGTGATTACGCTCGGGGATGTGGCTGATGTATTTATGACCGATAATTCTGCGGATATTTACACTAATATTAACGGCAATCCCGGAATATTGATCACGGTACAGAAGCAGACCGGTTATTCTACCGGAGACGTTTCAAAAAAATTAAAAAATAAATTTGCATCTATGATGGAAGAGGAAGAAGGACTGTCCATCGTACCTTTATCCGATCAGGGGATTTATATTGAAATGGTCATGGATTCCATTTTCAATAATGTGATCGTAGGCGCATTACTGGCGATCATTATTTTGATTTTGTTTTTAAGGGACCTAAGGCCTACTTTTGTAATCGCCTGCTCGATTCCGATCAGTCTGGTGGCGGCGGTGGTATGTATGTATTTCAGCGGTATCACTTTGAACGTGATTTCGCTTTCCGGTCTTGCGCTGGGAGTGGGAATGCTGGTGGATAATTCCATCGTCGTAATTGAAAATATTTACCGTATGAGAAATGAAGGAATGGATAAACGGGAGGCGGCGATCGAGGGAGCCAAAGAGGTAGCGGGGGCTATCATGGCTTCTACCCTGACGACAGTCTGTGTATTTGCGCCTATCGTTTTTACGGAGGGTATTACAAGGCAGCTTTTCGTGGATATGGGTCTTACCATCGCGTATTCCCTGCTTTCCAGTCTGGCCATTGCTCTTACCGTAGTCCCCGCTATGGCGGCAGGCGTGATGACAAAGGTGAAAGAACAAAAAGAAAGCCGTTTTTTGGGCGGCGTACTTAAGGTTTACGAAAAAATGCTCCGTCTTGCGCTTCGGTTTAAGGCGATCGTTTTACTTGTGGTTTTGGTACTTTTGATTGTCAGCGGGGCGGCAGCCGTTTCCCGGGGAACGGCGTTTATGCCGTCAATGGAAAGCACACAGATCACGGTAAACGTTACGATGCCGGAGGACACGCCGCTTGTGGAGACAGGAGCAGTGACCGATCAAGTGGTGGAAAGGGTCGGTACGATAGAAGATGTGGAGGACGTAGGAGCAATGGTAAGCGGCTCTACTATGTCCATGCTGTTCGGCGGTGGAAATTCCGCCACAAATGCAACGCAGCTTTATATTACTTTAAAAGAGGATAAGGAGCTGTCAGGAGACGAGATCGCAGAAAAAATTATGGAACTGACTGCGGATATAGAAAATGCGGAGATTACGGTGGATACTTCTTCCATGGATATGAGCGCACTTGGAGGCAGCGGTATTTCCATTCAGATACGGGGACAGAATATGGATGTCTTGCAGCAGATTGCACAGGAAGTTGCGGCGATTGTAGACAGTGTGGAGGGAACTGCCGAAGTTTCGGACGGATTGGAAGACGCGGCGGAGGAACTTAGGATCTTGGTAAACAGAGATAAAGCGATGGAACATGGGCTGACAGTGGCGCAGGTCTTTCAGCAGATCGCGGCTAAACTGGCGGACGCAGCGAGTACGACCACATTGGAAACCAAGGCGGACGAATATGACGTTTATGTAAAACATGCAGGAGACATTGCACTGACGAGAGAGACGGTAAAAGAATTAAATATTGAGGTAACAAAGCAGGACGGGACAAAGGAAGAAGTGCCGTTAAAAGATATTGTGGATTTTGAAGTAAAAGAATCGCCTACTTCCATACGCAGGAGCAGTCAGAACCGGTACATAGAAGTATCCGCCGCTATTGCGGACGGTTATAATGTAGGGCTGGTGTCTCAGGAATTGCAGAAAAAACTGGATCAGTATGAAGTGCCGGAAGGATATGAACTGGTCATGAGCGGTGAGAACGAAACCATTAATGACGCTATGGAACAGGTTTTGCTGATGCTTTTATTGGCGATCATCTTTATGTACCTGATCATGGTCGCACAGTTCCAGTCCCTTTTATCGCCGTTTATCATTATGTTTACGATTCCCCTTGCGTTTACGGGAGGATTTTTAGGATTGTATTTTACCGGCAGTGAAGTGAGCGTTATTGCTTTGATCGGTTTTGTTATGTTGTCGGGTATCATTGTAAATAACGGTATTGTTTTGGTAGATTATACGAACCAGCTTAGGGAGAGGGGAATGAATAAGAAAGAGGCGCTGGTTGAGGCGGGGATCACAAGACTGCGTCCGGTGCTTATGACAGCGCTGACAACCATTCTTGCCTTGTCCACCATGGTGTTCAGCCATGATATGGGCGCGGATATGTCAAAGCCTATGGCAATTGTAACAGTCGGCGGACTGGTTTACGGTACGCTGCTTACGCTGGTAGTAGTGCCATGTATTTATGATATGTTCCAAAGGGAGAAACGGCAGAAGGTTTCCGATCCGTCGAAAATTGACAAGAAAAGCGACGGAGCAGTTTAAACAGTCAGGATGATGATTGGCGATAGGTCGGATTATGGTTTTTGCTTGCGGCATATAGGAACTTATACCGCGGGCGGGTATGACAGGAAGGTTGAAGGAGATATGGGATCACAGACGGGAGAGAAAAAACTGCCCGAAAAAATAAAAGTGATGTATAAGGCGGTAAGGGAATTGATCGAGGAAGGCGCCGACATTAACAGGATCAAAGTATCCGAGATCACACAGCGCGCCGGTATTGGAAAAGGGACGGCTTATGAATATTTCCCTAATAAAGAAGAACTGATCAGCAGCGCACTGCTCTATCAGATGGATGAGATGTACAGCCAGCTCGGGCAGCAGATCGCTCAAAAAGAAAGTTTTGAGGAGAGCGTCCATTATGTGCTTTCTTCTATGGCGGAAAAGATCAGGCAGAGGGATTGTTTTCTTAGATATGTGCATATCATGAGCGATAACGGCCCGATCAGTGAAAAACTGCAGCAGCAGATAAAGGAAAAGAGAGGCAGCGGCGTTTACCTTGCCAACGATTGTATCCAACGGATGGTGGAAATTGGAAGGCGGACCGGAGAGATCAATACAGAACTGCCTGAAGAATATATTCATATGGAAGTATTGTCTAAAATGATCGGATTTGCGGTATATCTTGCGGGTGAATGGGAAACGGAAGAATGCGGCAGGGAAAAGATGAAGGAGCTAATCTGTAAAAGCCTGAAAAGAGAGCTGGCAGGCAGCTTGAACGAATGATAACATCATAGGCAACAAAAAAGAGGCGGCGCACGGACATCCCTGCGAAACCTCTTTTTGCCGTCTTATTGAAAATATGTGATTTGTATTAATTTTGTGTATTGGTAAAGTTATTTTGATCCTGATTTTGTGGATTTTGAGTAGGTGTGTTCTGTGTATAAGTTACGTTTTTGATAAGTCCGAACGCTTTTTCCGCAAAAGTTTTCACTAAAGGAAGATTTGCATCCTGTTCTTTTGCTGCCTTAGAAATACCAACGATAGCCATAATAAGGATGATCAGGGAAATAACTGAAGTTACGATTCCGAAGCATGTTGCGACAAGAGCGCCTAAGATCGGGATCTTGTAGATCGGACTGATGATACCAATAATAGTAGAAACAATGCCCGAAATGATAGATAAGAAAAACGCCTGCATAACCTGCATGGTAAGCCATTGATCCTTATGTACTACAATTACAAAACCGAGTAATAACAGCGCTAAAGTAGTATGTCCTAATAAAGCGAGTACAAAACCAAGCACTGCATAGAAACTGAAACAAATTCCAAAGTTATCTTTTCTCATATTAATCTCCATTCTTGCTCAGCCCGGGACTTTCGGGCATAGACATTAAAATGCCGGCACAAATTAGCTGTGTGAAAAATTGAATTTCCGCACGTTTTCCCTCCATTTTCATAAGACAATTGAAATTATAGCATTATAATGAAGATAAGGCAATATGCGAAAAGGGGCATTTATGTGTTGGCCATATTGCTTTTGGGCAACTATCATCAAAATTATGTTAAAATGTTGAATTTTTGCTTTCCAATTTACCGATTCTTCTTTATGATAGTAAATAGCAATAAAATATGGCAAAAGTATTTTATTGACAGTGAAGAACATATGTTCCATAATAAAATTAGCAAAAAGTTTTACGAATAAAACAAAGGATAGACCGGAAAAGGAGGATATGAAAATGGCATATGCAATCGATTTGTTTTGCGGTGCAGGCGGAATGAGCGAAGGCCTTATTCAGGCAGGGTTTCATATACTTTTTTCTAATGATATAAATTCTGATGTTCAGCGGACATATATGAACAGACATGAACAACTGGGGTTACATCAGGGGATAAATACTTATTTTCATAGAGGGGATATAAGGGAACTGAATGGTTTTATGATACAGGAATCAATACGGAACTTAGAAATTTTTCAAGGGCAGGAGATGCCGGAAATAGACGCCATATTTGGCGGACCGCCTTGTCAGGGTTTCAGCAGGGCTGGAAGGAGAGACCCTAATGATCCGAGAAATATGTTATTTCGGGAGTATTTAAGGGTTATTAGTGAGATCCGGCCTAAATATGTCGTTTTGGAAAATGTAACCGGATTTACCGATACAAAATTTTATGGATTTGTAGGGGTGACGGGACAGCGTTATGATGACGGAGAACTGACGCCGACGATACTCCGGAAAGAGTTTGAGCTTATCGGATATCGGACGCTTGAACCAAAGATTTTGAATGCGTCGCATTACGGCGTGCCGCAAAGAAGGAACCGGGTCATATTTATGGCTTATAGGAACGATGTGGCTGCGCCGGTATATCCTAAGGCAATATATGATGATGAAAATGTATTGACCATTACGGATGCAATCAGCGACCTGATACGGGACAGTAATATACGAAACCAAGTGCATATACAGGATACGGCATTCCAAATAGCTTCAAAAGAAGGGCGTACGCCTGATATTAACGGTAACAGGATTCATAGTAACGGAGCGATATATAATAATGAGATTTCAACGCATCAACAGATCATAGCAGAGAGATTTGCCCTGTTCAGAGAAGGAGAAGACGGCGCAAGCCTGAGAAACCGTGTTATGACAGAGGGAATCGATATAGCCGGTTTACCGGCGCTGATTGCGCATTGCAGTGATAAAATGAGAATGAGTGGTCAGGAAGTCGTTGAGTTGTTTAACAACGGTAATATTAGTAAAGAAGACGTGGATATTCTGCTTACAAAGAAGAATATCAGAACACGGCTGGATAGAACGAAACCGTCAGCTACCGTAATGACTATTGCTGACGATTATATTTCACCGTTTGAGCCAAGGACATTTACGGTGAGAGAATTAGCAAGAATACAGTCCTTCGACGACAGTTTTGAATTTTTAGGTAAAAGGACAACGGGAGGATTAAGGAGGCGCGTAGAGGTGCCGCAGTATTCGCAAGTCGGTAACGCGGTGCCGCCACTATTGGCAAAAGCCGTGGCAGATGAAATCATGAAAGTACTTGAGCGAAGCGGAAGGAACGGATAAGTAATGACCATAAAGAATGAAATACAAGGCCCAAAAGGATATTTGAAAAAGGTGAGAGATCATTATCTTGGCGCTACAAGGGAAATGGCAAATGCGGCATTTGAAAAATATGAAGAAGAATCGGGCTTAAAATTGACAAAAGAAAATATCCTTAACGATGTAGACGGAACATTAAAAAACTTACTTATGGCGGAAACATCTATATATAATGAAAGAAGTACGAAGATTATTTCGGAAGTGATGCCTTATTATTATCATTATATTTTCGGACAGGATGATAAAAAATACCCTGAAACGTCCAACTATATAAAAAGGATGCTGGAGATATATAGAAAATGCAGTAAAAAATCATATAAGGAAGAAGAGTTTATACGTGATATTTTCGAACAAACTTCGCCGGTCATTGACCATATTTCTTTTTCACAGAAACAATCTGCTAAAACGAGAGTGGGAGACTCTTTGCAGAATCATTTAGAAAAGATTTTTGAGGTGTGTGAGATACCGTATGAAACACAGAAAAGGAAAGATTCGGGCGGGACAGTCATGGATTTTATTATCCCCAATTCAGCAGCGATTGATAGCGCTCCGGATCAGGTGATCAATATAGAGTGCCAGACTACTTTAAAAGACAGATTTAGATTGACAACCGGAAAATCTACAAGGGCCAATATCAAACGGTATTTGGCGACGACAACAGGGTGCGGATTGATCAACGAAGGGGATGTAAATGATTTTTCGGTGGATAAGATTAAAGAAATTATAATGGATAATAATGTTACGTTAGTTGTTTTTAAAGATGTTAAGGAAACGATAAGATCTATGCTTGAAAAGCATAAAGAAGCAGCAGGGAAAATGCCTGACAAGGTATCGGGCATTTCAGCAGCGGATACAGACAGATTGCTTAAAATGTGTGACAAAAAGATCATTTCTTTTGAGGAGTTGATCAAAAGAGATGTGCAAAGTATATTAGTATATTGGGATAACTAAGATCCCCCAAAATAATATTTGTGATTTATTACAAACAGGCGGACGGGAAATCATAGGAATCATTTGGCTTGTTAATGCAGAAAACGGGAGAGGATATGAAAACACTTTATGTTACGGATTTAGACGGAACCTTATTGAATACGGATGAAAGGATCAACGAGTACAGCAAAGATATTATCAATGGACTTGTGGAAAAGGGGCTGCTGTTTACTTACGCGACGGCCCGTTCCAGTATTTCGGCTGCGGTGGCGGCGAGGGGGCTTTCTACTAAAATTCCGATCATTGCATATAACGGGGCTTTTATTATCGAACCTTTAAGCGGCAAAGTTTTATTATCGTCGTTTTTTACGGAAGGGCAAAAGGAATATGTGAGCAGCGTTTTCCGGGAATATAATATTTCTCCGCTTGTATATGCCTATGTGGACGGAATAGAAAAGGTGACGTGGAGGACGGTAACGGAAAATGACGGGATCCGGGATTATTTAAATCGTAGAAAAGGAGACAAGCGGATGAATCCTTTAACAGAGGAGCGGGCCGGAGAACTTTATAAAGGAGATAATTTTTATTATACTTGTATCGGCAGCAGGGAGGAGCTTTTTCCGGTCTATGAGGCGTTAAAAGATAACGAAGAGCTGAATTGTCTGTTTCATCCGGAAATTTACAGGGAGGAATACTGGTGCGAAGTGCTTCCCAAAAAGGCGACAAAGGCTAATGCAATCAAAGAGTTAAAGAAATTGTGGAATTGCGACAGGATCGTTTCCTTTGGCGACGGGATCAACGATCTTCCTATGTTTGAGATTTCGGATGAATGTTACGCAGTGGAAAATGCAGTGGAAGAGTTAAAGAGGGCGGCGACGGGAGTCATTGAAAGCAACATAAACGACGGGGTGGCAAAATGGCTTTTGCAAAATGCAGTATTGCCTGTTTCAGGGCATGCATGAAAAGCAGTATCATAAGAAAGCTTGCGATATGCATGTGGATTAGATTGAAAAATCGAAGATTTTACAATTTTCTATTTAAGCAGTATCGCAAGCAGACTTGCGATATGCATGGGGATTAGTGTGAAATTTAGAAATTTCACAATCCTGATTTGTATGCCCGCGTCAGCGGGCAGATGGGAGTTAATATGGAACAGGTATTCGCAGATTCCAATTTGTGACGCACATCTGGCGGAAAGCATTTTTCAAACACGCTCTAGGACAGGAAGGCTGAAAATGAAAAACAGGACAAAGACAAAAACCGCGGTCAAAATGGCGATGATATTGCTGGCGGCGATGATATTTCACTATTTTGGCGCCGTTAGGCAGTGGGACATCGGAATATCTGACGGGCTGAATCAAAAAGTTTCCGCCACTAATAAAAAAATTTATATTATTGCGATCGACGATAAGACGTTGGAAAGATACGGTCCGGTCAATACTTGGAGCAGGGAACTTTCGGCGCGGCTTGTAGAACTTTTAACAGGAGAAGAGGGTGCGGAACCGGCAGTCATCGGCTTCGATATCATTTATAGCGAAGATGTGGAGAAGAACGGGGACGATCATTTTGCGGATGTATGCAGGACGGCGGGAAATATAGTCATGTCTGAAAGTTTTTTCTTTAAGGAAACGCCTGAGCGGGATGAAAAGGGAAAGATTTTTTATAACCCGTACCATATCGACTATGTGGTAGAACCTTATGACAGTCTTTTGGAAGGGGTGAAATGCGGGTTTGCCAATACGCTTGTGGATAAGGACGGATATGTGCGGCAGGCTATGGCGTATCTAGATTATGAAAATAAGCGGGTTTACAGTTTCGCGGCGCAAGTCTATAAAAGTTATCAGGAGAGCCGGGGAAAAGAGGCGGTATTCCCGGATACTTATGGAAGAAATAACCGGTTTTATTTTTCTTATTCAGGAAAAGCCGGCGGATACAGTGTTATATCCATGGCGGATGTGTTGGACAAAACAGTGGATGCAAAGCTGTTTAAGGATGCCGTGGTACTGGTCGGAGCTTATGCCGTTGGGATGCAGGACGCCTATACGCCCGCCGTTTCCCATGATTTACAGATGTACGGAGTGGAGATCCACGCCAATATTATTGAAGCGCTGTTAGAAGGAAAGACCCAACTGCCTTTTCCAGCGGCCCTGTATGCGCTGGCTGCGGGAATCTTATGCGGGATATTTGCGCTGGGGATACGAAAGGCAGGTGTAATACCCTCTACGGTTATGTTGGCAGTTTCCGTTATTTTTAGTTTTGTTTTGGCGAGAGTACTGTATCTGAGCGGAAAAATCGTTCCGGTGATATTGCTGCCGGTCACGTTTATTTTTCTTTATCTGTTTCGGATCATGGAAGGGTATCTTGCGGAAATCGTGCGAAGGCGGCGGGTGATCAATGTATTTAAGCAGTATGTAGCGCCGCAGGTAGTCGATAAGATCAGTAAAGATAAAGATTTTGAATTAGTGCTTGGCGGGGAGAACAGACATATTGCAGTATTGTTTGTGGATATCCGCGGATTTACTACTATGTCGGAAAGCCTGCGGCCGGAGGAAGTCGTAGAGATTCTGAACGAATATCTGACGCTTACTACAAAATCCATTTTTGCCAACGGAGGGACTTTGGACAAGTTTGTGGGCGATGCGACGATGGCAGTGTTTAACGCGCCTTTTGATTTGGAGGATTATATTTTTCGGGCAGTCTGTACCGCACGGGATATAAAAGCGGGGGCGGATGCCATTGCACAAAAGTTTGAGGAGCGTTTCGGAGAAAGCGTGGCTTTCGGGATCGGTGTGAATTGCGGGAATGCGGTAGTAGGCAATATCGGCTGTGAATTCCGGATGGATTATACTGCGATCGGAGATACGGTCAATACAGCGGCAAGGCTGGAGAGCAATGCAAAGCGGGGACAGATCTTAATCAGCGAGGCGGTATACGAGGCCGTAAAGCAGCGTATTGAAGTGACGCCGATTGGAGAAATCCCGCTTAAGGGAAAAAATCAAGGTGTGTTTGTGTATCAATTGGATAAGGTATTGACATAAACGGAAAGGTATGGATAGCGGTTTGAAGAGATTATATGTGATTCCGGACCGGAATGATATGGAAGGTTCGAATGAGCTTGTGAAAGAGTATGGGTGCGCGTATGAATTTAATGATTTTTATGCGCCCACGATTTTGGACAGTATAGAAAAACAGGAAGAGATCATAGAGTATTATGCAAAGTACCGCAGTGACTTTTCGGAGGACACTATGCACGGGGCATTTTTAGATATTACGGTTCACAGCAGCGACCCTCTGATCCGGGAGGTTTCCGTCCTGCGGATACGTCAGTCTATGGAGATCGCCAAACGAATGGGATTAAAGGGGGTAGTGTTCCATACGGGACGTTTGTCCGGTTTCCGGGCGGAGTCTTATCTAAAGCAATGGCAGGAAATGAACGCCGCCTTTTTTACGGAATTGGCAGAAAAATACCCGAAACAGCAGATATATATGGAAAATATGTTTGACGAAGCCCCGGATATTATGGTACAACTAACAGAGAGGATGAAAAAAACTGAAAATTTCGGCGTCTGCTTCGATTATGCCCATGCAGCGCTTTATGAGTGTCCGCACCGGGACTGGGTGAGATCGTTAGCGCCTTATATAAGGCATATACATATCAATGATAATGATCTGAGGAACGATTCCCATCAACCGGTCGGGGAAGGAAAGATCGATTGGCAGGTCTTTGACCGTTTAATGAGAGAATATCAGATAGACGCCTCGGTGTTGATAGAAGTAAAAGGCTGTGAGGCACAAAAAAGGTCTTTGGAATATCTGAAACGGAAGAAAATTTACCCGATGGAACAATAGCCGGCGGTTTATAGATGACAAGACGGGGCTTACAGCCCGCAACCGATAGCCGCAAAATGAAAAGCATTTCAAAGGAATATGCTTAAGGAGGGGTAAAATGCAATTAGAATATGAAGATTTTCAAAAAATTTTAAAAGTAGGAATTAAATTGACAACGGAAAAAGACAGAAATCGCATTCTGTATTTTATCCTGAAAAACGGCATGGAAATTACGAACTGTGATGCGGGGACGTTGTACTTGTGCGAGGGGGATGCTTTGACGTTTAAAATTATGAAAACGTTTTCTATGGGAATCAGCCGGGGAATTGACGGCGAGCCGATCACAGATATGCCGCCGGTTCCTATGAGGGAGGAAAATGTATGCGCCTATACGGCGATCCACAGAGAGATCGTAAATATAGCGGACGTATACCACAGCGACAGATTCGATTTTTCGGGGCCTAAGCAGTATGATAAGCTGACCGGTTATCATACCCAATCCCAGCTTGTGATCCCATTGGAAAATAACGAGAATGAATTACTTGGAGTGCTGCAGCTTATCAATGCGCTGGATGATAACGGAAATGTGATTCCGTTCAGCAGGCAGTACGATATCATCATCCGTTCCTTAGGTTCTATGGCTGCTATTGAGCTTACCAACGTTTCTTATATGGAGGAGCTGAAAGCGCAGTTATATTCGTTTGTCGAGGCGCTTACAATGGCGTTGGATGAGCGGACACCTTATAATGCCGCACATACGCGGAACGTTGAAAAATATGCCGGTCTTCTGGCGGATCATATTGCTTTTTTGCATGAAAGAGGCGAGTGTGAAGAAGATTTTGACTGGGAGCGGAAAGAAAAACTTCAGCTTGCGGCATTGCTGCATGATATCGGAAAAATGGTAGTTCCCTTAAGCATCATGAACCGGGCGACACGTTTGGATAAAGGAATAGTACAGGTAGACGCCAGATTTGAATTGCTGAAAGCGCTTTATGAGATCGACATGCTGAAAGGAAGGATCACAAAAGAAGAGTATAACGATTATGTGGAAGATTTAAATGCAGAACTTGATTTTATACATAAAATAGACGTCATGGGGTATTTGGACGACGAAAATTACGAGAAGGTATGCCGCCTTGCAGAAAAGCGGCATATAAAGGAGGACGGCACGGTTACAAGTTATATTACGCCGCAGGAGACGGAATATCTCAGTATCCGTAAAGGGACGCTGACAGAAGCGGACAGGAAAGAGATGGAAAATCATGTGGTAATGACGGAAAAGATATTGGATAAAGTACACTTTAATAAGAATTTTGCTACCGTACCCAAATGGGCTGCGGCACATCACGAATTTTTGAACGGCAGCGGGTATCCGAAGCGCCTTACGGAAAAAGAGCTTTCTTTAGAGACCAGGATTTTAACGGTAGCCGATATTTATGACGCGTTGACGGCGACGGACCGGCCTTATAAAAAACCGATACCAAAAGACAAGGCAATCAGTATTTTACGGGATATGGCGGATGAGGGAAAGGTGGAGATGAGGCTGGTTAACTGGCTTTCGGAGGCACTGGATAAAAATGAGGGAGAATAACTGTTTCTTATGGAGGTCGTGTGGACGGAAAGCCGGGACGCAGACGGGAACCGGCATAGAAAAGAGCAAAGCCGTTGTTTGCCATGTCATTGTATTTTGTGTACTGCTTCTTTTATTGTGGGGGATGTTAATCGTTTCGAGCCTGATTCCCAATGAAAGCTTACGGGAAAATATGGAGAAAAGCGCGCTGACTTATAGGGAGAAGGATGCTTTTTCCTTTGAAAACGGACGGAAATGGAATGGGATCAGCGATAATTATGCAGATACGATCCTCTTGAATATAAGTTGGAACATGGGGAACGGAAACCCTCTTTTCTCTTCTCTGGATACATGGTATTATGATGGAGAGGAGTTAGGGGAAAGCGTAGGCCTGTACTTGTCGGTAACGGAAGAGGGGGTACAGCCTAATGTGGATTACAGCCGCTATTGGCACGGATCCGCGGTTTTCATCCGGCTGCTGCATTTGGTGACGGATGTAGAAGGTATTAAGCTGATTGGACTGCTTGCAGCCTTACTGCCGGCCTTGCTCACACTAGGAATATTAGCGAAATACGGACATGTTGATCTGGCTGCGGCGTTTCTGTTGTCTATGGGGGCGGTGCAGATTTGGAATATTCGGCTGAGTCTGGAGTATCAGCCGGCTTTTATCATTTGTTTTTTGCTCTGTCCTTTCTATTTATGGGCGGAAAGAAAAAGGGAAAGTCTGCTTACCTATTTGTCGGTAGCGGGCGGAGTGACGATCGCGTTTTTTGACTTTCTGACGACGGAAACAGTCACGATAGTGTTTCCCCTTATTTTGGTGACGGCAGTGCGGGCGGCGGAAGGGCGTTTGGGAAGTTTGAAGAGAAATGTACGTTCGTTTGTTTTATGCGGATTTGGGTGGATCGGCGCTTATGCGGGTACGTTTACAGTAAAGTGGGCGGCGGTGTCTTTGGCCACCGGAAACAATAAATTCTTAGCGGCGCTTTCGTCGGCGGAGGAACGGTTTGGGGGAAGCCTGCAGGCAACGGGAACCGACAATCCGGTACTCCGTATTCCCATGGCGGTCGCGGCTAATCTTACCGTTTTGTTCGGGGGAGAGGAGCGCGTGGAACCGGTGCGGATCATCATGGGAATATTGTTTATCTTTTTGATCATGGGATCAGTACTTTACTTATTTTATCAAAAAGAAAGTAATAAAGACGGTATTAAACTGCTTTTGATGCTGGGTATGGTAGTGTTTCTCAGGTATATGGTTTTAAACAATCATTCTTATATGCATGAGTTTTTTACTTACCGTGCTTTGATAAGTCCGGTCATGGCAGGTTTGGCAGGAGGGATATTATCCGTGAAATCCTGCCCGCGTTTTTCAGCATTGAATGTTTCGGAATGGAGGAAAAAATGAAAAAAAGAGTAAAAGGCCTGACGGCGCTTTGGATTGCTTTCGCATTGCTTTTGTCAGCGCCGCCGGTCACGGTAATGGCGGAAGAATGGGTAAGTACGAGGCCGTCGGACAAGGTATATATTTATACGGACGCGGAAGAGCTTACGTTTGGCAAAGAATTATCCATATCCTATTTGCAGAAGAAAGAAAGTTATGTGAGATTTGACGTACCTTTTGACCGGCAGACGGATTATACCCCGGCAGCGGATTTTATGAAATATGTTACGGTTCCTAACGGGTATGAGCTGAAAGAATGGAATATTTGGGGAGTAAGATTCAGCGGGGATGCCTGCTGGGTGAGCAGCGGACCTAAAGCGGTTGCTCCTAGCGGTACCCTTACTGAGCGGGAATATGATGAGCTTATCGGATGGCCATATGTGGAGGGCTGGAAAGTAGTAATGAATCCGGTCGTGGGATGTAAACCGCCCGTAGTCAGAATCCGTTTAGAAGATCAGGTTTGGCAGACGTTTTCCGGAGGGGCATCGTTCCAGACGTTTTATAAAGACAGGGAAAAGAGTTTTTCCATATCCGCAGAAGATATAGGGAGCGGGATAGGATCCGTACAATACTTTCTTTTTGTCAATGATCTGTTTCCGGAAGATAAAGAGTATACGCCGGAAGAGATAGAAGCAAAGATTCCGGGATGGAATGATTATACGGAGGAAGTGCCGGTATCGCCTGATGCGGACGGAGAATATATTCTTTATGCCAAGGCGGTGGATCAAGAGGGAAATGTATCATATGCCAGCTCGGCAGGGATCGTGATCGATACGACGGCGCCCATTATTTCCCTTCATAATACCGATCCGATCCATGTGGGGGACGAAGTCACAATCACTGTTATTGATAATTACATCGATACCATAACGGTAGACGGCAGTCCGGTTACGGCGGAGAACGGTATTTATACCTTTGTTGCAAGAAAAAAGACTACCAGCATTACAGCTACGGATAAAGCGGGGAATCATTCGGATTACATTGTCAATGCGGAAGGTCCGGAAGAGGAAGACAACCATATTTCCGCCAGTGGAATGCTGTCCCTGATCGCAGGAAAAGCGTACACATTGGGCGAGGGTACATGGAAAGTTGCCGGGGACGATACGACCTATCATGGCGGGATTACTTTTTATGTAGGAACGAGCGGTGATTTTAATTTCCAAAAGCAATAGAGAGCGGAAAGATATGAGGATAGGCTGAAAAATCAAAGATTTTACAACTTTCTATTTAAGCAGTATCGCAAGCAGGCTTGCGATATGCATGGGGTGTAGTATGGAGAAACCAATATTAATTAAGATTGCAATAGCTCTTGCAGCGGCGTCGTTGGCAGTCACCGGAATCGTGCTGATTATAATAAATGTAATGAAAAAAGACAGCTATCGTTCCATTTTAATTTATGAATTGTCAGGGAAGGCGGACATTGTGCGCGAAGAGGTCGGGGAAATCGATGCGGTAGAGCAGCTCTATTTGGAATCCGGAGACCGGGTCAGGGTGGCGGAAGACAGTTCCATGCGTCTAAAGCTGGATGATGATAAGTATGTTACGGCAGAGGAAAATACGGAGTTTTGTATTGAAGCAGCCGGAACGAAGGCAGATTCAAAAACGAAGATCCAACTGACGAAGGGAGCCATTACAAACGAGATTCAAAATCCTTTGAGCGCGGACTCTGCTTATGAGGTCACGACACCCAACGCGGTCATGGCGGTCAGGGGAACCATATTCCGTGTTGAAGTATATTTTGACGAAGACGGGAAGGTTTATACGAAATTATCTACCTTTGAAGGAAAGGTAAGTTCCAAATTGATCTATCCGGACGGGACAATGGACGACGAGGTAAGCGTAGAAGGCGGTGATGAAGTCGTCATATACAGTGATACGAACCTAACGGAGTATTTGAGGGGGCCTGAGGACATAAAATTTGAAGAACTTCCACTGCAGTCTCTTTATACGTTACAGGCTCTTATAGAGAATCAGGCCGGAGTCGTAGGGATCAGCAAAGAAAGGCTGGAAGAACTGATCAGGGAGAAAACGGGAGAAGAACCGGCGGAGGAAGAAACCGAACCGGAGGAGCCGGAAGCGGAAGAGGAAACGGATAGCTCGGAAGAGGGAACGGAAGAAGAGTCCGGACAGGAATCGGAGGAAAACGAAACGGCGAGGAACACAAAGCAGCCGGAATCGGAGCGTACCGGCAAAAAACCAGCGGCGGGGGTCATACCGGTCACGGTAACGCCGCCCGTTAAAACGCTGCCTGTAATCATTCCGCCGATAGGAGGGGGACAGCGTCCCGGAGGTGAGACGCCGCCCAAAGAAACATCCTCCGGCGAGGCGCCGCCTGAAGAAACATCGACCGAGGAGGATACAAAAGACCGGTCATATACGGTACGGTTCCTATATCAGGGACAGGTATTTGGGACACAGACGGTAAAGCATGGAGAGACGGCATCACGTCCGGTCCTGAGTCCGGCAGTTTCCGGCGATTGGAATTTTGATTTTGCAACAAAGATAGAGAAAGATACCGATATTGAGTGGAAACCATAAAGCTTAGAGATCATATGATCTAGTGTCTGAAAAAATATCGGAAGAGGGCAGGAAGTCTGAAGCAGATTTTCTGCTTTCTTTTTCTATTTAAGGATTTTTTAATAATTGTTGAGATAAACTGCTTTTAGTGCGTGTTTCAAATACACTTACCCAAATATAAAGAAACGCTTTCGGAATTTGAAGTCGGGAGGAAAAAAAGTATGTTTTTTCGGATATTAAAAAAGGATCTGAAACGAAAAAAGACAATGAACATTATTTTACTGTTGTTTATTATTCTTGCAGCTATGTTTCTTTCAAGCAGCGTGGATAATCTTGTGGCGGTAAACGGAGCGATCGACCATTTTATCTCAATCTCTAAAACGCCGGATTTTTTTGCCGTTGCATTGACGGACGGTATAACGGATGAGATTGCAGATTTTTTGAAAGGAAATGAGAACGTTGAAGAATATGAAGTCATAAACGGTTTTAACCTGACCAACGAGGATATTACGATCACAAAATGTCAGGAGGAAGAAGGGCGCACAAAGTACGAAAGAACCAATGTACTACATCTTGGAGCGGTCCCTGAAAATTTTATGAAAGTCTTTAGGATGGACGGCGGCAGTCTTTCCTTAAAGTCCGGAGAGATTGCATTTCTTAAGGCGGAGGCGGAACAGAACCACCTTCAGGTCGGAGACCGGGTTTCCATTAAAGTGGGGGAAGTTGAGCAGGAATTTACGATTGCAGCGATTGTAAAAGACGCGGTGTTTGGAAGTACGATGATGGGGTTTAAGAGAGCGCTGATCACAGAAGAAGATTTAGAAAAATTTGCCAGACAGGATGGATTGGTCCATACACGGATCTATAATGTAAATTATGCGGATAAAGAAAAGTTTAAGGAGCAATGGGCGGAACAGGGCTTTATGGTAATCAGCACGATAGAAGGAAGAAGCACCATCCGTATGTGCTACATAATGGATATGTTGATCGCAGCGATTCTTATCATAGTAAGCGTGTGCCTGATACTGCTGGCCTTTTTGGTTCTTAGATTTACGATCGTGTTTACTTTGCAAGAGGACTATAAGGAGATCGGTATTATGAAAGCGATCGGTATGAAGGATGCAGGAATTAAGGGACTATATCTGATCAAATACCTCGCTATTTCCATAATAGGCGCAGTGATCGGTTTTTTTCTTGGCTTTCCTTTCGGCAAAGCGATATTGAAACAGGCGATTGTAAATATTTTGGTGGACAGTACGGAACAGAATGTGGCGATCAATTTTGCATGTGCGGCGGCAGTAGTATTTATTGTTCTTCTTTTCTGCTATCTGAGTACAAATAAGCTGAAAAAGATTTCAGCCATGGAGGCGATCAGAAACGGCTCCAACGGTGAAAGATACCAAGTCAAAAATCATCTAAAGTTATGGAAACGCCCGAAAATGAAACCGTATTTTTATATGGCGGTCAATGACATACTTAGCAGCTTAAAGCGGTTCGGCATTTTACTGGCTACCTTTTGTCTGGGAACAATACTGATCCTGCTGCCGCTTAGCGCAGCAAGTACTCTTAAAAGTGACGGGATCATCTATTCCTTTAGCATCAGTCCTTCAGACGTTTACATGGATACGGGAAGATGGGAAACCTATATCGTGGATATGGATCTTTTATTTCAGGACATGGAGGAAATTGAAGAAAAATTAAAAGAAAACGGATTGACGGCAAAGACCGGTGCAGATATAGGATATATGATCCCTTGTTATGCAGACGATCCTAAAGATAAAGTAACTTATTATGTCCTACAGGCAGTGGGAAGCTGGGACAGACATTATGCGCTGCTTTCCGGACAGGAGCCGGAACTTTCCAATGAAGTGATGATCACAGAGCTGACGGCAAAAGAACTGAGGGTAGGGATAGGGGACACGATCCACTTTGGGACCGGAGACGAGGCAAAAGAATTTATTATTACAGGGACTTATCAGTCTATGATGAACATGGGACAGGGATTTCGTGTGAGCAGAAGCGCTGAACTGGAAAAGGAATATGCAGCCGGGATCTTTTGCCTGCAGGCAGAAATAGAAGAAATGGAAAGCGAAGAAGCATGTGAAAGGCTGCGGGAGATCTTTCCTGATTATAAGGTTATGAATGCGGAAGGCATTTTGGATAGCATGATAGGAGGGATCGTGGAACAGATCGATCTTACGACCATTTTTATCGTAGGCACCGTGCTTATGATTAACAGTCTGATAACGATACTGATGATGAAGACAATCATGACAAAGGAACGGGGAGATATTGCGCTTCTGAAGAGTATCGGCTTTTCAGACAAATCGCTTTTGGCATGGCAGACGGCGCGGATCCTTCTTATTCTGGCTGCGGCTATTGGGATAGGAACCGTATTGTCAAATGTACTGGCGCCCTTTACGATTGGCCCCATCTTTTCCATGATGGGCGCAACCTCTATTGAATTAGTGACAAATACATGGGAAGCTATTGCAGGGTATCCGGTCCTTTTGTTCCTTGTGACAGGCGTGTCGTCTTTGTTCTGCGCAGGCGGCGTAAGGAAAGTGGATCTGAAGGAAGTAAACAATATAGAATAAAGTTTGTAGCAACATCTGTAGTATCTGTAAAAAATATATATTAGAGCGTGTTCAAAAAGTTTTCCTTCAGATGGCGGAAATCATTTTTCATACACGCTCTGGGATAGGAGAGAATGTATGGATTCATTGAAAGTAAGAGATTTATGTAAAACGTATATTATAAATAAAAGGCAGAATAATGTGCTGAAAAATATCAATATGGAAATCAAACAGGGAGAAATGGTGGCTGTTATGGGCCCCAGCGGTTCGGGAAAATCAACGCTGCTGTATACTGTCAGCGGCATGGATCATATTACGGCGGGAAAGGTAGACTTTTTCGGCAGGGATATGAGCAGCCTGAATGCAAGACAGATGAGCGATCTTCGCCTGGACGAGATGGGATTTATTTTCCAGCAGATGTATATGTTAAAAAATCTGAGTATTTATGATAATATAGTTCTGCCTGCATATCAATCAAAAAGCGGCAGGAACCGGGCAAAAAGGAAGGAGATCAATAACCGGGCCAAAGAACTTATGCATAAGCTTGGGATCAGTGAAATAGCGGAGCATGATATAAATGAAGTATCCGGCGGCCAATTACAGAGGGCCTGTATCTGCCGCAGTTTGATCAATCATCCGAAAATGATCTTTGCGGACGAACCCACCGGTGCGTTGAACCAGCAGAACTCCAAAGAGGTTATGAAGGAATTGAACCGTATCAATGCGGAAGGAACTACGGTCATGCTGGTTACACATGATATGAAAGTTGCGGCCAAAAACGACAGGGTGCTTTATATAGAGGACGGAAATATAAAGGGCGAGTATGTATTGGGAAAATTTACGGATAAACAGGAGACAAGGGAGAGAGAAAGGAAGATATCTAACTGGCTGATGGAAATGGGATTTTAGGGTGAGGAGGAACAGGGATGAAGGACATTCTCTTAGTAGAGGACCATGAAGAACTAAACCAACTGATGCGGATTTTTTTGGAGAAAGAAGGATATTTGGTAGAGGGGGTATTGTCCGGAGAAGAGGCGTTGGAAGTTTTGAAAACGGAGAAAGTCAAACTGATAGTTTTGGACGTTTCCCTGCCAAAGACGGACGGTTTTGCCGTATGCGCATCGGTCAGGGAAACCAGCAACGTGCCGGTTCTTTTTTTGAGCGCAAGGGTGGATAAAGAGAATAAGATGAACGGTTTTATGCAGGGGGCGGACGACTATGTGGAAAAGCCCGTGGACATGGACATCCTATCAGCTAAGATCAAAGCCCTGATGCGGCGGAATTATAGCCTGAAGCAGGAAAATACACTGATTCATTCCGGCGCGGTTTCTATTGACAAAGAAGCAAAGCAGGCGTTTTTAAACAACAAAGAAATCCCTTTGACCGTCAAGGAGTATGAGCTTCTGCTTTTCCTTGCGGAAAATCCGGGTAAAACCTTGAGCAAGGAGTATTTATTTAATCGGATATGGGGAATAGACAGTTTCAGTGAAAATCAAACGCTCACCGTTCATATTAAAATGCTTCGGGACAAAATAGAGGAGGAACCGAAAAAGCCAAAGAGGATCCAAACGATCTGGGGCATCGGGTATAGATATGAAGAAATATAACGGGATCATGGCAGCAACGCTGCTTCTTTATCTTGTATTTGCGGCGGCGGCATATTTTCTTTTAGGCGGTAAAGAAACGGATTTAGGTTATAAAGTAGAAATAAATAAAATCATGCAGGGCTTAGAAAAGGAGGGAAAATTTTCTAAGCCTGATCTGCGTGAAACGGAAAATGTAATCGAGGTCGGTTTTTTGCCGAAGGAGGAGAAAGCGGCTGAGGCAATCCGATCATTTTATCAAAACCGTAACGGAATGAGCATGACGGTCCGTCCGCTGTTTGCAGAAGGGGATTTATTAGGCTATGTAAGGTTTGACTATATTGTGGGGATAGGCGGGCAGCGTATTTTGCGGTTTACGGAAGGAATTTTATTTATAGGATGGAGTCTGATATTTGCGTTGCTTTTGTATATCAGACAGAAGATCCTGAAGCCGTTTCACGTTTTAAGCCGGATGCCTTATGAGCTCTCTAAAGGGCATTTGCAGGGAGAACTTCAGGAAAGTAAAAGCAGGTATTTCGGAAAATTCGTATGGGGGATCGGAATGCTGAGGGACACTTTAAATGTCGCAAAAAGCAATGGTTTAAGGCTGGAGAAAGAAAAGAAACTATTGCTTTTGTCGATTTCCCATGACATTAAAATTCCTTTAAGCGCTATTAAATTGTATGCAAAGGCATTGCAGGAAGGCGTATATGAGACGGAAGACCAAAAACTTCATGCTGTGGGCCAGATTGAAAATCATGCGAAAGAGATTGAAGATTTTGTCAAGGAAATTGTAAGTACGGCAAGCGAGGATATACTTGCGATAGAAGTAGAGGATTCTGAATTTTATTTAAAGGATTTTATCAATAAGATCCGGGAATATTATGAACCGAAATGTAAACTCATTATGACGGACTTTACGATTGGAAAATATGAAGACAAATTGTTAAAGGGGGATATAGAGAAAGCGTTTGAAGTTGTGGAAAATCTAATGGAGAATGCCTTTAAATATGGGGACGGAAAAGCAGTCCGCATTGATTTTTATGAGGAAGAGTATTGTCAGGTCATAACCGTATTCAACACGGGGCCGCCGGTTGCTACAACGGAAATGCCGCATTTATTTGACAGTTTTTACCGTGGCAGCAATGCGAAAGGGAAAGACGGCAACGGGTTGGGACTTTATATCAATAAGCAGATCATGACGAAAATGGAAGGAGAGATTTTCGCGCAAAGGCAAGAGGACGGTATGGGGTTTGGACTGGTATTTCGGATGTAAAAATTATTTTTTGTATTTTTTCCGCGTGTATTTGAATCTAATAAGTGTACATATACAAGAAAAAGGAACGGAAATAGAATATGGAGAAAAAAGTAAGCTTGCGTTTATGTATACAAAGAATGAACAGGAAACTTTGGACCACGTTCAGGAATGCGTCATGTGCGCCATAATCTCCATGGACAAGCTGAGGAAACCCAGATTAAAACATGGATCCCCCGGATTCTGATCAACAGCGTTTATCAGGCGCAGGGTCGTTATTTCCGAATATGCATGAACACTGGTGATACGAAGGGCCTTTTGAATTTCAGCTTAATTTGACGATCGATAGGGAAAATGCACAGGTTGTGACGGTGGATGAAAGGAATGAAACGGGCGCCGGATGATATAGTGTATCTAAGACCTTATCTGAGATTGCCGTAGAGACCGATTGCAGTGAGGAAAGGAAAAAGCAGAGAGTGATTGCCATAGTGCTGGATGGGGACGGAAAAGGAGTTGCATAGCAGGAAAATAGAGTTTTAAACATAGAGATATTAAAAGATTTAATAAAATTTTAAAAAATATGCAACTTTTTTGTTAAAAATAGCATCTTATTATTAAAGGGTAAAGTTATGATTCGGACCGTTTGCCGAAAACGAGGGTGAAATGATTTTATAAGGGTATGTAGAAAGGGGAGAATGCTGTTGAAGAAAGTATTGGCGTTAGGGGTGATCATAATATTTTGTTTGGGAATAATAGGGTGTGAGAAAACGAATGAAGAGGGGATGGCGGAAGAGCCGGAAACGTTCGTAGTGATCCAGAAGGATGAGATCGTAAGATCCGGGGTTGAAAATTTAACAGATAGGAATTAAGGAAAGGCCGTTGCTTTATGGAGAATCATGAATCCATTCTGCAGCGGCTTTTATATTGCAAATCCTGATAAATATAAATCTCCGTTACTTAATTATAAATTTTAAAAAATATTATATTTTGATATTGACAATACTGTATATAACACACTATAATGAATTATACAATAAAGTAGAAAAGGAGGGGAATTGGTGGAAAAGGATCTATTAGAAAGCTTATTGTCTGAACTACGGCGGGGAACGTTGATTCTCTGTGTTTTAAGCCAATTGGGGGAATCACGCTACGGATATGCGCTTGTTCAGATCTTAGAGGAAAAAGGCGTTCCTATCGACGCAAATACGCTGTATCCGTTACTGCGGAGGCTGGAAAAGCAGGGGCTTTTGTGCAGCGAATGGAATACCGAAGAAGCGAAGCCGCGAAAATATTATAAGAGGACGGTTTATGGAGATCAGATTTTTAGCGAGCTTGTGAAGCAGTGGAATAGCCTGTCCTTGGGCATGAATGAGCTATTGGGCGGGTATTAGTGCATAGGTGTCTTGTTAAAGAAGACAGATGGGAGTAAATATGAGTGAGAAAGAAATGATAGAACGTTACATTTATGAAGTAGTAAAGAAGGTGCCGCAAACGGCAAGGGAAGAAATCCGTATGGAACTGCAGGCGCTGATCGAAGATATGTGCGGCGAGGAAGAAAGGAATGTAGAGGAAGTATTGCAGAAATTAGGCGATCCGGCGGAGTTTGCCAAGCGTTACAGGGATGAGAGCAATTGTCTGATCGGGCCGGAGTATTATGACAACTATATGTGGGTGTTGAAACTTGCCATGATCGGTATTGCTATTTCAGCCGTAGTTTCGGCGGTTATTCAGGGAGTATTTGGGGCTGGCGGTGCAGGAACCGTGGGAGATATTGTTGATTTTTTAACAGGTTTTTTTGTAGAATTATTTACAACGGCAGTCAATGGCGCATATAGCGTGGTTGGGATCGTAACAATCATCTTTGCGGTCATGGAGTGGAAAAAGGTTAAGTTAGACATGAAGCCAAAGAAGGACTGGACCGTAGATGAGCTTGCTGCCAATGCGGTTTCTGTAAAATCATGGACACCCAGTTCCCTGCCGCCGATACCAGATAAACGTGCGGTGATCAGCCGGGGAGACAGTGTTGTAAGTATTGTTTTTATCAGTATTTTTGCAGTGCTTTTGGTATTTGCGCCGGAGCTTTTCGGGGCTTTTCGGCTTGACAGGGAAAAGGTAAGGGTAGTTACCAGTATTTTTAATTTGGCAGAGTGGAATACGCTTGCGCCGATCATTCTTTTTTGCCTTTTTATAGGAATGATAGATGAGATCATACGTCTTGTTACGGGATATTATTGCAAGGCAGTGATGTGGAGCAGTATAATCTGTAATATGATACAAGTAATAGGCGCGGTCGTTTTATTAAAATTTCTGCCTCTTTTGAATCCGGACTTCGGAGAAGAGATCAAGGCATTAACAGGAGTCAAAGAATTTGCGCGGGGAGATCTGCTGCGGATTTGGGGCAGCGGCACCATGCAAAATATTATACTTGCAGTGATTTGTGTGATATCTTTTATAGAGATTGGTGTGACAGTATATAAGACGCTTAAATATGGCAAAGAATCATAATGGAGGGGTAACGGCGGGCAGATCGGAATTGGCGTGAAAAGAACTTCTAACTGCCTATGGAAGTTTTGCCTATGGAAGTTTTTGCCTATGGCAGTTTTCACTCGTGGCAGAGGCTGCTTCGCAAAAGCAGCATAGTTTTCTCAGGAGTTCTAAGTCTGCTTTGCAGACTTTTATCACACCGAGAAATGCCTAAGTGAACTTGTTCGCTTTCATAAGGCATTTCTCATCCTGATTTGAGTGTCCACTAAAGCGGACAGATAGGAGCCAAAATGAATAAAATTATTTTTTTAGATATTGACGGAGTACTCAATTCGAATTTGGGGAATAACGGACATGAAAAAGAGATAAGCGACGGTACTTTGATCGATCCGGAAAAGATTCAATTATTAAGTGAGCTGGTAAAAAATACAGGAGCAAAGATTGTTCTTCACTCCGGATGGAAGTTTTGGTTCGACAGTAACTTACATCCATTGCGCAAAGAAGCGTATCACTTGTTAAAACTGTTACGACGGGAGAACATAGCGATCGACAGCGTAACGCCGGATCATTCAACGGAAGAGATAAAAAGAAACAAAAAATTCAGTTTAGTTAAGGCGACCGAAATTTTAGCCTGGCTGGAAGAACATGAAGAAGTTGAAGAGTGGATCGTAATTGACGATCTGGATTTACATAATCAGGAGGTGGAAGCGCATCAGTTGAGGATAGATTCCAGCGTAGGGCTAACGGCCAGCGATGTGCATAAGGCGGAAATAATGTTACGAAAGGGCGGTAGTTTATGACCGGGAACCAATAAGCCGTTATAAAATTTCAGAAATATTTTATAGAAAATGTTTTAGGAAGAAACGTTTTGGGGAACAGGAGAGTACCGGAAAATTTTGTAAATATTTGGATTCGTAAGTCGGGAAATACTTGACATTTTTTGGCGCATTATGTAAAATTACGGTTGTTAAAATAGGAAAACAGGAATATATTTAAAAATGCTTTTTATGTGCAGGAGGAATGATTTTTAAGTATGTTTTGGTTTTGCCCAGATAGCTCAGTTGGTAGAGCAGAGGACTGAAAATCCTCGTGTCGCTGGTTCGATTCCGGCTCTGGGCATTTTAAAATGAAGCTAATAAAAATGTTTGCAGTTGGGAATGATATATGTTAACATACATCATGTTGGAGCAAAATTTCTATTGCTTCGCTATGGGCCACTAGCTCAGGTGGTAGAGCACTTGACTTTTAATCAAGTTGTCCGGGGTTCGAGTCCCCGGTGGCTCATTAGAAAGTATTATCAATGCGGACAGAGAAATCTGTCCGTTTTTTATTAACATAAAAATAGCTGGCGAAGCCTGGCATTTGTTGTTTAGCATAAAGATGGACTTGCGTAACATTTATTATTTAAGTTAAAGATGCTTTATGCGCAAAATAACAATGTAAAGTAAACAGCTTTCTATTGATTTTTTATGCACTTTATAGTATTTTGAAAGTGGAATTTTTATTTATAAAAAATATAGAAAATAAGTTGATATTTTATATGTAATAAAGGGAGAAAATTATGAAAAAGTATATTGTATTATTTGTTTTATGCAGCTTTTTGTTAAGTTGTATTACTGGTTGTGCAGATGTAGCTGAAAGTTGGTCTGAGATTGAATCAGGTAAGGAAAAAGAAAGTTCTTTTAAAGAACAGATGGCAGTGACTGCTACACCTTTAGAGGAAGGTTACTATGTGATAGAAGGTACATTGGATGAGATAAGTAAAAATGAACTTATATTACAAGCAGAAGATGGACAGGCAATATATTTTAAATTAGCTCCAGAGACGATTATTTATGCGGGAGAGAATAAGGAACTTTCGGAAGGACAAAATATTAAAGTAGTGTTTGATGGAAAACAGTCGGGGGAAGAAATAGCAGACATATCTGTTATTGCAGTTACCTTATTGGAAGAATAGATATAAAATTAAGATTTATTAAATTTATAGGTATTATTTACTTTCGCAGCGTTATATATGTTAAAATAAAATATTAGAAGTGGTATTAATCATTGACAGATTTAAGGGAAGAAATCATGAAAAGAAGATCTGAAAAATATGAGAAAAAAATTTCAAAATTAAGAAAAGAATATGAAAAGAAGAGAGAGTTCTATAGGCTTCTAAGGGAACATGCTGGTGATATAATAAAGTCGGACAATTTTCAAAGTACCAGAAATTATATTCAACATGGAAGTATTCCAGTTCATCGGCATTGTATTGATGTGGCAAGGCAAAGTATAGCGATTAGCCAATTGCTGGGAATTCCATGTAGTGAAAGGGAATTGATTAGAGGCGCATTGCTTCATGATTATTTTCTCTATGATTGGCATGACAGATCAAGAGAAAACTATCAGATGCTTCATGGATTTTATCATCCGGGAATTGCGCTAAAAAATGCCAGCAGGGAGTATAAGCTTACCTTAAGGGAAAAGGACATTATAAAAAAGCATATGTGGCCGCTTACGGTAGTGCCTCCGCGTTGCAGGGAAGCTTGGATTGTAACTACTGCCGATAAATATTGTTCTTTACTGGAAACTTTGAAATTACGCAGAGGAGTAGGAAAAGCAAGACTGAGGATATCTGGATGAGCAAAGGGCTGTATGATGAACTGAAGAAGTATGGAGAAAGTGATATTTATCCTTTTCATATGCCCGGACATAAACGTAGCTTGCAGAGTGGAGCGCTGGCGGATTTTTATCAGATGGATATAACTGAAATTGATGGGTTTGATAACCTGCATCAGCCTGAAAGTATTATAAAGGATGCACAGAAGCGGGCGGCAGAATTATACCATTCAGAGGAAACTTATTTTCTTATTAATGGAAGTACAGCAGGGATTTTAAGCGCTGTTTCAGCAGTTGCCGGAAAAGCAGGGAGCTTAATCATTGCAAGGAATTGTCATAAGGCCGTATATCATGCGGCTTTTTTAAATCGTTTTAAACTATATTATATTTATCCGGAAACAATAGAAGAATATGGAATTTCGGGTTCTGTTCAACCGGAGAATTTGAAAAATTTAATAGATAACATTCTTTTTAGTGAAGGGAATGACAAGAAAAAGCCTTCGGAAGTAATTGCTGGTATCGTGGTAACTTCACCTACTTATGAGGGAATTGCTTCAGATATAAACAGGCTTGTAAAAGTGGCACATAGCTATAATCTTCCAATTATTGTAGATCAAGCTCATGGGGCTCATTTTGGCATACATCCGGCATATCCTGAAAGTGCAGTATGGGAAGGGGCTGATCTTGTAATTCATAGTATACACAAAACATTGCCGGCACCTACCCAAACAGCCTTGATTCACAGAAATGGTGTATTGACAGATAGGGAACAGTTAAAGAAATATTTACGTATTTATCAATCCAGCAGTCCATCCTATTTATTAATGGCAGGAATTGATGAAGCAATTAGAATAGTTTCCCAAGAAGGATATGACAGGCTGGAGAGCCTCTTTCAAAGAAGAAGCAGGGTGGTGAATGCACTGAAAAATTGCAGATATATTCAAATATGTCCTGATACAGAGCCGGGTAAATTGGTGATTTTTATTAAAAATTGTGTAATGACAGGCCACATGCTTTATGAGGTTCTTCGGAATAAGTATCATTTGCAGATGGAAATGGAAGCTGGAAACTATGTGATTGCAATTTTAAGCATGATGGATTGTGAAGAGGGAGTTGAAAGGTTAAATACAGCGCTCCTAGATATAGATGCAATGTTGGTTAAAAGTGAAGGAGAAAAAAATACAGTAGAAAATAAAAAAGAAAAAAAACAGCTGCCGGATTTAAAATTTTATCCGGAAGTGAGTTTAGATTTATGGGAGGCATATCGGGCACCCTATGAAGAAGTAGAGATAGAAAAAGCGCAGGGGAGAACTGCCGCTGAGTTTATTAATTTATATCCGCCAGGAATACCGCTTTTGGTTCCGGGAGAAATATGGGATAATAAAATGATTCAAGCTGTTCAAACTTATCAGGAAAACGGATATGTGATTCAAGGGATTTACAATAATAAAATAAAAGTAATAATTTAAGAAATATAAGCAGCGCAAAGAGGCGTAGAAAGAGGAGTTTAATGAGAAAAACAAAAATAATCTGTACAATTGGACCATCTAGTGAAAGTGAAGAAAGACTGCGTGAATTAATGATTGCAGGTATGAATGTTGCCCGCTTTAATTTTTCACATGGAACTCATGAGGAGCACAAGAAAAAATTTGACAGAGTGATTAAAGTAAGCAGCGAGCTTGGGATGCAGGTAGCAACTATGCTGGATACCAAAGGGCCGGAGATCAGGCTTAAAGATATTGAAGGCGGCCGGACAGAGCTTGTTTCCGGACAAAAGTTTATACTGACTACAGAAGATATTTTGGGAAATAATGAAAAAGTAGCTATCACATACAAGAATTTGAAAGATGATATAACAGTAGGTACTACTATTTTAATTGATGATGGTTTGATTGAAATGGTGGTGGATGCCCTAGAAGAAACCGATATAATATGTACAGTGGTAAATGGCGGCCCTATTTCCAATCATAAGGGCGTAAATGTTCCGGGTGCAGTTCTTTCCATGCCTTATATCAGTGAAGTAGACAGAAGTGATATTATGTTTGGCTGTGATATGGGATTTGATTTTTTGGCAGCTTCTTTTGTAAGATGCAGAGAAGATATTTTGGAAGTCAGAAAGGTTTTAGATGAGCATAACAGCCACATGAAGATTATTGCTAAAATAGAAAATATGCAGGGAATTCATAATTTGGAAGATATTCTTACTGTATCAGACGGCATTATGGTGGCAAGAGGTGACATGGGCGTGGAAATACCTATGGAGGAAGTTCCCGTAATGCAAAAGCGTATGATCAAGCTGGCAGAAGCACAGGGAAAGCATGTAATCACTGCAACTCAGATGCTGGAGTCCATGATTAAAAATCCGAGGCCTACCAGAGCGGAAACTACAGATATTGCCAATGCAATTTATGATGGAACCACTGCTATCATGCTTTCCGGAGAGAGCGCTGCCGGCTTATATCCTGTAGAAGCAGTTAAAACTATGGCAAGGATTGCAGAACGGACAGAACAGGATATCGATTATAATGGCAGAATGAAGAAAAGGGAAAACATTGATGGATTTGATGTGACAACTGCCATTTCTCACGCAACATGTACTACTGCAATGGATTTAAAAGCAGCAGCAATTGTTACCGTAACCATTTCAGGATTTACAGCAGGAATGATAGCAAGATATAAACCTAACTGCCCCATTATTGCATGCAGCGTCAGCCCAAGAATATGCAGGCAGCTTAGTTTATCCTGGGGGGTAACGCCTGTGTGGATTGCCAGGGAAAGTACGACAGATGATTTGTTTGAGGAGGCTGTGCGCGCAGTAGAGGAAGCCGGATACGTTAAAAAAGGAGATAAAGTGGTTCTTACAGCAGGAGTTCCTTTGGGAGTTTCAGGAAAAACCAATATGATTCGTGTTGTAGAGGTTTAAATAATATGGGGAAAATGATATACTTAATGGGGAAGAGCTCCTCAGGAAAGGATACCATATATAAGCATTTACTGGATTGGGATGCAGGAAAGCTAAAAAAAATAGTGCTTTATACTACCCGCCCAATACGAAAGGGAGAAATTGAGGGGGAAGAGTACTATTTTACGGATGAGGCCGGATATAGAGAGATGGAAGCCAGAGGGCAGATTATAGAAGCCCGTGCTTACCATACATATCATGGCCAGTGGCATTACTTTACGGTAGATGATGGAAAAATTGATTTGGAGCATAACAATTATCTGGTAATAGGAACCATAGAGTCTTACTTAAAAACAGCAGAGTATTTTGGAAAAGAAAAAGTAATTCCTATTTTATTAGAACTTAATGATGGCGTAAGACTAAAACGTGCGCTGGAGCGGGAAATGAGGCAGGAGAATCCAAGATATCATGAAATGTGCAGACGTTTTCTGGCAGATGAAGAGGATTTTTCAGAAGAAAAGATAAAGCATGCAGGTATTGAAAAAAAATTTGCAAACGAACACCTGAGTAAATGTCTCAAGGAAATAAAATTATATATTCAGGCAAACTTGTAGTATGTATTTTCAAGAAATAAAAGTTTTAATGGATGCAGATTTGTAGAAAGGGGTGGTCAGTATGGACATAAAGGTAAATCAGGCAGCTCCTGTAGTTCAGCCAGAAGCAACAGCGCCGGTGAAGGAGTCTGATGGTGCATTTAAATTTTCACTGATCAGTCATATTGAAGAAAATGAGCTGCAGGCCAGGCTGGGTGCCCTTATGGAAGAAATAACCATGCAGGGAGATAAACTGGCGAAAAAACGAGATATTAGGGATATGCGCAAGTATCGGGGGCTGATTAAAGAGTTTATGAATGAAATTATCAGCAGATCTCATTCTTTTAGCCGCGAGAATTTTCTGGACCGCAGAGGCAGGCACAGGGTTTACGGAATAATCCGGCTTGTGGATGAAAATCTGGATGAGTTAGCGCAGGAATTGATGAAAGATGAACAGGATCATCTTGCAATCCTTTCAAAAATAGGAGAAATCAGAGGATTGCTTCTGGATATTTTAACGTGAAAAATGATAGATACAAAAGAGAGGTTCGGGCTGTGTATAAACAGCAGAAATGAGAGGGAATATGAGCAAATTTGCTGATATTGTAGGGCAGGAACAAATAAAGGAACATTTAGAAAATGCCATTAATATGAATAAAGTTTCCCATGCTTATATTATTAATGGCGAGAGAAATGCGGGAAAGGAGTTCATTGCAAAGACATTTGCAATGGCACTTCAATGTGAAAACAGACAGGAATATGAGCCTTGTCAGGAATGCCATTCCTGTAGTCAAGCAAAAAGCGGAAATCATCCTGACATTATTTTTATTACTCATGAAAAACCAGGTACAATTGGTGTGGATGATATCAGGAGCCAGATAAACAATGATGTGGTGATCAAGCCTTATAGTGCTCCTAAAAAAATATATATTATAAATGAAGGAGAAAAGATGACAGTGCAGGCGCAGAATGCCCTGCTAAAAACACTGGAAGAACCCCCGGAATATGCAGTTATATTAATTCTTACCACAAATATGGAAACACTTCTGCCAACTATTTTAAGCAGATGTGTGGTTCTTAATATGAAACCGGTCAGGAACGATCAAATTAAAAAGTTCCTTATGGAAAATATGGAAATTCCTGATTATAAAGCAGATATTTGTGTGGCATTTGCAAGGGGAAATCTTGGAAAAGCAAGGCTTTTGGCAAAAAGTGAAGAGTTTGACAAGGTGAAGGAAGAAGCAATCACTTTGCTCAAATATATTGGCGAGATGGAATTGAATGAGGTTGCCGCCGCCATTAAAAAGATTAATGAATTTAAGTTTGATGTAAATGATTATTTAGATATTCTTTCCATCTGGTATCGCGATGTATTGTTGTTTAAAGCAACTCATGATGCAAATAACTTGATTTTCAGGGAAGAAATACAGTATATTAGAAAGGTAGCTGATAAAAGCACATATGAAGGTATAGAAAGAATTATAGATGCATTGGAGAAATCAAAGCAAAGGTTAAATGCTAATGTCAATTTTGACCTGACTATTGAGCTTTTACTGCTTACAATTAAAGAGAATTAAGTGAGGTTTATAAATTAATGATTAAAGTAATTGGGGTACGATTCAGAACAGCCGGAAAAATATATTTTTTTGATCCGGGGAAATTGGACATAAAACGTGGTGATCATGTAATTGTAGAAACTGCCAGAGGAATTGAGTATGGCACTGTGGTAGGAGATCCCAAAGAAGTTGAAGAAGATAAGGTAATACAGCCTTTAAAGCCTGTACTTCGTATCGCAACGGAAAGAGATGATGAACAGGAGGCAGGAAATAAAGTAAAAGAAAAAGAGGCATTTAAAATATGCCTTGAAAAAATTCATAAACATGGCTTAGAAATGAAACTGATTGATGCGGAATATACCTTTGACAATAATAAAGTACTTTTTTATTTTACTGCGGACGGTCGTATTGATTTCAGGGAATTGGTGAAGGATCTGGCATCCATATTTAAAACCAGAATTGAATTGCGCCAGATCGGTGTCAGAGATGAAACTAAAATATTAGGCGGTATTGGTATTTGCGGAAGGGAACTATGCTGTCACAGGCATTTGTCAGAATTTGTCCCGGTTTCAATTAAAATGGCAAAGGAACAGAACTTGTCTTTAAATCCCACTAAGATTTCTGGTGTATGCGGCAGATTGATGTGCTGTCTTAAGCATGAAGAAGAGACTTATGAAGAATTAAATAAAAGGCTTCCTAATGTAGATGATCATGTAACAACAGAGGAAGGACTAAAGGGTGTTGTTCATAGCGTAAATGTTCTTCGGCAGTTGGTGAAAGTAATTGTAGACGTGGGAGATGAAAAAGAAATTCAGGAATATCGGGTAGACCAGCTTAAGTTTAAGCGCAAGCATAAACACAATAAAGTGGATGTGCAGGATGAAGAGCTTAAAGCATTAGAAAAGCTTGAAAAGGAAGAGTCTAAATCAAAATTAGACGATAATTAAAATTGCTGTATTTCATGAAAAGATGGAATATTGCATAAGGCTTGGAAAGGTGTTTTTGGTATTAAGAAATGAGTGATTTTTCTGAGACAGAGGTTCTCTTAAAGGAAAATGAAAGAATTGATGATCTGCAGAGAAATCATTACAGGATCATTCAGGATCCTGGCAGATTTTGCTTTGGAATGGATGCTGTGCTTTTGTCGGGATTTGCAAAGGCAAAACAAGGGGGCAGAGTTCTTGATTTGGGAACAGGAACAGGGATTATACCAATTCTCATGGAAGCTAAAACCAGTGCGAAAAATCTGGTGGGATTAGAAATTCAGCCAGACAGCGCGGATATGGCGCGGCGCAGTGTGAGGTTAAATGGTCTTGAGAAAAAAATAGAAATTATAACAGGTGATATCAAGGAAGCAGAGAGTCTCTTTGGCGCTGCTTCTTTTGATGTTGTAACCAGTAATCCTCCTTATATGACAGAGCATCACGGTATTACAAATCCAGAGGCGCCGAAAGCAATTGCCAGACATGAACTTTTATGTAGTTTAGAAGATGTGATCAGTCAAAGCAGCAGACTTCTTAAGCCGGGGGGAAATTTTTTTATGGTACACAGGCCATTCAGGCTGGTGGATATTTTTGTTTTGCTAAGAGAGTATAAGCTGGAACCAAAAAGAATGAAATTGGTGTATCCTTTTGCAGATAAAGAACCTAATATGGTTTTGATAGAGGCAAACCGGGGAGGACGGGCCAGAATGAGGGTAGAAAAACCGCTGATTGTCTATAAAGAACCAGGGGTTTATACAGAGGAAATATATGATATTTATGGGTATTAAGAGGATCGGTTGAGATGACAGGAACATTGTTTTTATGTGCTACACCAATAGGAAATTTAAGTGACATGACGCCCCGGGTAGTGGAAACACTTAGGGAAGTGGATATAATTGCGGCAGAAGATACCAGAAACAGCATTAAACTGCTTAACTATTTTGAAATTAAAACAACTATGACCAGCTATCATGAATATAATAAGATTGAAAAAGCTGATCAAATTATTTCCTGGATGCAGGCCGGGAAAAACATTGCCTTGATTACCGACGCCGGGACGCCGGCAATTTCTGATCCAGGAGAAGTTTTAGTAAAAAAATCCATGGAGGCAGGAATACCGGTAACTTCTCTTCCGGGATGCTGTGCATGTATTACAGCATTGACGCTTTCAGGCCTTCCTACCAGAAGATTTTGCTTTGAAGGTTTTCTGCCGGCAGATAAAAAAGAGAAAAAGTTTATTTTTAAGGAGCTGCAAAAGGAAACACGCACCATTATTTTGTATGAAGCGCCTCATCATTTAAAGCGGACATTAGTGGAACTATATGAATTACTGGGAGAAAGGCACATTACTTTGTGCAGAGAGTTAACAAAACGCTTTGAAACTGTTTTTCCCACAACTTTAAGCGAAGCGCTTAATTTTTATAAAGAAAATGAGCCTAAAGGAGAGTATGTTTTAGTGATAGAGGGGCTTGACCGGAACCAGATTGAGCAGGATAAGCAGAGGGAATGGGAAAAATTATCTGTGGATGAACATATGAAGTTTTATGAGGATCAGGGAATAGATCGTAAGGAAGCCATGAAAAAAGTAGCAGCAGACAGAGGCGTTAGTAAAAGAGAAATTTATCAGGCGTTATTATAGGCTTATATTATGAAAAAAGATAAAAGAAAAAGACAGCCCAAAAAAAATAAAAAGATTTTCATGGTTTTTTTGCCACTGCTTATATTATTTTTTTTGTGCAGTATTTTGAAACTCAGCGATAAAAGCGCCGGCTATGAAACGAGTTACGAAGTTTCAGATAATTTTTTAAATGAGATACCTGAGTTTTCCGGTGAACCATATATTATTTTAAATGAAAACGATCCTGATTTTACATCAGAAGAAAAAGAAAACAGGGAAGCTTTTGAATACTATAGCGAATTGGACCGACTGGGACGCTGTGGTGCAGCATATGCAAATATTTGTAAGGAATTAATGCCTACAGAAGAAAGACAGGCTATAGGACACATAAAGCCTTCCGGATGGCAGATAGTCAAATATGATGGAATTGACGGAAATTATCTTTATAACAGATGCCATTTGATTGGATTTCAACTGGCTGGGGAAAATGCAAATGAAAAAAATCTGATAACAGGCACAAGATACATGAATGTATCAGGGATGCTTCCATTTGAAAATCTGGTAGCTGACTATGTCAGAAGGACAGATCATCATGTATTGTACCGTGTGACACCACATTATCGTGGAAATGATCTGGTGGCAGCAGGGGTTCAAATGGAAGCATATTCTATTGAGGACGAGGGAGACGGAGTATGCTTTCATGTATTTGTGTATAACAGTCAGCCGGAAATAGGAATTGACTATGCAACAGGTGAAAGCTGGATTTTAAAAGAAGATGTACCGCTTAAAGAAGAAGAGGCGGAAAGCGGCTTAGAGAATGCTGATATGCAGACTTATGTTTTAAATAATAATACAAAGAAGTTTCATCTTCTTTCCTGCGACAGTGCAAATGATATGAAAGGAAAAAATAGAAAAGAAGTAGTTTGCAGCCGGGCAGAACTGATTGAAAATGGATATGAGCCATGTCAAAGGTGCAATCCATAATATGGCAGATAATACAAATTGTATATAAAGCCAGGATATACAGATTTTAGTCCAATTTGGTCTAAATAGGAGACAGAATTATGGCAGGTAGGAATTTATGGAGAAAAATAGGTATCATAAGTTTACTGTTGACAGGCGTTGTCTGTTTTTGGGGATGTGGAAAAAAGAATGTGACAGACAGTTATGAACAGGTATTGTCGAATAACATACAGAATGGAGAGACTGCAGAAAATATAGAAGAACACGTACAGGATGATAAGGAAACATTTCCTTTGGAAAAAGACATTGAAAACAATAAAGATAATGCTGAATACTTAGAACAGGCGGCGGATGAGCAGAAAATAGTTATGCGTCCCAAGGTAAAAGGAATTTTTGTGACCGGACCTATGGCAGGAACTTCCAATATGGAGAAATTAATCGGGCTTGTGGAGGAAACGGAACTGAATGCAATTGTTATGGATTTAAAAAATGATGAGGGCAGAATCACTTATGATATGCAGATTCCAATAGTGCAGGAAGTGGGAGCAGACATTCGTTATATACAGGATATGGAAGCTTTGATAAAGGAATGTAAAGAAAAAAATATTTACCTTATTGCCAGAATTGTGGCATTTAAAGATCCTTTTCTTGTCAAAGCAAAGCCAGAGTGGTGCGTACATAATAAGGATGGCAGTATTTTTCAGGATAAGGATGGACTTGCATGGCTTAATCCATATGAACCTCAGGTATGGGATTATTTGCTGAAGATTGCAGAAGAAGCTCTCAGAATAGGATTTGATGAGGTACAGTTTGATTACATTCGTTTTTCCACAGACAGCGGTATGAAGAATGCAGATTTTGGGACGTCAGGAGAAGAAAAAAATAGAGAAGAAATTATAGAAGACTTTGTAAAATATGCTGCACAGAGAGTACACGAGGCAGGAGGTGCTATTTCAGCAGATGTCTATGGGATGGTTATTGACAGTAGAGTAGATCAGGAAATTGTAGGGCAGAATTATGTGGAAATGTCCCGTTATCTGGATTATATCAGTCCTATGGTTTATCCTTCCCATTATGGCCCTTATAATTATGATATTCCAGTGCCAGATGCAGAACCATACAGGCTGGTGCTGACAGCATTGCAGGCATCGAAAAAGGCGTTGGCCGGAGTTTTGGAAAAAACTGTTTCAGGAAATAAAGGAATAGAATATAGTACAGAAGAAATTGCAGCACTTATGCCAATGGAAGGTATCCAGGCGCAGGTTAGACCGTGGCTGCAGGATTTTACCGCTACCTGGGTAAAAGGACATATTAACTATGAAGCAGAGGAAATCCGCGCACAGATTCAGGCTGTTTATGATGCAGGATATGAGGAATGGATTTTGTGGAATGCATCCAACCGTTATACAGAAGATGGATTACTTAAAGAGAATTAACATAGGAATATGTAAGTCTAAAGAAATTAAAAGCTAACAAATTAAGAGGGATTTATATAAATAATTCTGACAGGAAATACATATGATTCTAAAAAGAAGAAAAAGGAATCAGGGATGTTAAATTATATATGGGCAGCAATGATTATTCTGGGTGTTATTTTTGGAGCTGTAAACGGAAACATGAAGGAGGTCACAGAAGCTGCACTGGACAGTGCAGGCGAGGCAGTTTCGCTTTGCATTGCAATGGCCGGAGTCATGGCGCTTTGGGTAGGCCTTATGGAAATAGCTGAAAAGTCAGGGCTGATACTAAAATTAACTTATAAGCTGTCGCCTTTTATCAGCTTTATGTTTCCAAATCTGCCAAAGCAGCATAAGGCAAGGGATTTTATTTCCATGAATATTATTGCTAATGTGCTTGGGTTAGGTTGGGCTTGCACGCCGGCAGGGCTTAAGGCGATGGAGAAGTTGGCGAAGCTGGAGGCGGAGCGGGGGACGGTGGGATATCTGAATGATGGGAAAGAAGTGGGAGGAAAGCGGGAGCGCGTTGCTAGTAATGAGATGTGTACATTTCTGATTTTGAATATTTCTTCTTTGCAGTTGATACCGGTGAATATGATTGCTTACAGGAGCCAGTACGGGAGTGTGAACCCGGCTGAGATCATTGCGCCGGCGATTGTGGCGACATTGATCAGCACGTTGGTGGCGGTGGTGTATTGCAAGGGGAAGGATATGAGGAGGCGGAGATGATGAAGGCTCTCCGTATTTCATCCGAAAAAATTAAAAAAGTATCTATAAAATCAGAATAAACTACCTCGCAGCAGAGCTGCGGGGTAGTTTATTTATAAGGATGTAAAGAAATATGATTTTGTTTATGGCTATTTTTCTAAAATTACTGTTTTGATTAATGCATTACAAGAATATCGCAGAGTAACAAGGCAGTGTGGAAATGCGAAAACATTATGGGATTTTATATAAAAATGGCCAAATAAAGTATGAAGGAATACCAATGATTGTGTGATGGATTGTTTATATGACGAATATGTGAATATAAGTGGATACAAACAAAGATAAAAGGATATAATCTCATAATAATAGCGAAAAACAGCAAGAAAAGGAAATATGGCGTATATAAAGAGAAAAAATCTCCAAATAGGTATTGACAATTAATGCGGGGATACGTATTATTATAGATACAAACACATGGTGGAGGAGAACAACATGTTAGTAAAAGTAACAGCAGAGAATTTCAAGTCATTTGAGGAAACGGCTGAGTTGACAATGGTTTCATCGGCTAAAATTAGAAAAAATAATGAGCATAAAGTTACGATAAAGAGAGTCAACCTTTTAAAATCTGCAGTAGTGTATGGCGCCAATGCTTCAGGCAAGTCAAATTTGGTGGAAATATTGCGCTTTATGAAATACTGCGTTTTAAAAGGTATTCCCTTAGAAGCAAAGCAAATGTATTGCAGAAATAGAGAGGAAAATGCAGGCAAAGAATCCGTGTTTGAAGTCCAGATTGTCAAGCATAATAAATTTTATGCATACGGCTTTTCAATGATTTTAAGCCAGCGGACAATTACTGGTGAATGGGCATACGAGTTGTTGCCCGGTGGGGACGCACAGATGATTTTTGAAAGAGAAGCGGGTCAGCCGCCGCAGTTAGGCGATAAGATAAATATTTCTGCGGCAGACAGGACGAAGTTCCAGATTTATGCTGATGATATGACAGATAACAGAAATTTGTTATTCTTGTCGGAAATGAATAGAAATAAGAATATTTCAGAGCATTCAAAGTTAGTTGTTTTTAGGAGGATATTCGAATGGTTCTCAAGCGATCTGGTGATTTATAGTCCGAATACCCCTATTACTAATTTTGAGTATTATTATGATGCAGATTCGTTAGAAACAGTAAATCGGCTGATTGAATCGTTTGATACAGGGATTAGCGAGGTGAGAATTGATAAACTTTCTATGGAAGATATCAGTTCCAAATTGCCCAAGGAAATTTTTGTGGACATAGTGGAAGAGATAAAGGAGAAGATAGCCACTGGAAAGCACAAGGGTGTGAAGATTTCATTAAGGTATAACAAGGATTTCTATAATTTTTCCATGGATGATCAGCAGGATTTGGAAATTACAACCCTTTCCCTGAAACATGGGAATTCTGTTGCGGATTTTGGGTTTAGCGAGGAATCCGATGGGACAAGAAGATTGTTCGATTTGATGGATATGCTGCTAAAGACGGATGATGATATGGTGTATGTCATTGATGAGTTAGAGAGAAGCCTGCATCCCAAGTTGACATATCACTTTATTGACTTGTTTAAGAAATTCCATGAAAAGAAGAATGTCCAGCTGATATTTACAACCCATGAGCCCACGATCATGGATCAGGAATTATTTCGGCGTGACGAGATATGGTTTGTAGAAAGGAATGCTGATAATTGCTCACACTTATATTCGTTGGATAAATATAAGGAAAGATATGATAAAAAGTTAAGCAAAGCGTATTTGGAGGGGAGATATGGTGCTATTCCCGTGTTCAAGTCTTTTTCATTTACAAAGGGGGAAGAGTAATGGCTCCTGTGCGTTCATATGGAAACTGGCATATAAGGAAATCAGATCAAGAACCCACAGTTAATCCTTATTGTAAATACTATTTTATAGCGGAAGGCGCCAATACAGAAAAATTTTATTTTGAGAAACTTATTGACGAGAGGAAAAGTCTGGGGTTCAAAGATACGATTGATATACGGTTTTTGGAAAAGACAGAAGAGGATCAAAACATATCTTATCCTGCACATTTGATAAAATTTGCCGAGAGACTTAAGAAGACTGGTGAAATTGAATTTGATGATAAACAGGATAAAATGGTGGTGATTTTTGATGCTGATATTTTTGAGAAGAAAGTCTGTAATTATCAGGAACTTTTGCGAGATAAAAGCAAAAGCAGCATATATGCCATAACCAATCCGGCATTTGAACTGTTTTTACTGCTACACATAGAGAATTCATTTGAGGAAATAATCGGTCCCAATTATTCTCTTATTTTGGAGAATCAGAAGGTGCAAGGGAAAACCCCTGTCTATAATATTCTCTTGGAAAAGACAGGGATGAATGCAAAACATAATCCGGATATTGGAAATTTAGCGTTAAAAATAGATGTGGCAATAGAACAGGAGAAGAAGATCAATCAGGATATTTCTGATTGTAAAGGGAAACTTACTTCTAATATTGCGCAGATAATTTCAGGAATAAAAAGGGCGTGATTAAGGTAGGAGGTGATTGAAAAGTTTATTTTGGTGATTCATGGCGAATGTGGCAGCAAAAAGGCTGAAGCGCCAACTTCAGCCCACTGCTAATGACCATAGATGATTATTAGCGAATTAATTTGAACAGATTCAGTCTATCATCTATCATTCAACAATGCAATCCACAAACATATGTTTTTTCTTAAGTATTCCAGAGTAGGTCATTCTTTGTTTTTATAGTTGCTGGAGGTTTTATAAGCCCCCGTTGTTAAAGTCACCCAAATAAAAGGAGAGAGAAAAATTATGAATTTAAAAGTTGTAAAGCAAACAGAAACAGGATTGAATACTGAATTTGTGAATATTGATTCTGGAAGAAGAGTATCTTTGGATCATGCAATTCAGCAAATCAGAAATGGCAATCCAAATTATGGGAACTATGAAGCGGTTAACAGATCGAATGGGACTACATATATTCGTTCTAAGCCAGATGACAGCACAAAAAATAATATTGAGTAGGAGGAGATATGATAATACAGAAAGAAAGGATTATTTCCATTGACAGATACCTGCGTTTCTTGAACGAAACAAATAGTTTTTATGTATGCGTAAAAAAATGTGATGATTTTGTAAAGCTGCTAAAGAGTAAAAATATCTGTTCTGCATTAGAGACAGGCAAGAGATTCGTACCAAATGTGGTAGGAGCAAGTACATTTTACAATCTGCATGGCAAAAAAATTATCAAAAAGAATTGTCCCAAAGAAGCAAGAACTTTTGAACATGATTACCACATTGTTGACTGGCATGGGCAGGATCATTATGGTACTTGCTTTCAAACAAGAAAGTGTTATCCATTTGAGGTTTTATTGCCGCCATGTGAGTATATGGTTTTTGACGAGGATGTAATAAGGTCAGATGAATTGCATAAGGATGAAAAAGACCGAATTAGGCATGTCATCAATATGTTTTTAGAGATATTTGGAATGTGTGAGATTGTCGATACAGATCATGTCCCAATCAGTGCGGGAAATGTACGAACTGTTGAATGGACAATATTGCCGCCTGGAAAATATCCGTGGGAGGTTGCCAAGCAGCATCTTGCAGAATACTTTAACAATGTGCCAGATGGCAAGAAATACACTATTCAACGAAGGCATCAAGTGTTGGCGGATTACACTCCTGATTTTGTGGCTATTGGCGAAGAAAGTTTTAAAGGGTATGTTGTGTATGGATATACATGTAGGGATCTATACTGTTTTGAGTCTAACGAGCCTAATAATGCCACATATGTATTTAAGGGGAAATGGAAAGAAGCGTCAAAACTAACAAAAAGAGAGATTCTGTCAGGATCTCTGTGCTACAAAAGGTTGATACACACAGAAATATGGGAGAAGAATATTTCAGAATTAATGAATTCATAGCATAGTGATAAAATGGCTGGGAGAGGATGCTGTAAAAAATGTTGAGAGCTTTTTAGGCACGTGGATACAAATGATCAATATGGTTTGCGGGGCTGCTGTTATACACTGGACATAATACGTTTCCTGGGGCATATAAATTTGGAAAATAATAGTTTCTAAGGGAGAAATAATGAAAATACATGATGATAAGCATAATTCTTTTTCGGATAATGCTGGCAGGGGAAACGGGAAGGTTACAGGATTTATATAACAATCAGTTTCGGGAGCGTGTCAAGGCGGATCAGGAGCAAAAGAATCAGCTTCAGGAACAGCTTCAAAAACTTACAGATAGCAATTTTTCGCTGTATGAAAGCTATGCAAAAGGTGAAATTGACGCTGACTGTTTTTTCAGAAAAAAGAAAATAACAATAAGCAGATAGAAATATATAAAGCAGAACTTAGGGCTTGCCATTCAAAAGAAACAGCAGTACCGGATAAAAAGCCTGATCTGTTAAACCTGCTGGAAGGAAAAGGAAATCTTACAGACCTTACAAAAGAGGTTGTCAGACAGCTTGTAGATGCGGTTTATGCATATGGCGGCAACCGGGTTGAGGTTGTTTTTAGGTTTCAGGACAAAGGCGTGGAAACATTGAAAAATTAAGGTTTTTATGATATTATAAGGACAGGAGAATAGGATATGACAAATGAGCAGAAAAGGGAAGAGAAACAGAAGCTGCTTTTAGAACGCTTACAGGAAATGAGTTATTTTGATGACGAATTTATGACAAAATGTCTGGAAGATTATCCCAAAGGGGTAGAACTGATGCTGCGCATTATTATGAATGATGCAAAGTTAGTTGTAAAAGAAGCACAGGTACAGGCGGTAATAAAGAACCTGCAAGGGCGTTCTATCAGAATGGATGTTAAGACAAATGATGTGTCAAAGAAACAGTACGATGTAGAACTGCAACGAGCCGACAGTGGGGCAAAGCCGAAACGTGCGAGATATAACAGCAGTTTAATGGATGCAAATTCCATTCTTCCGGGAGATGATACGGAAATGCTGGCGGAAACGTATGTGGTATTTATTACAGAGAATGATGTGCTTGAAGGTAATCTCCCGATTTATCATATTGACAGGACAATTCAAGAAACAGGGGCGTTGTTTAATGATAAAGCACATATTATATATGTAAACGGAGAGATTAAAGATGATACACCATTAGGGCGGTTGATGCACGATTTAAGCTGTGCTGATCCAGACGATATGAATTATAAGGAATTAGCAGACCGGGCAAGATATTTCAAGAAAGATGAGGAAGGACGAAAAATTATGAGTAAAATCATGGAGCAACTTTTAAATGAAGAAAAAATTGAAGCAGCAAAGCGTATGCTGGAAAGAGGAAAAATGACAAAAGAGGAAATTGCAGAGGATTTAGATTTGCCATTGAGTGTAGTGGAAAGACTTGAGAATGATCTACCACTGGCATAATGAATTTTGCGGCGGATTGTGAAAGCAGGAACTCATGAAATGGAGAAATCCTGCTTTTATTATATTGATTTTCTTGTTTTAGCATTATTCAACAATAAGAGAGAGAAAAAAACCATTATTACAAGATATTTTTCACAAAGTTCGTGTCACTAACTTGACTCAAGGAGGGCTTAAGGCGATGGAGGAGTTGGCGAAGCTGGAGGAGGAGAGAGGGAATCCGGCTTACCTTGGCGATGGCAAGGGTACAGGGGGAAAGCGTGAGCGGATTGCCAGTAATGAGATGTGTACATTTTTGATACTGAATATTTCTTCGCTGCAGTTGATACCTGTTAATATGATTGCTTACAGGCAGCAGTATGGGAGTGTGAATCCGGCGGGAATTATCGGGCCGGCGATTGTGGCGACGTTTATCAGTACGTTGGTGGCAGTGGTATATTGTAAGGGGAAGGATAGAAGACGGAGAGGATAATATATTGTAGTAGTGGTAGTCGTATCTTAAATTTGGTTGCCATTACTTGTTGTATTTGTTAGAAATCTCATGATACAATCAAAAGTATAAAACATGAAAATATACAATAAGATATTTCGAAAGGAATAAGCATGAAAGATGATAAAGATATGTGTGTTAATTTAAGTAATTTGTCCAGCATTTTAGAGCATCCGGTTTTTCCAGATTGGATGAGTGTAGAAATAGAAATAGAATCAATATATAAATTGTCCGTAAACAATGTGCAATGTCTATATCATTATACCAGCCTTGAAGGGTTTCAAAGTATAATGCAGAAGAGAGATTTTTGGATTTCTAATATTAGATATATGAACGATAGCCATGAATTTGAAAATGGGAAGACAATATGTAAGGAAATAATTGAGAAGAAGCTAGGGAGGGCTGGGAAGGATGAGATAAGCCAATATTTATATGGGCTGTTGAATGTATGTAATCAAAAGGCATCTCAAGGATTTCATGTGATAAATTCAAAAGATATATTTTCGTTAAGTTTCTGTAATAATGGAGATATATTGACTCAATGGCAATTTTATGGAAACGAAGGGATTGCTATAGGGTTTGAAAATTCAGTCGGTTCTTTTGATGCGATAACTTTTATGAATGAAGATCAATATGATGATGAAATTGAAGAAATGAATCCGGATGAAATGCTGCCACATGATGAAATACGTTTGTTCCCCAAAAGGATAATTTATAGGGATGATGAGAAAATAGAAATATTTGAATCAATACTTGAAATGGGAATAAATTTTATAAAAAATATCCAGGTAATGTAGATATGTGTATAGAAGGAATTTCTGATGTTCTATTTTATTATTTTGCATTAATGAAGGATGAACATTTTGAACATGAACATGAATTGAGATTTTTACACTATTTCAATAAAGATAATAGAAGAATACATTTTAGAAAAAGAAATGGGATTCTATTGCCTTATATTAAAATGAAGATTTTAAATGTGGATTGCAGACCACATAAGGTTTTTCCGATTGCGGATATTGTTGTTGCACCAAGCAGTCAGAAAGAATATGTTGCGGACAGTGTAAAATATTTTTTGGAAAAGTCCGGGTACGAATATCTTGTTGATAAAGTGAGAATATCTGAAATTCCATATAGAAATTAGGAATGAAACTAAATATAGGCAAAGGGTTTTTAGGTTGATAAATGGTGATGCTATAGGATATAATAAAGTTAAAGGTGGTGCGTTATTATGACATCAGTTGAACAAGGTTGTATTGATATTTGGATAGACGAAATAGTTCCTTGCCTGAAAGATACACAGACAGGTGAAATTAAGGAAACAGTGGTATTTAAAATAGAAAGCCGTGCATATTTGAAGAAGTTTCGGAAAAGCAATGGATGGCATATTAATTGGAATGAAATACCAAAAAATATTGAAGTGTATGCATTGGCATTAAAAGACGATAATACGATTCAGGGGTTAGTTGGAATTAAAAATGACAAAGATTCTCATGCAGTATATCTTCATTGGGCATGTACTGCGCCTCATAACAATAAGCATGAGTATGGAAGTCAAAAGTACATTGGCGTTGGTGGGCATCTCTTTGCTATAGCAGCAGATAAATCTGTTGAATGGGGATTTGAAGGAGCTGTGCATGGTTTTGCTGCTAATGAAGAATTGTTGAAACATTATATAGATGTTTTTCATGCAGAATATTTGGGAATGCTTCATCAGTATCAATTTTTTATTGATGAGGAACAGGCAAAAGAGTTATTGGAGGTGTATCATTATGAATGGAACGAAACCTAGATTTATGGAAAATTTGGTTATTGCCCCAGGCTATTATGAACAACCGGATCCATATGTTAATGCACCGTCTTGTCATGTGAATTTACTTGAGCTTTCAAGATATGCAAAGCAATGTGGGAAAAAATTGATTGAACTTACACAGGATGAAGTGAAAAGATTCTTAATCTAATATTTTAAATACAGTAGTTGCTAAAAGCAGGAAGTCTTTATAAGACATATCCTGCTTTTTATATGTATGTTATATTTGTTGACAAGCAGCAATAGTTTCCCCCATCAAAAAATTGAAAAAGTTCGTGTCATTAACTTGACACAAGGGGGGCTTAAAGCGATGGAGGAGTTGGCGAAGCTGGAGGAGGAGCGGGGGACGCCGGGGTATGTGCAGACAGATGGCAGGAAGCGAAGGATACGCATGCACCAGCATTTGTAGAAAGCACAGGGGAGCGCGTTGCCAGTAATGAAATGTGTACGTTTTTGGTATTGAATATTTCTTCTTTACAGTTGATACCCGTTAATATGATTGCGTACAGGCAGCAGTACGGAAGCGTGAATCCGGCAGGGATCATTGCACCGGCAATTGTGGTGACATTTGTAAGTACGATGGTGGCGGTGGTGTATTGTAAGGGGAAGGATAGGAAATGTAAAAGATTATATATGTGATTATAAGGATTTTACATTGGATGGAGATATGGCGAAGTACACAGAGGTCTGGAATTACTGAGAATTGACGGATGCCAGCGTATATTATCCCTCTTTTTAGTGAAATAATTAAAAAGTTGGAGGAAGCGATTGCTTAAGATTGATGTGTCTATGCTAAATATGGGCTGAAGTCATATTTGCAGTTCTAAAACGTGAACACAAACTAAATAAAATACAAAAGAGAGGATTTCATAAAGCAACGGGAGAATGCCTCTTTTCTGTAGCAGCATTAAACCTAAAAAGGCTGATAAAAGCAGTATAAATATACTGTTTTTCCGGCCTTTTAGTTATTCAGTAAAGAGAAATTAGTAAATTGGCAGTTAACAATATTGTTTTCAAACTGGGACGTTTTTTGCCCGATTCGATTTGGCAAAGAAAGTCTGGTGCGATTGCAGCCTTTTCGGATAGTTTTTCCCATGTCCAGAATATTTTTGTATGGGCAATTTTCTAATACGCAAACCAATGGCAATGTAATCAATTTACATTCAGAAGTTTTAAAAGCGTAAATAGATTTTTAGTATAAAAAGTGATTTGCTGGAAGTAATTCCTGCAAAACCGACAGAGGGTTTATATGATTACAATGCGCAAATAAAATTATAGAAAAAGTGGTATATATTACGTGTAAGGCAATAAGGATGCAACTATGATGCATTTTTGATGCAAGTATGATACATACTTCCTGTAAAATTGATATTAGTGAAAATATACGCAGGAGGAAGTGGTTATGAGGAGAGCTGGAAGTATTTTTTTGATTTTATTATGTGTAGGATTGACTTTTGCCTGTGCAGTTAGTCAAAAAGCACCAGATCAGGAAGAAACACAGGAAGTGGTGCAGAGCTCTTTACCAGAGGAGATGCAGAAGATAGAGGAAGAAAATATAATCCAAAATAAACCAGATGGACAGGAAGAAGAATTTTCACCAAAAAAACAAGAAGAAAAGAACATTGAGGATTTTTTTGAGGTAGTAGATGCTCAGGGAATTGACCGTAATCTGTCAGAAAAACTTTTTCAAAGGCTAAGTGAGGATGGAATTTTCCAAAATGGAGATATGAAGATTACCGGGCTTGTGATAGATGATATAGATGGAAACGGTCAGATGGACATGCTGGTTATGGTACTGGATGCAAAGGAACCTGCTTTCTATGGCTCTGGTGGTTTGTGGTTTTATATGAATGAGGATGAGCCATATTGCTTTGATGATGAGGAATGCTCTTTTTATGGATGGTATGACGCTTTTTGGGTGGATATTGATAATGATGAAAATGTAGAAATTATATTCAGTGCAGAGGGAACAGGATGTGGCGCAGTAGGAGATTCTTACAAAGCAGTTTTTAAATATAAGGATCATAATATAGAGAAGATGGCGCTCCCCTCAGATCTTGAGGAAAGTTATGACCAGGGACTTAGGGTGGAGCTGATTCAGGAACCGGAAGCGGACAGATACAGCGCTTATTGCCCTTACTTTGGCGAGAGAATCTTTTTCCAGGGGAAAAACTTTACAGAAGGGAATATTCCCTATGAAGCAGAAATCGCAGGTGGCAATGTAAGGGGATATTTTAATCTGTGTGAAGCAGAGTATGACGGAAAAAAGGTTTTGCAGGCATCAGAATATCTGCATGGAGAAGGAGGAATTGTTCACGATGTTGCAATTGCACAGTTTTTGATTACATGGGAAAAGGATGGGACTCCCAAAGTGGTCAAATGGTGGATTGAAGAAACTGGAAATAATTAGGTAAACAATCATGGAAGCCGGATAGCTTATGAGGAGGTATATTATTACTATGCGAGTCAGTCTGATCACTATTATTTGTACCGTGCTAAGGAGGATGACGGCCAGTTTTAGTGTCTTGCCAAAGTTCATCCGGAAAATATTTGTGTATGGGATGGAGAATTTTATTAACCTGAAATGGCTAGAATGAGGATAAACTGGCAAAACAATATGAACCAGGGCAATTTTTCTTTTTTCAGGAGGGTACTGGAATCTATTACAAAAGATATGTCATAGACTGTGGAGTGGCAGGAGATTATATGTTTTTTATTCTGTGGGAGGAAGTGTTGGGAATTTCATGAGTTGATAAATGAAATAGCTTCATGCTTAAGGGGTGTGTTCATAATATAAAGATAAGGCACAGGCAATTGTAGCGGCATTTGTAAGTACAATTGCGGTAGCAGTATATTGTAAGAGGAAGGATAGAAGGCGGATAAAATAAGGCTTTTCACTTTATTTTCATATCTTGTTACAAGGACATCACTTTTCATTACGATAACTTTAATTTTTTTTCAAGCCATCTTGCAATCTTTAAATACGGGTGTTATATTAATATTAACTATAGAAATTTTATGCCGATATATTAGATATATCGAGTACAAGGACATGGAGGTCCATATTTTTATTCAAAGGAGTGATGACAATGGGTATCAGTATTAATGTAGGTGGGAATCAGGATTATTCTTATTTGTTTCAGAGTTTATCATCCAGCAGCGGCGGAATGGGAAATTTGAATTTCCTTTCAGATTATGCCAGCATTAAGAACGGCAGCTACGGCAAGCTCATGAAGACTTATTACGGTACAGGGCTGGATGCAGGTAAAGTATCGTCTGGCAAGAAATACAGTTCAAATAATGTTCTTGATAAAATACTGGATGAGAAGAAAAATCCGAAGGTTTCCAAAGAAGCGCAAGAAGCAAATGCAAATTTGACAACGGGACTTTCCAGCTTGAAAACTTCTGTTTCAGCATTGCAGAACAGTAAAACGTACACTGATACGGAAAATGGACAGAATGCAGCAGATAAAGTAGTTTCTGCAATGAAAGCTTTTGTATCAGACTATAATAATGTTGTAAATGCAGCAAAAGGATCTACCTTGGTGAGAAAAACTGCATATGTTGAAAATATGATGAGCAGTACGGCTGCTAATGCAGGTAAGCTCTCGGAAGTTGGTGTTACAATCAATTCAGATGGAACACTGGAATTAGACGCGGCGAAGTTGAAGGAAGCAGGTACTTCCAAAGTACAGGAACTGTTTTCACCGGATAATATCACGAGTTATGGCTCCACAATTGCATCACGTGTTAAGTTTGCAGGAGGTTCAACCAGTACTAATGCAACAGGCAGTACAGAGACAAACAATACAACAAGTTCCGGTGCACTGTCCCTTAAGGCAGATGCGAAAAAGCTTGCATCTGATGAACTGTATGAAAAAGTAAAGGATAAAGATGGCAATGAGACAAATCAATATGATATTGATAAAATTTTTGCCACAGCAAAGAGCTTTGTAAACAATTACAACAAGATGTTTGATAATGCTGAATCCAGTTCAAATTCAGGTGTTGTAGCAAACTTGTCTTACATCAGGGAAAAGACAGCACGTAATGAGGATACACTTAAGCAGTTTGGAATTAGTGTGGATCAAAAAGGAAGAATGAAGATCGATGAGGACGCATTTAAAAAGTCAGATATGTCTAAAGTACAGAAATTTTTCAAGGATTATGGTTCTTCTATTGCCACCAATGCATCGCTTGTAGATTATTATATGACTACTAAGGCGAATGCTGCTAGTGGTTATACGGCAGCCGGACAATATAATGTCCAAGGAAATTCCCGTTATGCTGACACCATATAGTAAGGTAGTGTGTGCAAGAAAAGTAGAAAAGTAGATAATATTAAAAAGATTTGAAGAATAACATAAGTGCAGTAGGAAAAAAATTTCCACTGCACTTATTTTTAAACGTTAAGAATAGGATATATAATTATGAAAAATAAAATAATAATAATAAAAAAAGCCTTCAAAAGTGCGTTTCCACATACGATTCCCATTTTTGCAGGTTTTTTGTTTTTGGGAATGACATATGGAATTTACATGAATGTTTCGGGTTTTAGCTTTTGGTATCCCATGCTGATGAGCTTCACTATTTTTGCCGGATCGATGGAGTTCGTAACTGTTAACATGCTGCTTGGAGCATTTAATCCGCTTCAGGCACTTGCCATGACCTTAATGATTAATGCAAGACATTTGTTTTATGGAATTTCTATGCTGGATAAATACCGGGGGGTGGGATGGAAAAGCTTTTACCTTATTTTTGGGATGTGCGATGAAAGCTTTTCTATTAATTATACAGCGGATATTTTAAAGGATATTGACCAGGGATGGTTCATGTTTTTTGTTACCTTGTTGAATCATTTTTACTGGTTTTTGGGAGCGACGCTAGGAGGGATTTTTGGTTCCTTTCTTCATTTTAATACGGAAGGGCTGGACTTTGTTATGACAGCTATGTTTGTGGTAATTTTTATGGAACAGTGGATGAAGGAAAAAAGGCATACAAGTGCAATGCTGGGGATTAGCCTTTCGTTACTTTGTCTGAGTATATTTGGAGCTGAGAATTTTATTATTCCGGCAATGCTGATGATTCTTGTGGTATTAATTTTGTTAAAAAACAGAATAGAATAATCTCTCGGAATCCTGAGTGATTATAGTCAGCACAGTTGGCAGTGGACATTG
>OFEY01000012.1_pt1 | contig 183344 bp, 168 predicted proteins | sample 1521251 | NCBI WGS metagenome assembly OFEY01 (sample SAMEA3504100, study PRJEB24116) | mouse gut metagenome | biome: mouse gut; feature: mouse-associated habitat; material: faeces | place: Denmark | collected 2011
GAGAACTAAATTGCCTGGTCGGTTTCGACCAAGGCAGCAAAACTTGTAAAGATGAATGAGAACTAAATTGCCTGGTCGGTTTCGACCAAGGCAGCAAAACTTGTAAAGATGAATGAGAACTAAATTGCCTGGTCGGTTTCGACCAAGGCAGCAAAACTTGTAAAGATGAGTTACAAATAGCGGAACCTTATACACTGAGGTTCCGCTAAGTTATTTTTATTAAAGAGACAGATATGTGTTTCGAACTCTTTATTTTGGATATAAAAGGTGCAGGCACTGCCCCATGTTCTGTTTTCGGGCTTATCTCTCGTCTTGAATATGCCGGATAAGATACCCATCAAAATCACTTCAATCTGTAATAGCAGATATTTTTCCCAGAGCCTTCTCTCTTAAGTTCGCCGTAGGCTGCCAACTTACGGAGAGCGCCTCGATGGAGCTTATGCTGAGAGATCGACAAAGTTCACGAATATTCTGCTTGGTAAAACGACTGATTTTATTCATCGTAGCACGTCTTACTGTTTCCAGAGCAGGCAGTTTGGTCTCAACAAGTGCAAAGCGGTCTTCAAAATCCTTATAGGCTACAAGAATAGTTCCAAGAAGATATTTGATAAATGGAACAGCGTCCTCAGTGCCTTCGTACCATCCATTCTGTGCCTGATCGATGGCATCGTAGTAAAGGTCTTTGTTTTTAGCAATTTTTTGGTCAGGAATGTCTATTTTTGTCACTTAAGTAAATAAAAACTTTAGATTTGTTCTCTGCATTTATGTCTTTCATTTCATTTTATATGCCTTTCGTTCCTTACATTTCAAAATAACAGAAAAATCTGCCGATAAATTAAGTGACAACAGAAAGGCAGGATATTAAGAAATGAACTATACACATTACATCATCAGCCCTTTGATCAATGGCGGTCATTATGGGAACAGAGGGTTCGCCTCTCCCATGAAGGAGCTGAACGGGCAGACTATTTTGATAGAAAACTGTGAAAATAAGAATGACAGCTATCGTCAGAAAACCAAATATGATGACAAGGCAGACAGATATTTTAGTACATATGATCTTGGGATATTATTGCAGAACAGGGACAGCTATCTGGAAGGAAAATTGGAATCAAACGGAGATGTAGACTGCTATTCATTTTCCTATGCCCAAAAGAGCTTTTATGAGATGATGGGCATAGGGACAAAAGTAACAGTTCGGCTGGAAAATATCCCGGAAGGCTGTGATTATGATCTTGTAGTTTACGATGCGAAAGGAAACCAGATAGGGATAGCGAAAAATAACGGTGATGGTAGTAAGGTACTTACCCTGCCGGATTGGGACGAATCAAATCGGTATACCATCAGAGTGGAAAATCACGATGGCGGGAATGTGGATACAAAAGAGCCTTATCGTATCCGTATTATGGAAGAAAAGTACCAGAAGCAGGAGAAAGTGAACAGTGGACAGGATTATGACAGTGAGATCGAAAGACTGCATAGAAAGCAGTATGATTCCCTGACGGAAGATGAACGCTATACGGGTAAAGAAAGCGTGGAAGAACTGCTGGAGAAGAAGGCATCTGGAGAAATCCTGGATAAACGGGAGGAGGCTTACCTAAAAATTTTTGCGAATCTGCATGATTATGAGCGGGCGGCGGCCAATGGCAGACTGAAAAACACTTTGTTCCCGAAAATGCAGGAAGCATTGGAAAAAGCAGGGATTGACGTGCAGGGGAAAGAGTATGCCATAGAGATGGATATCTATGGGAAGATAACTGTTATTGGGGAGCTTTCGGAGGAAGAAAAGCGGAAGGCTGCGGATGTGATTGAGGAACAGTTTTCGGATGAACTATGGGAGTCCCATATGCAGGCGTCAGATTATTCCACAGCAGAATACAACCGGATCAATGCTTACAAGACGACTACGAGCTTTCTTGAAAAAGCAACAAAAGGTCAGTATTCATGGAATGATATATCAGTGGATGGGAATGGAAAGATCAGCGGGCTTCCGGAAAATCTGTGTCAGTTATTGAATTCACAGGAGAGCAATGGCAGATATGAGCAGTTAAGGGATGATATACTGATGCTCTATGACTATGCGCAGGCATATGGAATGGAGGGGCTGTCAGGTTACAAAGTAAGATATGAGGAGGCAGGCTCTAACTGCCTGGATTTATTATGAGGGAGCAGATATGGCGAAATGACAAAGAGGCGCAATAACAAAGAATATGGAGGATTAGGAAAATGAGCATTAACGGAGTAGGAGCAGCAGGCTGCCAGGCGGCAGGATATGGAGTAAGAAGGACACAGCAGAATGCGGCTGGAAAGAGTTTTGCAGAACAAGTCAATAACGTGGCAGCTAAAAAAAGCCATATTGTTTATATGAAAACAGATGATATGTTGTATTCCGGAGGCAATGGAACGGGACTGTCTTTTTACATTAAATATGCAGAAGGTTCGACGCAGGATGATCCTACTGTGATTGCAAAGGGTGTTGATGAGAATGGAGATGAATTTGAGCAGACTATACATATCAATAAGATTAATCCGAAGTTTGCAACAATCGTGGAGATGAGGGCATTAGAAGCCTATACGGGTGTGGAAAAGAAAAACGGTTTCAGTTCACTTCCAATGGAAACCGGAAGCATGGGGCTGAATGACCGGAGGGATTTCATGGATATGTTCAGGGATGTAATAAGTGACATGAAACTGCTTAGCCAGAAAAAGACGGCTGCATATTACCAGTACAGTATGCAGGTATATTGGGATTTTATGAATAAGAAATAATTTCATGGCAGCAAATGTAAAGGAGAAGGTGAAATAATGCAGGTCAGTTCGTCCAATGGTTCATTGCAGAACAGATATTTTCCAGGAACAGGAAGCATAGGTGGTATCCATCTGCCCGATTTTAATGATAAATATGTTTTCTCAAAAAAGAAAAGCGGTGTCAGTGATGAAGATTACCGGAAGCAGATCAGGGAACAGGCTTATGAGGATTTTGCGAAAGGGCAGTTCCAGAACAAATCGGAGGGGTTTAACAGGCTGATGAAAAGCTACACATCGGAGGTATCCCCGGACAGAAAAGGAATCATCACTTCCGGGCTGAAAGCTGTTTCAGAGAACAGGCAGAATGTGCTTAAGCCCATAGACTTTGTGGCAACGCTGCTTGAAGGGAAAGTGAAATATCAGAAACTGCCATCAGGCAACAGCGATTACATAGAGTTTTATGATAAGAACGGGGAGATGGTTGCGACTTATTCCAACAATGGGTGGACGATGTATACCACCAATGCAGAGGCTTCCAGACAAACGGAAATGTGCATGATTTATAACGAGGCATGGGGAAATGCCAAGAGAGGGATTCCGCTGATGGGCGAAGAAATGGTCAATGGGGAAAATTCACAGAATGGTTTTGATGCAAAGGCATAGCGGGAAACAGCTATTCCCTATTATTTTCTCCCCAGATACATAATTGGTCTAAAACAGTCATTAAGGATCTGCCCCTGTCACTCAGGCTGTATTCAACTTTCGGTGGTATCTGAGGGTATTCCTTTCTGATGATAAGCTGGTCTGCCTCCAGTTCTTTCAGATTGTTGCTGAGTGTTTTGTCTGACACGTTTTTCAGATATCGCCTTAACTCATTAAACCTCACAACGTCAAATTCCATCAGGCAGTAAAGTATGACCATCTTGTGTTTACCAGATATAAGGGAGAGTGTATAACTGAACCCTGTATCCTCGAAATTTGCCTCTTCAATATAATTCTTTATCATTTTACGCTTTCCTTTAAGATAGTACTTGTGATTTTTCTGTTACCTGTTACAATTATATATATAGATGCAGATCATGTCAATAAAAACAAGAAATGAGGTAATTGCAATGAGAAAGAAACTCAGCATAACAGAAGGTATCTTTCCGATGCCAGTTTTAATGGTGGCTACTTACAATGAAGATGGCAGTGTTAATGTTATGAATGCCGCATGGGGGACCATGCAGGAAAGGGGCAATGTGGCGCTCAACCTGACGGAAACACATAAAACAGTAAAGAATATCAAGGAAAGGGGAGCGTTTACGGTAAGCATCGCTGATGTCGCCCATGTGGTGGAAGCAGACTATTTTGGTGTTGAATCAGGTAACAGGGTTGCAGACAAATTCGAGAACAGCGGCCTAACTGCAAGTAAATCCGAAACCGTGGATGCTCCTGTCATCAATGAATTCCCACTCTGTCTTGAGTGTGAGTTTATTGAATATCAGGATGGAAAATACGGATGCGGCGTCATTGGCAGGGTAGTAAATGTAACAGCAGACGAAAGCGTTATGGCTGGTGACAAGGTTGATATGTCCCTGGTAAATGCAATCGCTTTTGATCCTTATACGCATGGCTATTACAAGGTAGCAGAAAGAGTGGGCGAAGCTTTTAAAGACGGCCTACAGTTAAAAAAATAATACTAACACAGGGGCTTGCCAAAGGGAGGCCCCTGTGTTGTTTTAGGAAAACCACCCAGCTGTACAAAACAATGAAAGTACATTCAAACCAAATTCATCCCGTATTGCATTTCCAAGAATTTAAAATAAAGCCTTGCCGATCTTTGAGATGGCATAATATTGATAATATCAATCCTTATTTCTCAAAGGTAAATTTCCACAATTAACATTTCTGAAACAAATTTAGGAGAAGTATCATAACTTATCGCAGAATGGTGTAGTTTGAAGAAAAATTGGTGTCAAAATGGTGCACGAATCTGACTGATGAAATGATGTATTTGTGTGAAGAAACGAAAAATTGTTATTCACAGGAAGCGCAATCTATGGAGAAGAATTATCTGATGTAGTGGCAGACATACAAGTGTCTGTCATTTTTGATGGAATTTTTGGATTGGATAAAAGTAAAATCTGCTAAGTAAATTGCATCAGGTAGTGGTGAAAATTAAAGAGGATTATTTATGCAGATTTGCTTTCCGCTGATCAGAATCCTCCGTATGGAATAATTTTAAGATGCTGACGACTTTTAAAGCATTAGCAATTACATTCTGTGGTCTTTTAACATTCAATCCATGCACAAGGTAGATGTAATAAGCAGTGTATTGCAGTTTAATACAGACGGCAAAGTTTCCAACGCAACATTTCTCTTATCAGTGGAGGCATATATGGAGACACAGAAGATGGATGATTCATACTTACATGTAATGCCTGCATTAAAGCAGATAAATGTTTATTTTTATATTTTCCATAGGAATACTTGACAATAGACATGTAATTTCACTATAATGAGCATTGTTCATATTGAGGTGATTGAATGAATACAGTTGTGACATCAAAAGAGGATATTTTAAAAACCAGCCGGGAATTGATTCAGCAGCGGGGATGGTCTGCGGTCAATATCCGTTCTGTCGCCATAGCCTGCGGGGTATCGGTGGGATCCATTTATAATTATTTTGATTCTAAAGCTGCGCTTATATGCACCACAGTGGAAAGTGTCTGGTGTGAGATTTTCCACCGCCCAGAAGACAGTGATGTATTTCAGGATACACAGGCCTGTATTACATGGATGTACGAGCGGATGGAATATGGCTGCAAACAGTATCCTGGCTTTTTTACAATGCATTCTCTGGGGTTTATGCAGGAGGAAAAATCTGATGGGAAACGGAGAATGCAGCAGACATGGCAGCATATTTTAGATGGACTGTGCTTCGTCTTAAAGCAGGATGCCAGGATTCGGACTGATGCGTTTACGGAACAGTTTACAGCCGAAAAATTTGCGGATGTTTTGTTTTCCATGATGCTGTCTGCATTGATGAGAGAAGATTATGACGCTACTGCCGTACTGGAAATCGTCCGCAGAACCCTTTATTAAAATCCACTGAAATGTGGTATTTTTTAAAACATAAATTGAACAATGTTCACCAAAGGAGAATAAGCTATGCAAGCAATTGTAGAAACCCTGTTTGATGCTGTCTATCTGACTTCTGTTATTACTATCGGAATATTAATGATCAGGGGCAGTAAAGGAAACCGCCAATTCGGTCTGTTTGGATGGATGGCAGTTGTGCTGGGGGTGGGAGATTCGTTTCATCTGGTTCCCCGCGCTCTTGCCCTGTGCACTACTGGTCTGGAGAATTATACTGTTTCTTTAGGCATTGGAAAGTGGATTACTTCAGTCACGATGACGATTTTCTATGTGCTGCTTTATTATGTTTGGCGGCAGAGGTATAAAATTACCGGCCAAGGCGGCCTTACCGCCATCGTGTATGGTCTGGCCGGTGTGCGGATTGCGCTGTGCATGATGCCCCAGAACCAGTGGCTCAGTGCCGGGGCACCCCTCGCCTGGGGAATTTATCGAAATATCCCCTTTGCCCTGCTGGGGCTATTGGTCATCATATTGTTTTACCGCAGTTCAAAGGAGCACGGGGATAAGGCATTTAGCCGGATGTGGCTGACCATCGTGCTGAGCTTTGGTTTTTACATCCCGGTAGTGTTGTGGGCAGATGCCATACCCATGATAGGGATGCTGATGATACCCAAAACCTGTGCTTATGTGTGGACGGTACTCATTGGATATTTTGCTATGAAACAGGAATGTATGTAAGGGAGGTATAATTATGAAACGCTATATAAATTCGGCTCTGCTGTACGCCATTCTTGCGATGGCTGGCGGTGTGTTTTACCGGGAGTTTACCAAGTTTAACGGTTTTACTGCAAAAACTACACTTGCAGTTGTTCATACCCATTATTTTTTGCTGGGTATGGTGTTTTTTCTGCTTTTGCTTCTGTTGGAAAAGAGCTTTTCCTTCACCAGTGAGAAAACAAGGCGGGTGTTGGCAGTTTATCATATTGGTCTGAACCTGACTTCAGTGATGCTTGTTGTGCGAGGGGTGCTCCAGGTACTGGTACCTGCCTTGTCTTCCGGAATAAGTGCGGCAATCTCCGGATTTGCCGGGATAGGACATATCCTGTCAGGAGTCAGTATGGTACTTCTGCTTGTGCAAATCAGGTGTAAAGTATCGGCAGAACAGGCATGATTTGAAACTGGCATATTTTAGCAGCGGAAGGCCCGGGGGCTTTCCGCTGTTTTTTGTTACGCGTAACTTTCTGCCTTTTCCCGGTTGTTAGCCGGACTAATAGTTATTTAAATTATGAAATCAGATATGTGACAGATTATTGCAGAAAATATATAGAGTTTCCTCCATGTCAAAACTATTATTATATGTAAAGAAAGTATGATAGGCGTTTTGACAGGAGGTGCTGCAATGAAAATAAAGCATGGAAAAATAAGAAAGATCAAAAAGTATATTCCTTTTTATGTAATGCTTATTCCTGGCATTATATATCTTATCATAAATAATTATATGCCTATTCACTGAATGAGGATTTTAAAGAAAAATATCCCGGAAAACGTTTGCCCTATGGATTTGCTCCTGGTGAAGTAATAAGCGGCGCTTTATTAAGGCAGTTTGGGTTTGTGGTTCCGGAGCCGGCAAATGGATTTCAGGCATGGCAGATTTATATAAAAGATTTGAAATTCTTATAATCTGCTTTATAATAAACACAGGCAATGCATGTGATCAACTATGTTAGAAACAGAAACTTATTTTAAATCAAATTAAAAAGATTAAGTGGGAGGAAGACGTGCTTATGAACGGCCTCCCATTTTTTGTGAAAATTTGTAACGAAAACAGATTTGATACGTCTAACCATAAAAGAACAAAGAAGGAGGTGACAGACACGTGGATTTGGAAAACAGTTTTGAAAAAATATACCGGGCTTATTTTATGGAAGTTTATTCTTATGTAATGACGTTTGTGAAAGATTCTGAACAGGCACAGGAGATTACACAGGAAACCTTTTATCGGGCAGTCAGGAATCAGAACAGCTATAGACGGGAAGCAAGTGAGTGTACATGGCTGTGTGCTATAGCCAAAAACTTATGTATGGACAGCTTTAGGAAAAGGCATAAAAATGAAAGTCTTGATCAGGAAATACCGGCAATAGAAAATATTGAGAATATGATGCTGGATAAAGAATCTTCCCTGCAGATTCATCAGATTCTTCACAGTATGGAGGAGCCTTATAAAGAAGTATTTAGTCTGCGTGTATTTGGAGAATTGTCTTTTCAAAATATCGGATTAATTTTTGGAAAATCGGAAAACTGGGCGAGAGTTACCTATCACCGTGCAAGACTGAAGATTCAGGAAAAAATTTTATAGGTAGGAAAGGAGTATGATTGTAAAAATGAAAGAAATAAAATATGAATGTGAATTGATACGGGATTTGCTGCCCCTTTATCAGGATGGTGTATGCAGTCAAAGCAGCCAAAAGGCAGTAGAGGAGCATTTAAAAAATTGCTGTAACTGCGCACAGATGGCGGAAAGGCTAAAAAATTATGAGGTGGATGAGGTTTTAATAAAAGAAAAAAATAATGTTTTAACCACGCATGAAAAGAAAGAGAGAAGAAAAACAGTTACGATAGGCATGATTACAGCAGGTGTGCTTTTCGTACCGGTAATTGTATGTTTGATTTGTAATCTGGCGATTGGTCATGCACTTAATTGGTTTTTTATTGTGCTTGCATCTTTAATTCTTGTAGCTTCTATTACGGTACTTCCGTTAGTGGCTGAGAGAAAAAAATGGATTTGGACAATTTTTGGATTTACCTGTTCACTGCTTTTTTTGCTGTTGACATGCTGTATATACACCGGAGGAAGCTGGTTTCTTGTTGCGGTGGCAGGCAGTATACTTGGACTATCTGTTTTATTGGCGCCTTATGTAGTGGGCAATATACCGCTGCCCCGGTTTTTACAGAATAAAAAGGGGCTTGTCGTCATGATATGGGATACCGTATGGATTTATCTATTGATTGCAGCTTGTGGAATTTTTGTAAAAGGAGAATATTTCTATTGGCATACAGGGCTTTGCATTACCACCTATTGCCTCTGGCTGCCTTGGTTTGTTTTTGTCGTGTGCAGATATTTTAAGATGGATAAGCTGATAAAGTCAGGACTGATTGTGATAGCAGGCGGAGTGTATACTGCATTTACAAATGATGTTATCTGTAAGGTGACAGGAATAAATCAGGGTGGAAGTATTTTTGATGCAGATATGATAACAGGTGGAACCATAGACCGGCTGGAAGCATTAAACGGAAATATTTTGCTGACGGTTTTGATTTTGTCTGTTTTAGCAGGCGGTATATTAATTTTGGCAGGGCTGAAAAAGAAAAGTTAGTTCTTTTTGACTTTTTTATTAAGCCCTTCGTTATACAGGGTAGAGGAGGTGGTTCTGTGCTTGAGAAAATCATAAGAAAGTATTATGACGAAATCTTCCGTTATTGCTATCATCATGTGGAAAGTCCTGCCTTGGCGGAAGATCTTTGTCAGAATACTTTTGTAAGTTTTATTGAGCATTATGGCAGGTACCGGCAGGAAGGCAAGACCAGAAACTTTTTGCTTTTTTGTTCTGCAAGGTTCAGGTCTTCTTTAGCGATGCTGGCAATTGGAATGACAGTCCTGATTGGACCGGCCTTCTTTCCCATGAGCAAAAATAGCGGGTTATGGAATAACATTAATTATTTGTTCCCCGTAAGGGCGGTGGATTTTAAAAAGATACTGGGATCCTATGTAAGTTATAGAGTGGGCGGCTGGGTGATTCCTTATGTGGAAATGGTGGTGCTAGTCTATACAGCAATTGGAATAGCCGCTCTTATCTCTACGCGGAAGGGATTTGTAAAGGTAAAAACATTTGAAAGAGTGTGCATTAGATGGTATGATAGAACAATGATTATGATACACAGGAGGCTTTTTTAAAATGCGCAGTACTTTTTCAGGAAAAGTGGGATATGTTTTAGCAGTTGCCGGATCAGCAGTAGGGCTTGGGAATATTTGGAGGTTTCCTTATCTGGCAGCGAAATATGGCGGAGGCATTTTTCTGCTGGTTTATCTTATTTTAATGTTGACCTTTGGCTATGCGCTGATCGTATCGGAAACTGCGTTAGGACGTATGACAAAAAGAAGCCCGGTTGGAGCCTTCCAGGCATTTGGAAAAAAGCTTCCTTTTAAAATTGGCGGCTGGATTAATGCGGTAATTCCCATGTTGATTGTACCCTATTACAGTGTGATCGGCGGCTGGGTGGTTAAATATTTATTTGAATATCTGCGGGGAAGTACGGCAGTTTTGGCCGAGGATACTTATTTTACTGATTTTATTACGGATGGGTTTCAGACTGAAATTTGGTTTCTCTTGTTTAGCCTTGCAGTAGTGTTTGTACTTTTTGCAGGGGTAAAACAGGGAGTAGAGCGGGTTTCCAAGGTGATGATGCCGGTGCTTGTGATATTGGCCATTTTTGTGGCAGGTTATTCCATGACGAGAAAAGGCGCATGGGAAGGGGTGAAATATTTTCTGATTCCTAATCTGGAGAATTTTTCCTGGATGACAGTGGTTGCCGCTATGGGGCAGATGTTTTATTCTTTGTCTATTGCTATGGGAATTTTATATACCTATGGTTCTTATCTTCAAAAGGATGTGGATATTGAAAAGTCTACTACGCAGGTGGAGGTGTTTGACACAGCAATTGCCATGCTGGCAGGGCTTATGATTATTCCAGCGGTTTTTGCATTTTCAGGGGGCGATCCTGACACATTAAAAGCCGGTCCTTCTCTGATGTTTATTACTATACCGAAAGTATTTGCAAGTATGGGATTTGGGACTGGTGCAGGCATCATGTTTTTCCTGCTGATACTGCTTGCTGCACTGACCAGCGCAATTTCCCTGGCGGAATCAGGAGTTTCCACTTTTGAAGATCAGTTTGGATGGAGTCGTCATAAGGCGGCGGCATTTATGGGAATTGTCATTATTTTATTAGGTTCGGCATCAGCCCTTGGCTTTGGTGTACTTGATTTTGTTTCACTGCTTGGGATGTCGATTCTCGATTTCTTTGATTTTATGACAAATTCGGTTATGATGCCGATAGCTGCACTGGCAACCTGCCTTTTGATCGTCCGGGTAGTTGGGCTTTCCAAAATAGCACAGGAAGTAGAGCAGTCCTCCGGCTTTAAAAGGAAAAAGATGTATTTCTTTTTTATGAAGTATTTAGCTCCTGTTTGTATAGTAATTATTCTGCTCAGCTCCATTGCAAATGTACTTGGGTGGATTAGTATGTAGGTGTAAAATCCGGAGACAGCAGTTTGGCCGGAGCGGTGTTATATAAGGAGAATTGACACATGAGCAAAATTTTGGTTTCCGGGTTAGTCAATACAGAGACTACTGTAAAGATCAAGGAGTTTCCTATTCCATATTTTCCTATAGATTACCCTTTTTTTGGGGTAAATACCGACGTGGCAGGTGTAGCTTATAATCTTTCAAAAGCCTTAAAATCACTTGGTGATCAAGTGAGGCTGCTTTCCATGACAGGGAGCGACTTTGGCGGAGAATATGTGAGAAAGGAAATAGAAGCAATCGGCATAGAAACCGTGGATATGCAGCAGCTAAGACAGACGCCAAATTCTGTTATTTTATATGATGGGGAAAGAAAAAGGCAGATTTATTGTGACCTAAAAGATATTCAGGATATGTCTTTTGACTTTCCAAGGGAAATGTATCAGGATTGTGATGTGATTGTGGCGTGCAACATCAATTTTAACAGAAATCTTCTTAAAAAAGCAAAAGCGGATGGAAAGCTGATTGCAACAGATGTACATGTACTAAGTGACATTGAAGATGTATACAACATGGATTTTATGCAGTGTGCGGATATTTTGTTTTTAAGCGACGAAGCCATAAGGACGGATGCAGAAGATTTCCTTATGGAAATAGAAAAGCGTTACGGAAATGAAATAATAGTTTTGGGACAAGGAAGCAAAGGGGCATTAATGTATGTGAAAAAGCAAGGAAAGTTTTATGATTTCCCTGCTGTCAAAACCGGCAGGATAGTCAATACGGTAGGAGCAGGAGATGCACTGTTTAGCGGATTTATTCACTATTATGCAAAAGGGGCTGATGTGACAGAGGCGCTTAAAAAAGCGGAAATCTTTGCTTCTTACAAAATAGGATTTGACGGTGCGGCCAATGGGTTTGCCGATGAACAAAAGATAGAGGAGCTGGCGGCGGAAATTGTGTTTTAGCAAGGGGGAAAAGAGTTATGATCAGTTTTGCAAAATCAAGAATGAATCAGTTTACATATAGAGAGTGGATCGGCTGGTTTGCGCATAATAATGACCAAAGATTAGCCATAGACTTTTCTAAGGAAAAGGGGCTGTCGGAGGAGGAAGCTAAGTTGATTTTTCCTTCTATAAGAGAGTTTCAAAAGGGAGAAGGATCAGACGGAAAGTACCTTTTGCAGGCGGTGGATCAATTTGCCTGCCGGACGGGGATGGAAGAATACCGTGAGGCTATGGAATGGTTTGTCAAGGAAGAAAACTGGCACTCCGCGTATTTGAGAAAGTTTATGGATTACTATCGCGTAGAGGTCAAAGACAGGTCATTTTTAGATCAGATATTTCGCAAATTAAGGAAGGCAGGTGGAATCAAAGGTGAGGTTACCGTTTTGGTAACAGCAGAAATGATTGCTTTAACGTACTATGATGCGTTAGCAAAAAGTACAGATTCCCCCGCGCTGAAAAGTATCTGTGAACAGATGCTGCACGATGAAATACCTCATATTATGTTTCAGTCTTATACCTTAAGCTTCTTTGAAAACAGCATGAAAGATAAGCTTTTAAGAATTCTGCTGATGGAAGGGACACTGCTTTTCGTATGGGGAGCATTTCGAAAGGTCTATTTATCCGGTGGGTACGGATTTTGCAGATTTTTTAAAGAAAATTTAGGATACCTGCACCAGTCTGTATATTTGGCACGAAGCAGAAGACAGAATTGATTTTTGAAAGGGAATCAGAGCCCCTTCCTTTTTATAAATTTATATGCTATTATGATAAAGTTGAATAAAAATGTAAATTGGAGGAAGGAAGCATGGAACGAGAACGTCTTGGAAGTCGTTTGGGATTTATTCTGCTTAGTGCAGGCTGTGCCATCGGCATAGGAAATGTTTGGAAATTCCCGTATATGGTGGGACAGTATGGGGGAGGCGCATTTGTACTGTGCTACTTATTTTTTCTGATTGTTTTGGGAATACCTGTAATGACCATTGAATTTGCACTGGGACGTGCATCAAGGAAAAGTCCGGTTAAGTTATATAATGAATTGGAAAAGCCAGGGCAGAAGTGGCACCTGCATGGTTATGCAGCTATGGCTGGCAATTATCTTTTAATGATGTTTTATACTACGGTGGCAGGATGGATGCTGCACTACTTTTTTTATATGGCAGGAGGAACCTTTGAGGGTACGGATGTAGCAGCAGTAGGAAATGTATTTGGAAATATGCTGGCTGATCCTTACGGAATGATAGGGTTTATGGTGGTTGTAGTCGTCTTGGGGTTTGGCATTTGCTCCATAGGATTGCAAAAGGGACTGGAGAGAGTCAGCAAGCTTTTGATGATAGCACTGTTGTTAATTATGGTGATTTTAGCAGTGAACAGTGTTTTATTAAAAGGAGCGGGAGATGGACTTCGTTTTTATCTGCTGCCGGATTTTAACAGGATGCTTGAGATTGGAATCGGCAATGTGATGCTTGGCGCAATGACACAGGCATTTTTCACTCTTAGTCTGGGAATTGGTGCGATGGCAATTTTTGGAAGCTATATTGGAAGAGAGCGGGCACTTTTGGGGGAAGCTGTCAATGTGGGAATTTTAGACACTTTTGTAGCGTTTGTTTCAGGCCTTATTATTTTCCCGGCCTGTTTTGCCTATGGCGTCAGTCCGGACAGCGGCCCGGGGCTTATTTTTGTAACTCTGCCAAATATTTTTAATCATATGCCGGCAGGAAGACTATGGGGAAGCTTATTCTTTGTATTTATGTTTTTTGCTGCTTTTTCAACGGTACTGGCAGTGTTTGAAAATATTATTTCCTGCTGTATGGATTTATTTAAGTGGACCAGGAAAAAGGCATGTGGAATTAATGCTGTTTTGATGATTGCATTGTCTCTTCCCTGCGCAATGGGCTATAATTTATTATCCGGTTTTCAGCCAAGAGGTACAGGCTCTACTGTACTTGATCTGGAGGATTTTTTGGTAAGTAACCTGTTCCTTCCGCTTGGAAGTTTGATTTATGTAGTGTTTGCCACCAGCCGTTATGGATGGGGCTGGGATAAGCTGGTTGCGGAAGCAAATCAGGGCAAGGGATTAAAGGTTGCCAATTGGATGAAGCTTTATATGACTTATGTCTTACCTGTGGTTGTGTTGATTGTATTCTTATTGAGCTTGTAAAGATTGATGTGCTGCCAGAAAAAGCAGTAAATGAAAAGGAGAAAAATTATGCTGGAATTTAAATATGACACACAATTGCTGATAGAAGGGGAAGACTTGGACGAAGATGTGATTTCCCGGTATTTCACGGAAAACTTTAAGGGTGACTGTCTTTTGGCAGTGGGAGATGAAGAACTGATTAAAATTCATTTCCATACCAATGAGCCTTGGAAGGTGCTGGAGTACTGTGCAACATTAGGCGAGATCTATGACATTGTGGTGGAAGACATGGACCGTCAGTCCAGAGGATTAAAAGGGTAAATCTCAAAATGGCATCTTATCCTTTTAAAATGTAACTTATCCCTCCTGATATTTTATAGGGTACAGAAATGTGTTAGAGTAACCCTTATAAAATGAAGGAGGGATTTTTTATGCAAGATAAAGAGGATGAAAAGTGCAAAAGCAGGATGAAACGTCCGGTAAAGGTATTGCTGATTTTTCTGCTTATAGCAGTGGCTGTTGGAATATTATTTAAATATATCATGTTTCCGCCTTATGATGCGCCGGCTGTATCAGGAAATCATAAGGTTTTAATAAAAGAATATACCTGGGTGGACGAAAACAGGGTGGAAGCTTTTACAGATTCGGGAGAAAACAGGGAGCTTACGGTAAAGTTTTGGTATCCTGAGGAAGATGGCAGCTATCCGCTGGTCATTTTTTCTCATGGTGCATTTGGGGTAATCGACAGTAATTATTCCACTTGTATGGAACTGGCCTCAAATGGTTATGTGGTGGCAAGCATAGGCCATACATATCATGCCATGTATGTAAAAAATGTGGAGGGGAAGGTTTTTCTGGCAGATAAAGAATTTATGCAGAGTGTATTTGTTGGAAATGGGGGGTATGATCCGGAGCTGGAAAGACAGTTTTATGAAAACTCTCTTGCATGGATGGAGCTTCGCACAGGAGATGAAAATTTTGTTTTAGATACCATTTTGGAAAAGGCAAACAAGGGAGAGGAAGATCCCTTTTGCCTGATTGATGCTGATAAGATCGGCCTGATGGGGCATTCTATGGGAGGCGCTTCTTCCGTAGCGCTTGGAAGAGAAAGAACGGATATTGATGCAGTGATAGATCTGGAAGGAACCATGCTGGGGGAATATACTGGATTTGAAAACGGAATTGAAATTTATAACAAGGAACCTTATCCTGTTCCGGTACTGGATGTTTTTGGAACAAGGCTGTATGATGAGATAAAAATGCCGGAGGATTTTGAAGAGAAACATCCTGACTGGCAATATGTGAATTTTTACGTGGGCGAGCACGCTGCAGACTACATGGCAGTGGCCTTTCGTGATACGGGGCATTTGAACTTTACGGATCTGCCTCTTGCTTCTCCCTTACTTGCCAAATTGATGGGAGTAGGAGAAGTGGATGCCAAAAGCTGCATGGAAAATGTAAATGCAATTGTACTTGAGTGGTTTGACCATTATCTGAAAGGAAACAGTAAATTGGATATTGAACCGGAATATTGATGTGCTGCCGGCAGCATAGATAATGATTAAGGAAGGAAATGGAATGAAGGTTAGCATCAGAAAAATTACTGATAGGGAAAAGGAACAGGTAATTATTGAATGTGTTCATATTACGCCGGAAATTGAAGATATAAAAGCCTATGCATCTTTAAAGGGGACAGAACTTTCCGGAATCACGCTGGAACAGTTAATGATCCGCTTTCGGCTGGAGGATGTTTATTACTTTGAGGCTTTGGATGAAAAGGTGTTTGCCTACACAAAAGAAAAGGTGTGCCAGGTGAAAATGCGGCTGTATGAGGTGGAAGAATTTTATAAGGCTTATCACTTTGTGCGGTGTTCCAAGTCAGTGGTTTTAAATCTGATGCTTCTTGATAGCATCAGCCCTGCATTAAACGGACGTTTCTTTGCACATATGAAAAATGGGGAAAAAGTAATCATTTCCAGACAATATGCTCCGGAATTAAAAAGAATTGTTATGGGAGGTGAAAGGGATGAAAAGTAAACTTGTTGATATGATGATGTCATTTTTTATATGTACTGCCTGTATTACGATTCTGGAAGGAATCATTGGCAGGATTTTTTTTCCACAGCTTACCTTTGGGTATGAGGCCTTCTTTTCACCGCCTTTTTTTGGTTTTTTGTCTGTACTTTTCAGCATTGTAAATTATTCTAAAAAAGAATTAAGCATCCGCCAGGTACTGTTTCGACGATTCCTTCATTTGCTCTTGATAGAAGGGCTGGTTTTGGGGCTTAATTATATGACAGGAGCATTGTCTGATTTTCTTTTTTTCTTTGTTCTTGCAGTCTCTGTGGCAGTGGTATTTATTTTGGTTTATGTGTTTGTATGGATAGGGGAGAGAGCCAGCGCAATGCGGTTTAACGAACAGCTTAAAATCTACCAGAGCAGGCAGGGCTGAAGTTGGTAAGGCAGCCAATTTCCCCGGAACCTGAAAATTGGCTATCCTGCCAAACTGACACTTGCTATTCCCTTTCAGTGTGATATGATTATGCAGATGAAGGATAAAACCCTGTCTCAATTTGATAAATGTATATTTATCAAAAGTCTGGTTTGTGGCTGACAGGGATAAGTGGAATGGTTATGGCGTTAAGGAGGAGAAGGAAAATGGAGAATCATTTTACAAGAGAAGAAGCGTTTGCTTTGCTAAAGGAATATAATAAGGAGCCTTTTCATATTCAGCATGGGCTTACGGTAGAGGGAGTTATGCGCTGGTATGCAAAAGAGCTTGGGTATGAAAATGAAGCGGATTATTGGGCGAATGTAGGTCTTTTACACGATATTGATTTTGAATTATATCCGGAGCAGCACTGCTTAAAAGCGCCTGAACTGTTAAGAGAAGGCGGCGCATCGGAGGATATGATTCATTCCATTTGCTCGCATGGCTATGGTCTTTGCTGCGATGTAAAGCCGGAACATGAAATGGAAAAGGTTCTTTTTGCAGTAGATGAGCTTACCGGTTTGATTGGTGCGGCGGCGCTTATGCGTCCCTCCAAAAGCGTAATGGATATGGAGGCTTCCAGCATAAAAAAGAAGTTTAAAGATAAAAAATTCGCAGCAGGGTGTTCTCGTGACGTGATCAGACAGGGAGCTGAAAACCTGGGATGGGAGCTGAATGATCTGTTTGAAAAGACAATTCTTGCCATGCGCTCCTGTGAAGAACAGATTCAGGAAGAAATAAGCAGGTTATGACAGGGCTTGGCACGATTATCAATACAGCGGCGGTAATTGGCGGCGGCCTGATTGGAATGGGGCTGCATTGATTTTCTGCGTGGGAGTCAATATTGCATTTGGAAAGAGATTTAAGGTAGGCAACATGCTTCCGGCGCTTATTATACCGATTCTTTATGATTTGATTATTTAACGGGCAGGAATGGAAACTATAAAATGGTTTCCATTCCTATTTTTTGCGGTTTCAGTCCGCAGGATTGATAAAATTTCATGGCCGGTTCATTTAAACTCCAGACGTTTAAGGTTACGTTATAGCATTTCGATGCCCGTGCAAAATCAAGCACTGCTTCGTAAAGCTTTTTCCCGATATGCCGGCCGCGAAGGGCTTCGTCCACACATAAATCATCTATGTATAAAGTTTTAATATCTGTCAGAATATTATTATTTATATGCTGCTGGAAAATACAGAAAGCATATCCCAGCACAGCATTCTTTTCGTCTACTGCGACAAAAATGGGGCGCATATCATCCTGAATAATGTTTAGGAGCTCTTCATCAGTGTACTTCTTTGCTCCATATTTAAACAAATCCGGGCGTCCCTTATGATGTACCAGACAAACCTGCATAAGCAGATGATTGATTCCATCCATGTCCTGTTCTTTTGCACGTCTTATTTCCATGATTATACCCTCCCTGGTAAAAATATTCTGTAGCCCAGCGTGGATAGAGCTTTCATTCTTCGTCGCCAAATCCACACAAAATTATATCACATTTTCACAAACTTGACTTTTTTTTTCATAAAATATACAATTCATATATAAGCAGTCGGAATTAGTAGTGTGGAAAATAAATTTTCACATTTCGTATTTGAGCAGTATAGCAGGCAATGCTTGCGATATGCATGGGATTAAAATGAGGAAATGAGGTAAGAGTGAAAAATCTATGAAAATATCCACAAAAGGAAGATATGCATTGCGGTTGATGCTGGATTTGGCAGTTTATAATACGGGGGAGCCGGTGAGTCTGAAAGATATAGCCAGGCGGCAGCAGATTTCAGAAAAGTATCTGGAGCAGATTATTTCCATATTAAATAAAGCAGGATATGTAAGAAGTATCAGAGGCGCGCAGGGAGGCTATATTTTAAAGCGGGAACCGGCGGAGTATACAGTAGGCATGATTTTGCGCTTAACGGAAGGGGATCTTGCACCGGTTAGCTGTGTGGGAGAAGACCGGATAGAGTGTGAACGGAAACAGGATTGTGTAACCATTCGGATATGGGAAAAGCTGAATGAAGCAATCAATGGAGTGGTGGATCATATTACTCTGGCGGATATGGCCTTGTGGCAGCAGGAAAAAGCGGATGAGTATGTGATTTGACGCAACAGTTCAGCCAGTCAATGATACTGTCAGACGAAGCGTATATTCTGGTGGGCAGTACTGTGCGGTCCTATCTTTCATGGCTGAAAGATACGGGAAAACTCTCAGCTTTATTTCATGATGAAATGCTTTTATGGCAGAGTTTATAGTGCAGAAGGGGAAATATAGGGGGAACCGGTTATGATAGAGGATTATAAAAACAAAGGACTTCTTCTTTTAAAAAAGGGGCAGAAAGGGATGATTCATGCCGTATTCAGCCGCTTTGGGCTGATTTTACTATTACTGATATTGCAGGTTCTGTTTCTTTTCAGTATTTTTCAGTGGTTTGAAGAGTTCCTGCCGCATATTTTTGGCGGAGCGGTGGTGCTCACATTTATCATGGTAATTTATCTTCTAAACAGTAAAATGAACCCTACGGCAAAGATCACATGGCTGATTGTGATTATGCTGCTTCCTGTGTTTGGAGTGCTTTTGTTTTTGTATACTCAAAGCGATATAGGACACAGAATTTTAAAGGCACGTATCAATTATATTATTACAGCCTCTAAGGAGTGCATACCTCAGCAGGAAGAGGTAAGGCAGCATTTGACTAAGGAAAATCCGGGGGTTGCGGCACTGGCTCATTATATGCATAGAAGCGGCTGCCATCCGGTTTTTGAAAATACAGCGGTTACTTATTTTCCTTTAGGGGAAGACAAGTTTGAAGAGATGCTAAAGCAGCTTGAGGCAGCAAAGCATTTTATTTTTATGGAATACTTTATTGTGGATGAAGGACTTATGTGGGGCAGAGTATTGGAAATCCTTGCAAAGAAAGCGGCTCAGGGAGTAGAAGTACGTGTGATGTATGACGGAAGCTGTGAATTTGCCCTGCTGCCCCGGGATTATCCCAGGCGGCTTAGAGCATTGGGGATTAAGTGTAAGGTATTTGCCCATGTGTCGCCTTTTGTATCCACCCATTACAATTATAGGGATCACAGAAAAATACTGGTGATTGATGGACATACTGCTTTTAACGGAGGTGTGAACCTTGCAGATGAGTATATTAATCAAAAAGAAAAGTTCGGTCATTGGAAAGATACCGCTGTCATGCTGAAAGGGGATGCTGTCAGAAGCTTTACCCTGATGTTTCTTCAGATGTGGGGAATAGATGAAATAAAAGAGGAAACCGTTGATTTCCTTTCATATCCTGCCTATCCCGTGGAAAAGGCCAAAGGCTATGTGATTCCCTATGGGGACTGCCCGCTGGATGATGATAAGCTGGGAGAAAGGGTGTACATGGATATTTTGAACAGATCTTTGTCCTATGTACACATTATGACTCCATATCTGATTTTGGATGGAGAAATGGAAACTGCCTTGAAATTTGCTGCTGAAAGGGGAGTGGAGGTAGTACTTGTGCTACCGGGAATTCCTGATAAGGCAATACCGTATGCATTAGCCAAAACCCATTATGCATCTTTGTTGGAGTCAGGAGTAAAAATATATGAATACACCCCCGGGTTTGTCCATGCAAAGGTATTTGTCAGCGACCAGGCGGAAGCAGTGGTGGGAACGATCAATCTGGATTATCGCAGCTTATATCATCATTTTGAGTGCGCTACTTATTTGTATCGGACAGACTGTATTCAGGAAATTGAAGCAGATTTTCAGTCTACCCTTGCAAAATGCAGGCAGGTTACAACAGAAAGTGTGTGCAGAGAAAAATGGATGGTAAAATTAGTGGGACGATTAATGAAAGCGGTTGCTCCGTTAATGTAGTGAACAGGCGTATTGCGGAACAGATGAAAAGCGTGTATAATATAAGCGTTTGTGAAAGAGAAATACAATATGAAAAGAATGCAGAAATGAGGTAGATTATGGTACAGTCAAGAACCCATACATGTAATCAGTTAAGAATCAGCGATGTTGGTAAGAAGGTAACTATCACAGGCTGGTATGATAATATGCGGAAGGTCAGCAAAAATCTTGGATTTTTGATCCTTCGTGATTTTTACGGCGTAACCCAGGTAGTGATTGAGACGGAAGAAATGATGGCAAAGATTTCTGGAATCAATAATGAATCCACCCTTTCCATTACCGGTGTGGTGAGGGAGCGTTCCAGTAAAAATTCCCAGATTGAAACAGGGGAAATTGAGGTGGTTCCTGAGGAAATCACTGTTTTGGGAAAATGTATTTATAATGAGCTTCCTTTTGAGGTGAACCGTTCTAAGGAAGCAGATGAAGCCACCAGATTAAAATACAGATATTTGGATCTTAGAAATCCTGCGGTAAAGGAAAAAATTGTACTGCGGAGTAAAATTGTGGCAGAGATCAGGAAGAGCATGATTGAGCATGACTTTCTGGAAATTACCACCCCCATTTTAACCTGCTCTTCTCCGGAAGGAGCAAGGGATTATCTGGTTCCTTCCAGAAATCATCCAGGGAAATTTTATGCACTGCCCCAGGCTCCCCAGCAGTTTAAACAGCTTTTAATGACATCCGGATTTGACAGATATTTTCAGGTGGCTCCTTGTTTTCGGGATGAGGATGCCAGAGCAGACCGTTCTCCCGGAGAATTTTATCAGCTGGATATGGAAATGGCGTTTGCAACGCAGGAAGATGTATTTGGGGTAATAGAAGACGTGCTGCCACCCATCTTTGCCAAATATGGCAAATATAAGTCCGCATCTGGTGCGCCCTTTGCAAGGATTTCCTATAAAGATGCAATGGAAAAATATGGTTCTGATAAGCCGGATTTACGAATAGATCTGTTAGTGCAGGATGCTACGGAATGTATGAATGACTGCGGTTTTGAACCTTTTGAGGGGCAGACTGTGAAGGCAGTTGTAGTAGATCACTTTACAGCAACCCGAAAGGTGATTGATAAGATCTGCGCTGATGTGGAAGTGCAGAGCGGACAGAAGGCTTATTGGTTTAAGCTGGATGAAAATGGGGATTTTGTAGGAGGTATCTCCAAGTTTTTACAGGATAGAAAAGAGCAGGTGATTGAGGCGCTTGGCTTAAAGAACGGTGATTTTGTAGGACTGACAGCAGGTAAAAAGACGGACGCCCAAAAAACAGCCGGTGTGCTGCGGAAATTCCTGGGGATGAACTGTGAAGCCCATATGAAACAGGAGTGTTATGAATTCTGCTGGATTGTGGATTTCCCCATGTATGAGATTGGTGAAGAATCAGGAGAGCTGGAATTCTGCCATAATCCTTTTTCCATGCCCCAGGGAGGAATGGATGCACTTTTAAATAAAGATCCGCTGGATATTTATGCTTATCAGTATGATCTGGTATGTAATGGGGTGGAACTTTCTTCCGGTGCGGTGAGAAATCATGATCCTGAAATTATGGTAAAGGCATTCCAGATTGTAGGTCTTACGGAAGATGATGTAAAAGCAAAGTTTCCTGCTATGTATAATGCATTCTGTTATGGTGCGCCTCCACACGCGGGAATTGCACCTGGCGTGGACCGGATGGTGATGCTGATTGCCGGAGAAGACAGCATTAGAGAAATTATTCCTTTTCCTATGAATAAAACAGCGCAGGATGTTATGATGGGAGCGCCTTCGGCAGTTGATGAAAAGCAGCTTCGTGACGTGCATATTAAGATTGATCTGCCTAAAGAAACACAGTATGGAGGATGATATGAAAAAAAGCAAAATGATATTTATGATGGTTTTGGGATTAAATATACTCCTTCTTGCCGGCTGTGGGAAGAAGTTGGGAGAAGAGTTTACGGATGAGGTCAATACATTAACTGGCGTATCGCTTACTGTGGATGAGGATAAAGTGTCTGAAACAGGGGTTGCTTATACTATTGATAACCAGTCTGATAAAGATATCAGCTTTGGACAAGATTACAGCCTGCAGATGGAAAAGGATGGAAAGTGGTATCAGGTGGAACCAAAGGAAGCAATCGCTGTAACGATGGAGCTCTTGTGGCTTCCGGCAGGAACTTCGGAGACTTATGAGATCTGGTGGGATTCTTCCTATGGAAAGCTTGCTTCCGGACATTATAGAATTGTGAAAAGTGTTTCTGATAATGAGTCAGGGTATTACCTGGCAGGGGAATTTCAGTTGTAGAAAGCAGTAAAATAAAGTAAAAAGATGCAACTTTGGTGCAAAAATGATGCTGTTTTGATGCAGATAAAGTGTACACTTTAATTAGCTCTGAGTGGAGTGTGGGAGTTTGATGTACAGGAAGGATAAGGGCGCAGGAATTATTTTCCAGAGATGTGGTCAACATTCCGGCTGGTGTAAAGCATTGGCATGGAGCCGCCCCATATAGCTGGTTTTCCCATCTGGCAGTTGAGGTTCCGGGAGAGGAGACTTCCAATGAATGGCTGGAGCCTGTAGAGGAAAATGAGTATTTGGGCGCATTGTGTAAGAATTGATATAAACAAAAATCATCCTGTCATTTACGACAGGATGAATTTTTGTGTAATATTGTTTTTAATCATTTACTCAGGAGAGAAGAAGGCGACTGCAACAGCACCGGGGCCTACATGAGTGCCGATAGTACCTCCTATGGTTGAGATGGGGAGTTCATCAGTATGTCCTTCCCAAATCGATTTACTGTATTCAATATATTGTTTTATTAAAGTATCGTCTGATCCGGTATAACCCAGGGAAAAAGGTTTTTCAAAATCAATACCGCCACACAAACCAATCTGTTCGATTAAAAGGTTATTCCCATGTTTTGCGCCTCTTGCCTTTCCGAGGACAGCCACTTCGCCATTTACCACCCCTACAACAGGCTTGATGGACAGGACGCTTCCGGTAAATGCGGCAGCCTTTGAAATGCGTCCGCCTTTTTTCAAATATTCCAGAGTGTCCAGCAGAGCGATAGTATGTATTCTCTTTTTACTCTTGTTCAATTCCTCTGCAATGGATGCGGCATCCAGCCCTTCATCCTTAAGGCGCAGAGCGTATTCAACCAGTGCATGCTGCCCCACTGCAACGTTTTCACTGTCAATTACGTACACCTTTTCCTCAAATTCCGAAGCGGCAACAAATGCATTTTGATAAGTGCCGGAGAGTTTGCCGGATAAAGTGATAATAACAGGCTCATCCCCATCTGCCAAAACCCTGCGGATTGCTTCCTCAAAGGTATAAGGAGAAATCTGGCTGGTGGTGGGAAGTTCTTCGCTTTCAATTAATTTTTCATAAAATTCTTTGTGTGATAAATTGATTCCATCCTGATATTCTGTGCCATGAAAAGTTATGGTAATAGGAAGAATAATCAAATCCTCACGATTTGAAACTGTAATGTCTGATGCTGAGTCGGTGATAATTTTTATAGCCATATGTTAACCTCCGTATCGTTTACAGAGGTTGAGTTTAGCACATGTCTGGCAGCCTGTCAATAAAAGAGGTTTGATTTAAGAGAGCTATCCCTTTACTCCGGCTGACACAGCGCCGATCAGAGATGTTTTTACCGTGAGCGTAAGGTAACTTATCATTTCTTCTTTTGTGCGGTCAGTCCGGTCCAGAAACCAGTCAAGGAGCATTCCTGAGAGTGCATTTGTATAAAAATCACATAAAAACTGTTTATAATTCTGAGAAATTGAAGCATTCATTGCGTTTTCAATTCCATCAATTATGATGGTAATGGAATCATGAAATTCCGAGAGGAAAAAGCGCTTCATTCCTTCCCGTCCCATAGCGTCGTAAACGCAGCACAATATATGGTCATTTGCATCAACGTAATCAATGACAAAGCGGACAACCTCTTCATAATCGTGGAGAAGGTCAAACTGCTTGACTACGATAAGCGCCTCCTGTTCCAGCATCCAGTGCAGCATATCGTTGATGTCCTCAAAATGATAATAAAAAGTTTTCCGATTCATTCCGCAGTCATTGCAGATTTCACTTATGGTTATCTTTGAAAGGGGCTTCTTTTTCATAAACTTTTTAAATGAGTTTACCAGTATATGCTTTGTATTCAGAGAAATATCTTCATGTGTCATGCTGTTATTCCTTTCTTTTTTGTCCCTTTCTCTTTTTGAAATAAATAAGTAAAAGGATGAGAATGACTCCTGACGTACAAACAAAAATGGCAGTTAAAGTACCTGGCCCGGGCTCTGCAGGGGCGTCTGTGCACCTGAAAGTAAATTCAGGTGTGTCAGAATAAAAAATGAAATAACTTCCATTGGTTTCAACCTGAGGTTTTTTCCAGCTTTCTTTTTCAAAAACTTCTATTTGTGGATGCGTCATGCCGGAGGGAATAAGATATCTTATCATATAAGGACCGTTCCAGGTACTGGAAATGGAAATCTTCCAGCATTCGGACTTAAATGAGGCAGATTCCGGTTTACTGTCAGTCTGTGTCAGAGTAAAAGTATCCCCAGGAGCAAACATTCCCTCTATCAGTACTATGGCTCGCTTGCCAATTAATTGCTGGCTTTCCAGCGTAGTGATATATTCAGTATAAATGGCATCTATTGTCTGGTCAAAGGTAACAGAAGTATGGTCAAAGTCAGGCCAACTGCCAATAAAGCCTTCTTTTTCGGGAACCTGTGGCAGAGAATCGGAATGGAAGGTGTCGCCATAGTTTAAAGTGACCACTGCAACAGGCTTTTCATCAGCGGTAAAGGTAAGATAAATATTGTTAAAAATATCAGGCAGATCTGGTGAAGCCATAAAGTCTTCATAGGACAGGGGCTGAGCTTTCCCCCCATAACTCACTCCGTCAATACCGGCAAAGCCGCCTTCTACAAAGTAATTACTGCTGATTACAGCATCAGAAGAAACATTGCCTGCAATAGAACCCAGGTTGTAATTTCCCTGACTGATCTGTACCATGCTGTAGCAGTTGGAAATATTAGTGCCATATCCTGCAATGCCGCCAATTTGATAATCCCCTTTTAAGGAGCATTTGGCGCTGCTTGAACGGATGGTAGAAGAACTATATCCTGCAATACCGCCGATCATTGCACCGCTTCCGGTAATCTGACCGCTGCTTAAGCATTCCATAATACTTCCCAGGTTCATTTCACCTGCAATACCGCCCACATAATCTGTTTTACCAGTGACATTGCCATAATTTTTGCATTGCCTTATTACAAGGCGTTCCCTGTAGCTGAAATTCAAAGAAAGATCATAGTCTTCCAGATCAAAATCCCCTTCGGGATCCAGGGTGTTTTCACGTGAAAGAGAACCTGCAATACCGCCCACATCAAGATCACCATTTATTTTTCCATTATTGATACAATTCATTACTTTTCCCGTAGTATCCGTAAGCTGATCTTCATCGGATACATCAGCATAAATATCATCAGGATGTGTATGGTCTGGATTGGTAAGCAGATTACCAATTACATTTAATTCATTTACAATTGCCTGAAAATCATCCAGCAGGATCTGGTCTTGTTCGTCAAGCATGGAATTCAGCTTTCGCATATCCAGGATAATGGCAGAAAAACTGTTATTTAATGTCACTTTGGATGAGGAAATGCGGGAACTGATGACAGACGCCTGATTTTTAACATTTCCCTGCAGGTCATTTAATGCCTGTGAAGCATCCTCATATACATTATTCTGCACTTTATTAATATCTTCCTCTATTTGCTTCCGGTCAACGTTTAAGCCATCTTTGATGGAATTTCCCGATACGGAAGGCCAGTTTTCGGGCCATTGGAAGGAAGGGGAGGGAGAAGATTCAGGAACCGGTGATGATGCAGCTTCGGGCGCTGAAAGCACTTTTGGGCGGCACCCTGCCGGCGCTGCGTATAAAGGGGCGGGAGTAAACTGTCCTTCCTGAATGCTGGTTTCATTTGTATAATCAGAGGACACGGTCGGTTTCGGTGTTGCGCCTGTTTCCGGAGAAGCAGCCGGCTCCAGCGTTGCACTTGCTTCCGGAGAAGCAGCCGCATCTGACGCTGCACCTGTTTCTGGCTGAGCGTTTGTACCTGGCGCAGCAGTTGCTTCCGGTGTTACAGATGCTTCCGGCGTTTTTTCAGGTTCCGCAGATGGAGACGAAGATGGCATCTGCAGTTGATCTAAAAACTCCAGAGAAACAGGCTTGGGAGAAGGAAGCGCAGTAAGGTCCGTCAGGTTGGAAAAATCATCAAAGTATCCGCTGGCATTATTCATAATGGTATCCACAGCATTCTGGGCATTTTCTACGGAATCAAGCAAAATGTCTACCTGTCCGGTGAGAGAAGCAGAAGAGTTGGAAGCATCCTCATTCAGTCTGGTAAGAAGCTGATGAAGTGTATCAAGCTCCGAACTGAGCTGTGAGAGGATACTTTGAGTAAATTCCAGTTCACTGCTGGGCTCCATTTGTCCTGCAATACCGCCCACGTCCTTACGTCCGTTTAAAAGTCCATAGTTGATGCAGCCCTCTATGCAGCCTGTCTGTCGCCCTGCGATTCCTCCTATATTGTATCCAACATGCTGATAGCCGATAGAGCCATTGTTAATACAGCCCTTTATAATGCCGGAATTGCAGCCTGTAATGCCGCCCACGTCTGTTACGGAGGAAGCATTTTCCGTGGTGAGAAAATCGCTGATGGCAGCGTCAAGTTTGAGAGAGGAAAGATCAATTCCTTCGTCGGAGGCGGTTGTATTAATGAAAGCGTGGTTGGTACTGCTTAAAATGCTGCCTTTATTATTGCCTGCAATGCCGCCTGTCAAGTGACTGCCATATACGACGCCGTTAGAAGAGCAGTTGGCAATCACACCTGTCAGCTCATTTACGCCTGCAATGCTGCCGGCTTCGTCTGCACCGGTTACATTTCCGGAAGAACTGCATTCATTTATATATCCATAGTTGCAGCCTGCAAGAAGAGCCAGGCCGGAGTGGCCTTTCTCCCCCTGGGCAGTGCCGGATACGGATAACTGGTGAATCTCCCCCTGCTCCTGCACATAGCGGAACAGGCCGATATAATTACTTCCACTGTTTAAAGACAGTCCCTTAATCACATGCCCCTGTCCCAGGAAAATGCCGCCAAAGGTTGGAATGGGTTCAAAATCTGTATTACTTACATCAATATCATTATCCAAAACAAAAATCTTATTTTGGGACCAGGTATCCAGGTTACATTTTTTCGCAAAGGAAATCAGATCCTCCAATGTAGAAATATGAACTGCTTCTGTAAGATCATATTCAGAAGAGGATTCTTCTTTTTCAGAAGCCGCCAAAACAGCCACAGGCTCTGAAAAAGCCACAATGAAAGTCAATAAAAATACAGCTGTTTTACGAATTGCAGATTTAAGAGGTCTGTTCATCAAAGTCACTTCCTTCCGTTAGAGTATCTTTATAATGGTCTTCTAATGAGACAGCTTTGCCGGAGGTAATTACTGCATCCATGTCACCCCGGATAATGCCGTAAAAGCTTCCTTCCAGAACGCCGTCTACATGCCCGCGAAGGTGTCCCTGCACCCGGATAAGACCAGAATAGGATTTGGGGGATAAATTAATTCTGTTCAGTTCAAAACTTGTATGCTCAATAATGTTATCGCCAAATACAAGTATTTGTGGAAGCACTGCCAGTACAAGGAAAATGGAGATAATGGTTCCTCTGCTTAAACAGCTTCCAATTGCAGAAATAATTGGATTGGTAGTCATCTGTCCGATCAATGCACCAGCCACTGTAAGAATGCTGCCCGATGTAAAAATAGTGGGAAAGGCTTCGTTCAGGGCTTCTATGATTGCCTGTTTTGGATGCATTTCCTGCTTTAAATCTTTGTAATGGCTGGAAATTACAATGGCATAATCAATATTGGCACCCATCTGGATGGAGTTTACGATCAGGTAGCTTAAAAAGTACAGGGGCGAGTTTTGCAGGTAAGGGAAAGAAAAGTTGATCCAGATACTTCCCTGAATAACCAAAATCAGTAATACCGGCAGTCCTGCCGACTTAAAGGTAAACAGCAGAATGATAATTACAAACAGTGCTGATAAAATACTGATCAGCAGATTATCCTGTCCAAAGGAGGAAGATAAATCATAGTCGCTGGTGGAATTTCCAATAACGTATACAGATTCATCCTCATAATAGCGGGCAGCTTCTTTATGCATGACTTTCAGAAAATCAAAGGTTTCCTGACTTTCTTCTGGAAGATTTAAATAAACCACGAGGCGGGAATATTCATCTGTCTGTAATTGAAGTTTTGCTTTTTTTAACTGATCAAAAAGATCGTCCAGAGTATTTTGGATATCTCCTTCCAGAGTGATGTTTCCAGCTTCCATTTGATCCATCAGGAATAAAAACATGTCAAATAAAGGAACCTGATAGTGATCAAGTCCGCTTAAAATCTGTCCATATTGATCGTCATTGACCGCATAGGCAGAGTAAAGAAGCTTGGCAAGCTCATATTCGATGCCTGCAAGCTCGGAAAATTCCCTTGGATTTAGGGCATCTGTTAAGGCATAGCCATCCATAGCTTCTATATTGGCAAGCCCCATAGCGGATTTGACTTCAGGATAGCTTTCCAGAGTTTTTAAAAGAGCTGCTTCCGAATCATAACTGCCGGAAGGAATGACCATAGCCACCATATTGCTGGTACCAAAGGTGCTTTTTATTTTCTGGTAAGAAATCTGACTTTCGCTCTGTTTGCTGGTAGTTAAATCCGTATAGCTGTAGCAGTAGGGGCACTTGTTTGCCCAGATACAGACTATTATCAGAACAACAGCAAATATGGGCGGTACGATAAAGCGGGTTGCCACATCCATTTTTCCAATCAATGTAATCCGCGGCAGGAGTTTGCGGTGCTGGGTTTTATCAATCAGATTACTGAACAGCATCAGCAGTCCAGGCATTAATGTAAATACGGACAAAAGGCTTAACAGGATTGCCTTAATTAATACTGTAGCAAGATCCAGTCCAATGCCAAAATGCATAAATGCCAGTGCTGCAAGGCCGGATATGGTAGTTAAGGAAGAAGAAGATATTTCCGGAATTGCCTTGGCCAGCGCTGCAATACAGGCTTCTCTGGCAGGCATGGTTTCATGCTCGTCACTGAAGCGGTGGCAGAGAATAATGGCATAATCAATGGCAAGGGCCAGCTGCAGCACTACTGTTACAGAGTTTGAAATAAAGGATATTGTGCCGCAGAGAAAATTAGTACCCATATTTAAAAGCGCTGCTACGCCAAAGGTGGCTATTAAAACAGGAACCTCTGCGTAGGAGCGGGATGTGAGGGTGAGGACAACAATAATAATGACAGCGGCAATCACGATAATGACCTGCATTTCCGTTTTTAATGCGGCAGCGGTGTCCTCGCCTACCTCTGTATTTATGTAAGTGTCATATCCGGAAAGAAGCTCCTTAATATGATTCATGGCTTCCACGCTGATTTCATCGGAAGCGGTACCGTCAAAGGTGATATCAAACAAAGCAGAGGAATTTATAAAGTGATCCTGGGTATTGTCAAATTCTACGCTGGACACACCTTTTATCTCAGAGAGTTTATCCTGCAGGGTAAGTCCTTTGTCATAGGAAATGTTAGATACCATTACTTTTGCAGTTCCATAGGTGATAAATTCCTCATTCATAATGGTAAGACCGCGCCGGGTTTCCGTTTCTGCCGGCAGGTAAGTAGTGATGTCATTTTCCACCTTAACCCATTCTGTTGAGAAAAAGCAGAAAACTAACGCGAAGATGTACAGAAGGAAAAATAAATTACGCTTATCTACAATAAAAGCAGCCAGCTTCTCCATAGGAGATGATTTTCCTTTTTGCATTTCAATCAATCCTTTCATTTAACTTTGTCAGATATTATAGAAATGAAGACTGGAAATGACAATACCCAAATTGGGACATTTGTCCGGTATTTGATCGACTGCGCCTGGGCAGGCTGATTCGTATAAATCCTTTACTCTTTATTCATAGATTGTTATAATAAAGACGGATGAGAGTGTGAAAAGAAAATATGAGATGTATCATATAGTTAGTAAGAATTTGGAGGCAGAGAAAGATTCATGTTGCCAAGGCAGTTTTTAGACAGGATGCAGAGAATGCTGGGAGAAGAATATCCCGCATTTCTTGATGGATATGAAAAAACGAAAGCATATTCTCTTCGCATAAACAGGCAAAAGGGAACAATTGAAGAATTAAAGAAAAAAACATCATTTTTATCAAAAAAGGTTCCCTGGACCGAAAATGGGTATTATTATAAGGAAGAAGACCGTCCCGGGAAACATCCTTTTCATGAAGCAGGGGCTTATTATATTCAGGAAGCAAGTGCTATGGCTTCGGCAGTTTATCTGGACGCACAGCCGGGAGAGCGGGTTTTGGATTTATGCGCCGCACCGGGCGGAAAGAGCACCCAGATCGCAGATGCCATGCAGGGAAAGGGACTGCTTGTCAGCAATGAAATCAATCCTTCAAGGGCAAAAAGTCTGTCGGAAAATATAGAGCGCATGGGAATAAAAAATGCACTGGTAGTAAGCCATGAACCGGCCTTTTTGGCGCAGCGTTTTCCAGAGTACTTTGACAGGATTTTAGTGGATGCGCCCTGCTCAGGAGAAGGAATGTTTCGCAAGAATGAGGAGGCTGTAAGAGAATGGAGTTGTGAAAATGTGCTGATGTGTGCCCAAAGGCAGGCGGAAATTTTGGAGAATGCTGCAGTTATGCTCCGGCCGGGCGGAAGAATGGTTTATTCTACCTGTACTTTTTCTACTGAAGAAAATGAAGAGACTATAAGCGGCTTTTTGAAAATGCACCCTGAATTTGAGATAGAGGAAGTAGAGAAATTTTCAGGTATGGCGCCGGGAATGCCGCCTTTAGAAAAGGCTGTAAGACTTTGGCCCCATAAGCTGGAGGGAGAAGGGCATTTTCTTGCCAGCCTTAAAAAGGAAGGATATCAGCCAATTCAGGCAGAGAGTCTTTATGGAGAAGAAAAAGGTATTTCACCAAAAGATTGTAAGGATTGGCTTGCATTTAAGGAGCAGTACATAAAAACAAATCTGAATGGCGTATATTTTAAATTGGGAGATCAGCTTTATCTTTTGCCCAAAGGGGCGCCTTCTTTAAAAGGACTTAAGGTACTGCGTCCCGGCCTTCACCTGGGAACCTTTAAGAAAAACCGGTTTGAACCTTCTCATGCACTGGCCCTTGCATTAAAGCCAAAAGAGACTGCTTGCTGCTATGGGCTTTCCGTAAATGAAGCAGCAGACTATATAGCCGGAAACACTTTTTTGACAGAGGGAGAAAAGGGCTGGTATCTGATTACGGTGGAGGGATATAGCCTGGGCTGGGGAAAGCTTGCCGGAAACGTAATGAAAAATCATTATCCAAAAGGACTTAGAAAATAAGGGGATAACTGTGGAAAGGACAGGGCTGTCTGGATGAAAAAAAGAATTTGCATGGCAGTGCTTGCAGCCTTAATTATTATAGGAAATGCTGGCTGCGGGTTTCAGAATAAAAATGAGAATTTAAGTGTGGGCATGGAAGCAATAACCGCATTGGAATACGATAATGCACTTGCCAGTTTTGAGGCCGCAAGGCAGGCTGGTGAGGAAGAGAGGCTTATTCTTCGCGGGGAAGGACTTGCCTATATGGGAAAGACCATGTACACTGAGGCAGCGGCAGCTTTTGAAGGGGCGCTTGCCTGCAGCAACGGAAGAATAAAAAATATAGATTATGATATTAACTACTATCTGGCCACTGCTTATATAAAGCTGGGAGAAGTGGGAAAAGCAATGGATGTATACAATGCAATTATAGCGTTGAAGCCGGAAGAAAAGGACGCCTATTATCTGCGGGGAGTGATTTACACCCAGCAGGGAAATTTAAACAGCGCAAAGGAAAACTTTGATAAGGTAACTGCATTAGATTCCTCCAATTATGACAGGATAATTGATATTTACAGCATTTTGGCATCGGAAGGTTATAAGGAAACCGGACAGGAATATCTGCAAAAGGCTATGGATGCAGGCACAAAGGGCATGACCAATTATGAAAAAGGCCGAATCTGCTATTACCTGGAAGACTACGAAAATGCCAGAACCTATTTGGAAAAAGCACGTGATGAAGGCGGATTTGAATCGGTACTCTTCTTAGGAAAGACCTATGAGACGCTGGGAGATAACAACTATGCCATCAGCGTGTATAAAACCTATTTGGACAGCGTAGGACCAAACCCACAGGTGTTAAACCAGCTTGGACTTTGCAGAATGCAGACCGGTGACTACGAGGGGGCTTTAAATGCATTTCAGAGTGCCATGAATATAGAAGAAAATGGTATGATGCAGGTTCTTAAGATGAATGAAATTGTTGCATATGAAAGACTTAAGGACTATAAGAAAGCCTCCGTTCTTATGGAAAGCTATTTAAAGACTTATCCTGATGATGAGGAAGCAAAGCGGGAATATATATTTTTAAAAACAAGATAACTGAAGGCAGAGGAAATCAATCCGTTTTTTGAAGGTCTGATTATGTGAAATAACAGCACAATATATTATGTTAACAACATTATGTTAACACAATATATTGTGTTTTTTGTTGACTTTTATTTTTCCCAATGTTACACTTTTACTACACACTGTTTTTTAGTGTGTTACACTGCTTTTTTCAAGTGTACATACAAAATGATGCGGATGAAATGCCTGCATCATGAAAATTGGAGGGTAATTAATGTTTCAGGTCATTAAAAGAGAAGGAGACGTAACGGATTTTACGTTGACCAAAATCAGTGATGCCATAATGAAGGCCTTTAATGCCACAGATGTTCAATATAACAATGATGTGGTGGATTTACTGGCGCTTCGGGTGACAGCGGATTTTCAGTCAAAGGTAAAAGAAGACTGTATTCACGTGGAAGAAATTCAGGACAGTGTGGAGAAAGTATTAGAGCAGACTGGGTATGCCGAGGCGGCAAAGGCATATATTTTATACCGTAAGCAGCGGGAAAAAATGCGTACCATGAAATCTACTATTTTGGATTATAAAGATGTGGTAAACAGCTATGTGAAGATAGAAGACTGGAGAGTAAAAGAAAACTCTACGGTCACTTATTCTGTAGGGGGACTTATTTTAAGCAATTCAGGTGCAGTTACAGCCAATTACTGGCTTTCTGAAATTTACGATCAGGAGATTGCAGAAGCCCACAGAAATGCAGATATACATATTCATGATCTTGCCATGCTCACCGGATATTGCGCAGGCTGGTCATTAAAGCAGTTAATTACGGAAGGACTTGGGGGCATTACAGGAAAGATTACCTCAGCTCCTGCATCCCATTTATCAGTGCTGTGTAACCAGATGGTGAATTTCCTTGGAATTATGCAGAATGAATGGGCGGGGGCCCAGGCGTTTTCTTCCTTTGACACTTATCTGGCTCCTTTTGTAAAGGCGGATGAGCTTTCTTATAGGGAAGTGAAAAAGTGCATTGAGGCATTTATTTATGGGGTAAATACTCCCAGCCGATGGGGAACCCAGGCGCCTTTTTCCAATATTACCCTTGACTGGACTGTGCCGGCAGATTTAGCGGAGCTTCCGGCAATTGTAGGCGGAAGGGAAATGGATTTTAAGTACAAAGACTGTAAAAAAGAAATGGATATGATAAATAAGGCATTTATTGAGACTATGATTGAAGGAGATGCCAATGGAAGAGGGTTCCAGTATCCCATTCCTACTTATTCCATTACCAGAGATTTTGACTGGTCAGATACAGAAAATAACAGATTGCTGTTTGAGATGACCGCAAAATACGGAACACCGTATTTTTCCAATTATATAAATTCTGATATGGAACCCAGTGATGTGCGGAGTATGTGCTGCCGTCTGCGTCTTGATCTGCGGGAGCTGCGCAAAAAGACTGGAGGGTATTTTGGCTCGGGAGAAAGTACCGGAAGCGTGGGCGTCGTTACGATTAATATGCCGAGAATCGCTTATCTGTCTCAGGATAAAGATGATTTTTTCAGGCGTCTTAATAAGATGATGGATCTGGCGGCAAGGTCCCTTAAGATGAAACGGGACGTGATTACAAGGCTGCTGGAGGAAGGGCTTTATCCTTATACGAAGCGTTATCTGGGAAGTTTTGAAAATCACTTTTCAACCATTGGATTAATCGGCATGAATGAGGTGGGATTAAATGCGAACTGGCTTCGGTCAGATATGACGGATAAACGCACTCAGGAATTTACAAAAGAAGTGTTAAATCATATGCGCAGCAGGCTTTCAGATTATCAGGAGCAGTATGGAGATCTTTATAACCTTGAAGCAACGCCTGCTGAAAGTACTACTTATCGTCTTGCAAAGCATGATAAGAAAAGATGGCCTTCCATCAAAACGGCAGGGAAATTTGGAGATACCCCGTATTATACCAATTCATCCCACTTGCCGGTAGATTATACGGAAGATATTTTTGATGCGCTGGATATTCAGGATGAGCTGCAAACGCTTTACACTTCAGGAACAGTGTTCCATGCATTTTTAGGAGAAAAGATGCCTGACTGGAAAGCAGCAGCCGAGTTGATCAGAACTATTGCGGAAAACTATAAACTGCCCTATTATACCTTGTCTCCTACCTATTCCATTTGCAAGGAGCATGGTTATCTGGCAGGAGAGCAGAGAACATGCCCTCATTGTGGAAAAACAACGGAAATTTACAGCCGGATTACAGGGTATTACCGTCCGGTGCAAAACTGGAATGATGGCAAGCTTCAGGAATATGCCAACCGCACTACTTATAAAATTTCCAAATCTGTTTTAAAACGCCCTGTTACAAGCATAGTTACCTTGTCAGACTTCGAAAAGCCTAAGGCAGAGGTTTCTATAGAGGCACCGCAGAGTATTGCCTATTTATTTACCACGAAAACCTGTCCTAACTGCAAGCTTGCAAAGGCATATTTAAAGGATTATAAATATGTGGCCATTGATGCGGAGGAAAATATAGAACTGGCTCAAAAATATGGTGTAATGCAGGCACCGGCCCTGGTGGTGGTAAACGGTGATTCTTTTAAAAAGTATGTAAACGCATCAAGGATTAAGCAGTTTTCGGAAAACCTTAAGGCAATGGCATAACAGATAAATTATTTCACAGATAAATGCATTTGTTTTGAGAATATTATGTTTGCAGCCCAAGTCCAAAGGGCCGGAGAAAGGAATGGTTATTAAAATGATTAATCAACTGGTAAGTAAAATTAAAAAAACAAGTGCTCCTATTGTGGTTGGATTAGATCCCATGATGAAATTTGTTCCGGAGCAGGTAAAGACAAAAGCATTTGATGAGTTTGGAGAGACTTTAGAGGGGGCAGCGGAAGCTATCTGGCAGTTTAACAAGGAGATTGTTGACAATATTTATGATGTGGTTCCAGCAGTGAAGCCGCAGATTGCCATGTACGAGCAGTTTGGCATTCCCGGTGTGATGACCTTTAAGAAAACCATTGATTATGCAAAAGAGAAAGGTCTTATTGTAATCGGCGATATTAAAAGAGGTGATATTGGCTCTACCTCGGAAGCTTATGCAGCAGGCCACCTTGGAAAAGTGCAGGTGGGAAGCAAATCTTATTATGGGTTTGACGAAGACTTTGCAACCCTTAATCCTTACATGGGTTCTGACAGCGTGAAGCCTTTTATTAAGGTGTGTAAGGAGGAAAATAAAGGGGTGTTTGTTCTTGTTAAGACTTCAAATCCCAGCAGCGGCGAGTTTCAGGACCGTATGATTGCAGATGCGGACAACAAACCGCTTTATGAGATCGTTGGTGAAATGGTAGCAAAGTGGGGCGAAGATCATATGGGAGATTCCTACAGCTACGTTGGTGCAGTGGTAGGTGCCACTTACCCTGAGATGGGAAAGATTCTTCGTAAGCTGATGCCCAAAAGCTATATTTTAGTGCCTGGTTATGGCGCACAGGGAGGCAAAGGCGCGGATCTTGTGCATTTCTTTAATGAAGACGGGTTAGGAGCCATTGTAAATTCTTCAAGAGGAATTATCGCAGCTTATCAGCAGGAAAAGTATGCCTCCTTTGGACCAGAGCATTTTGCGGAGGCTTCCAGAGCCGCAGTGGAGGATATGCGTAAAGATATCATGGGTGCATTAGAAAACAGGTAAGACGGTTGATTTGACAGGAGGAACAGAGATGATTTATAAAAAATTTCAGGATTTGGAACTGTCAGCTTTAGGAATGGGCGCCATGCGGCTGCCGGTTGGGAAGAGCTATGAGGATATTGACGAGGCGGAGACAGAAAAAATGGTTGCCTATGCAATGGAGCATGGGGTAAATTATTACGATACTGCATGGGGATATCATGACGGTCAGTCGGAAATTGTCATGGGGCGTATTTTGGGAAAATATCCCAGGGACAGCTATTATCTTGCAACAAAGTTTCCCGGATATGACCTTTCCAATATGGACAAGGTTGAAGAAATTTTTGAAAAACAGCTTGAAAAATGTGGTACGGAATATTTTGATTTCTATTTATTCCACAATGTCTGTGAAATGAATATAGACGCTTATCTTGATCCAAAGTATGGTATCTTTGATTATCTTGTGAAACAGAAGAAAAACGGGCGGATACGCCATCTTGGTTTTTCGGCGCATGGAAGCTGTTCTGTTATGAAACGCTTTTTAGATGCTTATGGAGAGCAGATGGAATTTGGACAGATTCAGTTAAACTGGCTGGATTGGACGTTTCAGGACGCCAGGGGAAAGGTAGAGCTTTTAAAAGAATATCATCTGCCAGTATGGGTAATGGAGCCTCTTCGCGGAGGAAAGCTTGCTTCACTTCCAGAAGAACCTGCAAAGGTGCTTTCCGATCTCAGGCCGGATGAGGATATTCCTGCGTGGGCATTCCGGTTTTTGCAGAGCCTTGATGGTGTTACCATGATTCTTTCGGGAATGTCTGATTTTGAACAAATGCAGAAAAATGTAAAAACCTTTGAAACGGAAAAAACGCTTGACGGGAAGGAAATGGATGCGTTACTTGGAATTGCAGATGCAATGCTGAAAAAAAGCGTTCTGCCATGTACCGGGTGCAGGTACTGCACCAGCCACTGCCCTAAGGGACTGGATATTCCCGCGCTTTTGGAACTCTACAATGAGCACAGCTTTACCGAGGGCGGATTTATAGCGCCTATGGCTTTGATGGCAGTACCGGATGAGAAGAAACCGTCCGCCTGCGTTGGCTGCAGGAGCTGCGAGGCGGTATGCCCCCAGCAGATTAAAATTTCGGAAGCAATGGCAGACTTTAATAAAAGACTAAATGGTTAGGAAAAATGCTGCAATTCATCAATAACCAGCGATAATGACAGTTGGAGTATTGATGGATTGCGGCCTTCTATTTGTAAATGTAGAAAAAATTGTATAGAAATTCAACACAATTTAATTTTGTTATATATATAAGTGGTCTATGTAGTGTTTTCTTATTTGGAAAATACTAAATCTGGTATTGTGCATTTTTTATTTCAATATTCTGAATTCAAATATTCTTTGTGACAAATTACAGTTCGCATGCTATACTCAGTTTGAAGATTAAAATCCCTATAAAAACAAGGAGAGTTGTTGTGAGTGATAAAAGTTTATTTTATAAAAGTTTTGAGGCAGGAACAGAAATAGATGATTTTTTTGAAAAACTGCAGGAATATGCAGAGGAAAGTCCAAGTGGAAATCCGGTATATATACTGAATAATCCGCTTGGTGATAAAAAATATTCTTATTCTTACGAGAAAGCAGTAGTGATTCTTGTGCCAAAGCATAAACTGTTATTTCTTCATTATGGAAATAATGCGGATGCTTTTGAGGATTTTATAGAAGATTTCCTGGAAGATACCAGCCATTTATCGGATAAATATAATTATACCCAGATTTTAGGCAGAGCACGAAAATGGAGAAATGATTTTGTTGAGCAGATGGAATACGTGGATATCAAGGATTTAAGCGTTGATGAAGTATTGGATAAAATTAAGCTGCCAACAAAGGAAAATGAAAGAAAAGGAGAATTTTTGATTTCTCTTTTAACAGGAAGCATCAATAATATTGATAAAACAGGTTTAGATTATCCGGAAACTATTTTAGAAAAAATCAAAAGAAAAATTGTACTTTTTGACGGAGATCAGACAAGGTTTATTTACAATGAGCCAAAAGAAAAAAGAATCATAATACAAGGGCTTGCAGGTACTGGAAAGACAGAATTGCTATTGCATAAGATCAAGGAAATTTATACGAAGAATGATAAGGTAAAGATTGCTTTTACATGTCATAATAAAATACTTGCTGAAAATCTCAGGGTAAGGATACCAGAGTTCTTTACTTTTATGAAGGTTCAGGAGCAGATAAAGTGGGAAGAAAAATTATGGGTAATGAGTAGTTGGGGCTCAAAAGGCAACAGTAATTCCGGAGTTTACAGCTATATTTGCAATTTTTATGGAATTCCATTTGAAAGATTTTCCTATGATACTACATTTGATGCTGTTTGTCGAAGGGCTTTAGAAAATTTGCGGGAGTTGGGCCAGTTAGAATATTGCTTTGATTATATATTGATTGACGAGAGTCAGGATTTTTCAGAGAGTTTTTTTGATTTGTGCAGTAAAGTTACAAGAAAATGTGTATATATTGCGGGAGATATTTTTCAGAATGTATTTGAAAGTGAGGATGTCAGCAAAGTAGAGCCGCAGTTTTTACTGAATAAATGTTATCGAACAGATCCTAAAACGCTGATGTGTGCACATGCAATAGGTATGGGGCTGTTTGAAAAAAATGGAAAATTAAGATGGCTTACTGACACTGCATGGAGTGACTGCGGATATGATATCAGAAAGTATCAGGGCTATTATGACCTCTATAGAAAGCCACTTAGAAGATTTGAAGACCTGGGAAATGTGAACATTAGCAGCCTGGAGGTGATTCCATCTGGCAGGCGGGATTATTTTAGTAAGATCATGGAAATTATTCAGAAAATACGTGAAGAAAATCCTAAAGTAGAAGCCGAGGACATTGGAATTATGTTTTTGGAAAATTTGAATATGAATTATTCTCTAGCGAATCGGCTTCAGGCGGCAATTAATGAGAAATTTAACTGGGATGTAAACATTGGTTATGAAACAAAAGAAAAAAAGAAAGGGGCTTTATTTATAAGCAACAGAAATAATGTAAAAGGATTGGAATTCCCATTTGTTATTTGCTTTATGCAAAATAGTTTAACAGGGAACCTTCAGACGAGAAATTCCATTTATATGATGCTTACAAGATCATTTATTACCTCATACTTTATTTTACCTGATGAATCTCAAAATATTGATGAAATTATTTATGGGGTTAATGAGGTGAACAAAAATGGATTTCTTCATGTTCTTGAACCGGATGAGGAGGAAAAAGCCCGCTTGAAAAATGCAATTATTAATAGAACAAGTGTGTATAAGTCACAGAGGGAAATTGTAGAAGAAATTCTGGATGAATTGAATATTAACAAAGGACAAAGAGAAAAGTTTCATAAGTTAGTGGGAATTATGTGTAAAGATGAAGTGGACAGAGATAAAATACACGAAATCATAGTAACAAACTATAATATGATGGGTTGAGGATAATGTTATGAAAGGTGCAATTGAAGTACCCGTTGGGAGATTTTATTGTAATAAAATCTCTCAGCCGATCAGAGAAAAGAAAGACTGCATTTTATTACTGTTAGATACACTTGAGATATTAGTTGCTGCTATGCCTTTAAATGGAGATGAGAAGGCGAAAATTGTTATAAGAAACAGTAAAATGAGCAGGGCATTTTATTTTATGCAAGATAAATATTATTCGATTCTTTTTCCATTTTCTTTGGAAGAAAGAGAAGAAAACGATTCATATGCAATATATGATCCTGTTTTAGATATGGAAGTGAATAACAGGGAAATATCATTGATGAGAACTATTCTTGATAGAATAGATTTTATCAATTCAACAGTAGAAGCTATGCTTGAAAGCATTTATTATGATATGGAAGGTGAAGAATATGCAGGCATCGAAATAGAAAGATGTTGGGGGCTTCTTATGAGAATGTTTTCTCTTGAACTGGGATATATTCGTTATGATTATGATCCGGAACATGTAAATGGTGATTTTCATCCGCCACATCATTTAGATATTAACTATTCCGCAAAATGTACATATAAACTGGGACTGAAAGAAAAAATCTCAATCAATGACTTTACAGATTTGCTGGATATACAGACGAAGTGTAAATATCTTGTCTGAAAAGGATAAAAATAGGCGTGGAGGCAGTACTGTGAAAAAGATTGTGGTTGTTTTTATGATAATTATGTTGGTCAATTTATGCGGCTGTTCAGAAGACAGTGAAAATGAGGAGCAAAACAATGTTAATGAAACATCTGAACAGGAGGTAGAAGAAAGTTATTTTGACAAATACAGTGGCTGGCCTTTAGATGGAAAAACAAATGAGCAGGTTATGTCAGAAGGTGTAGCAGAAGACAGCACTGGTAATGTGCGGGTTTATGATCCGTCATGGACGGAGGAGGAAATCATGGATGCAATCAATGAGCGGAGCCAGTATTATAAGGCAAGCGCCTATTATTCAGAAATAATTGATTATTGGGAAAATATCAGAGAAGTCAGGGACATTTCAAACCTGATGGAACCTTTGTTTGAAACTGATAGAAAGTATTACACAAAGGAAGAATTTGAACGCGAGCCCATGCTGGTAATTCATCTGGCAAAAAATGAAATCTATGCAAGACATGGCTACATATTTAAAAATACAGATTTGTATAATTATTTTATGGGATGTATCTGGTACAATCCCACCTGCAGCAGTAAAGATTTTAGTGACAGCGTATTTAATGAATATGAAAAGGCAAACCTTGAAATTCTGACAGAACTGGACACGTATTAGAGTACTGCTCTGTTGTTTTTTGGCAATACTATTGTCTTGTTAAGAAACAGTAATAAATGAGAGGTATGGTGAAAGAGAAAACTACTATGATGATTAATTTAAAAAATGAACAAGATATTTTGATTGATCAACTGGAATATACAATAAATTATCGTGGGACAAAGGCTAAACGATTATTGAGGAGCGAATCTTTTATACAGCATGTAAACATTTTGTATTCTTGCTTTGTAGCATGTTTATCAATTTGGAGTCTTTTAGTTGATCAAAAATTTATTAGTTTCATAGCAACTATTATATCAATAATACTGGTAGTATCCATTACATATCTTAATTCGCAAAGATATGCTGCACGGGCTAAAGATTTAGAAGCAAATATACTTGATTTACGTAATTTACAGTCAGATTTATTAGTAAATTTATCTGAAGAAAAATTATTTGAAAAATGGGAAATATTTAATAGTTATTTAGCAGCCAGTGAAACAGAAGACAATTATGATAAGTTATATTATGATGTTTTTGAGTATTCTCCAAGCAAAAATAAAGAGAAAGTACGTAATTTAAGGGTTATTCAATTTTATGCACAGATGATTGTATGTATACTTCTAAAGGGGGTTATTATCTTATTGCCATTTATTGCGACAGGGTTTTTAATATATTCTATGCTCACAGGAACTATATCTAATATGGATCTTTTATTGTCAAACAGTTGACAGCCTAGAGGGGTATATGAATATAAAAGAGTAGGAGAGGATGTAAAAAATGCATCTGACTTGCATACAGGGATTTTTGACAGTGATGGATACATTATTTTACAGGCGGAATATTCTGAAAAAAATTATGCTGCTGAAATAGAAAGACTGCGCGGTATTTCCTGTTCAATTACAAATGGTAAAGCGGAAAAGTTTACAAATTATGTGTTATATGAAGCGGAAGACTTTGCATATCCGGCGTATTTGACATGCGATGGCTTTTCTGATATGTATGAGTATGCATTAGTAGATAAAGAAAATTGTAGAATTACGTATATTCTTGTAAATTATCCAGATAGTGATGTTTTTCCGTCTGACTTTATAAAATATACAAAAGCAGAAATGTTTTATAAAATTGACAGAGGGACGGAATGCTTTAGTATATACGCTCATTCTTTTGATGGCGGAAAAACATTTATTGTAAATGACAACTGGTGAAACAAGGTAGTGTTTTGAAATTAAAAAAAATAGATTGACTCCCTAACAGTTGTTAGATATAATAGTGCCTAACAACTGTTAGGGGGATGTTAAGTGATGAATGAAACAAAACAAAAAATATTAGATGTATCATTAGACTTGTTTTCTCAAAAAGGATTTTCTGCGGTTTCTATCAGAGATATTTGTAAAAGTGTAGGAATTAAGGAAAGCTCCGTCTATTATCATTTCAAAAATAAGCAGTCCATTTTCAACGAGCTTCTCCAGCGTTTTGAAACAACAGCAACAGATTTAATGTGCCAGTTAGAACAGGGGGTAAATGCTTTGCCGGATGCTTCCGGGGAGAATTTATATGGAAAGACCTGTGGCTGTTTTTTTGAAAACTATTTGATGGATGAATACTGTAATAAGATGCTGCGGCTGCTTTCCATTGAACATTTGCACAATGATGAAATGAGAAAAATATATGATTACTGGTTATTTGATAAACCTCTGAATTTTCAGGGAAAAGTGTTTTCTGTGTTATCAATGTCAGGAATGATTCAAACAGAAGACAGCAGTTATTTAGCGGTGAAATTTTATGCGCCGATTTTTCTTTTTATGCAGCGCTGGCTTTTTTCCGGGGCATTGACAGAGGAATGCAAACAAGTCTTTCGGGAAAATGCATATAAACATGTAAATCATTTTTTTAGTGAATTGGGGGATAAGTAATATGGCAAATATATTGATTGTAGGCGCAAATCAGGGAATTGGTTATTATCTTGTAGAAAGACTGTTAGAATTGGGAAATAATGTAACGGTATTAGATATTCAGACAGATGCTGTTGAAGCATTAGAAGAAAAATATAAAAATACAGTTCTGCCGGTCATTGCAGATGCGCGGGAACTTTCAGGCATTACAAATGGAGTCCGGCAGGCAGTTGAGCGTTTTGGAGATATTGATATTGCCATACACAACGCCTGCTTGTGTACCTTTGAAAGCGAAGAGGTTACCGGTTATGAAGTATACCAAAAGGTAATGGATGTGAATTATTTTGGAGCGTTGCGACTGGCCAAAACGGTTCTTCCCTATATGCGAAAAGCAAAAAAGGGGCGTATTATATTTACAAGTTCAGGCGTGGGAGTTACCGGCTTTGCAAGCATTTCTCCATATGCTGCTTCTAAAGGGGCAATAGAATCATTGGCTAAGTGCCTGAAAATAGAAAATGAAGAATATGGGATTTCCTTTCACTTATTTCATCCACCATTAACAAATACAAAATCAGCGTCGGGAATCTCTGTTCCAAAAGAATTTAAAGCAGATGCTAAAAAAGTTGGTTATGGATTAGCTGACCGCATTTGGTCAAAAAAGTTTGTGATTTGTCACTGCGCAGCACAGGCAATGCAAATAAAATTTTCCTATCGACATCCTCTTTACATAGGAAAAATGATGACCAGAGCAGCACAAAGAAGTATACGTACGTCTTAGCCTTATATTTTTTGGCAGTGGGGTGATAAGAGAACTGTTTCTTATAATTTGTAAGAAAATTGTAAGAAATGTCCTGAGAACTTTGTAAAAAACTAATGATAAGCTTTTATCAGCTCAAGGAGAAAGCTTCTGGCAGCAGATTTGCCTGGCCAGATTATAAAAAATGACAGAAAGGAAGACAAAAAAGAGAATGGGTGAATGTGTACTGGTAGTGGATGATGACAGGGAGATTGTAAAGGCCATCAGTATTTTGCTGAAAGGAGAGGGCTATGAGGTGCTGAAGGCCTATGACGGGCTGCAGGCACTGGACATTCTTTCCACCCATCCGGTGAAGCTGGTGCTTATTGATGTGATGATGCCGAAGCTGGACGGGCTTTCTGCACTGATGCGTATCAGGGAAAAACAAAATATTCCCATTATTGTTTTAAGTGCAAAAAGCGAGGATAGTGATAAGGTGTTAGGCCTGTCTATGGGCGCGGATGATTATGTGGCCAAGCCCTATAATCCGCAGGAACTGGCAGCCCGGGTAAAGAGCCATCTGCGCAGATATACCAGCCTGGGAGACATTCATACCAGAAGGGGAGAGGACGAAATTGTAAATGGCCGCTTATCTTTTAAGACTGATGAAAGGGTGCTTTATGCAGATGGAGAAGCAATAAGACTTACCGCCACAGAAACAAAGATTGTGGAGCTGTTTATGCGGAATCTGGGCAGAGTGTTTCCGGCAGAGGAAATTTACCGGCGTGTGTGGGAGGAAGAGGCCTTTGCATCAGAAAAAACTGTCATGGTTCATATCAGGCGTATTCGTGAAAAGCTGGAGCTGAATCCAAAAGAGCCAGAATATATAAAGGTGGTGTGGGGCATTGGATACAAAATGGAAAAGCAGGAAAAATGCAATTAGTACTTTATTTTTTGTTTTAGGCGCAAGTCTGTTGCTGGGAGGCATGGCGGGGATTATGAAGTATAAACCGGGCAGCGTGCGCCTTTGGCAGGTGAATGAACTGTTTTCAGGAGACTACCAGAATAATTACAGATTTCAGGATTATATCACAGGATGGTTCTGGAACTTTCTGACTATGGCAGCAGGAGGCAGTTTAAAAGAGTCATGGGGTTATGGCATGGACGGTTATTGGGGCAGCGATTATTACGGAGGCTGGGGCGATGCACCTGATACATGGGACTATGACTGGGAAGCCTGGCAGGACAGTATGGATGAAATGGTGGATATTTATGAGGAGACGGAGGAAGAATGGGATAGACTTCAAAATGAAGGAGCCTGGGAGGAAGCGAAAGACGCTCTTGAAAGGATGAAGGCTTATGAAGAAGAAATAAGAAATCTTCAGGAAATGATCCAAAGTGAAATGGGAGCCGGCCGGGGTTATGGATTAAAAGAGCCTACGCAAGAGGAGAAAGATAAAATTGCCCAAGAATATCACGAAAGGATTAAAGGGGATAAGAATCTGCTCTATTTGATTTCATATGAAGATCAGGTTCTGTACGCTAATACAGATCTTTTATCTGGAGATGGCAATATGACTGCGCCAAAGGGCTACAATTTCCTTCTGTATTTTGATGGGGAAAAGGTAAGGATTATTAAGGACGGAAAAGAGCTGGACATTTATGGGGACGGTTATTACAGGGAGGAAAGTTCATGGCAGGAAGCAGGCGAAAGAAGGAACTGGTATGTTCCCGGCTACCTGAATTTTCCGGTGGATGAAGGCATGAAAAAGGTTAAGATTTTTCTTGCTGCTGCTAAAGAGCCGGTGCTGTACCTGGATGGAAGTTATGGAACCGGCGGTAATGGGCAGTATAATAATTCCCTGTATTGGATGAATTATTACTGTCAGGAGAATCGAGAGATTTTGAAGAAGGAAGCAGTATACTTTATTCTTGGGCTGGTTTTGCTGCTGTCAGCATTTCCGGGCAGAAAAAGCAGAAGGGAAATGAGAGCGAAAATTGCAGGCATTCAGGCAAAAATTTGGGTGGAAGGCAAGCTGCTTTTGATGGTAGGACTACTGTTTTTTGTATTTATTATTATTAAATGCAGCAAGCAGGATTATGGCCTGTGGCAGGAACTGGGCGAAATCTACTATTATGAATATGGCTTTACAAATCTTTTTATATATGGGAAAGAGATATTGAAAAATGCCCATCCGGCTGCATGGATTGTACTGTTCTGGGGAATTTATCTGGTTTTTAATGATTTCAAATATAATAAAAAGATATGGAACAGCAGCCTGTGCGGAAAGCTTTACAGTACATTTTCGGTTAAAAGCTTAAGCTGGCCGCCTGCCCGGAAAATGGCATTGAGAAACAGCACGCTATTTGTTGGAGCGACGTGTTATGTTTTGCTTTTGCTGGGAATGATTTTTTGGCGGATAAGAGGGTACGGGAATAATAGATTGATTTTTGTTTTGGTTGTTTTTGGTGCGGCTGCTTTTCTTTTGACGGCATATTTTGTGGGAAGAAAAAATATGGAGACAGCTAAGGATATGGAAATAATTTCCGGATACATCAGCGAAATTCGAAATGGTAATTATCAGGGGATTGAGGGAAAAGCAGCCGGTCATGATCTGCAAAAGGTTATGGCGGAGCTTGAAGACATCCGTCATGGCCTTGAAGAAGCTGTGGAAGAGCAATTGAAAAGTCAGAAAATGAAAGTGGAACTGATTGCAAATGTATCCCATGACATTAAGACTCCTCTGACTTCTATTATCAGCTATGTACAGTTTTTAAAGCAGGAAGAAGAGCTGCCTGAGCATGTAAAGGACTATGTAAAGATATTGGATGAAAAGTCACAGAGGCTGAAAAACATGGTGCAGGATGTTTTTGCAGTGAGCAAGGCAGCTTCCGGGGAACTGCCCATGCATATGGAAAAGCTGGATTTTGGAAAGCTTCTGTGCCAGACAATGGCGGATATGGAAGAACAGATTGAAGGAAGTCAGGTATCTTTCCGCACAGATTTGCCTGAGTCACCAGTGATGATTATGGCTGACGGACAGCGGATGTACCGGGTATTTCAGAACCTGTTTCAGAATGCCATACAATATTCTCTTGCTGGTTCAAGGGTGTATGTGACACTGCAGACAAAAGGCGTTATGGCATCTGCCAGCGTGAAAAATGCTTCTTTGATGGAACTGGACAAGGAGAAAGATTTTGCCGAGCGGTTTACCAGAGGAGATGAGAGCCGCACAGATGGCGGCAGCGGCCTGGGGCTGGCGATTGCCCAGAGCTTCACGGAAGCCTGTGGCGGGGAATTTTTATGGGAGACGGATGCTGATTTGTTTGTAGTGAAGGTTTCCTTTAGAATTGCAGAATAAAAATTTTGGGCAGTAACCGGAAGAAGAATCGGTTTCTGCCTTATTTTTACCAAGTTTCATTGAAAAAGTCTCTGCTTTATGGTAAACTTAGGAAGAATTCATACAGGAAATTTGATTAACCCTGTGTCTTGATAGAGGGCATAAAGAGAGGAATAGAAGAATGGAACAGTACAAGCAGGAGTTTATTGAGTTTATGGTGGACAGCCAGGTACTTAAATTTGGCGAATTTACATTGAAGAGCGGAAGAAAATCTCCCTTTTTTATGAATGCGGGGGGATATGTAACCGGCACACAGCTTCGCAGACTGGGCGAATACTATGCAAAGGCAATCCATGATAACTATGGCCTTGATTTTGATGTGCTCTTTGGACCTGCCTATAAAGGAATTCCCTTATCGGTAGCAGCAACTATGGCAATCAGCGAGCTGTACGGAAAAGAAATTCGATATTGCTCTAACCGCAAGGAAGTAAAAGATCACGGAGATACCGGTATTTTATTGGGTAGCAGGTTAAAAGACGGAGACAGAGTAGTAATTATTGAAGATGTTACCACTTCCGGCAAATCAATAGAAGAAACTTATCCGATCATTAAAGCGCAGGCCAACGTGGAGATTAAGGGACTTATGGTATCCTTAAACCGTATGGAGAAAGGGCAGGGAGAAAGAAGCGCCCTTGCAGAAATAAAGGAAAAATACGGTTTTGATGCCAACGCTATCGTGAATATGCAGGAGGTTGTGGAATATCTTTATAATAAGCCCTATAAGGGACAGATTTACATTGATGATACGCTTAAAAAGGCAATTGATGTATATTATGAGCAGTATGGAGCAAAGTGAAATACCCCGCAGCAGGCTATGGGGCATTACACCTCGCGGCATTCGTCAACTGTCCGTGTAAGTACGGCCGCCTGACTCATTGCTCGCGGGAATAAATTCTGATTATGAAAGGAGCATCCACATGGAAGAAAAAGTTTATAAAACCATGAACGGAGCAGGTGCAATGAGTATCGCAGTAGGTGTTGTAACACTGGTTACGGGAATTGTCTGCGGAATACTGATGATTATAGGCGGCGCAAAATTATTGGCCGGTAAGTCGAAAATTTTATTTTAACGGAAAGGGCATTTCTGGAAGCAGGGATGCCTTTTATGAATGACAAGAGCTGAGCTGTTATTTTAGTAGAAAGAGATTGGCAAAATGTTTAGAAAAAAAGGTTATATTTTTACCACAAAGCACCATTCTAAAAGAGGGATCATGTCAACTGTTTTCGGGGTACTTTCCATTATTACACTGGGAAGCAGTATTTATCTTTCCTATTTAAATAAGGGAGAGGTAAATGTAAGATATGCGTCGGCGGCGGTTTTGGCAGTGATTTATATGATCACAGGAATAATTTTAGGGGCATGGTCCACCATAGAGCGTGAGAAATTTAAAATGTTTACTGTGCTTGGGATTGTTACAAATGTTGTGGCATTTGGGATGTTGAGCATTATTTTGTATGCAGGCGCTTACCTGGATTAAGAAGGTTCTGGTTAGAGCTTCATATTCACATGGAAGAATCGCAAAGGAAGCGGTTCTTCATACAAATTGTTTGTGCCGCAGGCGGCATGACGGGAAGGTTGAATATAATGATTGATGAAAGGTTTTTACTTGCGAAAGAGCGTATCGAAAAAATAGAAAATGAAAATGTGCTTATGCAGACATATCAGGATTACTTTAAAAAAGCAGCAGGATTTCTGCTTATGGTCTGTGATAATTATCAGTTTATTATAGAGGGTGGTCTTGGTAAAGGGACGCTTGAAGAACTAAAGGTAAGAAACTATAAATTATATGAAGAGATTCTTCCGGGAAATTACGAAGAAAGCTATGCCAATCCTGAAAAAAGTGTGTCTTTGTTTGGAGAAGAGTACGGGAAAATTCTGTCTTTTTTGTATGCGGAACTGCGTAGCATCATTCCATTTGCATATGAAAGAAAATTAGAGGAAATGGTAATAAGGCTGGAATTATTTCTGGAAGTCTATGGTTCTTTTTGCTGTGAACAGGAAGAAAATAAAGTGCTGCCTTCCAGCGAAGCTTTAAAAGAAATTATTTACTGGTATGTGAATGATTACACGAAGGATGCGGCGGAAACGAAGCTTTTAGATATGTTGTGTCCGGAGTCAGACTTTGCGCTCCGCATCATAGAAGGAGACTTGTCTGATCCCAGATATCTTTATTATTTTGGAGAATATATAACAGACAGCCAGATTGAAACGTGGAGGCATTTAAATTCCCTGCCGGAAGAGACACTTAAAAAAATGGCGGACACTTATACGGAAGGATATCGAATTGGCTTTGAAGTGGGAAATAAAGACATTTCAAAAAAGAAAACGGTTAATATCCGGTACTGCCTGGGCTTTGAGCCTATGATAAAAAAGGCAGTGGACAATTTTAGGAAAATTGGGCTGGAGCCTACGATTTACCGGGCAGCTTCCAGCATTCTCCAGGGAAAGGGAATGAATCGCAACGGATACTATGGCGCAATTCCAAACAAACAGTACGATTTTGACCACAAGGATGACCAGGCTTTAATTCTTGATAAAAGGCTGGTTCAGGTTCGCCTGGAGGCGCTTAAGGAAGGCTTTGAAAAATATAAAGAACAGGCATCTGTTTTTGGCGGTCCTGCTGTTATGGAGGTATTTGGCGAAAAATCCGTGGCTCTTAAAGATAAGCCTTCGGCCATCCATTTATCAGAAAGCCAACAAAAACTCACTGTTGAGTATATGGCGGCGTCAGGGGAAATACAAAACCGGTATATTAAAGGAGAGGAAAGAAGCTTTACTATCATTGCCTTTCCAGTACCTGAAATTGGAAAAGATTTTTCAAAGATCTTTGATGAGGTGATCCGTATTAACACTTTGGATTATCAGCTTTATCAGAGAATGCAGCAAATTATCATTGATACCTTAGATCAGGGGCGTTACGTGCTGGTAAAGGGGATGAAAGGAAATAAAACCAATTTAAAAGTTATGCTGCACACTTTAGAAGATCCCCAAAAGCAGACAAACTTTGAAAACTGTGTGGCGGATGTAAATATTCCCGTGGGCGAAGTCTTTACATCTCCTGTCCTTGCAGGAACCGAAGGAACATTGCATGTAAGCAGAGTTTATTTAAATGAGCTGGAGTATAAGGATATTTATCTGACCATAAAGGATGGCATGGTTACAGATTATGGCTGCAGCAATTTTGATACCGCAGAACAAAACCGGAAATATATCAGGGATAATGTGCTGTATCATCATAACAGCCTGCCTCTTGGAGAATTTGCCATTGGCACCAATACCACAGCCTTTGTGGCAGCCAGAAAATATGGAATAGAGGATAAACTGCCCATTTTGATTGCAGAAAAGACGGGGCCCCACTTTGCAGTGGGAGACACCTGCTATTCCCACGCGGAGGATGTGAAGGTTTATAATCCGGATGGAAAGGAAATCATAGCCAGAGACAACGAATATTCCATAAAAAGACTTGAAAAAGACAGCAATGCATATTTTAACTGTCATACAGATATCACCATACCCTATGATGAACTGGGAGAGGTCAGTGTGGTGACTGCTGATGAAAGAGTCATTACAATCATAGAAGAAGGCAGATTTGTGCTGGCCGGATGCGAAGAGCTTAATGCACCGCTGGATGAGTGAAATACCCCGCGGGAATAAACAGTTGCAGAAAGGCAGTGTTTTATAGTATGATGTTATAGAATATAAGGTACAAAATGGAAGGAGTAATTATGGCACAGGTAGGAATTGTGATGGGCAGTGATTCGGATATGCCCGTTATGGCAAAGGCGGCGGATGTCCTTACGGAACTTGGAATTTCTTTTGAAATGAAGATTATTTCAGCCCACAGAGAACCCGACGTATTTTTTGAATATGCAAAAACTGCTGAGGAAAAGGGATTTAAAGTGATCATTGCAGGAGCAGGCATGGCGGCGCATCTGCCGGGGATGTGCGCGGCGATTTTTCCCATGCCGGTAATTGGTATTCCCATGCATACCACTTCACTTGGAGGAAGAGATTCGCTTTATTCGATTGTTCAGATGCCTTCCGGAATTCCGGTTGCCACAGTTGCCATTAACGGCGGGGCAAATGCAGGACTGCTTGCCGCTAAAATTCTGGCAACTTCGGACGAGGCGCTTTTAACGAAGCTTAAGGAATACAGCCGGAATCTGAAAGAGAGCGTCCAGAAAAAGGACGAAAGATTAAGTCAGGTAGGATATAAGAACTATTAAAATAAATTTTTGAAAGGAACAGGTAGTTTAAAATGGATTACAAGAATGCCGGAGTTGACATTGAAGCTGGCTATTTAAGTGTGGAATTAATGAAAAAGTATGTGAAGGAAACAATGCGGCCGGAAGTGCTGGGATCTTTAGGAGGATTTTCAGGAGCATTTTCTCTTTCAGCCATTAAAAATATGGAAAAACCTACGCTTGTTTCAGGAACGGATGGTGTAGGAACGAAGATTAAGCTTGCTTTTTTAATGGACCGGCATGACACTGTAGGGATTGACTGTGTCGCCATGTGTGTAAACGACATTGCATGTGCAGGGGGAGAGCCTTTATTCTTCCTTGATTACATTGCCTGCGGTAAAAATTATCCAGAAAAGATAGCGTCAATTGTAAAAGGAGTGGCGGAAGGCTGCAAACAGTCAGGCGCTGCTTTGATTGGTGGTGAAACAGCGGAACATCCCGGGCTGATGCCGGAGGAGGAATATGATCTTGCCGGATTTGCAGTGGGCGTGGTGGATGAAAAGAACCTGATTACAGGAGAGACAATTAAACCGGGAGACGTGCTGGTTGGAATTGCTTCTTCCGGAGTACATAGCAACGGATTTTCCCTGATAAGAAAAGTGTTTGACATGACAAAAGAAAGTCTGGATACATATTATGATGAGCTTGGGGCAACTCTTGGAGAAACACTGCTTACCCCTACAAGAATTTATGTGAAGGCATTAAAGAGCATAAAGGAAGCAGGCGTTGTAATAAAAGGATGCAGCCATATTACAGGCGGTGGTTTTTATGAAAATATACCCAGGATGCTTCCGGAAGGTGCCTGTGCTGTGATTGAGAAAAACAGTTATCCCATTCCTGCAATTTTTGGTCTGATGCAGAAGAAGGGAAACCTGGAAGAAAAGATGATGTACAATACTTATAATATGGGACTTGGCATGGTATTAGCCCTTGATCCGGCGGATGCGGATAAGGCGGTAAAAGCAATTGAGGCAGCCGGTGAAAAGGCTTATGTGGTAGGTAAGGTGGAAGCTGGAGAAAAAGGAGTTGCCATATGCTGAATATTGTTGTATGTGTTTCAGGCGGTGGAACTAATCTTCAGGCAATTATAGATGGAATTAACAATGAAACAATTAAGAACACAAAAATAACGGGTGTTATCAGTAATAATCCAGGAGCATATGCTTTAAAAAGAGCAGAAAGTTCAGGGATTCCGGCATTTTGTATTTCTCCTAAAGATTGCGGAAACAGAGAAGAATTTAATCAGAAGTTTCTAGACAAAGTCATAGAATTAAATCCTGATTTAATTGTTCTTGCCGGATTCCTTGTGATTTTACCGAAAAAAATGATTGAAACCTATCGTGACAGGATTATTAACATTCATCCCTCGTTAATTCCTTCTTTTTGTGGAACCGGTTTTTACGGGCTGAAGGTACACAAGGAGGTACTGCGGCGGGGGGTTAAGGTGACCGGTGCAACAGTTCACTATGTGGATGAAGGAACGGACACAGGAAGAATTATTCTGCAGAAAGCAGTGGAAGTATTAGAGGATGATACGCCGGAGATTTTGCAAAGAAGGGTTATGGAGCAGGCGGAATGGGTGATTCTTCCACAGGCTATTAATGAGATCGCACAGGCAGATCAAAAGTGAGTGCGGTTTTATAAAGATGTGTATGGAAAGAGAGGCATAATAAATGAAAATACTGATAGTGGGAAGCGGCGGCAGAGAGCATGCAATAGCTGCCAGTGTGGCAAAAAGCCCGAAAGTAAGTAAAATCTATTGTGCGCCCGGGAATGCGGGAATTGGTCTGATTGCGGAATGTGTGCCTATTGGTGCAATGGAATTTGACAAGATTACCGCTTTTGCAAAGGAAAAAGAAATTGATCTTACCATTGTGGGCATGGACGATCCATTAGTAGGCGGATTAATTGATGAATTGGAAAAGGAAGGACTTCGTGCATTTGGTCCTAGAAAAAATGCTGCAATTTTAGAGGGAAGCAAAGCTTTTTCCAAGGATCTTATGAAAAAATACAATATTCCAACAGCAGCATATGAAACTTTTGATTCTGCAAAAGAAGCTTTAAGTTATTTGGAAAGCGCCCGGTTTCCTATTGTGCTGAAGGCAGACGGTCTGGCCCTTGGAAAGGGAGTTTTGATTTGTCAGGATCTTAAAGAAGCAAAAGAAGGCGTCAAGGCAATTATGCTGGATAAACAGTTTGGCACTGCCGGAAGCCGTCTTGTGATAGAGGAATTTATGACAGGAAGGGAGGTTTCAGTCCTTTCCTATGTGGATGGAAAAACAATTAAGACAATGACCTCCGCGCAGGATCATAAACGTGCGCTGGATGGAGATCAGGGGCTGAATACCGGCGGAATGGGAACTTTTTCTCCCAGTCCATTTTATACAAAAGAAGTGGATGAATTTTGCAGGAAAAACATTTATCAGGCAACAGTGGACGCTATGGCAGCGGAAGGAAGAGAATTTAAGGGGATTATCTTTTTTGGACTTATGCTGACTGAAAATGGGCCCAGAGTTCTTGAATACAATGCCAGATTTGGAGATCCTGAGGCGCAGGTAGTGCTGCCCCGTATGAAAAATGATATTATAGAAGTGATGGAAGCATGCATTGACGGGACGCTGGACCAGATTGATCTTTCGTTTGAAGATAATGCGGCAGTTTGTGTTGTTTTAGCTTCAAAAGGGTATCCTGTAGAATATGAAAAGGGCTTTTTGATAGAAGGACTTGAAAAATTTGAAGGACAGGATTCCTGTTTCTGTTTTCATGCAGGAACGAAAAAGACAGATCAGGGGATTGTGACAAATGGAGGAAGAGTTCTTGGGATCACTGCGAAGGGCAGGGATTTGCTGGAAGCAAGAAAAAATGCCTATGAAGCGGTACAATGGATAAACTTTGAAAATAAATATATGCGTTGTGATATAGGAAAGGCAATCGAAGAAGTATAAGAAGGGGGATGGGTGCATGGCAGAAAAAATGCGGAAAAAACTGCTTCAAACTGAACTGGAAAGGCCTACTTTATGCAAAGCATGCAGTGGGGTTTTGGTCTACAAGGGAATAGGCGAGTACAAATGTGAAGAGTGCGGTGCGCTGGAGTATGATGATTATGGAAAAGTGCGTAATTATCTGGAAAAGCACAGGGGGGCAAATGTAGCTGAGATATCTGGCGCCACAGATGTATCACATAAGGCAATTCGGGAAATGATCAAGGAAAGGCGGTTTGAGATCGTTGATAACCGTGGTGGGTACCTAAGATGCGAAATATGCGGAGAAGGTATAACCAGTGGCCGGCTTTGCAGTAAATGTGAGGAAAGCTATCACAGAGATGTGGAAGCAAAGGCAAGGGAAGACAGGAAGAAGGGCATGACAATGACAGGCTATGGAGAAGCGTCAACCGGGGAACGTGGAAGCAAGCGTTTTACGAGAGATAGATAAGGAGAAAGCAAATTGAAGAAGTTAAGTACACGGATAAAGAAAATCAGCTTGGTCAGGAAAGCTGCTGCTGTGGCTTTTATGGCAGTTGTATTTTACATGACCGCATTTACCAGTATGGCTGCTGAAGGAACGATAACAGCAGAAACTGCTAATATTCGTAAGGAAACAAGTACGGATAGTGAAGTGGTTGGAAGTACGGTAAAAGGGAAAAAAATTGATATTCTGGAAGCAGTCAAAGACAGTTCGGGAACTGTATGGTATAAAGTTGCCATTTCAGGCGGCGGATATGGGTATATCAGAAGTGACTGCGTAAGTACTACAGATACAATTACGGTAAATGAAAATACAAGTACACTTGCAAATAATGAAGGAAGTACTGCAAAACCTGCCGACACGGTTCCTACATCAATAGGAGAACAGCAGGCGGTGATCAGTGCCCAGACAAATGTAAGAGTACGTACCGGGGCATCCACACAACATGATACGGTAACCTCTCTTCCTAATGGAACACCTGTTACATTGATCGGAGAAGCAAATGACAACCAGGGAAAGAAATGGTATCAGATTACCTGCGACTATAATGGAAGAAAAATAGAAGGATATGTTCTTGCTTCTTTAACTGCTCCTTCTTCCGGCGAAAGTGTCAGTGAAGGTGCTGGTGAAGGAAGTCAGGAAGGCGGACAAGAGGAAGGAAATCTGGAAGGAACAGAAGGTGGTGAAAATCCGGAGCAGACACCGGAGGAAGGTGGAGAAGCTGCGCCTGAAGAGAGTGAAGGTGAGGCACCTCCGGAAGCACCGCAGGAAGAACATAAAGATTATGAAATTGTATATGAACAAAATGAAGCCGGTGAATATGAGTACTTTTTTAATAACTATATAGCGGGAAACCAGCAGAGTGTCAGCAATCTTCTTGCAGTGGTGGAAGCTAATGAAAAACTGCAGGGACAGATAAAGAATGGAAAAATAATTATTATTGTACTTGCCGCAGTTATCGTACTTTTATTTATTGTAATTACGGTACTAATCTTTAAAGTCAGAGATTTGTCTTATGAATATGAAGAAGACGAGGAAGAGGAAGAAGAAGAGGAGGAAGAGCCTGTTCCTGTGAAGAAACGTGTGAAAAGGCGTACGGAAGAAGAGGAAGAACCTCCTGTAAAGAAACGTGTGAAAAAGCAGATAGAGGAAGAGGAAGCTGCACCAGTCAGAAGGAAGAAACCGGCTGCTTCAGGAACCACAGAGCGGCCTGTAAGATCAGGCAGGCCCCGTGCAAAGGAAGACAGGGAGTTATATGCAGCAGAGAAAAAGGAACCGGCTAAGAAACCGGTGACAAGAAAGCCCCAGAACTTTTTGGTAGATGATGACGAGTTTGAATTTGAATTTTTAAACATGGATGATAAAGACTTGTAGGTATAAGGAGGAATAGCGTCAGCTATTCCTCTTAAAGGATATGCACATGATAATTGAAATAGATTTTAATAGCGGTGAGGCGCTTTATCTGCAGCTGCGCAATCAGATTATTTTGGGAATTGCAGCAGAGCGGATTCAGGAAGGAGATACACTGCCCTCCGTCAGACAGCTGGCGGATGATATCGGCATTAATATGCACACTGTCAACAAAGCTTACACTGTGTTAAAGCAGGAAGGTTTTTTAAAGGTAGATAGGAGAAAAGGAGCTGTAATTGCACTGGACATTGATAAATTAAGATGTCTTGAAGAAATGAATGATGAATTACGGGTAATTCTTGCAAAAGGAATTTGTAAAGGGATTTCCAGGGAGGAAGTGTACCGGGTGGTGGACGAAGTATATAGAGAGTTTGGAGGAGCTTAATATGCAGTCAGGTGGTTTTACGGATAAAGCAAAGACAGCGTTAATGCTGGCAAAAAAGGCAGCAGGGAGGATGTATGCCGGCTATATAGGGACGGAGCATATTCTGGTTGGACTGTTAAAGGAAAAGACCGGAGTTGCGGCCAGAGTGCTGGAAGAAAATGGTGCTGATGAAGAAAAAATCATGGAGATGATAAAAGAACTGATTGTACCGGAAATAACAATATCTGTAAAAGAGAGAGAAGGATATTCACCCAGGGCCCAGGAGGTTTTAGAGGAAGCACACAGACAGGCAGATCGTTTTGATGCTGAGAAAACCGGAACAGAGCATATTTTTCTGGCTTTATTGAAAAGTGGAGAAAACGTAGCGGTACGTCTGCTTAACACGCTGGGAATGTCTGTTCAAAAACTGTATGTAGATACCCTGGTGGCAATGGGAGAAAACGGAGGGCTGTACAAGGAAGATCTGGGTAAAAAACAAAATAAAAAAAGCAGGCAGGCGTCTACCTTAGAACAGTACAGCAGAGATCTTACGGCGCTTGCAGCGGCAGGAAACTTAGATCCTGTGATTGGAAGAGAAAGTGAAATTAAACGGGTGATTGAAATTTTAAGCCGCAGGACAAAAAACAATCCCTGTCTGATTGGAGAACCAGGGGTAGGAAAAACTGCTGTGGTGGAGGGACTTGCCCTTCGCATTGTGGCAGGGGAAGTGCCTTCTACGGTGCAGAATAAAAGACTGCTTACCCTTGATTTGTCAGGAATGGTTGCAGGATCAAAATACAGGGGAGAATTTGAAGAGAGAATTAAAAGAGTAATACGTGAAGTGCAGGAGGATGGAAATGTAATTCTTTTTTTGGATGAGATGCATACCATCATTGGAGCCGGCGGTGCAGAGGGGGCAATTGATGCTTCGAACATTTTAAAGCCTTCACTGGCAAGAGGAGAGTTGCAGCTGATCGGGGCTACTACAGTGGCAGAGTATCATAAATATGTGGAAAAGGATGCTGCGTTAGAGAGGCGTTTTCAATCAGTTTATGTAGAAGAACCTTCTGTGCAGGAAGCAGTAAATATCCTTAAGGGTGTGGCGCCTAAGTATGAAGATCACCATAAAGTGACTATTACGGATGAGGCGATTCAGGCAGCGGTACAATTGTCTCAGAGATATATTAATGACAGAAATCTTCCGGATAAGGCAATTGATCTGATTGATGAGGCGGCTTCCGCCCTCCGGCTTAAAAATATGCACAAGCCTGAAAAATTAAAGGAAATGGCAGATCGGATTTCACAGATTGATGAGGAAGTGGAGCAGTGCCTTAAGGCGCAGAATTTTGAAAAAGCAGCTTCTGTCAGGGCAGAACAGGAAAAGCTGATAAAGAAATATGAGAGAACCAAGGAGAAAATACGAAAAGAACAAGCGGAAAGCGGATTATCTGTAGGAGAAAATGAAATTGCAGAAGTAGTAGCCTCCTGGACAAAAGTTCCTGTGAAAAAGCTGACAGAAAAGGAAAGCGAAAGACTGCTTAAGCTGGAAAAGATTCTCCATAAGCGGGTAATCGGGCAGGAAGCGGCAGTTTCGGCTGTATCACGCGCTATTCGAAGAGGAAGAGTTGGTTTACAGGATCCTGACAGGCCCATTGGATCGTTTTTATTTTTAGGGCCTACCGGTGTGGGAAAAACGGAACTGAGCAAGGCTCTTGCAGAGGCCATGTTTGGCTCTGAAAATGCTTTGATCCGTGTGGATATGTCGGAATACATGGAAGGTCATTCAGTATCAAAAATGATAGGTTCGCCTCCGGGATATGTAGGTTTTGAGGATGGAGGACAGTTAAGCGAAAAAGTACGTAAAAACCCTTACTCGGTGGTTTTGTTTGATGAAATTGAAAAGGCACATCAGGATGTATTTAATGTGCTTTTACAGGTATTGGATGATGGTCATATTACTGATTCTAAAGGAAGAAAGGTCAGCTTTAAAAATACGATTCTTATTATGACATCCAATGCCGGCGCACAGAGAATTATTGCTCCTAAGAATCTTGGTTTCTTTGCGGAGACAACGAAAGAACAGGATTATGAGAAAATGAAAGCCGGAGTGATGGAAGAGGTAAAAAGGCTTTTTAAACCGGAATTTATTAATCGTATTGATGAGATTATGGTATTCCAGCCGCTTACAGAGAAAGAAATGCATGAAATTATAAATCTTCTTGCAGATAATCTGACGGAAAGATGTGAAAAACAAATGCAGATCAAACTTTCTTTGAGCAGTGCGTTAAGGGAGCATATTGTCAGCACTTATTCGGATGATAAGATGGGGGCAAGACCGTTAAAGAGAGCCATTCAAAATGTGGTTGAGGATAAACTTGCCGAGGAAATACTGGAAGGCCGCATTTTACGGGGGGACAAAGTCTCAGCCGGATATCGGGAAGGAAAAGTAACATTTACAACAAAAAAATAATAATATTATGTAGAAAAACAGTGCAATTTGTATTATACTGTAGCTACAAACTATCAGGAGGAAATACAGATGGCAGTAGTAGTAGAATTGCTCCGCAGTGAGGCAGACGGTGCAATCAGTTTTGGCAATCATAAGTTGCAGCAAAAAGCAAAAGTAGAAGACTTCGAGCATGAGGGGGATATGCTTAAGGTTAAGACTTATCAGGCGATGACCAAGCTTGAGAAAAACGGAATGTTTTTGTATGAGTCTGTACCGGGTACCAGTGTTCTTGCATTCCATGAAAGCGAAAAGGGAGTGGAATTCGTTGCTGAGGGAAATGGAGACGCACAAATTACCATAGGGCTTATGGATGATACGGAATATGAGGTGTTTGTGGGAAATGAGAGCATTGGCACTATGCGGACTGGCCTTGGCGGAAAACTGAGCTTAAGCGTAGAGCTGGAAGAAGATAAGGAAGTACCTGTAAAGGTCAGACAAGTTTAAAAGTTAAATCATGCCGGCACCGGAGATTTTCTCCGGTGCTTTGTATATCAATAAGAAAAAGGAAATAAAAATGGCAAAAGGAAAAACAGTGGCAGTATTTTACTGCCAAAACTGTGGACACGAATCCTCTAAATGGATGGGGCAGTGTCCGGGATGCAGACAGTGGAACACATTTGTGGAAGAGACAGTCAGCACAGCAGAAATGAAAAGCGGGGCGGGAGTACGCAAGCAGATTAAGGAAAAAGCGCAGCCACGCATATTATCTGAAATTACAATTAAGGATGAGGATAAGATTCTTACCGGAATCGGAGAATTAGACAGGGTGTTAGGCGGCGGGATCGTGCAAGGTTCTCTTACTTTAGTAGGAGGAGATCCAGGAATCGGAAAATCAACCCTGCTTTTACAGGTGTGCAGAAATCTGGCGGATGCCGGACATAAGGTATTATATATATCCGGAGAAGAATCGGGAACGCAGATTAAAATACGTGCGGATCGTATCGGCAGTTTTTCAAAAAGTATGCTGCTTTTGTGTGAGACAAGTTTAGAAACCATAGAGGAAGCCATCCGCAGGCAGGAGCCGGAAGTAGTGGTGATTGATTCTATTCAGACGATGTATAAAGATGGGATATCCTCTGCTCCGGGCAGTGTTTCCCAGGTGAGGGAATCCACTGCGGTGTTTCTCCAGCTGGCAAAGGGACTCGGCGTTTCCATTTTTATTGTGGGACATGTGACCAAAGAAGGAACTGTGGCAGGGCCGAGGGTTTTGGAGCATATGGTAGATGCAGTTTTATATTTTGAAGGAGACAGACATGCTTCTTACCGCATCTTAAGGGGTGTAAAGAACCGGTTTGGTTCTACCAATGAAATTGGGGTTTTTGAAATGGAAGCGGCAGGTCTTAGAGAAGTAATGAATCCTTCGGAATTTATGCTAAGCGGCAAGCCGGAGGAAGCAAGCGGTTCCATAGTAGTCTGTTCTATAGAGGGAACCCGGCCTATGCTGATTGAAATACAGGCGCTTGTGTGTCATACAAGCTTTGGCATTCCAAGGCGGCAGACCATTGGGACGGATTTTAACAGGGTAAACCTTTTAATTGCTGTTTTGGAAAAAAGACTGGGGCTTGCACTTGGAAACTGTGATGCTTATGTTAATATTGCAGGCGGCATTAGAATTACAGAACCGGCAATTGATCTTGGCATTGCAATGGCTGTTGTTTCCAGTTTTAAAAATAAAAGTATTGATAATAAAATGATTGCCATAGGCGAAGTGGGGTTAAGTGGTGAAGTACGTGCGGTAAACCAGATTCAGGCAAGGGTGCAGGAAGCCAAAAAACTTGGGTTTACTTCCTGTGTGATTCCGGCAGTATGTTTAGAAAGCGTAAAAGAAATAAAAGACATTAAAATAACAGGAGTTAAAACAGTAAAGGATGCAATGAACCTTTTGTAGGTAATAGCTTAGCCGGAAAACGGACTAGAAATGAAAATAAAGTATCCAAATTGAATATTTTATGGTAAGATAAAATGAAACTTTGCTTATACAAAAGGCTAAAGGAGGTATACGCAGTATTGCAGACATACCTGCAATGTGCAAAAGAAAAGAATGGAAAAGAAAAAATGGATCAAGCACATTCCACTATTTATTCTGGAATTTGTTGTGCTTGTGGCAGCGGCCTTAGTTTTATATATTACACTTAAGGCAACTGATAAAGAAGGCGGTGCGGTCAAGGATAATCTTCAAAGAGAGAATATTGCTGTCAATGAAGAGGTAAAAGTTAAAGTTGAAGAAACAGAAGAAACAGGCCCGGACAGCGTCTATACAGGGGTTGTCAACGTAGCGTTTTTTGGAGTGGACGCCCGTGACGGAAGTTTGGGAAAAGGAAACAGAAGTGACACCATTATGGTCTGCTCTGTTAATTTAGACACCCATGAAGTAAAGCTGATTTCCATATACAGGGATACTTACCTGAACTTAGGAAATGATGTTTACAAAAAATGTAATGCTGCTTATGCAAGAGGGGGCCCGGAGCAGGCGATTGGAATGATCAATACGAATACTGATTTGTATGTGACTGATTATGTGACAGTAGGCTTTGAAGGACTGATGAAGGCTGTGGATGCATTAGGAGGTGTTGAAATGGACATTACGGAAACGGAAATGATTCATTTAAACAATTACCAAAGTACAATGGCAGCAGAGATGGGAATTGAATACACTCCTGTAACCGTGTCGGGAATGCAGAATTTAAACGGACTTCAAGCTACGGCATACTGCCGGATCCGTTATGGAGGCGGTGATGATTTCAGACGTGCTGAAAGGCAGAGAGATGTGCTTACCGCTATGATTGAAAAGGGAAAGACAGCTTCCATAAGCACATTGACGGAAGCTATGAACGCAGTACTTCCTAATGTTCAGACATCACTTGATATTGAAGACATTCTTTCCATGCTTGGTGTACTTGCCGATTTTCAGGTCACTGTAAGCGATGGATTCCCCTTTGAGGGAATGCGGAATGGAGGGACTATCAGAACGGAAGGTTCCTGCGTGGTACCTACTTCCTTAGAAGATAATGTTGTTAAGCTCCATCAACTGCTTTATGATGAAGAAGGTTACGAACCCTCTAAAGAAGTAAAGGAATTCAGCAGAATCATAGAAGAGGATACGAAAGATTATCTGCAATATTGACAAAAGAAAATTGTTGACAGGAATATACATTATAAGCTATAATAGCATTCGGTGGTTTTAAGAAACCATCGGTAAAGGGGCATAGTTCAAAGGTAGAACAGCGGTCTCCAAAACCGTCGATGTGGGTTCGATTCCTACTGCCCCTGTTTAGAAGTAAGAAATAACACCGTAGAAATACGGTGTTATTTTTATTCATGAGATATATCTTTATAATCTAATGTAGACTCCCGTAAAATTAATTGGGGACGCAGAAGGGTTTTGCTTACGGACACATGGTTGATCAGGCTGTGCAGGGCCATATAACCGCATTTCCCCAATTCAATTCGTTCCTGCCGGATGGTGGTAAGTGCAGGGGTTGTCTGGGAAGATAAAGGAAGATCATCAAAGCCAACTACACTGATATCTTCAGGAATACGGTAGCCAAGCCGGGTACATTCTTTGATTACACCATAGGCAATTAAGTCGTTGCCGCATACAATGGCTGTCACACCATTTTTAAGAAAGGCCGGTACAAAATATTTTGCAGATTCAGGTACAAAGTAGCCATTGGCAATCAGATTTTCATCTGCCTCAAGACCATGTGCTGCCATGCTTTCGTAAAAGGCCTGCTGCCGGTGTTCCGTGACCATAGAGTGGAGGGAACCATTTAAAAATGCTATTTTGTGATGCCCTAAATTAACCAAATGTTCTACGACGGTGTCAATTCCTTCGAAGCTGTCTGTGCCTACATAGGAAACATTTGGATTTTTTTGATAAAGTTATCAAAAAGAGCAGTAGCCACAGTGGTGTAATTTAGCTGTGACATCCACTCATCCTGAAGAGCAAATCCCACTAGAAAAGCACCGGAATATCCGTTTTTCAGCATATAAGTGTCATATTTTTCTTTTTGCTGGAATTCAGGATTAACAGGAAGGATTGTTATATCCCATTTATCCCTGTAGGCAGCCTGTTTAAATCCAAGAACAATATCATAGCCAAAGTGTTCAGGTTTGGTATAATCCATATTTTCAATAAAAAGGCATAGCTTTTTATGCTCTTCTTTTTTCATTTTTTTAGTGGTATAGCCCATTTCCACAGCAGTATCTAAAATCTGCTGTCTTAAGTCCTCACTGATGTCGCTTGCTCCGTTTAAGCCCTTTGACACAGTGCCTAAAGAAATTCCCAGTTTGTTTGCAATATCTTTGATTGTAACCATTTAATCTACTTCCACATTAGTAATATTTGCTTTAGTATATCGCATTTTGACAGAACATTGCAAGTAACAGTTTTTCGCTTGTAACTGTCCGATTGACAACAATATGTTTAAGTGTTAAATTCAATGTTAGAAAAATGCATTAGACCATATTGGGGAAAGGAGATTGTTATGTCAGGACATAAAAGAAATAGTATAAGATTTCTGGCATTACTGATGGTGGTCAGTCTGCTTCTTGCAGGATGCCGGAACATGAAGGAGATGCCGGAAGAGGCAGCTGCAAATGAGCAGGAAACGACAGAGGAAAATGGACAGGAAGGCCAACTGCCGGATAACCAGAATGTGGAACAGGAAGGGGAGCAGGATGAACAGGCATTGAGCGGACAGGAAATAGATGAAATCCTTCAGGGATGGTCAGCGTGCAGTCTTGATCCTGTACCGGCGGCAATGGAAGACAATTTCCGTACATATTATGAAGTATTTGTATACTCCTTTTATGATGGAAATGGAGATGGAGTAGGCGATCTTCAAGGGCTTATACAAAAGCTTGATTATATTAATGACGGGGATCCTGAAACCAGTTCAGACCTTGGATGTAATGGAATCTGGCTGATGCCGGTTATGCCTTCGCCCAGCTATCATAAATATGATGTGACAGATTACTATGCCATTGATCCGGAATATGGAACAATGGAGGACTTTGAGACACTGATAACAGAATGTGATAAGCGCGGAATCAAGGTAATTATCGATTTGGTGATAAATCATAGCTCATCTGAACATCCATGGTTTAAAGAGGCCTGCAGCTATCTGGCTGCACTTGGAGATGAGGAACCTTCCTTAGAAGAGTGCCCTTATGTAGATTTTTATAATTTCAGCAAGGAACAGCTGGATGGATACAGTCAGGTGCCAGGAAGCGACGTCTGGTACTATGAGGCAAGATTTTATTATGGAATGCCGGATTTTAATCTTTATAATGAACAGCTGCGGGAAGAAATTGCGGATATTGTTGATTTCTGGTTTGCTAAAGGGGTGGGAGGCTTCCGCCTGGATGCAGTGAAAGAATATGTTTCCAATGATCATCCAGCAAGTACGCAGATACTTACCTGGTTTACCCAGATGGTAAAAGAAAAGAAACCGGATGCCTATCTGGTGGCAGAGGCATGGACAGATATCTCTGCTTACTCAGGATACTATGACAGTGGAATTGACAGTATGTTTAATTTTGGGTTTGCAGACAGCGAGGGAATCATTGCAAACGTGGTAAAAGGAAACAAGCAGGCCAGCGAGTACAGCCGGTCCCTGGAGGAAATACAGGACTTATTTGGAGCACATAATCCCGGATATATTGATGCTCCCTTTTATACCAACCATGACATGGGAAGAGGTGCAGGGTATTATGCGGGAGAATATTCTCCGGCCCAGACCAAAATGGCAGGAGCATTGAATCTGCTTATGACAGGAAGCGCTTTTGTATATTATGGCGAGGAATTGGGAATGAAAGGTTCCGGAAAGGATGAAAATAAACGGGCTCCCATGTATTTTTATGATGATCCTGAGGCAGAGGGAATGTGCGCAGGGCCTGTGGATATGGGAACGGTTACGATGAAGTATGGAAGCCTTGAGCAGCAGCAGAAAGATCCTTATTCCGTTTATTACTATTACAGAGAAGCAATTCGGTTAAGAAATGCATTTCCGGAAATTGTAAAAGGAAAAGTGGAAAATCTGGAAAACTACGCAGATGAAACATTGGCGGCATTTTTAAAAACTTATGAAGATGAAAAATTATATATTTTCTGTAATATATCTCCTGAGGAAAGAACAATTAACCTTGCAGAACTGCCAGAGGATGCATTGCAGCTGCAGTGCGGTTTGTATGTGGATGAAAATCGTGCGTCTATAGATGCAGACACCCTTTCTGTTCCCGGGTATGGAATTGTGATTTTAAAATAATGAATACAGGCAGACAAAAAGCCCTGAGATTTCTCTCAAGGCTTTTTGCTTGTGTAAAAGGGGAATTCTTTCGGAATTGCTAATTGCAGAACTGATTTTTCAACTCAGCTCTATTAATATTATATTAATTTTAGAACTAAAAATCTATAAATATATTGCTTAAATATAATAATATGTTGCTTGTAATGCATTCTCATTTTAGAGTGTACAATTTTTAATTTTATGGTAAGATAAAAGTGTATGTATATTTTCTAGTGAATACAAAAGTATTGGGGAATGGAAGGAATGAAATTTTTATGGAAAATGAAAACGTCTACAGACAGGAATTGGTAAATAAATACCAGGATGCCATGAAGGATTTGTTTCGTTATATTCCGTGGCTGGAACAGAAAGCAGGCAGTAAAATGGTACATACTTATTCAGGAGATAACTGTCCAAGCAATTCGGTTCCGATTCCGGTGTATGACGGTACACTTTTGGGGTTCGTTAAGGATATGCAGAAAACAGGACTGATGGACCGTAATTATATGTATGTGTTTGCGCGTAAGAATATTACCAGTGAAAAGGATGAAATCAGGGTAATTGACGAAACGGAGTTTAAGGAAATAGAAGTTATTTTTGGGATTATGGCCAAATATGTGCTGGGAGGAATGACAAAAGGAATGCTGTGGCCCAGTGCAGTAGAAAATGGAGTATTTCTGCATGGATTAAGGCGTATCAAGGAACTGCTTGATATTTGGGATGAACCTCTGGCATAGGAGATAGGTATGGGTGATAAATCAGCACAAAAGAAAAAGTTTATTGTAGAAACAGCAAGGCAGGTATTTAAGAAAAAAGGTTTTAAGGAAGTTACCATGAAAGATATTGTGGAGGCATGCGATATCAGCCGGGGAGGGCTGTACCTTTATTTTCAAAATACCAAAGAAATTTTTGAGGAGGTGCTTAAGCTGGAGCAGGAGGACGCAGATGATGTGTTCGAAGCAGGCATTTCAAAAGAAGCAACTCCTTCAGATGTTCTGGCTTTATTTTTAAAGGAACAGAAAAAGGAACTGCTTAACAGAAAGCATTCTTTAAATAAGGCTGTTTATGAGTACTTTTTTGAAAATCCTGTGTCTTCTAAGGATAATCTTTTAAAACGTCAGTTTGATGCTGCGGTTTACATTATAGAAAAGCTGATAGAAGCAGGTGTGGAAAACGGTGAATTTTATTGTGAAGATTCCAGAGGCGCGGCAAGAAATATTATGTATGTACTTGAAGGGCTTAAAATTGCTTCTGAAACCAGAGGAATCAGTGAGGCAGTTGTAGATCGTGAGATTATGTATGTGATGCAGGGGCTGATCGCGGAGGAGTGACGCACAAAAGGGCATTTGGCAGGTTTGATCTGCAGGATGCAGGGGTAAAGGGTATGATAGAAGAAGTTTTTTCAATAGAGCTTCCGGTGGGAGAGAGACTTGTCATTAATAAAAACAGAATGACAGGAAAAAGGCCGGACAGTAAGCGACTGACGATAGTTACCGGCATTCATGGAAACGAATTTGAAGGTCAGTTTGTCTGTTATGAGGTCATACGCAGGATCATGACGGACAAGGAAAAGCTGACAGGAACAGTAGATGTTTATCCTGCGCTGAATCCTCTTGGACTGGATGTTGCAGCAAGGATGATTCCTAAGCAGAATTTGGATCTGAACGGAATATTTCCAGGGAAGGAAAGCGGGACCACTATGGAGCGGGTGGCTGCAGCGATTGTCCGGGATATTTCCGGGGCAGATATGTGTCTGGATGTACATGCCAGTGATAGCTTTGTAAAAGAAATCCCACAGGTACGTGTTAATGAAAAGTTTGCAGATAAACTCCTTCCTTTTGCCAGACTTTTAAATACGGATATGGTTTGGACGAATGCATCTGTAACGGTTCATGAATCTACACTTGCTTATTCCATGAACATGCTGGGCGTACCCTCCATGGTAGTGGAAATGGGAGTGGGAACGAGAATAGACAGAGGCTTTGGAATGCAGGTAGTGGAAGGCATTTTTCATTTAATGAGAGAGCTTGACATGTGGGAAGGCGCAGTTGGTGAGATTCAGTACCCTGCAATTTCTACGGACGGAGAAGTTGAATTTATACGTGCCGGTATAAATGGGGTATTTCTTCCTGCCATTGCGCATAATCATTATGTACAAAAAGGGGATAAATTAGGAGAGATCATAAGTCCTTTGGAAGGACATGTTTTATCGGAAATCAGGGCTGAAAAAAGCGGACTGGTGTTTACTTTAAGAGAGCATCCCTTTGTACAGGAAGGCGCATTACTTGCAAGAATACTTACAGGCATTGAGGGGGAATGATCATGTATAAAGAAGAAGTCTGCAGAGTTCACTCTTCCTACCGGGAGGATATGGTTGTACAGGGGTATTGCTTTGGGAGAAGGGAGGCTGATCCGGCAGCATGTATTTTAGGCTCTGTGAGGGGAAATGAAATTCAACAGATGTATATTTGTTCTCAATTAGTCAGGGCATTGAAGGAACTGGAAGCCAATGGCTGTGTAAATTCAAATAAAAAGATTTTGGTAATACCTGTTATCAACAGCATGAGCATTAATGTGGGCAGGAGATTTTTCGGTGTTGAGGATGTTGATATTAACCGATGTTTTCCGGGAAGAGCAGATGGAGATACCACGGAGCGGATTGCCTGCAATATCTTTTATAAGATTATGGAATACAGTTACGGGATACAGCTTACCAGTTTTTATATTGAGGGAGAATTTGTTCCCCATGTACGGATGATGGAAACAGGGTATCAAAATGCATCTCTGGCAAATTTATTTGGGCTGCCTTATGTGATGATAAAAAAACCTACTCCTCTTGATACAAAAACATTAAATTATAATTGGCAGAATGATATGACAGCTGCTTTTTCCGTATATACAAATAAAAACGATTCTGTTGATGAGGAAAGTGCAAAGCAGGCAGTTGCCGCAGTGCTTCGCTTTTTAACCAGGATGGGAATTATAAGATATGAAAGCCACAGTGGTTATATCAGCCATGTGATTTTTGAGCAGGATCTGATAGATGTATTTGTGGAATCAGGGGGAATATTTAAGGGATTGGTAAGGACCGGCGAGGATGTGAGATATGGATATCCTTTAGCGGAAATACTTGATCCTTATGAAGGATATATTAAGGAAATTATAAAGGCGCCTACGGATGGAATCGTATTTTTTGCACATACGCAGGCACTGATCTCTCAAGGAGATGTGGCATACCGCCTGATTCACAGGCTTCACCAGTAGGAAGCTTGCGGCGGTAATATCCGTTAGGGCGGTCTTGCAAAATATAAGGAATTCAGTATAATAAAAGTGTTACACAATAAACTGAACTGTTAAAACAAAGTAAACGGAGGATGATTAATCTCACCATGGGAAACGTAAAACGTATCTATGTAGAAAAGAAAGCTCCTTTTGCGGTAAAGGCAAAAGAATTACAAGAAGAAATCAGCAGTTATTTGGGAATTACAGGCATTCGTCAGGTTCGCGTGTTTATCCGTTATGATGTGGAAAACCTTTCGGAGGAAACTTTTGAACGGGCATTAAAGGGGGTATTTGCTGAACCACCTGTTGATATTTTATACAGAGAGTCTTTTGAAATTCCTGTGGATGGGCAGGTGTTTAGCGTGGAATATCTGCCGGGACAGTTTGACCAGCGTGCAGATTCTGCCATACAGTGTGTAAAGTTCCTTAAGGAGGATGAGGAGCCGGTAATCCACACTGCGGTTACTTATTTGATTATTGGAGAAATTTCTTCCAAAGAATTTGAAAATATAAAAGCGTATTGCATTAATCCGGTTGATTCCAGAGAAACAGGGATGGAAAAACCGGATACTCTGATTGCAGCATATGATGATCCGGCTGATGTAATTATATTTGACGGATTTATCGATATGGAAGACGAAAAATTACGGGAATTATATGAGAGTCTGGAACTGGCCATGACCTTTAAGGACTTTCTTCATATTCAAAATTATTTTGCAAATGAAGAACATAGAAATCCTACCATGACGGAAATACGCGTGCTGGATACCTACTGGTCAGATCACTGCCGGCATACTACTTTTTCTACGGAGCTTAAGGAAATTGAATTTAAGGAAGGCTATTACAGAACGCCTATTGAAACTACTTATCAGAGCTATCTGGACACCAGAAGCGAGATATATGCAGACAGAAACGATAAATTTGTCTGCTTAATGGATTTAGCGCTGATGGCAATGCGTAAATTAAAGAAAGATGGAAAATTGCAGGATATGGAGGAATCAGATGAGATTAATGCCTGTTCTGTGGTGGTTCCTGTGGAGGCAGATTACGGAGACGGACCTGTCACGGAAGAGTGGCTGGTATTTTTCAAAAATGAAACTCATAATCATCCTACAGAAATAGAACCTTTTGGCGGCGCGGCAACCTGTCTTGGCGGTGCCATCAGAGATCCTTTGTCAGGCAGAGGATATGTATATCAGGCTATGCGTATTACCGGTGCGGCGGATCCTACGGTTCCGGTATCTGAGACTTTAAAGGGAAAATTATCCCAGAAAAAGCTGGTGCGTGGTGCTGCCAGCGGGTATTCTTCCTATGGCAATCAGATTGGGCTTGCCACAGGTTATGTGAAGGAAATTTATCATCCTGATTATGTGGCAAAACGTATGGAGATTGGCGCTGTTATGGGTGCTGCTCCAAGAAAAAATGTAATTCGGGAAACTTCCGATCCTGATGATGTGATTATTTTACTGGGAGGAAGAACAGGGCGTGACGGGTGTGGAGGTGCAACCGGCTCTTCCAAGGTACATACGGAATGTTCAATTGAAAAGTGCGGGGCGGAGGTGCAGAAAGGAAATGCGCCTACGGAACGTAAAATACAGAGGCTTTTCCGCAGAGGAGAGGTTAGCAGGATTATTAAAAAATGTAATGATTTTGGGGCAGGCGGCGTATCTGTGGCAATTGGAGAGCTGGCAGCAGGTCTTGCGGTAGATCTTGATAAGGTACCTAAAAAGTATGCAGGGCTTGACGGTACAGAGCTGGCAATTTCCGAGTCCCAGGAAAGAATGGCTGTGGTAGTGGCTCCAAAGGATGTGGACAGCTTTTTGGAATATGCTGCAGAAGAAAATCTTGAGGCTGTGCCTGTCGCAGTAGTTACCAGCAATCCCAGACTGGTGCTTAAATGGCGTGGAAAAGAAATTGTTAATATTTCCAGAGCATTTCTTGATACCAACGGAGCCCACCAGGAAACAAAGGTAAGTGTGGATATTCCGGAGCAGGAAGAAAATTACTTAAAAAAGATTGCGATAGAAGGCGTACAGAAGGCATTAGAGGATCAGGATATAAAAGGCGCATGGCTTACCCTGTTAAGCGACCTTAATGTCTGCTCACAAAAAGGACTTGTGGAGATGTTTGATTCTTCTGTTGGTGCAGGCAGTGTATTTATGCCCTATGGTGGAAAATACCAGCTTACGGAAACTCAGGTTATGGTGGCAAAACTTCCTGTTTTAGAAGGAAAGACTGATACAGTAACCATGATGAGTTATGGATTCGATCCATACCTTTCTAAGTGGAGTCCTTATCATGGAGCTGTTTATGCAGTTACGGAATCTATGGCTAAAATCGTGGCAGCGGGCGGTGATTTTAGTAAGATCCGTTTTACCTTCCAGGAATATTTTAAGCGTATGACCTCTGATCCGGAAAGATGGGGGCAGCCATTTTCAGCACTCCTTGGCGCCTATGACGCACAGATTGGATACGGACTTCCTTCTATTGGAGGAAAAGACAGTATGTCAGGGACATTTAATGACATTGACGTACCGCCCACTTTAGTATCTTTTGCAGTTGATATGGGAAAGAAAAATGAAATGATCACTCCGGAATTAAAGGAAGCAGGGGATGAACTGATTCAATTCTGGTTTGATAAGGATGAATATGATATTCCGGTTTATGATCATGCAATGAGTATGTATAGTTATATTACCGGATTGATGCGGCAAGGCAGAGTAAAAGCGGCTTATGCTCTTGACTCAAAAGGGCTTTTGGCAGGAATAAGCAAGATGGCTTTCGGTAATCAGTTAGGTGTCAGCTTTAGAGAAGAATTAAAGGCAGTAGATTTGTTTGAAAATTGCTTAGGAGATATTGTTCTTGAAATGAACAGTGCAGATGTGGCGGCCCTTTTTGAAGAAAAGGAAAATGGCGGTGAAGCTGAAAGACTGAATTTCCGAAAGGTGGCAGATGTAAATCACGAGAAGGTCTTTACATATCAAAATGTAACTGTAACTATGGAGGAAGCCTTAAATGCATGGAAGTCTAAACTTGAAAAAGTATTCCCTACCAAGGCAGAAAAAGGTGCTGAACCGATAGAGAGCAGGCTTTTTAAGGCAGAGCATGTTTATGTGTGCAGGAATAAAAAGGCAAAACCAACGGTATTTATACCGGTATTTCCGGGAACCAATTGTGAATATGACAGTGCAAAGGCTTTTAAGGCTGCCGGAGCGGAAGTGATTACCAGGGTATTTAAAAATCAATCGGCAAAGGAGATCAGAGAGTCTGTTGAGGTATTTAAAAAAGATATTGACCAATCACAGATTATCATGTTTCCCGGAGGCTTTTCAGCAGGTGATGAGCCAGATGGAAGTGCAAAATTTTTTGCCGCGGCTTTTCAGAATGCTCAGATCAAAGAAGCAGTTATGAAGCTTATCAATGAAAAAGATGGTTTGGTTCTTGGTATTTGCAACGGATTCCAGGCTCTGATTAAATTAGGACTGGTGCCCTATGGGGAGATTACAGGACAAAAGGAAGGTTCTCCTACACTTACTGTTAATACTATCAACCGTCATATTTCCAAGATGGTGTATACCAAAGTGGTTTCCAGTAAATCTCCCTGGCTGCAAAAAGCAGTGCTTGGGCAGACATATGTAACGCCGGCTTCTCATGGTGAGGGAAGGTTTGTAGCATCAAAGGAGTGGATTGAAAGGCTTTTTGCAAATGGACAGGTGGCAACCCAGTATGCAGATTTAAATGGCAGTATATCAATGGACGAAGAGTGGAATATCAATGGTTCTTATGGGGCCATTGAAGGAATTACATCACCTGACGGAAGAGTACTGGGTAAGATGGCGCATGTGGAGCGCCGCGGTGATGGTGTGGCAGTAAACATTTACGGAGAACAGGATCTTAAGATATTTGAATCAGGAGTGGAATATTTCAAATAAAAGTTATTGTTGAGGCAGGGTAACGCTGAAGGTGGTCATTTCATTTTCACTGGATGCGTTTATGGAGCCTCCATGAAGTGTTACGATTTCTTTTGCAATGGCAAGCCCTAAGCCCGCGCCTCCGGTGTTGGTGCTTCGGGCTTCATCCATTCGGAAGAACTTTTCAAAAATAGCATTTAGTTTTTCCTGTGGAATGCTCTTTCCCTGATTGATAAAGCAGATAAAAATGTCTTTTTCCCGCTTGCCTGCATAAACTTTGATAGGGGAATTGGGATAACTGTAGGATATTGCGTTTTTCAAAATATTGTTGAAAACCCTTGCCAGCTTGACAGAATCTCCATAAACAGTCAGGTCTTCTTCTGCCTGGAGTTCTATGGTATTGCCATGATCGGAAAGCAGGGGATAAAATTCGTCAGTTAACTGTACCAGCATAAAGGACAGGTCAATCGTTTCTTTTTCAAGAATGATTTCCTGCAGATTATAGCGGGTAATTTCAAAAAATTCGTTAATCATTTTTTCAAGGCGGAGTGCCTTTTCCAGTGTAATATGGATATACTTTTTACGTTGTTTTTCCGGCATGTCTGCCGCTTCTTCCAATAGATCCAAATAGCCGATTACGGAAGTAAGAGGTGTTTTTAAATCGTGGGCCAGATAAGCAATCAGGTCGTTTTTTCGTTCCGTTTCCGTCTTGACTGCCTGCTCTTGGCGCTGCATAGTGGATTTTAATTGTACGATCTGTGTAGCTACCTCAGCGTAAGAAGGGGGAAATACATCATCAGAATCAATGTCATGGTGTATGTAGGCATGCAGCATTCGGCTTGTTCTGGAAATGGATTTGCGTACCTGCAGTCTTGCAAAAAAATGTGCGGCCAGGTAAATAGAAAGAACAAAAAATACCAGCAGCAATAAAAACAAAGTGAGAAGAAAATGCTTTAACTGAGGCCAGAGCGGCGTATATATGATCCGCAGTTCGTTGGTTTTCGGATCCTTCAGTTCTTCCATTTGGAAATAATTATTGGAAAACCAGTCAAGAAAAGAACCATTAAGAACTACATCTGTAAGATAATAAATGCCATAGCCGATGCCTAGTGCAAGGCTAAGGAAAAGAATCAGTACTATGAAAAATTTTGTTTTATCCTTAGCCTTCAATTTTGTATCCGCACCCCCAAATGGTTTTGATGTATTTTGGATCTTCAAAGGAATCATTCATCTTTTCACGCAGATGTCTGATATGCACCGTAATGGTGTTGTTGCTTTTACTGAAATATTCTTCGCCCCAGACACAGTGGAACAGTTCTTCCGCACTGATTACTTGTCCCTTTTTCTGACAAAGGACATAAAGAATTGTAAATTCCGTAGGTGTCAGGGATAAAGGCTTTTCATCCAAAGTGCATTCATGAGTTAGATTATTCAGCATAAGTCCGCCATGAATGATGATATTTGAGTCATCATTATTCGTTGAGATTTGATTATATTTTTTGTACCTGCGAAGCTGTGCCTTTACCCGGGCAATCAGTTCTAAAGGACGGAAGGGCTTGGTCATATAGTCATCAGCACCTAAAGTCAGTCCGGTAATCTTATCGGTTTCAGCTTCCTTGGCAGTAAGCATGATAATAGGGTAATTGTGATGTTCCCTGATTTTCTGACAGAGCTTAAAACCGTCCATCCCAGGCATCATAACATCTAAAATTGCAAGGTCAAATTCCATTGTTTCTGCAAGACGACAGGCTTCTAAGGGATCATAAAAAGAGTAAACCGTATAATCATCGCTTTGTAAATAGAGGGTAATTAAATCTGTAATTTCTTTTTCGTCATCAACAACTAGTATTTTTTCACTCATAAGTATACCTCCATAAAAATATTATAATAAATGGAGAAGCATGTCAATTATACATGTCATGAGTTGTATATATTACTGTTTATTTTTCTCCGGCTTGTAGACATTTATGGGGATACTAAGTATAATAAGAGACAGGATTTTTGCGGATAAAGTAAAGGTTAAACATCAGGGAAAGGGAAGGCACATGGAACAAGATAAAGCGGTGCATTGGATAAGGAATTTATGTGCATATGCAGGAGAAAGTAAAGATTTTGCAGAGGCATTTTATGAAAAATTAAAACAAAATAAAGAAGTTTATGAAGAGTTTGTATATTTCATGGAAAATGGAAATTTTGCCTGTCGGGCAAATGTGAAGGGGTATACGGTGGTAGATGTAATGGTCTGGCAGATGGATCATTTTAAAGCAAGGCTGGATCAGGATAACAGCAAAACCAGACAAAACGGGGACAGGATGGTTCTGCTGGCATTTAATACATTTTTAAATCTGGTAAAGGAGCCTGATCAGTATATTCGAAAGATGCAGGCAGAGACTGGAACGGATTATCCGGAGAAATATTAAAAGTGTAGTCGTCTTCTTACTGCGTCACGTAAGCGGCGTCTTGATAAAACCGTGATCAGGGCAATTGCAATAACACTGCATACGGTAAGAACGATTGCCGACCACATTATTTTAAGGGGTGAATCTGTGTAACTGTCAATTAACAGCTCAATTCCCACGCACAGTATAGCAGTTTCCAGGAAGAAATAAAGTGCTGTGGTGATGTAAGAAACAGGAAAGGAACGGAGCAAAAGGGCAAAAATTTCTATTAATATTGTGGCCAGCAGGGTAATGGGAAGTGCCAGCTCATGAAACCATCTGTCTGATGAAGTGTTAAATGTGATCATATACAGGTAAAAGCCTGTGGCAATTCCATCAAATAACAGGGAAATGTAAATGGGCAGACGGGTATAGACAAGCACCGGAATCAGCACCACAAATAAAAGCAGGCAGGCGCCGATAATAAACAAAGACCAAGGGGACTGGGAAAAAACAAAAAGATTCAATAAAAGACAGCATAAGGAGGTGGCAGTTAATGAAATGGTGGAAAGGATTGCCAGATCCTTTCTTTTTACCACATCCACCTGACCGCTTTCTTTAGGATAGGGAGAAGTTCTTGTGATTTCCTCCAGCTTAGAAGGATTAATAACAGGAGTATTACAAAGCGGACATTTTCCAAGGGAGGCATCCAGTTCGACACCACAGTTTACACAATATGACATAATTGATTCCTTTCTATTATTTCTAAATTTGGTCAAAGAATGTATCTAAACCTTCCCGGTTGCTTTCAATGGTTACATGAACACCATCTGCAACCAGTTTTCTGAAGAAATACCGTTCCACATCAGTTTCCATAATGTTGCTTGCAAAATTAATAGTGAGAGTATCTTCAAAGCTGATTATGGCGCAGTTAGTACGGGAGGAAAAGGGCTGTCCCATGTAAATATCAAAACGGTCAATATAAGGCTTCATGTCCTTCGGAACTTTAAGTGCACCCATGTTGGTAAGGCCGGCAGAAGAATTTTTATCCTGAACCTGGGTATAAAACTGCCGAACCACAAAGTCTTTGATAAAAAGAGGAACCACCCGGATAAAGGAATTTTGCTGGGTACGTGCATTGGTGGTAATATCTCCTTTTAAAAATTTCTCATTTATATAGTAACGCATGTAATTATGGACTTGAATCACAATTTCTTCAAAGCTGTATTCACCCAGCCTTGGATCAATGGAAGGATAAACCATAGTGATAAAATTGCGCAGAGTTTTTGAGGGGAAAAAACGTCTTAAATTCACCGGCATGGCAATTTTAACAGGACGTAAATGTATGCGGCGTTCTTTTTTCTGCTTTTGCAGCAGGGCATATAAAAGGACTGCATTTAAGTATTCAGTAATGGTTGCATTGTATTTTTTGGCAACAGCCATTACCTGTTTGACAGACAAGATGCCGTCAATTACGTTAAAGGTGTAAAAAGGTTCTCTCGTGCCTCTGACTCTGTAAGTTTTTTCTCCTGGACGGGGTGGACATACTTTGGCATTGGCGTAACGCATATAAGCGTCTTCCAGCTCCTCAGGATCAGGCGGTTCATTAATATCTTTGACGAAATACTGATTGGAGACCTGATGGCCTAAAAGCCTTAAGTATACGGCAGTGATCGTCTGCAGCACATACATACCGCCGGTACCGTCGCCAAGACAGTGGTGTGCTTCTAAAGAGATTCTACAGCCATAATAATAAATACGGAGCAGATAGCGATTGCCTGCTTTAAAGGGCATAGGCATACAAAAATTGCGGATATCCTTCTGAACAAAGGGGCCTGGGCGGTTGTTTGGCTCCAAATAACGCCAGAACAATCCCTTCCGGATGGCAGTTTTGTAGGTAGGAAAACGGGTGAGGGCGATATCTGCCGCCTGTTGCAATATATCTGCTTTTACAGGCTCCTTTAAAACAACGGACAGCCGGTAAACGGAAGAAAAATCCCTTCTTTGCAAAGTGGGATAAACGATAGCGGACAGATCAAGTTTGTACCAGATTTTAGGCTCCTGGCGATTGCCTTTTTTTGAATTTTTCAAATGAGAATTTCCTTCTGGTTTTAAATATTTTGTCAGTTGCTTAAGGTAATTGCTTCAGATATAAGTAGTATACCACAAAACGGAAAAAATGTGTTAGAATAGAAAAGAAACTTTGAAAAGGAGCGTAAGTTACAGCTATGGCAAGGAATCAGAATAGAATGGCCCTGATTAGGAAAGTACATGGAATGATAGACAATCAGGATCTTGAGAAGCACCGCCATTCCCAGGATCAGGTGGGTGCGCTTTTGGGCAGTTCAAAAGAACGGGCAATTCAGAGTGTAAAAATCGGGGAAATGGACGGGGAGTGGGTATCTGTCAACCGGGTTCATATGAAAAAATATGTAATTTTGTACTGCCATGGAGGAGGATATTCTACCGGAAGCAGTCTGTATGCAAGAATATTAACCACCAAGCTTGCTGAGAGTACTTCTATGGACGTACTATGCTTTGATTACCGTCTTGCACCTGAAAATCCTTATCCGGCAGCGTGTGAGGATGCAATGAAAGCATGGGACTACCTTATGCTTTTAGGATATGGGGCAAGGGATGTGATTGTAGCAGGAGATTCTGCGGGAGGCAATCTGGCATTGTCTCTGGTGCATAAATTGAAGCAGCAAAAGCGGCTGCTGCCCAGGGGACTGGTGCTTTTATCTCCCTGGACGGATTTGACTTCTTCAGGAAAAACACATGAAACAAGAGCAGAGGCAGATCCTGTTCTGGATGCGGAATATTTAGAACGGATGATTCATAATTATGTGGGAACTAAGGAAGTGAAAGATGTGGATCTGAAAGAGCCTATGATTTCACCGCTATTTGGAGATTTTTCCGGTTTCCCGCCCACCTATATTCAGGCAGGTGATAATGAGATTCTGCTGTCAGATTCTGTAATGCTTCATGAAAGGATGGTACAAGCCAATGTTTCTGTTAAAATAGATGTTTTTAAAGGGATGTGGCATGTATTTCAGATGTCGCCGTTTAAGACCGCATATGACGCTATGGAAAAAAATGCCGAATTTATTTTTGATATCTGTCGTTGAAAAAAGGAATTTTGTTATTTGTACCGAATAATGATATTAGGAAGTTCTTTGAGTGTGAAAGCAGGAGCTATAAATGGACATACGAGAAAATCTGGAACAGCTTGAAATGGAATATTTAAGTCCTTATGCTGCTCATAGCGCGGCTTCCAGAGGAAGACTGCGCGGAGAAGATGAGTGTGATATCCGTCCCGTTTATCAGCGTGACAGGGACCGGATCCTGCATTCAAAATCTTTTAGAAGATTGAAGGATAAGACTCAGGTTTTTTTATCACCGGAGGGAGACCATTACAGAACAAGACTTACCCATACTTTGGAGGTGTCTCAGAATGCAAGAACCATAGCCAAGGCGCTTCGTATGAATGAAGATTTGGTTGAGGCAATTGCGCTTGGTCATGATCTTGGGCATACACCTTTTGGTCATGCTGGTGAGAGGGCTTTAAACGCGGTCTGCCCTTATGGATTCTGTCATAGCGATCAAAGCGTGCGGACAGTGGATATTCTTGAAAAGAATGGCCAGGGGCTAAACTTAACGATGGAAGTCAGGGATGGAATACGAAATCACCAGACCAAGGGAATGCCATTCACATTGGAAGGAAGAATTGTCCGTTTTTCTGATAAGATTGCTTATATTCATCATGATATGGACGATGCTGTCAGGGCAGGCATTTTAAAAGAGTCGGATGTGCCTAAGGAAATTGGAGATGTGATTGGTTACACTACCGGAATGCGGCTGGATCATTTTATTCATGACCTGGTTTCTACCAGTTATGGAAAAGATGATATTATGATGTCTCCGCCTGTCGCCAAGGCCATGAAAGATCTGCGCAGATTTATGTTTGAGAGAGTCTACCAGAACAAAGATGCCAAAAGTGAAGAGGGCAAGGCTGAAATGCTGATACAGACGCTTTATAACTATTACAGGCATCATTTAGAGCGGCTGCCGGAGGATTATGGGAATCTGATCAGGCGGGGCGAACCAGAAGAAATAGTAGTTTGTGATTACATAGGCGCCATGACGGACCGTTTTGCAATTGCCAAGTATGAGGAGATTTATATTCCAAAATCCTGGCATGGATGATTATATGGTTTTAAGGAAGTGCATGTGGGAAAGGCATAGGAACAAAAATGTATTATCCCGACGAGTTAGTAGAAGAAGTACGGATGAAAAATGATATAGTGGATGTAGTTTCAGGGTATGTGAGGATCCAGAAGAAGGGAAGCAGCTATTTTGGACTTTGCCCTTTTCATAATGAAAAGTCGCCTTCCTTTTCGGTTTCCCCAAATAAGCAGATGTATTACTGTTTTGGCTGCGGTGCCGGAGGAAATGTATTTACTTTTATCATGGAATATGAGAACTATTCTTTTCCAGAGGCGATAAAGCTTCTTGCTGACCGGGCAGGAGTGAATCTGCCTGAGGTGGAATATAATGAAGAAGCGCGGAAAAAGGAAAGCAGACGGGCAAAGCTTTTAGAGATTAACAAAGAGGCGGCAAGGTACTTTTATTATCAGCTCCGTTCAGAAAAGGGGCAGGTTGGTTTCCGCTATCTGCATGGAAGAGAACTTTCCGATGAAACCATAAAGAAATTTGGCTTGGGATTTGCCAATGTGACCAGTGATGATCTTGTAAAATATTTGAAAAGCAAAGGCTATGAGGACAAGCTGATCTTAGAATCAGGTCTTGCAAGCTTCGATGAAAAATTTGGGCTGCATGACAAATTCTGGAACAGGGTGATGTTTCCCATTCAGGACAGCAATCACAAGGTGATTGGGTTTGGCGGACGGGTTATGGGAGATGGCAGGCCTAAGTATTTGAATTCACCGGAAACTATGATTTTTGATAAAAGCCGGAATTTGTATGGACTTAATTTTGCACGTACCTCGAGAGAGGGAAATATTATTTTGTGCGAAGGATATATGGATGTAATTGCCATGCACCAGGCAGGGTTTAATCAGGCGGCAGCATCTCTTGGAACTGCTTTTACAGCAGGACAGGCCAATTTGTTAAGGCGTTATGTAAAGGAAGTGGTCTTGGCCTATGATAGTGATGGTGCAGGGGTTATGGCGGCCCTTCGGGCAATTGGTATTTTAAAAGAGGTAGGACTTACAGGGAAGGTTTTAAATTTGGAGCCTTATAAGGATCCGGATGAATTTATAAAGAATAAGGGAAAGGAAGCTTTTGAACTAAGGATTAAGCAGGCAGAAAACAGCTTTTTCTTTGAACTTCGCATGCTTAAGAGAGATTATGATTTGAATGATCCTGAAGCAAAAACCAGATTTCACAGGGAGATTGCTAAAAAACTCTGTTCCTTTTCTGAGGATGTGGAGCGGGAAAATTATATTGAGGCGGTGGCAGAAAAATATCATATTGGATATGAAAGCTTGCGGAAACTGGTGCTTTCCTATGCGGCGCAGACCGGACTTGCATCGCCTGCGGTAAGGCCTAAATCAGGTATTCAGACCAGGAAAGATCCTGAAGAAAACAAGAAAAAGCCCCAAAAGCTTTTACTTACATGGGTGGTGGAAGAACCAAAGGTCTACCCCAAAATAAAGAAATATATTTCTCCGGAGGATTTTACGGAAGATTTATATAAAAAAGTAGCCGAAAAGCTTTTTGCTGACTTTGAATCCGGCACTGTTTCTCCGGCAGCGATTGTAAGTCTGTTTACGGATGAAGAGGAACAAAGGGAAGTTGCCGAAGTGTTTAATACAAAACTGCCCCGGCTTGAAACAAAGGCAGAACAGGAAAAAGCATTTCACGATATTGTGCTTGCAGTTAAACGAAGCAGTCTGGAGTATTTTTCCAGCCGGCTGGGAGGCGATATTTCGGCCCTGAATCAGGTGATTGAGGGGAAAAAGGCACTGGAAGAACTTAGAAAAACGCATATTTCGCTGGATTAAGGCTAATAATGGTAATGTTTAGAATATTAGGAAGGACGGAAAACCGAACATGGATGAAAACACACAGGCAAAGTTTGATGAGAAATTAACAGGACTCTTAGCTGTTGCCAAAAAGAAAAAAAATGTATTAGAGTATCAGGAAATTGTGGATTATTTTTCTGATGCTACATTGGGTGAGGAACAATTTGATAAAATCATTGAGGTACTTGAACAGAATAATGTAGATATTCTGCGAATTACTGAGGATGATGAAGTGGATGCCGAGGAGATTGTTTTATCCGAAGAAGATGAAGTGGATGTAGAAAATATTGATCTTTCGGTGCCTGACGGGATTAGCATAGAAGATCCTGTCAGAATGTATTTAAAAGAAATAGGAAAGGTGCCTTTACTAAGTGCGGAAGATGAAATTGAGTTTGCCCTTAAAATGGAGGCAGGCGCTGTAGCTCAGGAAAAGATTGCAATTCTGGAAAAGAGAATCGGTAATGTAGATGAGGCAGAGGAGGCAGAGATCAGGGAAGAAATTAAATCTCTAAAGGAGGAGCTGGAAGCTGGCGATGAGGCGAAAAAAAGGCTGGCGGAGGCGAACCTTCGTCTGGTAGTCAGCATTGCCAAAAGATATGTTGGACGTGGAATGCTTTTTCTTGATTTGATTCAGGAAGGAAATTTGGGGTTGATTAAGGCAGTTGAAAAGTTTGATCACCGTAAAGGTTTTAAATTTTCTACTTATGCAACCTGGTGGATTCGCCAGGCAATTACAAGAGCAATTGCAGATCAGGCCAGAACAATTCGTATTCCTGTGCATATGGTGGAAACCATCAATAAGCTGATCCGCGTCAGCAGGCAGCTCCTTCAGGAGCTGGGGCGTGAACCTACTCCGGAGGAAATTGCAGAAGAAATGAAGCTTCCTGTAGAGCGTGTTCGTGAAATCTTAAAGATTTCTCAGGAGCCTGTTTCATTGGAAACCCCTATAGGAGAGGAAGAAGATTCTCATTTGGGCGATTTTATCCAGGATGATAATGTGCCTGTCCCGGCAGATGCAGCAGCGTTTACTTTATTAAAGGAGCAGCTGGTAGAGGTGCTTAGTACGTTAACAGAAAGGGAACAGAAGGTTTTAAGGCTTCGTTTTGGACTGGATGACGGACGTGCCAGAACATTAGAAGAGGTGGGAAAAGAGTTTAATGTTACAAGAGAGCGTATCAGGCAGATTGAGGCGAAGGCTCTCCGTAAACTGCGTCATCCCAGCAGAAGCAGAAAATTAAAGGATTATCTGGATTAATGGCAGAAAATATAACTTTATCCGCCAGAATGCAGGCTGTGGCAGACATGGTTAAAATTGGAAACCGGGTTTGCGATGTGGGTTGTGATCACGGGTATGTGTCCATTTATCTGGTTCAGCGTGGGATTGCGCCAGGTGTACTGGCAATGGATATAAATAAAGGACCTTTGCAGCGGGCAGAAATACATGTGGCGCAGGCAGATCTTTCAGAGTACATAACGCTGCGGATTTCGGATGGACTTGACAAGTATCAGAGTGGAGAGGCGCAGACATTGATCTGCGCAGGCATGGGGGGAAGGCTGATGCAGAAAATTCTGGAAAAAGAGCCGGAAAAAACAAAAAGCTTTGCACAGATGCTGCTCCAGCCTCAGTCGGAACTTTTATCCTTTCGGAGATTTTTAAGAGAAACGGGATATTCTATCAAGAGGGAAAATATGGTACTGGAAGGGGATAAATTTTATCCTGTTATTGAGGCAGTACCAGGTATGCAGGGACGGATAGAGAAAGACTATGAGCTTTCAGACAGATTTGGCCCCAAACTTTTAGCTGACCGCCATCCTGTTCTTATAAATTATCTGCAAAGGGAGTGGAAAAACAGCCTGAAACTAAAAGAAGTTTTAAAAGCGTCCAAAGGAAGCCGGCGTGCAGAAAAACGCTGTATGGAACTGGAAAAGGAACTTGTTCTTTTAGAGAAAGCATTAAAAATATGCGGCTGTGACTTGTAGAAGGAGAGAGCCTGTTATGGTAACAATTACAATTGACGGTGTACAAAAAAAATATCCCAAAGGGATAACTTTTGAAGAAATCGTAAAAGAATATCAACCTCAGTACGATAATATGATTGTGCTTGTAATGGAAAACGGTAAGATAAGAGAACTGATTAAAACAGCAGAAAAAGATTGTGAGCTTTCATTTATCACCCTGAAAGACAGCAGCGGCCATAAATCTTATGTGAGGACTGCCCTGATGACGCTTGTAAAGGCGGTTTATGATGTTTTAGGAGGGGAAAAGGTAAGTAAGGTAAAGGTAGAGTTTGCTATTGGACAGGGATATTACTGCAATGTTAAAATGGAAGAGAAATTGAGTGACGCACATGTGAAGGCAATCCGCAGGCGGATGATGGAGCTTACCAAGGCAGATATTCCTATTACAAAGCGGTCGTATCCCATAGATGAAGCAATGGAAATTTTCCGCAGGTATAAAATGCATGATAAAGAAAAACTATTTCGTTACCGCCGGAGTTCTTTTGTAAATATATATTGTCTGGATGGCTATTACGATTACTATTATGGCTATATGCTTCCAAGTACCGGATATTTAAAATATTATGATGTGATGCTGTATGAAAGTGGAATTATGCTTTTAATACCGGGAAGCGAAGATCCTTCAAAACTAGATTTTTTTGAGCCAAAAGATAAATTTTTCAGAACACTCAGTACTTCAACCCTTTGGGGAGAAATGCTGGGAATTGATTCCGTAGGCGATTTAAATGATGTGATCTGCAGAGGCGGGATCGGGGATATGATTTTGGTACAGGAGGCTTTGCAGGAACGAAGAATCGGAGAGATTGCCAGGGAAATTGTAAATAAGGGAAATATTAAATTTGTACTTATTGCAGGTCCTTCCTCTTCAGGAAAGACTACCTTTTCCCACAGACTGTCCATCCAGTTAAGAACTTATGGATTAATTCCCCATCCTATTGCATTGGACGATTATTTTGTGAATCGGGAAGATACGCCAAAGGATGAAAATGGTGATTATAATTATGAGTGTCTTGAGGCAATTGACCTTAAAAAATTTAACCAGGATATGAATCGGCTTCTTGCAGGAGAAACAGTGGAGATTCCCCGCTTTAATTTTAAATTAGGCAAGCGGGAATATCATGGCAACTTCAAAAGACTTGGGGCGGAGGATGTGCTGGTAATAGAAGGCATACATGGACTGAATCCTGCTACCACATTTTCCATGCCGGATGAAAACAAATTTAAAATATACATTAGTGCGCTAACCAGCATTAATATAGACGAGCACAACAGAATACCTACCACTGATGGAAGACTAATCCGCAGAATGGTAAGAGATGCAAGAACAAGAGGAACCAGTGCCAGAAGAACCATAGAAATGTGGCCTTCGGTAAGAAGGGGAGAGGAAAAATACATTTTTCCTTATCAGGAAAGTGCTGATGAAATGTTTAATTCGGTACTGATTTATGAACTGGCAGTATTAAAACAATATGCGGAGGCTTTGCTTTTCGGCATAGAAAAGGGAGTACCTGAGTACTATGAGGCAAAACGCCTTCTTAAATTTTTAGAATACTTTCAAGGGATAGACAGCAACAACGTTCCAAACAACTCCATATGCCGGGAGTTCATTGGAGGGAGTTACTTTAACGTTTAACAACAGTTCAGCCATGAAATAATGATAAAAGAGCGTGAGAATACAAGTAAAAACCAAGTAGGATAAATGATCGCGGCTGTCTCCGCAAGGATAGTACGCAGCCCTATGGCTTGCGTATGATTGACAGGTGAGGAAAGTCCGGGCTTCACAGGGCAGGATGCCGGATAACATCCGGTGGAGGCGACTCCAAGGCCAGTGCAACAGAAATATACCGCCAAGAGTTTATGGCAGACCAAAACTTGTAAGTTCAGTGAAAAGCCGAACTCTTGGTAAGGGTGGAAAGGCAGTGTAAGAGACTACCGCCTGTGCGGTAACGTACAGGGCACATGTAAACCCCATCCGAAGCAAGACCAAACAGAAAGCGTTATCAGCCGGCCCGGCAAGCTTTCAGGTAGGTCGCTTGAGACTGTTGGCAACAACAGTTCTAGATAGATGATCATTCACGACATAACCCGGCTTATCGTCCTGCTTGGTTTTAACTATATATTACATTTCTTAAAAACCAAATTCCCAGTATGCTAAGTAAATTATGGTAAATAATGTGGAAGAAAACTTTATACATATGACGAAATTATGGAAATAATAGTGAAGTATGGAAAACCACAGGACTTAAATGATAATGGAAAGTACAAGAGGTAAATAAATACAATAAATTGAGAAAAAAATATTGAAATACAAACTATTGAAATACAAATTATTTTGTGATGGGATGTGATCAAAGCATACGATTTCTTTAAGCGGAAGCTTACCTGGCAGCAAGGCTGTATCTGGCAGAATATCTGTTCTCAAATTCTTGAAATCCTGCTTTTATAAAATCCAATAAATATAATGGCAGGAAACAGGAATGTAGTAATATTCATTAAGAATTTTGCTTAGATTCATGATGATTTTCTGCGCAAAAGGAGGAAATACTGTGAAAGAAAGTAGCGGATAGTCAATAAACAGCACATTTTAACAGGCTGTCTTATGGCAGCCTTTGGGAAAGCATTGTTTTAGAGAGCTAAGAAGCCAGTTGGGATTCAGAAAGGATTCCTTCGCTGATAAGTAGTTTCTTAGCCTGCTTGATAGCCTTTTTTTTCTGTTTTTCTTTCAGAGGTTCAGGCATATCAATTTTGTATAAATCGGTGCTTTCAGGAACGGACGGCGTTCCGCTTGATGAGATTTACAGCCTTCGTGAGGCAAAGCAGAATGCCCAAGTAGCGGGTGCAGAGCGTGAGGGTATGAAAAAGCGAATCAGCGAAATGCAACAGTTCCTCGACGAACAGCAGCAGGACATTACGGAATACGATGAGCAGTTGGTTCGCAGGCTGATTGAGAAAATCACGGTCTATGATGAGAGGGTTACAGTGGAGTTCAAATCCGGCACAAGCGTGGATGTGAGAAGATAATATTTTATGAAATGCACCTTGCAGCAATGCAGGGTGTTTTTCTGTTACAGAAAGTTCATCTGCACGTCACGTGCAGGTCTTGTATTTTTGCGAATTATATGTTATAATAAATTATCTTATTTGTGTTAGAACTAACAAGAGTTGCGAATAGGAGCGGCGAATATATGATTAAAAACAATATTGAAGTAGATGTAAAAGTAAAGTGCATAGAGAACGGAACTACCCAGGCGCAGCTTGCGGAAACAATCGGAACAACAGGTCAGTATGTAAATCGCATCATCAAAAAACAGGACGGTGTTGTGAATAAGACGTTCGTGCAGATGCTTGAGGCTCTTGGATACGATATTGAACTGACTTATGTGAAACGAGATTAAAATCAAAAATAATTATTCGGAAAGGAATACATTATGAGTGATTTAATACCTTACAGTGAGCAATTTGAAAAAATTGTTGATATTATAGAATCTGCAAAAGAACGTGCATACCGTAAAGTGAATGAAGAACTGATTCTAATGTACCGTGATATAGGCGAATATATTAGTTTGCAGTCTGATAATGCGGAATACGGTGATGCATTTGTGCAGAAACTGGCAGATTTCTTTGCGACGAATTATCCTGATCTGAAAGGATTTAATCGTCGTGGACTTTACAGAATGAAACAGTTTTACGAATTTTACAAAGACAATGAAAAAGTGTCACCACTGGTGACACAATTGAGCTGGACGAACCATCTCAAAATCATGTCTGCGTGTAAGAGTATGGACGAACGTATTTTTTACATGAATATGTGTATTAAAGAGCGTCTTTCAAAACGAGAATTGGAACGTCAGATTGACAGCGGATACTATGAAAGATATATGCTGTCGCAAAAACCATTGACATCTGCTATCGAAGAATCCAGAAGAGCAACTGGCAATGTTTTTCTTGATAGTTATGTGCTTGATTTCCTTGATGTGCCGGAAACAGTATCTGAACGGGATTTGCAGAAATCTATTATACGAAATTTGAAAGATTTTATCCTTGAGATTGGCAAGGACTTCACTTTCATCGGTGAGGAGTATCGTGTACAGGTCGGAAAACACGATTATTATATCGATTTGCTGTTTTACCACAGAGGTCTTTCATGTCTTGTGGCGTTTGAACTAAAAATCGGAGAATTCAAGCCGGAGTATGTTGGCAAGATAAATCTTTATCTTGAGGCTCTTGACCGAGAAGTCAAAAAAGACAATGAAAACCCGAGCGTTGGTGTTATCCTCTGTGCAAGCAAAGATGATGAAGTGGTAGAATTTGCTCTCAGTCGTAGTTTGTCCCCGACAATGGTTTCTGAATATAATCTGAAATTGATTGACAAGAAACTGTTGCAGAAGAAGTTGAAGGAGTATATTGAATTGGCTGGAACTGTTTCTGAAGAAGAATAAAGCGGTACTTACTAATTAAATCAAGGAGCATATGAGCATGGAATATACAAGTAATGAAAAACAAATTCTCTCACTCATGGAGAGAACAGATTTTAGAAATTTATCAAAAAATGATGTGTTGAGTTATGCGTCAAAGCTAAATGAACTGCGTCCGGAAGTTGCTCAACAAGTTATTGCCCAGTACCCTGAGTTGGCAAAACTAATACAATCCACAATGGTTGAATATAAGGATATTTTGGAGAAAATTGTCGCAAGTGATGATGAAAGCACAAATCAGGTGTATGGTATTATTAACAAAGAATTATATAGTGCATCTGATAGTAGAAAAGAATTTATAGAATATGCTGATAAGGTCCGTGCTGACTTAAGTAAATGCCTTGATAATCCGAATCTGACACCAGAGCAACAAAAAGATATTCTTGACCGTCAGATGAAAATCTTTCATGCAGTAGATAAAAAAGATACTGAAATCAGAGAGCATGAAATGGAAATGGCTCGTATGGCGGATAAGAAGGATACCGAGAAAAAAGAGTTTAATTGGAAGGTTCTTGGTGCTGCAAGTTTTGTTGTGCTTACAGCAGTAGGAATTGGCACAGCAGCATTGGGCGGAAAGTTTGATTTTAAGTTACCTAAGAAGAGTTAAAACGGAGGTAAATGCGATGAGTGATTACACATATTCCTTACCTTTCTCCAACGAAAGATTTATGAAAGGCATCATTATGATGCTAAAAAAGGAAAACAAATATGACCTTGCCAATTTGTTGAGAGGTGCAAATGTCCAGGTAGAAAAAGGTACTTATTCATATTATGATGGCGGCTGGGGAAGAAGCAATGCCTTGGCAGCTTATATTACTTTTTTTGTGAATCCAGAATATTTAGATATCTTGGATTCTGAAGAGAACAAAAAAACACTGGACAAAATATGTAGTGGATTAATACCTCCTGATGTTGGGTTTGATATTAAAAGTGTTTCGTTCAACATGGATTTAACGAAGGATTTCGAATTAGAAGATGATTTGATTTCTGATTTGGAAAACAATGTTAACTCTAAAGCCTATAAAATAATGGGAGAACTTCTTCCGGAGGATATTAGAACAAAAGGCTATCAGATGGCAGAAGCATATACCTATCTATATTCGGTTGAAAACTCGTTGAGATTGTTTATTGAGAAAGTGGCAAAGGAAAAATACGGTGAAGCTTACTTTTCTCATCTCACTATTCCAAGTAGTTTGCAAAGAACCATTTCTGGAAGGCAGAAAAATGATGAATCCAACAAATGGTTGAGCGTAAGAGGAACAGAGCTGTTTTATTTGGATTTTAAAGATTTGGGAGCGGTTATAGATAATAATTGGGACATCTTCAAAGATTATTTTCCAAGCCAATCTTTTATAATCTCCAAGCTAAATGATATGGCTGAATGCCGAAACAAGATTGCACATAACAGCTATGTTGACGATATCGAAAGAAACTTGATGAAAACTTATTATAATGTTATTTTAAGACAAATATCGGATTCTGTAGATAAATAGTAGGACATATTCCCGTAAACGGCTCAACCACGAAAAAGGCTGTGGATATGTTCCCTTGCTCGTGAAAATAGCAAAGACATTCAGCCTATCGTATCGAGCCAGATAGTATGAGCAAACATATCTACGGATATAATTGAAAAAGTATGTAGTTTTTAAAATAATAAAATATAAGATATTAAAGTTTGGAAAGAATATTATCAAAAGAAGGAGAATCAATGCGAAATAAGAAAAATAATACTCCAATCGTTGTGAGCTCACATGATGTGCATTTGGATTCTGATTATGTACAGTGGATTCATGATATAAAGGAACGTTTTAGAGGTGCCCAGTTAAAAGTAGCTGTGAAGGTAAACTCAGAACAGTTGTTATTCAATTGGTAACTGGGACGGGATCTTGTTTTGCGAAAATCGGAGGAAAAATGGGGAAAAGGTATTGTTGAGCAGTTAAGCCTTGATTTACAGCATGAATTCCCAGAGGTAAGGGGATTTTCAGCCAGAAATCTTTGGAATATGAAAAAATGGTATTCTTTTTATGCATTAGCTAGAACTTAAGGTGATTTAATTCATGCAATGGATGATAAATTAAAACTTGATAGTATAAAACTGCAGCAGATTGGTGCAGAAATTCAAGAAAATAACGAGGAAGAAAAACTGCACCAAGTTGGTGCAGAAATGTCATTTCCCTCTTTTTTCGGTTTTGTGCCCTGGCGTCATCATGTAGAAATTGTTTCAAAATGTAATTCCGCGGAAGAGGCATTGTTTTAACTTCAGAGCACAATTGAAGAAGGCTGGAGCCGAAATGCCTTAATTGATTGTATAAAAGCTGATTTATACCATAACAAGGGAGTGGCAAACACAAATTTTGCGGAAAAACTTCCAGGAGTACAGGGAAAGATAGCACAGGAGATTGTAAAAGATACTTATGATTTTAGCTTTATTTCTTTGCCGCGAGGATATGATGAAACGGCGCTGGAAGAGGCATTGGAACAAAATATTACCAGATTTTTGCTGGAACTTGGAATGGGATTTGCAAAGATAAAGACCAGACGGAAGTGCAATGGGCATTTCAGGGAATTCAAACACCCATGGGAGTTGCCTCTTATGATAATATTAAATTGGAAGAGATTAAGAAGCAGCTGCCTACCGAGAAAGAGATTCAGCACCGTATTGAATTAGTAGAAAAAGAATTTAATTTGAACAGAAAGAAACAGAGGAGATGATGTCGGATAGTGGGGATAGGGCGATGAAAACTTTGCTTGTTTCTTCTGTATATAGTATAAACAGCAGTTTTACCAATTCCCCAAACCATTTTACCAATTATCAAAATTCCTCAATTTTGATACCAAAATCAGCCTGCAAAAACTTTTACCAACCAAAAGTCTGGTAAACCCAAATGTGAACATTCCTCAAACCAGCCTAAATCCAGAGTTTCTGCCAAAAGTTCGCAAAGCAGATGAAATATATTATGGAGACTACAAATCAGGTGGCAGAGAATACTATAAGCAGCAGGATAAAGTAGATTCATAAAAAAATAAAGAAGATCAGAAATTCTGAAAAGATAGAAGTGAAGTTTATGCAGTGTTGGGAAGAGCTGGTATACGCAAGGCAGGATGGTGTGGCGGAAGGGCTGGAATTGGGAAAAGAGCAGGGGATAGAAGAAGAAATAGAACAAGGAATAAGACATGATATAGAGATATTGCTGTCAACATGCAGCGATCTTGGAATTTCCCGTGAAACAGCGTTTGCAAAGTTAAAGGAAAACTACAGCTTACAGATTTGAAAACAGAGGAATACATGAAACTGTTTTGGAAAAATGATGATATTGCATAGCTGTGACAGGTTTTTGGATATTGGAGACAGACAAAATAGATGCAATTAGAAATAAAGAAACGAATTTTCCTGATAATTACTATCTTTTTGATGGGAGATATAACTGCCTGCAGTGACAGAACATTCGTACCAGACGAAGAGATAGCAGAGACAGAAATTGTGGCGGAGGAAACAGTAGAAGAAATTGTGGTACTTCCGCCTTTGATTCAGGCTACTACTTTAGAGAGCGATTACAGGACAATGGCCCGTCTTGGATTGGCAGCTACCTCCTGTTCAGAGCAGGGAGATTTAAGGCAGGCGTATGAGAATGTGCTATGCAGCTGCGTTCGGATTCAGATAGGAGAGCATTATGGCAGCGGCAGTATTTACAGAATGTTGGAGGATGAAATAATTATTGTGACTAACAGGCACGTGTTACAGTATTGGAGTAAGGATTGTTTTGTGACTTTTTTTAATGGCGCAGTTACGACAGGAACCCTGATAAGGGTATCAGACGAGGCTGATTTAGGATTTATCAGCATTCCGGTGTCGGCTTTTACTTATCAGGAGCTTCTTGTGTTTAAAAATGTGCGGGTACCGGTTAAACTTCTTTTGGATTCCTGGCATAAAGAGGATACGGAGAGTATTTCAGAAAGAGATAAAATATTTTTTATCGACATTGCATCTGACTGGAGAAGTCCTGTTTGTATAGAAGGAGAAGTAATTGCACCTTTCATGTTTTTAGAGGAGTTTCAGATGGAAATGCTTTATGGAAAAGGGAATGCAGTTCCGGGAATGTCCGGCAGTGGTGTTTTTGACAGATATGGGAATTATGTTGGAATGATAACTGGTGGAACTTTGCAGGGGGAGATTGCTGCAGTTCCGGTAGAAGTGATTGAAGAAGAGTTTGAAAAAGTAATATTTAATAATTTACATACAAATTAATGTGAAGAATTCACAATAATATTGACATAAAATGCAAAATTAGGTGTATAAATTGGATAGATCAACCAGCATTATGTTAAATAAAGAACCAGCTCACATGACGGTATGAGCTGGTTTAAATATCTAATCTATATCATATAAAAATTAAGCCATCTTGTTTACTGCCTGAGCTAAACGAGATATTTTTCGGGATGCTGTATTCTTATGATAAACACCCTTGCCTGCAGCTTTGTCGATAGTAGCTGTAGCAGCAATTAAAGCCTGAGAAGCAGCAGCTTTATCATTTGCTTCAATAGCAGCAAGAACTTTCTTTACAGAAGTCTTAACACCAGACTTGATAGCTTTATTTCTTTCAGCCTTGGTTCTGTTTACTAAAATTCTCTTTTTTGCAGATTTAATATTAGCCACGATGTACACCTCCTATTATAATCATCAGTTTCCATGATGTTTCATTAAAGCCGGAGACACGGACGTTTTAATGTAAACACACGCATATTATTTTAAAGTTAAAAATGATATCTGTCAATACATATTTGGAGAATAATTGGAAAATACTGAAATAAAAGTTATTGTTCACATATTGATTTAAAGGTTAGTGTGGATGATACCAGATAAAAATCATAGTTTCAGGAAAGGTTGATTATGAGCGGATTTAAGGTAAGGACAGATTTGGCCCTTGAGATGCGGGAAAGTATGGAGGAAAATGCAGGAGAGTGCCGGGGCGTTTCTGTGGAAGAAGATTATAAAGAAGAAAGTGAAATTAAAATTACAAAGGTGATTATAGAGACCATGAATGGTTCTAAGGCGATGGGCAAGCCAATGGGAAGTTATATAACCTTAGAGGCGCCTGCAATGACGCAGCCTGATGAAAATTATCATCAGGAGATATCAGAAGAACTATCCAGACAGTTAAAAGAAATTATTCCAGGAATTGAGCAGGAAATTTCCATTATGGTAGTTGGGCTGGGCAATAGAGATGTTACAGCAGATGCTTTAGGACCTAATGTAGTGGATAATCTTGTTATTACCAGACATATGGTAAAGGAATATGGCAAAGTGGCTTTTAATAACAAGCAGATTCATATGGTCAGTGGGCTGATTCCCGGTGTTATGGCAAAAACCGGAATGGAATCTCAGGAGATTATCAAAGGGGTGGTTGAAAAAACAAAACCTGATGTTGTGATTGTGATAGATGCACTGGCAGCAAGGTCAACAAGACGATTAAACCGCACAATCCAGATCAGCAATACAGGAATCCATCCTGGTTCCGGTGTGGGAAATCATAGAAATGCAATTACGGAGGAAACCCTTGGAGTTCCGGTAATTGCAATTGGTGTACCTACGGTAGTGGATGCTGCCACGATTGTAGGTGATGCATTTGAAAAATTAATGCGCCAGACAGGAGAAGAACCAATTGACATACAGGATGAACTGCTTTCCGGGCTGGGAGAACTTTACAATATGTATGTGACAGGCAAGGACGTGGATTTTGAGATTAAACAGATCAGTCATATTATTTGTAATGCGTTAAATAGCGTTTTTGAAAATTTTTAAGCTTAGAATGAATGTCCAAATGCAGGCATATAATTCCATAGCGGGGTGTATGATTTGATTTGGAAAAAGTTTGAAAATATTATAAAAAAACGTATTATACTAGGACTGCTGACAGCCTGCGCCATATGCAGCATAATAAGCTTCTTTCAAAAAAAAGGACAGGAAGATGGTGGAACTTCCGGTTGGAAGATGGCGGTAGGCAGTTTTTTCAGTCATCAGATGGAAAGAGAATTTTTTCAGATTCCAAGATATTTAGAAGAAGGGGAAGGACTTTCTTTGACAAAGACAGAGAGCCTTTTGGGGGAACAGATCCTCTTAATGAAGTATCTTTTTATGGAGGAAGAACCTATAGAAAATGAAGATCCCTTGACCGCAGAGTTAATCGGACAGTACGAGGGCACTGACGAGGATTTCAAAAATATTGATGAAGAGTCGCTGGACTACAACGAAAATGCCCTTCATATTGAAAACAGCGTGCTCCAGGAAATGGAACGGGAAAATAATATACATAATACTGAGCAGGAAAATAATGTCTCAATAGACAATGAAAATATGGAGGCGGCCGATTTAGACGTGCCAATAGAATTTCAAATACCGGAATATCCGGCATATTCTTATGACTGGTCGGAAAATTGGGATTATGAAACGCTGATATCCAATTTTTACGCGGTAGATAAATCCACATATTTAAAGGAAGAATATGTAGGTTTAAAACAGCTTTTGGAGCCGGATTTATCAGTAGATAAAAATACTGAGGGGCCGCAGATTTTAATTTATCATACCCACTCTCATGAAGGATTTGCTGATTCTGTGCCAGGTGATCCTTCCACAACGATTGTGGGAGCAGGTGATAAGCTGGCTTCTTTGCTGGAGGAGAAATACGGTTTTAAGGTGCTTCATGATACAGGAATTTATGATGAAGAGCGGGACGACGCTTACAACCAGTCTCTGCCTGCAATTGAAAAAATTCTTGCAGAAAATCCTACTATTGAAGTAGTGATTGACTTACACCGGGATGCGGTAAGCAATGACAGGAGGCTGGTAATTGACCTGCAGGGGCGTCCTACGGCACGGTTTATGTTTTTTAACGGATTGAGCTATAGCAGAAAAAATGGTGAAATTGAATATCTGGAAAATCCCTATATTCAGGATAATCTGGCATTTTCTTTTCAGGCGCAGGTGGCAGCAAACGAATTGTATCCGGGAATTGCCCGAAAGGTTTATTTGAAAGCATACAGATTTAATATGCATTTGATGCCGAAATGTATGCTGATTGAATTAGGAGCCCAGAACAATACGGTAGAAGAAATCATGAATGCCTGTGATCCGCTGGCTCATATCCTTGCCATTGTGTTGGAATAAATAATGTGATAAAATACCAATGAATAATACGCAGACACAAACTTACGATGCGTAAAAGAAATGAGGTATTTATGGCACAGATAGATCAAAGTAAAATTAGAAATTTTTGTATTGTGGCACATATCGATCATGGTAAGTCCACATTGGCAGATAGAATCATTGAAATGACAGGACTTTTGACAAGTCGGGAAATGCAGGCTCAGGTACTTGATAATATGGAACTGGAGCGGGAAAGAGGCATCACTATTAAAGCCCAGACAGTCCGCACCATTTATAAGGCAAAGGATGGAGAAGAATATGTTTTTAACCTGATCGATACTCCTGGTCATGTGGATTTTAACTATGAGGTCAGTAGGAGCCTTGCCGCCTGTGACGGGGCAATTTTAGTAGTTGATGCGGCTCAGGGAATTGAAGCCCAGACGCTTGCAAATGTGTATCTTGCATTGGATCATAATCTGGAAGTGTTTCCGGTGATTAATAAAATTGACCTTCCCAGTGCGGAACCGGATCGGGTGAAGAATGAAATTGAAGATGTAATTGGAATAGAGGCACAGGATGCCCCTCTTATATCGGCAAAGAATGGCGTCGGAATAGAGGATGTTCTTGAGGCGGTTGTACAGAAAGTTCCAGCTCCCGGGGGAAATCCGGAAAAGCCTCTGCAGGCACTTATTTTTGATTCTATATATGATTCCTATAAAGGGGTGATTATATTTTGCCGTATCATGGAGGGCAGAGTGGCGAAAGGAACCAGCATCCGCATGATGGCTACCGGGGCAACTGCTGAAGTGGTTGAGGTGGGATATTTTGGAGCAGGCCAGTTTATCACCTGTGAGGAGCTTTCAGCCGGAATGGTGGGTTACATCACAGCCTCCATAAAAAATGTAAAGGATACAGCGGTGGGAGATACAGTGACAGATGCAGAAAACCCGTGTGCGGAGCCTTTGCCGGGATATAAAAAGGTAAACTCTATGGTTTATTGCGGCGTGTATCCGGCAGATGGGGCAAAGTATCCGGATTTAAGGGATGCACTGGAAAAGCTTCAGTTAAATGACGCTTCCCTTCATTATGAGCCTGAAACATCTATCGCATTGGGGTTTGGTTTCCGGTGCGGTTTTTTGGGACTGCTTCACTTAGAGATCATACAGGAACGTTTGGAGAGGGAATATAATCTGGACTTGGTGACAACAGCACCTGGCGTTATTTATAAGGTTCATACTACAAAGGGTGAAGTGATTGAATTGACGAATCCTTCAAATTTACCTGATCCTTCCGAAATAGAATATATGGAAGAGCCGGTGGTTTCAGCGGAAATTATGGTAACCACAGAATTTATTGGTTCCATCATGGAGCTTTGTCAGGAGAGGAGAGGCAGATACCTGGGAATGGAATACATGGAAGAGACCAGAGCACTGCTGAAGTATGATCTCCCTTTAAATGAGATTATTTACGACTTTTTTGATGCTTTAAAATCACGATCCAGAGGATATGCCTCTTTTGATTATGAATTAAAAGGGTATGAACAGTCAGAGCTGGTAAAGCTGGATATTCTAATTAATAAAGAAGAGGTAGATGCACTTTCCTTCATTGTCCACAAAGACAGCGCCTATGAAAGAGGTAGAAAAATGTGTGAAAAGCTAAAAGATGAGATACCAAGGCATTTGTTTGAGATTCCAATTCAGGCAGCCATTGGCGGTAAGATCATTGCCAGAGAGACAGTGAAAGCCATGCGCAAAGACGTACTTGCCAAATGTTATGGCGGGGACATTACCCGTAAAAAGAAGCTTTTGGAAAAGCAAAAGGAAGGAAAGAAGCGTATGCGTCAAATTGGCAGCGTGGAGATTCCTCAAAAGGCATTTATGAGTGTTCTGAAACTGGATGATAAATAAGAAAGCACAGGCGAAAATGAAAAAACTTAGTATTTATATTCATATTCCCTTTTGTGTGCGTAAATGTCTGTATTGTGATTTCCTTTCTGCACCGACAGAGCGGGAAGTTATGGATAGGTATGTAAATGCGCTGTGCAGAGAAATTATAAAAAAAAGCAGCATCTGTAAAGAATATATAATAACAACTGTTTTTATTGGAGGAGGTACACCTTCCATTCTTTCGGGAGAGCGGATTGAAAAAATAATAAGGACTGTACGTGAAAACTATCAAATGGAGGCAGGCTGCGAAATTTCCATAGAAGCCAACCCCGGAACAATTACGCCTGATAAATTGGAAAGTTGGCGTAGAGCAGGTATTAACAGGCTGAGTATAGGACTTCAGTCTGCTCAGAATAATGAGCTCAAAGCGCTAGGCAGAATCCACAGCTTTGAAGATTTTCTATACACTTACAAAATGATTGTTAAATCAGGATTTGATAATATAAATATTGATTTAATGTCAGCAATTCCGAAGCAGACAATTGCAAGCTGGCAGGAGACGTTAAAGGCAGTATGTTCCTTAAATCCGCCGCCGGTGCATATTTCTGCTTATAGTCTTATTGTGGAGGAAAATACGCCTTTTTATGAAAATACTCCCAAACTTCCGGAGGAAGATGAAGAAAGAAATATGTATAAGATAACAAATGATATTCTTTTTGATATGGGATATATGCAATATGAAATATCCAATTATGCTAAGCCGGGGTATGAGTGCAGGCACAATCAGGTTTATTGGCGAAGAGGAAATTATCTGGGTTTTGGCATTGGTGCAGCATCAATGGTTGAAAATGTTAGATACAGCAACATCAGGGAATTAGGCAGTTACATCCATTTCTGTGAAGGCGGCCTGGATGCAATAGAAAAAACAAGTCTTAATCATCTGTCGGAAAAAGAACAGATGGAAGAGTTTATGTTTTTAGGACTACGTATGACAGAAGGAGTTTGTGAAGAAGATTTTTATAGAATTTTTGGAGCATCAATAGAAGAAATTTATCCGGAAATTGTTGAGGATTTCTGCAGGAAAGGCCTTTTAAAAAGAAAATTTAACAGAAAAACCGGAGAACACTGGATTATGCTTACCAGATATGGAATTGATGTAAGTAATACTGTAATGGCGGAATTTTTACTGTCATAAATTGTGAAAAAATCCCATTTGCATGATGAAAAATCCCATTTGCGAGTATTGTATTGCTATTTTTCATGTGAATTTGTATAATATTTATAGATTTAGTTATTGGAAAGGCACTACAGGGGCAATGGAGTCATAGAATATTAAAAATGACTTTGGGGGCGCCCTTTGAAAACCTTTCAAAAACCTTTGTCAGCATCGGAAGAGGCCCATTATATACAGGTGATGCAGAAAGGAAACAGCGATGAAGCCGCACAGGCCAGAGATATTTTGATAGAACGGAACCTGCGTCTGGTAGCCCACATTGCCAAAAAATATCAAAACGTTGATGAGGATATGGAGGATCTGATTTCCATTGGAACGATAGGGCTGATTAAGGCAATATCTTCCTTTGATGCAGGAAAAGGAAAACTCAGTACTTATGCTTCCAGATGCATTGATAATGAATTACTGATGCTGCTTCGTGCAAAGAAAAAGACCAGAGGAGAAGTTTCTTTATTTGAACCTATTGGAACGGATAAAGAGGGAAATGAAATTAATCTTTTGGATATTATGGAGCATGAGCAGGAAGATATAACGGAACAAATGGAATTATATGAAAACACCAGAAAGCTGGCAAGGCTTTTGGGTGAAGTGCTAAACGACAGGGAGCGGGAAATTATTTTACTGCGTTACGGACTTATCACAGGAAGAGAAGTGACACAGAGGGAAATAGGTGAGGCGCTGAATATATCCAGAAGCTATGTATCAAGAATAGAAAAGAAAGCGTTATTAAAATTAAAAGAAGGCTTTTCAAATTAACGGGGGAACAAAAATGCAATTTAAAAGAACAGAAGAACTTAAGACGGGAATGAGGCTGGCGCGTCCCATCTACAACAAAAACGGAGTTTTGTTGTATGAAAGGGACTCGAAGCTTACAACCCAGGGAATTATTAGTATTAAAAATTTTGGGCTTATTGGTATATTTATTTTAGAGCCGGCGGAGCCGGCACCTCCAATGACACCGGAAGATATAGAATTTGAGAGATTCCAGACTATAAATGTTTTTGCGATTATGGATGAGCTTAAACGCATAACAGAAACCGGAAAAAGCGGTAAATTTCAAATTATTATATCAAATATCATCAAAAGCTATGGACATTTGGAGAAAAAAATTAATTTTATCCAGAATCTGAGAAGTCAGGATGACTATCAGTATAAGCATGCATTAAATGTTGCAATTCTCTGCGCAATGATTAGCAATCAGCTGAATCTTAAAGTGGAGGATCGGCTTGACTTGGTATCTGCCGCCCTGCTGCATGAATTATATAATTATGAATTAGTGGACAGGGTATGCTCGGCAAATCCAAATGTGCGTCGTTTTATTCAGCAGGCAGACAAGATCGCGGAGGGAATGGAAAGCGGGAAGATGGATACTTCCGTTAAGATTTTGGAAGGCGGAAGAATTCTTGCGGCAGCTCAGGTTTTTGATGACATGACAGCCATGAGTCTTGACAGAACGCCTGAGTCTGAGATTGCCACAGCCAGGTATCTGATGGATAACAAAGAATTTTATTCGGAAAAAGTGGTCAGGGCGTTAATGGATTCCATTAATATTTTATCCCCCGGCGTTTGCGTGGAGCTTAGTACAGGCGAAAAAGCACTGGTTCTGGTGGAAAATATTAGTGATATTTTCCGGCCTATGGTGCTGGGATTTACCAATAATGCAATTATAGATCTTGGAAATAAGTATACATATGAAGATGTTAGAATTGTAGATGTTATGAAAACTATGGACAATCGGCATATTATGGATACGGAAACGCTGCGGCAATACGGTTTTGATTTAAATGGAAATAAAAATGTTATTATATAAAGAAAATTTATAAAAATTTAATTGATTTTCAGGTCAATTTTTACTAAAGTAGACATATCTGATACAGATATGTCTACTTTGTGTAAAAACATATTCTTAAAGACGTCTTACAGATTCTTGTATTTCACAAATAATCCGGTTTTAAGTAAAAATTTATACTGCATGTTTAGGAAAGGAGAAGCGATTGTTTAGTAGAATTTTATCCGGTGCTGTTTTTGGCATTGAAAGTCATCTGGTTCATGTGGAGGTAGATTTGTCTGCCGGGCTGCCCTGCTTTATTATGATAGGCAGTCTGGAGGGAAAGGTGAAGGAATCGGGGGAACGTGTTAGAATTGCCCTTAAAAACACTGGAATTTCCATACCTCCTATGCATATATCCGTTAATTTTTCTCCTGCAGATTTGAAAAAAGAAGGAACGGGATTTGATCTTCCTGTTTCTATCGGGGTGCTGACTGCAATGGAAAGGATTCCTACAGGATGTGCTGACGGTATGTTGATTTTGGGTGAGCTGGGATTAAATGGAGAAGTTAAGCCGGTAAAAGGGGTGCTGCCTATTATGATCAGTGCGGTAAAGGCAGGGGTAACCAGATGTCTGGTAGCAAAGGATAATGCAAAGGAAGCTGCCGCTGCCGTAGGTATGCATGCGGTTGGCGTAGAGGATCTTAAGCAGGTAATTTCGTATTTAAAGCTGCCGGAGGGAGAACGGGATGAGATGATACCGCCAAAAGTAAAAGATATGGAAGAAGCATTTTCTATGGAGGAATGGGACAAGCCGCAGGAAAAAGATGATTTTTCACAGATCATAGGACAGGAGAGTGTGAAGCGCGCGGCGCTGATTGCAGCCGCAGGCTTTCATCATATGTTGATTATGGGCCCTCCAGGATCTGGAAAAACCATGATTGCAAAAAGACTTTCCACAATTCTGCCGCCTTTATCCAGAGAAGAAAGCTTTGAAGTTTCCTCTATTTATAGTATATCAGGATTACTTCCGGAAGGAGGGAAACTGCTTTTGGAGCGTCCTTTTTTAAGCCCTCATCATAGCATTTCACCTGTGGCGCTTTCAGGAGGAGGAAGACAGCCCAGACCTGGGATTGTCAGTCTGGCTCATAGAGGCGTCCTTTTTTTAGATGAACTGCCTGAGTTTAAGCGTCAGACGCTGGATCTGCTGCGTCAGCCTTTGGAAGATAAGAAAATTCAGATTGCACGAAGCGGCGGCAGTGCTGTCTATCCGGCGGATTTTATGCTGGTAGGAGCAATGAATCCCTGCCCCTGCGGATATTATCCGGACTTGAACAAATGCCGCTGTACGCCCAGTCAGGTGCATCATTATTTAAGCCATATATCAGGCCCGATTTTGGACCGTATTGATTTATGCGTTGAAGCTCCAAAGACAGCCCTTGACAGTCTTTATGGAAAAAGTGCCAGGCAGGTACAAAAAAGAATGGATAGTAAAAGTTTAAGAGAAAAGGTTCTTGCTGCAAGAAAACAGCAGGAAGACAGATACAAGGGGACAAATATTCGTTTCAATTCTGAACTTAAGGGCCCTGATCTGGAAAAATATTGCTATTTGGGAAAAAAGGAAAGTGAAATGCTGGAAAAATTATATGTTGCCCTTGATTTAAGCGCAAGAGCCTGCAATAAATTAGTGGTGGTGGCAAGAACCATAGCAGATTTGGAAGAAAGCGGAGAAATCCATACAAGGCATCTTGCAGAGGCTGTATGTTATCGGGCAGCGGACAAGCTGGGGAGGTGAGCAGATGAGTGAAGAAAAATCCTATCAGTATTGGCTCCATAATATTCCGGAAGCAGGAGACAGAACCATAGAGAAGATATTAAAGGAATTTGGAAGTGCCAGGCAGGCTTACTTTGCAGGAGCGGATGCACTCCGGCCGATGATCAGGGGAAAAGGAAAGGAAAAAATAGAGGGTTTTATAAAGAACTGGGATATTAAAAAGAAATATGAAGAGCTAAACCAGAAAAAGATACAATTCATTTCCAGGGAAGATGACCATTATCCTTTAAAATTAAGAAAACTGGAATCTCCTCCTTATGCATTATACTGTCTTGGAAATCTGCCAAAAGAGCAGATGCCTTCAGCAGCAGTAATAGGCGCAAGAGAATGTTCGGAATATGGAAGCAGTATGGCCAGAGCTTTTGCAGGAAAGCTTGCAAAGGCGGGGGTTAGTGTGATAAGCGGGATGGCCAGAGGGATTGATGGAATTGCCCAGCAGACAGCTCTTGAAGCAGGAGGAAAAACCTATGCAGTTTTAGGAAGCGGTGTGGACATTTGCTATCCAAAATCAAATAGAAAGCTCTATCAGGAAATTATTGAAACAGGCGGAGGTATCTTATCTACTTTTCCACCGGGAACACAGCCCATTAAGCGGCAGTTTCCGGAGCGAAACAGAATTGTGGCAGGTTTATCAGATTTACTTCTTGTGGTGGAAGCCAGATTAAAGAGCGGTACGTGGATTACCGTGGACATGGCTTTGGAGCAGGGAAAGAGCGTATATGCAGTTCCGGGAAGGCTTACGGACAGATTAAGCGATGGATGTAATTTTCTGATCCGCCAGGGAGCGGAAATTGCGCTTACTCCTGAGGATATTCTGGCGGAATTTGACATTCTTCAAAATAGAAAGGGAATGGAAAGAAAAAGCATAAAATGTGAGAATAAGGAAAGCGGAGATAAAGTGCAAATGCAGATTTTAAAGCTTTTGGATACGTATCCGAAAGCTGTGGACGAAATTTTCGAGGCAATGAAAATTAGGGGAAGTCAAATAGAGCTTTCAGAACTTTTGGAGCGGTTGATTCATCTGTGCATAGAGAAAAAAGCAAAACAGACAGGGGGCAGTTACTTTTCGAAAATATGTGTCAGTGATACAATAGAGTATATCAAACAATAAATATTTAAAAGGAGTCAGATATGAATACATTTTATTATGAAGTGGCAAGTATTGATGGAGATTATGCAAATTTAAAACGTACGGATGTGGAAAGCGAAGAGTTGAAGCTGGTGGCGAGGGCTTTGCTTCCGGCAGAAATCACAGAAGGAGCGAAACTGAAATATGAGTTAATGCAATATGAAATGATTTCATGAAAAGGCTGGTGAAGGATGAAGAAGGCGGGTTTTCTGCTTACAAGCGGAGTTGCTTTTGGGTGGGTGGTTTTAGAAGCAGGGTGGACATGGGAGAGCTTTTTTATGGGAGTTTGTGCAGGTCTGCTTATAATGATAGGAATTGTTGACGAAAGAACCTTTGAAATTCCTCTTAGATACAATCTTGCAATAGGGAGTTTAGGGGTGGTGCATCTGATTTTAAATCTTTCCAATTGGAAGGAGTATGTAATCGGGATGTGTACTGTAAGCGGCTTCCTTTTACTGCTTTATTATGTTACAAAAGGAAAAGGGATCGGAGGCGGTGATGTGAAACTGATGGCCGCCGCCGGTCTTTTTTTAGGCTGGCAGAAGATACTGCTGGCTTTTTTTATTGGGGCAGTGTTTGGCGCAGTGGTTCATCCCATCCGGATGATATTAAATGGGAAAAGCAAAATTATGGCATTAGGACCTTATTTATCATTGGGAATTTTTATTTCTATGTTGTATGGTGAAAAAGTGATGAAATGGTATTTGGGATAAAGTGATAATTTGAACAAATTTATGAGCTGTTTTCAGAAAAAATTAAGTGATTTTGTTCAGAATTGTTGACATAAATTATATAAAATAATAAAATTATATTGTAAAAATATTATAAAAACAGCCATTTGAAGTCAATATGGGGAAATAAAATGATTGTTGTAGATAAAAATGAAATAAGTCCTTCTGAGGTAGGATGTTTTCCTGATCTGGATGCACTTTGGAGCACATTTCCCAGAAGTACCAGACTTCATATGGAACGGGTTGGAAAATATGCTGATGCAATGTATCAATATATGGCCGATGTAGATCTGGAAAATATAAATGACAGTTTAGGAGAGGCATTCCGGCCGGTAAGCCGGCAGGTTTTTATGCTTCATGACATAGGCAGGCATTATATTCCATTTGAGTTATTGAATAAAGTGGAAGATTTGACCAGAGAAGAATTACAGTTAATCAAGGATCACACGGTAAATGCCAAACGTGCAATAAAAAGCATTTATAAACAGCCATTTTCGGATGAGATTATGAAAATATGGGAGGATACTGCAGTATTTCATCATGAAAGGTTCGATGGCAAAGGATACCCTTATCAGCTTACAGGCATGGAGATTCCTCTTGTGGCAAGGATTTGTGCAATTGCAGACACCTATGATGGGATTACAAGCTGGAAGCCTTATAAAAAGAAACAGACTACAAGGGAAGAAGCTCTTAAGATCATAGGGGAAGAAGCCGGGGGGCAGTTTCAGCCCGAACTGGTAGATATTTTTAAGCGGTGTATTGTAAGGGTTTAACTGCCCTTTTTTTAGAAAAAGTATGTGAGGATTTCACGTAAGGGTTATAAAAAAGGTGATGTTGTTTTAATGAGAGGTCGAAAACGTTTTCAAGATAATAAACTACATAATAGGAATAAAAATACAGAGGCGTTAAATAAGAAAGACAGAAAAATAAGACGTACACTGCTTAGCAGATTTGATCTGTTAAATCGTTTCAGGCACTGGTATTTAGGCGGAATCAGCCTCTTCCGTAGCCTTTTTCGCATACATGCTGCAAAACAGACAATTCTCCTTATTATGGGGGCTTTGTCTGTCTGTTTTATTATGGCGGCATTTTATACCAATGCAGGTGAATTTGTGGTAAAGGTTGACAGGGAAATGGCAAGAGACGGTTTTTACCTGTCAGAGATACCTAATTTTGATGAGCGGCTGATTACCTTACATGCAGTGGCCAAAGAAGATGTGACCAATATCAGTATTTACAATATAGAAGAGGATGTGATGAACATTGACGGGGTTCATCATGGCACAGATTATTTTGCATATACTTTTTACGTTAAAAACCTGACAGGGGAGACAAAGGACTATCGTTACACGCTTTTTATCAGGCACCAGACGAAAGGGATAGAGGATGCGTCGTGGATTATGCTGTTCCATAACGGGGAACAGGAGATCTTTGCCAAAGAAAGTGCAGGCGGTGAACCGGAAGTACAATATTCGGATTATGAGTTTCCCTTTTTGGAATATGCGAAAGATCCGGAGGGGCAGCAGACGCTGTTAACCGGATCAGAGTTAAATAAGATTCCCCAGGATGCGGTTGACCGGCTGGGACTGAAAGGTCTTAAAGGGGTTTATCAGCTAAATACGGTGCCTTTTGCATCAGGCAGAACCATATGTACAGGCCTGCGGGAGGATTTTGAGCATGAGGGGATGGATAAGTTTACCGTTGTGATCTGGTTAGAAGGAGAAGATCCCGAATGTATTGATAAAATCATTGGAGGCGAGCTGGAGCTTGCCATGAGCTTTACATATTAGAAATGAGGGGGATAAGTTTTATTATGGAAAATAAGAAGGAAAAAAGGAAAGAGGGGCATTTGAAGTCTAAGCTGCTGGTGTGCCTTTTGTATGTGGCAGTTTTGTCCACAGCTACCTATGCATGGTTTACATTAAATAATAAACCCAAAGTGTACAACTTATCGCTTACGGCGGGCGGAGCCGCCGATCTTTTGATTGCCGATGATTTGGGAGGAGGTCCCGGGGAATATGGAGATTTCCTTGATTTAAAGGCGGCAAGGCAAAGCCCGGTTGCTATGGATGACATGGAATTGAATCCGGTTACCACTGCCGATATGAAAACTTTTTATGAGCCGGTTTATGAAGGAGACAGCGTAACCAATACAAAGGAAATTACGGATGAGAAAATATTAAATGAAAGCTATGTGTATCAGAAAACCTTTTATCTGAAAGCAGGGAGTTTAAAAACCAGCGGCGGTAAAAAGACAGGCACTAATGTAAAGTCTTATGACATTTTGCTTCTTGGGCCTGAACAGGGAGAGGAAAATACAGGATGTGTGATTAAGCAGGCAGCCGGAACCTCCGCAGAGGGAGGAGCTACTGCGGCTAATTCCATCCGTATTGCATTTATTGTTGAGGGACAGGATATTGTCGTGTATGAACCTAACAGCAGCCAGCATAATGGTGGGGATCATGCAGTCAACTCAATTCCCAGCCAGTATGGGGGATATGCTACAATGAAGCAGCCCTTGGCCGGTGGTGAGTTTGAGGGTGGTGAGGGAGGCAATTCGGAAAAGCTTTTTACCATAAAGGAAGACGAAGATGTGCTGGTTACCATGCTTGTATGGATTGAAGGAACGGATGATGACTGTACCAACTCCATCCAAATGGATGAGATCATAGGTAATATACAATTTATTTCAAGAGATGCGCAGGCGGCCGTACGATAGAGAGGATAAGCAGAAATGAATGCATTTTTTTACTACTTTTACAACTTTATGAGGACATTTTTCGGTCATATCTGGAACGTACTGGTTGCCATTAAGGATGCAATTATCGGGATATTTGATATCCGATATTATATGGAGTTGTTTAACACTTATAAAGACGATTTGTCTGTATTTGGCTGGATTGCGGCGATTATCGTACATATTTTAATGATTACCCTTTTGGCATTGTTTGTTTATCTAATCTGGAAAGGACTTAAAATTGTATTCCGGTTTAAAGTTCCGGTAGCGGAATATGAAAAAATGAAAGATGAAGTGGTAACTTTAAAGCGTGAGATCATGAAAGCAAATTATCAAAAGGATAAGATTCTTGCAATGAAGATCTCAGAACTGGGAATGGAATTAAATGCCGATCTTTTAGATACGCCTAAAGAGCTTTTTAAAGCAGGTGATGTTTTTGATGGCGACATGGATGAAAAAAATGCTGATGAAATGGAAGAACTTGAGGATGATAATAAGGTAGAGGTAGTTGAAACAAAAGAAAGACGGTTCCCCAGGCTGTCCGGTGTGGATCTTATTTATAAAGATCCCGGGTATCAGCCGCCGGAGTATGATTATACCATTACATTAGAAGAAGTCTGTATTAATTTCAGAAACTTTGCTGCAAGCAGGCTGGGGCTTTATTATGACCTGGAAGTTATGAAACAGGCATTTGCATCCTTTGGAGCCGCAAAAATGCTGATTCTGCAGGGAATTTCCGGTACCGGAAAAACATCACTGCCTTATGCGTTCGGACAGTTTATTCAAAATCCAAGCGTGATCTGTTCTGTGCAGCCTTCCTGGAGGGATCGTACAGAGCTTTTTGGATATTATAATGATTTTACTAAAAAGTATACGGAAACGGATTTTCTAAAAACTCTTTATGAGGCTCATTATTACGAAGATCCCAGAATTGTAATACTGGATGAAATGAATATAGCAAGAGTAGAATATTATTTTGCCGAAATGCTTTCCATCTTAGAACTTCCAAGGGAAGAAGAGAGGTTTGTTTCAGTGGTGTCAAATACTGCGGCCAGCGATCCTGAACTTATGAAGGAAGGTAAGATTTGGATTCCTAATAATATTTGGTATGTGGGAACTATCAATAATGACGATTCCACCTTTGCAGTGGCGGATAAGGTTTATGACCGTGCGATTCCTATTGATTTGGATGACCGTGCCGAATATTTTGAAGCGCCTGATACACCGCCCATGCGCCTTAGCTATAAGCATATGGACAGGCTTTATGAGGAGGCAAAAGAGAAATATCCGGTATCGGAAGAAAATCTGATGCTGCTGGATAAGCTGGACAAATATTTGATTGAACATTTCAGACTTACCTTTGGCAATCGTATTATGCGCCAGATGAAAGATTTTGTTCCCTGTTATGTGGCTTGTGGAGGGACGGAAATAGATGGCATAGACTTTATGTTTGCAAAAAAGATTCTGCGTAAATTTGAATCTTTAGGACTTGGATTTATCAGAGATGAGCTGGATGGTCTTGTGATTTACTTGGATCATGAATTTGGAAGTGAAAATATGGGCATAAGCAAAGCATATCTGGCGCGGCTTAAGAGAATGAGTACAAGTTAGGCTTGGAGAAGGCAATGACAAAGATGGAAAACACAGATTATGTTCATGAAACATATCTAAATATGAATAAAGAAGAAGTGCAGGAAGGCCTTAAGGAAGACAGGTTTTATAATTATTTTTATAATCTGCTTGAAACAGGCAGCAATTACTGCAAATTTTCCAATGCCAGACTGGTAAAAACCGTTGATGAAGAATGGGTGTCGGAAATTGAAGCAGCACTGCCTTCACTTCACTATGTAATTGTTAATCCCAGAAAATTCATTGAGGAAGACCGGGAAGTAGTTAATGTGGCAATGGCCCGGAATATTACAACAGAATCCATCAGGCATCTTTTGCAGCACAGCAATTTGATTGACGAGTATAAAGAGGATGGCACAGTCATTCCAAACCGTATTTTGAATGTTTACAAGGAAGAAAGTATTAATATTTATGAAAACCGCTTTGTCTGTACGTTAATAGCAGAACTTCAGTATTTTGTAAACAAACGGTTTAATATGATCTTTGAAGCAAGTAAGGATGAAATTGGCACTTTTTTTGAAATGCAGTCGCGTGTAGATAATTATACGGAAGTAATCGACTATAAACTTTCTGTGAACATTAAGGAAAAGCAGACAGATGTAAATAATGAGACGGAAAATGCAAATATTTTCAACAGAATCATTAAAATCCATCAGCAGATCAATATGCTGGCGGCAACAGAGTTTATTGGAATGATGCGTCGCTATCCGGCGGTAGCCCATCCGATTGTAAAAACCAATGCCATTGGTAAAAACAAGGATTATAAAGCATGCCATAAGCTGTGGAATTTTATTCATTCCTACAGCAGAGTGGGATATAAAGTAAATATTGTAAAGCAGGACCCTATTATTTCCCGTCAGTTTGAAAGGGATATTTATAATACACTGATCCGCGATTATGTCATGCTTCACAATAATATGGAGTTTCACAATGAAATCAATGTGGACCGCCCTCTTAAAGAAAAGAAAATGGATGTAAAGCAAATCAGGCAGCTTTTGGACGAAATTGTAAGAAATACGGAGCTTAGTGATACTAACTTAAGAAAGCTTTTGGTAAAAGAACTGACAGATATTCAAACCAGAAGAAAGGCGGAACTGGCAGAGCAGGAGCGGCTTAACCGGCAAAAGAGACGGGAAATACAAAAAAATCAGTTAAAGTCTTCTGATGAAGGGGGCGCGCTTGCAACATTGAAACCAGGCAGGGCAGACGGGAAAGCAAAAGAAGGTAATAAGAGCATAAGCGAGAGAGGCAGGCTGATGCGGCAGAAACGTCGGGATAAGCTTGCAGAACGAAAAGCGAAGAAAAAATAATGAAGAGAGTATTATCATTTGCAGGAAATATTATATTTGTAGCTGTGGTGTTGTATTTGTGCTATTTTATCATTCAAGCGGCACAGAACCAGTCGCCGGATGTATTTGGGTACAGAATGCTTCGGGTGATGTCAGATAGTATGGAGCCGGTTTTTGGAAGCGGAGACTGCATCATTGTAAAAGAACTGCCTTTTGATGAGATAAAAGTTGGCGATATTATTACGTTTTCTTCCGCTGATCCTGCGCTTTTGGGAAGCCTGAACACACATAGAATCGTAGATATCGCTGAGGACCGGATTACAAAGGAAACAATTTTTTATACAAAAGGAGATAATAATAGCTGGGTGGATGATTATACCACCTGCTATGAGGATATTGTAGGGAAATATACATATAAGCTTCCCTTTGGAAAGAAATTTTCTTCTTTCCTTGAGAAGCTGTCCAATCGGGAGTTTTATTTTGTAATTGTTATTATTCCGGTTCTCCTTTGTTTCCTTTCCTGTGTAATACAATTGGCGGGGGATGTTAGGAAAAAATTAAAATGAAAAAATTCACACAATTCTTTCAGGAAAAAATTATATTAAGTTTTACCATGTGCGTTCTTCTTGCAGTGGTGCTGGTATCGGCAACCTATGGCTGGTATGCAATGAACAATTCTTCAAAAGCTTACGGAATTGATCTTAAGACAGGAGGAACCGGAGGGATTAAGGTGGCAATTGAGCCTGATGGTGAGGATATCATGACTGCCGGTTATCTTCAGAAGGTTGCGGTGGATGACAAGGAATATGCCATTATTCCCATTCAATTAAATAATTTTGAGAATATACAGGAACAGATGATTGCACCGGGGGCCTATAATCCTATGACTTTTTATATTACATCTCTGTCGGAAAGTATCAGGTCTTATTCTATTAAGGTGCAGCTGGAATATAAACCTTCAGCAGGTATTTCTGTAGTGCAAAAACAAAAAATAGAAGAAATCATCAAAGATCATATTACCGTTTATCAGGAAATGTATATGGAAAATGGAATTGTAAAATTCAGGTATCCTCTTACTTATTATGATAAGGTTTCGGATGATGTGGAGGAGGCAAAGGGGGCCCTTAAATTTAATAAGGAGGTTCCGGCCACAATTTACTGGGTATGGAATTATGAAATTACGGATGTGCCGGGTTATGCAAATATTCCAAGGTTTGCCGGACTTGATACCAGAAGTGCAATTCGTAAGTATGATGAGGAAGACACTGTTTTAGGCAATTATATTGATGGGATTTATTTTAATGTATCTATAGAGGGCAGTCCGGAAGGAGTGGGGGATTAACAGATGAGCAGGAAGAAAAAAATGATTGTTCTTACAGTCTGTATAACGCTTTTTCTGGCCCTTTCAGGAGGCACCTTTGCATGGTATTTGAGAGAGGATGCCAAACGGGCGCAGACAGAAGCAGCGGTGGTAATGGCGCCCTATAATTTATACTTAATGAAGCCCAATGCCACAGATACTTTACAGTTTGCGGTAGGTAATCTTCATCCGGGGGAAGTAAAGCAGACAGTGATCTGTGTATCCAATAAGCGTCCTGACAATTATGCAGGGGATGACAATGACATGGCAGGGCAGGCGAAGGAATCGGAATTTGGATATGACCTGATGCTGGTACATACGGATAATCTGGCAGTGGACTACACTGTTTATCCCTTAAAAAGGCAGGAAATGCATTCAGGAACCGTTTTACCGGATGGAGCTATCATCATGGAGGATGATACCAAAGGAAAATATTACTGGATAAAAGAAGGAATTGATCCAGTCACAGGCGAAGCAAAGGCACTGGGGGGAACGGATATTTCAGATGATATCAGACAGAGAGTGTTTGGAAGTCAGAGTATTGGAGGAATAGTGAACGTGGGAACCTATTGGATTTCTGATGATGAGAATTATCCAATGCAGTTGGCATATAAAAACGGAAACTATGAGTTTGACTATTATCTGATCGAAGTAAAGTGGAATAATATCAGTAATTTTGATGACTATAAAAAAGAAACTGATCTGGTGTATGTAGTGGTAAATGCCAAGCAGCCAAGGCCTGTGGAAAAGCCTTAGCTGCCATAATCAGGCAAGGCAGGAAGGGCTATACAGATGCGTTCGATAGACAGGATAAAGCAAAAGTTTAAAAAACTTAATAAGAAATCCAGACTTTTGATTGCCGCAGTGGCAGCCCTGGTTTTAGCAGGAACCTCTTTCAGTGTGTACGCTAAGTACTATAAGACCGGATATAATAAAGGAATGGCGATTGCTTCCGGTTTTTACTTTAGCAGTAAACATATGGCAGCGCATGAGGATATTAAAGGTCTTACCATGGAAGAAATTGCAGCCGGCTACAGGAATACAATTATAGCATCTGTGGATGACTGGCATGGGACAGATACACATTCTGTTACTGTGGAGGTGAAAAATTATGATAGTCAGCTGCTATATAATGATAAGGATTTAAATGTGGAGTATCAGGTGAATTTTATGCTGCTTGATGAGCCAATAGGGGCAAATTACAGCGTAAAGTATGGGAGTACTACGAAGGCTCTTGGTTTTAATGCAGGTAAAGGAACTGTTGTCAGTTTTACAGGCACACTGCCAGGGGGCGGATTAAGTGCCGACGGATATGAACTCATAGTTGCTAAGACAGGGGGCGCAGCGTATGCTCCTTCGGATATATTGATGGTGGCTTATCCCACTGGCCCGGACTATCTGGTGGGAACCAGGTGCATTGCCGGAATTATAAAATTTGATTATGTGGAAAAAGAATTTAAAATCGAAGACAGCGGATTTGAAATCAGAAAAACATGGGATAGTGCCAATTGGAAGCAGGATGTTGATAAGGAATCAGGTTTTATATATGAACTGATCACTTCAGGTAATTATACGGGTTCGGAAACTACTGCAACAAGAAAAAAAATCCAGTTAAAATGGGATGCTTCCATATTTAAAATTAACGCAAATGATAAATATTATCTGTCAGTTGCAGGTACACCTAATTATTATCAGGTAACTGAAGGCGGGGTAGTATACCAGGTAATGGAAATAGAAGTGCTGCCTTATGCATCATTAAAATTTGTATTTTTCCGAAATGATGATTTTGAAACTAAAGTAAATGCAATGACAAGCAGCACAAATTTTGAAGAAGCAGTAAAGGTCAAAGTTTTGTAACAACTTTCGGTTATATCCAGGTAAACAGGTGATGACGAGATGAAGAGAAGGATAAAGGTAACACGTATAGCGGCAGTCTTATTGGCAGTGATGCTTGTTTTGAATAATGAACAGGTAATATATGCATTGGAAGAAGAAATAAAAACTGCAGATGAGACAAAGGATGCGGAGAGTGCAGTGACTTCCACCGGCAGCAGTGATTTGCAAATGTCGGATGGCGGCAGTGGAAGCAGTGATGAAAATAGCAGTCAGACTACACCGCCGGAAAGTAATGATGGCAGTAGTGGAAACAGCAGCGAAGAAAATAACGGTCAGACTACACCACCTGGAGGCAGTGATGGCAGCAGTGGAAACAGCGGCGAAGAAAATAACGGTCAGACTACACTGCCTGAAGGCAATGATGGCAGCAGTGGAAACAGCGGCGAAAATAGTGATCAGATTACACTACCGGAAGGCAATGGAGATGACAGCACTGGTGATAATAGTCAGGAAGAATGTGTCCATGAATGGGTGACAGATCCCGATACACAGCTTACCACATGCAGCAAATGCGGAATAGAAAAAACAGAGGAAGGCAGCGGAAGCGGAGAGGAAAATAATGAAGATGAGGATCCTGACAAAGAGTGTATCCATGAATGGGTGACAGATCCTGATACACAGCTTACCACATGCAGCAAATGCGGAATAGAAAAAACAGAGGAAAATGATGGAAGCCAGGAGAAAGATAAGGAGGATGAGGATCTTGACCAAGAATGTGTCCATGAATGGGTGACAGATCCTGATACACAGCTTATCACATGCGGGAAATGTGGAATAGAATGGTCAGAAGAGCTTGAAAAACCGGAGAAAGAATGTGAACATGAGTGGATCAGGGAGCCGGAAACGCTTCTGGTCATCTGTAAGATATGTGGGGAATATGACGAGGAATATGTGGAAGAAGATGCTTGTCCCGAGGGAGGCTTTCATATTTATGATTTAAAAGAAGATGGCACAGGCTGGATTTGCGTTGTTTGTGGTGCAGAGAAAGAAACTTTAGGTGATTTGGATGTGACACTGGAAATGTACATTTTTGCTATGAACAGCCAGATTAGCCCTTTGGTGGATGATCCGGATGACAGGGCTTATTCCAAACTTCCGAAAACAATAGCGGATTTGGCAGCCTGGCCTTCAAAAACATTGATTGTAGCTTCTTTGGGAGATCTTTTGGTGGTACAGGATTTAAGTAAAATGACTGATCTTGAGGGGTATACAATTCAAATATCCAGAAGAACCATTGCTTCCAGTAATGTGGGGCAAAATACATGGGATTTGATTGGTGTTTCTGCTTTTGAAGGGTTGGGAAATGCGGCACATCCTTTTAAAGGGACTCTTGAATCTGCTTATACCAATGGCTCTCTTATTTATAAGCTGGATAAGCCTCTTTTTCAATATTTGTCTACAGATGCGGTAGTCAGAGAAATGAGTATGATCGGCAGAATTACGACAAATGAGACTATGCCGAAAGGTGTTTTGGCAGGGACATTGGTGAAGGGTGAAAATGATACCAGTGAAATGGTCACATTAGAAAATGTGATTATTAATGGAGAAGTGTCCAATACAGGCGGAGCTGCCGGATTGGTATTTGGGAGAGTGGAAAATGGGACTTCATCTTCCATCCGTTTATCTTTTGATCAGTCAGCGCTTAAATTGGCTCAGAAAATTTCAGATGACACATCAGGAACTGTTTCCGGAATTCATGTGGGAGGAATTGCCGGAGAAATTGTGGGAGATGTGATTTTAGAAATTAAAGATCCTGCAGTGATAGGAAACCTTACTGTAAAAGCCGTATCTGTATGGAGCAATGGTGATAATGAAAGTGGACAATTAGCATGGAACAGCACCAGTGCAGGGGGAATGTATGCAGGTGCGGTAGATGGCGGAGCAGTAATTATTGAAGGAAACAGTACTGCTTATACAGTTAATGTACAAAGAGCATCAGGCAATGGAGGCGCAAGCGGCGGTTTCATAGGCATGGCAGCTGGAACAGAGATTATTGCCAATGGATCTTTTGACCTGCCGGTTACCATTCAGGGAACAGGCGTTGTGGGAAGAATTTCCGGAGGAATTATAGGATATTATGACCATAGTGGTGATGGTGCAAATCTACAGTTAGACTATATTAATGTGGATGCGCCGATAAATGCGGAAGGCGGCGGTAATTATTTTGCCGGAGGAATTATAGGGCGTTATTATCGTAATGAGAATGGTGCGGCAGACGGTGTATTTAATACCATAAATCATGTAGCTGTGAAGCGTAATGTGAGTGCCACATACTTTGCAGGCGGCGTGGCTGGTGTGATTCATGGATCAAATCTAAGGATTGGCGGGACAGATGCAGAAAGCATTCTTATTACCGGGAATGTGACGAATACTACTACATGGGGAAATGCAGATGATGCATGCGGTGCAGGAGGAATTGCAGGACTGGTAAGCGGTCAGTACATAGAAATACAAAATGCGGTGGTAAGGACAAATTTTCATCAGAATGCGCTTGCAACTGGAGGAATCGTAGGTACGGTGGGAAAGATCAAGCCTGCGTTTGATGATAATGGAAGGAGATCCATTCTAAAAATTAAGGATGTAACGGTGGCATCCACTTTTGCAATCAATGGAGAAAATTCTGATAAATACAGGGGTGGTGTTCTGGGAATGGTATTTCCGGGAAGCATGGTTGCTTTAGATGGAGCAGTCAATATTAATATGACTGCCTCTAATCAACAGATCAGGAGAGCAGGCAGAACCGGACATATAGCAGGGTATCAGAAGGAAGCTCTTGTTTACTTTGAGAAAGACGCTGTTTATACGCGGCCTGAAGGAAGAAACTGGGTAGACGATATTGGAAATTATGGCGGTGTATATAGAAATGGCTCATGGGGAGAAAGTGATCCTTTAATTTCCTATGAGGAAGGTAAGGTAAAGGGTACTGTAGGAAGTTCTGGCAATTCATGGGTAATTGACAGTGAGGCGGATTTGATCCGTCTTGCTGTTATGCTCAATTCTCAGGGGAATTTTGCAGCAGACTGTTTTGGAAATACGCCCAAAGCAGGCTTACTTGCTGGAGAGTATTCCATAACAAAAAGTCTGGATTTGAAAAACAGCGGTATTTACAGCTTAAATCGAAATGACAGTGTGGGATTCAATGAACAGTTTACCGGAAAATTTGCAGGAAGTGGAAGTGGCAGTGTTACCATTGATTTGGGAGAACTTAAGACGCGCCAAAGCTATTTGGCTCTGTTCCCAACAACTGGAAGCGGTGCGGAATTTTCCGGTTTTAAGCTGGTAAGGTCTATAGATGGGGCAAGTTTGTATGGGGCAGGAATTACTTGTCGTGCATTAGGCACATTTACAGCTGAAGATCTGGATTTACGGATTGGAATCAGAAGCTATTATTATGATAATACAAATAAATTTGATGAGGCAGGCCGGGATTTACATGGAGGAGATGTAATGCATTATTATTCTGCCCTGGCAGCCTATGTTGATTCACAGGGAGATACTGTTTTTACAGCAAATCAAATTAAGATTGGGGGCAGTTTTAACGAAGCGGTAAATTATGACAGAATGCGTATGGGAAGCATGATAGCGGAATATGTTCAAAGTGGAACAATGCCTTCTAAAGTTATAGTGGAAGATTTTGAACTAATGGAAGATTATCATTTGACTTCCCAGGGAGCTTTTGCAGGCGGTATGATCTGCTTGCTGAATAATAATGCAAATAACTATGTAGATCAGACAAAGATTTCCATGAGCAATCTTGTAATTCACAATGGTGCGGTTATGAACCATCAGTATAATAATGAGGCTGCAACGGGGGGCTGGATTGGACAAGTATGGAAAAATATAATTCCGGATGAGGAAAAATCCTATTCTTTTGATGGAGTTACCATAGGGGACGGTGGGACGAAGGATGCAGGTCCGCAGCTTGCTTCCAATGGTCTTTTTGGCGGCTTAATTGATACTGTGACAGGGCGGATTCAGTTAAAAAATATAAATATTAAAAACGGTATTTTTAATAACCGCAGCTCCAGGGACAGGATAGGCTTGTTGTTTCGGGTGGGCAATAGTTCTCTGATTGAAATTGATGGATACTATATAGACGGACGCGGCATTGGAGATATGTCAGGAGCAGATAATGGCGGAAATGTTCAGGTTGTAAACTGTGATGGCAAAAATTTTGATGAAATTGCTGCCTATAACATTGGAAATTATATGGACATCAACAACCACGATGCCAATGGATATAAAAGGGGCGGTATTGTAAATATTATTTATGATGACTTTTCTGATAGTGTTTCAGCAAATCATTGTGTTTATCAGAATCGTCTGCTTCCATCCAACAATGACAGAACCAGATATTATTATAATCTTTTTGGCAATAGTTTTGAAGGGGAGTCCGGTTATCTTTCTGAAACAGAGAAGCTTACTGCTGCCGGGACAACGGTTACTAATGCAAAGCAGATGATGATCTGGCATTTATCCCAGTATATGAATGATTCTGTCAGGAGATATCTGACACCTTATTATGTAGGCGGCAACATCAATGCACTCAGTCAGGATACCACATTTAAAGGAACAATTGATCTTGATAAGGTAAGTTATTATCCTACATCTGTGCTGGGTGGTACCTATACTTTTGATGAAAATGCAATTGTAAAATTTTATGGTCAGGAGATTACTGACAAAGCAACAGGCACAATGACCCCTTCCAGCGAGAAGAAAGAGCATTATATGATGCATTCCGGGTTGTTTATCAGCGAAACCGGAAATGTGACTGTTAAGGGAGCAGGAGCAGACAGTTTTCTTACCTTGACAGGAAGTGTGACAAATTTAGGAGTAAATTCTGGCGCACTCTTTTCAGGAACAATTCAGGGAGAAAAGAGGGTTTATTTTCTGCGTCTTGATTCTTTATTCGTAGCAGATTATGATCCGGCTAAATATCCTTTAGACAATCATGAGGTAGGGCTGCTCATAGGAATTGTGAATGACCGGCTGAATAATAGCGGAAATCATGAGGCAGCCCTTTTGGATATGTCATGGATAGAAACCACAGAATATAATGGTTTTCATGGAAAAGCGGCTTCTGCATTAATTGGACGGGTGGGAGATGCGGAAGCGACGAAGGTCAGTGTTGAGTTTAAGAATATAAAAGTAGACAGCAGAAAAGATGGAATTTTTCAGTATGCCAGCCTGATTGATAAAAATTATTACAGAGAGGATATGACAGAGAATACCAGCTCTGCTGATGCACTGCGGCGTCTTAGATATTTGTACACGGAAGCAGCATTTATGGGAACAAATGATGCAGATAAGATTTTTCCGTTTGATAGTTCCAATCCAAATTACGGAAGTAATTTATATGCCTCTACAGGCTCGTATGTTACCATAGGTTCAGAGTTGGGAGAAGGGGGAGGAATTGAATTTTGGGATGTCTCATATGGACCAAAAGAGGGAGATAGTTATATACTGCCCTTTTTGGGGAATTTTACCTGGAACGAGACAAATGTGAAAGATACCTGCCTGCCTTATGTACACACAACCCACCAGGGAAGCAAGGGGATTGAAGTAAATCCTAAAAATGTTTCAATTACGGAAGGGTGTGGTACTTACGAGGATCCATATATTATAAATAATCCGAAACAATTACTGGCACTGGCGCGTTATCTGCAGAACAAAAATGACTATAAATATCTTGGAGGATGGCAGATTAATGTATATGAGTCAGGGCGGTCAGGCGGTTCCATCTGTGATAAAACCCATACGGATGCGGATCAACCGGACACAGATGTGCGAACCTATCCTTATGATGGAGGAACGCTTCCGGCAGATTTTCCTACACAGGAAGAACTAAGTCAGGCGTACTACATGATTGTCCAGGATATTGATTTATCTTCCATGTCAAATACTACTGATAAGCAGATTGCAGAGGATTTTGCCGGATTTGGAACGGAGAAGATGCCTTTCAGAGGGGTAATTATAGGGCAGCAGGGAAGTTATGGTGATGGCAGAACCTATCCTAAAGTGACACTGCCTCTCAGGCAAAACTGGACAGCAGGTACCTATGATGTGAATCATGGATTTGTTCAGTATGCAAAAGGAGTGGTACTTAAGGATTTACTGATTGTTGGAGCCGATGCGGATGCTGGCAGAACCGGGGTGGTAAAGGTCAGCAGTATGGCTGGCGGCGCCATAGGCTGCGTGCTTGGAGGCGACAATATCATTGATAATGTTTCGGTTCAATTAAAAGTTGCGCTTACAAGTAAGACCGGACAGGCAGGCGCCTATGTGGGAAATGTAAGACAGGGCAGTGTAATCTTAAGAAATCTAAAAGAAGAGTCTGCTTTTGAATTTTCAGTAGGGCAGTGGAATGCCGGTAATGCTGACAATTCATACAAAGAATTTGAGATAAGGGATTTACAGGACTATCCTTATGTGTCAGGTCTGATAGGTAAGGTGGAAGACGGATGTGTTATTTATGAAGATAATTTTGCAAATGGAAGCGGCAGTGTGGGAAGTAGTTACAATGATCCGATTCTGGCACATGAAAAAGATTCAATTGCCGGCATATATGTAAACAGAATGGGGCTTTCCATTTGTAAACATTATGATATTATTGTAAAAAGTCATTTGGATCAGGGCAATATTAATCAGGACAATACCCATTTTATAAAAGTGTCAGGCAGTGCAGGCGCAGGCTTTATGGCCCAAATAGATACTGCATCCCAGCTTCAGATTGTTTCCATGACAATCAATTCGGATGCTTTTTCAGTGTATTATGAGAATGGAGGTTATGCACAGGATGCTGTCTGCCGGAAGGCAGAATACAGTGATGTTGGAAATATTAATGCTTCTAATTCCGGTGCAGGGAGCGATTGGGATCATGCGACGAAGCAGGATGATAAAATATATTATTACCCGTACCTGTATACTTATTTTGATTTTGGTGGAGTGACAGGGGGCAGGGCAGGTACTTTTATTACAAAGACAGAGGATGGAAAAGCTGTTTATACCAGTCAGCTTAATGCGGCAACGCCGGAGGTAACAGCAGTGATGAATTATAATTTGAGAGATTCATCACAGGCGGTAGATTATGATATGTCCGTATACTGCAGGGGATTTCGGGGGCTTGGTGCAACTTATGGAATGTTTACCAGTGATGCGGAAGCAGCGGGCAAGGTTGTTTCAGACCGGGTAAAGCCGGCAAATGTGTCGGGAGGCTTTTATTCGGATTTCAGGGCGAACTTTAATGGAAATGGCGCTGTGATTCAGGTTGCCATTGACAGAACTTATGACAGCAGTATTCACACGGCAGCACTATTTAATGATCTTTTGGACAGAACTGCAAAGACCACGTATACCATTCAAAATGTTACAGTGTCAGGCAGTATATGCAGTGTAATACGTACACAGGATGCAGGTGGCAATGATACTACAGATGGAAACGCCTCTTACCCGAATCGGACAGGAGGTGTTGTGGGGCTTATGAGGCGTCCCTGGAAGCTTACAAATGTTGCAGTGAAAGATATGGAAATTCATGCAATGGGACATGCAGCAGGTATTGTGGCATGGATGGAACCGGAAAGTGCAAGGGAGGCTGCCGACAATATTTTTGATTTTGAGAAATGCAGAGTGGAGGAAAATACCCGGATTTATTCTTATGGAGGAAGCGCAGGGGGGATTGTGGGAGTCATTACCCAGAATGATAATTTCACAACTTTTGAAGCCGATCTTAATTTAAAAGGATGCCAGGTGAGAGGGGCTTTGGATCAGGCAGTTGAGATTGAGGTGAAAAATAGAACTGCCGACAGGAATGATGGGGAAAATGGCGGTGTAGAACGAAATAATCAATTAGCAGCAGGACGAAGTGGGGGCCTGGTAGGATATGTGGGAAGAAGATTTTTAAATAATAATAATACCTGGTACCAAAACCCTTCCGTACAGATAACAATTGACAAGGCGTCAGATGGCACAGAATGCAGCGCGGCTTATGCAAATATTACCGGCGCATACTCTACAGGCGGGATGATAGGAGGATATGATACCGTATATAGTAATAATGGAACCAGCTCCCATTCAAGTGTGATTGTTAAAAGCGGAAAGATAGAAAACTGCGTGATTACAGGTACACGGGGAAATGTGGATAACCGGGATGATTATTACGACTATGGTGTAGGCGGTGTAATAGGAGAAATGCGTGGAAATTCTCTTAAGATTGGAGAAGGAGGGGATGTAATCGTATTGGATACAAATGTTGTGTCCTCTGCCATGACAGGAAATGGAATGTATGCTGGCGGTGTGGTTGGATGTCTTAAAACTTCAACATCTGTTATCAGAAATGTTAAGGTTACCGGAACGATTGATAACGGACTTAAAACAGATCTTGAACTTGGCGGCCAGCAGCATACTATACAGTCAGGACGGGCGGATGCCGGCGGTGTAATTGGCAGGGCAGTAGGTGAAGAGATGAATCCTGTGCCTGCACTTACTATGAGCAAAATACAAGTATCCGGAATGAACATTATGATAGATGAATGGAAAAGCGATGGCACAGGCAGCAGCTTATTTCAGACGACAGCAGCAATTTCCGGCAATGCAGGAGGCGTGATTGGAACTAATGCAGTAAAATTAGAGATCAGCGGAGATGACACACAGCCGGGGAGTGGGGCTAAAGTGGAAAACTGTATGATAACCACATCAGGAGGCAACGTGGGAGGAATTGCCGGATATTTGTATAAATCTAACAACAATAACGTATTTGTACGTTCTACAGATATTCAAAATTCAGTAATACAAAATAATATAATCGGTTACAACAATTTAAACAAATTTATGGGCAATAATACAGATAGCGGTGCAGGAGGAATTTATGGAAAAATATTTAGTGGGAGGAATGGGGATGAGGTTAATGCAAATTCGAGCATGCACCGTCTGGAAAAGACAAAGGTAAGTGGATGTTGGATTTATGGCCCCAGTGCAGGAGGTGTTTTAGGCCATGCCCAAGGTACCACAATTTGTTCAAACGAAGCAGAAAGTGAAACCGACATAAGTATTGAGGTAAAGGAAAATAAAATATATGGTATATGCGCAGGAGGCGCAATTGGAATTTATCAGAATTCGGCCATTAACTATATTGGGATGAGTATTACTGATAACCGACTGCAGGCTTACCGGAATACGGCAAATGATTCTTCTTTTGCAGGAGGGTTCTGCGGCTACATAAATTATGCCAATGCAAATACTAATTACAGCCGGCTGGACTACATTAAAATTAAAAATAACCATGTTCTCGGGGCAAATACAAGTGGAAATAAGTTTATTCGTGCAGGTGGATTTTTCGGTTACTCAAATTCTATCAGTTATGTATACCAACCGGAACTAATTGATAATCTGATTGGCTATAGCGAAAGTACAAGTGGAGGCGTGCTTGTTACCGGAAAAGGAGGCGCCGGGGGACAGCCAGGCAGTGCCACACTTCAAAAATTGTTCAACAGTACAGATGGAGAGATCAGTATAGGAGTAAGGACAGTATCTTTGATTAAGGGAACAAATGCAAATGGCTATACAATACAAGCCATGCCTTCTGTGGCGGATTTAAGAAACAATAAGACTGGTTATTATGCAGGAGGAATAGGAAATTTTGTTGGAAATTATGGGACAAACTTTACCACAACCTATTTCCTTGCACCGAAGCTTTCCTATAAGGAAGATATTATTGTACGTCCTGTAATTGATGTGGGGATGAATCCGGCGTCAGCGGCGGGAACGACAGAAGCACAGGATCTTTTTGGTGCGCCATATGCCTATAGAAAGTTTATTCATATTATATATCATGATGTGGCAGTGCCAAAGGATGCAGACGCAGATGTGTGGAATCATGTTGCTGATATTGAAGGCAATACCACAGATAACTGGCAGTACCTTTTTGACGGAATTAGTTATAATAATATTATAGAAGCTTACAGGAATACCAGAACTACAAATAATCTTTCTGAATATCTGGATGCTTATCAGCTTAATATGAAAGCTGAAACCTTGAGCACGGAAAATGTGGAGGGAGTATATGAAAAGCTATATAAGGATCAAAATGGTCATTTACTGACTCCGCTAAAGTGTGGGGGAGAATTTCTTCCGGCAGTTGCGCTTGATACCCAATATGGTACGGAGGATCGGCTGATGAAAGATGTTGTTGCCGCCTTAACCGGAGTGGGAGGTGTTTACAGTTCTGATGATAGCGCCAATGGCAGCAGTTATTCTGATGCAATGGCAAAGATCATAAATATAGATGCAAAGCCCATGCAGATTAATCCGGATGGAACGATCAGCGTTGCAGCTGGTGTGCCCAGCCTTTCCGCAGCAAAGAATGGGAATAAATGGACTGTGAAATATGAAGATTATGATAATGACGGAATAGACGGAAAACCACAGACATTTACTCTTCTTACCATTACTTATTCATGGCAATATACACCTTGTGGTCAGGCTGACAAGGTAGAGAGGAAAGAAGTTGTAAGAATTCCCGTTTATGTGATGGTGCGTCTGGGAATAGACACCCATTTAAAAATCATGGAAGATCTGGTATATAATGCAGACAAAGTAAAAGAAGAAGGGATGTATTCCTCCGTTACTATAGCCAATGACAGTTCTTATACTTTGTACACGGAATATATTTATGATTCCGCAAGGAAAAAATACAGTGACGTGGAAGTGGAAAAGAAAGTAGGGATGACAAATGCAGAAGGCAGGGAGGTAGGCTTTGCCAAGGGTACAAAGCTGACATTGATTGATGTCAGCGACAATAATAAGGTTTACTATTACACAGTGAAAGACAATGATACAGGGCCTTATTATTACACAGATTTTACTGATGAGGATGGAAATTCTTATGTGAACAAAAAAATAGGACAGGATAATGGTTTTGACATTTACGGGAAGGATGAAACCTTTGAGTCAACAGATATGGTTAATGGCAAAACAGAAACATTTACTTATTCTGATGTAGCAGTAGAACGCTTTTTGATCACCGTAGATATTTCTGATGTAAAGCCGGAAGACCGGATAGGCACCGAATCAAGAAAATTTGATATTAGTCCTGAGCTTTCGGAAGATTTGGAAAAACGAACTACACTGGTGGATCATACGGATCTTCAAGCGCAGATACAGCCAGGAATGATCATATCATTTTATCAGAAAGGCATGGCGCATGAGGAGGAAAAAACATGGATTGAAGGAAGCATTAAGGCTGATGAACATGGAATTGTCAATATTTGGGCCGCTATCGATATACGTGCAGAAGATTTATACTGGTCTGCGGTAAGACAGGATGGCGCAAATACCATTGATAGTGCCAACAGTAATAAATCTCTGGAGTTACAGACCTATTTAACCCTGTCGGACGGACAGGAAACCTCTCTGCCTGATGGAACCAATGTTTTTATTAAAGGAGAAAGGACACAGCCGATACTGTCTGCAAAACCGGGAGTAATTGAAGAAACAGGCCTTGGTGCTTATAATGATGCATCCAATATTTATTTTTACAGAGATGGAAAGCTGTATGAAGATGATAAATTGTGGATTAAGCTGGATGATCTTCTGGATATTATTTTGGAAGATGAAGCAGAACATGGCGTCAGCGGCGGCGTGATCCGTTGGGAGGATCAATTAAGACTTGACTTTAGAAATGCGGATATGACACCTTATGATCAAGAAAAGTACCGTGTAAATCTAAGGCTTCTGCGAGTGGAAAATCCTGAATATCCTGCTGCAGGAGAAGTACTTGATTCATATAGTCAGGAACTTCCGGCAGCCAGAAAGTACGATTTGGCATGTGCAGTTGAGACAAAAGATCTGATGCAGCTTGGAATTAATATTTATGAAAACCAGACAAATATGCCTCACACCATTGACTTTGATTTTAAGCTTGATTACTCAGGCATTTTGACAGGAAATGATGCCACTGATGAGATGTCAGTCGATAAGCAGTACATAGTGGCATACCGCTTGCTGGAGAAAACAAATGCGGGCGGCACACTCCAATATGATCCTTATATGGGAAATCAACTTGATCTTGAACTGGCAGGCGATCCAGATGGTCTGAGCCTTTCAAAGACTACATCGATTCATCCAAGCTCAAGCGGGATACCCTTCTGGTATGTAAATTACAGCTTTGACTTTAACGAAATTAAAAATGGAACAAAATATCAGATAATAGAAGGTGGAGTGGTCAAGGAAGTGCAGAGTAAGGGGGTGATTGTCAGAAGCCTTAAGCTGACTGTAAACGATGGGGCACAGATGGATTTATCCAATTACAAGGTACAGGCAGTAGTTTTTGTTATGGATAAAGACAATACCGGAACAACTACGCCATCTTATCCTAACCTGAATCTGAACAGCCAGACACCCTTAAGTGATTTCTTTGTATTTACAGTGGCTAAGCTGAAAACAGATCTGGATTACTAATTATGAAATAAAAAGTATTAAAAAGCTGCATGGAAGAAAACTTCTGTGCAGCTTTTGAGCATATATAGCAGTGTATATCTGATGTTAGAACAGAAGGCGGTGGGGATTTGCAGATTTATCCGACTCTCTGCATCATCTGTGTTAAGATATCCACATCCTTTTCAAAGTCATCAAAGGTAGGATAATACTCTGAAGGCCGGTACAAGGTACGCAGCATGGATTTATTTAACTGATCGAAAAGTCTTACAGAAAGAGGCTTGGCAAAAAAGTACCCTTGGGCAATGTCGCAGCCGATATCTGTTAAGAAATTTGCCTGATCCATTGTTTCAACCCCTTCTGTTATTACGGTAAGGTTTAATTCTTTTGCCATAGCAATCAGATAACGCAGAATCGTGAGACCTTCGTCTGAGTTTGAATTCCGGTTTAAAAAGCTTCTGTCAAGCTTGATTCTTTCAATAGGATAATCCTTTAAAAGATTTAAAGGAGAATGCACGCTTCCAAAGTTGTCAATACACAAAGAAAAATCATGCTCCTTTAACTTGACGATAATTTCAGCCAATTCCCTGGAGGCATTGGCAACACCACGTTCTGGAAGCTCTAAGATAATCAGATCCTTGGAAATCAGGTATTTTTTCAAGAGCTGCTCCAGCTTATCAATAAAAGCAGGACTTTGTAAATGGATAGGGGAAATATTCATGGAAATGGGCAGCGGCGTCATTTTATTATCGATCCATCTTCGGATGACCTTACAGCATTCTTCCCACATATAATAGTCCAGCTTCTGGATCAGGGAAGAGCTTTCAAACAATGGTAAAAATGCATAAGGAGAAAGAATTCCTTTGCCTGGATAATCCCAGCGGACCAAGGCTTCCGCAGAAACAATCTGATAGGAATGCAGATCCACCAAAGGCTGTAAGTACACAATAAATTTATGGGCATCCAGAGCGTCTTCCATTTCCTGGCTCATTAGGCGGTTTTCAGTATAAGTCCGGTTAAGCTCTTCGGTAAAATAAGCGTAATTTTCATGCTTTGGATCTTTAATTGCCTTTTGGGCAAGCAGAGTACAGTTCATAATATCCATAAGGCTGTCCGAAGTGCGCGCTAAGTCAATGACGTAGATGCCGAAGGCAGCAGTTACGGAGAAGGTAGGAGAGTAAGCAGATAACTGTTTTGTAATTTTGCTGATTATTTTAAGAACATCCTCATCCTCAAAATCTTTAAAAAGAATCCCAAACAGATTGGAATTTACGTGTGCATAGGTGGTGCCGGTTAAGGCAGCAGATTTTAAAATATCTGCAGTGTAAATCATAACCTTATCCCCCTCAGAAGGGCCAAAGATCTGATTAATTTTTCCCATGTTGGAAATACTAAATCCTACCATAATAAACTTTGAACGAGGATACCGGTCAAACAAAGAAGAACATTTGTCAATAAAATAGTCGATGTTCCCGATTTTAGTGACGGTGTGGGTGTAGGCTGTTTCATTTAAATCCTTTATGGTGCTCTGAAGGGAATGAATTTTATCCTCATAATCAGATTCCATATCTTTCATTTCGTGAGATTTATATTGATATTCAGAGTCTTTATTATGCATTTGAATGGATAATACGAAAATGACTGCAATTAAAATAAGGATAATCAGACCTAATGTATAGACCATATGGTGTTATTTCCTTTCCTTTTCCTATAATTATATATAAAAAGGAAGAGATTCTCAAGATAAAAAGCTTTACTGTAAAAAAAATTTACTTGCAACCAACGGAAAAGTAGTGTATAGTTTAGCAGGTTATTAGTTTCAAAAATAAAGGGGATTAATTATGGCAAAATATCTTGTAATTGTGGAATCACCAGCAAAAGTGAAGACGATAAAAAAGTTTCTTGGGGCTAATTACCAGGTGGCTGCCAGTAACGGACATATACGTGACCTGCCAAAGAGTCAGTTAGGAATTGATGTTGCCAATGATTATGAACCCAAATATATTACAATAAGGGGAAAAGGCGATATACTGGCCAGCCTGAAAAAGGAAGCCAAAAAAGCGGAAAAGATATATCTGGCTACTGACCCTGACCGGGAAGGGGAAGCAATTTCCTGGCACCTTTTGACCGCTCTTAAATTGGAAGGGAAAAAGGTTTACCGTATTACCTTTAATGAGATAACGAAAAATGCAGTAAAAGATTCATTGAAAAACGCCCGGGAGATCAACATGGATCTGGTGGACGCACAGCAGGCAAGACGGGTACTTGACCGTATGGTGGGATACCGGATTTCACCTCTTTTGTGGGCAAAAGTGAAACGGGGATTAAGTGCAGGACGCGTTCAGTCGGTTGCCCTGCGCATTATTTGTGATAGAGAAGAGGAAATTAATAATTTTATTCCGGAAGAGTACTGGACGCTTGATGCTTCCTTCCGTATTCCGGGGCAGGCAAAGCCTCTTGTTGCAAAATATCATGGAAAAAAGGATAAAAAGGCAGTAATAGCATCAAGGGAAGAACTTGATGGTATTTTAAAGGAAATAAGACAGGCTGAATTTAAAGTTGGCGAGGTGAAAAAAGGGGAGCGTATTAAGAAAGCACCGCTTCCTTTTACCACATCTACCCTGCAGCAGGAAGCCAGTAAAGTACTTAATTTTTCCACACAGAAAACCATGCGCTTAGCACAGCAGCTCTATGAAGGAATTGAAATTAAAGGAAATGGAACGGTGGGTATTATTACTTACCTGCGTACGGATTCTACAAGGGTTTCAAAAGAAGCAGAGAGCATGGCACAGGAATATATTGTTAGTAACTATGGAAGCGGCTATGCGGCGGAACAAAGCAATGCATCCAAAAATGACAAAAAGATTCAGGATGCCCATGAGGCCATACGTCCCACTGATTTAAACAGGACGCCTGCTGATTTAAAAGATTCCCTTTCAAGAGATCAATTCCGCCTTTACCAGTTGATTTGGAAACGTTTTACAGCCAGTAGAATGCAGCCGGCAAAATATGAAACCACATCAGTCAGGATTGATGCGGCAGGGCACCGGTTCACAGTGGCGGCATCCAAGCTGATATTTGACGGATTTATGAGTGTGTATACCCAGGAGGATGAAAAAGAGGCAGTAAATACGCTGATAAAAAGCATAGATACTTCCACACCCCTTACATTAATTTCTTTTGAGGAAAAGCAGCATTTTACCCAGCCTGCGCCTCATTATACGGAAGCTTCCCTGGTGCATGCTTTGGAAGAACTGGGGATTGGAAGGCCCAGTACTTATGCGCCTACCATTACTACAATCCTGGCAAGACGTTATATTGTAAAGGAAAATAAAAATTTATATGTGACGGAAATTGGGGAAGTGGTTAATCATATGATGAAAGAAGCTTTTCCCAGTATTGTGGATGTGAATTTTACTGCAAACCTTGAGGCACTTTTGGATGGAATTGAAGAGGGCGGCGTCAACTGGAAAACAGTAGTTTCCAATTTTTATCCGGATCTGGATGAAGCTGTGAAAATAGCGGAAAAAGAGCTGGCGGAAGTTAAGATTAAAGATGAAGTTTCAGATGAAGCCTGTGATCTGTGCGGCAGACAGATGGTTATAAAATATGGACCTCACGGAAGATTTCTTGCCTGCCCGGGATTTCCGGAGTGCCGCAATACCAAACCCTATTTTGAAAAAATAGGAGTTTCCTGCCCTGAGTGCGGTAAGGATATAGTGCTGAAAAAGACCAAAAAGGGCAGAAAATATTATGGGTGCATTGATAATCCTGAATGTGATTTCATGGTGTGGCAGAAACCCTCAAAAGAAAAATGTCCTAAATGCGGTTCCCTTCTTCTTTATAAAGGAAATAAATTGGTTTGTATGGGGGAAAACTGCGGTTTTGTTATAACTGCACCAGAAAATGACAAATAAGTCAGAAAATTCTTTCCAATTAGTGGAATTATATAGAATTTCCCGTAAAGTCGTTGAAATTGCCTAAATCCTATGTTACAATATTTCTGAATAGTAGCAGAGGGAGGTATTGCATGGGCAGCGTACAATTATTAGACAAAACCAGAAAAATTGGTAAGCTTCTTCATAACAACAATTCCAGCAAAGTGGTTTTTAACGATATTTGTTCTGTGTTGTGCGAAATTTTATCTTCCAATGTGCTGGTGATCAGCAAAAAAGGCAAAGTACTGGGGGTAGGAGACGGAGGCGGTGTTGATTCTATTACGGAACTCATTGTGGATCAGGTGGGCGGCTTTATAGATAACCTCTTAAACGAAAGACTTTTAGCAGTTCTCTCCACCAAAGAAAATGTGAATCTTGAAACATTGGGGTTTGAAGAAGGAGACGTAAGGAGATTTCAGGCTATTATCACACCAATAGAGATAGCAGGTGAAAGGCTTGGAACTTTGTTTATTTATAAATGCGAAGCACAATACGATATTGATGATATTATTTTGTGCGAATATGGCACTACTGTAGTGGGACTTGAAATGCTTCGGGCAGTTAACGAGGAAAATGCGGAGGAAAACAGGAAGCTTGCGGTTATTAAATCTGCCATTAATACCTTGTCCTATTCGGAGATGGAAGCTGTAGTACATATTTTTGAAGAGTTAAACGGTATGGAAGGAATTCTGGTAGCAAGCAAAATTGCTGACAGGGTGGGGATCACCCGTTCCGTTATCGTAAATGCGCTTCGAAAGTTTGAAAGCGCCGGCGTGATTGAGTCCAGGTCTTCAGGGATGAAGGGGACATATATTAAAGTTTTAAATGACATGGTTTTTGATGAAGTGGAAAAGCTGAAAGAAGAGAAGATTAAATAAGTAAATAAGGAATATAATGGATTATAGTAAGGTTAAAGGGATTTGTGAGGCTTAGGCAGAATGAATCCTTTTTTATGGCTTGCCAAAAATTTTTTTGCTTAGAATTTATAAAAATATCTTGTGTTTTTGGTTAAATAATCTATAATGAAATAGAGTGGCTAAAATGTGCATAGATTAAAATCATAGATGAAATGTGTAAGTATATGAAAGGAAGTACAGGATGATTAACAGTAATGTGTTTGACTATGTTAATGTATTAAGTAAAGCAGCAGATGCGTCGGCGTTAAGGAATGAAGTGCTTTCGCAGAATATGTCGAATATTGACACTCCCGGATATAAGAGGCAGGATGTGGATTTTGAATCCCAGCTTCGCAGGGCTTTAGGCAATTTCAGGTATAAATCGGTAGATGCTAAAGTTGCTCATTTGTCAAAGACAGATATGGAGGCAAGAATTTATACGGACTCGCCGGGGTTTTCTTACCGACTGGATGGGAATAACGTTGATATCGATACGGAAGGGGCGGAATTTGCTTCTAACCAGATTAAATATAATGGATTAATTGACAGTATCAAACATGAATTTTCTAACTTAAAGCTTGTTATGAAGTAAAGAAGAAAGGTGAAGGTATCAGATTCATATGAGTATATTTAATTCTTTTAACATTAATGCTTCCGGAATGACGGCACAAAGGTACAGGATGGATATTATTTCTGAAAATCTTGCCAATTCTAATACAACAAGAACTGAGGACGGAACACCTTACAGGCGAAAAGTAGTTACTTTTGAAGAAAGAGGACCGGCGGTGGGAACCTTTAGCAGTTTTCTTGGAGCTGCCGGCAGCAAGTATGACAGACAGGGAGTGAAGGTGAGCAAGGTTACAGAGGATACCTGGACACCTATGAATATGGTTTATGATCCCGCGCATCCTGATGCAGATGAAAATGGTTACGTAATGGGACCTAATGTAAATGTTGTAACGGAAATGACAAACCTGATTGATGCAAGCCGTTCTTATGAAGCAAATGCTACAGCATTTAATGCCAGTAAGTCAATAGCTATGAAGGGGCTGGAGATGGCACAATAAAAATCATTAAATACGGGGAGAGTAAGTAATGGACATATCATCTTTTTATAATATATCATCAGAGGTCATCAAAACCGCTGCGGAAAATTCTTCTGCAGCAAAAGGAATTTCCACTGGTGAGTTTGGAAGTATTTTTGATAAAGCGATGGAAAGCTTAAATACTACTAACGCATATTTATCAGATGCGGAAAATGAAAAAATACGCTGGGCACTGGGAGAAACAGAAAATACCCATCAGCTGACCAATGCGCTTCAGAAAGCATCAGCCGCATTATCTTATACAGTTGCAATAAGAGACAAACTTCTCGAAGCATATAAAGAAATTATGCAGATGCAGGTTTAAATTATAAAGGCTGATAACGGAAGAAGGGTAGATTATGGCAGACAGGATTAAGGAACTTTTAAATAAAGTTCTTGAATGGTGGAATAAATTTTCTACGAAACAAAAAACATTTATCATATCAGCGGGAGCCGGAGTTATCTTAGCTTTTGCAATTTTAATCACAATATTCACAAAGCCACAGTATGTTATATTGGCGAATTGTGAATCCACCAAGGAAGCATCTGAAATTGTAGAGCTTCTGGAGGGGGAAGGTCTTAACTATGAAGTGTCTGATGATGGATACCAGATAAAAATTAAAAAGGACCAGCAGTCGGAAGCAAGCCTTTTACTGGGGGCAAACGATATCCAGGCGGCTGCATATACTATTGATAATGTTACAGAGGGCGGCTTTAGTACTACGGAAGGTGACAAACAGAAACGTTATGAGCTGTATATGGAAACCCGGCTTGCCAATGACATTATTGGTAAGTTTTCCGCCATTGAAAGTGCGGCGGTGGATTTGTACATACCCGAGCAGGTGGGAACATTGATTGCCAGTGAAGAAGAATCCGGTGCATGGATTGTGTTAGAACTAAACGGAGAGTTTAGTGCGGATAATGCGGCAAGTCTGGCAAAAGCAGTTTCGGTAGCCATTGGAAATAAAACGCCGAAAGGCATTGTGATTATGGATACGGATGGGAATATGCTTTATTCAGGGGATGATTCCTACAGCGCATCCGGTACAGCCAATTCTCAGATGAGCGTTAAGACACAATGGGAAAATCAAATTAAAAATGATGTCAGAAAGGTTTTACTTGGAACCAATGAATTTGATAAAATAGAAGTGGCAGTTAATCTTGATGTGGATTTTTCTTCCAGTCAGGTAACGGATCATGAATATTATGTTCCTGATGGGAACAGTCAGGGATATTTAGCTTCTGACAGGATTTATAGTTCCGAATCCACAAACGGCGGGGGCGGTGTACCCGGTACCGATTCCAATGGTGATGTGGAATATATGTATCAGGATAACGGGGAAAGTACCTCTTCCCTTACCGAGGAAGAGAGAAATTATCTGCCTTCAGAGCGTATTACCAATACGGAAACGCTGCCTGGAGGAATTAATTATGACCAGTCAAGTATTTCTGCGGCAGCTATTATCATGAATCTGGTCAGAGAAGAGGATGTACGTGCCCAGGGGCTTTTGGACGGAGGCGTTTCATGGGAAGAATATAAACTTGCAAACGCAGGGCGGACGCAGGTGGAAGTGCCGGAAGAAATGTATAATGTAATATCCAAGGCGACAGGATTTCCGGTTGAAAATATTGCAATGGTCGCTTATTCGGAAAATGTATTTTACGATAAACAGGGCTTAAATGTTACAGCTTCTGATGTGATGCAGATTATCCTGATTATTGTAATGCTGGCATTGCTGGCATTTGTGGTAATTCGAAGCATGCGTTCAGGCAAGGAGGCCGAACAGCCGGAGGAGCTTTCAGTGGAAAGCCTTCTGCAGTCGCAGCCGGCAGTTGAACTTGAGGACATTGGCGGAGAACAGATTTCTGAAACCAGAAGATTAATAGAGAAATTTGTGGATGAAAATCCGGAGGCAGTGGCGAATTTGTTACGCAATTGGCTAAATGAAGAGTGGGGTTAATCAAAAGAATGCCTTTAAGGGAGGTTTAGACAGTTATGCCTAGAGGTGAGGGTGAGAAGATATCGGGAACCCAAAAGGCTGCAATTCTATTGATTGCACTTGGACCTGAAAAATCTTCAACAATATTTAAACATTTAAAAGAAGAAGAAATAGAAGAATTAACGCTGGAAATTGCAAATACAAGAAGTGTGACGCCGCAGGTAAAAGAGGAAGTGATTGATGAATTTTATCAGGTATGTCTTGCACAGCAGTATATTGCAGAAGGCGGTATTTCTTATGCTAAGGAGCTTTTGGAAAAAGCACTTGGCAATGAAAAAGCACTTGATGTAATCGGTAAGCTTACTGCATCTTTGCAGGTGAAACCTTTTGAATTTATACGAAAGACGGATGCGGGACAGCTTCTTAACTTTATTCAGGATGAACATCCTCAGACGATCGCACTTATTTTGTCCTATTTGTCAGCAGCACAGGCGGCGCTTATTGTTTCTGCACTGCCTCCTAACCGACAGGCTGATGTGGCAAAGCGTATTGCAGTGATGGATCGAACCAGTCCTGAGGTGATTAAGGAAGTGGAAAAAGTACTTGAGTCAAAACTTGCATCCCTGGTAAATCAGGATTACACCATTATCGGCGGTGTGGATGCAGTGGTAGATATTTTGAATACAGTAGACCGTGGTACGGAAAAACACATTATGGAAACATTGGAAATCGAAGAGCCGGAGCTTGCAGACGAGATCAGGAAGAAGATGTTCGTATTCGAGGATATTCTTCTTTTGGACGACCGTGCTATTCAAAGAGTGCTGCGTGATGTGGATAATAATGACTTAGGTCTTGCCCTTAAAGGCGCAAATGAGCAGGTACAGACTGTGGTATTCAACAATATGTCCAAACGTCTTGCTGTTATGATCAAGGAGGATATGGAATTTATGGGACCTGTACGTATGAAGGACGTAGAGGAAGCACAGCAGAAGATAGTAAATATTATCAGAAAGCTTGAAGATTCCGGTGAGATTGTCATTTCCAGGGGCGGAGGTGACGAGATCGTTGTCTAATTTGTATAAGTCGGGCTGGGTTGTTGTTGACGAGGATGTCCGGGTAATAGATGTAAATGATTTGATAAAAAAGCGGCTTCGGGAAAATGTTTCTGCCAGAGCATCCCATTCAGATATGGGTTCTCAGGAGGATGATGGAGATTTTTCTTCCGGATTAGAAGCTGAAAAAATAGATGCATTGCTTGATCCTGATGGTGAGGGGACTGTTCTTAAAAATAATTCTCTTGAAGAATTGGAGGCAGTAAATCAGGAACTGGAAGCAGCAAGGGGAGAACTTGAGCAAGTAAAAGAAGAGACCAGCAGGATGCTGGCGGAAGCGAATGTTCAAATTGAGCAGATGCGTAAAAATGCACTGGAGGAAGCAAAAACTCAAGGGTATCGGGAGGGCTTTGACCAAGGAATGAAAGAAGCCCAGGCTGAAAAAAATGTGTATTTAAACAAGCAGGCTCAGCTTGAGGAAGAGTACCGTCAGAGAATTAGTGCGCTGGAGCCTGAGTTCATAGAAACCCTTACAGGTATCTATGAACATATTTTTAAAGTGGACTTAAGTGCATATCATGATCTTGTAGTTCATTTGCTGGTAGATGCCATGCAGAAAACGGACAGTGCACGAAATTATATTGTGCATGTTTCTAAACAGGACTATCAGGCAGTAAGCGCTGCAAAAGAGAATATTCTGGAGGAAACCGGAACTTTGCCGGCAAACCTGGAAATTATTTCAGATATGACGCTTTCTGCTTCTCAATGCATGATTGAAACAGAGGATGGAATTTATGACTGTTCTCTTGGAACAGAACTTGAGGAATTAAGAAGAAAGTTAATGCTTATAACTTATAAGAAATAATGAAATGTATAAAGGCGGAAGCTGAATTGATCACACAGGAAATTAATTTTGAAAAATATATAAATGTAACAAGAGAAAATTTCTTTAAGGTCAAGGGAAAGGTTGCTAACGTAGTTGGTCTTACCATTGAATCTATTGGACCTGCCGCAAAGCTGGGGGATATCTGTATGATATATCCTTCTATCAGTGATTCTGATGCGCACGCAGCTTTAGCCGAAGTAGTTGGATTTAAAGAGGGAAGAAATTTACTTATGCCCTACCAGAATGTAGAGGGGATCGGCCCCGGCAGTAGTGTGGAAAATACTGGTGCTCCTTTAAAGGTACAGGTGGATGAAGGGCTTTTAGGACATACGCTTAATGGATTTGGGAAATCAGATGAAGATATGGCTGTCACCGGGGAGGAATATTCTGTGGAAGCCAAGCCGCCTGATCCCATGAAGCGTAAAATTATAGATGAGGTTCTGCCTTTGGGGGTAAAGGCGGTGGATGGCCTGATTACAGTGGGAAAAGGGCAGAGAATTGGTATTTTTGCCGGTTCCGGCGTTGGTAAGTCTACACTGATGGGAATGTTTGCCAGAAATACAAAAGCGGATATCAATGTAATTGCCCTGATTGGAGAAAGAGGCAGAGAAGTACGGGAATTTATAGAAAGAGACTTAGGACCTGAAGGAATGCGGCGCTCTGTTGTTGTGGTTGCAACTTCCGATAAGCCGGCTCTTGAACGTAAAAAAGCAGCGCAGACGGCCACTGCCATTGCGGAATATTTCCGCGATCAGGGAAAGGATGTACTGCTTATGATGGATTCTCTGACACGTTTTTCTATGGCCCAACGTGAAATTGGGCTGGCAAGCGGTGAACCGCCTGTGTCAAGAGGGTATCCGCCCAGTGTTTATTCTGAAATGCCAAAGCTTTTAGAGAGGGCAGGCAGATCTGACAAGGGTTCCATTACAGGCCTTTATACCGTACTGGTTGATGGGGATGATTTTAATGAGCCTATTACGGACACAGCAAGAAGTATTTTAGACGGACATATTATGCTGAATCGAAAGCTTGCACATAAAAACCACTATCCTGCAATTGATGTATTACAGAGCATTTCCAGGTGCATGAGCCAGATTGCAGAAAAGGAACATAAGAGTTGTGCAGGACGATTGAAAAATGTGCTGGCCACTTACAGTGAGGCAGAGGATCTGATTAATATAGGTGCCTATAAAGCAGGAAGCAATCCGGGAATTGACTACGCAATTAAGAAAATAGAAGAAGTAAATCAGTTCCTTATGCAGGATGTAAGTGATAAATATACATTTGAAGAATCAGTTGCTTTGATGAAAAAAATCTTTGCAGAAGAATAGCCGGCTGTAGATAAGCGTGAAACATTCGTGACAACAAGACGGTTTTTGGGTGCAGGCTTAACATAAGACGCTCCGGTATGGAGGAGAGATGGCTAAATTTATATATCGCATGCAGAGCATACTTGATATAAAAGAAAAAATGGTGGATCAGGCGAAAATGGAATTTGCGGCTGCCAGAATGCGCCTTAATGAAGAAGAGGAAAAACTGCAGAATCTTATTTTGCGGAAAACAGCTTATGAGGAGCAGGGAAGAAAACTTAGATGTGACAGTTTAAAGGTGATGGACATCATGGAAAACAGAGATGCCATTACCAGAATGGAAGAGTTTATTATCCTGCAGAAAAGGCAGGTAAAGAAGGCAAGTGATCAGTTTGAGGCGGCAAGAGTAAAGCTTCAGACTGCCATGCAGGAAAGTAAGACGCAGGAGCGGCTTAGGGAAAAGGCTTTTGATGAGTTTATGCGGGAAGAAAATGCAAGGGAAGCCAAGGAAGTGGATGAGCTTGTCAGCTATACTCATGGACGCAGATAGGAAGGTGTGGACTTAAAATATGCCGATGGATGATACATTAGAATTAAGCCCTGAGGAAGCAAAACAGGCAAAGCAGCGGCTTAAGGAAGAAAAGAAAAAATTAAAAAAAGAACAAAAGGAACAACGCAAGGCGGCTAAGGCCAGAGCAAAAGAAATTGCAAGTGAAGAGGCCAGCCTTTCAGAGGAAGACGAAGGTGGAAGCGGTTCTGTTTTTGCCGTTACATTTGTAATTGTTCTGGTGTGGATTGGCATTTTATGCCTGGTGGTGAAACTTGATTTTGGCGGTTTTGGAAGTAATGTTTTGACGCCGGTTCTTAAGGATGTGCCGGTTCTTAATATGATTCTTCCGAAAAATACCGAGGTTGCGGTAGAAAATGGTGAAAGTGAAGAATATGGGGGATATACCAATCTTCGTGAGGCTGTGGATTATATTAAAGAGCTTGAACTTGAATTAGAACGTGCACAGTCTGCCCAGACAGACAGTTCCGGTGAAGTGGATCAGCTAAAGGCCGAAGTGGAAAGACTTAAGACATTTGAAGATAGTCAGGTGGAGTTTCAGAGGATAAAGACTGAGTTTTATGAGGAAGTGGTTTATGCAGAAAATGGACCTGGCATAGAAGAATATAGAAAGTATTATGAGCAGATGGATCCTGCCACAGCAGAGTATCTGTATAAACAAGTGGTGGTTCAGTTGGAGGAAAGCAATGAGATCAAGGAATATGCACAGGCATATTCTTCCATGAAAGCCAAGGAAGCTGCTGGTATCTTTGAAGCAATGACAGATAATTTAGAGCTGGTGGCACGAATACTGGGTGCAATGGATGCGGACAACAGAGGGAAAATTCTGGGGGTAATGGATGCCGAAGTGGCGGCAAAAGTGACCAAATTGATGGATCCCGAATCTTAAGAAGTCCGCACCTTAAACCGATATAAATTATGTACCTTGAAAAAGAGTCCTTATGGACAAAAGTTCTATGGACTTATAAGGAAAGGAGGAGAGCAAATGATGAGTACACCTGTAAAAAGTGTGGGACAGCTTCTGAATTTTGTAGAAGGTAAAAATCCCCCCAAAATGACAGGCGGTATGAACCAAATGGGCAGTTTTGGAGATGTGATGAGCAGAACGCAAAGCGGCGGATTAGGTAGTCAAAACCAGAATACTGCAACAAAAAAAACCAGCAAAACGCCGGCTGCGCAGACTAATCGCAAGGAAATTGTAAAGCCTGAAAAACCTGCTCAGGAATCTGTTAAGACAGAGGATGTGACAACGAAGCAGAGCCAGGCAGCAGAAGAAGCCGGCAGGGAAATGACACAGGAAGTGGCAAAGGAGCTGGGGGTTACGGTTGAAGAAGTGGAAAAGGCAATGGAAGAACTTGGAATTTCTGCAGTTTCACTTTTGGATCCGTCCATTTTAAGACAGCTTGTACTGCAGATAAGCGGTGAACAGGATGCTACAGCGCTGCTTACAGATGAAGGTCTTTTTGCAAAGCTGCAGGCATTGCTTGATGCGGCGGCGCAGTTAAAGTCAGGTCTTGCAAAGGAGCTTAACATTTCCCCTGAAGATATGCAGGCTTTGCTTAAAGCAATGGAAGATGGTAAAAATCTGTCGGCAGGAGAAGGCTTAGGGCAGGAGGCTGTAGATTCAGCCGAAGAAAATATACCTCAAATTACGGTGGAAGTGAAAGCCGGAGGCGATGAAATCAAACTTAGCACTGATGAAAAAGGTAATGTTACAGGAACCGTAGAGGTTATACCGTCAAATGCAGATGAGAACACTACAGGCCAGTCTGGGGATGCACAAGGAAAAAACAGCGGCCAGGGAAAAGAACAGTCTGAAAACATGATGCATGCAGGAAATCAGTTACTTGAGGGACTGCAGCAGGATAACGCTCAAACAGCTGAAGTATCTTTCGAGCAGACCACATCATATTTTGGTGAGCAGACACAGGATATTATGAATCAGATTATGGACTATATGAAGATTCAGCTAAAACCTGGTATGGAGCAGTTGGAAATGCAGTTACATCCTGCGAGTCTTGGTACGGTGCAGGTGCAGATTTCTGCAAGAGGCGGTGAGATCACAGCCCAGTTCCATGTGCAGAATGAAACGGTGAAAGCAGCAATAGAAAGCCAGATTTCCACTTTGCAGGAAAGCTTTAAGGAACAGGGAGTTAAGGTGCAGGAAATTCAGGTGACTGTAGAGAGCCACGGATTTGAAAGCAATCTCTGGCAGGGTCAGTCAAGGGAAGAAAATACTTCTTCGCAAAATGGAAAAAAGCAGCCCAGACGAATTAATTTAAATGAGTTAAATGGTGTGTTTGCAGAAGAGGCAAGTGAAGAAGAAGTGCTTGCAGCCAAAATGATGGAAGCAAATGGAAACACAGTAGACTATACTGTGTAACAAACACGATAAGTGTGGAAAGGAGTAAAAATGTCATCAACAGCAGTAGTAGAAAATGGAAAAATTGTAGAAACAGCCTCTCAAAGTTCAATTAAAAAGGCGGCCGGCAAAAGCGGCATGGATAAGGATGCTTTCTTACAGCTTTTAGTAGCACAGATGAAATATCAGGATCCATTAGAGCCTACCTCGAATACGGAGTACATATCACAGTACGCCACCTTTTCACAGGTAGAGCAGATTCAGAACATGGCAGCTACTATGGAATTATCCAGAGCATCTTCAATGGTTGGAAAACTTGTGGAAATCAGAACAATGACCAGCACAGGAGATTATAAGAGCGTTCAGGGATCAGTAGAATATGTCACCTATGAGAATGGCAAAGCATATGTTTCCGTTGATGGTGCTTTGTATTCGGCAGATGATGTGGTAGCAATAATTGACGAGACCTATCAGACCGCATTTGATCTTGCAGTAGCTTTTGTGACCGCATTGGGTAAGCTGCCTAAGGTAGAAAACCTCACGATTGCCGATAAAGAAAGTGTAGAAACGCTTCAGAAAGGCTTTAACAGTATGACCGCATATCAACAGTCATTTATTCCAGAGGAATATATAAAAACACTCCAGAAATATGTTGAGAGAATGGCAGAACTGGTAAAGGCAGAAGAAGATAATAAAGGTGATGGAGAAGGCGAAGGTGAAGGAAGTGAAGGCAATACAGAAACAGAAGGTGAAGGCGGTGGAGAAAACACTGAAGCAGCCGGAGGCGTAGAAGCATAATTTTCAGCAGGATGCGAAGCAGCTCTCAAGGAGGAGGAAAATATGAAAATTCAAAACAGTGGATTCCTTTCAATTGAACAGCTCCAGGATCAGTACTTAAACCAGAACAAAACGACAGTACCGGTAAAGGCCGCAGACGGAAGATCTTTTCAGGAAATTCTGGAAAGCAGCCAGAATAGAAGCGCAGGAGAAGTAAAGTTCTCCAAACATGCAGCAGGAAGACTGGCGGATCGGAACATTGAACTTACGTCGGGACAGATGGAACGCTTGCAGGAGGGTACCCAGAGAGCACAACAGAAAGGAATTAAAGAATCACTGGTGATTGTGGATCAACTGGCATTTATCGTAAATATTCCAAATAGTACGGTGGTGACGGCAATGAACCAGAATGATGCAGTGGAAAATGTATTTACTAATATTGATGGAGCCGTAATTATTTAGCCGGACCTTATGGAGGCTTTAAGTTCTCGACTGACAGAGAGAGCATACGGCAATAAGTTTAAGGAGGTCATTTCATTATGATGAGATCATTGTTTGCTGGTGTGGCAGGTCTTAGAACACACCAGACAAGAATGGACGTTATTGGTAATAATATTGCCAATGTTAACACAACAGCCTACAAATCACAGTCTATGACATTCAGTGATTTGATGTATCAGACTACACAGGCAGCATCCGGTGCCAATGCAACTACAGGCGTAGGTGGTGTGAATGCAAGGCAGATCGGTCTTGGTTCCAAGACCAGTGCAATTAAAACAGCAATTAGTACACCGGGAGCAAGCCAGACTACCAACGATCCTTTTGATGTTATGATTACAGGGGATGCATTCTTCGTAGTCAGCAACGGTTCTACCAACTTCTTTACAAGAGACGGTTCTTTCTACATTGACGGAAAAGGAAACCTTGCAATGACCAGCAATGGCTATAATGTTATGGGATGGTATCCGGATACTGATCCTAATAATGCCGGAAACATCAAGAAGGATACAGTGCAGGCATTACGTATTATGACACCTGAAAATATGACATATCCCCCGGAAGCTACCACCAAAGCAACCATCAGCGGCAGCGTAGATAAATTTGATCCGGATATTAATGCTACTTCAGGAAGAATCATGAATCTGGATTTTTATGATAACCAGGGGTATAAGTATACTGCCAAGCTTAGTATACATGCGGTTGACGGAGACAAAGGACAGTTTTATGTGCAGCTGGATGATATTTTGAATGCAAACGGAAAGAGTGTTACTGCGGCTGTAGCAGATGGTGGAAATGGAATTGATAAAAATGCTATCAAATTAACTACGGCAGTTAATAACAATACAGCAACAACTCCTGCAACAGGAGCAGGTGGATTGGGTTCTGCTACATTAAACTATGTAGATGGTAAAGGTACTTTTGAAAGTGTAAATGGTACTCCGGGAACGGCAGGCGGTAAAACAATTGCCCTTCACTTTGAGGGAATTGCTAATTTTTCAGATATTGAGATTGATTTTTCCAATACGCAAAATTATAATGTTAATGCTACATCCACTATTGGTGCTGTTGCCGGTGAGCCAAATGGAAATGGATCAGGACGTAAGCTTGGTGAGATGAGCGGCATTACCATTCAGAAGGATGGAATGATCTATGCATCCTATGACAATGGATGTACGAAACTGCTTGGACAGATTGCGGTAGCAACCTTTGCTAATCCATCCGGTCTTGCAAAAGAAGGTGATAACCTGTATTCAGCAACCATGAACTCCGGTGAATTTGACGGCATCGGAGAGGATATTACAGAAGGCGGCGGGTATATGAATTCCGGTACATTGGAAATGAGCAATGTTGACCTTGCTTCTGAATTTACGGAAATGATTACTACCCAGAGAGGTTTCCAGGCAAACAGCCGTATTATTACGGTTTCTGATACGCTTTTAGAGGAATTGACGAATCTGAAGAGATAATGCGATATAAAGGCAGCATGAGTTAAAGAATATGGTAATATAAATTATATAGCGGGAGGGAACCAAAAAAGCTGGTTCCCTCTAATCGTTAACATGAAGGGTGCTGGCTGGCCTGACATCTATTGTTAACATTAAGAAAGGCTTGCAGAGCAGTCATCCGTTGTTAACATAAGGATGGCTTGCAGAGCAGTCATCCGTTGTTTATGTTCATATAGTCCTTTTTTACTATTTGGAAAACTTATGGTAATTTCTAAAATATAGCATGGAGGAATACGCAATATGATAGAAGTGACTAAAATAAATGGGACGAAAGTATTGATAAATCCCGATTTAATGGAACTTGTGGAGGAAACGCCGGATACAGTTATTTCATTTACCACAGGCAGAAAAATAATTGTAAAAGAAAGTAGACAAGAAGTAAAAAATCTTGTAAAATTGTATCGAAAGGAAATTTTTGCGGATTAACGTAAAAAAAGGTGTAAAACAGTGGATTTAGCGTCAATTTTAGGCCTGCTGCTTTGTTTGGTCATGTTTATATATGGTATTATTGATAATGCAGGGGCATCAAATTTTGGAAGGTATCTGGATTTACCATCAGCAATTATTACCTTTGGCGGTTCTTTCTTTGCGGTTATGGCATCCTTTTCCCTTTCTGATTTTACAGGAGGCCTGAAAAGTTTTATGCTGGTGTTTAAGGCACCCAGCACAGATGTCAGAGGCATGATACAAAAGATCATTGATCTGTCCAATGTAGCCAGAAAGGAAGGCTTGCTTTCTTTGGAAGAGGCTGCCGGCGATCTGGAAGATGAGTTCATGAAAAAAGGAATTCTTCTGATTGTAGATGGAACAGATCCTGAACTGGTACGAGGCATTATGGAGACAGAGCTGATCAGTACGGAAGACCGGCATAAGTCAAAAATTAATTTTTGGGAAACGTTGGGAGCTATGGGACCTGCCTGGGGTATGATTGGTACCCTGATAGGTCTTGTTAATATGCTTTATGAGATGGATGATCCGTCCAGTATCGGACCTTCCATGGCGGTTGCACTTATTACAACTTTGTATGGTTCCATTTTGGCCAACTGGATATGCGCACCTGTAGCATCCAAGTTGAAGACAAATAATTCCAATGAAATTATGGTAAAAGAAATTATGATAGAGGGGCTTTTGTCCATTCAGGCAGGAGAAAACCCCAGAGTTATTGAAGAAAAACTGAAATCTTTCCTTGCACCAAGTGACCGGGTGACACAAGAAGGCGGAGGTGAAGAGGATGGCTAAAAGGAAACCGGAAGAGCCGCCGAAAGGCGCCCCGGCGTGGCAGTCCACGTTTGCCGATCTTATGAATCTTCTTCTTTGCTTCTTTGTTATGTTGTTTTCCATGTCCACAATGGATGCTCAGAAATTTGAACTTCTGGCAGCGTCCTTTAATCAGACTTTCAGCATTTTTTCGGCAGGAGCGTCTACAATTGGAGATGGAGTTATGATCGGGATGGGAGTCAGTCAGTTAAATGAACTGGCTGAGTACATCAACAGTACCGGAAGGGATGATGAAGGGGAAACAATTCCGGAAGACCTGGAATCTGCAGCGGATATGATGGAAGAAGCTAAGGTTAAGGAATCCGAGCAGTTAGCAGGTAAAATAGAAGAGGCGCTGGATGAAAAGAATCTGGGAAAAGAGGTTGATATTGAGTTTACTTCCCAGTATGTTCAGCTCACATTAAATGGTGCACTTTTGTTCGATTCCGGAAGTGTGGAAATTAAAGAAGAGGCATTGCCTTTGATGAATCAGTTGGGAATCATTTTACAGAGGTTTAGCGATGGTGTGATTGAGATTGAGGGGCATACGGATAATGTTCCCATGTCAGGATCTAAGTATTCTAATAATGATGAACTGAGCAGTGGGCGTGCACTTTCTGTTTTTTATTTTTTGAAAGAAAATACTACGCTTGATATAACTAAGATCAAACATTCTGGAAGAGGCGAATATGATCCTGTTGCGGATAATTCCACAGAGGAGGGAAGAGCCAAGAACAGAAGAGTAGTAATTAAAATATATAATTCATTAAGTTCCTATTAATTTTTGGAATAATGGAGAAAGGTTGTAGTAAATATGAAAAAGAATCTGATTTCCATAGTGATACTGGCATTGCTGGTAGTGAATCTTGTTTTGACTGCTATTATGATGTTTGGCGTTATGAGTACCAATAAAAAAACAGCAGCCCTGGTAGGTAAGATCGCTTCAGCAATCAGCCTTGATTTAGGTGAAAGTGGGGAAGGAGGAGAAGCAGCAAAGGAAATATCAATAGCAGATACGGTTACCTATACGATTTCAGATATGACGATTCCCCTTAAGAAAAGTGAACCTACAGAAGATGGAGAGGTGGATGATAAAGATCATTACGCACTGATTTCTGTTACAATATGCATGGACAGCACAAGTAAGGATTATAAAACTTACGGTGAAGAGATTGCCACCAGAGAGGATCTGATTAAAGGACAAATTAATGATGTGGTCAGTCAGTTTACAATAGAGGACATTAAAATGAATTCTCAACTTGTAAAGGATGAGATATTAAAGAAGGTTCAGGAGCTCTTTAATTCAGACTTCATTTTTGATGTAACGCTGCCTAAAGAGAATTACCAATAAATAGCGGGTTTCACGAATGTGTTTACTTAGAAAGAACGACAGAAATAAAGGAGGTGAAAACTCGTGGGCGAGGTATTATCTCAAAGCGAAATAGATAATTTGCTTGCAGCGCTAAGTAATGGCGAATTAGATGTTGATCAAATGCAGGAATCAGGAGACCGACAGGTTAAGGATTATGATTTTAAACGGCCTACGAAGTTTTCTAAAGAGCATTTAAGGACTCTTGAGATCATATATGAACATTACGGAAGACTGCTTTCCACAAATCTTCCGGTTTACTTGAGAAAGAATATACAGGTATCGGTGGCAAGTTCCGAGACGGTTATCTTTTCGGAATTTACCAATGCGCTTTCTAATCCTGTTATATTAGGAATTGTGGATTTTAATCCGCTGCCTGGAAATATTATTATAGAATTATCTCCAAATCTTGGATTTGCAATGATTGACCGTATGTTGGGAGGGCAAGGTGTACCCCTTGAAAAAAGCAGAGACTTTTCAGAAATTGAGATGACGATTCTGCAGAAGTTGATTGTTGTATGTATGCAGCTTATGCGTGAGCCTTGGAAAAATGTAATTGACATTAATCCTATGATGGAGAGAATTGAAACCAATGCACAGTTTGCGCAGGTGATTGCGCCTAGTGACATGATTGCAATTGTATCGCTGAGTGTCAAGATTGGTGATGTAGAAGGATTTATGAATGTATGCCTTCCTTTTTTCACACTAGAAGATGTAATGGATAAGTTGAATACCAAGTATTGGTTCTCAACAATGCAAAAAGATGATAAAGTAGATTACGAGGAGCATATTGAATCGCTCATAAAGAGAATAGATGTACCGGTAAAAGCAGTCCTGGGAAAAAGTCTGGTATCAGTCAATGATTTCTTAAATCTCCAGGTAGGAGATATCATACGATTAGATGCAAGAGTAGATTCCGAGATGGAAGTATTTGTTGGTAATATTAAAAAATTTACTGCACTTCCGGGATCTAACAGGGATCAATATGCGGTCCGAGTGGCATCAGTGATAAGGGAGGAGGAATAAGGCATGGACGGAATGTTATCACAAGATGAAATACAGGCATTGCTTGCCGGCATGGATTTGTCAGGTGAGGCAGATGCATCACAGCCGGCTGATACAGAAGATAATGATGTAAAAATAGACGAAAGTCTGCTTACTGACGATGAAAGAGATGCCGTTGGGGAAATTGCCAATATCAGTATGGGCTCTTCAGCAACTACCCTGTATTCTCTTGTTAATAGAAAGGTTGACATTACGACGCCTGTAGTTAAGCTGGCCAAATGGAGCAATGTAGTAGGGGAATATGAACGTCCCTGTGTATTTATCCAGATACGTTATACCGCAGGTTTAGATGGCTCAAACATTATGGTGTTAAAAGAGCATGACGTAAAGGTTATTACGGATCTGATGATGGGCGGGGATGGAAGCAATACAGAAGGTGAACTGGGGGAACTGCATTTAAGTGCAATTTCAGAAGCTATGAACCAGATGATGGGAGCTGCCGCAACCTCCATGTCTACCATGCTTGGAAAGATGATTGATATCAGCCCCCCAGAAGCAAGTCTGGTAGATTTAAATGAATTTAAAGATGGAGATGAGATTGCACCTTTCCTGAAAGACACTTTTGTTAAAATTACATTTAGGATGCAGATAGATGATCTGGTTGATAGTAATATAATGCAGATCTATCCGATAGATTTTGCTAAAGGCTTATATGATACACTTATTTTTGGACAGGAATCTGAGAAAGCAGCTGCACCAGCACCAGAAGCTGCTCCTGCACCTGCTGCCGCCCAGCCTGCCGCAAATCAGGTGAATATGGGTGCTCAGCCAATGATGGGTATGGGTGACCAACAGATGGGAATGCCCCAGATGAATATGCAGGGCATGGGAATGCCTATGAATATGGGGATGTCTCAGATGAATATGGGAATGCCCCAGATGAATATGCAGGGCATGGGAATGCCTATGAATATGGGAATGCCTCAAATGAACATGCAGAGCATGAATATCCAGCCTGCACAGTTTCAGAATTTCAGCACAGATGTAAGTGCGCTGGTTGCACAGGAAAATATAGATCTGATCAAGGATGTACCATTAGAGGTCACAGTTGAACTTGGAAGGACGCATAAATCTATATCAGAAATATTGGACTTCGCACCGGGAACGATTATCGAATTAGATAAGATAGCCGGTGAACCTATAGACGTATTAGTAAATGGTAAATTTGTAGCAAAGGGCGAGGTTGTAGTAATTGAAGAAAGTTTTGGTGTCCGTGTAACTGAAATAATAAAGTAAAAAGGTAGGAGAAAAAACATGGCAAAAAATATTTTAATTGTTGATGATGCGGCTTTCATGCGTATGATGATCAAGGACATTTTAACCAAGAATGGTTATAATGTAGTTGGAGAGGCCGAAAATGGGGCAAAAGCCATTGAAAAATATGGTGAATTAAAGCCTGATCTGGTACTTATGGATATTACCATGCCGGAAGTTGATGGAATTGCTGCGCTTAAAAAGATCAAAGGTTCAGATCCCAATGCACTTATTATTATGTGTTCTGCAATGGGACAGCAGGCGATGGTTATTGAATCGATTCAAGCGGGTGCAAAGGACTTTATTGTAAAACCTTTTCAGCCTGACCGTGTTTTGGAAGCGGTAAAGAAGGTAGTAGGCTAATATGCTCCTTTCAGTTACTACAGGAATGGACGGTTATATTCAATTTGTTACAGTACTTATTCTTTTTGTTTTTGTACTTGGCATAACTTATCTGGTAACAAAATGGATAGCAAATTACCAGAAAGGAAAGACTATAGTTGGTAATTTAGAAGTGATCGAGACATGCAGGATTACTTCAAATAAGTTTGTCCAAATTGTAAGAGCCGGAAGCAAGTATCTTGTGATTGGTTTAGGAAAGGATGAAATACACATACTTTCAGAGCTTTCGGAGGAAGAACTGGATTTGCAGGATTCTCATGAAGAGAAAACTGCAAGTTTCCGTAGCATTTTTGATGAGGTAAAAAGGCTGAAGGAAAAAGAGAAGGACTAAAGGGCAAGGCAGTAAATACTATGAAAAAAAAGTATGCCGTAAAAAAAATAATAAAAGTGATATGCCTGCTGATGACGGTAGGCATATTGTGTATTATTCCCCAATTAGAGGTCAGGGCATCGGCAATGGACACCGATCTCACAGGCGAGCAGGAACAGAGAACTAATATAGATGAGCCTGGCAGTTCTGATTCAAGGGGTGACTTATCAGAAATAAATATTGCAAATAATATGACGGTAACGGTAAGCAATAGTAATGGCCAGGTTAACGGAACTTTACGTATTTTGCTGACGTTAACAATGATAGCATTGGCTCCGCTTTTGCTGATTATGCTTACCTCTTTTACCAGAGTCATCATTGTGCTTCATTTTACCAGAGCAGCTTTAAATACCCAGACTGCACCGCCCAACCAGGTAATGATCGGATTGGCTTTGTTTTTAACATTTTTTATTATGCAGCCAACAGCAACAGCGATTTATCAGGAGGCCTTCGTTCCTTTTGACCAGGGAACAATTACTCAGGAAGAGTTTTTTGAAGCAGGAATAGAGCCTTTAAGAGAATTTATGTACAGGCAGACACAGACAAAAGATGTGAAGGTATTTATGAGCATTAGCGGAACAGAATGGGATGGTTCCCTGGAAGGTATTCCCATTACCGTACTGGTACCCAGTTTTATTGTTGGAGAACTAAGACAGGCGTTTATCATTGGATTTTTGATATATATTCCGTTTATTGTTATTGACATGGTGGTGGCGTCTACCCTGATGAGTATGGGTATGATGATGCTTCCGCCTACGACGATTTCCATGCCTTTTAAGATTTTGCTGTTTGTGCTGGCAGATGGGTGGAACCTGATTATAGTAAATCTTGTGGAATCATTTTATAAGTAGTTTAATTTTGAAAGGAAGTGAAAAGGCATGACAATTGGTGAGGTTACTGCAGTTGCCAGCTCGGCATTATTTTTAGTTATAAAGGTTGCAACACCGGTACTTTTGGTATCCTTGTGTGTAGGTCTTATTGTTAGTATTTTTCAGACGGTTACCTCTATTCAGGAGCAGACGCTGACTTTTGTGCCTAAAATTATTTCAGTTTTTCTTGCTTTGATTGTGTTGGGAAACTGGATGCTGACTGAGCTGTCAGAATTTATGATCAGCCTTTGGTCTGACTTTAGTGTTTATACAAGGTAACAGGGAATGATTAATTACACATTTACCTATGGGGATCTTGAATATTTTTTGCTGGTATTTATAAGGGTTATCAGCTTTATGTTTGTGGCTCCTTTTTTCAGTATGAGCAATATGCCCAGGAGAATAAGGATTGGATTTAGTTTTTTTGTAGCTCTTTTGCTTTATCAGTCAGTTCCCAGGCAGTCTATTGTGTATGATACGCTGATCGGATATTCTGTTATTGTAATGAAGGAAGTCCTTACCGGTCTTCTGATAGGATTTGCAGCAAATTTATGCGCTTCCATAGTGTCATTTGCAGGGCACATTGTTGATATGGAAATGGGACTTTCCATGGCCAGTATGTTTGATCCTACTACGAAAGAAACATCTACAATTACCGGTATTTATTATAATTATATGGTGCTGCTGATGCTTATGATATCAGGCATGCACAGATATCTGATACAGGCGCTGGCAGAAACTTATACATTGATACCCGTAAATGGCGCAGTTATAAGAACAGATACACTGCTTGCCGCTATGTTGGAATTTATGGCAAATTATATTATTATTGGCTTTCGCATCTGCCTTCCAATTTTTGCAGTTATGACCATTTTAAATGCAGTGCTGGGAATTTTGGCAAAGGTTTCGCCTCAGTTAAATATGTTTGTTGTAGGTATTCAGATGAAAGTGCTGGTAGGTTTAAGCATTTTGTTTTTGTCAACATCAATGCTGCCAGGCGCAGCAGACTTTATATATGATCAGATGAAGCGCATGGTGGTTACCTTTACGGAGGCTATAATGTGACACAACAGCATGAAACATTAATACAACTTAATCTGCAGTTTTTTGCGAAAGATGGACCTGGCGGTGAGAAGACTGAACAGCCTACCGCCAAGAAATTAAGTGATGCCAGAAAAAAAGGTCAGGTTGCCAAGAGCAAGGAAATAGCAAGTGCTTTAGGATTATTTTCCTTTTTTATTATTCTTAAGTTATACGTGGGTTCTGTTGGAAGCAGTTTTATTATGGGCTTTCATGCGGTTTATAATCAGATTCCTGATGTGATTAAAAATTACAATGGAGACATTCCGGCAGCGGCTATCGGCACATTGGTCCGGGGCATGATGCAGCAGCTTGGGCTGATTGTAGTCCCCTTTTTATTGGCTGGGTTTGTGGTAGCTTTTTTGAGTGATCTTGTACAGGTTAAGTGGAGGCCGACCACACAGCCGCTTAGGCCTAAGCCCAATAAGCTGAGTCCTATGAATGGACTTAAACGATTATTTTCTGTTAATTCACTGGTTGAACTGCTTAAGTCCGTTATCAAACTGGTGGTAATCGGTTATGTGGTTTATTCTTATCTGAAGGATCGGATAGGAGAGCTTTTTTTGCTGTATGACATTGCCTTAAGTCAGGCCATTGGCCTGATCGGCGAGACTGTAATTGATATGGGCATCAGGATTGCAGCAGTATATATGGTTGTTGCTTATGCTGATTACAGGTATCAAAAGTGGAAATTTAGAGATGATATGAAAATGACTAAACAGGAAGTAAAAGATGAATACAAGAACATGGAAGGTGATCCCCAGGTTAAGGGAAAACAAAAGCAGCGTATGCGTGAAGCTTCCATGCGGCGTATGATGCAGCAGCTTCCGGAAGCAGATGTGGTTATCACTAACCCTACTCATTATGCAGTGGCCATCAAGTATGATCCTGATAAATATGATGCTCCTTATGTGATTGCAAAGGGAGAGGATTTTTTAGCTCAGAAGATTAAGGATGTTGCAAAAGAAAATCATATAGAAATTGTAGAAAATAAGCCATTAGCCAGGATGCTTTATGCAAATGTTGAAATTGGAGGACTTATTCCTCCTGAGCTATATCAGGCAGTAGCCGAGGTATTAGCTTTTGTATACCATTTGAAAGGTAAAGTATCCTAAAATTTATTGAGAATAAACAAAAAGAAAGGAGAATGGGCATGAAAAAAGCGGATATTGGCGTTGCGGCATACGTGCTTGCTGCATTTATTATGATGATTGTGCCTATTCCCAGTGGACTTTTAGATTTACTTTTAGCGTGTAATATTGCAATTGCATTTACGGTTATGTTCAGCGTTATGTTTTCAAAAGAAGTGCTGGATATGTCCTTTTACCCAACAATATTATTGTTTACTACTATATTCAGAATTTCGCTGAATATTTCGTCTACCAGATTGATTTTAACTACAGGTGATCCGGGTGCAGTGGTTGCTACTTTTGGAAGTTATGTGGGCGGCGGCGACCTGATTGTGGGCAGCATTGTATTTATAATTTTGATATTGATTCAGTTTATGGTTATCAATAAAGGTTCTGAGAGAGTAGCAGAAGTTACTGCCAGATTTACCTTAGATGCCATGCCGGGTAAACAGATGGCAATTGATGCAGACTTAAATACCGGGGCAATCACTGATGAGGAAGCCATAAGGCGGCGTGAAAAGATCCAGGAAGAATCCAGTTTTTTTGGTTCTATGGATGGTGCTGTAAAGTACGTAAAAGGAGACGCAACGGCAGGTCTTGTTATTACTATGGTAAATATTGTTGGCGGTATTGCCATGGGTGTACTTCGTCAGAATCTGGACTTTGGCACTGCTGCAAATAAGTATGTGATTCTCACCATAGGTGATGGCCTGGTCAGTCAGATACCTTCCCTTTTGATCTCTTTGTCCACAGGTATTCTGGTTACCAAAGGATCAAAGGATGCGGATTTTGGAACGGTACTTTTAAGTCAGCTTTTTGGAGTTCCCAAGGCGCTGTACATTGTTGGAACAATATTGATAGGACTTGGAATCGTTACACCGCTGCCTACTATTATTTTCATGGCATTGGGGCTTATCTTTATTGTGACGGGAAGAGTGATTGCAGGAACCATTGAAACTGCCCAGATAGAAAGAGAAGTAAGTGCAGATGAAGTGGCGGCGGAAGAAATCAGGCAGCCGGAAAATGTAAACAGTCTGCTGCAGGTGGATCCTATCGAACTGGAATTTGGTTATGGAATTATACCTCTTGCGGATGTTAATCAGGGAGGCGATTTGCTTGACCGTGTGGTAATGATCAGAAGGCAGATTGCACTTGAGCTTGGTACCGTAGTGCCAATTATACGTCTGCGTGATAATATTCAATTAAATCCAAATCAGTATATTATTAAGATCAAAGGAATACAAGTAAGTGAAGGAGAGATTCTCTTTGATCATTATATGGCTATGAATCCGGGATACGTGGAGGAAGAGATTACCGGTATACCTACATTTGAACCATCCTTCCATCTGCCGGCTATCTGGATTACGGAAGGGCAGAGAGAGCGTGCGGAAAGCATGGGATATACGGTTGTAGATCCTCCTTCCATTATAGCAACGCATTTGACGGAGATTATCAGACAGTATATTTCCGAACTGCTTACAAGGCAGGATGTACAGAATCTCGTTGATAATTTAAGGGAGAGCAATCCTTCTTTGGTGGAAGAGCTTGTGCCTAAGCTTCTTGGACTGGGTGAGATTCAAAAAGTTCTGCAGAACCTGTTAAAAGAGGGTATTTCTATAAGAGACCTGCTTACGATCTTTGAAACTTTGGCAGATTATGCAACTACCACAAGAGATACGGATATTTTAACGGAATATGTGCGGCAAAGTCTTAAGAGAGCTGTTTCGAGCAAATTTTTCCCTGCCAGCGAAACGACCAGTGTGGTTACACTAGATCCTAAGCTGGAGCAGGAAATCATGGGAAGTGTAAAGCAGACGGAAACAGGTGCTTATTTGACCTTGGATCCGGAAAAGACCAAGGCAATCATGAAATCTGTGGGAAACGAAGTAACCAAACTGGAAAATCTTGGAAAGACGCCCATTGTTATAACATCTCCGATTGTACGTATGTACTTTAAGCGTTTGACAGAGGATTATTACAGAGATTTGATCGTAGTTTCATATAATGAAATAGATAATAATATTGAATTACAGTCTGTAGGAATGGTGACAGCATGATAATTAAAAAATTTCAGGGAAAAACAGAAGCGGAAGCAGTTGCAAGTGCCAAAAAAGAGTTGGGCAGCAATGTGGTAATCATGAATGTTAAAAATATGAAAAAGAAGGGGCTGTTTAGCTTTTTAAGACGCCAGGCAGTGGAAGTTACAGTTGCCCTTGAGGAAGAAACAGAGCGTATGTCTTTTTCTGCAAAGGAAGAGGCAAGGCAGCAGCCTTTAGTTGATGCAATTGCCAAAAAGCCTGTTTCCAATCCGGCGCCCGGCTCCATAACCAATGCCCTTAAAGACATTATACCGGAAGAACCTTTATGGGATGCCAAGGCAGGGGCTGTCAAGACAGAAAACCGGGACAGCAGTGTAATTGAGGAAAAATTGGATAACCTACATACACTGTTAGAACAACAGCTCCAGAAACCGGAAGAGCAGGAAGGTGAAACGGTTGAGGGTAAGGAAAGCGAAATAGAGCGTTTTATGAAGCTTTTATATAATACCATGCTTGATAATGAAGTAAGTGAACAGAATGCAAATCAGATCATTGATGAGCTGGAAAAGATCAATAAACCCAATATACCTTTTGATCATGCGTTGGCCAATATTTATCAGAAGATGATATTGAAGTTTGGAAAGCCTGTGGAAATTACTGCATCGGAAAAAGGTCCTAAGGTAGTGTTTTTTGTAGGCCCAACAGGGGTGGGAAAGACTACTACCATTGCTAAGATTGCTTCTAAATTCAGTGTGGAAAGCAAAAAAAAGGTAGTACTTCTCACTGCAGACACCTATCGGATTGCGGCGGCGGAACAGCTTCGTACTTATGCAAATATTTTAGACATTCCTTTTCGGGTAATTTATTCTACGGATGAAGTAACACAGGCACTGAAAGATTTTAAAGATGCCGATTTTATTTTAATTGATACGGCAGGCCACTCTTATCATAACAGTTCCCAGAAGGATACAATGAATGAATTTGTTCATTCTGTGGACGGACTGGCAGAAAAGGAAGTGTATCTGGTCTTAAGTGCTACTACAAAATATAAAGATTTGATCAGTGTTGCAGATACTTATACCGGAGCAGAGGAGATAAGGCTGATTTTTACTAAACTGGACGAAACAGCTACATTGGGAAATCTGCTTAATCTGAAACTCCATACAGGAGCTCCCTTATCTTATGTCACATATGGACAAAATGTGCCGGATGATATTGAGAAGTTTAATCCACAAAAGACAGTGAAGAACCTTTTAGGCGGGAATAAGAAACAATAAAGATAAACCAGCGATAAAGTGAGGAAAATACATGGATCAGGCCGAACAACTGAGAAATATAATTAAAGCGGGCGCCATTTCCAATAACCGGCCTTTGGCAAGAGTAATTACGGTTACAAGTGGAAAAGGCGGTGTGGGCAAATCCAATACAGCAATCAATCTTGCGATTCAGTTTCGCAAGATGGGACAGAGAGTGATCATTTTAGATGCAGATTTTGGGCTTGCAAATATAGAGATTATGTTTGGTACCGTACCTAAGCATAATTTGTGTGATCTTATTTATCAGGGAAAAAACATTCGGGAAATTATTACATGGGGGCCTATGGAGGTAGGATTTATTTCAGGAGGATCAGGTATTGCAGGGCTTTCTAATTTAAATAAAGATTATTTAGGGTATATTATACGCAATTTAGAAGAATTAGATGCCATAGCGGATACAATTATAGTGGATACGGGAGCCGGAATTTCTGATGCCGTTTTGGAATTTTTAGTAGCCAGCGGAGAAATTCTTTTGGTAACGACTCCGGAACCTACATCTATTACCGATTCATATTCATTACTGAAGGCTTTAAACCGGCACCCCAGGTTTTCAAGTGAGGCATCCCGAATCAAGGTGATTGCAAACAAAGTAAGTTCCCAGGAGGAAGGAGAAATACTTTTTGGGAAGTTGAATGCAGTGGTAAGTGGATACTTGAAGCTCCCTATCGTATATTTAGATGCGGTGCCTGATGATACGCAGCTTTCTCAGGCAGTTATGCAGCAGATGCCGGTATCACTGCAGTCACCTCAGGCAAAATCTGCATTAGCTTTTGAAAAAATTGCAGAAAAGCTGATGAATATAGAGAAAGATCAGAAAGTTCAAAAACGTGGGATGGCAGCATTTTTTTCTCATATAGTGAATGGTAAAAAAATCTAGCTGGAGGTTTGGTATGCTTTCAAAATATGTGAGACCTGGAAATAAAATGGAAATACAGGCGCTGGGGCGCACAAAGTATGTTGATGATGCAGAAAAGAAGAAAATATATCAGACGCAGGTGCTTGATATCTTATCGTCAGACAGACTTGAGATACTTATGCCTATGGAAAAATCAAAACTGATATTGCTTCCTGTGAATGCAGAATATGAATTATATTTTTATACAATTTCGGGAGTATTTCAGTGTTTTGCAACAGTAATTGACAGATATAAAACAGATAAACAGTATGTCCTTCTTATGGAGCTTTCCAGTAACTTGAGAAAATTCCAAAGGAGAGAATATTACAGGTTAAGCTGTGCATTGGAAATGAGATCCAGACCTCTTGAAAAAGAAGAGGTTGAGGCAGTGGAAAATGAAAAAAATGCACTAGTGCCTGGGCTTCCTTTGAAGAGAAGTGTTATAGTTGATATCAGTGGCGGAGGAATCCGGTTTGTGGGGAATTATGCATATGAACCTGAAAGTCTGGTTTATTGTAAATATAATTTAGTAGTTGATGGTAAATCAAAAGAATATGTTTTGATTGCAAAAGTTTTGGTGGTAAGAGAGCTGGATGATAAGCCGGGAGTTTATGAGCATCGCGCACAATACATAAATATTGATACAGCAGATCGGGAAGAAATTATACGTTTCATTTTTGAAGAGGAGAGAAAGTATAGAAAAAAAGAAAAAGGGTTGTAAAATAATTATTATGCACTCATGAGAAGAGGGATTTGTGATATACTAATGCATATAAATAACAGATTGAGAGAAGTTAATTATGTTGAAGGCAGATGACGCAAAAGCCGGTAAAAAAATTGTTGCAATTGCCAGCTCTACCGGCGGACCTAAGGCATTGCAGATTCTGATTCCTCTGTTGCCAGCGAATTTAAATGCACCTGTTATGATTGTCCAGCATATGCCGGCAGGATTTACGCAGGCGCTTGCAGCCAGGTTAAATACAATAAGTCCTCTTACAATTAAGGAGGCTGCGGAAGGCGATGTGCTGATGCCGGGGGAGGTATTTTTGGCCAGGGGCGGCAGACATATGGAAGCAGTAAAAAAAAGAGCCAGGCATCTGATTCATTATACAGATGAACCGCCTCGGGAAGGGGTGAGGCCATGTGCAAACTATATGTATGAGTCATTGGCAGACTGCGATTATGACGAAGTGGTTTGTGTTGTACTTACAGGAATGGGGGCAGATGGCACAGCGGGGATTAAGAATTTGATCAAAAAGAAGAAAGTAACGGTGTTTGCGCAAAGCGAAACCACTTGTGCAGTGTATGGAATGCCCAGAAGCGTTGTGCTTTCAGGGCTTTCTAAGGGAGGAATTTCGTTAGAACAAATTGCACAGGAAATTATTAAGAACGTGGGGGTAATATGAGATGGATGTAAATCAGTATCTGGAAATATTTCTTGATGAAACAAGGGAACACCTGGAAAGTTTAAATGCTCAGATTCTTAAGCTGGAGCAGGAACCGGAAGATGCAGATACGATCAATGAGATTTTTCGTGCGGCTCATTCCTTAAAAGGAATGGCAGGTACTATGGGATATAAACGTATGCAGGCGCTTACCCATGATATGGAAAATGTATTTTCTGAGATCAGGAATGGTACAATGAAGGTAAATTCCAATCTGGTTGATACTTTATTCCAGTGTCTTGATGCACTTGAAGAATACACTGCTAATATTCAGGAAACAGCTGATGAAGGTGTAAATGATAATCAGCAGCTTATCGCACAGCTGAATAAATATTTGAAATCTCAGGGAAGTAATCAGCCGGCTGCAGAAAAAGTACCTGAATCACAGGTGACAGTTCCGGAAGGTCCAATGGAGAAATGGCTGGATATAAAAGTTGGGGAATCCGAAAGACTGGTATTTTCCACTGCAAAAGCTCAGGGGAAAAATATTTATGGCATTACTGTATGTGTACAGGAAAGCTGCCTGCTAAAAGCTGCCAGAGCATTTTTAGTATATAAGGCAGTAGAAGAAAAGGCAGAGATTATTGTTTGTAATCCGCCGGCAAATGATATTGAAGATGAAAGATTTGACTTAGACTTCAGTCTGATTGTGGTTGCTGACTGTGAACTGGAAGAAATTCTTAAATCAGCGAGAAGCGTATCAGAAATTGAAAAGGTCGTTGGTGCTCCCTATGGATTTGAAGCTGTAGAAACCGTTGAAGCTAAAGAAATCAGGGAAGCAGAGACAAAACCGGTAGTTACCAGCCAGCCGCAGACTACTCCGGCAAAGGCAAATAATGATAAGAAACCGGCAGGAAAGCCTGTGGTTAACAGAACGGTACGTGTAGATATTGAAAAACTGGATGTGCTGATGAATCTGGTGAGTGAGCTTATTATTGCAAAGAACTCACTGGTATCGGCATCCAATGCAGAAGGGGTTTCCGGCAACGGAGTTAATGAGCATATTGAATATTTAGAGAGCGTAACTACCAATCTTCATGAATCAGTTATGAAGGTCCGTATGGTTCCTATTGAAAGTGTTGTTAGCAAGTTCCCCAGAATGATCAGGGATCTTTCCAAGAAGCTGGATAAGAAGATGGAGCTGTATATGTCAGGTGAGGAAACAGAACTTGACAGAACAGTGGTAGATGAGATAGGAGATCCATTGATGCACCTCCTTAGAAATTCTGCTGATCATGGTCTTGAATCAGCAGAGGTACGCATCCAGAGAGGAAAACCTGAAGTGGGTTCTATTTTCCTTGATGCCTATCAGGATGGTAACAATGTTGTCATTGAAGTAAGAGATGATGGAAATGGAATTGATGTGGAAGCTGTTAAGAATAAGGCCATTGAGCGTGAAGTTATTACTGCTGAACAGGCTGATAATATGAGTGAAAAGGATATCATTAACCTTTTATTCCATGCAGGTTTTTCTACGGCAAAGACGATTTCTGATGTATCCGGACGAGGTGTAGGACTTGATGTGGTGAAATCCAAGATTGAGTCTTTAAGCGGTGAAGTTGAGGTGAAATCAAAGTTAGGGGAGGGAAGTACATGGATTATCAGGCTTCCGCTTACCCTGGCGATTATTCAGGCGCTTATGGTTACAGTAGGCGGAGAAAAATATGCAATTTCATTAGGCAGCATACAGACACTTGAAGACATTGCACCCAGCGATATCAAGCTTGTCCAAAATAGAGAAGTGATTCATTTAAGAGGTTCTGTGATACCGATTATAAGGCTTAGCGAAGAGCTGGATATTGAAAGTTGTAAAGCACCAGATGAAAATATGACAGTGGTAATTGTTAAGAAAGGTGATAAACTGGCAGGTCTTGTAATTGATGAACTTATGGGGCAGCAGGAGATTGTAATTAAGTCTCTTGGAAAATACATAAGTAAGTGTAAGATTATAAGCGGGGCAACTATATTAGGTGATGGCGAAGTGGCACTTATTCTGGATGCCAATGCATTGATATAGGATAGGGGGAAAAGCAATGGATGAACTGAAAGTATCTGATGTAAGGCCGTATGAAATGGTGCAGGAACGTGAAACAATACAATATATTGTAATTAAGCTTGGAAATGAGCAGTATGGAATTGATATTAAGTTCGTGGACAATATTGTGCGTATGCAGCATATTACAAGAGTACCTAAGGTTATGAACTATTTGAAGGGCGTTATCAACTTAAGAGGAGAAGTGATACCTGTTATGAGTCTTCGCCTTAAAATGGATCTGCCGGCTGATGAAATTACCAAAGCCACCAGAATTATTATTCTGAAATTGGAACAGCAGGGAACCATCGGGATTATTGTGGATGAAGTAAAAGAAGTAGTTACTTTGATAACGGATGAAATAGAAAAGGTTGCCTATGACGGAACTGATGACAGGGTTAACTTTATTACAGGAGTTGGAAAACACAATAATGAATTGATATCCCTGCTGGACTTAAATGTGATAGCTTTGTAAAACAAAACATTAGATTATAATGGCAAAATACATTATTATTAATAGGAGGGATCATGAAGGATCTTAGTATGGAACAATTAACACAGGAATATTTTGATGTGTTAAAAGAATTGGGAAATATTGGAGCCGGTAATGCAACGACAGCTTTGGCGCAGATGATTGGCTGTAAGGTTGATATGTCAGTGCCAAAGGTAAGGCTGCTTGAATTCCAGGAGTTAGGTGAAATAGTAGGCGGCGAGGATCAGATCATGGTAGGTATTTATCTTCAGGTAGAGGGAGATATTGAAGGCAGCATGATGTTTATCCTTTCTAAGTCTGCAGCCGCCCATCTGGTCAATAAGCTTATGTGTGGCATGCTTGGCATTGATGAGACGAAGGCTGAAGAATATACCTTTGGAGAAATGGAATGTTCGGCGATTAAGGAAGTGGGGAATATTATCACCGGTGCATATTTAAATGCACTTTCAGGCCTTACAAATTTAAAAATTTATCCATCGATTCCCCAGCTGGGAATTGATATGGCAGGTGCACTTCTTAGCGTTCCGGCAATTGAGTTTGGTATACTTGGTGATAATATCTTGCTGATACAAACTAAGTTCTCAGATGATATTGATTTGGATGGTTATTTTATTCTGATTCCGGATATGGAGTCTTATGAAAAGATTTTAACAACATTAGGTGTTATGTAAGAATCGTGTAAAAAAAATACGGGAGACTCTTTGAAAATGAGTGAAGTAATTAAAGTGGGGATGGCTGATTTAAAGACATGTCGTGGTGATGATGGCGTGACTACATTAGGTTTGGGATCCTGCGTTGGGATTGCCATAAGAGATCCGGCAACCGGTATTGGCGGGCTGGCTCATATTATGCTGCCAGACAGTACGGAAATTAAAAATAATACCAACAGGCCTAAGTTTGCAGATACTGGCATTGAGGATCTGGTAAAGGAAATTGTGAGAATGGGAGGAAACCGAAGCAGGCTTGTTGCAAAGATTGCAGGCGGCGCCCAGATGTTTGCCTTTGGCAGCAAGGCAGATATGATTCGGGTAGGAGACAGAAATGTTATGGCAAGTAAAAAGAAGCTTGCTGAACTTAGAATACCGATCCTGGCAGAAGACACAGGGAAAAGTTATGGAAGAACAGTTATATTTTATCCTAAAACTGGAGATTTCTACATACGAAGCGTAGGCATGCCGGAGAAAGTAATATGAAAAAAAGTAAACTATTTGCGCCGTTTCTCATGCTGCTTGCAGGTGCGGTGACAAGCTTTATGATGTACCATTTTAAGTACACTATGAACCAGACGCTGATTATAGTGGCAGTTGTTCTTTTTGCTTTTTATCTGGCAGGATTTTTTATTGAAAAGAAAATTACTTCTTTTATAGACCAGATTAAGGAAGCGGAGGAGAATGAAGGCGAGGTCATTGAAAAGGAAGGACCTGGCGCAGGCGAAGAAGAGACGGTGGTGGAAAGTACAAAAAAAGAAGCAGACGATAAGGCATAATTTGAGCTGATGGAGGTATCAATGGACGAGGCAGGCAGAAATAAGCTTTGGGATAGTTATGCGAAATTGAAATCGCCTGAAATAAGAGAAAAACTGATACTTGAATATGCACCGCTAGTGAAATTAGTAGCGGGGCGTCTAAGCATGTATTTAGGTTATAATGTTGAATATGACGATTTGGTCAGTTATGGAATCTTTGGGCTAATTGATGCAATAGATAAATTTGACAATATGAAGGCTGTTAAATTTGAAACCTATGCAAGTCTTCGCATACGCGGGGCTATTTTGGACCAGATTCGTAAGATGGACTGGATTCCAAGGACAATCAGGCAGAAACAAAAAAAGATAGATGCTGTAATGAAGGAAATTGAAGCTTCAAAAGGACGGGCGGCAACTGATGAAGAAATTGCAAGGAGTCTTGGAATTTCTGATGATGATTATCTTTCCTGGCAGTCACAAATGAAAATTACAAATGTTGTTTCGCTTAATGAATTTATGGAATCAGGAAGTGAAATTCCTGCGGAACAGACAGGACAGCAGCGATTTGATAGTCCGGAAGAAGTGATGGAAAAGGAAGAACTGAAAAAGGTATTGCAGCAGGCGTTGGAACTTCTTACAGAAAAAGAAAAAAAGGTTATTTTATTGTATTATTATGAAGACTTGACATTGAAAGAGATCAGCAATGTACTAGAAGTATCCGAATCCAGGATATCTCAGCTTCATACAAGGGCGCTACAGAAAATGAAGGGAAAGATGGGTAATTATATGGGGATCTTCTCCATATAATAAGAAAACAGAGTCTATAGGGAGAAGTTGATATGAAAAATGGATATTTCCAGTTGGTATGCGGTACCGAAGGAACTGCGCTTAAAGTTTTTGCTCCTGTAGATGGAGGAAAGCCGATAGCTGTAAAAGAAATAACAGAATATCTTACCCGTTTCGGGGTTGCATTTGATATAGCTACTGTAAACAGTGCAATTCAGGAGGCTGCTATATCCGGAAAGCCGGAATACCAGGTGACTTTGAACAGAAACCCTTCTACGGAGATTAGAGAAAGCTATGAACTTCATTTAAGTGAAGATAAGATGCTGGCTACTGCAAGGTTTTACCCTCCGTCAGAACATGGTGAAAGAATGAGCGCGTCTGAGTTTATCACCGATTTGGAGCAAAAGGGAATTAAGTACGGAATACAGACAGATGCCCTTAATAAATTCTTTTTGCAGCCGGTTTACTGCAAGGAGATCCTGGTAGCAAAAGGATTACCTCCCAAGCAGGGGACAGATGCCAGAATTGAATATTACTTTGAGACCGACTTGCATGCGAAGCCTACACTTAAGGAAGATGGAAGCGTAGACTTTTTTAATTTGAATACCATTAATCATTGTAGCAAGGGTGATATATTGGCAAGACTGTACCCAGGTGATCTGGGTACTTTCGGTAAAAGTATTTATGGGGAAGCAATAAAGCCCAGGGACGTAAAAAGGTTAAGTCTTAAATTTGGAAGAAATATTACGATTTCTGATGATCGTTTGGTGATTACATCTGATGTAAATGGACATGTAACACTGGTAGATGATAAGGTATTTGTATCTAATATTTTGGAAGTTGAAAATGTAGACAACTCTACCGGAAATATTGATTATGATGGAAGTGTAAAGGTTAATGGAAACGTGTGCACAAACTTCTCCGTAAAGGCCAAAGGAGATATAGAAGTAAACGGCGTGGTTGAAGGTGCTTATCTTGAGGCAGGAGGAAATATTATCATTGCCCGGGGTATGAATGGTATGGCACGGGGCAGCCTAAATGCTGAGGGAAACGTGGTTTCCAAGTTTATCGAAAATGCAAAGGTAAATGCGAAAGGATATGTGTCTACTGAATCCATTCTTCACAGTGAAGTTATGGCTGGTACAGAAATTGTTGTAGACGGCCGGAGAGGATTTATCACTGGAGGAAGAGTAAGCGCCGGGAATTTGGTCAGGGTAAAAACATTAGGATCCCTGATGGGATCAGACACTGTTGTGGAGGTAGGAGCAGATCCCAGCGTGAAATTAAGAATTCAGGAGATACAAAAGCAGATTGCAGAAAGTAAAAAACAAATAGATACGATCCATCCGGTTTTAAAAAGTGCAGCAGCAAAGCTTTCACAAGGAGTAAAATTTAAGCAGGAGCAGCTGATGTATTTTCAGGAACTGCTTCAGCAGGAGAATATGAAGAAGAAAGAAATTGAGGCTGGAATAAAGGAGATGAGCAGTCTGCAATTAATGCTGGAAGGAAGTGCGACAGCCAAGGTAGAAGTTACAGGAGAAGTTTTTGGCGGTACCAGAATTTGTATCTCTGATGTTTCAATGGTAACAAAAAATAGTATGAAATACTGCAAATTTATTAAACAGCAGGGTGATGTAAAAATGGTTGCCTTATAAATGATTGATTTTCTGCCTGCTATAATGAGCTTTGGCATGTAGAAAATATCATAAAGGAAAGGATGTGGAATATTTGTGACGATCAGTCGTGTAGAGCTTCAGGGGCAGGTAACAAGGGCACAGGATTTTACGAATATTAAGCATAATGAAGATAACAAAGGGGCAGTGGATCAGTCCAATTTTCAGCAACAGTTTCATCAGACAGTAGAAGCCAGGGCGCGGCAGGTAATTCAGGGAGACCGTACTGAAAATGAAGGAAAGAACTTTGATGCCAAAGAAAAAGGAAATGGACGTTATGCAGGTGATGGTGGAAAACACCGCAAGAAAGAGGAAAAAGAAAGAGATGGAAAAGTAGTTCTGAAAGGCAGAGGCGGCTTTGACATCAAAATCTGAAAAATAATACGCAGGTGAAGAGATGGGAGTTATGGAAATAGTTCTTATTGTTTTAGGAATCATAGTGTTTGTGCTCAGTTTTATGCTTCCCGCAGGGAAGAAAAATGAAGCTGATGAAAATGCAAAAATAAGCGAAGAAGCCTTAAAGGAAATGTTGGATAAGGAGATGGAGAATGTCAGATCACAGATTGGTGACATTGTTGACGAAACCATAACTTATGCAATGGAAAAAACAGAAAGAGGCATGGACCGGCTGACAAATGAAAAAATGATGGCGGTCAATGAGTATTCGGATACAGTTTTGGAAGAGATCAATAAAAATCATAAAGAAGTAGTGTTTTTATATGATATGCTGAATGATAAACATGAAAGTCTGAAAAATACTGTAAGCGAAGCGGCTAAGACAGCAGATGATGTGAAACAGACCTTAAAGGATGCGGAGGTTACTGCCAGGGAAGTAAAGGAAACTGTCAGTGAGGCAGTAGAAACTACAGCAAAGACGCAGGACGAGTTTGTTCCCTTTACTCCGGTAAAAGTTGAAGTGATTGAAGCAGTACAGAAAACAGATGTGGAAGAGCAAAATAGTTCTAAGGAGGAAGCAGCTAAAGAGCAAGAACCTGAGCCTCCTAAGAAAAAGCCAAGAAAACCAAGGACATCTAAGGCATCAGGTAAAGAAGCAGCAGCTGTGGATGTACCAAAAGTTGAAGTGGATTTAAGTGCGGTAGGAAAAAACGGTGAGAGAAACAGCAATGAAAGGATTCTGCAGCTTCATGAAGCAGGGAAGTCCAATATGGCAATAGCCAAAGAGCTTGGCCTTGGAATTGGAGAGGTTAAACTGGTTATTGATTTATTTGAGGGCGTTTAAGATACCCTGATTTTAATTGTGGCTTTCATGTTTGGTAAAGTACCGAAAAACAGTGCATGAATGTTTAGGAGATAAATATGAACTTGAAGTATTATCTGAGAGGTCTTGGAATAGGAATTGTTATGACTGCATTGATTATGGGAATATCTGCTGCAGGGAAAAACAAGCCTCTTAGTGACAGTGAAATAATAGAACGCGCAAAAGCGCTTGGAATGACGGAAGAAAGTACTTTGCTGGCTGATGCGGCAGAGAATGGTTTACAGGAAGAAGAGAAAATAACAACAAATGAAAATGAAGAGGCTGATCAGAATCAGGAAGAGACAGCCGCAGCTACAGTGGTTCCGGAAGATGCCGCAGAAGCAACGCTGGTGCCTGAGATAACACCAAAGCCAACGCTGGCGGCAACGTCAGTGCCTGAGGCAACACTTAAGCCGACGACTGAACCAACTGCGGTGCCGACACTTAAGCCAACGACTGAACCAACTGCTGTACCGACACTTAAGCCAACGACAGCGCCAACTGCTGTACCTACACTTAAACCCTCCCCGACACCAACGGCTAAGCCCACACCCAGCGCTTCAGCTACGCCGGCTAAGGAATTGGAAGGGATTACCATTCAGGTTAATAGCGGCGATGGCTCTTATACAGTATGCAAAAAGCTGGAAGAGGCTGGACTGGTAGATTCAGCTTCCGATTTTGACACTTACTTATGTGAAAAAGGATACGATAAGCGCATTAATGTAGGAACATTTACGATTCCGGAAGGCGCAGAACCGGATCAGATTGCAAAAATACTTGCCCGAATGGATTAAGTGGATATTATTGGAATATCTGACTGGAATGGTGAAGAAAGCATGAAAAATCCCTTGCAAGAGGGATTTTTTTATGCTATACTTTTCTCGTTGTGACTATAAATCACGCATGTCCATCAACTGCTGGTGCTTTTTAAGTCTGCAGAAGAGAAGAAGATGTGCGGAAGTAAAACCAAATGGAGGTAGAAACATGAGCGTTATTTCAATGAAGCAGTTATTAGAAGCGGGTGTTCATTTTGGACATCAGACAAGAAGATGGAACCCTAAGATGGCTCCCTACATTTTCACAGAAAGAAATGGCATCCATATTATTGACCTGCAGAAGTCTGTAGGTAAAGTTGATGAGGCTTACAGGGCAGTTTTTGAAATTGCACAGCAGGGAGGAACCATTCTTTTTGTAGGTACTAAAAAGCAGGCGCAGGATGCTGTTAAGACAGAGGCAGAACGCTGTGGTATGTACTATGTAAATGAGAGATGGCTTGGCGGTATGCTTACCAATTTTAAGACGATCCAGAGCAGAATTGAAAGATTAAAAGCAATTGAAACAATGGCTGAGGATGGAACCTTTGACGTTCTTCCCAAAAAGGAAGTTATAGCACTTAAGAAGGAATGGGAAAAGCTTGAAAAGAACCTTGGCGGTATTAAAACCATGACCAGGATTCCTGATGCTATTTTTGTTGTAGATCCTAAGAAGGAAAAAATTTGTGTGCAGGAAGCACATGCACTTGGAATTACACTGATAGGTATTGGCGATACCAACTGTGATCCTGAAGAGCTGGATTTTATCATCCCTGGTAATGATGATGCAATCAGAGCTGTTAAACTTATCGTATCAAAGATGGCAGACGCAGTGATTGAAGCAAATCAGGGTGAGGAAAATATAGCTGCTGAAATGCAGGAAGCAGCAGGTGAAGCAGTTCCGGAAGACATTGAAGAGGTTGCAGCAGCAGACGCTGAATAATATATTGAGGAAGGAAGAGTAAAAATGGCTAATATTACAGCAGCTATGGTAAAAGAATTAAGAGAGATGACTGGCGCAGGCATGATGGACTGCAAAAAGGCTCTTGGTGAAACTGATGGCGATATGGATGCTGCCATTGAGTTTCTTAGAAAGAATGGTCAGGCAAAGGCTGAGAAGAAAGCAGGCAGAATTGCAGCGGAAGGTCTTTGTAATGTAATTGTAAAAGATAATAAGGTAGCAGCAGTTGTAGAAGTTAATTCTGAGACAGATTTTGTTGCTAAAAATGAAGAATTCCAGAGTTTTGTGGCAGCAGTGGCACAGCAGGCAGTCGAATCTGATGCAGCAGATATGGATGCATTTATGGAAGAAAGCTGGAATGCAGACACTTCCATGACAGTGAAGGATGCTCTTGTTGCAAAAGTAGCAAAGATCGGTGAAAATTTGAATATTAGAAGATTTGAAAAGATAGTAGCTGAGGATGGCTGTGTCGTATCCTATATTCATGGCGGCGGAAGAATCGGAGTTATCGTTGAGGCGGCTACTGATGTAGTGAATGATTCTGTTAAGGAGGCGCTTACAAATCTTGCAATGCAGGTTGCAGCACTTTCTCCTAAATATGTGTCAACTGAGGATGTCTCGGAAGAGTATAAGACACATGAGAAAGAGATTCTTATGGCACAGATCGCTAATGATCCTAAGATGGCAGGTAAGCCGGAAAAGGTGATAGAAGGAGCGGTAACAGGACGTCTTAACAAGGAATTAAAGGAAGTTTGTCTGTTAGAGCAGGTATATGTTAAAGCAGAAGATGGAAAGCAGACAGTGGCACAGTATGTGGCACAGGTTGCAAAAGAGAACAATGCAAATCTGTCTATTAAGAAATTTGTACGTTTTGAGACTGGTGAAGGCATTGAGAAAAAGGTAGATGATTTTGCAGCAGAAGTTGCTGCTCAGGCTGGTATGTAAGACAGAATAATAAAGATGTAAAAAGCTGCACAGAAGCTTGCTTCTGTGTAGCTTTTTAAGTTAACAACGGGTGGCTGGCGTAGCCTGACATTCGTTGTTTAAAATAAGATTTCCAGATGTTGAAACAGCTGGTATGTATTTGAAATAGTTTACAGAGTGATAATACCTAAATGTTCAAGAAGGATTTTAAGGCCTATGAGTATTAAGATCAGGCCGCCTGTAAATTCGGCCTTTGCTTTATATTTTAAGCCAAAGAGACTCCCTGCTTTAAGTCCGATAGCGGAAAGAATAAATGTGACAGCTCCGATAGAAAGTATGGCAGTTATTATTTTTACATTAGGAAGCAGGGCAAAGGTGATGCCTACAGCCAGTGCATCTATACTGGTTGCAACTGCCAGAACAAACATTGTTTTTATGGAAAATGAATTGTCAGAATCAGGTGTATTGCTTTTATCCAGAGCTTCATGTATCATGTTTCCTCCAATAAATGCAAGAAGCACAAATGCAATCCAGTGGTCAAAGGAAGTAATATAGCTTTCAAATGCGGAACCTAAGAGGTATCCGGCAGCAGGCATAAAAGCCTGGAATCCGCCAAACCATGCACCTGTAATCAGCAAGTGCTTTGCAGAAATTTGTTTTGCAGCAAGTCCCTTGCAGACAGATACCGCAAAGGCATCCATAGAAAGCCCAATGGCGATTAAGAGTAATTCAATAAAATTCATTTTCTTTTCCTTTCATATGTATAATTTGTGGGATCATTTGTAACTGTATGTCAGTTTACTTTCCGAAATAAAAAAACAGATACAAAACATGTACCTGCAGATAAATTGACTCAGGTACGGAAAATGAAACCATACATGAGTCTCGTTATTTAAGGTAAGCCAGATTATTAAAATCAGTATGTTGACTTACCACGTAATACGCTAACTACTCCCTCATAGTGTATATAATATAAATAATTGAAAAAAATGTCAATAAGAGAATAATAGTTTTTTACCTCTTTCCCACAAATGCATATTGTGATACAATATATTCAAATCGTTTGCAAGGAGTTTTTGTTCATGGAGGGGACAGGTGACCGGAGAAAAAGAGTTCAGCGGCTAAAAAAGATCATATTGGCAGTCAATGCTGCGTTTATTGTTATTCCGGTTATTGTAAGTGTGGTTCTCGGCATACGTGTGATACAGTTAAACCAAAAGATACAGAAACTGGAAAACCTGCTTGCAGCAAAGGAAAATGAGGCAGATGAAGTAGCAGGAATTTATGTTACGACTCCTGTGGAACAGTCATTGCGGGATACGGTTTCAATGCAGCAGACGGTTGAAGCGGAGGAGGAAAAGGTATATCAAAAAGAAATTTATTTGACTTTTGATGATGGACCAAGCAGTAACACAGACAAAATTCTTGATGTCTTAAAAGAATATGATGTGAAAGCAACATTTTTTGTAGTAGGCAAGACAGATGAGCAGTCAATCAGGGCGTACCAGAGAATTGTAGAAGAAGGGCATACGCTGGCAATGCATTCCTACAGTCATATATATAACGAAATATATGAGTCTAAAGATAATTTTATGGAAGATTTAGAGATGCTTCAGGAGCATCTTTATCAGATTACAGGCATTTGGCCAAGGTTTTACCGGTTTCCGGGAGGAAGCTCTAATACTGTCAGCAGTACGGATATGCAGGAACTGGCCGCCTGCTTAAAAGAAAATGGAATCACGTATTTTGATTGGAATATTGCATCAGGAGATGCCATTAGCGGACAACTTGCAACAGACAGTATTGTAAGCAATTGTTTGGGCAGTATTGATAATTTTAATGAATGTATGATTTTAATGCATGATGCAGTGGGGAAGAATACAACAATAGAGGCACTTCCTGAGATTATTTCCCAGGTTATGGAAAGAGGAGATGCAGTGTTCTTACCAATTACAGATGAAACCGTACCGATTCAGCATATAACGGTAAATGATAAATGATTATGATACGAATGGAGGATTTTAAAGATGGGTTTTTTCTCAGATCTTAAGGATGACTTGTCACAGGCAGTCAACGAACTTATGCCGGAAGAAGGTGGGCAGGAAGAAGTAAGCGGAATGGCACAGGATGATTTGATGCCGGAAACATCACAGGCAGTAAATAGTTTTGACACGGATTTAAGCCAGATGCTTGATAAAGTAGAGGAGGAAATGGGAATTGAGGCACCCATTCAGGAGCCTGTTTATACAGCGCCGGCAGTAGAGGAAAAGAGGGTAGAGATATCTATGCCTTCCTCCAAGCGTCCCATTGATGAAGAATCGGTATTTACTGAGTCCATGATCATTAATGGAAATATTGCAACAGAAGGCGGTTTGGATATACGGGGAAGTATCGTAGGAAATATAGAGGCTCTTGGAAAACTTAATATTACCGGAAATATTCAGGGAAATTCCCAGGCTGCTGAAATCTTTGCAGATGGAGCCAAGATTACTGGTGAACTTAGAAGCTTAGGAAGCATTAAAATTGGACAGAGTTCAGTTATTATTGGGAATATTTTTGCCAACAGTGCAGTGATTGCAGGTGCGGTAAAGGGTGACATTGATGTAAGAGGTCCTGTTATTCTTGATGCATCGGCAATTATTATGGGAGACATCAAATCCAAATCCGTACAGATTAATAACGGTGCTGTGATTGAAGGTATGTGTTCGCAGTGTTATGCGGAAGTAAATCCCAGCTCATTCTTTGAAGAACTGAAAAAAATGAAATAAAGTGAGGCGTAAATATGCGGAGGATTTTACTGAAGCTAAGCGGGGAAGCTCTTGCAGGAGATAAGAAAACAGGCTTTGATGAAGAAACCATAAGGGCAGTGGCCCTGCAGGTAAAGCAGCTGACAGACGATAACGTTCAGGTTGGAGTTGTTATTGGAGGGGGAAACTTCTGGCGCGGAAGAACAAGTGAAAACATAGACAGAACCAAGGCTGATCAGATAGGAATGCTTGCAACTGTGATGAATTGTATTTATGTGTCAGAAATTTTCCGCAGTGTAGGAATGCAGACAGAAATTCTCACTCCTTTTGAATGCAGCAGCTTTACAAAACTTTTTTCAAAGGATAGGGCAAATAAATATTTTAATAAGGGCACAGTTGTATTTTTTGCGGGAGGAACAGGTCATCCTTACTTTTCTACGGATACAGGAGTGGTACTCCGTGCGGTAGAGGTAGAGGCAGAAACGATTCTTCTGGCGAAATCAATTGATGGCATTTATGACAGCGATCCCAAATTGAATCCGGAAGCAAAAAAGTATGATGAGATCAGCATTGATGAGGTGATTGCAAAAAATCTGCAGGTAGTGGATATGACAGCATCTATTTTGGCAAGGGATAATAAAATGCCTATGTGGGTATTTGACCTGAATGAAAAAGACAGTATTATAAATACAGTGAAAGGCAGTTTTAATGGAACGAAAGTGACAGTATAGACGGAGGGTTATGTTATGGATGAAAGACTGAAAGTTTATGATGATAAAATGAGAAAGACTTATGAGCATTTGGAGGGGGATTATTTAGGGATCAGAGCCGGACGTGCCAATCCCCATGTGCTGGATAAACTTCGAATTGATTATTATGGTACGCCTACGCCGATTCAGCAGGTTGGAAATGTAACCATACCCGAGGCAAGAATGATTCAGATAGCACCTTGGGAGAAGTCGTTAATCAGGGAAATTGAAAAAGCGATTCTTACATCTGATATTGGAATTAATCCGTCCAATGACGGATCAGTGATAAGGCTTGTATTCCCTGAACTGACGGAAGAAAGAAGAAAAGATCTGGTGAAAGATGTAAAAAAGAAAGCAGAAGAGTGTAAGGTTGCAATCAGAAATATCAGAAGAGATGGAAATGATGCTTTCAAAAAGCTTGCAAAAGAAGAAGTATCTGAGGACGAAATTAAAGAGCTTACTGAAAATTTGCAAAAATTAACTGATAAGTATACAAAGGATGTCGACAAGCTGATGGAAGAAAAGGCGAAGGAAATCATGACGGTATAAATACATCGGTTATGCTTACAAAGGATGTCAGGTTATTGCAGGATATCTTTAATAGGAAAGAAAAGGAGGGGCGGCGATTGATTTTTTGTAATCGTAGTGCCCCTTGCTTTTTAATAATTATATGAGTGCGGAGGAAATTATGCCAGAGGAAAAAATGCTGCTCATGCCCCGGCATGTAGCGATTATTTTGGACGGAAATGGAAGATGGGCCAAAAGTAAAGGAATGCCTAGAAATTATGGCCACGTACAGGGGGCAAAAACGGTTGAAGTGATCTGTGAAGAAGCTTACAAAATGGGAATACAGTATTTGACGGTATACGCTTTCAGCACGGAGAACTGGAGCCGCCCCAAGGACGAGGTAGATGCGTTAATGAAGCTACTTAGAAATTATATGAAAACATGTCTTTCCACGGCCAAAAAAAATCGTATGTGCGTCCGTGTTCTGGGAGATAAAACAGGGCTGGATGAGGATATTAGAAACAGGATTAATCAGTTGGAGGAATCCACAAAGGATAATGACGGTCTTCATTTTCAGATTGCCCTTAATTACGGAGGCAGAGATGAAATTGTGCGTGCGGTAAGAAAAATTATGGAAAAAACCAAAAAAGGAGAAATTTCCGAAGAAGAATTGACGGAAAGCTACTTTTCGGATATGCTTGATACCCGGGGGCTGCCTGAGCCGGATCTATTGATTCGTACCTGTAATGAACAGAGGATTTCAAATTTTCTTCTCTGGCAGCTGGCCTACACGGAGTTCTATTTTACCGAGACAGCCTGGCCCGATTTTACAAAAGAAGAATTGGTCAAAGCTGTGGAAGCATATAATCATAGAAACAGAAGATATGGCCGCGTTTAAGGAGGAGTAAGTCATGTTTTTTACAAGATTTATGAGCAGTGTCGTACTTGTTGTACTGTCATTATTCACCATTTTCGCCGGAGGATATTTTTTAGGGGTAGTGCTGCTGTTTCTGGCATTGACTGCTTACCGGGAGCTTTCAAAAGCCTGTAAGCTGGAGGAAGATAAAACAGGACTTTTAGGTATAATTGGATATACAGGTATTATTGCTTATTATGTGCTGATGGTGTTTGTGGAAAACAGGATATATCTTTTTCTGGCACTGATTACGATCTTAGTGGCATTTATGTTTGTGTACGTGTTTTCTTTTCCTAAATATAAGGCAGAGCAGATTATGTGTTCCTTTTTTTGTGTGGCATATGCGCCGGTTATGCTTTCCTTTATTTATATGGTAAGAAGTCTTCCTTATGGAATTTATACCGTATGGATGATCTTTATTAGTTCGTGGATTTGTGATACTTGTGCTTATGTGGTTGGAATGCTGTTTGGAAAACATAAACTGGCTCCGGTTTTAAGCCCTAAGAAATCAATAGAAGGGGCATTAGGGGGTGTTGCAGGTTCTGCGCTGGTGGGAGCTGTCTATGGCTATTTTGTTGTAGAGCCGGCAATCAGCGGGCAGCAGGTTACATGGATTTTTTTACTGATCAGTATGGTGGGGGCGGTGATATCACAGGTTGGAGATTTGGCGGCATCTGCAATTAAAAGGAATCATGATATTAAAGATTATGGAAAGCTGATTCCAGGACATGGTGGAGTGATGGACCGATTTGACAGTGTTATTTTTACTGCTCCAATGATATATTTTCTGGCAGTTTTATTGATTCGTGTATAAGAGAAAGGCGGAATACAAAATGATAAAAATCGGGATTTTAGGTTCTACCGGTTCGATCGGTACTCAGACCTTGGAGATTGTCAGAAATAATCAGGACATACAGGTACTGGCGCTGGCAGCAGGAAGCAGTGTCCGGAAAATGGAGGAGCAGGTCAGGGAGTTTTCACCCCGTATAGCAGTTATGTGGGAAGAAAAAGCTGCAGAGCAGCTTCGCATGGCAGTAGCAGATACCAACACAAAAGTTTTAAGTGGAATGGAAGGACTTTTGGAAATTGCAGTTATGGAGGAAATGGAGGTTTTAGTTACTGCCATTGTGGGCATGATAGGAATAAGACCTACCATTGCGGCAATTAATGCAGGAAAGAAGATTGCCCTTGCAAATAAAGAAACTCTTGTCACAGCAGGACATATTATTATTCCTTTGGCGGCGGAAAAAAGGGTTCCCATCCTGCCGGTAGACAGTGAGCATAGTGCTATTTTTCAGTCTATGCATGGAGAAAAACGGGAGAGAGTCAGTAAAATTCTGTTGACTGCATCAGGCGGACCTTTCAGAGGCAGAAAAAGAGAAGATCTTTTGGAAATTACGGTTGAAGATGCACTTAAACATCCCAACTGGTCTATGGGAAGAAAAATTACGGTAGATTCTGCAACGTTGGTAAATAAAGGGCTGGAAGTGATTGAGGCAAAATGGCTGTTTGGGGTTGAGGTTGAAAAGATTCAGGTAATTGTTCATCCCCAGAGCATCATACATTCTATGGTAGAGTTTGCAGATGGCGGGATTATGGCGCAGCTTGGGGAGCCGGATATGAAGCTGCCTATCCAATATGCTTTATTTTACCCTGACAGAAGGCCGATGAAAGGCAGACGGGTAGATTTTTATAAGCTTGGAAGCATAACCTTTGAAAAACCGGATATGGAAACATTTAGAGGGCTTAAAATGGCTTATGAGGCTATTGAACAGGGTGGCAGTATGACTACTGTGTTTAACGCGGCGAATGAACGGGCTGTTTCTTTATTTTTGGACAGAAAGATAAAGTTCCTTGAAATTTACGATTTGATTCAGGGTGCTATGGAGCATCATAAAAACATTCAGAATCCTTCCGTAGACGATATTCTTGATGCGGAAGCGGAAAGCTATGAATATATTGATGCCCACAGGAGGTTATAAAGTGATTGTTTCTATTGTGCTATTTTTTATCATATTTTTTATTGTAGTAATATCTCATGAGCTTGGACACTTTATTGTGGCAAAGAAAAACGGAATTCGTGTGGTGGAATTTTTTATTGGTATGGGACCGACACTTTTTTCTTTTGTGAAAGGTGACACAAAGTATTCTTTAAAGCTGCTTCCCATAGGCGGTGCATGCATGTTTGAAGGGGAAGACGGGCTGGAGAAGGAAAAAGGTGATTTTTCGGAGAAGGCGTTTCCAAATGCACCTGTATGGGCACGATTTGCTACAATTTTTGCAGGTCCATTGTTTAATTTTTTGACAGCTTACGTGATGGCATTGATTCTTATTTCTGTTTGTGGAAGCACACTGCCCCAGATTCAAAAGGTAAATGAGGGAAGCGCCGCTCAGGCAGCAGGACTGGAAGCGGGAGATATGATCACAAAGATCAATGGAAAAAGAGTGCATCTTGGAGAGGATGTGAGCCTGATTACCCAGCTAAATGTGAAGGGAGAACCACTTACGGTTACTTTTGAACGGGATGGCAGGGAAGAAACGGTAGTGGTGCAGCCCACATATGATGAGACGGATCAGCGGTATTACATGGGAATTTCAACCGGTGCATACTTAGACTGCAATGTGCCTCAGACCTTTCAGTATGCTTTTTATACCATGAGTTTTTATGCGAGAGCAACCTACAAAAGCCTTGGAATGTTAGTGACCGGACAACTGTCCAAAAATGATGTATCAGGACCTGTGGGGCTTGTGAAAACGGTGGATGATGTTTATGATGCAGCGAAGGCCTATGGTGCGATAACAGTTGCAATTAATATGTTGAACATTGCACTATTGCTTTCAGTCAACCTGGGAATTATGAATTTACTGCCGCTTCCGGCACTTGATGGAGGGAGGTTAGTATTTTTGCTGATAGAGGCTGTCAGAGGAAAACCGGTGCCTCCGGAAAAAGAAGGAATTGTTCATTTAGCGGGAATGGCTGCATTAATGATCTTGATGGTAGTAGTCTTGTTTAATGATATAACAAAGTTTTTTTAGCTAATTTAAGAATAACATGTGGAATTCATGTACAAAGTTGCTGAAATTATACTTTTAGTAACTTTGTACAATGGATTCTTTTTTTATGCAATTATATAATCATAGAACATCTTTGTTTTATTTTTTTGATTTTAGAAAAGGAAAGGGGAAGTAATTGGTATTGAAGATGATTTCGGGTGTGTATTGGGATCAGGGGGCAGGACGGATTAATCAGGATTCGGTTGCATTACAGCAGGTGATGACGTATAAAGGAAGGGTTATGATGGCAGTAGTCAGTGATGGAATTGGGGGACTTAAGGAGGGAGAAGTTGCAAGCGGGTATATTACGGAGAGGCTGATAGAGAACTTTTATTGCCAGATGGTTCCCTTGACGGCTAAAGGAAAAGGAAGAAAGGCGGTAAAAAGAAGTGTGCTCCGCTGCCTTTATGATATAAATGAAAATTTAAAATATTATGGAAAGGGAAAGGACATTTTACTTGGAGCAACTATATCTCTGCTGTTTGTATGGGGAAGGAATTATATGATTATACATTTGGGCGACAGCCGGATTTACCGTTATCAAACCAGTAAATACCATAAATGCAGAGTCAGACAGCTTACAAAAGATCATTCTGATGGCGGCAGCAGATTAAAAAAATGTATGGGAAGCTTTCCTTTCCAGTTTCCCGATATAACCTTTGGACATCTATTGGGAAAAAGTGGATTTTTATTGTGTACAGATGGCTTTTACAGAAAATTAAATAACGAAATTATTAAAGTGCTTGCACCTGAGGATGTGGAAAGTGATGAACAGGTATATATCCGTCTTAGAGAGATTGGAGAAGAAATACTTAAGAAAGATGAGAAGGACAATTTGTCGGCAGTTTATGCGGTTATAGGATAAAGAAATTAATGAACTGATGTAAAAATTGAAAGAGGTGCTATGGGAAGGATATTGATTCAAAAGTATGAACTGATCAGGCTCCTTGGTGAAGGAGGCTCCGGAAAGGTATTTTTGGCAATGGATGTGCATTTGGACAGATTAGTTGCCGTGAAAGAATCTTGTGAGAGTGTTTTTCTGGAAGAGATGAAAATCCTTAAAGAATTGGATCATACAGGCCTGCCAATAATCTTTGATTATTTTATGGAACAGGGAAAAGCCTTTTTGGTGATGGAATACATTGAAGGAATAACGCTGCGCCAGTTTCTTTTAAAGCATAAAAAAGTAGAAGAAGGGCAGGCGGTAAAGTGGATGCTGGAATTGTGTCATATAGTGCAATACCTGCATGATAGACATCCGGCAGTCATTTATAGGGATTTAAAGCCGGAAAATATTATGATAAGGCAGGACGGAACCTTAAAGTTGATAGATCTTGGCGGGGCAGTGCGGTTTGCCTGTGGAAGGGAAACACCTGATTTGTGCGCCGGGACAGCAGGGTATTGTCCCAAGGAGCAATGGAAAAGCCCGCGTGGAGATATTTCATGGGATATTTATGCTATGGGAATGGTATTTTATGAAATGCTTACAGGAAATCATCCTGCAAAACCGCCTTATGCAAGTCAGGCGCTGGCAGCGTATGATAAAAGCATAGCAGGGACATTGAAAAAAATTATCAGATGCTGCATCAGTGAAAAGAAAACAGGTTGTTACCAATCTGTTTTGCAGCTTGAAAAAGCGCTGCTTGGATATAGGAAAGTGAACCTGCCGCTGCAATTCCTGCAGGCGTTAAGGAAAACGATTCTGTTTGCGGGAATACTTTCAGCAGCAGCCTATTTGATGCTGCCTTTGCTATCTGGAGTTCCGGAAAATCAAATTCCATTTCCATATTTAAAGAAACCTTTCTTTTTTCTTTCATTAACTTTCATTTTTCATAGGATTTTCTTTCATTCTTCGAATAAAAACAATTACCTGCGCAGGCAGGAAAAAAATATCTGGCTTACCCGAAAAGATTTTTCCGGCCTTATTATGCTGTTGGCATTAAATATTTTAGGTACATGGATATCTGTAATTCTGGGAATAACATTTCCGGCAGTTTATGCAGGGGAAGATACAGGGAATCTATGGGTGGAAATGCGTGACGATTATGGTAGAAAAATGCTCCTAAAAGAGGATGCAGTTTATATGACGGACAATTGCGTACGGTTTGAACTTCCTGCCCGGCGGCTTCCTGATGAGAAGATATCACTGCAGATGATTGCGGTAGGAGAAGGCGGAGATGTATACAGCAGCCGTATTTTCCATATCAGGGCGAAGGAAGATTTAAATTGATATTCCCTCTTTAATGGCATATAATTGTTGGTAACAGTTCAGTCATATGGAGGTAACTTATGAAAAGAGAAAATACAAGGAAAATACAGATCGGGAATAAGGTAATCGGGGGAGGAAATCCCATTTTAATACAGTCTATGACTAATACAAGGACTGAGGATATAGAGGCAACGGTGGAACAGATTCACAGGCTGGAGAAAGCCGGTTGTGAAATTATAAGGTGTACGGTTCCTACAATAGAAGCGGCTCAGGCAATAAAGGAGATCAAAAAGCAGATCACAATTCCTCTTGTAGCGGATATTCATTTTGATTATCATATGGCGGTTGCATCCATTGAAAATGGTGCGGATAAAATCAGAATCAATCCGGGAAATATTGGAGGAGAGGATAAGGTGGCAGCAGTAGTAGATGCTGCCAGAGAAAGAAATATCCCTATCAGGGTAGGGGTAAACGGCGGCTCCCTTGAAAAAGAGCTGGTTGAAAAATATCATGGAGTTACAGCACAGGGACTTGTGGAGAGTGCACTGGACAAGGTACATATGATAGAAAAGCAGAATTATGAAAATATAGTCATCAGTATAAAGTCTTCTGACGTGCTTATGTGTGTAGAGGCACATGAAATACTGGCGGAAAGGACGGATTACCCTCTGCATGTGGGAATTACCGAATCAGGAACGATTATAAGCGGCAATATCAAATCATCTATTGGGCTGGCGCTTATATTAAATAAGGGAATTGGCGATACCATCAGGGTATCACTTACCGGTGATCCGGCAGAAGAGATTAAGTCGGCGAAACTGATTCTTAGAACTTTGGGGCTTCGAAAGGGCGGAATAGAGGTGGTATCCTGCCCTACCTGTGGAAGGACGAAAATTGATTTGATTGGGCTTGCAAATCAGGTTGAAGCTATGGTAGAACAATTTCCCCTTGATATCAAGGTAGCGGTTATGGGTTGTGCGGTAAACGGTCCGGGAGAAGCAAAAGAGGCAGATATCGGCATTGCAGGCGGTATCGGAGAAGGCCTTCTTATTAAAAAAGGTGAGATTATTAAAAAGGTACCGGAAGATCAATTACTTTCTGTATTGAAAGAGGAACTGGAACATTGGAAGGATTAACATGGCAAAGCAATTTTTTGATGTATTTCCAACATTAAAATTAGATAAAAAAATAAAGGATTTGTTTGAGCAGGTTATGGTGGAAAAGGTTTCTGCAACCAAAAGCAGAGAATTTATCAGGGTTACCATGATTTGTGATTATTTAATTTCCAAGGAGACGATCTATAGGGTGGAGGCAGAAATTAAAAAACAGTTTTTTTCTGCCCATAATGTGATAGTGAAGCTTTACGAAAAATTTCACCTGTCAGGTCAGTACACGCCTGAAAAACTAATGAATGCATACAGGGATAGCATTTTGCTGGAATTAAAAAATTATAGCCCCATTGAATACAATTTATTTAAGGGAGCTGATATTACTTTTCCACAGGAAAATGAACTTTGTATTACATTGGAAGATACGGTGCCTGCCAAAGAAAAAGAAGCGGAATTATCCAGAATTTTGGAGAAGATTTTTAATGAAAGATGTGGTTTTTCCATTGGATGTCAGATGGCATATAAGGAAAAGAAAAGCGGAAAGTACAAAGAAGAGGACGACCTGAAAATTGCCAGCCAGGTAGCGGAAATAACCCAAAGGGCATTCAGCAACGCAGCAAGTGGAGGAAACCAAAGTGAATATATAGAAGCGGTATCTTCTATAGGAAAAAGTGAAAACCTCATGCCTCAAGGCGGCGTACAGAAGGAAAATGCGCCTGTAAATGGAAAAACACCTGCAGGCAGCGGGGCTAAGACCGGCAGTGCGGCACCAGCCGGGGAATTCCGAAAGAAAGGAACTGTGCAGCCTTTTCCGGCAAATGAAAAGAAAGGGAACCGCAAAGGTGAATTTAAGCGTGCCATTAAGCGTTCGGATAATCCGGATGTGATTTATGGCAGGGATTTTGAGGAAGATGCAATTCCCATTGAGGATATTTTAGGCGAGATGGGAGAAGTGGTTATTCGTGGAAAGATAATTAGTTTTGACCGTCGTGAAATAAAAAATGAAAGAACAATTCTGATATTTGATGTAACAGATTACACCGATACCATGACCATAAAAATATTTGTCCATAATGATCAGGCAGCGGAACTGAAAGATGACATAAGGCCCGGAAATTTTGTGAAGCTGAAAGGAATTACTACAATTGATAAATTTGACAGCGAGCTTACTATTGGCTCCTTGTCGGGAATGAAGAAAATACCTGATTTTACTGTTCCAAGAAAAGACAACAGTGCACGAAAAAGAGTGGAGCTTCATTGTCATACCAAAATGAGCGATATGGATGGTGTGTCTGAGGCCAAGGATTTAGTAAAGAGAGCTTATAAGTGGGGGCATCCTGGGATAGCAATTACTGATCATGGGGTAGTGCAGGCATTTCCTGATGCAAATCATGTATGGGAAGATCTTTGGAAGGCTGAAAAAGTAAGAAAAAAAGAAGCCGGAGAAAGTCCTGATAAGCAGGATTTCTTTAAGATTATTTATGGGATGGAAGCTTATCTGGTAGATGACCTTAAGGAAATTGTAACCGGAGAAAGCGGCCAGGACTTTGAAACTGATTTTGTTGTGTTTGATATAGAAACGACAGGTTTTTCTCCGGTCAATAACAGAATTATTGAAATTGGAGCGGTGAAAGTGGTAAAGGGGCAGATTGCCGACAGATTTTCTGCTTTTGTAAACCCTGATGTGCCAATTCCTTTTGAAATAGAAAAGCTGACGGGAATTAATGATGAAATGGTGATGAATGCACCTTACATTGAAAAGGTTCTTCCGGAGTTTATTAATTTTTGTGGTGATGCGGTGCTGGTAGCCCATAATGCAAATTTTGATATGAGTTTTATCAAGGAAAATGCCATGCGGCAGAAGATTAAAACGCAATTTACGTATGTAGATACGGTGGGAATTGCAAGAATTCTGCTGCCTCATCAGGCAAAGCATACCTTAGATGCCGTGGCAAAAACGCTGGGAGTTTCTTTAGAAAATCATCACCGGGCAGTGGATGACGCAGAGGCTACTGCAGAGATTTTTGTAAAGTTTATTCCCATGCTGAAGGAAAAGGGAGCTGATACCCTTGCAAAAGTAAATATTATGGGGGATTCCAGTCCGGAAATTATAAAAAAACTTCCTTCTTATCATGCAATTATTTTGGCAGAAAATAATGTGGGGCGGGAAAATCTCTACACCCTTGTTTCAGAATCTCATCTCACTTATTTTAATAAAAGGCCAAGAGTTCCAAAGAGTCTTCTTACAAAATATAGAGAGGGACTTATTATAGGGAGCGCATGTGAAGCAGGGGAACTTTACCGGGCATTGCTGGAAGGAAGAACAGATACGGAAATTGCAAGGCTTGTAAATTTTTATGATTATCTGGAAATACAGCCTCTTGGTAATAATAAATTTATGATTGATTCTGAAAGAGTTCCTTCTATTAACAGCATGGAAGATATAAAAAATATAAACCGGAAAATTGTGGAGCTGGGAGAAGAGTTTAATAAGCTGGTGGTGGCTACTTGTGACGTGCATTTTTTGGATCCGGAAGACGAGGTTTACCGCAGAATCATTATGACAGGGCGGGGATATGCAGATGCAGATGAACAGGCGCCTTTGTATTTAAGGACAACAGAAGAAATGTTAGAGGAGTTTGCATATCTTGGCAGTGAAAAAGCGGAAGAAGTGGTAATTACCAATACAAACAAGATTGCGGACAGGATTGATGTGATGGCGCCGGTACGTCCCGATAAATGTCCGCCTGTGATTCCTGACAGTGATAAGACGCTGACAGATATATGCTATAGCAGGGCTCATGAACTGTACGGGGAGGAGCTTCCCCAGATCGTGAAAGACCGTCTGGAAAAAGAACTCCATTCCATAATTACAAATGGATTTGCAGTTATGTATATTATTGCCCAGAAACTGGTTTGGAAGTCAGTGGAAGATGGGTATTTAGTAGGTTCACGTGGTTCTGTAGGATCTTCTCTGGTGGCTTTTATGGCAGGAATTACTGAGGTTAATTCCCTGAGCGCGCATTACAGATGCCCCAACTGTTATTATAGTGATTTTGATTCTCCGGAGGTAAAGGCATATGCAGGAAATGCCGGCTGCGATATGCCGGATAAAACATGTCCGGTGTGCGGGAAACCTTTGGTGAAGGACGGGTTTGACATTCCCTTTGAAACTTTTCTTGGATTTAAAGGGGATAAAGAACCGGATATTGATTTGAACTTTTCAGGAGAATATCAAAGTAAAGCTCATAAATATACGGAAGTTATTTTCGGAGCGGGACAAACTTACCGTGCCGGAACTATTGCGACCTTGGCAGATAAAACAGCTTTTGGCTATGTAAGGAATTATTACGAAGAACGGGGAAAGCGAAAACGTACCTGTGAGATCAACCGCATTGTAGGAGGATGTACAGGAATTCGAAGGAGTACGGGGCAGCATCCCGGGGGTATTATTGTGCTGCCGGTGGGAGAGGATATTAATTCCTTTACGCCTGTACAGCATCCGGCGAATGACATGACAACCGACATTGTAACCACACATTTTGATTATCATTCCATTGACCATAACCTGCTAAAGCTTGATATATTAGGACATGATGATCCTACCATGATTCGTATGCTGCAGGATTTAACCGGAATTGATCCCACCACAATTCCATTAGATGATACCAAGGTGATGTCTTTGTTTCAAAATACTTCAGCCCTTGGCATTACTCCTGACCAGATTGACGGCTGCCCGGTAGGCTCACTTGGAATACCAGAATTGGGAACAGAATTTGTAATACAAATGCTTCTTGATACCAAACCGAAGCAATTTTCCGATCTGATTAGAATTTCAGGTTTAGGACATGGTACAGACGTTTGGCTGGGAAATGCCCAGACGCTGATTATGGATGGCAAAGCTACCATTTCAACTGTAATCTGTTGTCGTGATGATATTATGATTTATCTGATTAATCAGGGAGTGGATAGTGCACTGTCCTTTACAATTATGGAAAGTGTTCGTAAGGGAAAAGGACTGAAAGAGGACTGGGAAAAGGCCATGAGGGAAAAAAATGTGCCTGAATGGTACATCTGGTCCTGTAAGAAAATTAAATATATGTTTCCTAAGGCTCATGCAGCGGCATATGTTATGATGGCCTGGAGAATTGCGTATTGTAAAATCTATTATCCCCTTGCTTATTATGCTTCTTATTTTTCCATACGTGCTTCAGCCTTTTCCTATGAATTTATGTGCCAGGGGCAGCAGCATTTGGAAAAGGTAATGGCAGATTATAAGAGAAGAAGCGATACGCTTTCTAAAAAGGAACAGGAATCTTTTAAGGATATGAAGATTGTACAGGAGATGTATGCAAGAGGCTTTGATTTTGTTCCTATTGATATTTTTTCAGCCCATTCCCGAAATTTTCAGATTGTGGACGGGAAGCTGATGCCATCGTTAAATAGTATTGACGGATTAGGGGAAAAGGCAGCGGATGCAATTGTGGAGGCGGCAAAGGAAGGCGCCTTCCTTTCCAAGGATGATTTCCGCCAGCGTACCAAGGTATCCAAAACGATTATTGACTTAATGGACAGCCTGCATTTGTTAGGCGAGCTTCCTGAGTCGAACCAGATTAGTTTGTTTGATTTTGTTTCTTAAAATTATAAAAAAATAAAAATATGGAGGATATGTTATGTTAAGACAATTATCAATTTTTGCACAGAATAAGAAAGGAACCATGCAGCATATTACAGGGATTTTAAAGGATGAGGAGGTTAATATCTGGGGCTCGGTAACAAATGACAGTGCAGAATACGGTATTATCCGTATGGTGGTTTCAGATGCGGAAAAAGCAAAAAAGGCGCTGGAAGAGGCGGGATACTTATGCAAGCTGACAGATGTGATCGGCGTTGAGGTAGAGGATAAGGTTGGTAATTTAAATGCACTGCTTCAGGCATTGTCCGAAAGCAACATTAATGTAAATTACATTTACCTTTCCTTTAACAGAGATTCCGGCAAGCCGGTTATGGTGCTTCAGACAGAGGATATTTCTTCTGTTGAAAGCTGTATTGTGGGAAAAGGATTCCGGGTGGTGTAACTAAAGTAGAGTATCCGGTTTTCCGAAAAATAAAAAAGCTCTGAATCCCTTGATTTTAATGGGATTTCAGAACTCTTTCAGGGTTGGGCTGTTATAAACAGTCAACAGCTCGTAGGGGAATCGAACCCCTGTTTCCGCCGTGAGAGGGCG